>OFGN01000002.1_pt1 | contig 404321 bp, 347 predicted proteins | sample 1521821 | NCBI WGS metagenome assembly OFGN01 (sample SAMEA3504094, study PRJEB24116) | mouse gut metagenome | biome: mouse gut; feature: mouse-associated habitat; material: faeces | place: Denmark | collected 2011
GATCAGACTGCAATATCATCTCACCGACAAGGCATGGCTTCTGCCTCCCAATATGAGAGCGATGGCACGGTTCATGAATCTTCGTGAATGGGTCACGTGGGGTAAGAAAATGCTTGATTGTCTTGGTTCCCTGGATGACGACATGAAGAAAGCTTATTCTTTTCTCCTTCAGTATAGAGACCTCATTGACGAACTTGGTGTCTGCGTCGAGTCCGTAACCTATCTTGAAACTCTTTGCAAGCGTGAAGGGTTTGGACTCAGAACCAACGCCCTTTGTCAGCATCATATCATCCGGAATCTAATCGGCAGCGCCACCAACAGGCGGGCTTGTGTCGGTCTCAGAATGCTGGATTATTTCAAACGACAGGCTGCTGTGCTTAATGACAGCAGGCAGATACGAAACATTTCCTCGGACATAATTGAATCTGAATTCGGTATATTGAAATCAAAGGTATCTTCCAATAAACTTAACGGATTCACTCGTATGATTTTAATGTTGCCGTTATATCCAAAAATCGTTGTTTATTCTGACGCCAAAAAACATAATTTCAAAGTACGCTTGGCCAATGTTAAACTCAAGGATATAGATCTCTGGGCCAAGGAGAATCTATCTCTGAATCGGGTGGCTCTGCGCTCCAAGACTCTCAATAATGCGAGTTAATTTTGGAACATAGAACTGAACACCCTAGTAACTAATCAACATTCTGCTATGATTAAGAAGAAGTCAATTGGATCGATGATTCTTGGACTTGGACTGCTGTCTGCATCATCGATTGCTGCCTTTGCCGGGAATGTTGCCATCTACGGCAACATGGCCCATAGTCAGGGGGATTCTCCGTTGGGAATCTATTCGTTCACTCCGGACGCCGACATGGTTCTGACTCCTGTTAAGACCGACGATGCCGGTCTTAGGGGTGTCAACGGAGCCGTATGGCATGACGGCAAGTATGAGATTGTCAACATGATGAGTCATTACACCTACGATACCGAGAGCTGGGAGAAGATACATGAGTGCCGTCTCGGCTTCCCGGCCTTCATGGAGATGGCGGCAATGGCGGTCACTTACGACCCGACCACGGAAAAGATCTACGGTGTCTACACCACCACCGCCCAGAGCTATCGGCTCGCCGTGTGTGACTACGCCAATGCGGAGCTTACCGAGATCAAGGATTACGGCGAGGTGTACCTCAGCTGCATGTTCGTTGACAAGGACGGCAAGCTGTTCGGCATCCGCAACGACGGAATGCTTGTGGAGGTGGACAGGACCAGCGGGGATTTCCGCGAGGTGGGCAACGTCGGCTTCAGCCCGACAGGCTATCAGGGAGCTGTATGCGATCCTGCCACCGGCACGGTTTACTGGACGGCGGTATCCGGAGAATCCTCGGCCCTTTACGAACTTGACACCACCGACGCCTCCTCTACCTTGGTGGCCGAGTTCCCCGGAGGAGAGCAGTTCACCGGTCTCTATATAAAGTCGGAGGCATCCGGTCCGGGTGACACCGAGACTCCAGGCCGTGTGGCCGACATACGGCTCACGTTTGCCGATGCCTCGTTGTCGGGAACGCTTTCCTTCACGGCTCCCGCTGAGTCGGGCAACGGCACGGCACTTGTCGGAGATATGGATTATAAGGTGCTGGTAGGTGAAGAGGCTGCCGAGGTCGCGACAGGCACTGTCGCTCCGGGAGCTGAGGTCACCACCGCTGAATTCACTCTTCCCGCATCGGGAGAATACCTCTTCTCTGTGGTGATGAGCAATGTGGCCGGCACGGGAGAAGCCGCCTACAAGCGCGACTATGTAGGTTATGCCAAACCGGAGCCGGTGAAAAACGCAAAGGTGACGGTAAACGACACCGATATGGTCCTGAGCTGGGAGGCCCCCGATGTTCCGGAGGGTAAGGGATACTACAATGCGGCCGATATCCGCTACAATGTGGTGCGCTATCCCGACGGAAAAGTGATTGCGGAGAATCTTGCCGCTACCGAAAAAACCGAGAGCATGGCCGGCATTGGCCTCGCATTCTATTCGTTCGGAATATCTGCTGTCAACGGTGACATGCGTTCGGAGGAGGCTGTTACGGAAGGCCACAGAATGGGTGACGCGGTCAGTGTCCCGTTCGTCGATGAGTTCGGACGTGATGATTCGTTGGAGATATATACCGTCGTCGATTCCAATAAGGACAATGTCACCTGGGAGCTCGATTCATGGTACAAGAGACCCGTGTACAATGCCGAACATGCAGAGGATTATGCGGAGGACTGGCTTTTTACTCCGGCTATCCGCATGAGCAAGGATGACATCTATGAGATCGCGTTCATTGTCGAGGGTAATTCCGACCTGTACATGCAGGATATATTGGTGGCGCTCTCCGATAATTGCGAGACCATGAATCTTGTCGACGGACTGGTGGACCGCACTGTGGTCACCAAAGATGCGCGAGAGCTGGGCAAGGTTTTCAATGTCAAGGAGGATGGACTATATTACATAGGGTTCAACACGGAGACGGAGGCTCATCGCGGCTTCCTGTCGATAAATAAGATAGAGGTGCGCCGCATAGGCAGTATCAGCGGTCCTGCCGCACCCTCCGGTCTCAAGGCCGTTCCCGGAGAGAAGGGAGCGTTGTCCGCAGACATCAGCTTTACCGTTCCCTCGAAGAATGGCCATGGCGAGAACCTGCCGGCAGTAAACGGAGTCCGGATCCTGCGCGACGGCAAATCGGTACATGAAGTGGCGAATCCAGCACCTGGATCCACCGTGAACTTCACTGACAGCGGCATGGAGGCCGGCATGCACAAGTATTCCGTATGTGCAGTGTCGGAGGCTGGCGACGGATATCCCGCGCAGACTGAAATATATATCGGCATCGATGTCCCCGACGCTCCCCGCGCGGTGGTGCTTTCCGAGTTCGAAGGTAAGGCAGTCCTCGAATGGGCGGCTCCCGTCGCAGGTATTCACGGCGGTTATGTGGATGTGGAGACGCTCACATATTCCATTCAGCGCGCAGGCGGCGAGATGGTATCCACAGGACAGAAGGGAACCTCTTTTTCCGAGGAAATAGGTGATCCCGGTCAGCAGTTCGATCTTTCGTATGCTGTGGTGGCGATCAATGAAAAGGGCACGGGCCCGATTGCCATCTCAAACCAGATTCTTGTGGGACGTCCATACGCTCTTCCCTTCGAGGAATCGTTTAAGAATGCCGAGTGCCAGAATTACTGGGGAGTCCGGAATTCCAAGATGGGCGCGTTTATGCTTTCTGATCTCTTCTCTTCCGACGGTGACGGCGGTTCTGTTCTTTTCGAGAGTGGCGACAATACCGGTGAGGCTGAAATCCTGTCCGGCATGATAGATGTCTCTGAGGCCGAGCACCTTTGTCTGAAGTCCATTGTTGCTCTTAACTCCGGGAAGGTTGAACTGACTGTGGGAGTCTATACGCCTGACGGCAAGAAGTGTACGGGGGGTGCCTATTCTCTCGGAACTGCAGGATCCGTCGGCAAACTGGAGGTGAATCTCGACAAATATGCAGGTCAGGATTACGTACAGTTGTTCTTCAACGCGAAGGGAAAGACGGACGGAACCATGTTGTTTATTGACGAGATCCGTCTTGCCGATGAGGAATCTGCCGGAGTGGCCGGTACGCTTGCCGATGCAGAGGCCGGAGCCTTCGGAGGCAATGGAGAGATCGGTGTCATCTCCGGAGAGGAGATGGGCGTGAAGGTGTTCAGTCTCGATGGCAGATGTGTCTTCGCCGGGAATGTAAGCGGCACGAAGATGATTCCGGCAGAGCCGGGAGTCTATGTCGTGGCTGTCGGTGAAACGACATTCAAGGTGGTCGTGAGATAACAGCGGACTGTATAGTAATCACAACGGTCATATAAATGCAGTCGGAGTCGCCAATGTGGCGGCTCCGGCCTTTTTTAACATCAATGAAAAACAAACATGACAGGAATTGCAGTGAGTATGAAGATTATTTGTCGTAATGAAACTGCTATTGATGAGATTTATTTCAGCAATTTCCTGTCATTGTGGTCGCTTTCAAGGACGCTCATCTGATGGATGGCGATTTGATTGAGCTTGATGAGCCGCTCATGCTGTGGCATCCCCTGTTCAATGAACACCGCGTTGAGATTCTCCATATTGGAGAGGCATATAAGTTCGTTGATGGAGGCGTAATCCCGGATATTGCCTTTGAGGTCGGGATTGGCTTCATGCCATTTTTTGCGGTTATGCCGAACATGGCGACATTCAACACATCAGCTTCATTGGCATAGATGATACTTGCCTGAGCCTTGGTTATTTCGGCGGGAATGAGGTTATGCTTGATGGCGTCTGTGTGGATCCGATAGTTAATCTTGGACAGTTCTCGCTTAGCAGACCATCCGAGTTGCTTCTGTTCCTCTTCCTTTAGACGTTGGAATTCCTTGATAAGATACAGTTCAAATTCAACAGAAACCCAGCTCGCAAACTTAAAGGCTATATCACGTTGGGCATATGTGCCACCCTCACGTCCTAATTTATTTATAATGCCAATTGCGTTAGTGAGTTCTATCCACCGGCTTGGACTCATTGTAAAGGAGTTAGAACCCGCCTCTTTCAAAATGGGGTCGAATTCGACCCCATTAAAATCAGGATTGTTGAGGCTTTCCCATAATCCGAGGTATTCAAGGGTATTTTTTACTCTCATCCAATTCTTTACAACATCCTTAGGCTCGTCAGGATTTTTCTGACGGGCGATGTCTGTAATACAGATGTAGTCTATGCCATTTTTGGCGAGAGTTCTGATTGTAGTGTCCTTTACAACTAATTTTGCCATTGGTTTAGGAGGATGACTTTGTTGATATTGTTTGTGCACTATCAGCCACAGCGCAAAGATAATCATTTTCATAGTATTGGGCAACACCGATAAAAAGGACACCGGATATCACTCCCGATCTTCGGGGGCGTAAACTGACCGATACCGGCTGGATATCCGCTTCTTGCGAATGATCATGTGGACAGCCTTGAGGGAATAATACCGTTGACGACAAAAGAACGGAGTATGATCCAGACATTTCCGGAATCATATCGGTTTAAAGGTTCTAAAAGTGAGATAGAGCAGATGATTGGGAATGCTGTTCCGGTGAATTTTGGTAAGTTTGTGGCTTTGGCTATCAAGGATTATATGGAAGATATACCATTGTCATCTTCTGTTGCCAATATAAGGCAGCCTTCATTATTTTCGTAAGATGTTTTGAAATTGGAGTCAGAGGGCGGAGTAGGGGATGGAGAAAGTGTCGCCGCCGGCGGGGTCGCCGTTCCGCAGACCTTTGGTGAGCCAGCGGACGCGCCATTCGGATCGTCCGTGGTTGAAGGCGTCTGGCATCTCCTGGCCGTAGGCTTTTTTCTGGAGGTAGTCGTCACCGATGCGCGAGGCCACGTTGACGGCTTCCTCTACGTCGCCAGGCTCCAGCGAGTTGAACATCTTGTTGTCGATGTTGCCCCAGACTCCGGCAAGGTAGTCGGCCTGCAGCTCGATGCGGACACTGATGCGGTTGGCCTCTGTTTTGGAGACTTTGGACATCTGCGAATGAGCCTCGGGAAGTATGCCGAGCAGGTTCTGTACATGATGCCCCACTTCATGGGCAATCACGTATGCGTAGGCGAAATCACCACCGGAACCGATGTCGGTTTCCATTTTCTTGAAGAAGTCAAGGTCGATGTATACGGTGCGGTCTGCCGAGCAGTAGAAGGGTCCGACCTGCGATGTCTGGTTGCCGCAGGCCGACTGCACCGAGCCGTGGAACAGCACCATTTTCGGAGGCTGGTATTCTCCCCAGCCCTGTTCGCGGAATGTGCGCGTCCATACATCCTCAGTACCGGCGAGCACTGCTGAAGCGAAGTCAGCAAGCTGTCGGTCCTCCGCGGTCTCCACATACTTCTCTGTCCTTGGAGCCGAGGCCTGATTTCCGATCACGTTGCGCGCAACGTCTCCGATGTTGCCACCCGAGAGAAGCGTGATCACACCTATCACGATGGCGCCTAAGATGCCTCCGCCAATTCCTATGGCGCGTCCTCCGATGCTGCGCCTGTCTTCTACATTGCCGCTCCGGCGGCGTCCGTCGATTCGCATAATTTGTCAGTTTATTTAGTTACAGTTTGTGGTGTTGACGAGTCTTGTTTTGGTTTATTGTTCGCGTTGAGGTCCGGGGCCATTCGGCGAGTGCCGAAACCGAAGATGAGTGTGAGGACCGCCATTACTCCGAACACTATGGCCGATGATCGGCGTATTTCGCCGAGTCCGACGAGCGGTGCCACTATCGCGCCGAAGATGTAGCCGACCACTCCCAATATGGCCGACGCCGCGCCGGCATTGATGCGGCCCTCGTTCATGGACAGTGTGTTGCCCACCGTAAATATCATGCCGAGGGCGAAGAGCATGGGCAGCATCGATATTTCAAATGCCCAGAAGTCATGGATGAAAAGCAGTGAGATTATCACCACCGTTGTGGAGAGCATCAGTATCCAGCATCCCACCCATGACGCATCCTTGAGAATCTTGAACCGGAGCGAGACCATCGATCCGGCGGCCATGAAGAGGGCGTTGACTCCCATGAAGCATCCGAACGCCACCTCTGAATAACCATAGATGTCCTGCATGATGAACGGCGCTGCTGAGATATAGGCGAAAAGTAAGCCGAGACCTGTCCCTTTGAGCATGACGTGGGTCATGAATCGCGGGTTGCGGAGCAGCGGGCCATATTCGCGGAAAGTCCCGTACCATTTTCCCTGAGCGCGCCTGGCACGCGGAAGAGACTCCTTGAAGCGGAAGCCGGCGACGAACAGAAAGATAGCAAAGGCAGCGAGAATCCAGAAGATTCCTTTCCATCCGAAGTACTTGGCGGCAAGTCCTCCGAGCACCGGTGCGCTCGCCGGAGCAAAACCGTTGATGGCGCCTATCAAAGCCATCATCTTTGCTAAAGGGCGCCCGCCGTAGATGTCGGCTGGAACCGTCCGTGCCAGGAAGTAACCTCCGGCAGCTCCGATTCCCTGGACGAATCTCCATCCGAGAAACACCATTATGCCGGGCGAGAAAACGGATGCAACCGCACCGGCAATAAATATTCCCATCGAGATAAACAGGATAGGTTTGCGGCCGTACTTGTCGCTGAGCGGACCCATCAGAATCTGGCCCGCGCCAAGTCCGGCCATGCCGGAAGTAAGTCCTAACTGCACGGTGGACGCGGAGCATCCGAAAAACCGCGCCATCTCCGGCAACGTAGGAATATACATATCGTTGACAAACGATCCGAAAGCGCTCAGCGCGACCAGATAAGCGACAAGAAACGCATATCCGCGCCCTCCTGCGCCGTTTTGCGTAGCCGGCTCTGTTTGCGAAGTCCCCGGATGCGTTGTCTGACCATGTATGGATGAATCCTGCCGTGAGACAGGAGTGACAGTCTGACCCATAAGATGCTTATTGTATTAAATTCCGAATAATCCTCCGGCGGATTATTCTCGGAATGCCCCGCCGCTAAAAGTAAAACAACACGCACTCCTTATGGTTTCACACAAGCCCTTTCTTACAGCAACAGGATTTTTGCTGAGATTATGTATTATAACCGTGGAAATTTCCTATTTAAGTCGGATTTTGGTTTATCTGATTTCAGACATAAATTCCTCGACAACATAGAGGTCGCCTTGAAGATACATGCCTGTGGAGCGGTCATGGAAATCCCTGCAAGTGGCACTTTGATAAAAACGTCGCAAGGCTTCAGATGTAGAAATACCAAGTCTTTTCGCAATTTCGCATATAATCAGGCCTATGCGAGCAGACCTCAACACTATGCGGCCTAAGCGTAAATTCTCTTGTGTCATGGTTTCTCTATTATAATACTATCCTTGAAAAACAGGTATTTGTCAATCAGAATTTGGCTTGAAATACAGATTTGATTGTTCGGTCTCAAATATTTCAATCTTTCAATGGCTTCAAAACGGGGAATAAACCCTGTCATGTACAGATCGATAGTGTCTACCACTCTGTCATTAGCGACTCCTCCTTCGATATAATCATATTCCTTCCATAGATCTTGGCCGAGTCGGTTGCCAACTATAAAATCAAGCCATTCATCATCGTATTGTGGAAAGATGCGTGCGCGTTGACCGGCTTCGGCAAGGAGTTCTTCTTGCTGGAGGAGGTATTTGTTCACAACAGGTTCCTTCTTGAATTTATTGGAGCGGCGAATTGACCAGTTTACAGCTTGTTCATATATGTCAGTCAGATAAAAGCCCGGACCGAAATCAAGTTGCGCGCGACCGTGTCTGGTGTCGGGGGTCTGAATGTGCTCGACACTGGCATGATAAACTTCTATTCTGGTACTCATCGGTTCTCTGTGCTGTTTTGTTTATTTTCCCAAAGTAAGAGGGTTTGGATGATGTCTTCGGTTATGTTTTTGCGACTTTCAAGATGCAGAACATCATAACATTTGATTATATAATCATCTATCAACCCGACTTTGTCCATCCGGTTGAAAACTTCCTGATAATCGCAATCAAGAGCTTCAGCCGTCCATTCTATACATGATGATGCGAAAATCATCACCAGCTGCTCGTGGTCTATATTTATCCTTTCGGGTGCCATGAATTACAATTATTCTGTCACTGATGATAAAAATACAAAGATATAAAGAATTTTTGATATTTCGGAAATAATGGCTAATTTTGCAATATGGCAACACTTTATTATATGATTATCGAGGGACGGCAGGCCGGGCCGTTTCCTGCGGAGGCGCTTAAGGCGCAGGGGCTCATGCCGGATACGTATGTCTGGCGCGAGGGTCTTCAGAATTGGGTGGCGGCATCCCAACTGCCTGAACTTGACTATCTTTTTCGTGCGAATCCTCCTATGGAAAGTCTCTCGCCATCCTCTCCTCCCTCCGGTTCGTACTATGACCGTCAGCCGGGAACCGTGCCACCGGATCCCTATCGGGATGACAGTCGTTACGGAGAGCCTGTGCCGCATACCAACTGGCTTCCATGGGCCGTGGTGGCAACTGTCGCTGCGTTCTTGCTCAGTTGTATCGGAATGATTTTCGGCATTATCGGAATCGTGCAGGCCAATAAGGCCAACACCGCCTATCAGCGCGGCGACTTCTCTATCGGCGATTCGGCCAACTCCACCGCGCGGCTGATGACTATAATTGCTTTCGTTTTTGCGGCAATCGGTCTGTTCGGATCCATCTGGATATTCAGGTCCTCTGATTTCATGGAGAATTACCAGAACATGATCCGCTCGATGGCAAACGTATAAGCCTCTCAGCCGATGCGTTATTTTGCAATGATCGGCGGCGAGCAGCGCGGCCCGTACGAGCTCACGGAACTTTCGGAGGCAGGAGTCACTCCCGAAACATACGTTTGGTGCAAGGGTATGGCCGACTGGCAGCCTGCATCCGACGTGGCCGATATCTGTCGGTTCTACCGGCAACGGATCTTCGACCTGATGCATCCATCGGCCGCCCCGGCTCCAGATGTCCAGACTCGACCGGAAGGAGATTCCGCCGATAACGGCAACGGAGAATTTCCGATCCGGTTTTCCCGCATCGCAGGCCGCGACGGCGATCTCCCCGAGATGCTTCCGGAGGAGCCGGTCGACACGTCCGTCCCTCCCGCCTCGATGCTGGTGATCTCGATACTGCTGACCTTGTTCTGCTTTCCATTCACCGGGTTTGTGGCCATCTACTACTCAGTGATGAGCCGTAAGGCCTGGGAAGAGGCCCGCAGGAGTGTCTCCAGATCATCGAGCCGCCTTTACACCGACGAGGAGCGGGAGGACCGCAGGATACTTGCCCATGATTATGCCCGTGCGGCCAAGATGTGGGCCGGAATAACATTCTTTCTCGGCCTGATACTCTACGCCTTCATGGTTCACAAAGTGCTGTGAGGCCAAAATTACACACCTTTCGGGATTGAACTACATAACCATCAGGCTGCGGCATTTCCGGAACCTGACTAACAAAAGATAAGACAGTGTTGAACGATAAGTCTGTACTGATCACCGGCGGGACCGGTTCGTTCGGAAAAAAGTTTGTTGAGACAATACTTTGCCGCTATCCGCGGGTGAAGCGCATAGTGATTTATTCCCGCGATGAGCTCAAACAGTTCGAACTCAAGCAGAAATATCCTTATGACAAGTATCCGCAGCTGAGGTTTTTCATCGGCGATGTACGCGACGGCGAGCGTCTGAAGCGCGCCTGTCAGGGCATCGACGTGATTATCCATGCCGCCGCCATCAAGCAGGTGGATACCGCCGAGTATAACCCCGAGGAATGCATCAAGACCAATGTCAACGGAGCGCAGAACGTGATAAACGCCGCTCTGGAGACAGGCGTCCGCCACGTGGTGGCGCTCTCCACCGACAAGGCGTGTGCTCCGATAAACCTCTACGGAGCGACGAAGCTTACCAGCGACAAGCTTTTCACCGCCGCCAACAATATCAAGGGAGATCGCCCGGTGCGTTTCTCCGTGGTACGTTACGGCAATGTGATGGGTTCGCGTGGCAGTGTGATTCCGTTCTTCATCGGCAAGCGGGACAGTGGCGCCGCGAGTCTCCCGATCACCGACATGCGGATGACCCGCTTCAATATCTCGCTTCAGGCAGGCGTCGATCTTGTGCTGTGGGCTATCGAGCATCATCTCGGCGGCGAGATCTTTATACCGAAGATTCCGTCATACCACATCAAGGATGTGGCCACAGCCATCGCTCCCGGTATTCCTCAGGTGGAGGTTGGCATCCGTCCGGGTGAAAAACTGCACGAGGAGATGATTACCCCGACTGATGCGCTCAACACCATCGACATAGGACGCTATTACGCGATTCTCCCCTCGGTTTCGTTCCAGCATACCCGCGAGGACTATATTCGCCACCACGGCGGAGTCCCTGTGCCTGATGGATTCCATTACAGCTCCGACAAGAACAGCGAATGGGAGACGGTGGAATCGATGCGTGAGAAAATAAAGGAATTCGTCGACCCTGATTTCGAAGTGAAATGACTATCGACCATGACATACCGTACGGACGCCAGACCATAACCGACGCTGACGTGGCGGCGGTGAACGAGGCTCTGCGCAGCGACTTTCTCACACAGGGTCCGAGAATCATGGAGTTCGAGGAGCGGTTTGCCGGGTATGTCGGCTCCCGCTACGGAGTGGCCGTGAACAACGCGACCTCCGGACTGCATCTTGCCGCCAGGGCTCTCGGGGTCGGTCCCGGCACACGCGTTATCGTCACTCCCATGACTTTCGCAGCATCGGCCAACTGTATCCGCTACTGCGGTGGTGATGTGACATTCTGCGACATCGACCCCGACACATATCTGATGGACGAGGAGAAATTAGTGGAGATCCTGGACCGGTATCCCGACGGAACATTCTCTGGCATGGTGATTGTGGACTTCGCTGGCTATCCGCACAATCTGGAGCGTTTTCGCCGTATAGCGGACCGCTACGGACTATGGATCATTGAGGATGCCTGCCATGCTCCCGGCGCATGGTTCACGGCCTCCGACGGCTCGCACCAGCGCAGCGGAAACGGCAAATGGGCCGATTGCTCGGTGTTCTCCTTCCATCCTGTGAAGCATATCGCCACGGGAGAAGGCGGCATGGTTACCACCGACAACCCTGAGCTGCTGGAGCGTCTCCGCCTGTTCCGCACTCACGGCATCACCCGCGATCCCGCTCTGCTGGAGCGGAACGACGGCGGCTGGTACTATGAGATGCAGGAACTCGGCTTCAATTACCGTCTCACCGATATTCAGGCGGCACTCGGCATATCGCAGCTTTCGCGTGCTGCCGAGGGTCTGGCGCGCAGACAGGAGATTGCACGGCGCTACGACGAGGCATTTGCCGGACATACTGACATCAGGATTCCATCCCGGGCCGACGACATCTGTCATGCTTTCCATCTCTACGTGATTCAGGTGCCAGACCGCAAGGGCCTTTACGATTTCCTCAGGGAAAACAGGGTGATGGCGCAGGTGCACTATGCTCCGCTTCATCTCATGCCTTACTACAAAAACTTGGGAAACCGGGAAGGAGACCTGCCGGTGGCGGAGGAGTATTACCGTCATTGTCTGAGTCTGCCGATGTTCCCGGCGCTTACCGATGAGGAGCAGGATTATGTGATTGAGAAAGTTCTTGAGTTTATAGAACGGGTATGAAGATATTGGCTATTATACCGGCCCGCGGGGGCAGCAAGCGTATTCCGAAGAAGAATATCAAGGAATTCTGCGGAAGGCCTGTTATTGCCTGGTCAATAGGAGCGGCGTTGCGCTCCCGCTGTTTCGACGAGGTGATGGTTTCCACCGATTCTGAGGAGATAGCCGCTGTCGCGCGTGAATACAGTGCCGGAGTTCCATTCATGCGCTCAGCCAAGGCTGCGGATGACTATGCCACCACGGCGGATGTGCTTCTTGAGGTGCTGGATGAATATGAGCGGCGCGGCTGCAGATTCGATGCCGTGGCATGTATTTATGCCACAGCTCCTTTTATCCGCGAATACCGTCTGCGCGAGGCTTGCCGTCTGCTCGAATCTGGCATGTGCGAAAGCGCGTTTACCTGCGTGGAATACTCTTATCCGGTGCAGCGCGGACTGCGCGTATGCTCCGACGGCATGGTGCGCATGCGGTTTCCGGAATATTCATCGGCGCGGTCGCAGGACCTTGAGCCGACATACCACGATGCCGGCCAGTTCTACGTCTGTACGGTGGAGTCGCTGAGGCGTGACCGCTCGCTCTGGGGGCCGGAGACACGCCCGATAGTGCTTCCCGAACTCGAAGTGCAGGATCTCGATACGGAGACCGACTGGAAGCTGGCCGAAATGAAATACGAGATTATGAAATTCCCTCATCATTTCGATAGATGTGACAATGATGAATTGATACTCAACTATGTCTATACCACCGTGCCCATGCAGCGGGAACTGCTTCGGCACCGTAACAGCGACTCTGTGCGGAGGCAGATGGTGAACGGGGAGATAATACCGGAGGATGACCATTTCCGCTGGCTCGGTACGCTGGAAGGTAACAACGACAAGGCTTATTATGCTGTCATTGACCGTACCCCGGATTTCGATGGCGCGGACGGAATGGATTTCAAGGTGAAGGGAAGCGTCAATTTTGAGTGGGTGGCTCCGGGAGTGATGGAGCGCGGCATCTGGATTGCCGAGGATTATCGCGGCAAAGGACTGGCGCGTAGGATCCTCAAGGATATGTATGAGGTGATTGCGGAAAGGATGGGTGTGCGCAAGATAGTTACCAAGGTCAGGATCGGCAACGAGGCGTCGAATGCCCTCGAGCTTTCGCTCGGAGCGATTCCGGTGAGGCGCGATGATGGCTATCAGTACTATGAACTTGCCTTGTGAGCCACGCATGGATTGTAGGCTCCACGTGAATTATCCACCCCGCGTGGTGCTTCGGGCGGACGCGGGACGCGGCATAGGATTCGGCCATTTCATCCGTACTCTTGCCCTCGCCGCCTATCTGCGGGAGGACTTTGACTGCGTGGTGGCTTCCCGCAATCCCGACCGCGACGGTCTTTCTGATTATCAGCTTGCGGAGGCGGATAAGGCCGGAGCCCGCATTCTGGACCTGCATTGCGGCGACAGGGAGGATTTTGACGCCTGTTTCCTCGACTCCCTCTGCCCGGAGGACATTGTGGTTCTCGATAATTATTATTACGATACTAAGTATCAGGATGAGGTGCGTTTGCGTTGTCGTCGTCTTGTCTGCATTGACGATGTGCATGACCGTCGTTTCACGGCCGATGCCGTATTGACGTTTCTTCCGCTGGGAAGAGAACTGTTCTCGCTTGCTCCCCATACGGAGTTCCATTCCGGTATAGAATGGTCGTTTCTGAGAGAGCCGTTTCTTTCGCCGTTATGCCGAAGGAAACGGAAAAGTGTTGAGCCGCCAAGAATTGTCACGGCGCTCGGCGGTGCCGATCCTTTCGGTCTTACCGGGAAGGTGCTTGATGTGTTGACGGGGGAAATACCTGATGCGGCTGTAGATGTGATTGCCGGTGACACTGTGGAGATCAAAGTAGAGGAGTTCCCGTCTGTGACGGTTCACCGGCGGGTATCGGCAGAAGGTGTGAGGGACTTGCTTGACAATGCGGATATGGGTATTTTCCCGGCGAGTACTGTGTGTGTCGAGGCATTTTCCCGGCATCTTCCTGTGGCCGCAGGGTATTTTGTCTCCAATCAGGAGGAATTCTATGCCGAAGGGGTGAAGAGGGGATGGTTCACTCCGCTCGATTCGCTGTTTGACAGCCGTGCCCGGCTTGCGGCAAGGATCCGGAAGGCGGTGGAAGGGCTATCGGAACGAAATGTGCCGGAATTTGATTTCCATGAGGGAAGAAGGATGATAATAGATTTTTTCAGGAATCTCTGACGATTTGTAAATTCTTTTGATTTCGGGAAATTCTTATGTTCTAAGAGCTGAAGATATGAACAAGTGCATGATAGTGGCCGAACTTTCGGCCAACCATAACCACAGTCTCGAGGTAGCGCGCGAGTCTGTCCGCGCCATGGCCGAGTGCGGTGTCGATGCTGTGAAACTCCAGACCTACACTGCTGACAGTCTCACTCTCGACGTGCGTGTCGATGACTTCCTGCTAAAGGGAGGTCTCTGGGACGGCCGGTATCTCCACGACCTTTATGAGGAGGCCAATACTCCATACGAGTGGCATGCGGAGCTTTTCGATCTTGCGCGGAGTCTCGGCATGGAGTGCTTTTCCACGCCGTTCGACCGGGAGGCCGTCGATTTCCTTGAACAGTTGGGAAATCCTGTCTATAAGATAGCGTCGTTCGAGGTGATGGACCTCGAACTGATCCGTTATGCGGCATCCAAGGGCAAACCGATGGTGATATCCGCCGGCATAGCCACAGACCGGGAGATTTTCGAGGCAATCGATGCCTGCCGGAGTGTAGGCAATGACGATATTACGCTGCTGAAGTGCACTTCGGCATATCCGGCCGATATATCCGACGCGGATCTGGCCATGATTCCCGCCATGCGTGATCGTTATGGGGTAAAAGTCGGACTTTCGGATCATTCCCCGGGAAGCATCGTGCCGGTGACGGCGGTTGCGCTCGGTGCGGTTATGATAGAGAAACACTTCATACTTGACCGTTCGATAGGAGGTCCTGACGCGATGTTCTCGCTGAACCGCAACGAGTTTGCAGCTATGGTCCGCGATGTGCGCCTTGCTCAGAGCGCTTTGGGAACTGTGGATTTCGACCGTGGCGAAAATGCTGATGGCAGGAAATGGGGCCGATCGCTGTATGTCAGCGCTCCGATTGCCGAAGGGGAATCCTTTACCGTCGCCAACGTGCGGTGTGTGCGCCCCGGCTATTCCTTGCATCCACGCCATCTGCATGACATCCTCGGCCGCCGGGCTACACGCCCATACCGCCCCGGCGACAGGATAGAGTTTGATAAACTGTAGGATTTTACTTTTATTTATATCTGCGAATGTTTCTGATAAATTTGGCCAATACGATAAAACCAACTAACTTTGCAGGAAAATCTAATACCACATTATGAAAATTAAGTACCTCCCGCTTTTTGCATCTGCGTTAATATCATTTTACGCATCTGCATCTGACAGTCAGGACCCTGAAACAAATCTTGTTTTTGATTTCAATCCGATCGAGACGGAATATTCCTACGAGGCTGATAATGGAACTATAACATCGGCCAGCGTATTGTTCACTTTTACCGAAACTGTATATTCCGACTTTTTCAAACTGTTGTCATTAAAGCTGAAAGACGCAGACAACACTACAGTACCGGCGTCATTTCGTGCAAATAGCGATTATTCCAATCAATCAGGAGTAATAATTGACTCAAAGGCTCTGAAATTCGGAGTGGAATATACCCTGACCATTCCCAAAGGGACCTACGGTGATGCGGAATGGTTCGGAGAGACAGTAGAAGTACCCAGAGTGTCTGGACACGCAAATTCCGAATTCGAAGTCAAATTCAGTCTGGAAAACGAGTCATCAGGCGTGGATATGATAACTTGTGAGAAAAATAATTCAACAGAAGTATATAACCTCCACGGAATGAAAGTCGGCAATTCAACAGACAATCTTCCTGCCGGTATATATGTAATCAATGGAAAAAAAGCCGTTGTCAGATAATATGTCCTAATTCCGGTTCGCCAGGTAAAGTCAAAAGTAAAGGACTTGGCCGGATACCAATGCCGGGCCAAGGCCGAATATGCATAAAAACTGTAGAAATCGGAATTTTAGGAAATAGAGAATGAAAAAGTTGGATAATTGCGAAAAAACGTGTAATTTTGCAAAACATGAATGGCCGGAGGCCATGATGTGTATCCTTCTTTAATATTGCGATAGTAGCTCAGTTGGTAGAGCATCAGCTTCCCAAGCTGAGGGTCGCGGGTTCGAGCCCCGTTTGCCGCTCAGAATATAAAGCACTCAGAATGAGAAGATTAAAGCATCGATTCTGAGTGGCTTTTTTTGTTTGTTATCCAAATTTAAGCATCTTTTTGGCTCCAATAATGCTCAAAAACGCGCAATAATCGATAATTTTGCTCAAAATGTTTCACTTATGTTTCACTTAAAAAGTAAAACAACGTGGAATAAATGAAGACAAAATTTAACACTGCAAAACTAAGTTTAACACTATATTTTCATGTAAATTCGTTGTTCGAGCCAACAAAATCAACTCATTGCACTTGGTTTTTCCATATGATAAACGCTAATATGATACACCGACAATCAGTGGTTCTACCTTTTCTAATTAGGGAAACAATTCAATACTTGATGAAATGTTGATTTACAACGAATGTTGAAACAAAATAAATCTGAAAATGAAAACTAAAGTCTTTTTAGCAATGGCACTAATGGTAGCCATTATAGCAGTTGCGTTCGCGCAAGATGAGAAAGAAGATGTTGCAAAACTTCCGAATGACGTGAGTGAATGGGAGATTCAGGCAGAACAAGGAGATACTGTCGCTCTTCACAAGCTATTAAGATATTTAAATGATAATTCAGATTATGTAGTCTGTGTTGAGGTTGTTCAGGTAGTATCTGCCGATGGCGAGGATATTACAGATGAAGCATCTAACAACAACACAACTGAATACGATGAAGAGTTCGCTGATCTTTGCTCGGAGCGTTTGGAATATTGGTTAGCAAAAGGGTTGGCAGTAAATGACCCTGTCGCAATCAGCATCAAAGGACAAAGGGATTACTTTTATGATGAAGAAAGTTCTATAGAAAGCCTTGTCAAAGCTGTGGAAGTCGGTGATAACCAAGCTGCTCTATTCTGTGGATCAGCCTGCTTCAACCAGGGTCGATATGCGGAAGCGGTAAAATATCTTACGATGGCCTATGACGCAGGTATCCCGAGCGCAGGCTGGCATCTTGCGATGTGTTATTCCGAAGGATTGGGAGTAGAGAAGGATAATTCCAAAGCCATAGAGTTTCTACGCCACTCAGCCATGATGGATTATCCGGAAGCCGTCCTTGAAATGAAACGTATTGAGCCAAGCAACCCTGTATGGAAGCACAAAGCAGATAGTATTGAAATCGATTTTACTGACTTTCCAATTATTGAGGATTAATAGAAATAGTGGTATAGAGAATATTCTCCGCCACAGTCAAAATTTGAACTTACATTTTTCATCCGCAAATGGTGATATGCCACTTGTAAATGTCACAGCAATGGTGTCCTCCACAAAAGGACACCATTGCTGTTTCTGATAGACCGAATGTAGGTCAGAGACCGAGGATCTCTTTGATGACGGGGATGGAGGCTTGGCTGGTCTGGTCGGGACGGACGGGGACAACTGTGGCAAACTGCTGGTTGAGCCAGTAGTTGTCGGTGTTGATATTGTCGGGATCGTCGTCGATGAATTGTCCAGATAGCCAATAATGTGTGCGTCCATGGGGATCAACCATCGGGGTGTATTCCTCGGTCCAGTGACCATAAGATGCTTCCGTGACTTTAATTCCTTTCGGGGTGCATCGGGCCGGGATGTTTACGTTGAGACACACGTCGTTGGGCAAATCCTTTTTCAAAACGTCGCCCACAATCTTGCGGATCACGGCTCCACATTCTGAAAAGTCAGCTTTCCATGAATGATGGAGCAGCGAGAAGCCTATCGACGGAATACCGGCCATACATCCTTCAAGTACGGCTCCCATCGTGCCTGAGTATATCAGATTGAACGATGAGTTTGACCCATGGTTAACTCCTGACAGCAGCAGGGCAGGGCGTTCCTGTCCAAGCAGATATAGTCCGAGTTTCACACAGTCTACCGGCGTGCCTGTCACGCCTTTCATCTCGATATTCTCGTATTTAGAGGGATAATTGATCACGCGAAGTGGTTGGTCTACTGTTATGGCCGACGATTTGCCGGATTGCGACACACATGGTGCGAACACAACCAGGCGCCCCATATCTTTAACTGTTTCAATGAGGTAGTTCAGTCCGGGGGCTTCAATGCCATCGTCGTTTGTCAGAAATATCAAAGGTTTATTTTCGTTCATAGCTTATAAATTGTTAAATCCGGTTATACAAATATATAGTTTTATTACATTTCATGTCGCCGGATTGTTTATCTTTGTAGAAGAAATCAAAATTTAAGTAACTATTCAATCTATTTATTATGCAAATCCAACGAATTCAGACGCTCTACATTCTGCTGGCCATTGCCGCGGTTGTGGCGTTTATCTTTATTCCTTTCGGCTTCTGGGACGCAACGGTTCAGGCCTCCGGTGTTAAACTTGTGGAACTCAATGGCAAGATGACGGCGTTGCTTATACCGGCATGTGTCGCTATCCTTGTCATGTTCATTTCAATCTTCTCGTATAAGAAGTTCCCTTTGCAGAAAGGGCTTGTCGGCCTTTCCATGCTTATCGTTGTCGCTATGATGCTGCTTGTGATCTATGTGATGACAATGGGATTCGACGTTCTCGTTCCCGATGTGACTGTCAAGCCGATATGGGCCGGTGGAGGATTGCTGCTTGTTGCCGCGCTTGTGGCTCTTATAGCTGCTCTTTCACGCATCAAGGCCGATCAGAAATTGCTCCGCAGCTACGATCGTCTGCGTTGAGCCGTCCATAAGAAAAGTTTTTGCCGGGAATGGCTGTATGGCTATTCCCGGTAATATATGCGTTTCACCCTCGTCGATATCGAAGTCAGCACTTCGTATGGTATCGTTCCGAGGGTGTCTGCTATTTCTTTGACAGGGACATTCTGGCCGAATATTTCCACGCGGTCGCCAACGGCACATTGTGCGTCAGTCACGTCGATCATACATTGATCCATACAGACATTGCCTATCGACGGGCAGCGCACGCCGTTGATCATCACTTGCATGCCTCCGTTGCCTAAATGGCGGTTTATTCCATCGGCGTAGCCTACGGGAATCGTAGCTATGCGTGAGTTTCGTTTGCACAAACCTTTCCGGTTGTAGCCTATCGTAGTGCCTTCCGGCCATTCTTTTATGGAGATCACGGTGGTGGTCAGCGATGAAACCGGACGCAGGTCGCTTTGTGATCCATCTTCCATTGTGGCTATGCCATAGAGGCAGATACCGAGGCGCACCATGTCGTTCTGATGTTCCGGGAATCGGGAGATGCCTGTGGAATTCAGGATATGGCGCATGATATGGTGGCGGAATCCGCTTTGCAGTTTGTCGCAGCAGCGGTCGAAAAGCTCAAACTGGCTGTGTGTGTAATCATCCATCTCCGGCTGATCGGCAGCAGCGAGGTGGCTGAAGACGGAAACCGGACGGATCACACGTTGGCGTTTCAGAATGTCGATCACCTCGGGCAGATCTTTTTCAAGGAATCCGAGACGGTGCATGCCTGTGTCGAGCTTTATATGTACAGGATAGTCTGTGATGCCATATTTCTCCCCCTCGCGGATTATTTCGTTGAGTATGTCGAAACTGTAGATTTCCGGTTCCAGGTTATATGCGAAGAGGGTACGGTAGTTGACCACTTTTGGATTAAGCACCATGATAGGCATTGTGATTCCGGCCCGGCGAAGGTCAACGCCTTCGTCAAGCACGGCGACAGCCAGATAGGCCGCGCCTTGCGATTGCAAGGTTTTGGCCAGTTCATACGAGCCGGCTCCATAGCCCGAAGCCTTGACCATGCATACTATGCCGGTGGTGGGGCGCACCATTGACCGGAATAGATTGAAGTTGTGGACAACGGAATCAAGATTGACCTCAAGCACCGATTCGTGTTGACGGGCTTCGAGCATGTCGGCTATCCGCTCAAAATGGAATTGGGGTGCGCCTTTGATCAGTATAAGCTCGTTTTCAAAATCGCTTGGCGAAGTCGACGCTAAGAATGTCGCGGTGTCGGGGTAGAATAATGCCGATGAATCGAAATACCGGGAATTGTTGACGAATTCCTCGCCGATGCCAATCAGACGGTCTATATTGCGGTGACGAAGCAGGTTTGCCACTGCTTGATACAGCTTTGCCGGCGGCATAGTCTCGTGCATCACGTCGGAGAGAATCAGGGTTGCGCTGCGCGACTCTGTCTGCCGGCGCGACATGAAGTCGAGTGCCGGAGCAAGCGAATGGAGGTCGGAGGTGTAGGAGTCGTAGATCAGCATGCAGTTGTTGACACCTTCTATCACGTTGAGGCGTGTGCGTATCGGTGTGAGATGCGCCATCGACGATGCTATTTCCCCGGCCGGCCTGTTGAGATAAAGCATCAGTGCCAGACAGTGGATTGCATTCTGTATATCCATGTCGGCCGTGAATGGCAGGGCTATCATGCCTCTCGTCTGAAGATAATCATACGTTATCTCGGTCACAGATCCTTTCTTCTCGATTGAGGATATGAACAAGGGGGCTTCGCCATTTCTGGTCGACCATGCTATCTGGTTTGTCGGGCGGCAATGCTGCTCCACGGAACGGCTTATCATTGGGTCATCGCCACAATAGATCAGGCACTCGCAATCGCGCATCAGCGATACTTTCTCATCGCATTTCTGCTCTATCGACCGGAATCCGTCGGCATGTTCGGAATTGATGTTGGTGATTATTCCTATGGTTGGCCTGATAATCGGCTGTAGGTTTTTCATTTCGCCACGTTGCGAGACACCGGCCTCGATCACTGCCAGTTCCGTGTCCGGGTTAATTTCCCAGACCGAGAGAGGTACCCCGATCTGAGAGTTGAAGCTTCGCGGCGAACGGACTATCTGGTAGTCGTTGCCCAAAAGCTGGTAGATCCATTCCTTGACCGTTGTTTTGCCTCGGCTGCCTGTGATGCCTACTACACGGCCTTCGAAGCTGTCACGGTGTGATGATGCTATTTTCTGAAGTGCTTTTGTCACATCATCAACAATAAAAAACTGTGCATCGTCGCATCCCGACATGTTTTCCGGAATGTGGGTCACACAAAAGACTCTGACTCCCTTGTCATAGAGTTCACGCACATAGCGATGTCCATCGTTGGTTGCTGTTGTGATTGCGAAAAACATGGATTCTTCCGGGAATGTCAGAGAGCGGCTGTCTATCAGCAGCACGCTGATCCGGCTGTTCTCTTTGCCGGTCTCAAGTCCCAATATGCGGCTTATTTCAGATGTGGTGTAGGTCATTGCTGGATATTTTGGAAGAACCGTTCCATCGCCGGTTTCAGTTTAGGATAACGGTCCGATAGTTTTTGTTTGATTATGAATGTCTGTTCCTTGAATTTTTCTATTGCCTCGCGGTTGTCGGTCATGGGGCGATGAGCCATGCGTCGGGTCAGTTTTTCGCATTCTGCGGATAGCTCTTTGGTCTCTGTGCTGAAAAATGCGTCGGCGAATCTTTCGAAAATGTATTCTGTTGCCAGGGGAGCCGGATGGCACATGTCGCGGTCATAGAACCTGTAGTCCCTTAGCTCATCCATTACTATCTCGTATGATGGGAAATATGTTGCTCCGGTTTGTGCTGCGACGCTGTCTGCTGCGAGCAGCAGAGTCGATTTGCTTAGATTGTTGCCGTGGGCGCCATCGGCAAGGTGTCTGACCGGGCTGACTGTCAGATATATCCTTGCAGTGGGATTGACAGTCCGTATGTTTTCGATGGCTTGCATCATCTCTCGTTCGGCTTCCTCTACGCTCAGTTTTCTGCGTCGGAATTCCGATGCCGGAAGTTTATGGCAATTGGCCACGGTTTGCCCCGTGCTGTTCAGTTCATAGATCCATGCCGTGCCGAATGTCAGGAACACGTCCGTGGCCTCGCGCAGGAACTTACCGGCATCTGTTGTCACTCGGTTCAGGTTTTCAAGCATTGTGTCAGCATCAGTGCGCGATAGCGATGAATGGCAGTCAAAGCAATGATAGAGACCGTTGTGTTTAAATAGATCTTCGGTGGAGAATGCTTTGGACGTTGCCAAGTGGCCCGATACACGGGCAATGCTGGCCGGATTGAAAAGTGTGCCGAATGGATTGCTGACCATGTTGAACAGACGTCGGCGCAGTTCGCCGGCTATATTGTCGCTGAAACACGATCCGAGCATTATGATGCGAGAACCATGGTTGATGGTTCCCGACATCTGTTCCGGTATGACTTCGGTGCGGAGTTTCATTGCAATCAGGTTATTATCTAATGCGGTAGTCAACGGACAGCACATTGAATTCTGTCCGGCGGTTGATTTGGTCGGCAGCCTCGCGGTCAGCTTCTTCAGGGAGGGCAAGGATGAATTCTTCGGTCAGCACATCGCCCTCTTTAAACTGTGGATAAAGACGTGCGACACGCTTTGTGACGGTTTTAGGTTTTGTCTTGCCGTAGCCTTGATATTGCAGACGGTCGGCCGATATGCCGGCTTCGATAAGATAGTCCACAACAGATTTCGCGCGGCGGTGCGACAGGTCAATGTTATATTCCTCCGATCCCTTGCGGTCAGTGTGGGAGGTCATTTCTATCGTGATATTCGGGTTGTCGCGCAATAGTTCAGCGAGTTCGTCGAGTGCCTTTTGTGATTCTGGACGCAGGGTGGCCTTGTCGAAGTCGTAGAAAATGTTTTCAACTATGTTTGGCTGCGAGAGCGAGGCAAGCATGAAGTCGATGCCATACTCAGCATCGGCCTCGGCGGTATCGGTGGTGAACTCCTGACGGGCGTTCAGGAATCCGCGTGCTCCGGCCATCATGGCATAGCTCACACCGCGGTTGAGTTTGAAACTGTACGATCCGTCGCCACCTGCCGCTGTGCGCTGGTTCGATCCGTCTGTTCCGACTATTCTGACAATCGCTCCCGGAATCGGCTCTTCTTCCAGATCCGTGATCCATCCGTTGAGCACAATCTGTAGATCGGGAAGCTCAAACGAGTAGAGATGGTCATAGCCTCTGGCGTCGCCTCTGTTCGATGAGAAATATCCTGTCGGGTGATCGGCCGACCGGTCGTAGGTAATGCCGAAATCGTCGCCTTGGGAGTTGAGGGGAGTTCCCATGTTGCTTACTGTCCAATGTCCGTCGGCTTGCAGTTCGGCGCGGAACATGTCGAGTCCGCCAAGGCCGGGATGACCGTCCGAGGCGAATATCATGATGCTGTCCGTCAGCATATATGGAAATTCTTCGTTGCCCGATGTATTGATGTCGTCTCCGAGGTTCTCGAGCGACCCGGCGCGTTCTTTCAGATTGATTCTCCAGATGTCCTTGCCCCCATTTCCAGGCATGTCGCTGGTAAAGTACAGAAATTCACCCGAAGGACTCACTGCCGGATGTCCGAAACTGGAGATCGTATCGCCGGTTATGTCAAATTTCACAGGGGCACTCCATTGTGCGTCTGAGCGTTGCGATGTGAATATCTCAACCCCGGTATTATAGTTGGGCGCACGGCGCGCTTTGGTCAGATACATTGTGTTGCCGTCGGGAGAGAATGAGACGATACCCTCGTCCATCTCTGAGTTCAGCTCACCCTCCACCGGCTCAGGCCGCATCCACTGACCCTGCTCGTTCTTTTTCACCATCCAGATGTCGCTTTTCTTCATGCCCGTGATCTCGCTGCGCTGCGTCCCTTTCACCTTTTCATTGGTCGTCGTGAAATACAGCGTCTCGTCGTTGAACATCGGGGCGAAGTCGGCGCGGCGCGAATTGAACGTCTTTGCGTTGCGCACGGTGTAGCGCGTGGGATGCTCTTTTAGGTTCAGGGCGAGTCTGGCACCCTCCAGACCGGATTGTGCTTCAGGGGAGCCCGGCACCTGCATCAGATATTCCTCATAGGCGCGGATCGCTTGAGCGTATTTCCCGTCGGCATGAAGCGTCTGTGCCAGATATAGCTGTGCGTCCATTTCCGGATAGCCATACCGGATCGCATTCTGATATGCTGCCGACGCACGCGCGTATTGCGACAGCATTCTGTGTGCTTCTCCCATCTTGTAGGCCACCTCGCCACGCGTCGAGCGGTCATCGCGTTTCAGATTGTTGTATATTTTCCGATACGTTTTCGATGCATCGTAATATTCGCCTCGTTTCATCTGGGCATCGGCGGTCGCCAGCTTCGGGCCGCGGCAGCCACCAAAAAGCATTGCCGCAAGTATTATGCTGAGTGTCAGTACAAGATTCTTCATATATCTTTAACGGATTCTATCCGCTCTTTATTTTGCAATAAGTTTAAATCAGTTTGTTAACAAAGTTATATCATTTTATCCAAACTGCCCACTAAAACACACTGAAAAACGCAAGCGGCTCCGACATTGTCGAAACCGCTTGTATTTTCGTCGCTAAATGCTCTGTTGCTTAGCCCGGAATGATTGCTTCGCTGGGGCAAACTTCTGCACATGAGCCGCACTCGATGCAAGTGTCCGGATCGATGTGGTAGATATCACCTTCAGAAATAGCCTCTACGGGGCACACGGGAAGACAAGTTCCGCAAGCAACGCATTTGTCAGTAATTACGTAAGCCATGATGTTTTTAATTTAGATAAAAATTACGATTGAACAGTTTTCACCTGCAAAAGTAAGAGTTTTTTTATAAACACAAGCCCATTCATCCCCTTTTTTTCAAAAAAATCTCGCAAACGGGCCATAAACCACTATAAATTGTCAGCAGTGGCTGGAGCCGTCAAAGCAATGGGTGCAGACCTTGCATTTCGGAAGTCCTATTGCATTGACTATATTCTCAAGCGAACTGAACCGCAGGGACGTCAGTCCGAGACGGCGGCGTATTTCCTCCACCATCTTTTTGTATTCCGGAGAATCCGTCTTGCAATACGCTTCAAGGTTTGCGTTGTGGTCTCCCTCAAGATCGGCGATCACGCGGCGAGTGATAAGTTCCATCTCACTCTTGGAGGCCGTGAAATTGAGATACTCGCAGGGATATACCAACGGCGGACATGCTATTCTCATGTGCACAGCCTTGATTCCGGCATCGAACAGATCCTTCACGTTGTCACGCAGCTGTGTGCCGCGAACAATAGAATCATCGCAGAAAATGACTTTCCGGTTTTTCAGCAACGCTTTGTTGGGGATCAGTTTCATCTTGGCCACAAGCTCACGGCGCTCCTGAGTGGAGGGGGTGAAGCTTCGGGGCCAGGTCGGCGTATATTTGGCGATACCGCGCAGATATGGCACACCCTTGCCTTGCGAGTAGCCAAGAGCCATACCTATGCCTGAATCCGGGATTGCGCTGACGAAATCTGCCTCATCATTATCAGTTTTACCCATCTCCTTGCCGGTCACATAGCGCATGCGGTCTACGTTGCGCCCTTCATACTGGCACACAGGATAGCCATAGTAGATCCACAGGAATGAACAGATCTGCATCTCTTTTTCCGGAGCGCGCAGCTGGCGCATGCCGTCGGCTTTCAACTCCACTATCTCTCCGGGACCGACATTATAGCAGTCCTCGAAGCCCAGGTTGGGGAATGCGCATGATTCCGATGCGGCAGCGTATGCGTCATCGCTTTTGCCTATGATGATAGGTGTGCGGCCAAGGAAGTCACGGGCGGCTATGATCCTGTCCTCAAGAAGAATCAGCATGGAGCATGATCCCTTGATGCGGCGGTACACATTCTCGATGCCGGAGACAAGATCTTTACCCTCGCTGATCAGAGCGGCAATCATCTCGGTCGGATTGATAATGTCGTAGCTGTGTTCGCAGAAATGATGCCCTTTGGCAAGCATTTCTTTTTCAAGTTCGACAATGTTGTTGATGCGTGCCACGGTGACAATGGCAAATTTGCCCAGGTGGCAGTTGACTATGATTGGCTGTGCGTCCGTGTCGGATATCACGCCTATACCTGAGTTTCCTGAAAAATCCTTGAGATCGCTCTCGAATTTTGTTCGGAAATATGAGTTCTCGATATTATGGATCGAACGGGTGAAGATCCCGTTATCCACTGTTGCCATACCGGCTCGTTTGGTGCCCATATGGCTGTTGTAGTCTACGCCGTAGAAAAGTCTGTTGACGCAGTTCGTTTTGGCTGTCAGGCCGAAAAAACCTCCCATATATGATTATAATAAGTACGTTGTGTCTGTTCTTGAAATAATCGGCGGGAGAAGTGCTCTGTTCCGTAGTCCGGTTGAGTTTTCTCCCGCCGTTTGAAATTAATTCTTATTGATGTGCTTTTCAATCCATTTGCGTGCGTTGACGAAGCCGTCGATCCACGGTGTCACATCGTCATTGCGTCGCGATCGTGGATAATAAGCGCATTGCCACGGGAAGATGGCACGCTCAAGATGGGGCATCATTGCCAGATGGCGGCCATCGGCTGAGCATAGACCGGCCACTGCGCCGCGCGATCCGTTGGGATTGCCCGGATATGATGCGTAGTTGTAGCGCAATGCCACGTTGTAGTCGCTCATGGCCATTGGTAGGTTGAAGCGTCCTTCGCCATGGGCAACCCATATACCGAGTTTCAGGCCTGCCATCGGTCCGAACATCACGGAGTTGTTCTCCGGGATGGTTACGCCAACGAATTGCGACTCGAATTTGTGGCTGACATTATGCTCCATTGTAGCCTTGCGAGCATGCTCGGGGCAGATGAGGTTCAATTCCATCATCAGCTGGCATCCGTTGCAGACGCCCAATGAGAGAGTATCTTTGCGTGCATAGAATTTTTCAAGAGCGGTCTTGGCTTTTTCGTTCCAGAGGAAGCCTCCGGCCCAGCCTTTTGCCGATCCGAGTACGTCGGAGTTGGAGAAACCGCCGCAGAATACGATCATGTTGACATCCTCTAGTGTCTCGCGGCCGCTCATAAGGTCGGTCATGTGGACGTCTTTCACATCGAACCCTGCGAGATAGAGAGAGTAGGCCATCTCACGGTCGCCGTTGACACCCTTCTCGCGGATAATCGCGGCGCGTATGCCTGATGCCTCATGGCGTCCTCCGGCCAGTGAGCGTGATGCCAGTTTCCCGTCGAATGCGGATGGGATGCGGTAGCGCAGTGGCTGTTTCTTATAGTTCTCAAAGCGGAGTGTGGCGCATTTTTCGCCGCTCTGTACGCTGTCGAGCAGGTAGGACGGGGCAAACCATACATCGCGCATGAAGTCGATGCCGATCATGCGGGTAGTACCCTGATGTTCTATCATCAATGTCCGTTCCTTGTCGGTTGTTCCGATCTGCTTGAATCCTACACCGGCTTCTGTGAACAAGCGTTCCGCTGCTTCGCATTTGCCTTCTGCGATCTGAAGCACCATTGCCGGGTTCTCGGCAAAGAGGATCTTGATCAGATCGGTCTGACCATCGGCTACGAATGCGTCCGTGGTCAGATGCACTCCACCGGAGGTGTTGGCGAACGTCATTTCAAGCAGTGTGGTGACAAGACCTCCTGCCGAAACGTCATGCCCCGACATGATGGAGCCACGTTTCACCAGTCGCTGAACGGTATTGAAGGCTGCCGCGAATTTAGCCGGATCCTTGACGGTGGGTGCTTCCGAGCCGATACGGCCGAAGGTCTGGGCGAATGCCGATCCGCCGAGACGAAGTTCATCGCCCGAGAAGTCAATATAATACAGACGTGAGTTGCCGGGCTGGAAAACAGGGGTCAGTGTGCGGCGCACATCTGTCACCTCTCCTGCGGCAGAGATAATAACGGTGCCGGGGGCATAAACTTTGTCTGCCCCATATTTCTGGGTCATTGAAAGTGAATCCTTGCCCGTGGGGATATTGATGCCGAGTGCGCAGGCGAAATCGCTGCATGCCTCCACGGCGCGGTAGAGCGCGGCATCCTCTCCCGGATTCTTGCAAGGCCACATCCAGTTGGCGCTTAGCGACAATCCTTTTATGTCGTTCTTGATCGGTGCGCCGACAATGTTTGTCAATGCTTCGGCTATTGCAAGTACAGATCCGCGTGCAGAGTCAATCAGTGCCACTTGTGGCGCGTGGCCGATAGATGTTGCGATTCCTTTATGGCCACGGTAGTCAAGTGCCACGACTCCGCAGTCGCTCAACGGCAACTGAATCTCTCCCTGACACTGCTGACGTGCTATTTTGCCCGTCACCGAACGGTCAACCTTGTTGGTCAGCCAGTCTTTGCAGGCTACGGCTTCAAGCGAGAGAACATCGCGCAGATAGGTCTCAAGATCGTTTTCGTTGTATTCCGGATCTTTGTATGTCACATTGACGGTATTGTCGGTCATCACGGTCTTCGGTGAGTTACCGAACATATCTGCCATGGCAAGATCAATGGGCTTGACTCCATCCTTGCGTGAGAACACGAAGCGGTCATCGCCGGTGGTCTCGCCGACAACATACATCGGTGCTCTTTCGCGGCGTGCGATCCGTTCAACATACTCAATGTCTTTCTGTTCAAGAACCATACCCATGCGTTCCTGACTCTCGTTGCCTACAATCTCTTTTTCCGAGAGTGTGGCGTCGCCAACGGGAAGCGCATCAAGGTCTATATGGCCACCGGTTTCTTCAACCAGTTCCGATAGTGCGTTCAAATGTCCGCCGGCTCCATGGTCATGGATAGAAACGATGGGGTTGTCATCGCTTTCTGCCAGTGCGCGGATCACGTTAGAAACGCGTTTCTGCATTTCTGGATTAGCACGCTGAACGGCATTAAGCTCGATGGAGTTGTCATATTGGCCGGTTTCTACGGATGATACCGCACCTCCGCCCATGCCGATACGGTAGTTGTCACCACCCATCACTACGACTTTCTCGCCTGGCTTCGGAGTTCCTTTGATCGCATCTTTCTTAGCTGCGAAACCTACGCCACCGGCAAGCATGATCACCTTATCATAGGCATAGAGTCGGCCGTTTTCGTCATGCTCGAATGTCAGCAACGATCCGCAGATCAGTGGCTGTCCGAACTTGTTGCCGAAGTCCGATGCGCCGTTGGAGGCTTTGATGAGGATATCGCAGGGAGTCTGGTAGAGCCATACTCGGGGATTGCACATCATTTCCCAGCGGTGTTCCGACGACATGCGCGGATATGAGGTCATGTAGACTGCCGTTCCGGCAATCGGGAGGCTGGCGCGTCCGCCGCCCAGACGGTCACGGATCTCGCCGCCGGTGCCGGTAGCTGCTCCGTTGAAAGGCTCTACGGTCGTCGGGAAGTTGTGGGTCTCGGCCTTCAGGGAGATCACGGTGTCGATCTCTTTGACGTCGAACATGTCGGGACGGTCAGGGTTGGTGGGATAGAACTGTTCCACACGGGGACCTTTGACGAAGGCCACATTATCTTTATATGCGGACACGAGACCGTTGGGGTTCTCCTGCGATGTCTTTTTGATCATCTTGAACAGCGACATCGGCTTTTCCTCACCGTCTATGATGAATGTGCCGTTGAATATTTTGTGGCGGCAGTGTTCTGAGTTGACCTGAGAGAATCCGAACACCTCGCTGTCGGTCAGCGGACGGCCGAGTTTGGCCGACAGATCGCGCAGATATTGCTCTTCCTCTGGACTGAGGGCAAGACCTTCGCTACGGTTGTATTCGGAAATATCGTCTATGTAGACTATCGGTTCCGGTTGGAGCGATGTGGTGAACACTTTGCTGTTCAGACCATCGTAGAGACGTTGCAGCATCTTGTCGAATGCTGGCTCTTCGTCTCTTGTCAGCATGAATTCCTCGATGCGTGTGATGCCTTCAAGACCCATGTTCTGGGTGATCTCCACGGCATTGGTGCTCCAAGGAGTGATCATTTCTTTACGCGGTCCGATGAATCGGCCTTTAACTGAAGTGGATACAAGAGGAGTCGCGCCGCCAAACAGCCATGTGAGCTTTTCTTTCTCCTCCGGGGAGAATTTGTGATCAGTCTCTACGGCAATTACTTTAGCAGCACCTTTCTTAAAGAATACGACCATAAATGTGGTGTGGGGTGTTGAGGTGGAATTGATACGTTAATCGACTGCAAAATTACAATTTTTTATCGACTGAACAAACTATTATTTCGCTTGTAGTCGTAATTTTTATTCCTCTGTGATCTCAACCACTTCATATATAGCTGACTTGGGCTTGATGGCGCTGGTCGGTATTATGAGTTTGTAAGTTGTGTTTCGGAAACTGATAATGATGTTTTTGCCTGTTAGGCGGCGGTCAGTGATCTCATCCCATCCCCAGTCTCTGGGGGCTCGTGGCTGATTCTCTTCGTCCGCGCTCTCAAACACCTCTCTGATCATTGTCCCTGGAATGATGTCGACATGCTTGGGCGATAATGCAGCCTGAGCATCGGTTGTCAGTAGTTTTGAGAAATAGATGTGTCCGATCACAAAAGGGATAATTATGAATGCGATGATAAGGGCCACAAGTAGGATTCGTAGATCAAAGACCACACCGATTGCGGCCGCAATGAGCACTGCTGCTGCAAGCAATCCTATGGTTTTGGCTATGGTGGAACCGCCTATGGTCCTGAAATAACTCGCTGGACTCATCCGGTATGTATCTGTTGTTATCGTCGTCATTTCCTTTTTCAGTCAAACACTATCGGTGGCATAAAATGATGGCATCAGACAATGCCGATGCCATCATTGTTTTATGAAGTAAGTCGCGAAATTTTATTTATATCCTCCGGGGATGAAGCACCTCTTGACTTACAATTATCCATTATGCGTATTAATTTTTAAGGCCTGCTTAAGCGGCTGTTCAGAGTTTTTTGGATAGACACTTAGTCCTCTAATTTGTGGATCACAAGACCGGAACGGAGCTTAGGCTCGAACCATGTGGTCTTGGGTGGCATGATGTTGCCGGTATCAGCTATATCCATGAGTTGCTTCATTGATACTGGATATAGTGCCAATGCCATGGCCATCTCTCCACTGTCCACTCTCCGCTGGAGTTCTTCAAGACCACGGATGCCACCGACGAAGTCTATGCGCTTATCTGAACGCAGATCCGTGATGCCGAGAATGTCACGCAGAATCAGATCGCTGGAGATTGTAACGTCAAGCACTCCGATAGGATCTGCATCGTTGTAACGGCCTTCGCGTGCTGTCAGCGAATACCATTTTCCGTATACATAAAGCGCAAAGTTGTGCAGCTCTGTCGGACGGTATGGTTCTGTTCCTTTTTCCTCTATGGTGAAATTTTTTTCAATCTCGGACAGGAACTGTTCCGGCGTAAGTCCGTTGAGATCTTTGACCACGCGGTTGTAGTCGATGATCTTCAGGTGGGATGCTGGGAATGCTACTGCAAGGAAATAGTTGTATTCCTCATTGCCGGTGTGGTTGGGATTGGCCTTTGCCTTTTCGTTGCCCACAAGTGCGGCGGCAGCTGTGCGGTGATGTCCGTCGGCTATGTAGAGATAAGGTATCTTGGCGAATTCCGCGGTGATTTCGGCTATTGTATCGTCATTGTCGATAACCCAGAACGAATGTCCGAATCCATCGGGGGCTATGAAATCATATTCAGGTGTTCCGGCTGTCGTTTCATTGATGATCTTCTCGAGTCGTTCATTGTCGGGAAATGCAAAGAACACGGGTTCAATGTTGGCATTGTTGACGCGGACATGCTTCATGCGGTCCTCCTCTTTGTCGCGGCGTGTCAGCTCATGCTTTTTGATCCGCTGCTCCATATAGTCGTCAACATTGGCTGCGATAACTATGCCATATTGTGTGCGTCCATCCATCGTCTGGGCATATATGTAATAATGCTCTTTGGAATCCTGCACAAGCCAACCGTTGGTCTGGAAAGCGTTGAAGTTCTCAACGGCTTTGTCATAGACACATGGATCGTGTTCATCGACACTCGGATCAAAATCAATCTCCGGCTTTATGATATGGTATAGGGATTTTTCGTTGCCTTCTGCTTCCCGACGGGCTTCGTCGGAATTGAGAACGTCGTAGGGACGTGATGCTACCTCGGTTACGAGTTCACGCGGCGGACGTACGCCTTTAAATGGTTTGACTTTTGCCATCGTGGTTTGGTGTTATTGAACTGACTTAAACTTATTGTAAACTAACATTCCGAGGTGGTTTTCGATATGATTCCGATCTTTTTGAGGTTGCGATGGAACTCCATTGTGTCCAAAAAAGAGATGGGAACAGCCGGAAACGGTCCGGAAGGTTAGAAATAAGGAATCAGGTCGGTTCTGCGTTTAAATTTTGAAATAAGTTTGACTCAGTTCATTTGTTGCGTAGGATGGTTTGCTCGCGATCCGGACCGATAGAAACTATGGTGATGGGTGTTGCCAGTTCGCGTTCAAGGAATTTGATATAGTCAGCGAACTGCTGCGGAAACTCATTTTCCGATTTCATTGCCGTCATGTCGGTCTGCCAGCCGGGAAGCTCTTCATATACAGGTTCAATTGTGTCCTCTTCGATGGAGTAGGGGAAATCGCGTGTCAGTTCGCCATTGATCTTGTATGCTGTACATGCTTTGATGGTCGGGAATGTGTCGAGAACATCGCTCTTCATCATGATCAGCTGGGTAACACCGTTGATCATGATGGCATATCGGAGAGCCACGAGATCAATCCATCCGCAGCGGCGTTCGCGGCCGGTGACTGCGCCGTATTCATGTCCTATGTCCCGGATCTTTTTGCCGGTCTCATCAAAAAGCTCCGTCGGGAACGGGCCACTGCCTACTCGGGTACAGTAGGCTTTGAAGATACCGAACACTTCGCCTATTTTATTCGGGGCTACACCAAGACCCGTGCATGCTCCTGCCGCAACCGTGTTGGAGGATGTTACGAAAGGATATGAACCGAAATCAACGTCGAGAAGTGTGCCCTGTGCACCCTCGCACAACACTGACTTGCCCTCTTGCAGACAGCGGTTCACATAATGTTCGCTGTCAATGATATCGAACGATTTCAGATAGTTGATAGCCTCTATCCAGCGTGGTTCGAGCTCGCTCAGGTCTGGTGTCTCGCCGAGCGACGCGAGCATGCGGAGATGGCGGTCGCGTGCGGCGGCATATTTGGCTTCAAAGTTATGGAGTGTATCGCCGAGACGAAGTCCGTTGCGGCTGATCTTGTCAGTGTAGGTCGGGCCGATTCCTTTGCCTGTTGTGCCTATCTTGGCACCACCCTTGGCTTTCTCGTTGGCTGCGTCGAGCAGTCGGTGGGTCGGAAGGATCAAATGTACCTTTTTTGAGATTTTCAACACTTTGCGCAGATCGATACCGGAGCGTTCGAGGGCTTCTGCTTCTTCTTTGAATAGAACAGGGTCGAGAACAACGCCATTGCCTATGATGTTGGTCTGTCCGTGCTGGAAGATTCCTGACGGAATTGAGCGGAGCACGTATTTCTTGCCATCGAATTCCAACGTGTGCCCGGCATTGGGGCCTCCTTGGAATCGTGCCACCACGTCGTAACGGGGTGTCAGAACATCGACTACTTTTCCTTTTCCTTCATCGCCCCACTGGAGGCCGAGCAATACATCAATTTTCATCTTGGGTGTGTTACTGTTATTTTGTTTTGGGCTTTGTTGACTGGCGCGTTTTCCTGACGCATCCTGCACAGAGTCCGTAGACGTTTAGATCAATATATTTGGGTTGGAATTTACCGAACCGGCGTGTATTCAGCAGGAGGTCTATCTCCTGGTCTTTTATCTCCTTGACTTTGCCGCAGCGTGAGCAGACCAGATGGTAATGTTTGGTCAGTCCTGCTATTTTTTCATATTGGGGCGACTGGGATTCAAATGTGTGACGGCGAACAAGCCCGGCTTTGATCAATAGCTCAATGGTGTTGTAGACTGTCGCACGGCTCACATGATAGCCTCCCGTGTCAAGTTGCAGATGCAGAGCGTCGATGGAAAAGTGGCTGGACATGTCGAACACTTTCTCCAGTATGGCGAAGCGTTCAGGCGTCCGGCGCAGATGGTTCTGCGTCAGATAGTCATTGAACGTGGCCAATGCTGCCGTCTTTGTCTTGTCGTCGCTCATAACGCTACAAAGTTAATAAATTTTAGTATAAGACCATCATTCTTCCGGTGCATTTTTAACCCGGATGCCGGTGCGCGCTCTGTGTACTGATCATTTCAGGTTCTCGCGCACTTCGGCAAGATAGGCTGCCATAGCCTCGGAGTCGCGGCGTTCAATGATCTTCTGTAGCCGGGCAAGCTGGTGGCGGATTCGTTCGAGTTGCGACGGGCTGTTGGGGTTGAAGAGGATTTCCGACAGCAGGTAGTCGTCCTCTCCCATAAGGCCGCGTGCTATGGTCATGTGGCGTTTGAATGTGGTGCCGGGGGCATCCTGATGTTGCATGGTGGAGGCAAACACAAGGGTGGAGGCGAATGGAACCGACAGGGAATAGGCTATGGTTTGGTCATGTTCCTCAAAGGTGTATTCCACAATGTTGAGTTGCAGACGCTGGTAGAGGTCGCGGAAGAATACGCGTCCAAGATGATCCCCTTCGCTGATTATGATGGCGTTTTCGCTCGACAGGTTGCTCAGAGATGCAAATGTAGGGCCGAACATGGGGTGGGTGGAGACGAATGGATGTCCGCAGTCGGCGTAGAATTCCGGCAGCCCTGTTTTCACGGAGGCTATGTCGGAAAGGATGCAGCGGCTGTCAATGTAGGGGAGTACATTGCGGAATGCGCTCAGGGTGTGTTTCACCGTGGCTGCGTTGATCACAAGCTCCGGCGCGAACTCTCGCACGTTTTCAAGGGTGTCGAAGCGTTCCACCCCGTATGTGAATCGCAGTTTGTCAGGTTCTGGATCATATACTGCTACTTGATGATCAGCGGATAGCAGATCGCAGAAGAATGTGCCCATTTTTCCGGCACCGAGGATCAGGATTTTCATTTTGCGCGGTCGTTTATGATTTCTATTTGCTGACGGACTGATTCATCGTGGATCGCCAGCAGGATTGTTTTCATGAATTCGGCTCCCATGCCCATATCTTCTCCGGCTTTGACTCTGGAGCGGATGATGTCGTTGTAGCGGCCGGCCTGGACCACCGACATGCGGTGTTCTTTCTTGTAACGGCCTATGTCGCGGCACACTCCCATTCGCTTTGCAAGGATATCCAGCAGCTCATTGTCAATGCGGTCTATCTGCTGGCGCAGCAGTGTGAGGCTTTCGGTAGTCTGGTGGGAGTCGCGGATCACAAGGGTGTTCAATATGAAGTTGAGGATCTCGGGAGTGACTTGTTGTGCGGCGTCGCTCCATGCGCAGTCGGGGTTGCAGTGGCTTTCAACTATAAGTCCGTTGAAGCCCATGTCGAATGCTTGTTGCGACAGGGGGGCGATCAGTTCGCGTTTGCCTCCTATATGCGATGGGTCACAGATAATCGGCAGATTGGGATATCGCAGACGCAATTCCACGGGGATATGCCATTGTGGCATGTTGCGGTAGAGATGTTTCCCGTATGTCGAGAAGCCGCGGTGGATGGCTCCTAAACGTCTGACGCCGGCATTGTAGATTCGCTGCAATGCGCCTATCCATAGCTCGAGATCGGGATTGACTGGGTTCTTTACCAATACGGTCAGGCTGTCGGCTTTGCCTGAGGCGGCTATTGTGTCGGCTATCTCCTGCATTGCAAACGGGTTGGCCGATGTACGTGCGCCGATCCAGAGAATGTCGATGCCGGCCTGTAGGGCTTCTTCTGCGTGCTGTCGGTTGGCTATTTCTGTAGCCGTCAACATCCCGTATTGTTTTTTGACTTCGTTGAGCCATTCAAGTCCCTCGGAGCCCACGCCTTCGAATCCACCCGGTTTTGTGCGTGGTTTCCAGATTCCGGCACGGAATATTTTTATTCCGGTTTCAGATAGTTCTTTGGCGGTCTGGAGTGTCTGTTCAAGTGTTTCTGCGCTGCATGGGCCGGCGATAACAAGCGGTTTCTGTGGGTCAATGCCGGGAAATGTTATAGGTTGGAGCTGATCCATTGATTTTCGTTTTTTTATTTTGAAGTGGAATTGTATTCTTTGATTCTTTGAAGTGCGCGGTTGAGATTCTCTTCCGTGGCACACAGTGAGATGCGTATGTAGCGGTCGCCGTTTGATCCGAAAATGAATCCGGGTGTGATGAACACACGTGCTTCGTACAGGATGCGGTCGGCCAGTGTCTCGCTCGATTTTTCTGTCTCTGGAATTCTGCCCCAGAGAAACAGACCGCGCTGACCGGGGTCAAATGTGCAACCCAGTGCGGTCATTATCTCTTCTGCTATCTTACGTCTTGAGGAATATACGGCATTTAGCTCGTCATACCATTCCTGTGGGGCATTAAGTGCCTTCACGGCGGCAAGCATCATTGGTCGGAATTGGCCTGAATCGATGTTTGATTTGACTTTGAGGAACCATGAGGTGAACTGTGGGTTCGATGCCATCATTGCCATTCGCCACCCTGCCATATTGTGACTCTTGCTCAGTGAGTTCAGCTCTATGCAGATCTCTTTTGCCCCTTCCACTGACAGAATGCTCTGAGGATTGTTGTTGAGGATGAAGGAATAGGGGTTATCGTGGACTATGACTATGCTGTGGCGGCGGCCGAAATCAACTATACGCTCAAATAGTTCGCGGTCTGCCGGTGTGCCGGTCGGCATGTGGGGATAGTTGACCCACATCATTTTGATCTTTTCCAGTGGCAGTTTCTCAAGGGCTTCGAAATCAGGCTTCCATCCGTTTTCTTCTGTCAGATTGTAGGGGAAGATTTCGGCTTCGGCCAGACGGCTGGCTGATGTGTAGGTGGGATATCCCGGATTCGGCACGAGTACGCCGTCACCTGGATTCAGAAAGGTCAGGGAGAGCTGAAGCACGGCTTCTTTCGATCCGATCAGGGGCTGTATCTCGGTGTCCGGATCGAGCGTCACTCCATAGTGTCGTCCATACCATCCGGCATAGGCTCTGCGCAGTTCCGGCAATCCTATGGTCATCTGATAGCTGTGTGTGTCGGGGCGGTTGGCGGCCTCGCAGAGGGTATCTATGACTTCCTGTGATGGGGCGCGGTCGGGGCCTCCGATGCCGAGTGAAATAATGTCGCGTCCCTCGGCGTTGAGTCGCGCCACCTCTTTCAGTCTGCGCGAAAAGTAGTATTCTTTGATCTGCTCGACTCTGTTGGCCGGCTTGATCTGTGGTGTGTCATATTTCATTGGTGCATTGTTTATATTCTCCAAGTGATTTGAAATCTGTAAGCAACGGACGCACTGCGTCGATGGCTTTCTGATAACGTGCGAAACTGTCAAAAGTCAGATCGACGTAGAAGCGATATTCCCATTCCCGGCCAATGATAGGCATTGATTGGATCTTGGACAGGTTCATGTCGTAGAACGAGAGGATGGTGAGTACTTTCGACAGGGCACCCTGTGTGTGGGGCAGTGTGAAAACAATCGATGCTTTGTCGAGTTCACTCTCTTTTGGACGCAATTCTGGCGCGGTCAGAGGATCGGCGAGGATCAGAAAACGTGTGAAGTTACGTTTGTTGGTTTCAATGCCACGGGCAAGTATCTCAAGTCCGTAAAGTTCTGCCGCATAGGCTCCGCACACCGCTGCATGCCCTCTCAGATCCTGCTCTGCTATCATCTTGGCCGATCCAGCGGTGTCGAATGTTTCGGCTACTTTCATCTTTGGATACTGACGAAGATATTGTTCGCATTGCATCAGTGCCATCGGATGGGAGTTGACTTCTGAAAGGTCCTCGATTTTTTGTCCCGGCAGGGTGGCGAGAACGTGTGATATTCTCATCTTATGTTCGCCGACAATTGTCAGGGAACTTTTGCGCAGAAGCTCGTGGTTTTGAAGCAATGCACCGGCTATGGTGTTCTCTATGGCCATGATGCCGAGAAGACTCGGATCAGAGTCAAGACGCTGGAACATGTCCGGAAATGTATCACAGGATATTGTCTCCACATCTTCATCCGGACGTCGTAGGGAAAAGTATTCTCTTGCTGCGGCATCATGGTAGCATCCTGCCACTCCCTGTATGGTAATTTGCCTCTTCATAATTCAAAAAAAATAAAATCCCGGACTACGTGAGACCGGGATTTTGGAATATTCATGTTAATAGATTGCCTAACTTAAATATATGCACAAAAGCCCGGTTTTATTTTCGTGACGTAAAAATAAAAACCAAAATACTGATATGCATAAAATCGTGTCATCATGCTGCAAAGATAAGCATTGAAATTGCGAATGTCAAGAAAAATGCGGATTATTTTTTGCAAATGATTGTAATTGCTTCATCCACAGTGACCATCTGCTGCTCGCCTGTTGTCATGTCCTTCAGGGTCATTTTCCCCTCTGCCATCTCGGATTCGCCTACTATGGCCACGAACGGGATAGACAGCGAATCGGCACGTCCCATCTGTTTTTTCATCTTTGAAGCGTCGGGATAGATCTCTGCGCTGATTCCTGCCTTCCGGATTTGCTTGAGCATCTTCATGGCTGCTGCGGCTTCGGCATCACCGAAGTTGGTGAACATAACCTGTGTCGAGATCTCGGTGTCCTTGGGATATAGGTCGAGGGCGTTGAGAACGTCGTAGATTCGGTCGGCTCCGAATGAGATTCCAACACCCGACAGACCCGGCATTCCGAACACACCGGTCAGGTTGTCATAACGTCCGCCTCCTGTGATGGAGCCGATCTCAACATCGCGTGCTTTCACCTCGATAATGCAGCCTGTGTAGTAGTTGAGGCCACGTGCCAGCGATACGTCCAGCTCAAGGTCTGCTTCCAGTCCGAGAGCCTCAACGCCTTTGATCACGGTGCGGAGTTCTTCCACGCCTTTCAATCCGGTTTCGCTTCCGGCGAGAACCTGTGCGAGTTTTTCAAGACGTTCCGATGTCGATCCCGTCATGGTGATTATCGGCTCTAAGGCTGCGATCGCTTCTGCCGACAGACCTTTTTCTGTCAATTCGGCATTGACGGCTTCAAGTCCTATCTTTTCAATTTTGTCAATTGCCACGGTGATGTCCGTGATCTTCTCAGGTGCACCGATAATCTCGGCGATTCCGGAAAGCACCTTGCGATTGTTCAACTTGATAGTGATGCGGACGCCCAGACGGCTGAACACATCGTCGATCATCTGGAGCAATTCAATCTCATTGATCAGCGAATCTGAGCCAACCACGTCGGCATCACACTGATAAAATTCGCGGTAACGACCCTTCTGCGGACGGTCGGCACGCCATACGGGTTGGATCTGGAAACGCTTGAAGGGCATCTGAAGCTCATTACGGTGCTGGACTACGAATCGTGCGAATGGCACGGTAAGATCATATCTCAGTCCTTTTTCCGAGATTTTGGGAGTGAGCTTCACATAATCGCCGCCATCCTGAAGCAATGTAGGATCAACGCCTCTCAGATAGTCTCCCGAGTTGAGAATCTTGAAAAGGAGCTTGTCACCCTCCTCGCCATATTTTCCCATCAGAGTCGAGAGATTTTCCATGGCTGGAGTCTCAATCGGGCTGTAGCCATACAGACGGAACACCGAGCGTATTGTGTCGAAAATATAATTACGGCGCGCCATCTCAACTGGACCGAAATCGCGCGTTCCCTTAGGTATCGAAGGTTTCTGTGCCATTGCCTTAACTATGCTTTGAATGATCAAAATTTGTTGTTACGTCGCAAAATTAAGCAAAATCCCCGACACCTCCAACCGCAGGTTGTACACTTTCCGGTTCTTGGGTCAGAAAATGGCCTTTTCAATGATGTAGACAATGATGCCGCTGAAGTAGCCGAGCAGCGCGAGACCGGAAAATTTGCGGAGATACCAGCCGAAATTGATCTTCTCAAGCCCCATGGCGATAACACCGGATGCGGAACCGATAATCATGATGCTGCCGCCAACACCGGCGCAATAGGAGAGCAGTTCCCAGAATGTGCCGTCGACAATGAAATTGGCGGCATAGCCGGTGGCCGTCGGGTCGGCTACGGGATACATGCCCATGGATGCTGCCACGAGTGGCACGTTGTCCACGATCGACGACAGCACGCCGAGCATGGAGTCTATCACATAGACATTGTGGACATGTTCATCGAGTGCGGATGCCAGCCAGCTGAGAACGCCGGTGGATTGGAGCACGGCAACTGCCATAAGGATTCCAAGGAAGAAGAGTATGGAAGGCATGTCGACACGTGAGATCACTTTCGGGATTCGTTGCTCACGGGCTTTCTCAAGTGATTTTGAATTGTAGAATATCTCGGTGAATACCCACAGCACACCGAGGGCGAACAGCATGCCCACAAACGGGGGCAGATGTGTCAGCGTCTTGAATACCGGAACGAAGATCAAGGCTCCGACGCCGAGGAAGAATATGAAGTTGCGTTCGCCTGTGGAGATCTGGCTGTCGCTGCTTGTCTCGGATTTGACTGGCGAGAGTGAGCCACGGATACTCCGGGCAACAATGGCCACCGGTACAATCATGGATACAAGGCTTGGTAGAAGTACATAACTGATCAGAGAGCCGGTTGTCACATTTCCGCCTACCCAGAGCATGATCGTGGTCACGTCGCCGATCGGCGACCATGCGCCACCACTATTGGCTGCTATGACTATGGTTGCGGCGTAGAGCCATCGTTCTTTCTTGTTTGCTATCAGTTTGCGTAATAGCATGATCATTACGATCGTAGTGGTCAGGTTGTCGAGTATGGCCGACATGAAAAAAGTGGTGAAGCTGATGACCCAAAGCAACTTGACTTTGCGACGTGTTGTGATCCGGTCGGTGATGATCCGGAATCCGCCGTGTACGTCGATAAGCTCAACGATGGTCATTGCACCGATAAGGAACAGCAGCGTCTGGCAAATGTCGCCAAGATGTTCTACTATGTCTACGTTGAGGATGTATTGCAGAACTTGTTCATGCAGCGGCAGTCCTTGAGTGCCCGGATTTTCCTGAAGAAACAATGCGAATTTTCCGGCGGCAGCCTGTGGGACTATGGAGTCGGCACCAAGCGCATAAATGACCCACATGGTCATGCCAAGTAGCAGTGCCGTAGCCGTTTTGTCAACTTTAAGAGGGTGTTCGAGGGTAATGGCAAGGTAGCCGATTACGAAAATAACAAGCAGAAGGACTATCATGAACAATATAAGCAAAAATGTGTGTAATGATCAAAACTCCACAAAGATACGAATTATTTATCTGTTTCGTTGTCCTCTTTTGTCAATAAATTACCCTTTTTGGACATTATTTTATTTTTAGTACGGCAAATGGGGATACGAGCTGGAGATGAAAAATGAAAAAATCGTGGAAAAATATAAATTTTATTTTGCTTTTGTATGAATATACATGAAAAATTTACTACCTTTGCGCTGAATTTATCGTGTATATTTATAAATTTAATAATTCTAAGGTAAAAATGGATGCAAATAAGATTGTGGTGGATTTCGCACGGAAAGAGCATTCCGTCCATGCCCCACGCATCTGTGATCTGATCTATGAATCCGCTTTGCAGCGTGGGACTGGTATAGCCCGACGTTCCAACGAATATATCTCCGGAAAGATTGAGAGCGGCAAAGCGGTTGTGGCTTTTGATGGCGACCGTCTTGTCGGGTTCAGCTATATCGAGTGTTGGGGACATGGTGACTATGTTGCCACATCCGGTCTGATTGTCGATCCGGCCTACCGTCATCTTGGTCTGGCGGCACGTATCAAGGAGAAAACGTTTGTCCTTGCCAGAATGAGGTTCCCTTATGCCAAAATTTTCAGCATCACTACGTCGTTGCCCGTGATGAAATTGAATTCGCGTATGGGGTATAAGCCTGTCACATTCTCGGAACTAACGGACGATGAGGAATTTTGGCAAGGGTGTCAGGGATGCGTGAATTTTGACATCTTGCAGCGCAATAACAGACGTATGTGTCTTTGCACGGGAATGCTTTTCGATCCGGCGCAGCCGGCGGAGAACACCGTTGCAACCCCATATATCATGGCGATAGGAAATAAATTGAAGAAACTTTTCAGAATAAAACGATAATACACATAAAATAATGGAAGAGAAGAAGAAAAAAGTAGTGCTTGCGTTCAGTGGAGGTCTCGATACCTCGTTTTGTGCAAAATATCTGTCGGAAGATCTCGGTTATGAAGTCCATACGGCAATCGCCAATACCGGTGGATTTTCTGATGCGGAGTTGGCTGAGATTGAGCGTAGGGCGATGAAACTTGGAGCGGCTACTCATGCAGCTCTTGATGTGACAGCGGATTATTATGCCAAAAGCATACGTTACATGATTGCCGGCAATGTGCTTAGAAACGGTACTTATCCTATATCAGTCTCGTCTGAGCGTATATTTCAGGCAATGGCTATCATAGAGTATGCCAAGAGCATACGGGCGGATGCAGTGGCTCACGGATCGACAGGAGCTGGAAACGATCAGGTGCGTTTCGACCTGACATTCCAGATACTTGCGCCTGAAATAGAAATCATTACCCCGACACGCGATATGACGCTTACTCGCGAATACGAGATCGATTATCTGAAGAAACATGGTTATGAAGCTGATTTTACCAAGCTCGAATATTCGATCAACAAGGGCTTGTGGGGCACCAGTATCGGTGGTAAAGAGACACTTAAATCAAATCAGACACTGCCTGATGAGGCTTATCCGAGTCAGGTGGAGAAAACAGAGCCGGAAACATTGAAGATCACCTTTGAAAAGGGTGAGGTTGTGGCTGTTAACGGCATTGTGTTCTCTGATCGCGTGGATGCCATCCGAAAAATCGAGGAGATAGGATCTAAGTTCGGTATCGGCCGCGATATGCATATCGGTGACACTATAATCGGTATAAAAGGCCGTGTCGGATTCGAGGCAGCGGCTCCGATATTGATTATCAATGCCCACAAGATGCTGGAGAAACACACACTGACCAAATGGCAGCAATATTGGAAAGATCAGATCGGAACGTGGTATGGCATGTTCCTGCACGAATCACAGTATCTCGATCCTGTGATGCGCGATATGGAGGCATTTCTTGAATCAACTCAGCAACATGTATCCGGTACCGTGGAGATAACGCTGCGTCCTCTTGGTTATACTCTTGTCGGTGTTGATTCTCCCTTCGATCTGATGAAAACCGATTTCGGAGAATATGGCGAAATCAATAAGGCTTGGAGCACTGATGATGTAAAGGGTTTCACTAAGATCATGGCTAATCCGATGAAGATTTATTATAATGTGACCAAAAGGGCGGAAAAGGAATGATCAAGGTAGGAATCATAGGTGGCGCCGGATACACTGCCGGCGAGCTTCTACGTCTTTTGATAAATCATCCGGAGGTTGAGATTGTCTTTGTCAATTCGGAAAGCAATGCCGGCAATCCGATTACAGCGGTTCATGGCGGTCTGGTAGGTGAAACTGAACTGAAATTCACTGATCAGGCTCCGCTGGATGCGATTGACTGTCTGTTTTTGTGTTCCGGACATGGCGCAAGTACCCGTTTCTGGGAAATGCATGGTCGTCCCGATGGTCTCAAGGTTGTGGATCTGGCGCAGGATTATCGCGATGAGAGCTGTGGATATGTCTATGGGCTTCCTGAGCTTAATCGCAATCGTATAGCCGGTGCATCTTTGGTTGCCAATCCGGGCTGTTTCGCCACAGCGATCCAGCTTGCATTATTGCCTCTTGCGGCAGCCGGTTTGCTTACGGATACGGTGCATGTGACCGGAATTACCGGTTCGACCGGGGCAGGCGTAAAACCGGGTGCGACAACCCATTTCAGCTGGCGCGACAACAACATGTCGGTCTACAAGGCTTTCACTCATCAGCATCTTTTGGAGATCAACCGCACCTTATTGTCGGTTCAGCCCGATAGAACCGCAGGAATAGACTTCATCCCGATGCGTGGCGATTTTCCGCGAGGTATTTTTGTGACCGCCTACACACGCTGCGATATGGATATTGAGCAGGTCAATGATCTGTACAGAAAGTTCTATTCGGAAGCACCTTTCACCCACTTGTCGGACAAGACGCTGGATCTAAAGCAGGTGGTTAATACCAATAAATGTCTGTTGTGGCTCGAAAAACATGATGATAAGCTGCTGGTTGTAAGTGCGATCGATAATCTGTTGAAAGGGGCATCCGGACAGGCTGTGCAAAATATGAACATAATGTTTGGTCTGGCAGAAAATGCCGGACTGAGACTAAAACCATCCGCATTCTGAAAAAATGAAACTATTTGATGTATATTCTCTCTATGACATAGAGCCTGTCCGTGGCAGCGGGAGCTATGTGTTTACAGCTGACGGTACACAATACCTTGACTTCTACGGAGGCCATGCCGTCATTTCCATCGGTCATGCCCACCCCCATTATGTCAAAGCCGTTGCAGATCAGGTGGCACGCCTTGGCTTTTACTCAAATTCCGTGGTCAACACGTTGCAATCTGATTTCGCCGCTCGTTTTGGCAAGGCATGTGGATATGATGATTATAGTCTGTTTCTTTGCAACAGCGGAGCGGAAGCTAATGAAAATGCTGTCAAACTGGCTTCGTTTCATACCGGTCGAAGCCGTGTGCTCGCATTCAAGAGTGCTTTCCATGGCCGTACTTCAGGAGCTGTGGCTCTGACGGACAACCAAAAGATTGTCGCTCCGTTCAACGAGACAGAAAATGTCTCATTTGCTCCGCTGAACGATCTGGCTGAGGCTGAAAAAATGTTGCGGCAGGGCGATTTTGCGGCCGTGATAGTTGAGGGCATACAGGGTGTTGCCGGAATACGTGTGCCTGACGATTCTTTCCTTCAGGGTCTTCGGAATTTGACCAAAGATCTTGGTGTCGTTCTGATTCTTGATGAGATTCAGTCGGGTTATGGCCGGACAGGACTGTTTTTCGCTCACCAATATGCAGGTATCAGGCCCGATATTATCACTTGTGCCAAAGGTATCGCCAATGGTTTCCCGATGGGTGCCGTTCTGATCTCTCCGGAATTCAAGGCGCATAAAGGTATGCTCGGAACTACATTCGGGGGCAACCATCTTGCATGCGCGGCTGCAACAGCGGTCATTGAGGTGATAGAATCGGAAGATCTGATAGCTAATGCCGCAATGGTAGGTTCTTTCCTGCTTGACGAGCTTCGCGCGATACCGCAGCTCAAGGATGTGCGTGGTCGGGGGCTTATGATAGGATTTGATGTCGATGGTTCGGCAGCGGATCTCCGGCGGAAACTATTGTTTGAAAAGCATATTTTTACCGGAGGTGCCGGCGAGCATACATTGCGTCTTCTTCCGGCTCTCGGTGTGTCGCTCGATCAGGCTGAGATTTTTATTAAAGCATTAAAGGAGGTTATATGAAGAAATTTACTAATGTTCAGGATATTGGGTCGTGGCGCGATGCTGTTAAGGAAGCCCTTGAGATAAAAAATAATCGTTTCGCATGGCAACATTTGGGTCGCAACCGCACGTTGCTCATGATCTTTTTCAATTCATCGTTGCGCACCCGGTTGAGCACACAAAAGGCCGCCATGAATCTCGGCATGAATGTGATGGTGCTTGATGTCAATCAGGGCGCATGGAAGCTGGAGACTGAGCGCGGTGTTATCATGGATGGCGATAAGGCGGAACACCTGCTGGAGGCTATCCCTGTGATGGGGTGCTATTGCGATCTGATCGGCGTGAGGTCTTTTGCCGGTTTGACGGATCGCGATGCCGACTATCAGGAACGTGTGATCAGTCAGTTCGTTCGTTATTCAGGTCGTCCGGTGTTCAGCATGGAGGCGGCCACGCGTCATCCGTTGCAGAGCTTCGCCGATTTGATAACCATAGAAGAACACAAGATCAAAGAACGTCCCAAAGTTGTACTGACATGGGCTCCGCACCCAAAATCACTTCCACAGGCTGTTGCTAATTCATTCTGTGAATGGATGAATGTGACAGATTATGATTTTGTTGTAACTCATCCGGTGGGGTATGAACTTGCCCCCGAGTTCGTCGGAAATGCACGTGTGGAATATGACCAGAGGAAAGCATTTGAAGGAGCCGATTTCATATATGCCAAAAACTGGTCGGCATATTCCGGAGATAATTACGGCAAGGTATTATCTATGGATCGGAGTTGGACTGTCGATGCGGAGAAAATGGCTCTTACCGACAATGCCTATTTCATGCATTGTCTGCCGGTCAGACGTGGGATGATTGTCACGGACGAGGTGATAGAATCTCCACGTAGCCTCGTTATTCCGGAGGCTGCGAACCGCGAGATCTCCGCCCAGACAGTTATTAAACGGATGCTTGAGGATTTATGACATAATTAGCGAGTGTTATGTATGATATAGATCGTATTAGAGTGGTGAAAATCGGTGGAAATGTTATTGACGATCCAAATGCGTTGGCCGATTTTCTGGAAAAATTCTCACGATTAGCCGGCCCTAAGGTGCTTGTCCATGGTGGCGGAAAAGAGGCGACAAGGGTTGCTTCCGGCCTCGGCATTGAGGCAGTGATGATCGATGGGCGCCGGGTGACCGATGCCGCGATGCTTGATGTCTGCACAATGGTATATGCCGGACAGATTAACAAACGCATCGTGGCTGCTATGCAGGCTCGCGGAATGGATGCAATCGGACTGACGGGAGCGGATGGAAATGCAGTGACCGCGGTGCGTCGCCATCCGGTTCCTATCGACTATGGATTTGTAGGGGACATTGATCCGCTTGATGTCAATGATAGATTCCTGATCCGGCTGCTAAATGCAGGTATGGTTCCGGTGATATGTGCGATCATGCACGACGGTAACGGCCAATTGCTGAACTGCAATGCCGATAGTGTTGCATCTGCTGTTGCAATGGGCTTGTCGCGTCAGGTTGCCACAGATCTCATATTCTGTTTTGAAAAGCCCGGCGTGCTGGCCGATGTCGACAGGGATGATTCGCTGATAAGGACAATAGATGGCGATTCGTATGTGACGTTGCGTGCATCCGGTGTCATCAGCAAAGGTATGATTCCCAAACTGGAAAATGCCATGAACGCATTGCGCGGAGGTGTGTCGGCTGTTATTATCAAAAGTGCTTCAAACCTGCTTGAGGCCGAAGGAACCGTGATCACATTATGAAAGTGCAGTTTGATCCGGTCGTTTTGCTTTCGCGCATGATATCGGTTCCTTCGGTGTCGAGATCGGAAGCCGATGTGGCAGATTTGCTTGAGGCCGAAATGATGCGCCTTGGCCTGTCACCCCATAGATTTCTGAACAATATATGGGCTGTTTATCCCGGTTACAGTAGTGCGCGACCCACATTGATGCTAAATTCCCATATCGACACGGTGCGCCCGGCGCAGACATGGAGCAGAGATCCGTTTTCTGCCGAGATAACCGGTGGGAAGCTGTATGGCCTGGGGTCAAACGACGCCGGGGCTTCTGCGGTCTGTTTGCTTGGAGCCTTTAATGAAATGAAAGGCCAGCGGTTGCCATTCAATCTTGTCCTTGCCCTGACCGCAGAGGAGGAGGTTATGGGAGAGGGTGGTATGCGTGCATTCCTGCCACATCTGGCGGCAGAAGGGATCTATATTGATATAGCTGTGGTCGGTGAGCCTACCGGATTTCAGCCGGCAGTAGCAGAACGTGGACTCGTGGTTCTTGATTGCGTCAGCCATGGGGTCAGCGGACATGCTGCACGACCTAATGAAGGCGTCAACGCCATATACAGAGCTATTGAGGATATAGGCAAGCTACGTGCTTTCAAGTTCCCGGAGGATAGTCCTGTCCTCGGCCCTGTCAGGATAGCTGTCACTATGATGGAATCGGGTACACAACACAATGTTATTCCTGATACCTGCCGGTGGGTGGCCGACGTCCGCACAACCGATGCTTATTCCAATGAGGAAACGGTTGAGATCTTGCGGTCGGTGGTGGATGCGGATCTGACTCCGCGTTCCACGAGGATTCAGGCATCGGTCATTGACACGGCGCATCCACTTGTCAAGGCTGCGGTCGGTTTGGGTGGGACTCCTTATGTTTCCCCCACAACGTCGGATATGGCACTGATGCATGGCATCCCATCGTTGAAGATCGGTCCGGGACAATCGTCCAGAAGCCATACGGCCGACGAGTATATAATGATAGATGAATTGAAAACCGGGCTTGACGGTTATATCAAGCTATTAAATAATCTCTCTAAAGAATATTGAATATGAAGCTATGGAACAAGGGCTTTGAACCTGATAAAATGATTGAGGAATTTACGGTTGGCAATGATCGCGATCTTGATCTGTTGTTGGCGCGATATGATGTTGAGGGTTCTCTCGCGCATATCGCCATGCTCGAGAGCATCGGTCTGTTGACAAAGGAGGAACTTACCGCTTTGACGGGAGAACTTAAAGAAATTCTGGCAATAATTGATCGTGGGGAATTCATTATAGAGCCGGGTGTTGAGGATGTGCATTCACAGGTGGAATTGATCCTTACCCAGCGGCTTGGCGATGTTGGTAAGAAAATACATTCCGGTCGCTCCCGGAATGATCAGGTGCTTGTCGATCTGAAATTGTTCATGCGCAAGGAGATGCAACGCGTCGCCAAGGCCGTTGCAGGACTTTTTGATAAGTTGCAGCAGCTTAGCGAGCGTCATAAGGATGTGCTGATGCCTGGATACACACATCTGCAGGTCGCTATGCCGTCGTCGTTCGGCTTGTGGTTCGGGGCCTATGCGGAGACTTTAGTTGATGATATGCGGTTTGTATCCGCTGCTTACGATGTGGCGAACCAGAATCCTCTTGGTTCAGCCGCAGGTTATGGATCATCCTTTCCGCTCGACAGGAAGATGACCACGCAACTGCTTGGTTTCGCTGATCTCCATTATAATGTGGTTGCCGCACAGATGAGCCGGGGGAAGACAGAACGGGCAGTGGCAATGGCTATCTCGGCTGTCGCTTCCACGCTTGGGCGTTTTGCCATGGATGTGTGTATGTTTATGTGTCAGAACTTCGGGTTTATCTCTTTCCCGGATGAATTGACCACCGGTTCCAGTATCATGCCGCATAAGAAAAACCCGGATGTCTTTGAGATCATGCGCGGCAAGTGCAACCGATTGCAGTCATTGCCTAATGAGATAGCATTGCTTACGGCCAATCTGCCATTGGGTTATAACCGCGATCTTCAGCTTATGAAAGATATAATTTTTCCGGCCTCTACAGAGTTGACAAGTTGTCTGGAAATATGTGTCATGATGCTCGATCATATTATTGTTAAAGACGGAATTGTGGATGATCCTCGCTATGATTATATGTTCACGGTTGAGGATGTGAACCGGCTCACATTGGATGGAATGCCCTTCCGCGATGCCTATAGGACTATCGGCATGCAGGTGCAGCGAGGGGAGTACCGGCCAACGCGCAGTGTCAGTCATACACACGTGGGAAGCATCGGGAATCTGTGTAACGACCAGATCCGGGAGAAGATGCGCGAGGTCGCCGCGCATCTTGGAGTCCAGGTCTGAAGCAAAGATATGTTGTGCAGCATATTCGTTGTAATATTCGGAAAAAATTCTATAATTTTGAAGACACAAAAGCATAGTATAACTAATTATTCATTTCAATAACCTTAAATTTATTTATGGAAAATCCTTTGTTTTGGCTCGTGCCGATTTCGTCTTTGATCGCGCTCGGGCTTGCCCTCTATTTCTACAGATGGATGAAAGGGCAGGATGAAGGCACGGAACAGATGCGCCGGATCGCCGCGCATGTCCGTAAGGGTGCCATGTCCTATCTCAAACAGCAGTACAAGATCGTCGGTTTTGTTTTCCTGGCTCTTGTTATCCTTTTCTCAGTGATGGCCTATGGTTTTGGAGTTCAGAATTCATGGGTTCCCATTGCATTCCTGACCGGTGGCTTTTTCAGTGGTCTCGCAGGCTATCTCGGCATGAAAACGGCCACATACGCTTCCGCCCGTACGGCCAATGCTGCCCGGGAGTCTCTCAACTCAGGCCTTAAGGTGGCTTTCCGCTCTGGAGCCGTGATGGGTCTTGTGGTTGTTGGCCTTGGACTTCTTGATATCTCGTTCTGGTACATACTGTTGAACAGCATTGATCTTGGACTGGAGGGTACAGCGAAACTCACCATGATCACCACCACAATGCTGACCTTTGGAATGGGTGCCAGCACGCAGGCACTGTTTGCCCGTGTCGGTGGTGGCATATACACAAAAGCTGCGGACGTAGGTGCGGATCTTGTTGGAAAAGTTGAGGCCGGCATCCCTGAGGATGATCCTCGCAATCCTGCGACAATCGCCGATAATGTTGGTGACAATGTTGGTGACGTGGCCGGTATGGGTGCCGACCTGTATGAATCCTACTGCGGATCGATACTTGCCACTGCGGCACTTGGCGCAGCTGCTGGAGCCGTCGGATTCACAGACATGGCTCAGGGCTCGGTTGAATTGCAGACAAAGGCTATCCTCGCTCCTATGCTGATTGCAGCGGTAGGTATCATCCTGTCAATTATCGGCATATTTGCTGTTAAGACCAAGGAGAATGCCTCGATCAAGAACCTTCTCGGTTCTCTTGCAGTCGGTACAAATCTCAGCTCATTGCTTATTGTTGCCGCAACATTCACTATTCTTTGGGCTCTTGAAATACCAAACTGGATCAATCTGTCGTTTGCCGTTGTTGTCGGGCTGCTTGTAGGTCTGGTTATCGGTCAATCAACAGAATATTACACCTCGCAGTCCTATCGTCCCACAAAACGTCTTGCGGAAAGTGGACAGACCGGCCCTGCGACAGTGATCATATCCGGTGTTGGCCTGGGAATGGTTTCAACGGCAGTCCCTGTGATATCGGTTGTGTTCGGTATCATTATGTCTTATTGGCTCGCGTCAGGTTTTGATTTTGCCAATATCTCTTGGGGACTTTACGGAATAGGCATTGCGGCTGTCGGCATGCTCTCCACGCTTGGAATCACTCTTGCCACCGATGCTTATGGCCCGATCGCGGATAATGCCGGTGGTAATGCGGAGATGAGCGGTCTGGGAGAAGGTGTCCGCCGCCGCACTGACGCTCTCGATTCGCTCGGAAACACTACTGCCGCAACAGGCAAGGGCTTTGCCATCGGTTCTGCCGCTTTGACCGGACTTGCGCTTCTCGCATCGTACATTGAAGAGATCCGTATGGGATTGCAGCATATCGGACAGAAATTCATTCAGGTCGGAACCACTATTGATCCGGAGACACTTGAGAAAATACCGAACAATGTTGATGTCACAACGGCAACATTCACTGATTTCATGGTGTATTATGATGTGACACTGATGAATCCTATGGTTTTGTCCGGCATGTTTATAGGAGCCATGATGGCATTCCTGTTCTGTGGCCTGACCATGAATGCGGTTGGTCGCGCCGCATCCCATATGGTAGAGGAAGTGCGCCGTCAGTTCCGTGAGATCAAGGGTATTCTTAGCGGTGAGGCAGAACCCGATTATGCACGTTGTGTGCAGATCTCAACCAAAGGAGCGCAGCGAGAGATGGTGTTCCCGTCACTTATGGCTATCCTTGTTCCTATAGTTGTAGGGTTGGTGTTTGGCGTTCCCGGCGTGATCGGTCTGCTTTGCGGAGGCCTTGCAGCCGGTTTTGTCCTCGCGGTTTTCATGGCTAATGCCGGTGGAGCGTGGGATAATGCCAAGAAATATATTGAAGAAGGCAACTTCGGTGGCAAGGGCAGCGATGTCCACAAGGCAACTGTGGTTGGTGACACGGTAGGTGACCCGTTCAAGGATACCTCCGGCCCGAGCCTTAATATCCTGATCAAGCTTATGTCGATGGTTGCCATAGTGATGGCAGGACTCACAGTCAGCTTCTCTTTGTTCGATTGATCGGATTGTATAATGATAGCGGAGGCCTTGATAAAGCATCAAGGCCTCCGTTTGATATATATGGTTGTGTGATGTTTATTTGGCTGCGGTCTTCTCGGCATATGTCTCCTTGATGAGCCACACTGCTGCCGCACCGATAAGCAGGAAGATACCGGCGAGAACCAGCATGGCCACCTGGCTGCCGCCAACAAGATGGAGTATCACTCCACCAAGAGCTGCCGCTACAATCTGAGGAATGCATATCGTGCCGTTGAACAGGCCGAGATACATACCCATGTTTTTGCCGGAAATGGAGTTGGTGAGGATTGTGAACGGGAGCGCGAGCATAGCGGCCCATGCGCATCCGATCAGAACGTATGAGGCGAAGAGGCCATATTTATTGGTTATGAACATGGTTGATATGAACCCGATGGCTCCAAGGATTAGACTGAGAGAGTAGACAACCCGATGGTTCTTGAACAATGGAATTGCCATAGCCCAGATAACAGAGCCTACGGCCTGGACGGCGAACAGGACTCCTACCCAGTTTCCTGCTTCCTGATAAGCCTGCGTCTGGGTCTCGGTAGTTCCCCAGACCTGAGAGGCTATGGCTCCATTGGTGTAGGTCCACATGTACATGAATGCAGCCCAGCAGAAAAATTGTACAAGTCCGATGGTCCAGAATGTGCGTGGCGCATTGCGTAACAGGGTGAACACACTGCTGCTTTGATGCTTCTCCGCTTCAGTGATTCCGTGGAATGCGGCATACTCTTTCGGTGGCATCTCCTTGATGGTCAGAAAACTGTAGATAACGCACAGGATCAGAACGGCGGCACCGATGTAGAATGAGTAGGTCACGGTGTCGGGTACTTGGCCTTCCGGCGCGAGATTGCTGATGCCAATGGCTGTGAGTGTGATGGGTGCGAGGTATCCTACGAGGCTTCCGGCGTTGCAGAGGAAGCTCTGGATGGAGTAGGCGAGTCCTTTCTGACGTTCGTTGACCTGATCGCCAACAAGCATTTTGAAGGGTTGCATGGCCATGTTGATCGACGTGTCGAGAAACATCAGGGCGATGAATCCGAAAGCCATGGCTCCGGCTACGGAAAGGCCGAAACTTCCGGCATTTGGAAGCAGGCACATTACGATCACTGCAATAGCCGCACCTAAAAGAAGATAGGGAAGTCGACGCCCCAGCCGGTTCCATGTCCGGTCTGAAGCGAAGCCGATGATCGGTTGAACGATTATGCCCATGAGTGGTGGCAGAATCCAAAAATAGCTGAGTTTGTGGGGATCGGCTCCAAGTGTGGAGAAAATGCGTGAAATGTTTGCGCTCTGGAGAGCGTAGGCAATCTGCACGCCGAAAAATCCGAAGCTCAAATTCCAGAGCTTCCAGAACCCGAGGTCGGGTTTGGCTTTTAAATGGCTCATAAAAAATAGAATCACTGCCTGTTCTCTTTCAGGCCTATGTTTGTAAGTATGATATTGAAAAATGGTATGTTCGGGAGGGGAGGGAGAATGAGAATGAGTGTGTCGGCAGGATGTCAGTCAACAAGAGAGTACATCCATGCTATTTCCTGAGCCCAGATATCTGTATCGGGGGTTTCGAGTATCAATGGTATGGAGTCCATCCGTGGATCGTTCATCAGCATTTTGAAAAAGTCGGCTCCTATCATGCCTTTGCCGAGAGATTCATGGCGGTCCACCTTTGAGCCAAGACCTTTCTTGGTGTCGTTGATGTGCATGGCACTAAGATATTCCCAGCCGATCAGGTCGCCGAACTCATCCCATGCGGCTTTGTAGCCCTCGGGGGTTGCGAGATCGTAACCGGCGGCGAACGCATGGCAGGTGTCGATGCAGACTCCAACGCGTTTTTTGTCTTCAACGCCATCGATTATACGGCGTATCTGGTCAAAAGAGAATCCGAGATTTGATCCTTGTCCGGCAGTGTTTTCGATCACGGCTTTAACACCTGATGTCTTGTCAAGGGAAATGTTGATCGATTCTGCTATCCTGTCAAGGCAATCGTTGATTTCGATTTTCTTCAGGTGGCTGCCCGGATGAAAGTTAAGCATAGTCAGCCCCAATTGTTCGCAACGTTGCAGTTCGTCAAGAAATGCCTTGCGTGATTTTTCGAGTCCTTCCGGATCAGGCGAACCGAGATTGATCAGATAGCTGTCGTGAGGCAGAATGCGTTCCGGTGTGTATCCCAGACGTTCGCAATTAGCCTTGAACGCGATTGCTTCCGCTTCCGGAATGGCCGATGAAAACCAACGCGACGGATTTCTGGTGAACAAGGCGAATGCTTTTGCCCCGATCTCCGCAGCGTTTACCGGAGCTTGGCTTACTCCTTTGGATGCTGATACATGTGCTCCTACAAATTTCATTTTCGTCTTTCTTTACGCAAATTAATGAATCACATTGCAAATCTAACAATAATAATCGACTTTGTCATAACGCAGGAACAAAAAAAATATGGTTTTTCGCCATGATCAATTAAAAGTAATTATCTTTGCAAGTAAATATCACATAAAACACAGACACCAATGCTGATTATTGGAATAGCAGGCGGTACTGGTTCAGGCAAAACCACCGTCGTCAATAAAATCATAAAAAGTCTGCCGGCCGGCGAGGTTGCCGTTTTGCCGCAGGATTCATATTATAAGGATTCAAGCCATATACCGCCGGAGGATCGCAGTAAGATCAATTTTGATGAGCCGGCGGCTATCGAGTGGTCGCTTCTTGTTGATCAGCTCGCACAGCTCAAGGAAGGAAAGAATATCGAGATGCCGACATATTCCTATCTCACATGTACCCGGCAGGAGGCAACGGTCACTGTGGAACCGCGCGATGTGGTGATCGTAGAGGGTATTCTTGTGCTCAATGATCCCGTGTTGCGCAATATGATGGATGTAAAGGTATTCGTCGATGCGGATGCGGACGACAGACTGATCCGTGTGATTGCACGTGACTGTGTGGAGCGTGGCCGAACACCGATGGCTGTGATCAACCGCTATCAGGATGTCCTGAAACCGATGCATTCAATGTATATCGAGCCGTCCAAGCGTTTTGCCGATCTGATTGTGCCTCAGGGAGGAAACAATATCGTTGCCATCAATCTGCTGACAGACTATATCGAGGCACGTTTGCGCAAGGCTAATCGCGAACATCAACTCTGATTACGTAGGAAATGGAAGAAGATTTGGATAAGGTGACTGAGAGTGTGGAAGCGGATCATAAAATGGTGCTCCGCACGGATAATCTCGTGAAAAAATATGGTCAGCGAACGGTTGTCAACCATGTCTCCATAGATGTCACGCAGGGAGAGATTGTAGGTCTTCTTGGCCCTAATGGCGCAGGTAAGACCACGACGTTCTATATGACTGTGGGGCTGATAACGCCGAATGAAGGTCAGATTTACCTTGACGACCAAAATATAACGAAATTTCCTGTATATAAACGTGCCCACCTGGGAATCGGCTATCTTGCACAGGAGGCTTCCGTGTTCCGCAAGATGACTGTGGAGGATAATATCAAGTCTGTGTTGGAGATGACCGGTACTTCAAAAGAGTATCAGCGTGAAAAATTGGAGACACTACTTGAGGAATTTAATCTCGTAGACCGAAGGAAGAACTATGGCGACAGGCTTTCAGGTGGCGAACGTCGCCGTACGGAGATAGCCCGTTGTCTTGCAATCAGCCCCAAGTTTATAATGCTCGACGAACCTTTTGCTGGCGTCGATCCTATAGCGGTTGAAGATATACAAAGTGTTGTGTATAAGCTTAAAGAGAAGAATATAGGGATTCTTATAACTGACCATAATGCCAATGAAACACTGAATATTACAGACCGTGCATATCTGCTGTTCGATGGCAAGATATTGTTTCAGGGAACATCCGAACAGCTTGCTGAAAATCCTATCGTAAGGGAGAAATATCTCGGACGTGGATTTATGTTCAACAGAAAGAAATTTAACTCGTAGTTTTTCAGGTTAATAAATAAAAGCTATATTTGCAACACCATTATAATAAGACTTTAATCATTATTTGATATCATGACAGAAAAGAAAAAAGAACTGCTGTTTGACCAGTTCCCTCCCGTTTCTACAGAAGAATGGAAGGCAAAAGTGGAAGCCGACTTGAAAGGGGCTCCTTTTGACAAGAAATTGGTATGGCGAACCAACGAGGGCTTCAACGTACAGCCAATGTACCGCGCCGAGGATATCGCCGATCTTAAAACAACTGATTCGCTCCCTGGTGAGTATCCATTTGTCCGCGGAACACGTACAGACAATGATTGGCTGACACGTCAGGAAATTATTGCCGGATCTGCAAAGGAAGCAAATGAAAAGGCGCTTGATGTATTGACTAAGGGTGTCAACTCTCTTGGTTTTAAAATCAAGGACGCTACTCCCGAAGAATTATCAACCCTTCTCAATGGCATTGATGTTGAGAAAGTCGAACTTAACTTCTCATGCTGTGTGAAGAAAGCGCTTCTGTTTGCTTCGGTACTCGTGGATTATCTGAAAGCAAACGGACTTGAGGCTAAATTCCGTGGCTCGATTGATTTCAACCCCTACAAGAGAGCATTGAAACATGGCGTTGAATTCCCGGGCGATGTTTGTGCGCTCGCAGTGAAGATGCTTGATGCTGTCAAGGATGTGCCCGGATTGAAAGTTCTGTCGGTTAATTCCGATATGCTGTCAAATGCCGGTGCTTATATATTCCAGGAATTAGGCTATGCTCTTGCATGGGGCGCTTCGTGGCTCACCATGTTGACCGATGCCGGTGTCGATGCAGCGGTTGTTGCATCCCGTATAAAATTCAATATGGGTATCTCAAGCAACTATTTCATGGAGCTTGCCAAATTCCGTGCGGCACGCATGCTTTGGGCTCAGATCGTAAAACAATATGGCGTGGCTGAGGATCTCTGCAAGATGGCTGTTCATGCATCCACTTCTCGTTATAACCAGACCATCTATGATGCGCATGTCAACCTGCTCCGTAGCCAGACTGAGACAATGTCGGCTGCATTGGCCGGTGTTGATTCGATCACAACCGTTCCGTTTGATACTCCCTATCAGACACCTGACGATTTCTCTGAGCGTATTGCACGCAACCAGCAGTTCCTTCTCAAGGAGGAAAGCCACCTTGACAAAGTTGTCGATCCTGCCGGTGGTTCCTACTATGTTGAGACCTTGACCGTCTCGATAGCCAATGAGGCATGGAAGCTCTTTATCGAGGTGGAGGAAAACGGTGGCTTCTTCGCACAGGTTACTAATGGCGATGTGCAGAAAGCGATCCGTGAGACATCGGAAAAACGTCACACAGATGTTGCCCGTCGTAAAGAAATTCTTCTTGGCACGAACCAATATCCGAATATCAATGAAATGGCTGCCGGTAAGATTAAGAATTCAGAAGGATGTGGTTGTGGTTGCGGCATGGAAGAAAATGCCGGTGCCGGACTTCCTGTCAGCCGTGCGGCAAGTGATTTTGAGGCGCTCCGTCTGGCGACAGAGGCTGCTTCCAACCGTCCCAAAGTGTTCATGCTGACAATCGGCAATCTCGCTATGCGTCTTGCTCGTGCTCAGTTCTCAACCAACTTCTTCGGTTGTGCAGGTTACGAGATCATTGACAATCTTGGATTTGAAACTGTAGAGAAAGGTGTTGACGAGGCTCTTGCAAAAGGAGCGGATATCGTGGTTCTGTGTTCTTCGGATGATGAATATGCAACGCTTGCTCCCGAGGCATTCAAGTATCTTGATGGCCGCGCTGAATTCGTAGTGGCCGGTGCGCCTGTATGCACAGACGATCTGAAGGCTATCGGCATAAATGATTTTGTGCATGTGCGTTGCAATGTGCTTGAAACTCTCCGTGATTTCAACAACCGACTTTTGAAATAAAAATTCTCACCCAACAATATAATTCAATCCAACTATGAAACCGGATTTTAAAACCATAGATATTGCAAAAGACGCCTTCGGCGCAAAGCATGCACCGGTGGCTACGGGTGAAGAGTGGCTCACCCCGGAACTGATCCCAGTTAAAAATATATACACTAAGGACGATCTTGAAGGACTTGAACACTTGAACTACGTGTCCGGATTGCCTCCGTTCCTGCGTGGTCCGTATAGCGCAATGTATCCGTTGCGTCCTTGGACCATCCGTCAGTATGCCGGATTCTCAACGGCTGCAGAGTCAAACGCTTTCTATCGTCGTAATCTTGCGGCAGGTCAGAAAGGTCTGTCAGTTGCATTCGACCTTGCCACACACCGCGGCTATGATGCCGATCATGAACGTGTGGTAGGTGACGTTGGAAAAGCAGGTGTGTCGATTTGCTCTCTCGACGACATGAAAGTACTTTTCGATGGTATTCCATTGAATAAGATGTCTGTTTCGATGACCATGAACGGTGCTGTGCTTCCTGTGCTTGCATTCTACATCAATGCCGGACTGGAACAGGGTGCTAAGCTTGACGAGATGGCCGGTACGATCCAGAATGACATCCTTAAGGAATTCATGGTTCGTAACACATACATTTATCCGCCGGAATTCTCGATGCGCATTATCGCTGATATCTTTGAGTACACATCGCAGAATATGCCTAAGTTCAACAGCATCTCTATCTCCGGCTACCACATGCAGGAGGCTGGCGCTACCTGTGATATCGAGCTGGCATATACTCTTGCAGATGGTCTGGAATACCTGCGTGCCGGTGTTAATGCCGGAATGGATATTGACGCTTTCGCTCCGCGCCTGTCGTTCTTCTGGGCTATCGGTATGAACTTCTTCATGGAGATCGCTAAGATGCGTGCGGCACGTATGCTCTGGGCTAAGATCGTGAAGCAGTTCAACCCCAAGAATCCGAAATCACTTGCTCTGCGTACACACTCACAGACATCCGGATGGTCGCTCACCGAACAAGATCCGTTCAACAATGTAGGCCGTACCTGTATCGAAGCTATGGGAGCTGCTTTGGGTCACACCCAGTCACTCCATACCAATGCTCTCGACGAGGCTATCGCGCTTCCGACTGATTTCTCTGCGCGTATTGCTCGTAATACCCAGATCTATATCCAGGAGGAGACCATGATCACCAAGCAGGTTGATCCATGGGCCGGTTCTTACTATATCGAGGCTCTGACTGATGAGATTGCACACCGTGCATGGAATCATATTCAGGAAATCGAGAAGCTCGGTGGCATGGCTAAGGCTATTGAAACCGGTCTGCCGAAACTGCGTATTGAAGAGGCTTCAGCCCGTACACAGGCTCGTATCGACTCCGGTCGTCAGACCATTGTAGGTATCAACAAGTATCGTCTTGATCATGAAGATCCGATCGATATTCTTGAGATTGATAATACTGAAGTGCGTAAAGAGCAGATCGAGCGTCTTAACGATGTCAAATCGCATCGCGATGAGGCTAAGGTTAAGGAAGCTTTGGCTGCAATTACAGAATGTGTGCGCACGAAAGAAGGCAATCTTCTTGATCTTGCAGTCAAGGCTGCCGGCTTGCGTGCCACATTGGGTGAAATTTCTGACGCCTGCGAGGAAGTCGTGGGACGTTATAAGGCTGTAATCAGAACTATATCAGGCGTGTATTCAAGCGAAACCAAAAATGATGCCGATTTTGAGAAGGCACAGAAGATGTGTGAGGAATTTGCAAAACGCGAAGGCCGTCAGCCCCGTATCATGATTGCAAAGATGGGACAGGATGGACATGACCGTGGTGCGAAAGTCGTTGCTACCGGTTATGCCGATTGCGGTTTCGACGTCGATATGGGTCCGTTGTTCCAGACTCCGGCCGAAGCTGCGCGTCAGGCTGTAGAGAACGACGTGCATATTCTCGGTGTCAGCTCCCTTGCTGCCGGTCATAAAACGCTTGTTCCTCAGGTTATCGAAGAGTTGAAGAAACTTGGCCGCGAGGATATTATGGTGACTGCCGGAGGTGTTATCCCTGCGCAGGACTACGATTTCCTCTATCGCGCAGGCGTTGCGGCTATATTCGGTCCCGGCACCCGTATCCCTGTTTCTGCTATTAAGATGCTTGAAATTCTTATGGCTGAAGAATAATACAACTTCATACAATAAAAATGGTGGAATCGAGAAAATCGATTCCACCATTTTTTATGCATATATAAATTTTGTTATTGCAGGGTGCCGTTTTCAGCTTGCTGGATCATCTGTTTGTTGGCTGTGATGTAGATTTCCACTCGACGGTTCTGGGCACGACCTTCTGCTGTTTCGTTTGAGGCAACGTAATCAGCCATTGGGATTCCTTCAGCTGTGATTCTTGACCCGGAAACACCGCTGTTGACGAGGAATGTGCGAACGGCATCGGCACGTCCATTTGCAACGCGTTCGTTCACGGCCATTGTACCTGTATTGTCCGTATAACCGAAAATCTGTACATTCGTTTCAGGATTGCTGATCAGATTGGATGCAAATCCGGAAAGGGTCTGACGTTCGCTGGTGTTAAGGGTAGTTCCGTTTGTGGGGAACAGAATGCCGCTGTTGAAAGTCACCTTGATTGCCTGCAAACCATTCTGGTCTGTCACGGTCTCTACCTGTGCTTTCTGCGCCAGTTCCTCTTCCAGCTGTTTCTTCTGCTGATCCATCTTGCGCCCGATAAGAGTACCTGCACCGGCTCCTACGGCTGCGCCTATAGCCGCGCCAATACCGGCTCCTTTGCCACCCCCGATCAATGCACCGATACCTGCGCCAACTCCGGCACCACCACCGCCGCCGATCAATGCGCCTTTACCCATGTTTGTCATGCTGCTGCAACCGGCTGTGCCTACAAGGCAGAGTGACAACGCCGCGATTGTGAATACTTTTGATTTTTTCATTTTGGTTATGTGTTAAATTAATACTTTCTTGATTTTATGGCTTGGAAATAGTTCCTATACATTATTATACAAATAATATACTGCCTTTGTTTGTTGTCGGGTACAAAAATAGTATTAAATTTGCAGTAATCAAAAATATGCAATTTTTATGAGTAATAAAGGATTTTCTTACAATCACATGCGCGCACGTAAGTCCTCTCTTGTATATCATATAGGTGCATTGATTGCTGTCACCGCATGGGGACTATCCTTTATTAGTACGAAAATTCTACTTCAGGCAGGACTGGGTGCTGTAGAAGTGTACGTATATAGATCGCTGCTTGCATATTTATGCGTCCTCCTCGTTTGTCCACGTCCTATTTTATCAAATTCGCTATCTGATGAGTTGAAATTTCTCCTTGCAGGTATCTGTGGTAATTCATTATATTTCATTGCTGAGAATACTGCGATGAAATATACACTTGTTTCTAATGTTTCGCTTATTGTCACAACGGCACCGATTTTGACGGCGTTGCTCATTGGTGCAATGTATCGCAGTGAGCGACCTAACAGGGGCTTCCTGACCGGATCGGCCATCGCTTTTGCCGGTGTTGCATGTGTGATATTCAACAGTAGTTTTGTTGTTGAGGTTAATCCGCTTGGAGATATGCTTGCGGTTCTTTCTGCGGTATGTTGGGCGGTTTATTCCATTTTGCTGCGGCCTCTGAATGCAATCTACAGTGTATGGTTTATCACTCGCAAGACATTTTTCTACGGGGTGCTCACCGCGCTACCTTTCCTTGCTGTTGAGCCATCTCTGGTGGGATTGGACGTGCTGCTGCAACCTGCTGTGATCGGAAATCTATGCTTCCTGGCAATGGTTTGCTCAATGATCGCCTATGTCCTCTGGGCGGCCTCTATCAAGAAAATAGGCGTTATCAAATCGGGTAATTATTTGTATGTGAGTCCTATCGTTACGCTTCTTGCATCGGCTCTATATCTGAAAGAGCATGTGTCGATTGTTGGATATGCCGGATGTGCTTTGATCCTGATAGGAGTGATCTTGAGCGAGAAACTGTCTGCTCGGTTTAAGCGTTGAGAAATTCAATCTCATCTACAATCTGGAGTGCGGCCTGATGTGTCAGGTGGCAGTTTCTGTTGATCTCGGTTTGGGCGAGATTTTTGGTTTCCTGCTGATGTGTGTGTATGTGGTGCCATAAAAGGCGCATGGCTGCATAATGGGCTTTGTCCGAGTCGGTTCGGCATAACTTGTCTGCAAGTTCGAACGAAAAGGCAGTATGTCTGAGCAGATGATGGCATAGATTGTCGATAATCTCTGTCGATGGAGATTCTTCGATCCATTTTGATGCTTCAGCCTCAGTTATTTCGTCATGAGGCATAAGCATTGGCGCGAGAAGCAAGCTTTCCCGGGTTGTATTATTGGCCCAGATCGTTTCGGAAAGAGCTTTGTCTTGGCCAAACTCATTTGCGATGTCGCTGATCTGTGGTAGGTTAAGTCCGAAGATTATTTTGAATGGAGATCCGGCGCGTCGCAGTGTGTCGGCTATAATGCCGTTGCGCATGGCGAAGAAGCGGCGCTTGATCTGTTGCATGGTGTTGAATTCAGTAGTCATGTGTCAGGTAATTATGATGCAAATTTAGGAAATCGTTGGCGATCGGACAAATTGTGTGGGTCAGGCACGATTTTTGTTACGTGTTTTGCGTATCTTTGCATAAGTGATAATAAACCTCAAATCTCAATAATTTAACCATTTATCTTCTAATATATATGCATAAGTCTTACGTCGTATCATTGTGTCTCACTTTTTTGTCTGTCTGCAATATTTTTGCCGGGAATAAATTGATTACGGATATGCAGACGGAATATCTTGATATGCCGTTGGGAATTGACACGGAGCATCCGCGATTTACATGGCGTCTTGCATCCGGAAGTTCGTTCATGCCTGTCAGTTATGAAGTTTTTGTCGCTACAGATTCTGTAAAGATTGAGTCCGGAGTCTTAGATAAAGATGTACACGTTATTTCTGGCCCTCAAGGGAATGGACTGTTACGTCTGCCGGTAGTCTTAACGGCAGATGGGGTGTTGAAGCCGATGACAAAGTATTATTGGAGAGTAGTTATGTCGGATGCGGATGGGGAAAAGCTGGAATCTGATGTCGCCTCGTTTGAAACAGGGAAAATGAAGGATGGAAAATGGTTTGGCAACTGGATTTCAGATGGGAAAGGGAAAGACTTTCTGCCTGCTCCATATTTCCGTAAGGAATTTGATCTGGCGGATAAGCCTGTAAAAAGTGCGAGGGTGTATATTGCGGCAGCCGGAATATATGATCTGCGGGTGAACGGCAATGCTGTAGGCGATCATTTCCTCGATCCACTCTATACGCGCTACGATCGCCGGAATTTGTACGTGACACACGATGTGACAGATTTGTTGAATTCCGGCAGAAATGCTATCGGAGTTGTTCTTGGAAATGGATTTTATAATCACCAGAGCCTTGCCGTATGGAATTTTGAGAATGCACCATGGCGTAATCGTCCGGCATTTTGCCTTGACCTGATTGTGGAATATGAGGACGGCTCTAAGACAATTGTCCCAACAGATCTTAGCTGGAGAACATCAACGGGAGAGGTTGTGAGAAACAATATATATACCGGCGAGCATCGGGATTTCAATAAATGTCAGTTTGGCTGGGATAAAGCAGGCTTTGACGATAGTTCCTGGGTGGGAGTCGGTTTAAGAGGTGCTCCATCTAAGAATGTCACAGCGCAGCAAGCTCGTCCCATTAGGATTGACAGATTGTACAGACCGGAATCGGTTAATCATATATCGGATTCGGTTGCGATATATGATTTCGGGCAGAATATGTCGGGTGTCACTCGCTTGAAACTGCGAGGACAAAAGGGGGATATTGTAAAAATACGTCACGGCGAACGGCTGAACCCTGACGGAAGTCTTGACCAGTCCAATATCGATGTGTATTATCGTGGTGATAGATCAAAATACCCGTTTCAGACGGATATTGTGACATTGAGCGGTGGAGATGACCATTACACTGCCTCTTTCGGATACAAGGGATTCCGATATGTGGAAGTAACCGCGCCGGAGAGTTCCGATGTTGATATAGTCGCCGCGTTTGTGCATAGTGATGTGCCTTCTGTGGGGGAAATTAAGGCTTCGGAGCCTATTATCGAAAAACTGGTTCACGCAAGCCGTATGTCCTATCTCTCGAATTTAATGGGGCTGCCCACAGACTGTCCGCAACGTGAGAAAAACGGCTGGACAGGCGACGGACATCTTGCCATAGAGGCCGGCTTGTATAATTTTGATGGAATAACGATCTATGAAAAATGGCTTGCGGATCATCGTGATGAGCAACAACCCAATGGTGTCCTGCCGGATATTATTCCTACTGGTGGCTGGGGTTATGGTACGGATAATGGTCTGGATTGGACAAGTACGATTGCTATAATTCCATGGACGCTGTATGAATTCTATGGCGACAGCACTCCATTGTACGATAACTATGATGCTATCCGCCGATACGTAGATTATGTGGATGGCAGTAGCCCTGACCATCTGACCTCGTGGGGTAGGGGCGATTGGGTACCTGTGAGTGTTGGCTCGGACAAGGAATACACCTCTTCAATTTATTTCTATGTAGATGCCCGGATACTTGCCAAAGCTGCACGAATGTTCGGTTATGATGCTGATGCGGAAAAATATGAAGTTCTTGCGGAGAATATCAAAAGTGCCATCAATCATAAGTTCCTGGATTGTGAGAATGGAGTATATGCCGGAGGAACGCGGACAGAGCTAAGTATGGCTCTATATTGGGGGATAGTTCCGGAAGAATGCCGTCAGGCAGTGGCTTCCAAGCTCAATAATCTTGTCGTTTCGGATGATTACCATCTGAATGTTGGAGTTCTTGGTTGCAAGGCATTGCTTAATGCGCTGAGTGAGAACGGCTATGCTGAGACTGCCTATCGGGTAGCTGTTCAGGATAGTTATCCGTCATGGGGTTGGTGGATAAAAAACGGAGCTACGACATTGCTTGAAAACTGGGATCTTGATGCGGAACGGGATATTTCGGATAACCACATGATGTTTGGAGAAATCGGAGCCTGGTTTTATAAAGGGCTTGGCGGCATATACCCCGATCCGGAGGATCCCGGATTCCGACATGTCATATTACGTCCTTTCATGCCGAAGGATCTGAAATCTTTTTCAGCCAGACATAGATCACCTTATGGAGATATCGAGTCTTCATGGACAACGAAAGGACGGAAGATAGTTTATACTGCTATTGTGCCACCATTAACCACTGCAACCCTAACATTGCCGGATGGTTCAGTCCGTGAGATCAGTTCCGGAAAGCACAGCTTTGAAATCCGGCGATGATGCTACGCTAAATACGTCTTGCATATCTCCATGAAAGAGCTTACCTTTGCATGATAATTATAACTGTTGAATATAAATGACACATTGTCTGAAAAAAATAGGTCTGTTCGTGGTGCTCGCAATGGCATCGCTTTCGATCGCAGCTGCTATAACCGATTTACCTGTCAAAACTGTAAACGGACGGCAGTACCACTATTATGTAGTCCAGCCTCAGGAAACGGTTTATTCTCTATGCCGCCGTTTCGGAATTACACGTGATGAGCTTGTCGCGACAAATCCTTCCGTGGCTGATGGCTTGAAAGCAAACCAGACGCTTCTGTTCCCGGTTGATAATGGCATTAAAAACAAGTCAGTGACTGAAACCGCGACATATATGGTTCAGGGTGGAGATACCGGTTATGGCATCAGCCGCCGTTTCGGTATGTCTGTCGATGAATTCTATAAACTGAATCCTGAAGCCGTGTCCGGATTGAAAGCCGGTCAGTATGTCAAGGTAAAGAGAGCCGCGTCATCCTCTTCTCCTGTCGTTTCAGAGTCTTCAGATAAGAGAAATGAGTCGGGATATACAATCCGACAAGGGGAGACGTTGTATCAGATAGCTGTCCGAAACGGAATTTCGTTGGGCGAGCTGCTTGCTGCTAATCCGGGTCTGAATGCTGATAATTATCAGGCCGGCACTGTGATAAATATTCCGGCATCGACGTCGGAGCGTTCGGCAAAGGCTGTTGCGGTTCCTTCTGGAAAATATGTTGTCAAACAGGGCGATACGTTCTATGGAATTGCTCATGCTCATGGCATGGGAACGGATCAATTGCGTGCGGCGAACCCTAATATCGAGGTTTTGCAGCCCGAGATGGTAATAAATTTGCCACAAGCTTGTAGCGATGGCATGGAGCAGGCAAAAGAGATCCGTCAGGAGGCTGATCCTGTGACGGCTGTCGCTCCGGATGCCCCGACAATTGTTCAACAGGTTAATTCTGATACGTTAGTCATTGCATTGGCTTTGCCATTGAATGCATCTGCAACTGTGCGTGATGCCAGATCTACTAACTCAGTTGAGTTCTATCGCGGATTCGTATTGGCAGTAGACAGCATGAGAAATTATGGTCGCCCACTAAAGATTCTGACATACGATACCGAAGGATCTGAAGATAAGATCCGCCAGATTCTTGCTGATCCGGCGTTGCGTTCGGCCAATGTCATTGTGGCTCCGGATATGCAGAATCAATTGACTGACTTTGCGAAATTTGCGTCATCGAATGGTTCATACCTTCTCAATCTGTTTGTTATCAAGGATGAGCTTTATAAGTCGAATCCTTATATCATGCACTCCAATATTCCGCATGATGCAATGTATCGGAAAGCTATCAAATATTTTCTTGCAACGTTCCCGGATGTCACCCCCGTGTTCTTGAAACGTACCGGTGGAAAGACTGACAAGGTTGAGTATGTTGACCAACTGAAGAAGGCATTGTCGGCATCAGGCAGAAAATATCATGAGATTGAATTCAACGACAAACTTTCGGCTGCAACTCTGTCTAAGTTGCCGGCAGGTGTGAACTATGCGTTCATCCCGGTATCATCGTCGGTAAATGAACTGAACCGGTTGATCTCCGGTATTAACAAATACAAGGAAGAGCGCACCGATGGTGGCTCTGTGGCTCTTTGGGGATATGCCGAATGGCTCACAGCCAGAGGGGAAACACTGGAAAGCCTGCATAAGGCTAACTCATATATTTTCTCCCGGTTCTATTCCGTTGAGAAAGACTTTGACCAGGATAATCTTCAGGATGCCTTCCAGCGTTGGTACGGTGTCCGTATTGTAGATAAGGTACCCCGTCAGGGAACCTATGGTTTCGACACCGGTATGTTCCTGATCAACGCGCTTAATTCCAATAATGGAGATTTCAGCCGGCCATCGGCTCCATACGATGGAATCCAGAATGCGTTCCGTTTCGAGCGTGTACCAGGTGGTGGTCTGATCAACGACGAGATGTTCATGATTAATTTCGGTCCATCAGCATCAACCTTTAAATTCGGCATCTGATTATGATTTCCCGATTGCATTTTCTTGTGCGTATGCTTTCCGTGGCGGCAGTCGCGTTCTTTTCCGTCGCTGAGACCTCGGCGCAGCGTACTTACGAACCCCATTTCGATCTTGGCGGAAAAGCCGGTGTGACATTTTCAAACATGGCTTTTACACCCGGCATAGAGCAGTCCATGAATCAAGGTGTCACCGTGGGGCTTGCTGCACGATATACTGAGGAAAAATTATTTGGTCTGATTGGTGAACTTAAGATTTTCCAAAGCGGCTGGAAGGAAAAATTTGAGGAAACGGATTTTTCCTATTCGAGAACACTGACATATATTCAGCTCCCTATTCTGACACATATATATTTCGGCAGCTCTAAATTCAAGGGATTTGTAAATCTGGGACCATACGTCAGCTATATGATCGGGAGCAGCATATCTTCAAATTTCGATTATGAAAATCCTGCTGCTGTGGAGGGATTCCCCATTGAGAATCGCCATGTCAATCAGATGAGCATGCCGATCAAGAATAAATTCGACTATGGCATTCTTGCCGGTGCCGGAATAGAGTTTATAGTAAAAAAACGCCACTCGTTTATCCTCGAGGGACGCTATTACTATGGACTTGGAAATATCTTCTCGGCTAAGAAAAAAGATGAGTTTTCTGCATCCCGTGGAACGACTATCGAGGTGACACTTGGCTATCTTTTTCGTATAAAGTAATCCTGTACAGATACTTAGGATTCAAATCTCGATTTTACCGGTACATGTCAGTATCCGGAACATCAGGTCGTGCATCAGATCCCATTCTGATTGTCGGCTTCCGATGCCTTTGCTTTTGGTGTCGAATTCCCTGAGTGCAGTCAGAATCTCAATGCTTTTATAGGCATTGTAGTTGCGCATTCCTTTAGTGTAACGTTCAAGCTGTTTAGGCCATTTTATCCCCAGTTCCGACATCAGTGCGTTGGGCGATTTGTCGCGGGCGAACTGACAGACCATAAGGTTGGAGAAATAGCTGAATATGGCGGCTATGGTCAGCACGCCCGGATTTTTCTTGGGATTGCTCCGGAAATAGTTGATTATGCGGAACACTTTTGCTGAATCCTTGGCTGCAATGGCATCTACAAGCTCAAAATTGTTGAAGTCCTTGCTAACACCGACATTGCGCTCAATGCTCTCAGGTGTGATCAAGGCTCCTTTCCCAAGCACTAGAGCCATTTTATTGATCTCGTTATAGAGTTTTGCAACATCAAGGCCTATGAAATCGCGTAGCATTGCTATTCCTTTTGGCTCTATGGTCAGCCCCTTGTCTTTTACGAGCGATGCAATCATCGGGTCGATATTGCGCTCTGTAGGACGTTTGGATTCAAACATCACTCCGCCATTGGCCTTGGCTTTGTCAAGCAGATCCTTACCTTTCGCTTTATCGCCACGGAAACAGATCACAAGGACAGTTGATGGATTTGGATTTTCGGCGTAAATGTGCAATTTGTTGATGAGATCGGCTCTCACAGCCTGAGCTTCCTTTAAGATCACGACTTGACGTTCCGACATCATAGGGAAACGTTTGCATGTTGCCATTACAGTTTCCGGTGTGATTTCAGGAGCATATAGGGCATATAGATTGAAATCTCGTTCATCTTCCGGCACGAGAGCCTCAAAATCTTTCACAAGCTCATCAATGAAATATCCTTCCTCTCCTGAAAGAATATAAATTGGGGCAAGCTGACGTTTCTTGATCGCCAACTTGATCTCTTGGAAAGTCTGGTTATTCGCGCTTGATGCCATGATATTGTTTAAATCGGTTCGTTTGCTGAACAAAAATAATACAAATCATCTTCAATCACAAATTTCTTTTTTGCGTCTGATGTTGTTTCCTGAAAAATATGTTGTAATTTTGATCTGAAAATTTTCCGATGAACTATGTCAGGTGATTTCCCAACTCGTTTCCCTAAATTGAATCTTCCTCCGGCGGATTTGAAGCTGCGGCATATTGAGAATGGCCGCATGGAGGTCTTCGACCGCTGGCGAGGACGGTGGGTCGCCTTGACCCCTGAGGAATGGGTGCGTCAGCATTTTGTGACAATGATGGTTGCGACTAAAGGTTACATGTCGGGGCGCATTGCCAATGAGATTTCCCTTTCGCTCAATTCGATGAGCCGACGTTGCGATACCGTAGTCTACGATGATTCGATGCACCCCGTTATGATAGTGGAATATAAGGCACCCGATGTCAGGATCTCACAAGCCGTATTTGAACAGATAGCGCGCTACAGCATGGTGCTGCGCGCGCCTTATCTTGTTGTCAGCAACGGCCTTGTCCACTATTGTTGCAGAGTGGACTATAAGACCGGCTCGTGTTCGTTCCTTTCTGAATTGCCCGACTATTCGTCGATTGTGTAGTCAACGCATGCGCGTCCGGCTTTGTGACCGGCAATGATTTCCACGGCTGCCAGATGTGCCGGATGAGCTGAATATGCAGCTATATCTGCAAGGGTCTCAGCTTGAGCTATGAGTACAAGATCCCATTGTTCGGCCGGATTTTCGTTGAGACCCACTTCAATGCTTTTGAGTTCTTCGATCTGTTGCGGCAGTGCCAAGAGGGCATCGCGGAATCTCGTGGCAACTTCGCGGCGTATTTCCGGTGAGCCGGCAAACTGGAATGTCACTACATGTTTTACCATATCTTTTTCTTATTGGTTTTATTTTAATACAGACGTTCACGTGCGGCGATGACTTTTTCGTCGGTGATGTAGTCATCGTAGTCCATCATTTTGTCAATGATGCCGCCGGGGGTAAGCTCGATTATTCGGTTGCAGACGGTCTGGATAAATTCGTGGTCGTGCGACGACAACAGGATATTTCCCTTGAAATTTTGCAGGGTGTTGTTGAATGCCTGGATTGATTCAAGGTCGAGATGGTTGGTCGGGGAGTCCAGCACCATTGTGTTGGCATCGCGGAGCATCATACGTGCGATCATACAGCGCATTTTTTCACCACCGGAAAGCACTGATGCTTTCTTGAGAACCTCTTCTCCGGAGAAAAGCATCTTTCCGAGGAATCCCTTCAGATATATCTCGCTCGAGTCATTGCTGAACTGACAGAGCCAGTCAACGAGGTTGAGATCTGTGTTGAAGAATGCCGAGTTGTCGAGTGGCAGATAAGCGGTTGTGATTGTCTGTCCCCAGTCGAAGGAGCCTTCGTCGGCCTTGCGGTTGCCGGTGATAATCTCAAAGAGTGCGGTCATTGCACGTGGATCGCGGCTCAGGAACGCAACTTTGTCGCCTTTTTCTATTTGGAAATTGACATCTTTGAAAAGTAACTCTCCATCAACGCTCGCTGTCAGACCATGTACCTCCAGGATTTTGTTGCCCGGTTCTCGCTGTGGGGTGAAAATAATACCCGGATACCGGCGTGATGAAGGCTGGATCTCTTCCACGTTGAGTTTCTCAAGCATTTTCTTGCGCGAGGTGGTCTGTTTTGATTTTGCTACGTTGGCACTGAATCGCTGGATGAATTCCAACAATTCCTTGCGCTTTTCCTCGGCTTTCTTGTTTTGCTGTTGCTGCTGGCGCAGAGCAAGCTGGCTCGACTCATACCAGAAGCTGTAGTTTCCGGCAAACAGCGACACCTTATTATAGTCAATGTCCAGTGTGTGGGTCGACACGGCATCAAGGAAGTGACGGTCGTGGCTCACAACAAGCACAGTGTTCTCAAAGTTTGAAAGATAGTTTTCAAGCCATGCCACAGTCTCAAGGTCAAGGTCGTTGGTGGGCTCGTCGAGCAGAAGGTTATCGGGATTACCGAATAGGGCTTTGGCCAGAAGGACGCGCACTTTTTCGTTACCGCTGAGGTCTTTCATCAGTTGATAGTGCTTGTCCTCTTTAATACCGAGGCCGCTCAGAAGGGCTGCTGCATCACTTTCTGCATTCCATCCCTCCAGTTCCGCGAAACGCTCTTCAAGCTCCGATGCACGGATGCCATCTGCGTCAGTGAAATCCTCTTTGGCATAGATGGCGTTTTTCTCCTGCATTATATCCCAAAGCACGGTGTGTCCCTGCAAAACGGTGTCCATCACGGTGAAATCGTCAAACTTGAAGTGATCCTGTTCGAGTACACTCATGCGTTCGCCGGGACCTTGTGTCACATTGCCGTGGGTAGGGGAGAGCTGTCCGCTGAGTATGCGCATAAGGGTTGATTTGCCTGCACCGTTCGCTCCGATAATGCCGTAGCAGTTGCCGGGAGTGAATTTCATGTTGACATCCTGAAACAGGACGCGTTTACCAAACTGTATGCCGAGATTGTTAACCGATATCATGTTCTGTTCTTATCTTTTATTGATTTGCGGCTGCAAAGTTACGATTTTTCCGTGTAATATCAAACCTGCTGTTCTTTTGACTTTACATCTGCCGGAGGTCTTCCGGTGGCATTTGCTCGACTTTGTTTGTAGAAAAGATGGAAAAATATATGCTGAAAGTTGCCTGATTTGGATAAAATGTTTAAATTTGCACTCCGAATTGTGAATAATCAAAACGAAAAATTAAGATACGGCAATGAAAAGAACATTTCAACCTTCTAACAGAAAGAGAGTTAACAAGCATGGTTTCCGCGAAAGAATGTCCACAGCTGACGGACGTAAGGTTCTCGCACGTCGTCGCGCTAAAGGTCGCGCTCGTCTCACAGTGAGCTGCTCTATCGCCGGCAAGTAATTAGCCGCATCGCTTTTACATTCTACAATCGGACTGCATTTGCCTTCTTTTGGCTGTTGCAGTCCGATTTGTTTTGCCCGAATGCCAAAAAAACTGATGGAGAAGCCTCTTGAAAGTAGCTTCTCCGTCAGTTTGCGTGTAATCGGATTTAGTGTCAGATCAATTTTCGTATCTCATTGATCACGCGCTCTATCTGATCATCTCTCAGCGATGAGCCGGATGGCAGGCAGAGACCGCGGTCAAAAAGATCCTCCCCGACATTGGAGCCGTAGTACGGGGCATTGGCAAACACCGGTTGCATGTGCATAGGCCGCCATAATAGGCGCGTCTCAATCTTCTGTTCAGCCAGTTTGATGCGCAGCTCATCGGGTGTCATCCTGCACGTCCGGTCAAGCCGGATTGTTGTGAGCCAGAAGTTGGAATTATAATCTGCCGAAGGGTTGTTCTGTACCTCAATGCCACATTTGCCGGATAAAGCCGATTCATAGAGCCCATGGATTTCACGTCGGCGACCAATGCGTTGGTCTATTGTTTCCATCTGGCCGCATCCTATTCCGGCACTGATATTTGAAAGACGATAGTTATAGCCTATCACCTCATGATAATAATATGGTCTGTTCTCTCTGGCCTGGGTGGCAAGAAATTTCACTCTTGCCGCCGCTTCCTTGTCCGGGCAGATCAATGCGCCTCCGCCGGAGGTTGTGATCATTTTATTGCCGTTGAACGAAAGGATGCCATAGTCTCCCCACAGACCGCATTTCCGGCCTTTGTACTCCGAGCCCATGGCTTCGGCAGAGTCTTCAAGCAATGGAATTTCATAGTGATCAGCTATTTCTCGTATCCGCTCAAGCTGTGCCGGCATACCGTAAAGATCCACTATGACTATCGCTTTAGGTTTCCGTCCGGTCTCTTTCATGCGCGATTCGATCGCTTCAACAAGTAGATCCGGCGACATGTTATAGGTTGTCGGTTCGCTGTCCACGAACACGGGCTGTGCTCCTTGATAACAGATCGGATTTGCGCTGGCGGAGAATGTCATGGATTGACAGATAACCTCGTCGCCCTTTCCCACACCAAGCATCACAAGACCAAGATGGATGGCCGCTGTGCCGGCACTCAGAGCCACAACCGGGCGGTCGGTGCCTAAAAATGTCTGTAGGCGTTTTTCGAATTCGTCCACATTTGGGCCCAGTGGCACGAACCAGTCGTCACGGTAGGCTTCTTCGATCCATTTCATCTCGTTGCCGCTTTTGCATGGAAGCGACAGCTTGATCCATTCTTCTTTTTCCATATCGTTTATTTTCCGATGCAGCGGTAACGCAGCCCCTCATCGGCCAGTTCCTCCGCAATATAAATGTTTCGTCCGTCAATCACCAGATCTCCGCGCATGGCTTTGCTGACAACCGCCCACGATGGCATGCGGAATTGTTTCCACTCTGTTAGCAGCGCGAGAGCGTCGGCTTCATTTACGGCATCATACATGTCGCGTGCATATTTCACACTCTCTCCAAGTCGGCGGCGGCATTCATCCATTGCAACCGGATCATAGACAACGACCTCCGCTCCGCAATCAAGCAGTTTCTCAATGACAACGAGCGATGGTGCTTCGCGCATGTCGTCGGTCTCTGGTTTGAACGCCAGCCCCCATAAAGCCACGCGTTTCCCGTTAAGTTCGCCCAATTCATCACGGAGCTTGCTGAAAACAACGCTTTTCTGAGCCTCGTTGACCGCCTCCACAGCCTCTATGATCCGCATCCTATAGCCGTTGTCACGACCGGTTCGGGCAAGAGCCTTCACGTCCTTAGGGAAACAGCTGCCGCCGTAGCCGCATCCTGGATAGAGAAATTTTGTGCCGATACGGGCATCGGAGCCGATACCCTTGCGTACCATGTTGACATCCGCCCCGACGAGCTCGCAGAGATTGGCAATGTCGTTCATGAATGATATTCTGGTGGCAAGCATCGAATTGGCGGCATATTTGGTCATTTCGGCCGATGCTATATCCATGAAGATAACGCGGAAGTTGTTGAGCAGGAACGGGCGATAGAGCCGTTCCATCACTTTCCGTGCGCGCTGGGAATCGGTGCCGATCACAACGCGGTCAGGCGACATAAAGTCTTTTATCGCAGCTCCTTCCTTGAGAAACTCCGGGTTGGATGCCACTTCGAAATCAATTTCGGATCCACGGGCTTTCAGCTCGGCAGATATTTCATCGCTGACAATTCTGGATGTCCCGACTGGAACAGTGCTTTTTGTGACGAATATAGTGTAGCGGTTGATCAGTCTGCCGAACTGACGGGCTACGGATCTGACATATTTCAGATCTGCGCTTCCGTCTTCATCGGGGGGAGTGCCGACCGCGCAGAACACCACTTCAACTTGATCTATGCATTCGGCCAGATCTGTCGTGAAATGCAGCCTTCCGGCGGCTGTGTTGCGTTTCACAAGGTCGTCGAGCCCGGGTTCATATATCGGTATCTTGCCGGAGGTCAGGTTGTTTATCTTGGTTGCATCTACGTCTACACAAGTCACGTCTATGCCTACCTCGGCAAAACATGCTCCGGAAACGAGCCCTACATATCCGGTTCCTACTATCGCTATTTTCATATTCTCTTGATTTCAGTGGCAAAATTAGCTAATTTCGGACACGTTGTTATAATTTAAGCTCCTTTTTTTCGTTATCTTTACATTGAACCGGAATAATAATGCTGTTTAAAAGAGTACTTACGCTGTTTTTGTCGCTCTCGGCCATCTGTGTGGCCGTGGGAGCTAACGTCAATATACGTGGTCGGGTGGTCGACGATACTAATGAACCTGTTGTAGCTGCTTCTGTCAAGGTTGCCGGAACCGCTACCGGAACTACAACCAATACCGAGGGTAACTACAAACTGTCGGTTGCTGCTCGCGACACCCTGGTACTCGTTTTCAGCTGCATTGGCTTTGAGGAAGTGCGTCGTCCGCTGATCGGCGCGTCCGGTGATCTGACAATAAATGTGCGTCTGCGTCAGAAGACAAAGGAGCTTAGCGGTGTGGAAGTGACCGATATACGTCGGCAGACAACAACTATGCAGACTCTTTCATCTGACACCTATCGCACATCGCCCGATGCGACCGGCGGTTCGGTCGAGGCTGTAATTGCCACAATGGCCGGTGTGAGTTCATCCAATGAACTGTCTTCGCAATATTCTGTCCGTGGTGGCACATACGATGAAAACAGTGTCTACATCAATGGCATAGAGGTCTATCGTCCGCAGCTGGTCTCTTCCGGTCAGCAGGAGGGCTTGTCGATCATCAATCCCGATCTTGTCGGGGCTGTAGGGTTCTCAACGGGTGGTTTCCCTGCGGAGTATGCCGATAAGATGTCCTCGGCTCTCGATATCACTTATCGTCAGCCTGAAGCGTTTGAAGGCTCCTTGGCATTGAGTCTCATGGGCGGAAGTCTCGCTCTCGGGCAAAGTTCGGGTAGCTTCTCGCAACTCCATGGCGTCAGGTACAAAAAGAACAATTCCCTGCTAAGCTCAATGGAAACAAAAGGCGAGTACGATCCGTCGTTTTTTGACTATCAGACCAATCTGAATCTCCGTCTCGGCGAAAAATGGCGCATGTCTCTGCTTGGCAACATTGCAGTCAACCGATATAATTTCACCCCTACCAACCGAACCACTACCTTTGGCACGGCCAACGATGCAAAGCAGTTCACGGTCTATTTCGATGGCCATGAGAAAGATCGGTTCGAGACCTTCTTCGGCGCATATACTCTTGGTTATAGCCCCTCTAAATCCACGGATCTGTCATTGATCTTTTCCGGCTTCCTGACCAATGAGCTTGTAACCTATGATATTTCCGGTGAGTATTGGCTCGATCAGGCTGGCGATGGCTCTGTCGGTGGCGAACTTGGTGTTGGCCGTTATCACGAGCATGCCCGGAATCGTCTGAAATCAACTGTGTTTGACATGTCGCTGAAAGGAGAGTCGCGCATTCGCCGTCACACACTCGGTTATGGGTTGACGCTGAAACATGAATCTATCATGGAACGTTCGCGTGAATGGGAACGTCGCGATTCTGCCGGCTATTCGCTGCCGTTCGATCCCGATGCTTTGAAAGTTGTTTATAATCTTGCATCGAGCCACGATATTTCATCCACTCGCTTCAGCGCGTTCATTCAGGATAATTTCCGCTTCAATTCCTCTGCCGGATATTTCAATATCAATGGAGGCATACGTCTTTCCTATTGGTCTTTCAACAAAGAGTTCCTTGTCAGTCCCCGTTTGAGCATCGGCTTTGTCCCCGAACGAAACAATCGCTGGACATTCCGCTTTGCCACCGGTTTGTATTATCAGGCTCCATTTTATAAGGAATTCCGTCTTGAACAGACCGATGATTATGGCAACACCATTGTTGCGCTGAATTCAGATATCAAGTCGCAGCGTAGCTTGCAGTTCATCCTTGGATCGGACTACACTTTCCGCGCCATGGGGCGTCCCTTTAAGTTCTCTGCCGAAGCATACTACAAGGCACTTTCCAACCTCGTTCCCTATGAGATTGACAATTTGAAACTTGTCTATTCCGGAAAAAACGAGTCTGACGGATCTGTGATGGGGCTCGACCTTAAATTGTTCGGGCAGTTTGTCCCCGGAAGCGATTCGTGGATCAGTGCCTCGCTTATGAAAACGGAAGAAAATCTGCGTGGAGTCAAGGTGCCGCGACCCAACGACCGCCGGTATGGGTTCGCGCTCTATTTCACAGACTATTTCCCCAAGATTCCGAAATTGAAATTCTCCCTACGCGGAATCTTCAACGATGGTCTGCCGGCAACTGCGCCACGTTCCACACGTGATAAGGGCTATTTCCGTACTCCAGCCTATAAGCGTGTCGATGTAGGATTGCAATACGGTTTGCTTACGCCGCTCAAAGATGGTGAGAGTCGCGAAGGCTTCCTGCGCCATTTCAAGAGTATATGGCTCGGCTTCGATGTGTTCAACCTCTTCGATATCTCCAACGTCAGCTCCTACTATTGGGTCACCGATGTGAACCGGATCCAGTATGCTGTCCCCAATTACCTGACCCGTCGCCAATTCAACGTCCGCCTCACCATCGACTTCTGATAGACTTTGGATGGTATAATTCTACCAATGCGTGCCGCGTCCGGCTTTGTCATCTCTCGTCGGCATCTTTTCGTTGTAATCCCTTTTCGGGATTAATCGTGCTAAATCCCCCCATCGCGTTTGATCGACTTTAATTTCGCTTTTAATTTTTACCGAATTTTGCAATATTGATTTTTTGTATTAAATTTGTGCCAAACTCGTCAGCTCAGAGGGGCGTAATGGCGAGTGGACATTTGATTTAAAGACGTTTACTTAACGTTTTCTTCTGCGTTCAAACTTCGCAACTTTGATATCCAATCGGAAGAAACGGCAACTGTAGGCGTCCACGGGTGATGTTTTATATTTCCACCTTAAACGTTCGTAATGCGCATTTTGCGTGCTATTGACGTGGTGTTTTGTATATGCATCCTTGACGTGGGCTGACTGAGTTGCTTATCCTGATTGGTAGGCAATGCGAAGGCCTGAACGCGGGATGAGCTGAAAGTACAGACTCCCACGTCTTTTTTATACCCAATTTTGGCCAGTGAGGGGATTCCGTTGGTGCATGATATTTGATTTTATGAGAAAATTTGAAGCACCTATTTTATCTGCAATGACAGATGTGTCGCTTGTCAAAAATTTTGAGAACAAACGTGTTAAGATAATAAGGGATGATGGCTCTGAATTGGAAGGAGTTATTAAGGATTTTTTATGCATAAATAATGGATACATCAAAGATCATAATATTTGCAATATGGTATTTGATGACGGTTTAGATTGTCCTATAGATTTAATAAAGTCAATATGCGTAGTTGAATAATGTAAGTATAATTTTTAATTAAATGTTTTATGGAAAACGAGAATTTAGAGTCAAGAAGATCTTTCTTCAAAAAAGCTGCCAAGGCAACATTACCGATTCTTGGTGCTATGTTGATTTCGTCAACGCCTCTTTTCGCACAAAAATTGGAATCTGAGTCAGGATCTTGTAATTGGGGCTGTCAGAATAGCTGTTCCGGTAGTTGTGGAGGTGCTTGTTCTTATTCATGTCAGAACACATGTCGTGGTGATTGTTCCGGAGGATGTAAAGGAGGATGTGGAGGTGCTTGTTCTTATTCATGTCAGAACACGTGTAAAGGATATTGTACTGGTAGTTCATCATGGTAATTATAATAAGTATATTGTGATTAAAGAGCATCGGAGTATCTGGCAGTCTGGGTTGGCTAAAAACATCACTTTTATTGTCACAAAGGATTGTCAGCTTGCATGTAAATATTGCTATCTCGTTGGAAAAAACGAATCAGAACGTATGTCTTGGCCGGTTGCTAAATCGGCCATAGACTACATTCTGTCAAATGATGATTTGTTTAAGGAAGAGTCTGTTATATGGGATTTCATCGGTGGAGAGCCGTTTCTTGAAATTGATCTGATCGACCGGATCTGCGATTATCTCAAAACTGAGATGTATCGTCGAAATCATCGTTGGTTTAATTCTTATAGATTCAGTTTTTCTACCAATGGCATCAATTACGATTCCCAAAAGGTTCAGGATTTCATTTCAAAAAATAAGGAGCATCTTTCGATAGGAATAACTATTGACGGCACGGAGAAAAAACACGATCTCAACAGGATTTGGAAAGGAGATGGCGAGGAACGAGGCAGCTACAAAGATGTGGTTAGGAATATCCCTCTCTGGCTTAGTCAATTTCCGGTTGGAGGAACGAAAGTGACGATTAGTAGTGCTGATATTCCGTATATTAAGGAAAGTGTGTTGCATCTGTATTCTCTTGGCATTCATGAGGTCAACATCAATGTTGTCTTTGAGGATGTTTGGTCTGAAGGTGATGATTTGAAGTTTGAGAACCAGTTGTTGGAGTTGGCCGATGCTATAATAGATAATGGGTTGTATCAGCACAATGCCTGTTCGTTTTTCTCTGAGCAGATTGGGAAACCACTGGATGCTGCGAATGATAATCAGAACTGGTGTGGTGCCGGGCGTATGCTTGCTATTGATGCTGCTGGAAATTTCTATCCTTGCACTCGCTTTGCGGCATATTCATTACGCTCTAAAAAGCCAATTATTATTGGCAATGTACACGATGGTATAAACTGGAATAAATTGAGACCTTTTCTTTCTCTTGACCGCACTACTCAATCTCCGCAGAAATGCATTGATTGTGAAGTGGCAAGTGGGTGTGCTTGGTGTCAGGGGGAAAACTATGATGCGGCCGAATCGGATACCATTTATCAGAGATCCACAGCAATTTGTAAGATGCATAAAGCTCGCGTCAGGGCCAATAATTATTATTGGAATAAGCTATATCGCAAACTTGAAATAGAAGGGGTTGACAGGAATTCTGAGCAATGTTTTAAGAAGTCGGATAATGTAATCTGTTGATACCATGTTGAAATATATTGTTATTTTGATTGATGACAGTTCTGTGTCTTACTGTCATTGCGATAATCCCAAGGAAAAGAGTCGGTTGATTCCACTTGACACTTTAAAGGATGCTGTGCGTTATGCAATGATGGAAAATCTGGCTATTCAGTTTGTTTGGCCTGATTATGAAATCCCGGAGGAGTATAAAAAAGTCATACGGTCTGTTGATCATGTGAATATCGTACCAGCTGCTCTTACGGAAAATGCTGATATTGTGGTCTATCGTGGCATACCGGAACACGTGGCTGCTGGGGCTGTTGTTGTCTTGCGTCTATCGTTTCAAGAACTGATATATGGTATCCGTGATTTGGTTCCATTGATTAATGTAGCATCAAGGATCAATATTGTCATAAAGGATGTAGAGCATTTCTCTGATCCGGATTTTTCATCCTATGCAACCGCTCTGGATGAAATTGCAGATTATGTAAAGCGTGAGTATGTATCGGGACATCAGATTCAGTTTAATTTGTTGACCGATCGTATTGTGCTCGACGGAATGAATAATTGTAATGCCGGAATTGAGTCGATAACGCTTGCTCCTGATGGCGGCTTTTATGCCTGTCCCGCGTTCTATTATTCCGGTGGTAATCCGGTTGGTAATCTTGACTCGGGTATTGAGCTTGAAAATCATGAACTATATCGTTTGGATCATGCTCCTATATGTCGTGAATGTGATGCGTGGCATTGTCGTCGGTGTGTATGGTTGAATAAACGGTTGACATTGGAGGTGAATACTCCGGGACATGAGCAGTGCGTGATGGCTCATATTGAACGTGAGGCATCCCGGCGATTATTGGCGTCAATTCGGGAGATAGGGGAGTTTTTGCCTGGAAAAGAGATTCAAAAGTTAGATTATATTGATCCATTTGAAATTTTAGTAAAATGAATAAAAAGATAGTTGGAAATGTCTCGGTTGAAGAACGGGACGAGATTAAACGGTTGTTTGAACGGCGTAACGGTCTTAATGAGCTTGCGCGGATTCTTACTGCCGACAATTCGGAACTTTACGAGAAGCTGGTCAAGGATATGGGTGAGACTGGTGCTAAGTTTCAGGATTGGTGGGAACGGATGGCTCGTAAATATCAGTGGGAGACTGTTGAGAACGGCAATTGGGAGATAAATTTTGATTCGTGTGACATTTTTCTTGTTGAACCATGATGTTGTGTTTTATTGGAACTACTGAGCTGCTGCTTATCGGTGGTCTGGCTCTTCTGTTGTTTGGTGGCAAGAAACTGCCCGAAATGATGCGTGGACTCGGGAAGGGTGTCAAGGAGTTCAAGGAGGGAATGAATGAGCCTTCAAATTCCGATAATGTCTCGAATGAAAAGCTCTCCGGTGACATTTGTGTGGATCAAGCGGCTGAACATGAAAAATCTCGCGATGAGTGATAACTCTTCCGATCTGCTCACTTTCGGAGGGCATCTTGATGTCCTCCGGAAATTGCTTATTCGTGTTGTTACTGTTGTTTCAGTATTAAGTGCTGTGGTTTTCATATTTAAGGATTTTACTTTTAAATTACTTCTTGCGCCCGGGCAATGGGACTTTATTACTTATCGCATGATTTCCCATGCTATGGGTTATCTCGGTTTCGACATTGCATTCGGTGAATTTCATGTCAATCTGATCGCTACTGATCTTTCGTCGCAATTTATGACGCATATTGCAACGTCTTTATATCTTGGACTGCTTTTCGCATCGCCGTTCATTGTGTTTGAACTTTATCGGTTCGTTGCTCCTGCGCTGTTGGACAATGAGCGACGTTACTCTGTGCCTATTGTTCTGACAGTTTATCTGTTGTTTGCTATCGGTGTGCTGATGAGCTATTTCATATTGTTCCCTATCTCATTCCGTTTTCTCGGAACGTATTCTGTAGCACCGGATGTAGTCAGCATGATCACTCTCGACAGCTACATATCCACGTTCGTTACGCTGACTCTATTGATGGGATTGGTATTCCAGCTCCCCGTCCTCGCTTATATCCTCGCTCGGCTCGGATTCATCAGATCCGGTTTCATGAAAGCTTACAGGCGGCATGCTCTGATCATCATCCTCTTTTTGGCTGCTGTCATAACTCCCCCCGATGTTATGACGCTTCTTCTGGTTGCCATGCCGCTCTATTTGCTCTACGAAATCAGCATTCATGTTGTCCGCCGCCTTGAAAAATCACTCTAAACTCTCACACTCTATAACACCCCCTCATTCCCGGTTGCAAAGTTACGGCAGGATTTCACTCTTTTTGTGCTTTTCTGCGCTTTTGTGTGAAAAATTTTTGAAAGCTGTTGGTTCGCATGCAAAACGTTGGCTGGTCGCGGAAATTTGCGTAACTTTGCGCTGATATGAAAAATCTACGACTAATTTTTGCCGTGATATTGTGTAGCGCCTTGTCGGTTAACGTATTTGGTGCTAAAAAACCGCAGGTGGCTCCATCCTATGCGTGGCAGCTGCTGCCACCGCTTGGCGTGCACGAACCTGCCGATATTGACACGGCTTTATATAACTACGGACAGCGTTCTGTCCCTTCGGCTCAGTCTATTGCCTATGCTTCAACTGGAAATCTCGGCGCATCGGGTGAGACTATGATCTATTTTGATCGCCAGCCAACGAGTGATTTCTTTTTCCGTGACGCCCTGCGTACATGGCTTCCCATGCAAGGCGACCATCGGTTCTACAACACTCGCATCCCAATGACGTTGGTGAGCTACAACACCGGTGGTGGACGTGAGAACAAGCAGGATCGACTTCAGGCTGTGTTTTCCGGCAATGTCAATGAAAAATTGCAGTTCGGCGCAAATCTCGATTACCTGTATTCAAAAGGATCCTACAACTATCAGGCCGTTAAAAACATGATGTGGGGACTATCGAGTTCATATATTGGCGACCGTTATGAATATCAGGCGTTTTTCAACCACTATAATGGCCTTAATCAGGACAATGGCGGAATAACGGACGATCTTTACATCACTGATCCTGCCCAGCTCCAAGGCGGTCAGACTTCGATCGATGCTAAGACTATCCCGACACGCCTCACCGCTGCTCGTACCCGGTTGAAAGGCCAGGAGTTTTATATGAACCATCGCTACAAGCTTGGCTTCTGGCGTATTACGCCTCCTAATGATACTATTCCGGGCGATACGGTCGAACATCGTTATTATGTGCCGGTCACTTCTTTTATCTGGACTTTCGATTACAACGACGGTCATCATACGTTCTTCAACGGCTCTCCAACTGAAGCTGCTGATTTTTGGCAGAATAGCTATCTGACAAACGGCCCCTCTGTCGATCCCACGAGCTATTGGTCATTGCGTAACACCGTTGGCGTTGCTCTGCTTGAAGGTTTCAACAAATATGCAAAAGCCGGACTTTCTGCCTATATGACTCATGAGATACGCCGCTACACTCAAGGTCCTGATACGATTGCAATCAATGGAGAGGGGCGTCCGGAGACTCTTACCCCATATCCCTATGACCAGCGTGTAGCTTCAAAAGCTACTGAAAATCTGCTGTGGGTAGGTGCGCAGCTCACAAAGCAGCAGGGATCTTTGTTGCGCTATGAGGCCACAGCGCGTCTGGGTGTTGTCGGTGCGGCGGCAGGAGAGGTGCATGTCGATGGCCGTGCTTCCGCCAGATTCCGTTTGCTTGGCGACTCGGTGCGTGTGACAGCTTACGGCCTTTTTGCGAATGAAGCTGCGCCTTATCTGCTAAAGAATTATGTCTCTAACTATTTCATCTGGCATAACGATTTTGGAAAGACGCGTCGGTTGCGTTTTGGAGGTGAGTTGGAAATCCCTCAGACATCAACCCTGATTAATGTTGGCGTAGAAAACATTCAGAATAAGATCTATTTCAATGACCAGTCGCTTCCTGTCCAGCACGGCGGTAGCGTTCAGGTACTCAGCGCTTCGTTGCAGCAGAATTTCCGGGTCGGAATTCTGAACTGGCGGAACAAGGTGACATTCCAGACATCGTCGGATCAGTCGGTCATCCCGTTGCCTAAGTTGGCCATATACTCGAATCTATTCCTGCGATTCCGTGTGGCAAAGGTTCTGTATGTTGATTTCGGTCTTGATTGCGACTACTATACAAAGTACTATGCACCTAATTATCAGCCGGCAACAATGACGTTCTGCAATCAGCAGGAGATAAAAGTTGGCAATTATCCGTTTATCAATGTCTATGCCAATATGAAGTTGAAACGGGCGCGGTTCTATATCATGATGTCGCATGTGAATCAGGGCATGACAGGAGATAACTATTTTGCAATGCCCCATTATCCTATGAATCCGCGTCGTTTCCAGATGGGTGTTTCCGTGGATTTCGCAAATTGATCTGCCATGACTCCGCTTGATCGAAAAAGTTGGCGCGTTCTGGCTCTCCTTGTGCTGCTGTTGCTTGGTGTGATCATTCTCATGTCGATGCTTCGTGGCTGTTCTTCGTCTGAGATCATTTCTTCTGATGGGGGAACGGGTAAATCCGGCGGCGACACTATTGATGTCGCTATTGACTATTCGCCCATGTCGCTCTACACCTATGGCGACACTCTCGGTGGACTGAGCCATGATATTATGGTACAAGTGGCTCGGATTGCAGGTTTTCCGGTAAAATTCCATCCTGTAACATCGCTTGACCGGGCTTTGCGCGATCTTAACGACGGCCTTGTTGACGTTGTGGTGGCCGATCTCCCTGTCACCACTGATTTTCAACGGATGTATCGTTTTACCGAACCGGTTTATCTTGACAGGCAGGTGCTTCTCCAACACCGTGACACATCTTCCCTCGGGGCTGTCGATGCTGAACCGGTGAAGTCGGTGCTGGATCTTGCCGGCCGTCGTGTGTGGGTTGTGGCTAATTCACCTGCCGAAACACGGTTGCACAACCTGTCGGCTGAGATCGGTGACACCATCTACATTGAACACGATGAGCAATATGGAGCTGAATTATTGGCTCTGTTGACATCGATAGGAGAAATACAGCTTTGCGTGGTCAACGAACAGGTGGCAAAAGCAATGGCAAAGGATTCTCCGACACTGGATGTGATGACCAATGTGTCGTTTACTCAGTTTCAGGCTTGGGCCATGCGCCGCGATGCTGCTGAACTTGCCGAAAAGATTGACACCGCTATTGTTCGCTTCAAGGCAACGTCGGATTATGAGACCCTTCTTTCTCGCTATCTGAAGTGAGATTTGTCCAATTGATTTAGGATCTCTACGAAAAAAAGTCACCCGGACCGATCGGTCCGGGTGACTGAGTATATGATTCTTTCTGTTTGGTTTATCAGAGAAGGCTTACAGAACGGCGGATAAATGCGTTCAAGTCTGCACCGCGAAGAAGTCCGTTGGCAAGCAGTGCGAGATCTATCACCTGTTTTACCAAAGGCTGTGAACCGGCATATTCTTTCGACAGTTTGTTCTGCTCTGTGCGCAGATGGGTTGCTGTCTCGTCGTGCTGTTTGATCTGGTTCTGCTGTTCTTCGTCAGGTTTGCCATCTTTTGCTTCATTGCGGATAGCTTCTGACTTTGAGTTGTTTTCAGCAATCTGGTCGAACAGGGGCTGTAGCTGTGGCATAAGGGTTGCATCAGCATCAGCAAGAATACGTTTGATCACCGGACTTTCTGTGTTGACAATGAGATTGTAGCTGTCGGGCAGTTCGCCATAGAAGCTCATGCCGGGTTGCATTGCAGCCATATCTTTCATTCGGCGCATGTATTCGTTCTGTGTGATCAGAATCGGGTTTGCCTCGGCGGAGAGAGCCTCGAACGATACAAGGAACTCTGCTTTCTCAACTGCCGGAACCTGGGAGCGGAACATCTCAGTCAGCATATCACGCTGCTGTGATGTCAGATCGGCCTGACGCTTATCGGATTTAGGTATGAGGTTGTCGACAACATCCGAGTCAACACGGACAAAACGTGATTTCTCGATCTTTGATTCAAGCATGCCGATGAAATGGCTGTCAAGCTGTCCGTCCATAACGAGAACGTTATATCCCTTCTCGGTGGCATCGTTGATGTAAGTGTACTGAGCCACAGGATCAGTCGTGTAGAGGTAGACAACGTCACCATCTTTGTCGGTCTGGCTGCCTTCGATCAGTGTGCGGTATTCTTCGAGAGTGTAATATTTGCCTTCGGTGTCTTTAACAAGATCGAATTTCATTGCTGCGTCGCAGAATTTCTGATCTGTCAGCATGCCATAGGTGATGAAGATCTTGATATCGTCCCATTTCTTTTCAAAGTCAGCGCGGTCAGCTTTGAATATTTCTTCAAGGCGTGATGCCACTTTTTTGGTGATATAACCGGAGATCTTTTTGACGGCGGTATCTGACTGAAGATAGCTTCTCGAAACGTTCAGAGGAATGTCGGGAGAATCAATCACACCCTGGAGAAGCATCATGAACTCGGGAACTACACCTTCAACAGAGTCTGTTACAAAGACCTGGTTGCAATACAGTTGGATGCGGTTCTTGGTGATCTCGAAATTATTCTTGATCTTGGGGAAGAATAAAATGCCGGTCAAGTTGAACGGATAGTCAACGTTCAGATGGATCCAGAACAATGGATCTTCCTGTCCGGGATATAGCTCATGATAGAATTTGCGGTAGTCATCATCTGTCAGTTCGCTGGGCTTGCGTGTCCATAGCGGTTCGGTAGCGTTGACCACTTTATCACGGTCGGTATCCACCATCTTGCCGTCTTGCCATTCCTGCTCTTTACCGGAGATTACCGGAACGGGGAGGAAACGGCAGTATTTTTTCAGAAGGAGGTCTACCTCGGCTTGTTCAAGGAATTTCTTATTCTCATCGTCAATGTAGAGGATGATATCGGTTCCGCGGTCTGATTTCTCAATCTTCTCCATGGTGTATTCAGGAGAGCCGTCGCATTCCCAGCGAACAGCTTCTGAACCTTCTTTGTAGCTTAGTGAGCGGATTTCAACCTTCTTGGCAACCATGAAAGCAGAATAGAAACCAAGTCCGAAGTGTCCGATGATAGCATTGGCGTTGTCCTTATATTTCTCAAGGAATTCCTCGGCCCCCGAGAACGCTATCTGATTGATGTATTTATCCACGTCTTCAGCGGTCATGCCTATACCTCGGTCGCTGACAGTCAGTGTGCCGGCTTCTTTGTCAATGCTGACGCGTACATTCATTTCGCCGAGCTCTCCTTTGAATTCTCCGAAAGAGGATAGGGTCTTTAGTTTCTGTGTGGCGTCAATAGCGTTGGAGACCAGTTCGCGAAGGAAAATCTCGTGATCGCTGTAAAGAAATTTTTTGATTACGGGGAAGATATTGTCGGTTGTTACCCCGATTTTACCAGTTTGTGCTGTCATATGTTTTTGTTTTTTGAAATTTCTAACTGAAAAACAATTCAGCAAAAAAAATGCCACACTCGAAGTATGGCATTTTATGTGAAATTTTGTCAATAGGAACTGACAAAATGGCTATTCTGTCACTACATTGGTGACGATCTCTTTCTTTTCCGGATCAAGGTCAACGTTGATTGTGCTGTCCTGAGGAATGTCGCCATTTATGATCAGCTCGGCAAGATTGTCCTCCAGATATTTCTGGATCGCTCGCTTGAGAGGTCGTGCGCCATATTGTGCATCGTAGCCGCGTTCGGCGATGAATGTTTTCGCTTCCTCGCTGATATTGAGCTTATACCCAAGATCTGTCAGCCGTTTATAGAATCCCGATAGCTCTATATCGATGATCTTGAATATAGCCTCTTTGTCGAGAGAGTCAAACATGATTATATCGTCAATTCGGTTCAGAAACTCAGGGGCAAAGGCTTTTTGAAGTGCTTTCTGAAGCACACCATGGGTATAGCTCTTGTCGTTTGCCGACGGAGTGGTGAAACCGACACCGGTGCCAAAGTCTTTAAGCTGTCGGGTTCCTATGTTGGATGTCATGATTATGATCGTGTTTTTGAAATCCACACGTCGTCCGAGGCTGTCGGTCAATCGTCCTTCATCCATCACCTGTAGAAGCAGGTTGAAGACATCCGGGTGTGCCTTTTCTATCTCGTCCAGCAGGACAACCGAGTAGGGGTGACGGCGCACCTTTTCAGTCAATTGTCCTCCTTCCTCATATCCTACATATCCGGGAGGCGCACCGACGAGTCGGCTCACGGTGAATTTTTCCATATATTCGCTCATGTCAATACGGATCAGGGTGTCGGCAGAGTCAAAAAGATACTCGGCAAGTTTTTTCGCAAGATGGGTCTTGCCGACACCGGTCGGGCCGAGGAACATGAATGTGCCGATTGGCTTGTTCGGATCTTTTAGGCCTATCCTGTTGCGCTGTATGGCCTTGACGATCTTCTCTATGGCTTTGTCCTGGCCTATGATCTCGCTTTGCAGCCGTGGAGTCATCTCTCTCAAACGTCGACCCTCGGCTTGCGCTATGCGCTGTACCGGAACTCCGGTCATCATCGCTACAACTTCAGCCACCTTCTCGTCATCAACCGTCTGTCGGTTGGCTTCAAGTTCCTTCTCCCAGTTCTTGTTCGCTATTTCAAGTTCACGTTTCAGATCCTGCTCTTTGTCACGGAAACGGGCAGCCTTTTCAAAATCTTGATTCTGTGCGGCATTGAGCTTGCTGACGGAAGCTTCCTCGATCTCTCGTTCCAGTGTTTCAATTTCTGCCGGAACGGATATGTTGGTTATGTGGGCACGGGATCCGGCCTCATCCATAGCGTCGATAGCCTTGTCGGGGAAGTTGCGGTCGGTCATGTAGCGTTCTGTCAGTTTGACGCACGCCTGTAGCGCTTCCGGTGTATAGGTGACATTATGATGGTTTTCATATTTATCCTTGATGTTGTTTAGGATGGTCAGCGTTTCTTCTTCGGATGTGGGTTCAACCATCACTTTTTGGAAGCGTCGTTCCAACGCACCATCTTTTTCAATGTTGGTGCGGTATTCGTCAAGGGTTGTCGCTCCGATGCACTGGATCTCTCCACGGGCAAGTGCCGGCTTGAGCATGTTGGCTGCATCCATTGAGCCGGCTGCGTTTCCGGCACCGACAATAGTGTGGATCTCATCTATAAAGAGGATCACATCACGGTTCCCGGCAAGTTCGTTGAGGATAGCTTTGATACGCTCTTCGAATTGGCCACGGTATTTGGTGCCGGCAACGATCGAAGCCATATCGAGCGATACCACGCGCTTGTTGAACAGGACTCGCGACACTTTTCTCTGGACAATGCGCAGGGCGAGCCCCTCGACGATGGCAGACTTTCCAACTCCGGGCTCTCCGATCAGAATAGGGTTGTTTTTCTTACGTCGGCTCAGGATCTGCGCGAGACGTTCAATCTCAACCTCGCGGCCGACAACCGGATCAAGGCGGTTTTCTTCAGCGGCACGTGTCATGTCGTGGCCGAACTTGTCGAGTGTAGGGGTGTCTGCACCTCTGCGCACGCCGGATCCAGCCTTTGATGCGCTCTGCTGCCGTTCGTTTCCGGATGTCTCAGGGGTTCCTTTTGATGACGGCGGAGTGTCCATTTCGTCATCGTCCTCCTCGGTGAAATCGCTACCCATGGAGGGCTTGGCGGAGTCATTGCCGGCAAGCCATTGGGATAGGGATTCATAGTTGATCTCGTTGTCTGAAAAAGGTTTGATGAATTTCATTGTCAATACGTCTGGGGTGTGGAATATTGAAAGCAGAAGATGCTCTATACCGGCTTCCATTTTCTTCTGTTTTCTTGCTTCAAGAACACTCAGCGTGATCACTCTCTGTGTCAGGTCACTGACGCGGATCTGATCTTCTGTTATCATCTCCGTGTTGTCGGCCCCAACATGGAGCAGGTGATCGTTGAGTATGGATGTCAGGTCATGAATGGCAGGGAAACGTCGGGACAAGGATTCCGTGAATGTCTGGTCGCCCTTTGTCAGAATGGCGAAGAGAACATGCTCCGGACCGATCACCGGCGTATTGTATCGCGTCGCGATCGACGGACACGTGGCCAGCAATTCCTGTACTTCTTTAGATATGCGTGAAAAAATCATTCGTATGCTTTTGGTTTACGGAAATGTAAAGTTAGCAATAATTGTGCCAAAACTATATTAAAAACGATTATTAAATCAAAAAAGATAAATCGAAAGTGAAAAAAGATAAAACTTGGCTTCAAAAGGCGTGAGAATTGGTAAAAAATCGCTATCTTTGCTTGATGTTTTCCGTGGATGGAACGGCGTGGTTGCTTATGCTGTCCGGCAGCTGAAAACGAATAAGAATGAATAACCAAATTAAAGATAATACAGCAAAATTGTCATGTTGGAAGAAGATCGTATATTGAAGATCAATATTGAAAACGAAATGAAGTCGGCATATATCGACTATTCTATGTCGGTTATCGTGTCGCGTGCGTTGCCTGATGTCCGTGACGGACTGAAGCCCGTGCACCGAAGAGTACTCTTCGGAATGAACGAGATGGGCAACACCTCAGATCATCCTCATAAGAAATCGGCCAACTGTGTCGGTGAGGTGATGGGTAAGTATCACCCCCACGGCGACTCATCTATCTATGGAACAGTTGTACGTCTTGCTCAGGACTGGGCGCTGCGTTACACCCTCGTTGACGGGCACGGAAACTTCGGCTCTGTCGATGGTGACGGAGCTGCGGCTATGCGTTACACTGAGGTGCGTCTCCAGAAGCTTGGTGAGGAAATGCTTAGTGATATTGATAGTGATACGGTCGATTTTCAACCTAACTATGATAACTCCCGTCGTGAACCGGTTGTCCTTCCGACACGATTCCCGAATCTGCTTGTAAACGGTGCTTCCGGTATTGCGGTCGGTATGGCCACAAATATTCCGCCACATAACTTGACGGAAGCGATCAATGCCTGCGTTGCGCTGATCGATAACCGTGATCTGACCGTGGCTGACCTGATGCAGCACATCAAGGCTCCCGATTTCCCAACCGGAGGTACTATCTATGGTTACAATGGTGTGCGCGATGCTTTTGAAACCGGTCGTGGTCGCATACTGATCCGCGCCAAAGCTGAGATCGTGACGGAACACAATCACGATAATATAATTGTCACTGAGATCCCGTACAATGTGAACAAGGCTCTCCTTATTTCATATATTGCCGACCTTGTGACTGAGAAGAAACTTGATGGTATCGCCGATATCAACGACGAAAGTAACTACAAGGGTATGCGTATTGTCATCAAGCTCAAAAGCGATGCTAATGCCAATGTGGTGTTGAATAAACTCTACAAGATGACCCAGATGCAGGCTTCGTTCAGCGTCAACAATGTGGCACTTGTGAATGGTCGTCCGAAAACTCTCAATCTGAAAGAGATGCTGGAGGCGTTCATCGACCATCGTCATGAAGTGGTTACACGCCGAACCAAGTTTGAGTTGCGTAAGGCTCAGGAACGTGCCCATATCCTCGAAGGTCTGATCATTGCCTCGCAGAATATTGATGAGGTTATCCATATTATCCGTTCTTCTGCTTCTACGGAAGAAGCCCGTCAGAGGTTGACAGAACGCTTTAATCTGACCGATGCACAGACAGCAGCTATCGTTGAAATGCGACTCAAGCAGCTCACCGGTCTGGAACAGGATAAACTCCGTGCTAACTACGAAGAACTCATGGCTGAGATCGCACGTCTGGAAGAGATTCTCTCAAATCCGGTTGTGTGCTGGAATCTGATCAAGTCTGAGTTGGAAGAGGTTCGTGATAAATATGGTGATGAACGTCGTACTGATATCGATTATACAGCCGGCGATTTCAACGCTGAGGATTTCTATGCAGATGATGATATGATCATCACCATTTCCCACATGGGATATATCAAGCGCACGGCGCTTTCTGAGTTCCGCACTCAGAACCGCGGCGGAGTGGGCGCTAAGGGTAGCGATACCCGTGATGAGGACTTCATCGAATATATCTATCCGGCATCAATGCACTCCCATATTCTGTTCTTCACTGAAAAGGGGCGTTGCTACTGGTTGAAGGTCTACGAGTTGCCTGAGGGAGCCAAGAATACCAAGGGTCGTGCCATCCAGAATCTGCTTAATATTGAACCGGATGATGCGGTTAATGCGGTTATCTGTGTGAAAGGTCTTGCCGACAAGGAATTCGTGACATCTCATAACCTTGTGTTCTGCACAAAGAATGGTGTGATCAAGAAAACGAGCCTTGAGGCCTACTCTCGTCCTCGTGCAAATGGTGTCAACGCTATCATTATCCGTGATGACGATAAGTTGATCGATGTAGCTCTCACTGACGGCAACTCTGAGATTGTAATGGCTAACCGCAATGGTCGCGCCATTCGTTTCCATGAAAGTAAAGTCCGCGAGATGGGCCGTATGTCGACAGGTGTTCGCGGCATGACTCTTGATGGTGGCGATGATGCTGTTGTCGGTATGATATGCATGGAGCCTGAAACTGAAAACACCGTGATGGTTATCTCTGAAAACGGCTTTGGCAAACGCTCTGTCCTTGATGACTATCGCATCACTAACCGTGGTGCCAAGGGTGTCAAGACGATGAATATCACGGATAAGACTGGTCGTCTGGTGGCTATCAAGAGTGTCAATGATGATAATGATCTTGTCATCATCAACAAGAGCGGAATCACACTCCGAATGAAGGTGGCTGACGTCAGAGTGCAGGGTCGCGCTACGCAAGGTGTCCGTGTGATAAACCTTGAGAAGCGTAACGATGTTATAGCTTCAGTATGCTGTGTGAACTCGGATAATGAGGAAGCCATAGAGCATGAAATTGAAGAAAATGCTTCAGATCGCCCGATAGATGCCATCCCGCTTGAAGATGCTTCGCTTGATGCAGAGCAGGATTCTTACACAGAATCAGATCTCCAGGACGATGATTTTGAAAACGAACAATAATCTTACCTTAATAAATTAAACAAATCCCCTTATGAAAAAAGTCAGCTTAATCGGACTCGGTCTTTTCACCGCTTTCGCAGCTGTGGCTCAGACCTCCGTTGTCAAGGATGTTGAGCATGAACTAAAGTCGGGAAATCCTGACTATGCAAAAGCTCTTCAGTCAATCAAACCGGCGTTGACAAATGCCGAGACTGCAAATACCATGATGCCATGGTATCTCGCCGGTAAGGCAGGTTTCGGTCTGTTTGATAATGCATATAAGCAGGAGATGGTCGGACAGACTCTAAGCGCAGATCAGAAGAAACAGGCCGGCGTGGCTTATGTAGATGGCTATGACTATTATCTGAAAGCTCTTCAACTCGACAGCATTCCTGATGAAAAAGGAAAGATCAAACCCAAGAAGAGTAAAGAGATACTCAAAACTATAAACGGCGGTTATCCCTATCTCCGTACTGCAGCAATCTTCCTGATGCAGGCTAACGACTTCGATGATGCTTATAATGCATGGGAACTGTATGTTTCTCTGCCCACCAATCCTTTGCTCGGCAAGGAAGCTCCTGCGCAGCTCGCTGATACACTTCTTGGTGAATCAATGTTCTATCAGGCCAACTGTATGCTTGCAAGCGATCAGATCCAGCAGGATAAAGCTAAGGTTGAGAAAGCTATAAAGAAACTGAATAAGGTTCTTGAGACCGGATATCAGAATCCTGATGTGTACACATACGGCATCATTGCTTCAAATCGTCTTGAGGATAAGGCAATGAAGACCAAATTCGCTCAGGAAGGATATAACAAATATGGAACCGCAGATATCTCTTTCATCGGTGAGTTGATCAATAATAAACTCGATAGCGAGGATTATCCCGGTGCAATCCAGTATGTAGACGAAGCAATTGCATCTACCTCCCCTGATAATTCTGAACTTCTTGCACAACTTTACACCATCAAGGGTATTATTGATTTCCGTAGTGAAGATTTCAATGCCGCTCAGGGTGTGCTTGCAAAGGCTTTGGAATATAATCCTAACTATGGTGATGCCAATTTCTATCTCGCACAGGCTATTCTTCAGACCGTAGATAAGGCTCAGCTTGAAAATGTAAATTCCAACATACTTGATTATAAGGACGACATGCTGAAGGCAGCCGATCTGCTGAAGAAGGCTTACGACATTGATGATGTCAAATATTCTTCTGTTCCCGACAACTTGTATCGTATCTATTATAACCTGGGTGCTGATTTCGTTGACGAGTCCAAATACTGGGAATCGCTCCGTTGATCAACGATATAACGATTTTTTATTTGTGAAGAGCCATGGCCGGAACGCCATGGCTCTTTGAGTTACATGGCTTTTTGTGCAGATATGTTAAAATATTAAAATTTTCACATCCATATTGCGATTGCTATTGTTATGAATATAAAACAGATCAATAACTTAAAAACATATATCGTCATGAAATTCTTAATCGTTTTAGCATTTATTTTTGCTCTTATTGCCATTGGTTGTTTAGTAGCAACATTGTTTGTAACCGGAAATGGCGTGATTCTTCCCTCGATTGGCGCAGGATTATCATTGGTTGCATTTATACTTGTATTTGTCGGATACGTATCCAAGACAAACCGTCAACGCTGATTGCTCTTTATCTATAACTGAATATCGCGCCGTGGATCATGATCTGATTCACGGCGCGGCTTTTATCTTTTGAAATTTTTTGCGTATTTTTGTGGAAAACTTCAACGATGGATACAACTATAAAGGAATTTGACTCTGCGCTTGCTGCATGTCGAGATATATTTGTTAAGAAATTGTCGGATTACGGGGCTTCATGGCGTATAATGCGTCCCTGTTCCATCACCGATCAGATCTATATCAAGGCAAAACGCATAAGGTCTTTGGAGACTAAAGGGACAGCGATGGTTTCGGAGGGTATACTTCCTGAATTCATAGCCATAGTCAATTATGGAATAATCGGCGTGATTCAGCTCAAAGAAGGATTTGTTGATCAGGTCGATATCTCAAATGATAAAGCATTGGAATTGTATGATCGCTATGTGGCCGAAGCAAGGGAGCTTATGATAGCCAAAAATCATGATTATGACGAGGCATGGCGGTCTATGCGCATTAATTCCTATACTGATTTTATACTTGCAAAGATTCAGCGCACCAAGCAGATTGAGGATCATGATGGTGCTACAATCATATCGGAAGGTATTGATGCCAATTATCTCGATATGGTCAATTACGCTGTTTTTGGCATAATAAAACTATCGGAATGATTTCATCTCTCAGATTGACTCCGGGGAAAAAGACCAAAACCGGAATAGTCTGGTTGCTTCGATTGCTGGTCGGGGCAACGTTTGTCATGTCCGGACTCACAAAGTGTATTGATCTTTGGGGCGTAGTTTACAAGATTGAGGAATATTTCATTGTCTGGTCAATAGATCTGCCTCTTTCACTGTATGTGATGACGGCATTGGCGCTTTCTGTTTCCGAGTTTTTGCTCGGATTGATGCTTTTGATCGGGTCGTACCGGCGTAGTGTCCCATGGCTGTTGCTCCTGATGATGGCATTCATGTTGCCATTGTCGTTCTATATCTTCATTGCCAATCCCGTGGCCGATTGCGGTTGCTTCGGTGACTTTCTTATTATATCAAATGGTGCCACATTCTTGAAGAATATATTCCTGACAGTGGCGATCGTGCTGTTGATTATGTGGAACCGCCAGGTGGCATGTCTGTTCAACCCTTATATACAGTGGGTGCCGGCTGTTGCTGCGGCTGTCTATATTCTGGCAGTCGGGATGTTCGGTTATAATATTCAACCTCTTGTTGATTTCCGTTCATTCCCGGTAGGGACGCGTCTTGCTGTCTCGGATGTTGATATGGATGATTCCGAAGATGCCGGGTCTGAACCTCAGTTTGAATTCATATATGAGAAGGATGGGCATCAGGCCTCGTTCGGAGAATCGGATTTGCCGGATTCCACATGGACTTTTGTCGATCGCAAACTTGTGGCCGGTTCTGTTGATGAAAGGACTGAGCTGGTTGTTTATGATGGAGATTCTGAAGTGACAGAAGATGTCATAATGGCTGATGAACCGCAACTGCTTATCGTTATCCCTGATCGTAGACGTGTCAATATTTCATATACCTATGCGATAAATGAACTCCAGCATTGCATGGATTCCATCGGGGGCTCCATGATAGAGATCGCCGCAATGCCGGAGTCGGAGATTAATGGTTGGCGCGATCTTTCCATGGCCACATATCCCATCTACCGGGCGGAGCCGACTGTCTTGAAAGAGTTGGCCCGTGGCGTTGTCGCCGCTGTCTATGTTGAGGATGGTAAAATTATGTGGAAAAGGTCGTTGCCCTCGATAGATGTGGACCGGATAGCCATGTCGGAAAATCAGCAAGAGCTATTGCGTAACTTGTCTTTTTCCGGAGGCCATCTGCTTGCCGTGGCATCATTGATTCTGTTTGCATTCTATTGTCTGGTGTATATGCTGGAGAAAAGTCGTTATCTCGCAGTGTGGATGTCAAAAATGAGGCCGAATGCTCGGCAATCAGAAAAAAAATAGGTATTTTTGCACTGACAAATCAACGTTTAAATTTTTAACGCTTAATATATCATAGAAATGAGAAAAAACATTGTTGCAGGTAACTGGAAAATGAACACCACATTGCCTGAAGGTCTGAAGCTTGCAAAAGACGTGAATGAGGCTCTTAAGAATGTGACACCCAAGTGTGATGTCATTATCGCAGTTCCTTTCACTCATCTTGCTTCGATCAATGAAATCATTGACAAGAACAAGCTTGGTCTTGGTGCTGAAAACTGTGCGGATCATCGTTCCGGCGCATATACCGGCGAGGTTTCTGCTCCGATGGTTGCTTCTACCGGTGCAAACTATGTGATCCTTGGCCACAGCGAACGTCGTCAGTACTATGGCGAGACCTCTGAGATTCTTAAGGAAAAGGTGGCTCTTGCTCTTGAAAACAATCTGACTCCGATTTTCTGCATTGGTGAGGTTCTTGAGGAACGCGAGAACGGTACATTCTTCGACGTTGTTAAGTCGCAGATCGTTGACGCTCTTTTCGGCCTTTCAGCTGAAGATTTCTCAAAACTGATTCTGGCTTACGAACCCGTATGGGCTATCGGTACCGGCAAAACCGCAACTGATGATCAGGCTGAAGAAATGCACGCATTTATCCGTGGTGTCATTGCCGACAAATATGGTAAAGAAGTTGCTGAAAACACTTCGATCCTCTATGGCGGAAGCTGCAAGCCCAGCAATGCTAAAGCACTTTTTGCAAAACCCAATGTTGATGGCGGTCTGATTGGCGGCGCATCTCTGGACGCTGAGTCGTTCATGGGTATTGTAACTGCTTTCGAGTAATTATCTGTTACGGATCCGGCTCCTACAATAGGAAATACGGATCCGTTAATATTGCCGACGATATTTTTAGGCTACAAGAATATATTTTTGTATTTTTGTAGCCTAAATTTTACCCTGAACCGGATAAAACAACGTATATATGAATTTAAGAACGCAACTGTGGGCAGTACTTCCGTCGATGCTCTGTGTGGCATTGCAATCGGGTGCTCAGACTCCTGACAATAGTGTGCAGCCGTCAATTGTCGATCATATCGAGCAGAGTGGTTTTCACGAACTGGTTATTCCGGATGATGTCAGGCTTCTACTCCTGCCTTCTGCCAATGCTTCGCAGCAGTCAAACGATCGCCGTTCAACTATGCGCACATATTGGCGCGTCCAGGTGTTCAGTGACAGCAAGGGGGAAAAATCGCATCAGGAAGGACAGCAGAAGCGTAGTGCTGTCGCGCGTCGCTTTCCTGAATATCCGATAGAGCTGAAATGGGATTCGCCATATTGGCAACTGCGCGTTGGTAAATTCGTGAATCGGGAAGAGGCGGAATCAGCTGCTGAAAAGATTAAGAAAGCATTCCCGTCATATTCAAGAGAAGTACACGTTGTCCGACAGCGCATGAGGGAGGGTGATTGATGCTCCTTGCTCCGGGCTTCGTATTTCATTTTTTTAATTACTTCCAATTTAGAATCAGATGGCAAATAGCACTGCCGACTCAGATAAAATTATTAAAGAAATAGCATCCCACTATGAAGCGATTATCCGGCTGATCGGTGAGGATGTAGAACGCGAGGGGTTGAAGGATACACCTATGCGTGCGGCAAAGGCTTTATACTACGTGACCCGTGGCTATCGTCAGGATGTGGATTCTGTAATCCATAATGCTATGTTTGAAGCTCCGGGTAATGATATGGTCATAGTGAGGGATATAGAGTTCTATTCGCTTTGCGAGCATCATATCCTGCCATTTTTTGGCACGGTAAGCGTTGGCTATATTCCGGGGGCGAAGATCGTAGGGCTTAGCAAGATTGCGCGTATTGTTGATTTGTTTGCCCGACGTTTGCAAGTTCAGGAGCGTTTCGCAGAGCAATTATGTGATACGCTATATGAGAAACTGGGTGCGCAGGGTGTCATAGTGTCGTGCCGTGCTCGGCATCTGTGTATGCAAATGAGGGGAGTAGAGAAACAGTCGTCGACAACGGTGACATTGGCCACAAGAGGGTCATTCTCCGGATCTGCTGATTTGCGGCGTGAGTTTCTTGAAGCAATACGATAAAACAAATTCTAATAAGATAACACGAAGCAGTCAATCCTGTCAGGGTTGACTGCTTTGTTGATTATATGAGTTGTTAGTCGTCGTGATGATGTTTCTTGCGCTTTTTGTATTTTTTCTTTTTGGGATGTTTCTTTTTTCCGGGATGGTGTCCATGACCATCAAAGCTTTCATAGTAGTCGTTTTCAACGCCCCAGTAACTATGCATCGTTCCGCAAGATTCCAAAATTGGGGTGATGCAAAAGGCTGATAAAATCAGGATGATTGAAATTTTAAATCTTCGGAGTTTCATAAATAATAGTAGTGTTATGGCATTCTATAACATTATTACGCTTTAATCATGTATTTTGTTCTGTAGTTCCAGGTGTTTGTAATGCATCCTGCGCCCCGAACATGCCGCCCTCAATGGCGTGACGCTCCCGTTCTCGGATCCTTTTTGGGAGGAGTTTTTTCCGCCTAACGGGTGGAAGTGCCGATGCAATGTGGTGCAGGTACGACGCTCTAAATATCCCGTGACGGACCGCGACGAGGCGGTTCGCCGGGACGGTGGCGAGATATCCGGCGGATTCTGTGTTAGTCGACCTGTTCGGCGGATCGGGACTACTCTCCCATATCGCAAGGCGTGTCCGCCCGGAGGCCTCTGTGATATATAATGATTTCGACGGCTTCGCGGAGCGACTGCAGGCTATTCCGCAGACCAATGAGCTGCTGGAGCGGATATGGGAGATAGCGTTAATTTAGGAATTATGATTTTCCGCTAAATCCAGGGACGAACGATTCAAAACTATTGTCATTATAGTAAACGATAATATTTACTATTTTTTTTGTTTGGTTTGGGTGGAATGATATGGTAGGGGTGTTGTCAGTGGAATCTATGGCTTGGATCTCGTCTTGAATAATGCTGTTGTCTCCTTCCTCGTTGAGGGTAGATGTATTTGGGGTGGATATCGTGCCTGATGATTTTTCTGATGAAATTTTGTTTCTATCGTCTCCAAAATCAATGCTGGGCGTCAATCTTTCAGAATCAATGATTTGTGTTTCTTGAAAATCAAAAATGCCTTCTTGTTCAGGCTCTGAGATTTCGATATTTTTTTTGTGCAGCATGTCTCCTTCGCCAAACATTAACCATAGGACGGAAAGCTCCGGGTATGCTTCGTGGATCTTGCCAATAAGTTCGTCGCTAACCTTCTTGTTGCGCCCATTAAGGAGCTGTGATAGGGTAGGGCGAGGTATGGAACAATTGTCGGCAAATTGAGTGACCGGAGTATTCAGATAGGAAATGAATGTTTTTAGACGAGAAACGATGTCCATTTTGTGAATTTGATTTTGAAGATTGATTTTGCAAATGTAATAAATTAAAATCATATATGCAAATTTGCAATCGCATTAAGGGGTTCTCTGTTGTTAATTATCGTATGCGATTTTTGAATTTGTAAATGTAAATGCGATCTATTATCATTGAATTAACACTCTATGCTAATAATGTAATTATTTGATGTATAATGAGTTCGTTGCGCAAGAGTGCGTAGTATGTTCTTATTTTTGGTCATAGGATCGGCATTGGGTGTGTCCATTTAATCTTATTGTTTATCTTTGTAGTGCAATATAATGGATATTAGATAATTGTGGCATGCGTTAAGAATGCTTTCGTGTGCTATTTTGGTTTCGTAAATAGTGTTTGGGGTGAGAGCTGGGGTGGATTGGATTTGTAAAATAAAACTAAGGATGGGATTATACGCAGCTTCAAACGTAATCAGGAAAGCTACTTTAGAATTGTAAAATATCTGTTTGTGTGAATTTTGTTTTGCAAACAATTTTGTAGTTTATAGATGTAATCATGTGAATTTACTAATATAAACACCACTAAACTTAGTTGTAAACCACTGAAATACAATGATGTCTATGTACTTTAAACACATCAATCTCCTGTCTTTATCGTTTAACAAGCGTTAAATTCACGCCTAAAGTGCTAAAATTTAGCATATTTACATTTGATTAACAGATCGATGTGTAAATGTGTGTTTCAGTTAATATTTTCCGGATTATTTAGGGATTGCATTTTGTGTATGGTTGTTTTTATTATTGTTGCTTTGTTTAACGTGTTGATTTATTTCGTTTTAAGTGTCAATACTGCCGGATATTTGCGTCTTACTACAATGATAATATAGATTTGTTTAACATGGTGGTGCCTGATTTTTGCCCAACATGCTTATAACTTTGCATTAGAAAAAGAATTCTATAACCGCTTTAATCCTTAGTGTCATGAATAATACTTCGATAATTCTAACTCCGCATGTGATAAATACGGTAAAGGCATTGGCTGACGCCGACAGGAAGGCTATCGGTTTCGCATTGGTTGAAGAGCTTGTTTTTGGGCGCAATCCGGAGGGTTCGCTATCTCCGGTTCAAGCTGTGATCTATACGCTTATCAGTGATTATGTTAAGCGGGATTCTATCCGTGGGTCTAAAATTGTCCAGGATGCTTTGAATTGATCTTGAAGATATTTATTAGCCGATAATTGTGTCCAGATCCATTGAGGCCAATTCCCATTGGCTCATAGCGTTGTCGAGGTCTTTCTGAAGCTTCGCGTGTTTATCGAAAAGCTCGGCATTGTACTCGCCTGTGGCCATGGTTTGCTCTATTTCGGCAATTTTACTTTCAATAGAGGATATCAGCTCTTCGGCGTCGGATACGGCTTTACGGGCTCGTTTAATCAGTTTTTCATGTTCCTTTTGTTCGGCATAACTCATTTTATGCTGAGGGGTCTTTGTGGGCGATGGGGTATCGGCTTGTTTTGTGTCTTTTGCTGCGATTTTGCCGACGGGAGTTGTGGCCTGTGTTTTGGTCGGGGATTTGCTGAGTTCGAGTTCAGCGAGTGATGCCATTTTCTTTTTTTCAAGAAATTCATATATGCCCCCGAGGCATTCCCGTACTTTGCCTCCGCCAAACTCATAAACTTTTTCTACGAGCCCATCGAGAAATTCGCGATCGTGTGAGACTACGATAACGGTGCCATTGAAGTCTTTTATGGCTTGTTTCAGGATATCCTTGGTTTTCATGTCCAAGTGGTTGGTGGGCTCGTCGAGGATGAGCAGATTGACGGGCTCAAGCAGCAGCCGGATCATTGCAAGCCTTGTTTTCTCGCCACCCGACAGTACCTTTACCTTTTTGTCGGATGCTTCTCCGCCAAACATGAATGCGCCGAGGATGTCACGTATCTTTGTCCGGATGTCGCCCACGGCTACACGGTCGATCGTGTCGAAAACAGTTATTTCGCCATCAAGCAGCTGGGCTTGGTTCTGTGCGAAGTATCCTATTTTGACATTGTGGCCTATTTTCAGGTCGCCTGAGAAGGGAATCTCGTTCATTATGCACTTGACGAGAGTGGATTTGCCCTCTCCGTTCTTGCCCACGAAGGCCACTTTCTCGCCACGCTTGATGGTGAATGTGGCGTTGTCGAACACCTGATGGTCACCATATCGCTTACCTACGTTGTCTGCAATGATCGGATAGTCGCCCGATCGTGGAGCCGGAGGGAATTTGAGGCTGAGGTGTGAGGTGTCCACTTCGTCCACTTCTATGCGCTCGATTTTGGCCAGTTGCTTTATGCGGCTTTGTACCTGCACGCTCTTGGTGGCTTTATAGCGGAAGCGCTCAATGAAGTCTTCCGTCTCCTGTATCTGTTTTTGTTGGTTGATGTAGGCACGCGTCTGTTGCTCGATTCTCTCCTTGCGTAGTTCGACAAATTTTGAATAGTTTACGGCATAGTCGTAGATCTTGCCGAGGGAGATCTCGATAGTGCGGTTTGTGACGTTGTCGATAAACGCACGGTCGTGGCTTACGAGTACCACGGCGTTGGCTTTCTGTATAAGGAATTGCTCAAGCCATTGTATGGATTCTATGTCAAGATGGTTGGTGGGCTCGTCGAGCAAAAGCACGTCAGGCCTTTGAAGGAGGATTTTGGCCAACTCGATACGCATACGCCATCCACCGCTGAATTCCGATGTTGGCCGACTGAAATCTTCGCGGTTGAAGCCAAGGCCAAGGAGTGTTTTCTCCATCTCGGCCAGTGAATTCTCGCTTTCCTCCATGGCGATGAGTTCTGAAAGAGATGTCATGCGTTCAATCAGTTCTGCGTATTCAGGGCTCTCGTAGTCGGTTCTGTGCTGGAGTTCTGCCGTTAAGCGATCGAGGCTGGCGTGCATCTCATCGATATGGGAGAATGCTTTGCTCACCTCTTCCATCACGGTCAGTGTATCGCTGATCTCCATTTGCTGCGGAAGATAGCCGATGGTGATATCCTGAGGGATGGAGACGCTGCCGGAAGTTGGTTTCTGTAGGCCTGCAATAATTTTCAGCATAGTTGATTTTCCGGCGCCATTTTTGCCTACAAGGGCTATTTTGTCCTTTCGGTTGATCACATAACTGATATTGTCAAAAAGGGCTTTTGCGCTGAACTCTACGCTTAGATTATTGATTGAGACCATCGGTAAGTTGAGATTTGTAAATGGAGCTGCAAATTTACTTAATTTTGAGCAATGCTCAAAGCTTTGCGAGTGGAGCTTGGTTTAAAAGAAAAAGAGATGATTCATATTTGAATCATCTCTTTTTTAGTAGCGGGGGCAGGACTCGAACCTACGACCTTTGGGTTATGAGCCCAACGAGCTACCACTGCTCCACCCCGCATTGTTGTATCGGTTTTGTGAGTGCAAAGGTAGCGACTATTTTTGAATTAGCAATACATTGGGGTGAATATTTTTGTTAAAGAAATATAATTCAAGTTCTCTTGAGTCTTGTTTGTTCGCTCAATAGGTTGAGAATCAGGTTAGACCTGATTCTCTTGCTCTGATGTGGCATTATTCTTGTTTGTTCCGGCTGCGAATAGTCCGGAGAGATGTTTCTCACGGAATCTTTCAAGCAGCTCCCAGAAGTTAGGAACAAACAGGGTGCCTACAATTGCATTTATCGCCATGCCGAAGACCACGGCTGTTCCAAGAGCAATCCTGCTGGAAGCTCCGGCACCGGTTGCAAATAGCATTGGAAGAACACCGAAAACAAAAGCCATGGCAGTCATCATGATAGGGCGGAATCGTATACGTCCGGCATCTGAAGCGGCCTGTCGGATTGGGATGCCCGTCTTACGGAAATCAACGGCATACTCAACAATAAGGATTGCATTCTTTGCAGATAGTCCGAGCAAGAGTATAATACCGATCTGAGTGTAAATACTGATGCTCTGGCTCATAAACAAGCATCCTATAACCGTGCCGAGTATTGCGGTTGGCATAGAGATCACAACTGCAATTGGATCGGTCAGGCTCTCATATTGGGCGGCAAGGACAAGTATGGTCACTATGACGGCAAAAATCATTACAATGCTGATTGTAGCGCCACCTTGCGTCTCCTGATAGGCTTCTCCGGTCCACGCATATCCATATTCATTTCCAACAGCTTTTTTCACGGCCTGTTCCATCGCTGCGATGGCTTCTGATGAACTTGTGCCCTTCGATGGGCTTGCTGTCAGAGAGGCGGTTGTGTACATGTTGTAGCGGTCTACCGACGCTTGGCCTATTATTGGTTCAAGAGTCATGAATGACGAGAATGGAACCATTTGTCCATTGGAATTTTTCACAGACAGCCGCAACACGTCCTGTGGATTGGTACGTGATGAAGCATCGCCTGACAGCTGCACTTCGTAAACGCGGCCAAATTCATTGAAATCGTTCACATAGACCTGTCCGGTGAATGCGGTCAGAGAACTGAACACCTCCGCGATATCAAGGCCAAGCGTTTCGATTCTGTTGCGGTCGACGCTCAGTTTATACTGAGGGACGCCTCCCTCATATAGTGAGGTGACAGAAGCTATCCGGCTATCTTTTTCCGCTTCGGCTATTATATTTTCCAAGGCGGTGGCCATTGCTTGTGATCCCTTGTTGTTTATATCCAGCAACTGCATTTCAAGACCCGATGACAGTCCCAGTCCGGGGATGGCCGGCGGATTGACGGCAAAGATCTCTGCTTCTTGAATATCTGCGCATTTCTTCTCAAAATCATCAATTATAGCTTCTGCCGAACGGCTCTTTCCTTTGCGTTCACTCCATGGCTTGAGGGTGACCATAAGCGCTCCCATGTTTGATCCGCTTCCGCCAAGGAACGAGAATCCGGATATGGATATGACATTGTCAACTTCCGGAATTGATTTCAGACGGTCAACGCAAGTAGCCAGGATTTTATCGGTTCGCTCAACAGACGCTCCGGTGGGCAATTGAACAGACCCCATGAAATAGCCCATGTCTTCTTGCGGCACATAACTGGTTGGCATCTTGATGAAACCCCAGAAAGCCACGCCGGTTATAAGCAGATAAGCGCAAATTGCTACGATAGGCTTCTTCAGGAATGTCCCGACGATTCTCATGTATGTGTTTAGTGTGGCGGAAAATCCGGAATTGAACCACTTGTATATGCAGAATTTTGATGGCGCCTTTCTCGGTCGCAGAAATAATGCACACATGGCAGGAGTGAAGGTCAGGGCATTAAAACCGGAGAACGCTGTTGATACGGCTATGGTAAGGGCGAATTGTTTGTATAATTCGCCGGTTATGCCGGAGATAAATGCAGTCGGAATAAATACGGACAAGAGAACAAGTACCTCTCCGATCACCGGCCCTTGCAATTCCCTCATGGCTTTTTCCGCTGCTTGCCGTGGTGTCATTTTCCCTTCGTCGACTATTCGGGAACAATCTTCCACAACGACAATTGCATCGTCCACAACGATAGCTATAGCAAGTACAAGGCCAAACAATGTCAGAGTGTTCAACGTAAAGCCGAATAGCTTCATGACGGCAAAGGTTGCGATCAGCGATACCGGAATAGTGATCATCGGAATAATGACGGCTCTCCAGCTTTGAAGGAAAAGCAAGATAACCAGCATTACTATAAGAGTTGTCTCTACGAAAGTTACCAGCACATCATCAATAGATTCAGTGACGAAATCAGTCGAGTTCATGATCACTCTGTAGTGGATGCCTTCGGGGAAGTATTCCTGAAGATCATCAAGCTTCGCTTTAACCTTGGAGGCCACTTCAAGCGCATTGGCTCCCGGAAGTTGATATATGCCGAGAAGTCCGGCCTGATTTCCGCTGACGAGGGCATTGTTGCCGTAAGCTTCGCTGCCAAGCTCTATTTTTGCGATATCCCGGAGCCGGAGCATTGATCCATCGGCTTCGGTTCGTAGCACAATATCGCCGAATTGTTCCGGTGTGGTCAGGCGTCCGGTAGCTGTGAGGGTGTACTCAAACTGACTGGGATTTGTCGGGAGGGGAGAGGCTCCGACGGTTCCGGCCGATACCTGGATGTTTTGTGACTCTATCGCCGCGCTCACATCGGATGCTGTGATATTGCGTATGCGCATGAGATCCGGATTAAGCCACACACGCATGCTGTACTCTCCGGCTCCGAAAGCTCCGACTTGTCCCACACCATCCACACGCGACAATTCATCAACAAGATTCAGTTTTGCATAATTGGTCAGATATAGCGCATCATATCGCTGCGGATCATCGCTCTCCAGAGCGATAAACATTATGATATTGCTCGAACGAGACATTACTTGCACGCCCTGTTGTTTTACGGATTCCGGGAGTGTTGGCTCGGCAAGTGACAGACGGTTTTGTACCTTTACGGTGGCCATGTCGAGATCTGTTCCATTTTCAAAGGTAATGGTCAGTGAATAGCTTCCGTCGGATCCAGATGATGAGCTCATGTACATCATATCCTCCACACCATTGATCTGTTCTTCGATGGGTACACCTACTGTTGACGCGACAGTCGAGGCATCGGCACCGGGGTAGGTGGCGGAAACCATGACTGTTGGGGGTGTGATATCTGGATATTGGGCAACCGGAAGTGATTTCACCGTTAATAATCCGGCCATTATCATGAATACTGCCAGAACTATGGCAAATATCGGACGGTCAATGAAAAATTTTGAAAACATACTCTTAGCTGATTTACGATAATGTTATTTTGTCTCGATCGGTTTGATCTGCATCCCGTTTCTGACCTTCAGCAATGCTTTATCAACATATCGGGTGCCGGGCTTCACACCATCCGTGACAATGCGCATAGAGTCCCGGACCACACTCCCGGCTTGAATCGGAGTATAGACAACCTTGTTTGAGTCTGAGACAGCATAAATATATTTTCCAAGCTGGTCAGTGGCAATGGATGCGTCTTTTACGAGTATGGCCTTGGGGTCGGATTCTGATGGCAGGTTGATGCTGACATACATGCCGTCCTGGAGTCGGCCATTGTGATTGTCAACATTTGCACGGAGAGTCAGAGTGCCGGTGGACTGATCAACCTCCGGAGATATGTAGGATAGTTTTGCAATGTAGTTTCCTTTGATGTCCTGTTCGAAATACAGTGGGATGGAGTCTAAATCTATTTTGTCAGACTCTTTTCCAAGCAATATTTTCTGCATTGATTTGTCGTCAATATAGAACTCGGCAAACATTGTTGCATCTTCATATAGATTAGCCAGCACTACCGGAGATCCGGCTCCGCTTACATATGCTCCCACGCTCATTGTCGGTGCTGAGACATGTCCGCTATATGGCGCGCGGATTGAGCAGTAGCTCAATTGTTTTCTTGCTGTCTCCAGTTGCGCCCGAGCCGTCTTTATTGAAGCCTCGGCCTGCTCAAGGGTGCTCTTGGCTTTATTGACCTCCATCACGGACACGGCGTCGCTTTTTAATGCTTTCTGCATTGCTGAATATTGTTGCTCGGCATAGTCACGGCTACTTATTGCTGAACTCAGTGCGGCTTCTGCCTGATTGACCTGATCCCGATATTCCGTGTCGTCAATGCTGAATAATAGTTGCCCTTTCTCCACGAACTGTCCATCTTCATAATATTTCCCTTTCAGATATCCATCAACCCGGCCAACGAGCGGCACCATATTGTTGGCCTTCAGGATTCCGGGATAGGTATGATAGATGACTACGGAGTCTTGAACAGCTTTTGCAACTGAGACTTCCGGAATTGAGTCGTCGGATTTTTCCGCAGTTTTTTTGCACGATGCTGAACTGATTGTCAATGCTGCAATGGCAATCAATATGGAGTATCTGGTTTTCTGTTTCATCGCAATAATATTTTAAGTCATTTTCATTCAATTTTGGATCCAGCCACCGCCGAGTGCTTTGTATATGCGGATCAGCTGGCTTGATGCCGTTCCCTGTGCGTTGGCCAGTTCGTCGGTATACTGCAGCAGGTTGATCTGAGCCTGTGCAACACTGAGGAAGTCGGTCAACCCCTGTTTATATAGATCGAGCGATAGATCAAGTTCACGTTGTGATTGCTCCACGACCTTCTCCAGTGAGATCACAGCCCTATATTGTCCGCTGTATGTCACCATTGCATTGTCAGCTTCCTCCACGGCGGTCATGACGGCAAGCTCGTATGACTCCGCAGCAATCCGCATATTTTCTCTTGCAGAAGCTAAAGCGGCATTTCTGGCGAACCCGTCAAATATGGTCCATGAAATTTTCGGACCAATATTATAGGTCAGCGAACGCGATTCGAACAGATCACCGGCATTATGCGCCGCAACGCCTATGGATCCGCTCAAAGAAAGTGTCGGTAGGAAATTGCGCTTTTCAACTCCTGCCGCTGCGGCAGCAGCCGCCAGTTCATATTCAGCAGCCTGCACATCGGGGCGACGGCGCAATATGTCAGCCGGAATGCCGACGGGGATTAGCCGCTTGTAATCCGGGATCGGCTTTACATTGTCAAGAAGTGGCATGATATCATCGGTATATGAACCGGTGAGCAATGCAAGGGCATTTATTGTTGTGGATATGCTGGCCTGTAATGTCGGGATTGAAGCTTCCGTAGAATAGTATATCGTGGATGCCTGAGCAACATCCAATCCGGAATTCAGGCCGGCTTCATGGCGTGCGCGTGCGATATGAAGTACGGTGTCTTGCTTGCTCATGTTATCGCGTGCAACCTGCAATCGGGATTGAAGAGTGCGGTATTGTACGTAGGTCTCTCCGATCTCGGCACACAGGCTGTTCATCACGGCAAGATAGTCGGCACGTGAGGCTTGGTATTCCGATTTACTTTGCTTCACCTTGGCTCTCACTCTCCCGAACACATCGATTTCCCATGCCATATCAATTCCGGCCGAAAAATAGTCAATGTTCTCAGCCGGCACAGAAATAGAGGTTGTGTTGCCGGATTGCCGGTTCTTTGTCCAGCCTGCGGATATCGAAAACTGAGGGTAATATCCCGATTTGGCCTGACGTATTGCTTGGCGGGCCATTTCTATACGATGTGCGGCGATGGCCACGTTGAAATTATTATCAATGCCGCGGCTGATCAGCGAGTCAAGGACCGGATCTCCGAACTCATCCCACCAGCGGTCGGTAGCCGGAAGGGTCTGACTCTTCTCCGGAGTGTAAATCCATTTGTCCGGTATGCTGTCTGTTGCGTATGAATCCTGACCGAAAACACTTGATGACGATGCGAGGATAAATAATAGGGAAATTATAGATCTCATAAATTGATAGTTATAACACGAAATTATAACCATTCAATTTGCAGGGAGGTTTATGATTGGAAGCGTTTTTTAACTTAAAATAATTATTAGTTTTTATTGGTAGATACATGTCGACAGGTCTTTTAGCAAGGCCTCATCCAAAATAAGAGTAACTTTAATAGAATCACTTACATTTGACGATGTGGTTGAGTATCTGATCTACGCCCATGCGTGCAATCTGCTACTCATCAACATCGCCAATCCTGAGGAAACATCAGTCCGGGAGTATGCTTTTGCTCTTGACAATGCACTGCATGAGGCTCAGACTCTCAACTTCGACGGAGTTGTCGATATACTCACAACCTGCAATTTTGTTCCGGAAATACGGGAGAAAGACCGATTGGAGCAATCCCTTTCTCAACTATTGCCTAAAATTACCAACCGGAAATATCTACTGACCTGTATCCTGTGTAATACCAACGAAGGGGATAGCAACCCGATGAAATTGCAAGAGTTCATTAACATTAAAAACCCTCAACCGCTGCAACGGTCAAGGGTTTAAGGTTGAAAAGTAATTCCGCCGCTTTCCAATCTTTATTAACCAGTCGCGGCGAGCCTTTTCTATCTTATGAGATGCGAAATTTCTTTTAAGGTAGGCAAATGTGCGGTTAAAATAATATTCCGTCGCTGATGCCTGGGGGTGCAAATGGCTGTAGTGGTCGAATTCACAAGCCCCCGAATCGGCTCAGCACTACAAAGATAATACAAACTTTGCAAAGATGCAAAAGCCCTCCGTTGCATTTTCATAATTCTTTTCTCGCAGCCATAGTGCGAATCCAAGGATGGTGGGCCTTGTCATGGAATTCATTATTGTTTTGGATGGGATTTTTGCAGCTATTCTTTCAAATCGGCGTCTATACGCGACTTTAGATCCATCCGTTTGAACAATAAGGTCGATATACTCTTCAAAAACGGATAGTAGGGAACGGTGTGATTGATTGTCCGAACCGGTTATCAGTTGCACAAGTTTGGAGGCCGTCAATACGGCATAATAATCCAGAGAATCAATCGTACTGATAGTGTTGTAGGATTTTACGTAGTTTCGTATTGAGATAAGCTGCATCAGATCGCTTGACTATCCATCCGTTACAAAACTCATTTTCGGAGTTGATTACGATGTCCGTAATGATGTATCTGACGCCACCGTTATGCGAAATGGAAATGCGGACTTTGTGACGGCCATCTTTTAATATTTTGGCCGGAATTATAACTGCTGATATATTAGCCATTTATAAAAATGATTTAATAAAATTTTAGGAAAAGTGTTAAAATTTTTCCGACAATAAAAAGGAAAAGTAAAAGCCCAAAAAACGGGGTTTCGGCGAGTTTTCGACAAGCGCAGAGCATCAAAAGTAGGCCGTTTTTACGATAGCATTACTATTATATCTGCGTAAAGTTCAGCTAATTACCACAAAACAAGCAGTTTTAAGGGGTATATAAAGAAAAAAATTACTCGTCATCACGACGAATAATCTTCTTACCTTAAATCTAATACCATGAAAAACTGATGCAAAGTTAAGCTAAATAAATATGTTGTACAACATATTGAGCTTGTATTTAGGGTTTTTTAACTAAATTTTCGCCGACATTGATTATAGTTCCAGAGGAGTGCGCTGATAGTTCTGGAGCATATTGGCTTTGGATCGTGGCGATACCGGATGAAAATTCACCGGCATTATTCACCCATAATTCATATTCAAGCAAGTATGTTCCCTTTGGCATATTAGTGACAAATATATTTGTGAATGCATCGCGGTTCTCTCTATAAAAGCATAGCCCTTCTGAATAGATCGGAGTCGGAAGCTGCTCAACCGGTTCGAGGCATGCGGCGCGGTCATCAGTAATTGCCATATACTGCATATCTCGGGTAGCATGTATGAGCAATTGAACCTTAACCCTGTCGCCGACCTTGAAGTCGGAGGATTTAATCCATTCAGTTCCGTCGGCTTTAAAATATTTCTTCTCTATACTTACGGCTTCACACGATGACGGCTCTACCATATCCATCTTTTTGATTGATCGGCTATAGACGGCTCCCCAGGATGGAGTGCCGGTACTCTTATTGATTGTCAATATGGCTCCCGATGGATTCATATCTGTGATGTTCTTCCGGAAATCACCGATTAACGAATCGTTATACTTGAAATCGATAGCACTACCGTCAATATCCATTGAAACTTCTGATGCTTTATTGAGCCACTTGGGAGATGTTTTGATTATGGCTGCTATAATCTGGGTGGTCATTGAGCCTGAACCCCAGTTTTGAGCCTCTTTCTGTAGAATGAGCCACTGGCGGATCAAATCAATATCGGTGCTCTGCGGTTCAATTGTGTACAATGTCAGCAGGGCGTCAGAAGCGACTCCGAGTTGCAGAAGGGATCCTCCGAAAGAATCGCCAAGTGATGGCCACCACATTCCCTTTGTTGCAGAGCATTCGGCATATTCTTTAAGTGATGCCAGAACGGTTCGGGACAGTTGCTTATATCCATTGTTATATAGCAATCGGGCGGCTACGGCTTTATCTCCTACAGAATATTTCTTCCAATTTTTCACTATTTTCTGAATTTCATTGGAAATAATTCGTTTGCCTTCCGCCGATGGGGTGAATGATGGCCACTGATCACGGATTATCAGGAATTTACGGAATGATGACGTGGGATATTTTTTGTACTGCTTGACAACTTCCTTTTGATCCCAATCCAATGCCTGTTCAATCATTTTCGCCAATTCCTTGTCTTTAGGCATGTAGCCGAGTTGATTCAGATAGCCAAAGGTGTATAACGCATCTTCGGTAGCCCATTGTGACGTGGTTTCGGATTGGTTGATCCATGCCCAACCTCCATTATCGCGTTGCAGTTTCTTTAATAATCCTATGGCGGCAGAATAAACTTCGGAAATCTCTTTTTTATCAAAGAGCAATGCAAGTCGTTGCATGCGTTCAGTGTCATTCATTGCATCAACCATCCATGGTGTGGCTTGCAGGAGGATTGTTTTCAGATCACTGTTGCGTTGGAGCATGGACACAAGTGTTGAATCAGAGCGATCGCTTGATGTCCATTGACGAAGTGCTTCATCTATTGCCGGATAATCTTTCAGCAATCCTTCTGCAACTGCTGCCGAGAATATAGCATTTGAAGCATCGGAAGGGGTGCTCATCTGGCCTGACCTCAAACCGGGTAGGGCGGTGACTGCCAGCCATGTCGGATTGTCGCAGTACTGGAGAGTGACGTTGGCTTCAGTTCCAGTTTCCGGCAATTTCATGTTGAACGTTGTGCTGTCCGGGGATATATAGAATGGGAGGGTTTCTATCACCGGAGTGGTGGATTGCAGGATCGGGATGACTGACTGCTCTCCATCAGCAAATGTAGCCGAGGCACTTTTGACTCTATACCCTACAAATGTCATATCCTCCGGGGCGAAGAATCGGATAGATGCTGTTGCCGTGTTATTTGCTTTAACCGTCTGGCATATCGTTGTATCTGATATTATCTTCTCATTGGTCGGATTAAATAGTTCTATAGTCGTTGAGATACTCTCATCGCTATCCGAGTTGTTCATGACCAATGCGTTGATATCAATTGAATCGCCGGTCCTGACAAAACGGGGAAGGTTAGGTTGAACCATAACAGGTTTGTTAGCTATGATATTTGCCGAATATAGATCGGTCAGCAGGCTGTCGGTAAATGCAAGCGCGCGCAGTTTCCATGTCGTATTGGCGTTTGGCACTCGGAAACTTACCGAAAGTCGACCTTCGCTATCGGTATTCAATGTTGGCTTATAAAATGCCAGTGGAGTCTCCGACTCGCGATATTCAAAAACAGGATTGTTATTCGTAGGGTTCTGTTGTTCACCCCTTATATTAAATTCCGGAGTTGTGGCAATCTCGTCTATTGATAGGGTTTCCTCATGAGCGGCTGTGGGCATAGAGTAATCGACAATGTCCATCGCTCCGCTGGATGCAGATTTCAACATCATTCGATTTCGTCCAAAACTTAGCCTGTAATTGTTGAATAATGGATATCCGTACAACTTGAATCGCGGAGTGCTATGGCTTGTGCACATTGCGGATGTATAAGGAAGCAGGATGCGATATGAATAGGAGCCCTCTCCGACAAATTCAACATTTGTTTTGTAGATATAATCATGTCGTTTGATATAATTCCAGGAATCAGATCTGAGCGCATCAAGGGCGCTATTATACATATCCATAATTAAGGCTGCGGATGTGGATGTGCTGTCCTGATTGACAACACGGAATGTCCATGTCTCCTCATTGCCGGGAATAACCTTGTCTCTAAATGTTTCTGCAATTATTTTTATTGATTGTGCTTTATTGTATTTTAGATCTAAATTATATTCATACTTACAAAAATTCTGTATCGTAATTAAATTGATGTTCGGAGAGATAAGATCGGCAGGCACTGAAATATTCAATGTATGCATTCCGGATTTGGTTTTTATCCATTCCTGAGATATTATTTTATTCCCGTCTGAGAGCGTTTTCAATATGTAGGTCTCAGGCGCGGTCGTGGCATACAAGAGTGTAGCTCTTGATTGTCTGTCAAGCACAATTGGTTGGTCTTTCGTATAAGGCATCCAAAATGGTACTGATGCCGGTGATTTTTTGTCGTTAGGACGGAATAAAATAACGTTGTAGGATTTTATAGAGTCTTCAGTCTGTGTGAATGATTTAAGTTCAAGACTGTATTGGCCAGATGGTATTTTTGTCCAGTTTACTGTGGGATTTGATGTCTTGATAGTTCCGTGGGACACTACCGCATTGTTGGAAGAATTGCGAAGTGAGTAAGGTATAATGGTATCAATTGGTTGCATATCGGATCTAAGAACCTTAATTGATAATGGCGTTGCGTTGGTCACATTTATATTATCGGGAATATCTGCCATCAAGGTTAGGACATTTCCTATAGAAAATGATTTAGTACATTGCTGCGATTCGCCTGCGTCCGTTGTTGCTTCAATTCTGATTGTATATAAACCATTTGGATCTGGAGAATAGGCAAGCATTTTTTTAGAAATTACTATTGAGAACAAGCCATTAGCTTCTGTGCTATCCGATTCAGAATAGAAATCGATAGAGTTTAATGCGCGCCACCAGAGTTGTGATGAGACACTTAGGGTGTATTTCAATGGGATGTTGCCAAGCCCCATTCCGGAATATGTTTTTACTTTGCCGGCAATAGTTAAATCTCCTGTTTGATCTTTATCAGTAGATGTTAAGATTGAGTTTATATCAACATAAAAAGTCGGAAGTTTGTAATCCGAAACCATAAAGGTTTTATTACATATAATTCGATTGGTTCCACTATTGCTATTTCCTTGGATCAAAATGCCATAATTTCCGGTGAGTTCACCTTTGGGGATTGAAAATGAGCCATTGCATCGGCCCCAATCATCTGTCCGGAGCTTCAACGTATCAATATAAATCCTATTTGTATTGTATAATAGGGCATCAATGCTGTAATTCTTCTTTAGGCGATAGTTTTGACCTCTATATTCATAAATTATCGAATTGAACTCGACGGTATCGCCGGGTTTGTATATTGCTAAAGATGTGAATGCCTGTCCATCAATTTTCCAATCGGTATATGTTGAATATATTGACGGTGATGAGCCTGGTTGTGAACAACCCAGACCATCTTTTTTTACATAAAGCAATCCATTCTGACTTTTTTCAAGTTGTAAAATCCCATCAGAACCGGTCTTCCCAATTTCCTGTATGTTTGTCCTATCTTTGAATGGCCTTAGATTTACGGTGGCATCGGCGATAGGAATTCCGGAGTTCCCATACACGGCTACTACCTGTCTGTTATTTTCGGCATTAATCAATTCCATTGACATTTCTGTACAAAGAATAGGGCGTATATAGTTATCAGCTGTGTTTGTTTTGTCGTCAATATCTGTAATGACAACATATTTACCGGGTTCCGGTAAATTCAGTAAACATTTTTTCTGTGCTTTGAATGGAATGTCATTTTCAAATGACAATGGGATTGTCTTAATCAGATGTGATTTAGCTTTGCCTAAATTAATGCTGGGTTCAAAGGGGTCATAGTCGACCTTGAGTACCTTAATTGTGAGATCTTTGACATTTTCAACATTTACTACTAAAGGGAAATCCAATTTTGGGGAAACATTTAAACTGGATTGCATCTCTATGGATTTTTTTGATATTTCTGCAAGTATATTATTTAGGCAGCCGATAATATTGCTATTAGGAAATTTTTCACAGAATACTTTGATTAGATTATATAAATAGGTTTTCTCAGAGTAGTCATAGTCTGAATATCTTATTTCAGATAGTATTAGACCACTATATTCACTGGATTTATATTCTGAATATAAATCCATAAGTAATCGGTTGTACGTATTTTCAGCTGCATCAGACATTGAATTGTATACATTATTCTCAATGAAATTCAAACGATTGATGTCGGCTATTATAAGTGGTGCGATGTTATTGGCATGGAATTTAAGCAGGTCGGAATATGTATCAAGAATTTTCTCGGCCTGAATCGACATGGGAACATATTTAGGCTGGAGCACGAATGTCGTCCTCGGGGTCATGAGCAGGATTGACAGGCTGTTTGAAAACTCACTCAAGCCCGTGCGAAGCTCGATTGTCCGATATGCTACAAAATCAAAAAGTGTAGGGTAGTAGGTCAATTCGCCGTGGGCTATATTGATTATGGAGGTGTATTTATCCAGATTGGCTTTTTGAAGAGCAGTGGTGGGACGCAGTGATTCATCGCATAGATCTGAAATAACCTGACGGAATTGCTCGCCGCTCCATTCTGTATAATCATCGGGAAGTGGGTTCAAAGGTAAATTCCGGTTGTCATACAGATACTTATTGGAACTGTAGATATCGGAATAGATTTGTGCCTTTAGTAGTTTTACTAAAGATGTGGATTCCGGAGCTTTTAGATTGGGTATAACTGAATCAATCTTAGAGATAATTTTTTTTGAATTATCATTGCCTATTGATGCCTGTGCTATGGCATAGTCCATGAGCGAGCGTATTGCTTCTATATCATTACCGTTCTTAAGCGCGGTATTCATAGCGGATAGGGAGGCTTTTGTCACCTTCTGCGGAAAGGCAAAATCCGGAGTGGAAACTATATCTGAGTTAAGCGCGGAGAGTGCTGCCGGCAATGATATGAAAGTTATTGCCAGTAGTTGTTTGAATAAATTACGCATGCTCATAAACTAATAGTTAAGTGGTTTTTATATGATCAGTCGGGACGCATCCTTTTGTGAAAGGAATCGCGTCCCGACGTTATAACAATATATTATCTGTTCTATGTTTTGTCCGGGACTATTTTTTGCGGTGTTTCATCAGCTGTCTCATCCATTTTGTCTCGGCATTCTGGAATTTAAGGAGCTGTCGTGGGGTGAGAATCTGTTTGAATCGATCATAGTATTTTTTCTCAATTGCGCCCTCTTTGTATTTGAATTCAAAAGAGGCTTCAGCTGCTTTCTCCAATTCAAGATCAGTAGCGTCTTTTTTTGAACTGACCGACTTTTCCATTTTACGGGTGTCTCGCCGCAATTGGTTGCGTTCTGCCTCGAAAGCATTATATACCTCAGTAAACTGCTCTTTTTTTTCAGAGGATATATTGAGCTCTTTAATCATGAACTCAACCTTCGCCTTCTTCATTTCCTGCATCCATTGGCTGCGTTGTGCCGATGTCTTTTCTTGTGCGCAGATATTGGAGCTGCACACAATTGAGATTACAAGAAGGGCTATAGAAAAGAACTTGCTCATATATACTGGACTTGGATATTGTGTTTTTTTACTTGTTTGCTGAGGCTATCATGCTGCCGGGGTCAAATCCCTGGTCATACAGATCGTCATATATATCGCCTTCGCTTATTTCCGGGATGCAGTAATCATAATAAAAGGCATCATTATCTATTGCGCTCATAAGAACAGGATTGCTGCTGATGTCACTATGGTCTGCTGTTTTCATCAGGTCAAACATTTTCATCATGCACCAGATACCCATGAACATGGCTGCCATGTAGATGTAGGGACGCATTTTCTGCCAACGGCTTCTTGGCTCGGCTTTTGCGGCCATCCCTTCTGTCTCCCATTCCTGTTTTGGAAGCGAGGCGGCCATGCGGCGATTGAAGTCGTCAAAGAACCCGTCGGGGACGGTCATCCCGGCATTCGTGCCCGACATTCTTTCCAATATGTTAACTTTCGGTTGCATCATAAATCACATTCTGTACTTTATAGACGTTGCATAGTGGCAATGGTTTAATCAAGGTCTTCAAAATATTGCTGAATTTTTTTTGCAGCTAAGTGGTACGATGCTTTGAGCGCTCCGACGGAAGTTCCGAGTATGTTGGATATCTGTTCATAAGGCATCTCGTCAAAGTATCGCATATTGAATACCAGACGTTGCTTTTCAGGGAGCATGGCAATCGCTTTTCTGAAATTTTTTGCAAGCTCGTCGCCATCAATATGTTGATCCGATTCTATCATATCGGATAGGTGGGAGTCCGGATCATCAATGGCGGATGCTTGCCTTTTGCGTTGCTGATCAAGATGAGTTATGCTCTCATTTATCGCTATCTTATGAAGCCAGGTCGAGATTTTGGCTGCACCGCGGAACTGATCTATCGAAGACCAAGCCTTCATGAACACATTCTGCAAGATGTCAGCTGCGTCATCATGACTTTGAACCATACGCCTGATCTGCCAATAAAGAGATTCGGAATATTTACCGATAACCTCTTCAAAGGCTTTCCTGCATGTTTTGGGATCTTGAAGTCTTTTGACAAGCAGTTTTTCTTCTATTTCAGTCGTATTTTTGTCGGCCATTTACTGATGTGGACTTTTTTACTGGTAGAACGGTATTGCCCGTCTCGTCACTGAGAATGTAAAGGTAATAATAATGATTAGATCGGCAATCCGTTTTTTCATAAAAAATGTTGTTGACGAAATTTCATGTACAACAAAAAAGGATCACCTGTTCGGTTGATCCTTTTTGTAGCGAATCCGGGAATCGAACCCGGGTCTCCACCGTGAGAGGGTGGCGTGCTAGGCCACTACACTAAATCGCCATGTTTGAAAAACAAACTCGTTTTTCTCATTTGCGATGCAAAGTTAGTGCTTATTTTTTTACTATGCAAGAAAAATGCGATTTTTTTTATTCCAGAATTATATCAGCAAAGAATTCCGGGCGATGGAAATCGGGCTCGGGTGTGTCTATGGGGGCCCAGCTCAGGAAGTGTGGAGTGGTGGTCAGGTCGGCACACTTGTAGAAGTTGCCCTTCATTGCCAGCGGCTTTCCCTCATATTTTAGTCCAATAAGGCTAAGTGGGATGGCAACAAGCAGATTCCAGGTAAACATTCCTTCGAGTTCTTCAAATGGACGTGTGCCGCATGATGGATAGCGTTTTACCTGTGACAGCTCTTCATCGCTCAGCGGTGTGCCATTGTGGCGGTCGGTCCGGCGTGCGGCATGTATTGTACCAATGCAATTGAATTCAAAGTTATAGTAGGGGAGTTTGCCGTCGGGACACACGAAGAATTCCACGCATGAGTCCTGATGTACAGATGAATTGTTCTCATAGTTCACCGCACGCAAGTAGTTGCAACGGACTATGAAGTCTATGTATATATAGTTGCCCGAATGAGCGGCGGATATAGCTGTCAGTGGCCGATAGGGGAATTGATCTTTCCAATTGAGGCATTCTATCGTCTGACGTGTGCCTTGCTCGTCAAGGGTTTTTATGATTTCATCATGCGACATGGAATCCAGTCCGCCGATAAATGGGATTGAGAGGGATAGGTTAGATTGTATTTTATCCATGGTAAATTAAATTATATATTCCGTGGACAAAACCAAACAGAGCCATCACTATCAATATTGATGCGATAATTCTGTTTATGAGCCATATAGATCTCACATTGAAGTGTCCGCGGACCTTGTTGACAAAATATGTTATCACGAACCACCATGCCAATGCTCCGGCGGCAATGCTCAGATAGCCTATGATATAGTGGTAGAATTGGTAGCTGGAATTTGTGAAGTTGAATCGTGCGAACAGGCCGATTATGAAAAAAAGGATCAACGGATTGGAGAAGGTGAACAGAAAGCCGGTTCCGAAGTCTCGCCAATATGTGTTGTCGTTTTTTGTCGGCGGTTTCAACGCTCTAGATGGATTCGCCTTAAAGAGATATATGCCGTATAGGATCAGGACGAACGATCCGATGACTTGTAAGATATTTCTGTTTGTGTCTATGAAGTCTGTTACAAACGAAAGCCCCATGCCTGTCAGAAGGCAATAGAAAATATCGGATAATGCGGCTCCTATGCCTGTGCATAATGCAGATCCACGCCCTTTGTTCAGGGTGCGCTGTATCACGAGCATCCCGATTGGTCCCATCGGCGCGGAAATGAATATGCCGATGACCACTCCGGAAAATAATATGTAGAGCAGACTCTCCATTAATCTGCAAAATTAATAAATGAGTCCTTGAGTTGCAAATTAGATGGGATCTATTTGTGGGACAAAAATTAAAAAAGCAGTCCTTTTTGTCCTTGTTACAGATATGATGGATGCTGCCGCCTCGACGCGTCTATTCGGAGGAGTATAAACAGAAGGATGGTGAAACTCCATAGTGACGATCCTCCATAGCTGAAAAATGGAAGGGGTATGCCGATTACCGGACATAAGCCGATTACCATTCCGATATTTATGGCAAGATGGAAAATCAGGTAAGATGCCACGCAATAGCCGTAAACCCGACCAAAGGCTGACGGTTGTCGTTCAGCGATACGTATGACCCGGAGTATCAGGATGAGGAATGCTAAGATCAGTGCTGTGGTGCCAATAAACCCCTGTTCCTCTCCGATTGTGCAGAAGATGAAATCAGTATGCTGCTCAGGGACATATTTCAGTTTCGTCTGGGTTCCGTTGAGATGGCCTTTCCCGGCAATTCCTCCTGAGCCGATAGCTATTTTAGCCTGGTTGACGTTATAGCCGGCTCCGAGCAGGTCTTCTTCGATTCCGAGAGTCACGCGTATGCGTTGCTGCTGATGTGGCTGAAGGATTGAATTGAATGCATAGTTGACCGAGAACAGGAATATGATTGAGCATAAAGCAGCTGAAGATGTGATAATCATTTTCTTAGCCTTTGCTTTCATTGCAAGAAGCATGCAATATATGCAAGCCACTATGATCACACTCAGGAAATATGTTGTTCCGTAAATATTAACTCCGCAAGCTCCAAGAAGCCATACTATGGCGCCGGTCGCAAGAAACCAGATTGCAACGTTTCTTGCTGCCAGAAAATTCTTGCAGTAATACAGGAGCATGCAGGTCATCATAATCATGATGGATATAAATACCATTGCTTCTCCCAATGGTATCCCCATAAACAGACTGTCGGTAAACTTCACGGCCAGAACGAAAAACAGGACGGCGGCAAATGCTGCTAACAGGACAAGGCCGCTCATTCCTTCGCGATAGAGCACAAAAAACAGTGCGAGGTAAGCAAGAGCCGATCCGGTTTCTTTCTGTGCGAGAATAAGAAATATCGGGATAAATATTATGGCAAGGGCTTTTGCGTAGTTTTTTCTGGCTGCCGACAGTCGGAAGTTGTAGCCACTGAATAGTTTTGCAAGTGCGAGAGCTGTGGCAAACTTGCCAAATTCGGCCGGCTGAAAGCGCATAGGGCCGAGAACAAGCCAGGATCGTGATCCTTTTATATCCGGAGCCACAAATATGGTGACAACCATTATCAGTAACATAAATATGTAGATCGGATATGCATAGGTCTCATATACCCTTGCATCAAAGATCAGAAGCACTACGGCAAGCGCGAGCGCAAGGCCTATCCATCGGATCTGTTTGCCAGAGAACTCATCAAACGAAAATATGCTGGCGTTATCAAAGTCATAGCTTGCGGCGTAGATGCTATAGACACCGGCTAAGATCATGAATAGATATATGATTATGGTCACCCAATCAAGGTGGCGCATAATTGTCTGATCAGTGCTTCTTGACTCCACTGTTGATGATGGTATTTGAGTTCAACATTCGATCTTCTATATACTTTCTGTTGTCTGCAATCTCCCCTTTGAGGTATTTTTCAATCACAAGACTTCCGATAGGCACACCGAATGTTGCGCCATAACCGGCATTTTCCACAAATACGCAGACTGCGATCTTGGGATTATGGTATGGTGCGAATCCGAGAAACACAGAATGGTCCTTTCCATGTGGGTTCTGTGCCGTTCCTGTTTTGCCGCAAACTTCTATATCCGGCAGGTTGGCAAGGCGGCAGGTACCGCCCTCAACGGCCATGCGCATGCCCTGGGCTACGATTTCAAAATTCTTTCGGTCAATGCTTGGGGTGTGGCGTGTGGTATAGGCTGATTCCAGCAGTGTGTCCTGAACCGCTTTTACGGTATGAGGTGTGTAATACCATCCGCGGTTGGCTATTGTAGCTCCAAGGTTGGCTATCTGGAGGGGAGTGGCCATGACTTCACCTTGCCCGATGGCCACGGAGATAATCGTGTTTGCGCTCCAGTGATCCTCTCCGTATCGCTTGTTGTAAGTCCCTGAATTAGGGATGTAACCTCTGTTCTCGCCCGGAATGTCAATTCCCAGTTTATAGCCATAGCCAAGTTCAACAAGATAGTTTTTCCAAACCTCAAACGCGGCGGCGACAGTTCCGTATTTACCCTTGCGGTCGATCATAGCTTTGAAGCCCCAGCAGAAGAATGCATTGCACGATGTGCGCAATGCCGGTTGCAAGGTTATAGGAGCCGCATGGGGGTGACATCCTACGCGCAGTCCACCGTTCACATATCCGCGATAACATGGATATGAGGTGCCGGGCGTGATGATGCCTTCTTGCAGGAATATCAATCCTTGTGTGGGTTTGAAAGTCGAGCCGGGGGGATATGCACCTTGTATCGAACGGTCCAGAAGCGGTTTGTATGGATCCTCTCTCAGGGCTTTATAGTTTTTGCCACGGTCACGCCCAACGAGAAGTGAAGGGGAGTAGGACGGGCTTGTTACCAATGCGAGAACCTCTCCGGTTTCTGGCTCTATTGCAACTACGGCACCGATCTTATTGACCATAAGAGATTCGGCATACTTCTGAAGCTCGATGTCGAGACTCAGTGTCACATCTTTACCGGACACAGCTTTTTTATCGGATGCTCCATTCTGATATTTGCCTTGGATCTGGCCATTAGCGTCTCTGATGAGAATTTCTTCCCCTTTCTCACCGCGTAAAAATCGCTCGTAGCTTTTTTCCACGCCCAGGTCGCCGGTGTAGTCTCCACGTGAATAGTATGGATCTCTTTCAATATCCGATGGACTGACTTCGCGGATGTTTCCAAGCACATTCGATGCGCAATCGTAATTGTATTCTCGCAATATTCGCTTCTGGATATAAAACCCGGGGAAACGGTATAGTTTTTCCGAGAGCTTGCCATAATCTTCAGCCGTGAGATGTGTCAGGAGAGTCTGCGGAGAATATGTCGAATAGCCTGGATTGAGACGCTTGTTTTTCATGTCAAGGAATCTTTGTCTCAGCTGATCCGGAGTCAAAGACAGTGTGTTGCAGAAATCAAGAGTGTCAAACTCCTGAATATCCCTGGGAATCACCATTACATCGTATGCCGGGCGGTTAAAAACCACCACATTGCCGTTTCGGTCGTATATTATGCCACGTGATGGATAAATGGCTTTTCTCAAAAAAGCGTTTGTGTCTGCCTCGGCCTTATATTTGTTATCACCAACCTGAAGATTATATAGCCGAACAATATATATCAGGACAATGAGTGATATAAAGCCGATAATTACATATTTTCGTTTTTCTAAGTTATAGTCTTTTCTCACTTTTGCGCGATGTTATGCTATCCAAACCCACAATGAGCAATGTAGTCAGTATTGTACTGGAGATGATACGTATTATTGCGTTAAGAATACCCACAACGGATAGTGAGTCAATAAAAAATATCAGGCAACAATAGACAAATGTAAATGTGAGAGTGTATTTTATAAATGTGTACAGGCCAAGGGATCTTATTCCCGGATATGGATCTGTCAACTCGTTATCTCTGGCTACATAAAGCCGGATCACCTGTTGCCTTAATGCAACGGATAGCGTACAGGCCAATGCATTCATCCCCAATGTGTCGGAAAAAATATCAATGGTGAGCCCGACGAAGAATCCAATTGTGAAGAGCCATTCCTTGGAGAGTGTCAGAGGTAGTTTTACGAGGGTATATAGGAAAACAAATGGAACAGCATAGCCGAACAGACACACATGGTTGAACACCAAAGCCTGCGCAACTATCAGGACAAAAGTCCATATTATCAGATGGATTGCCGTTTTGTTCATCGTTGTTTCACTATGGTTTTACTTCTTGGCGTTTTGTTCGTCGGGATCCATTTCCACCTGTCTTATCTCCTCCGCCATGTTGTCAACAACAAGTCTGACGGTGCTGAGCTTGGAGAAATCGGACAACAACTTCACTTTCAATGTGAAGAAGTTCTCGTCATAGTCTCTCATCTCGCTCTCGACAACTCCCACGGGAACACCTTCCGGGAATGCTGTTGAATAGCCGCTTGTGACGATGGTGTCTCCCTTGCTGAATGTTGCGTGTTTCGGCAATTCGAGCAAAAGGGCATATCTGCTGTCCTGGCCATCCCATACAAGCGATCCTATCTGGGCTGAGTTTTTCACTTTGCATGAAATCCGAAGATAGTCATTCAGCAATGAAATTACTCTGGAGGCATGTGGCCCGACAACATTCACTTTGCCGATTACACCATTTTGATCCACAACGCCCATCTCCGGTTTCACTCCGTCAAGAGAGCCCTTGTTGATCGTAATGTAGTTATGCGGCCTGGAAATGCTGTTGTTTATGACATGGGCTATTATGAAGTCGTAGCGCATCAGTGAAGAATCCGGTACCGCCGAGGCTGCCAATTCGAATTCTTCAAGTTGCTGTATGCGCTGCCGCATCCTTAATGCCTCAAGCTCCAGCTCGGTGTTTCTGCGCTGTAAATCCTCATTTATATCCCGAAGATTGAAATATGAGGTTACATTGTCCGACATGTCATATATGCCGGATGTGACGCTATTGGCAGATGTCAGATAGACAGAATGCTGATACGGATTAGAGCCGAATAGCAATATGCAACTGACCACGACATAGACACATAAAAGCATCCACGGCCGCCATTTTATAAGAATGTACAGCAGATTGTTCATTCTGGTTCTTATGTATTGCCAAACGTCCTAATTGCGTCAGTTTCTTATTAGCGGATCAGGAATGAGAAGTTGTTGATATTCTTTAATGCCACGCCTGTTCCTTTTGCCACAGCCAACAGAGGATCTTCTGCGATATGGAACTGGATGCCTATCTTGTCGGTCAGTCGTTTGTCGAAACCACGCAGAAGCGCTCCACCACCTGCCAGATAGATGCCGTTCTTTACAATGTCGGCATAAAGTTCCGGCGGAGTCTGTTCCAGGGCTGCAAGCACAGCTGTCTCGATTTTAGTGATTGACTTCTCAATGCAGTGGGAGATCTCCTGATACGATACGGGTACTTCCATAGGCAGCGAGGTCATCACGTTCGGGCCATGGACAATATAGTCTGCCGGGGGATTCTCAAGATCGGTAAGCGCGGAGCCAACATTTTTCTTGATGTTCTCAGCGGTACGTTCGCCGACGCGTACATTATGAACTCTACGCATGTGTTCCTGAATGTCATTGGTCAGGTCGTCACCGGCAATCTGGATTGACTTATTCGAGACAATGCCGCCAAGCGAGATTACGGCAATCTCTGTGGTGCCGCCACCTATGTCAACGATCATGTTGCCTTCTGGCGCCACAACGTCTATGCCTATGCCAAGGGCTGCTGCCATAGGTTCATAAAGCATGTATACGTCACGGCCTCCGGCGTGTTCCGAAGAGTCGCGCACGGCTCGGATCTCCACTTCGGTAGATCCGGAAGGAATGCCGACAACCATTCTCATTGAGGGATTGAACCAGCGGTTTTTGGTGCTGGCTTTGTTGATGAGTCCACGGATCATCATTTCGGCTGCATTGAAGTCGGCGATCACACCTTGACGCAGCGGACGGACAACGCGGATATTTTCATTCTCACGTCCGTACATCTGCTGGGCTTCGTTGCCGACAGCGATCATTTTGCCGGTACGAACCTCAATGGCTACCATTGAGGGCTCGTCAATCACAATCTTGTCATTGTGAATTATAATGGTATTGGCCGTTCCAAGGTCAATAGCTATTTCTTTTGTAAAGGAAAAGAGTCCCATGTGTTGTGTTATTGTCTTTTGTTTATAGAAGTGCTTTTAGTGTTTGAAGTGGCGAACTCCGGTGGTGACCATTGCCATGCCATTCTGGTTGCAGTAATCTACAGACTCCTGGTCGCGGATTGATCCTCCGGGATGGATCACAGCATCGATGCCTGCATTGTGGGCTATCTCGACGCAATCAGCGAACGGGAAGAATGCATCTGAAGCCATCACCGCTCCATTTAGATCGAAATTGAACGAATGGGCCTTTTCGATGGCTTGTTTCAGAGCATCGACACGAGAGGTCTGTCCAACGCCGGAAGCGATCAGCATGCCATCTTTTGCAAGGACAATTGAGTTACTCTTGCTGTTTTTGACCAATTTGTTTGCGAAGAGCAGATCGTTGATCTTGTTTTCAGCCGGAGCCTTTTCGGTGACAACCTTCAGGTCTTCCGGGGTTTCAATTGCGAGGTCCCGTTCTTGAACCAATGCACCATTCAGAACCGAACGGAACTGGATTTTAGTGGTCAGCGGTGCGTTCTGACGGAGAACGATTCGGTTTTTCTTTTGGAATAGGATAGCTAAAGCTTCTTCAGTATAATCAGGAGCGATAATTACTTCGAAGAAAATCTTGTTGATCTCTTCAGCCGTAGCGCCATCAATCTGGCGATTTGCAACAAGGACACCTCCGAATGCCGAAACCGGATCGCCGGCAAGTGCATCCTTCCATGCTTCGAGAATTGTTGCACGACTTGCGCATCCACATGCGTTGTTGTGTTTCAGTACAGCAAATGTGGGTTCTGAAAATTCAGATATAAGGCTTACGGCAGCGTCGATATCAAGAAGGTTGTTATAGGAAATTTCCTTGCCATGGAGCTGCTCGAACATTTCATCGAATTTGCCGAAGAATGAACCTTGCTGATGTGGGTTTTCTCCATATCTGAGGGATTTTTTCTCGTCAAAAGCGACTCTGAGTGCTGATGGTGCAGTTTCGCAGTAGCCATCGAAGTAATTGAATATTGCAGCGTCATAGCCCGATGATACTTTGAAGGCCTCCTTTGCAAAGAACAGGCGGTCTGCGAGTGAAGATTCCGCACCTCTCTGACCAAGCATGTCGGCCAGGGGCTGATATTGTGCTTTGGAGGCGACGATGATAACGTCAGCGTAATTTTTCGCGCCGGCGCGAATCAGTGAGATTCCACCTATGTCGATTTTTTCTATGATGTCCTCATGTGCGGCTCCGCTTGCCACGGTTGCTTCAAACGGATAAAGATCCACGATCACAAGATCTATTTCCGGAATCTCATATTTTGCAATCTGCTCCTTGTCGCTTTCGTTGTCGCGGCGGTTCAGGATGCCTCCAAACACTTTCGGATGCAAGGTCTTCACTCGTCCGCCGAGGATTGATGGGTAGGATGTCAGATCCTCTACAGCCTGGCACGGGTAGCCGAGGCTTTCTATAAAGTCTTTTGTGCCACCGGTTGAAAGGAACTTCACTCCGGAAGCATTGAGCATCGACAGAATGCTATCGAGGCCATCTTTATGATAAACAGAGATTAAGGCTGTCTTGATCGGTCTTATATCTTTCATTTTCAGATAGTTTAAGTTGTTTGAGAGTTTCGATTTGCAAAATTACTACATTTCACGGCAATCTGAAAGTTATTTGCGCAATATTTTGTATTAAATTTCATCAATTGTGCGTAAATGCTTGCCGGAATTCGGTCGAAATCAGTAATCGGAATTGAACCAACCGAGTCCGCTATTTGTTTCAGATACAGATTTTACTAACGATTAATATCCATAATTATGAAAAATATTGGTATCTTTTACGGGTCGACAACGGGCAATACCGGAAGTGTGGCCGAAAAAATAGCCGAGAATCTTGGGGTGGCAGCTGCTGACGTGTTCGACGTGGCTAATGTCGCTCCATCAGAAGTCGGCAAATACGACCTGATCATCTTGGGTGCGAGCACATGGGGCTCGGGCGATATGCAGGATGATATGCAGGATTTTCTTAATGGTGTTGCCGCAATGGATTTGTCTGGCAAGAAAGTGGCATTATTCGGCTGCGGAGACGAATCTATGTCGGACACTTTCTGCAATGCCGTAGGGGAGATGTATGAGCGAATGATAAAAACGGGAGCCTCGATTATTGGTGATTTCAACGCGGATGGATATGACTATGAACATACCGACGCTGATGTCGATGGAAAGATTGTTGGGCTTCTTATCGACAATATGAACCATGAGGATATGACCGATGGGCGAGTTAAGGCATGGTGCGAGTTGCTGAAAGCTGAATCATGAATTGGCTGATGTTTAATCCATTATGCCGATACTCTAATTTTTCAATGTAAAAAGTTGAGAAAATATTTGGCAGATCCGACAAAAACTCCTACCTTTGCATCGCAATTAAGAAATGCACGGCGGGATAGCTCAGTTGGTTAGAGCGTCGGATTCATAACCCGGAGGTCCCGAGTTCAATTCTCGGTCCCGCTACAAAAAAGCCTTGAGTAATCAAGGCTTTTTTTCGTTTCAGCAACTGCTTTCACTCGAAAGCAATACCGATGTGCGCCGTTGCCATCTGGCTCAACTCATGAAGCGTCCTTCTAACAGGCTTTGGCTTGTTAGGTTAAGTGATTTTTATATTGGGATTGATCAATTGCAGTGCCGATATGAATTCTTCTTGATTTTCCGGTGAAACGTATACCCAATTGGTTTTGCCATATCTTAATCCAATTCGTTCTGATGATAATGCCGGAGAAGATAGGATTGTGGATTTATGGGTTATCTCGATAATTTTGGAAATCGGTAAATTCATTTGGAATAAGAAGCCACATCGTATATGTAGCTTTTCTCCATTTATGCCATAATCAGTATGTAGAAGCATGTCGTAAACCAAAACAACACCAATCCCCATCAGGACAATATCGATCAATAGGATCAATGTCGATTGATGGCATAGATATATTGATCCTATGAATGCAATGCTCATGCCAATACAAAACAATATATACCATTTGGAAATTTTTGACTTATAGATCTTTGTCATGTAGCAAAGTTGCGATAATTTCAGTTTGATTCCACAAAGTTATGGGTGGTATATGCGGAGATGTGTAGAAGATGCTTACATTCGATATTATCTCGAATCAGTAATTGTAGAATGAATATGAGTCAAGATAGATATATTTTTGCTTTACTTTTGCATTCTGACCAATTGTTGTCGACTCCTGCTTTACCGCTTCATACGGCCATCCGTTAGGTAGATAGGCAATCTTAAAGTAAGAGCTAATATTACAGTCAACGTTGACGGCTTCGTCAAAATTGGCATTGAAACTATCTGTCAGGTCTGCGTTGTTGATGTCATCTATAACGCTTGACATCAATGCCTTTATTTCCGATTGTGGAATAGTGTTTACAACTTCGCTCAAGATGCTGTAGCAACCATCATCGTCCATGGTTATAGAGCAGTATGTTTCGTTGGCATATTGAGTTTCGGTTGCTTCCTCCGTTTCGGTAAATTCGCCTGTGTTATAGGAATTGCCATGAAATAATAACAGCAATTTGAGTTCTTCGATATAACCCTCGACCAATTGATCTGAGTCGATTATTTTGGCATATTTTTTTAAGTCAATCCCCATCTTTTTAGCGTCTTTTATCCATGGAAGTTTCTCCATTTCCTTGATGGTCTCTTTGAATACGCTATTCGCTTGTTTTTTTATTTTGTCAAGATTATTGAATTTCAGGATTTTCCCACAATCATCAGTTTCAAAACTGATAGTGGTGCCAATAATCTTTTTGCTAAGTAATGTTATGATTTTGTTTTGAAAATTTCCTAATTCCGAGTCGGCAAGCGAGTCGCCGCGGACATCCAGGAAGGTGTAGTCCATTTTGTAGCCGGTTTCTGTCGAATCAGTGACCGAGATCATTACCTTTGTGGATGCTCCAGCTGTTTTAATTGTGTCAGTGTTGTTGATCTTCCATGTGCTTTCCTGTATCCAGTATACGGCTGTGTCATGCTTACAGAACCAACCGATCACGTCCACGGTTGAATCTTGTGCTGTTGTAATTTCTGTTTGATTGACTTCTCCTGAACATGGTTTTGAGATTGCCATTATAAGGCCAATGAGGATGATGAGTGATGATATTTTTCTCATATTCAAATGAAAATTGATGGGCATTCGGTGCAAAGATAATGAAAATTGTTTTTCAGTTGTGCAATTTATGTCTCAGAATCAGACTGTTTTTTCCCCTTCGAAGGATTTGATTGTTTTTATTTATTCGTCTCAAAAATTGTATCTTGTATTGCCACTGACGATTGCGAGTTGTACACCCATCTGTACACCGCTGTACACCGCCATAAAAAAAGTGTGTACATATTTGTACATTTTTTCGAGCATTTGGTTACGCAAAGTGATGCCAAGTGAACGAGCCGCCCAAGAATACAATAGGCTGTAATGCCCTTTTTATCGGGGCATTACAGCCTAAATGTCTGTAAAACTCTAAGTTAAGCCTTAGTCCTCTATTGCAGCCTGCGCCGCAGCTACGCGTGCGATAGGAACGCGGAAGGGAGAGCAGCTGACGTAGTTCATGCCGAGTTTAGCACAGAACTTAACCGATGAGGGTTCGCCACCATGCTCGCCGCAGATACCAACCTTGAGTTCCGGTTTGGTTGCGCGGCCTTTCTCAACGCCCATTTTCACGAGCTGGCCAACACCTTCCTGATCAAGCACTTCGAACGGATCGGTCTTGATGATGCCATGCTCTTTGTAGAATTTCAAGAACTTGGGTGCGTCGTCACGAGAGAAACCAAATGTCATCTGGGTCAAGTCGTTGGTGCCGAATGAGAAGAAGTCGGCAACGGTTGCGATTTCATTGGCGGTCAGAGCTGCACGGGGAACTTCGATCATTGTACCAACCTTGTAGGGTACGCTTTCGCCTTTTTCCTCGAATACTTTAGCTGCGGTGATATTGATAACGTCGGCCTGGTTCTGGATCTCTTTGAGTGAGCCAACCAACGGGATCATGATTTCCGGATGAACGTCAATACCACGGGCTTTCACAGCAAGCGCAGCTTCGATGATTGCACGAGTCTGCATTTCTGTGATTTCGGGGTAGGTGATACCAAGACGGCAGCCACGGTGACCAAGCATCGGGTTGAATTCTTCAAGAGAGTCAACCTTAGCCTTAACTTCCTCAAGGGTCAAGCCCATTTCGGTTGCAAGTTCTTTCTGGGTTGCAGTCTGGTGGGGAACGAATTCATGCAATGGGGGATCGAGCAGACGGATTGTGACGCCGTATCCATCCATGGCCTCAAAGATTCCCTCGAAGTCGCCACGCTGCATCGGAAGAAGCTTAGCCAGAGCTACGCGACGTCCTTCAACGTCGGAAGCGAGGATCATCTCACGAACCGACTTAATGCGATCGCCTTCGAAGAACATGTGTTCTGTACGGCAAAGACCGATACCCTGGGCTCCGAAGTGGCGAGCTTGTTTTGCATCACGGGGGCTGTCGGCATTGGTGCGGACGAGAGTCTTGGTGTATTTGGCAGCAAGATTCATGATCGCGCCAAAATCGCCATCGAGTTCAGGCTCGGTGGTGGGCACCTGACCATCATATACGTCACCGGTAGATCCGTTAAGAGAGATCCAGTCACCTTCTTTGTAAACTTTGCCACCGCATTCAAGGGTCTTTTCCTTGTAGTCGATGCGGATTTCACCAGCACCGGATACACAGCATTTACCCATACCGCGAGCAACAACGGCAGCGTGTGAAGTCATACCGCCACGCATTGTGAGGATGCCCTGTGCAACTGCCATACCGCGGAGGTCTTCAGGAGATGTCTCGATACGAACAAGAACAACTTTCTTTTTCTTTTCTGCCCAAGCTTCAGCATCGTCAGCAGCAAACACGATCTGACCGGTAGCGGCACCGGGAGATGCAGGAAGACCTTTTGCGATTACTGTTGCACGTTTGAGTGCAGATTTGTCGAATACCGGGTGGAGAAGCTCGTCAAGTTTCTGCGGTTCCATGCGGAGCAGGGTTGTCTTTTCGTCGATTTCACCTGCACGGAGAAGATCCATTGCGATCTTGACCATAGCGGCACCGGTGCGCTTGCCGTTACGGGTCTGGAGCATCCAAAGTTTGCCATTCTGGATTGTGAACTCCATATCCTGCATATCCTTGTAGTGGTCCTCGAGATTTGCGGCGATTTTAAGAAGTTCCTGAGCACAAACAGGCATTGATTCCTCAAGAGAGGGATATTTGGCTGCGCGTTCTTCTTCGCTGATGCCCTGAAGAGCAGCCCAACGGCGTGAACCTTCAAGGGTGATCTGCTGGGGAGTTCTGATACCGGCAACAACGTCTTCGCCCTGAGCGTTGATCAGGTATTCGCCGTTGAAAATATTTTCACCGGTTGCGGCATCGCGGCTGAAAGCAACGCCGGTTGCAGAGTTGTCGCCCATGTTGCCATAAACCATAGCCTGAACATTGACCGCGGTACCCCATTCTTCGGGGATCTGGTTCATTCGGCGATAGAGGATGGCGCGTTCGTTCATCCAGCTGTCGAATACAGCGCAGATACCACCCCAAAGCTGTTCCCATGCGCTTTCAGGGAAGTCTTTTCCGGTATATTCCTTAACAGCGCCCTTGAACAGTTTGACAAGGTTTTTCAGATCATCAACATCAAGGTCGGTATCGAGCTTAACGCCTTTTTCCTCCTTGACTTTGTCCATGATTTCTTCAAACGGATCAATATCTGTCTTGTTTTTGGGTTTCATGCCAAGAACAACGTCGCCATACATCTGGACGAAACGACGGTAGCTGTCCCATGCAAAACGAGGATTGCCGCTCTTTTCAGCAAGAGAAGCAACAGTAGCATCGTTCATACCGAGGTTGAGGACGGTATCCATCATGCCAGGCATTGAAGCACGTGCGCCAGAGCGAACAGAAACAAGCAGAGGATTAGCCGGATCATTGAATTTTGTGCCGGTTAGTGTCTCAACATGAGCAATAGCGTTTTCAACTTCTTTTGAGATACGCTTTACAACTTCGTCGCGACCATACTGTGTGTATTCGGTGCAAACATCTGTGGTGATCGTGAAGCCGGGAGGCACAGGCATACCCAGCAGGTTCATCTCGGCGAGGTTGGCACCTTTACCGCCAAGGAGATTTCGCATCGAGGCATCGCCTTCAGCTTTTCCATCTCCAAACGTGTAAACTCTTTTCATTGGATAAGAATATATTTAAATTAAAAAATTGAATTTTGATCAAAGTGTCAGTCATGGTTAACTCTAACGCAAAGGTACAATAATAATCTCAGACTTGAAATATTTTAAAATAAAATTATGGAGTTTTGTTAATCATTAGACTAAAATATGTAGCTTTGCAGCCAAATTAACAATAACATATTTTTTCGTGGCAAGAAAACGTAAAGAGCTTCCGTTGCTCACAAATATTGAGATTACAGATGTGGCCGCTGAAGGACAGAGTCTGGCTCGTGTTGATGATCTGGTCGTTTTTATCCCGTATGGAGCACCCGGCGACATCGCTGATGTAAAGATCGACCGAAAGAAGCGTAACTATGCGGAGGGACATATTGAGAGGCTGGTCAAGGCTTCGGATATTCGTCGTGAGCCGGCTTGCGAGCACTTCACGATGTGTGGTGGTTGCCGGTGGCAGCATCTCCCTTACGAGGAACAGTTGAGATTCAAACAGAAACAGGTTTCTGATTGTCTGCAACGTATAGCAAAAGTTGCTTTGCCTGAGATTTCGGCTATTAAAGGTTCGGCTAATATCTGGGAATACCGGAACAAAATGGAATATACATTTTCCAACAAAAAATGGCTCACATTCGATCAGCTTCGCTCCGGAGAGGAATTCCCTGACCGGGATGCCGCCGGTTTCCATATTCCCGGAGCATTCGATAAGGTGCTGGATATAAACAAGTGCCATCTTCAAGCTGATCTGGGAAATAGGATTCGCCTTTTCGTCAAGCAATTCGGCAAAGAGAATGGATATTCATTCTATGATCTGCGCGCTCAACAAGGATTTCTGCGAACACTGATGATCCGCATTGCTTCAACCGGAGAGGTGATGGTAGTGATGGTGCTTGGAGAGGATGACGGAGATAAGATTGATGTGCTCATGTCGGCAATTTCAAAGCAATTTCCGGAGATCACATCACTCATGTATGTTGTCAATAAAAAAGTCAATGACACTATTGCTGACCAGGAAGTCATACTGTATTCCGGCAAGCCGTTTATTATTGAGCGAATGGAAGGGCTGGATTTCAGGGTCGGGCCTAAGTCTTTCTATCAGACAAATTCACTTCAGGCCTATGAACTTTACAAGGTTGTCCGCGAATTTGCCGGAATAAAAAGTGGGGATTTGGTCTATGATCTGTATACCGGTACAGGTACGATTGCCAATTTTGTTGCACGGCAGGCCAGAAAAGTAATCGGCGTGGAATACGTGGAAGATGCAATAAAAGATGCACGGATCAATTCTGAGGTCAATGGGATTGAAAACACGCTGTTTTTTGCCGGAGACATGAAGGATGTGCTGACTGATGAGTTTATTAAAGAGCATGGACATCCGGATGTGATGATCGTCGATCCACCTCGCGCAGGAATGCATGGCGACGTGGTCAATGTGATTCTCAATGCACGCCCTGAACGCATTGTCTATGTAAGCTGCAATCCTGCCACACAGGCGCGAGATCTGGCGTTGTTGGATTCCGCATATGAGGTAAAGGCCGTACAGCCGGTTGATATGTTCCCACATACTCACCATGTGGAGAATGTGGTGAAACTCGAGTTAAGAGACTAAGCCGCGCTTAAAACATCGGAGGTAATATTTCAGACGATCCAAGATTTGAATTATAATATCTTGGGTCGTCTGTCACTTCTCGGACAATGAATTCCGGTAGGTCAAACCTCTCATCCGGATCTGACAACTCAATTTCCGCAAGTACCAGGCCTTTCAAACGTCCCTTGAATACGTCGACTTCCCATCGGCCTGCGATATATCTCGTTTTCTCTATTAAAGAAACACATTTGCATTGATTGATCATTTCTTGAGCATCTACGGCCGGAATCTCATATTCCCACTCACCCCGTACGGCTCCAATGTTTTTGCTTTTTATCGTTAGGAAGGCTCTGTCATTACGGATCCTGATCCTGACTGTCGAATCCGGGTTGATTGACAGATATGCCTGTGTTATCTCATCTCCACGGTATTTGTCATTATCGAATCGTGACAGGTCAGCTATATATTTGCGTTCTATTTCTTTTGGCATGGTATTTGCATTCAAATATTGTCAGTATGGGTTTATCAGTGCAAAAATAGTCAAATACACCCTTTCTGTTGCATAAACGAGGAAAAATTTCTGTTTGTGGTCAACAACTTGTAACTTTGTAGCATTTAAATAGAAAAAAGAATAGATGATCGAAAGAATCATAATATTAGAGAATGCCGATCCGGCGAGCTTCTATGGAGTGAATAATTGCAACATGTCCCTTATCCGCAATTTGTATCCGAAATTGCGGATGGCTGCGCGAGGATCGGTTATTAAAGTGATTGGTGATGAATCTGAAACGGAATGTTTCGAGAAGAAGATACGTGAGCTTGAGGAATACTGTGTGAAGTATAACAGATTGACAGAAGATGTGATACTTGATATCGTAAAAGGAGAGCAACCACACGATAAGCGCAGCGATGGAGCGATAATATTTGGTGTCAATGGTAAGCCGATATCAGCAAGAACGCCAAACCAGCAGCTTCTCGTGGATACATTTCAGAAAAATGACCTTACCTTTGCTCTTGGACCGGCCGGAACCGGGAAAACGTATATTGCAATTGCTCTTGCTGTCAGAGCGTTGAAGAACAGGGAAGCCCGTAAGATCATATTATCTCGTCCGGCTGTTGAAGCCGGCGAAAAACTTGGCTTTCTGCCGGGGGATATGAAAGATAAAATCGATCCATATCTTCAGCCGCTTTATGATGCGCTTGAGGATATGATTCCGGCGGTGAAACTGAAAGAGTATATGGAGACTAAGGTAATCCAGATCGCGCCGTTGGCATTCATGCGCGGACGCACACTGAACGATGCGATTATAGTTTTGGATGAGGCTCAGAACACGACAACGCATCAGATAAAAATGTTTTTGACCCGATTGGGTATGAACGCGAAAATGATAATAACCGGAGACGCAACCCAGATTGACCTTCCAAGATCAACGACATCCGGGCTTTTACAGGCTTTGCATATTCTGAAAGGAGTGGATGGGATAGGCAAAGTTGAGTTCGGGAAAAAGGATATCGTCCGCCATGCTCTTGTCCAGCGTATAGTTGAGGCATATGAACACTATGATGAGTCCATGAAGGATATTAAAAAATCGGTTACTGATACCGCCGCTGATAACGGAACAAATGACATCCCAACTCTGTCATAGCACATTTTTTGAAAGAATTTTAATTCTTCTTATTCTTGTTGTCAGCCCCATTTGTGTGTTGGCTCGAAATGCTGTGTATTCCGGTGTGGTCCGGGATTCGGTATCGCGAGAGCCGGTTCCGTATGCATCCGTCATGCTTAAGAGTGTGGGGTGGGGGAAATTGACTGATGAGAAAGGTCGATTCAAAATTTCGGTAAATGACCAGCGGACGATCAACGATACTATTCATATCAGTGCCATGGGGTATACTGCCAGAGCAGTTCCTGTAAATGGTGAAAAAAAGCTGGAAATTTATATTTCGCCTGATGGTGTGAGGCTGAATGAGGTTGTTGTGCGTCCTAAAAAGGAGAAATATAGCAAGAAAAACAATCCGGCAGTTGACCTTGTGAATAACATACGTAATTCGCAGGATCATAATGACCCACGCAGAAATGATTACTATTCGTTTGATAAATACGAGCGAATAACAATTGCACTGAACAATATCAGTCCGGATAGTGATAAAAATCTCATTTTAAAGAAATTCGGTGTCCTGAAAGAACATATAGACACTTCTGAGATTTCGGGGAAGCCGATCCTGAATATTAGCACACGTGAAAAAAAATCAAATATATTCTTCCGGAAGAATCCACATGCGGAAAAGGAACATATTGATGGACTGAGTCAGTCAGGTCTGGATGATTTTCTCGATGAAGCCAATATGCGAACTCTATATGAGGACTTTTTCAGCGATATTGATTTGTATCAGAATGATATTTATCTGCTTCATAATAAGTTTGTCAGCCCATTGTCGAAAATAGGCCCTGATTTCTATAAATATTATCTGACAGACACAACCTATGTTGGTGCGGATAAATGTATAGAATTGTCGTTTGTTCCCCATAACTCACAAGCAATGGGATTTACCGGCAAGATATATTGTGTGTTGGGTGATTCTACAATGTTTATCCGTAAAATTGTGATGTCGGTTCCAAAAGATATAAATTTGAACTTCATTGAACGGATTTATATAAATCAGGAATATCAACGGGCTCCGGATGGATCGAGGTTGTTGGTAAAAGACGATCTGACAGCAGAGGTCAGTATCATGCCGGGTACACAGGGGCTATATTTCAGGCGTAATACAGCCTATGGAAATCATTCGTTTGAACCGTCTAATGAATGGTATGTCTATGAGATTCCCGGAAAAACAGTGCTCAATTCCAATGCGAAAAACAGGGATGAAAATTATTGGGCATCCAATCGATTGGTTGATATCAGAGATAGCGAACGCAATGTAGGTAAAATGGCCGAGGATTTGCGTCGAATTCCATTTTATTATTGGGCGGAGAAGATTGTTAAGATTTTTGCCACAGGATACATCAATACTTCAAAGGACAGCAAATTCGATATTGGTCCGGTAAATACAACCGTTAGCCACAATTCCGTAGAAGGGTGGCGTTTGCGACTTGGTGGTATGACGACAGCTAATCTCAGCAAACGGATGTTTATTCGTGGTTATGGCGCATACGGTCTAAAGGATCATAAATGGAAATATGAGGCTCAGGCCGAATACTCGTTTGTGGATAAGGAGTATCATCCTCGGGAATTCCCTATACATGCACTCAGATTGACGCACCGGTATGACGTGGATATGCTCGGACAACATTATGCATTTACAAATGCCGACAATATGTTCCTTTCATTTAAACGACGTGAAGATTATCAGATGACATATCTGAGGCAGACCCGATTGGATTATATCCTTGAGCTTCGCAACGGTTTTTCAATAAATGCGGCATTTCGGCATCAGCGACAGGAAGCATCTCCATATATGAGATTTGTGACTGATTACGGGCGAGTGTATAATCATTATAATGAATCCGGATTTGAAGTTACGCTTCGTTTTGCTCCCGGAGAAAGATTTTACCAGACCAAGACAAGCAGAATTTCAATCAGTCCGGAGTTGCCGGTTGTGACACTTTCTCATTTATATTGTCCCAAGGGATTCTTAGGTAACATGTTTGATGTGAACCGAACAGAATTGAGTTTCTCTCAGCGGTTCTGGTTCTCAGCATTCGGATATCTTGACACGTATATCAAGGCTGCTCATCTATGGAGTGTCTCACCATATCCGGATCTTCTCATTCCAAATGCTAATCTCTCGTACACAATCCAGCCTGAGAGCTTTGATCTGATGAACCCGATGGAATTCATCAATGACTCATACGTTACATGGGATATGACATATTGGGCCAATGGCACGATCCTGAATTATATCCCGTTGCTTAAAAAGTTAAAGTTAAGAGAGGCTTTTTCTTTCCGCGGAGTATGGGGACATCTAAGTAAGCGTAACAACCCTGAGAATAACAGGGATCTGTTTAGATTCCCGACCATCTCTGATGTGCAGCCGATGGGTAGGATGCCGTACATGGAGGCCGCTGTAGGTGTGGATAATATATTCAAGATACTTCGGGTGGATTACGTATGGCGTCTGACATATCGCGACAGACCCGGAATAGACAAAGGAGGGGTTAGAATTCAACTACACTTTACTTTCTGATGATACAATCAGCGGATTTAGTTGTTTGGTTTATTATATTTTTTTAATTTTGTAAATAAATATTCGTTCAAATCCATGATCACACGACTGAATGACATAAATCTACGTCCTTATAATACTTTCAGGATTGATGCTAAATGCTCGCAGTTCATAGAGTATACCTCTGTTGATGACATACCTGCAATTGCAAGCACTCTTGGGCCGGATATGGATTTTATCAATCTTGGTGGAGGAAGCAATATGCTCTTTGTCTCGGATTATAATGGCGTTGTGCTTCATTCAAAGATTCTGGATATTGAGATGGAGCATTTGGGCAATGGTGCAGTCCGGATAAAAGCCGGCTCCGGTGTATCCATGGATGAACTTATTGAACGTTGTGCCACTTCCGGGTTGTGGGGGTTGGAAAATCTGTCGGGAATACCGGGAAATGTAGGTGCGTCGGCAGTCCAGAATGTAGGGGCTTATGGTGTGGAAGCATGTGATGTTATCCATACTGTTGAATGCTTTGATCTGCAAACTAACAGGTTTGTTAAGATTCCGGTTGGAGAATGTGGATATGGTTATCGGAATTCCATGTTTAAGAATTCAGAAAACAAGCGCCGGTTCATTATATCAGCCGTTGAATTTGATTTATCAACTATTCCAACACCTAAAATAGGCTATGGAAGTCTGGCGGAAGAATTTGGCAATTGCAGTGACGGAAATCTGACACCGCTTCAGATACGCGATGTGATAATCAAAGTCAGGAATAAAAAACTCCCCGAAGTAGATGAAATAGGGAGTGCCGGCAGCTTCTTTAAGAATCCTGTAGTGGACAAGTCGATATTTGAACATATCCGAGAGCAGGCTTGCAGAATCACTGGACAAAATGATGTCATTGTGCCACACTATGACGTTTCCGATGGAATAAAGATTCCGGCAGCATGGCTCATTGACAGATGTGGTCTAAAAGGAACCGTTTGTGGCGGAGCTGCAGTCTGGGACAACCAGCCGCTTGTAATCGTAAATAAAACCGGTAATGCATCGGCGAAGGATATTGTGGAATTAGAGAATAAAATTATAGAAACAGTCGAGGCTACATTCGGAGTGACGCTACACCCCGAGGTTGAGCATATCGGGATAATATAACGACAGAGCATGAGTAAATTCATCATAGAAGGCGGACATCGCTTGTCCGGGTCAATAGAACCTCAGGGTGCTAAAAACGAAGCGCTCCAGATTATTAGTGCCACCTTGCTGACTGATCAACCGGTGAGGATAAGCAATATTCCAGAGATTATGGATGTGAAGAATCTCATTGACCTGTTGAAAGGGATGGGAGTGAAAGTTGTCCGTAATGGTAAGGGTGATTTTACTTTTTGTGCTGATGATGTCAATACGGACTATATTTCAAGTCAGGACTTTGTTGACAGATGTTCTTCTCTGCGTGGATCTGTTCTGGTTGTCGGCCCTCTACTGACCCGATTCGGCAAGGCATATTTTGCAAAACCCGGTGGTGACAAAATCGGGCGAAGGAAGATAGATACTCATATCGCAGGATTGATGGCTCTTGGTGCATCTGTTGAATATGACCGTCTAAAACGCGCTTATCTTCTGACTGCTCCAGTGGATGGATTGTCGGGCGCATATATGCTGCTGGATGAGGCATCTGTAACAGGCACTGCAAATATAATCATGGCGGCGTCACTTGCCAAAGGTGATACCACAATTTATAATGCGGCCTGTGAGCCATACGTACAGCAATTATGCCGTATGCTGACCGGTATGGGATTGAAAATTGATGGCCTGGGCTCAAATCTGGTCACAATACATGGTCGCGAAAATCTTGGGGGAACTGTACATCGGATATTGCCTGACATGATTGAAGTGGGCAGTTTTATCGGTATGGCTGCACTAAACCAAAGTGAGATTACGATTAAAAACGTTTCATACGACAATCTTGGCATAATTCCCGATAGTTTCAAGCGTCTCGGCATCAATCTTGAGCGTAGGGGAGATGATATATTCGTTCCTGCACAGGATTGTTATGAGATAGAATCGGCACTTGATGGGTCAATCTTAAATATAGCAGACGCTCCATGGCCCGGACTGACTCCTGATTTACTTAGCGTGATGCTTGTTGTAGCGACACAATGTCGTGGAAGTGTACTGATTCATCAGAAGATGTTTGAAAGTCGCTTGTTTTTTGTCGATCATCTGATTGATATGGGTGCCCAGATCATGCTTTGCGATCCACATAGAGCGGTGGTTATTGGCCTGGATCACAAGTTGCCTCTTAGAGCCAACAAAATGCTTTCACCGGATATCCGTGCCGGTATTGCAATGCTTCTTGCTGCCATGTCGGCAAAAGGGACGAGTGAGATCGGAAATATAAATCAGATTGACCGCGGATATGAGAGCATTGATACGAGGCTAAACGCTTTGGGAGCGCATATAATACGAGACAGGAACTAATAACTGAACCACCTTGTCACACGGGAATGACAACCATTGGTGTGTCTGAGTGGAATAGGATGCGATGTGCGATACCCGGATTGAATAATCGGGCAAACATATTCTTTTTCTTATTTGGCACTGCTATCAGATGACACGATGATGAAGCTGTTATCCGGGAAAAGTCCTCTTCGATAGAGTCTATAGACATCGTTTCAATAGAGAATTTATGCTGTGGATAATGCCCCATGCAATAGGCCTCAAGGCGTTTAAGCGAATTTAATGATCCTTGTTCTGATATTTTCTTCCCCGGAACCCGTATAAGAATAATATTCAGGTGATCGATCGGAAGCAAACGGAATAAGGCATCAATGGCAAGAATGTCTTCCTGATCGAAGTTGCTGAAAAACAATATGCTGTCAATCTTCTCGATTTTGTTGAGCCTGACGGATTCCGGGACGGTGAATACGGGGTATCTGCATGTGTCAAGAACCTCTGCGGTAACACTACCCACCAGTTCCCGTTCTTTAGTCTGGGCACCGCGTGTACCCATCACAATCATAACCGGAGCATTCTCTTTTGCATATTGGTTTATCACTTCTTCCGGAATACCTTCCTGTATTTCAGACGTTAGCTTAACAACAGGAAGCTCGCCCGTCTTCATCTTGGACAAAAGGTTGTCGGTATATAGATCCATTTGTCTTCTTGCCTCATTCTCTATGGCCAGCAATTCATCTGCATTTGCTCTGTTTGAATCAAACGACAAAACATCAGAAAGGGGTATGGAATTTCCAAGAGTAGGGTCAGTGAATGTGTGTAGAAGATGTATACTTGACTTTAGTCTACTGGCTATGCTGAATGCCATATTGCACGCCTGGACTGAATGTGGCGAAAAGTCAACCGGAACAAGAATATTTGTGTCTGAGTTTCCGCTATTAGGCTTGATCTGCGAAAATATATCCTGATTTTCAATGATTCGAAGTGCAAATGGCAGATCTGATTCTTTTATGCGAACTCTGACACCTGACGAAACAACCGGCTGATCAAGATTGACATTTTGCAATGTCACGGCTATTCCTTCCCGTTCAAGCAGGCTTTTCAATTCATTCGCCCGATCAAACGTATGGATTGCAACAGTAATCAGTCGATTGTTCACGTCAAATCAAGAAGTTTAATATTAGAGGGGAGAGGAGAATGAGAGTATTCTTATTAGTTATTCTTCACTTTGATTTTTTATGATTTCAACAGCCATATCGTAGATCGTTGTATCGTCAAGAACTACAATGCCACCGTCGGGACCCGGTTCAATATGTACGCCACAATTCTTTCCAAATTCATAATTGCTGCCACCAAAATAATTACGGACTGTTTGTACGGTTATATTGAGTTTATCGGCAATTTGGTGAGTCGCGCCATCGGGCAGACTGTCTTTAATTCGGCGGAGCTCGTTGAATGTGATTGTTTTAGCCATAATTTTATATTTATGTTAGTAAATGATATTAGGTTGATGCTATAAAAATAGAGTATTAATTTCTATTTTCCAAATTTATGGCGAATTTATTTAATTCAAATTGCAATTTTTTCAATATCCGCATCATTTATCCATGCGCGATGCTTATTATCAATCTCAACCTCATGCCATGTTTGCTTAGTTGTGTCAACATCAACCGAGATAGATCTTAGGACTCTGACTTTAGTCCCTTCGTGAAGTAACATTGCTTCCTCGTCTCTTGTCATTGGTTTTCGAGGAACGGTGCTGAGAACGGTTGTTTCTGAGGTGATGATGGCTTGCGAGGGATCCATGGCTATACTCTTTGACTTAAATGAGAAAAATATGGCTACCAAGGATAAAATGAATACAATAATGCCACCGAAAAATCCTAATTTCTTTAGAATAATCGTACCGGAGAAAAAATATGCTGCAATGCATCCGATGGTGACAGCAAACATTACAAGTGCAATCCAGGCCCAAGTATTGGAATGCATGGCATTTGCCACTTTTTCTATGGTATTTGATATGAAAGATCCGGTCTCACCTTTCTTATCAACAATTCTGGAATTGACGAAATCGAGATTGATCCTGGCATCGGTATTTGTCGGGTCAAGTCTCAGTGCCCGTTCGTATGCTAAAATTGACTGGGATATTTTACCACAACGATAATATGCATTTCCTAAATTGTAATATAGATCAGAGGAAACACCCTCTGTTTCGGCGGCATTATTGTACAATTCCACTGCAGATCTGTAATCTTCACTTTCATAAGCGGAATCGGCACGTTGCACGAGCGAAATAGCCATGCTGTTTAAGGAACAGAGAAGTGCTATGATGCAAAAAAAGTATTTCAAAATATAATGGCTCATGATATTTTGTTTTTAAGCATTGTTCTTTGACAATTTTATTTTTTCAAGCTCATTAATTGTTTCAGTCGCTTTTGCATATACTGAATCCATTTGCTCTGGCTGATCAGATGTCGGCGTATATCTGGCCATCTCACAGATGTCAAGCAATTCAATTACTGAAGCACATACTGATTCGGGGGCTCCATGAGCTGATAGTTCCTGTGCGATAGTCGGCCTTAATAGCTGAGACGCAGGAATTGCAAGTTTGTCGCTAAGATAGCCCCACATAGCTTTCAACATCTCTGCATAGAAGTGTTCAGGATCATTCTCGGACTTGAATTTAGCGGCAGCTTTCAAGCGTTTACGAGCCACCTTGTTTGCTTTGGAGTATTTCATTCCCGATATGTTGGCGGCACGTTTTGCGGCAGCCAAATTCAACATAAATACCACTACAAAAGCTAATGCCAAGCCAAGATATACAAACCAATACCAAGTCTCAGATATAATATATTGACGACTTTTTGTCAGGTTTTTATCACCGGTCTTTATGAATAGAATGTCGGTATTTTTCGAGGTGACGTATTGCTGGTTTGTAACTGGGGATGAAACGCCTTGTCCAACCTTTACCGCAAACGGATCGATCTTAATTGTACGATACTCCTTTGTCGTAGTGTCGAAATAGACAAAATCAGGAACTGTCACCGTATAATTGCCTACTTCCTTGGGAATAAAAGTATATACTGTGGTAGAAGTGCCGGATACGTTATTCCCCTTCATCTCAGCGTCAACGGTGTGCTGCGGTGTGTATTGTTCAAACTCAGTCGGGAAATCCACGTCCGGATCCTTCAGGTACTTTATATTTCCCTCGCCATTCACTATGTATGTCAAAGTAGCCGGTTCATTTGTCCGGAAATTGCTGGTGGACATTCTTGCATTGACATCAAAATGTCCGACTGCCCCGGTAAAGCCGGTTGGCTGCGGAGAGGGGAGTGGCAGAACATTGACAGATGCACTGTTGGAGTTAATCCGTATTTTCTTGGTGGTAGGTTGATTGACTGTGTAGAATCCCATGTTGACCTGATCGTATTGCACAACCGACAGATCGTATGTTCCCGAAACAATAGTGAGTTTCCCGGATTTCTGGGGAAACAGCACGCATTTCTTCAAAACAGCAGTCAGATATTCCTGCCCATTAACAGTCTCTCTTGCGTTGATCGACGATTGGAATTGAAGATCCTCGACCAGGAACCCATTAAATGTAGGCTGTGTTATAGGCATGAATTCAGAAATGCTATATTTTGTATATAGCTTAATAGTACACTCGATAGCTTCTTGCTCATATGCCGTTGAACGGCTGGTTGAAATGCGGATGAAAACATCGTTGCCATTCACATTGCGACCTGCCTGCTGGGTTGATATATCGTCAATTGCCACCGGCTGTGAGTTTTTCCCAGATGCACCCGATTGTGGCTGCTGTGAGTTGTTTGAGGCTACTACTGTCACTTTAGTCGGGCGCGTGGTCAGTTTCTTCCCGTTCGCAACAATGGATGCTTCCCCAATATTGAATGTGCCCTCTTTGTCCGCACGATAGTAATAGGTATATTCATGCTGAGAGGACGATGTAGCCTGACCATTTACTACCTGATAACTCTGCGACGTAGCGATTGATGGTCCATAAATCAATGTACATCCATTGATCTGAGGCACTTTCAGACTGGAAGTGGACGCTTCGGCATTTTTCAATATATATGTGACCGGAAATTTTGAGCCGACAGGAACCCGTCCGGGTGCATTGACCGAAAAAGATGCTTGGCCGAACGAATATACCGAAAGGCCGATGATGAATGATAATATTAACAGTAATCGTTTCATATCGAATTATGAAAGGAAAGATGGGGTTACTATATTCCTGCTTACCAAGGGTTGCCGATTATCCTGCGACCCGTAGACTGTTCTTTCTGCGATTTCTCAACTTTCTTGCGAGTCTGTTCTTCCTGTTTGGCCGCAGCCTTCAAGATCTTATCGGCATTTTCCTTACTGATCTCCTGCCGACCTGCCGACCCTCCGTTCTCATTTTTATCTTTGGGCTTCTCAGGAGATTGCTTGGGCTGATTCGGTTGTCCTTGCTTTTGTTTGTCCTCTTTGTCTTTATTCTGCTGATTTTGCTGATCTTGCTGGTTCTGCTTTTGATCTTTGTTCTGATCCTGATTGTTTTGATTGTTGTCCTTTTGATCCTGATTCTGGTCGTTTTTGTCTTGACCATTCTGTTGATCTTTCAATTTGATCTGAGCTACCCGGAGATTCTGACGAGCCTTGATATTATCGGGATTTCGACGTAGTACCTCCTTATACATTTCAATACTTGTGGCATAGTCCTTTTCATCAAAGGCGATATTTCCCAGATTATAATAGGCTTTTTCAACGAGTGAGAGGTCTGACTTCTGACCTGTTACGTTCTGAAAATAATTCTTGGACATATTTCGGAGGGTATCAGCTGCAGAGTTTCCGGCTGTTTGTTGGCGTAAAAGCGCCAACGCCAGATTAAACTGAGCTAATGCAGAATTCGGATCCTCCTGCAACGCATCTTTATAATAAGTCTCCGCTACGTCGTATTGTCCTGAGTGATAGGCCTCATTGCCTTTCTTAATAAAAGTTCTCACATGCTTGGCCACGACGTCAGGATTTTTCCCTGATGTTGCGGCAAAAACACTACTGCATGCCAGTATAATTGAGAATATAAATACTATATATCGTTTCATCTGAGCCGAAATTATTTTTTGGTGAAAAACTCTATCTTTTTCAACCATTTGATTTTACTATATGGTAATGTAACATCAATCAATAGTAATAGCAATGCTATGCAGATTGCGATCGGGAACAGATCTGTGGAATCTGACGGAATGGCTGTTTTTTTATACTCAGTTTGCTTGATTTTGCCAAGTTGCGTCTCCAGATCCTGCACTACGGAACTGCTGTTGCCGGAGAGATAGATTCCCTTTCCAGCTTTAGCTATCTCTGCGGCTCCGGCATCGTCAAGTGCCGTCCGTACTTCTTCTCCATCATAAATCAAGAATCCTGTAGGTGATCCAACTGCCGGTATAGGCATACCCTCACCAGGAGTTCCCATACCTATCACATCAACCTGTATGCCGGCGTCGGCGGCTGCCTTTGCCGCCTCCACAGCGTTATCTTCGAAATTCTCACCATCGGTGACCACGATGATCGCTTTATTAAATGTGCTTTCCGGATCGAAAGCATTCATTGCGGAATTAATTGCGGAGCCGATAGCGGTTCCCTGTAGAGGAACCATCTCTGTGTTTAAATCATTCACATACATCTTGGCCGAATACACATCCGGGGTCAATGGCAACTGAAGGTATGCATCACCGGCAAAAACAACAATGCCGACACGGTCATTAGTCATTTTATCAAGACATTTGTCAAGGATAAATTTTGCCCTCTGGAGTCGGGAGATTCCATTTGTGTCATCAGTCGCAGACGCCAGCATTGAGTTTGAGACATCGCAACAGATCATGACTTCTATACCCTTGACTGTCTCTTCATCTGAAGATATCACTACATCATTTTCTGTGTGGACAAATGGACGCGCTGCCGCAATAATTATTAAGGCGAGTGCTATCAACTCAATAATTATTTTCAGATTGGGAAGATATTTGGAAGCTTCCGGCATCAGCTCTGATCTGAGCTTAGGCCCGAATTTAACCAGCTTGCGGCGACGAGATATGCGCGACAGCATGTATAGGATAGCAATTACAGGAATTGCTATCAGAGCATACAGATATTGTGGGTTTGCGAAATTGATCATTTTTCAAAAGACATGTTGTTGTTTGACATTAGCTTCTGTGTTTGCATTAAGGAATGTGGCGTAAAAAAACATTTCTGAATAGCAATTCCAAAACAAGTAAGCCTAAGGCCAGCAATGCCCATGGAAGGTAATCTTCCTCAGTTGACGCATATTTCTTTATGCTGATATGAGTCTTTTCAAGCTGGTCAATCTCTTCGAAAACGCTTGCAAGCACATGGTCGTCAGTAGCACGGAAGTATTTACCTCCTGTCTGGTCGGCTATTGACTGTAATGTTTTCTCGTCAATAACTACGGGCAGTTGCACGGTATATGTTCTGCGTGTATAAGGATCAACCTGAGGGTAGGGGGCCATTCCGTTGCGGCCTACACCGATCGTATATACACGTATATCATTCTGCTGCGCTATTTCTGCGGCATCCATCGGTGCAAGCTGTCCGGCATTGTGCGAGCCATCAGTGATCAATATGATGCTCTTCGATTTTGCTTTCCCATCTTTAATTCGGTTTATTGCGGTTGCTATTCCATCGCCAATTGCTGTGCCATCCTCAAGCATTCCAACTTCAACTTCATTAAGATAATTGATCAGTTGGGCATGGTCTGTTGTCATTGGCACGGCAGTGAAACTTTCAGATGCGAATATAACAAGGCCGATATTATCATGGGATCTTCCGGATATAAATCTTGCGGCAACCTTTTTTGCCGCTTCAAGGCGGTTGGGATCGAAATCCCCGGCAAGCATACTTGATGAGATATCAAGCGACAGGACAATGTCAGTGCCTTCTGTGTTGCTATCCGACCATCTTGAACTGCTTTGCGGACGAGCCAATATGACAATCAATGCGGCAATACACAACATCCTAAAGCCAAATAAGGCGTACAGAAGATATTGCTTTATTGACCGTTTCTGTTTATTAAACGGGCTTAGCGAAGAAACAGCCACACTTGCGTATCTCGTACGTGATGTGTAGATATACCATGCTACACATGGCACAATTATAAGCAGAAACCACAGATAATCCGGATGTGCAAATTGTATGTTCATTCTGCTTTTGTATTATTCTCTTTATTAATGTTTTCAGACTCAGTTTGTGTGTTTTCTGGCTCTTCCGGCTTTTCTTCCGGTTTTGTCAGTTCGACAAACTGGCGTACGTTTGTGAATGCGAGTTCATTCTCGGCGGCATCAGGCTTTGCCTTGGCGAATTTGACAAAATCAGCCTCCCGGAGGACATCATTTACATAAGATGCAAATTGCATGGCCTCTTCATTTCCGGAAATTGCCGACATGATCTGCGGGGTGGTCATTTCCATTGCATTGATGCCGAATCGACCCGATAAATATCCACGTAGAATATCTGTCAGCTGTGTGTAATATTCCTTTTCAGCACCTTTCTGCCATAATTTCTTCTGTTGCAGGTCATTCAACTTCTCAACAGCAAGAACATAAGGTGGTACGGGCTTCTTTACCGGCATTAGTGGAATTCTACCATGTCGCAACCATTTCATGTAAATGAAAATGAACGCGGCAATGACAACAACTGAAAGCAGTATCCACCACCAGTAGGCTGTAATCCAATCCGGCATGAAATCCCAAAACTTGGTTTTGTCGTCAACGACATCCGTATAGTCATGAACTTTTACATCTACAGGCTCTTCACCTTCGAAAACCACATTCGCAGTGTCGAGAGAGATCGGATCAACCTTTAGAACGGGTGAATCAGACGCAACGGTATCTTTGCCTGCAATCAGATATATAGGGGGAAGGGAATATAGACCGGAATCAAAAGCCTGCACCATAAATAGTGCACGAAGTTGACGTCTGCCATCACCAAGAGTTTTCATGTCAACTGAATCCAATGGTGAGATCTCGACATCATTCCACTCATCGGAATTAATATCGATATGCGCGTTTTTGTCAAAATTGCCAGTGAATTCAACCCTAAGCGCAGATTTACTGCCCATAGTCATGGTGACGCTATCAAGCTTTGCCTTGCCAACTACACCCGGTATAACAGCCGAGGCAGCTGGTAAAACGTTACTTAATGCCGAAGCAATAAGAATTGAAAATGCGACTATTTTATGAGATGATTTCATTTAACGCCTCTATTTTTAAATAACGCCATTAACGCTTTTACGTAATCTTCATCCGTAGCTATGGACGTGAAGTTGACCCGTGATTTCATCATGGTTTCAAACATCTTGTTCTGTCGCTCATACCACCATTTATCGTACCTTGTTCGAACTGATTTTGACGATGTGTCGATCCACTTGGAATCTCCACTTTCCAGATCCGTCAGACGAATCAAACCGACGTCGGGCATTTGTGTGTCACGCTTGTCGTACACTTGGATTCCTATCACATCATGTTTGTTTGATGCCACAGACAATGCCTTTGAATAATCCGACCCATCAATAAAGTCTGAGATTAGGAATGTCGTGGTGCGTTTTTTCAGAGCATCGGTGAAATAGCGCAGGACTTGAGTGATATCAGTTCCGTTACTGGTGGGTTGAAAAGTTAGGAGCTGGCTGATTATAAACAGTATGTGCTTCTTTCCCTTTTGAGGTGGAATAAATTTCTCTATCTTATCAGTAAAGAAAATCACTCCGATCTTATCATTGTTTTGAATGGCGGAAAAAGCCAGTGTCGCTGCAATCTCAGCGATCATTTCACGCTTCTCTTCTCCTATTGCGCCAAATAAACGGCTACGCGACATGTCAATCAGGAGCATCACGGTGAGCTCACGCTCTTCTTCATAGACTTTTACGTATGGATGGTTCTGACGGGCAGTAACGTTCCAGTCAATATCACGGATGTCATCGCCATATTGATATTCACGCACCTCTGCGAACATCATGCCGCGTCCTTTGAACGCAGTGTGATATTCTCCGGCAAAAATATTTTGTGAAAGACCGCGAGTCTTGATCTCAATTTTGCGAACTTTCTTTATCAGTTCATTCGCTTCCATAATCTATCCTGATAGTTATCCTGCTGACAATGATCATCAGGGCACCTCAACCTTGTTAAGAATATCTGAGATAATCTCATCCGCAGAGATATTGTTGGCCTCAGCCTCATAAGTAAGCCCGATTCTATGACGCAGGACATCGTGACATACTGCGCGTACGTCTTCTGGAATTACAAATCCGCGTCCGCAAAGGAATGCATAAGCACGGGCTGCTTTGGCAAGACCTATGGATGCACGTGGAGATGCACCGAAAGATATTATGCCCTGAAGATCCTGAAGACCGTATTCACCGGGGAATCGAGTTGCAAACACGATATCAACTATATAGCGTTCGATCTTTTCATCAAGATAGATCTGTTCAACTATCTTCTGTGCTTCAATGACATTCTCGGGACGGAGAAGCGGACGCACAACCTTGGGCTCCGGATTTATGTTCTGACGAATGATTTCTTTTTCTTCATTCCGGGTGGGATATCCAATCACAACTTTCAGAAGGAAACGGTCCACCTGTGCTTCTGGGAGCGGATAAGTACCTTCTTGCTCGATAGGGTTCTGTGTAGCCATCACAAGGAATGGAGAGTCCAGCTTAAACGTGTTGTCACCGATTGTCACCTGACGCTCCTGCATGGCCTCAAGCAGAGCACTCTGAACCTTTGCCGGGGCACGGTTGATCTCATCCGCGAGGATGAAGTTGGCGAAAATAGGGCCACGTTTAACCTGGAATTGTTCTTTCTGCATGCTGTAGACCATGGTACCGGTAACATCGGCAGGAAGAAGATCCGGCGTAAACTGGATTCGATTGTATTTTGCATCAATCAGCTGTGCGAGTGTCTTGATGGCAAGGGTCTTTGCCAGACCAGGAACACCTTCAAGAAGCACATGGCCATTAGCCAGCAGAGCAACCAGAAGAGAGTCGATCAGATGTTTCTGACCGACGATGGTCTGATCCATTCCATGAACCACAATGTCAGCAAAATTATGTTTGCTTGCAACAAGTTCGTTTAGTTCGTTGATGTTTACTGACGTACTCATTTTGAATTTGTATCGGTAGGTGATGTAATTTTATAAATGTTGATTATGGGGTCACTATTGATAATCCCTAATTTTTAGTCACAAAAGTATATATAGTAAACCATAGAAATGTAAAATGGGATGTTAAATTTATCTATTATTTCTTTCCATGATTAAACTATTAAGTTATTTTAAAACAACTTGGTTCCTGTTTCAACGAAATACAAAACATAGCCGACAAAACATAGTGCACCGACAACAAGTCCGGTTATCAATCCAAGTAAGAAGCCAATGCCAAAGCGCGACTTTGTCGGGTAGTGGTATTCGACATACTCTTCATCTTCTTCCGGAATTTCGCTGTTCTCCACAATGTAAGCGTCATTATCTTCAGATGTTTCAATCGTATCGGCAGACTCAGTATCATCGCTCTCATCTAAATCGCCGGTCACATACTCAGCTTGCATTTGCGTCGGCTTAGCTTCCACAGATTCATCAATCTCAGTTTGTGTATCCGCACTGTTGATGGCTTCATCAACTATATCTATCGGTTTATCCGGCTGAGCCCCTTCGTGTTCAACATCGTCCTCTATCTCGCTGGATATATCGTTTTCACGTGCCGTTGTTGTCGCATCCTCATGCGTGACCTCGCTTTCTGTATATCCGGTATCATTAGCATCATCTCGACCGGATGTGTTTTCGCTCTCATCTGCTTGCGGTTGCTCTGTTTCCGGCTCATTGTGCATCTCGGCATCATCAACATCATCAACAGTGGAAGATGTTATTCTGTCAAGCTGGTCGAGATCGATTTCTCCGGAGAAATCGACGGCCTTAAACATAGCGAAAGGTGCATTGAGTTCGCTTGCAAGATCATTGTCGACAGCGAATCGTAGTGGCTCATCAGGATTGGGTATTGGAGCAAATGTCCCTAACCCATTGATTGTGACTGTTTCTCCGTTCAAAAGCCTGTCAGCCACAATGGCGAATAGAGCCTTTATATATGATTGGGCGACATCTATATCACATCCCGACCTGCGGGAAATCTCTTCAGCTAAAGCCCTTAATGGTATTTTTTCATTCATCCCACAAACTTTTTCTTAAGTACAACACTCGTTCTAAAACTAAGTTCTATCTTCGGTGGAACAAGTGTGTTCGTACCGGTCGATTCGTCAATAACTATCGATTCGTCTGTTTTAGAACAGGAAAAAGATCCGAATCCGGGTATTGCAACCGTGTCAAGATTTTTGGCACATTCTTTAATAGCATCAATAGTTGCCTCATATATATTATCTGAATCAGACTCAGGCAGACCGATTCTCTGGCGTAATGCAGATTTTAAATCGTCATTATTCATTGTGGAATGTAAATTGTCAAGCACCCGGAAGTCTCCTTCCGGGTGCTTATGTTTATTAGTAATTGCGTGCAAATATAACTCGTTGCTTCGATGGCTTACCGGTAACCATACATACGCCAGGAGTTTTATCTCCATCAAGTGGAATACAACGTATTGTCGCTTTGGTCTCTTCTTTGATCTTTTCCTCAGTTTCCGGAGTGCCATCCCAGTGGGCGAGGATAAAACCGCCTTTTTCTATCTCGGTTTTGAATTCGTCGTAAGTCTCCACTGTTCGGGTCATTGACTGACGATGCTTTAAGGCCTTGTCGAAGATGTTCTGCTGGATCTTTTCAAGTAGGTCCGCTACATAACCGGCGATTCCCTCAAGCTTCTGTTCGCTCTTTTCCAAAGTGTCGCGGCGCATTACCTCAACAGTGCCGTTCTCAATGTCGCGAGCTCCGATTGCCAGGCGTACCGGAACGCCCTTCAATTCGTAGTCTGCGAATTTGAATCCGGGACGACGGTTCTCTGCATCGTCATATTTAACGCTGATACCCATTGACTTCAATTGATCCACAATCGGAAGGACTGTTTTGGAGATTTCTGCCAACTGGTCGGAATTTTTGTAGATGGGAACGATTACTACCTGAATTGGGGCAAGGTGCGGCGGTAAAACAAGTCCGTTGTCATCAGAGTGGGTCATTATCAATGCACCCATCAGACGAGTCGAAACTCCCCAGGATGTAGCCCATACATATTCAGGCTTGTTCTCTTTATTGACAAATGTGACATCAAATGCCTTTGCGAAATTTTGTCCGAGGAAGTGTGACGTTCCGCTCTGCAAAGCTTTGCCATCTTGCATCATGGCTTCGATTGTGAATGTCTCGATTGCACCTGCAAATCGTTCATTAGCGCTCTTCACACCCTTGATCACCGGCACAGCCATGTATTTTTCTGCAAAATCGGCATATACATTAAGCATCTTTACGGCCTCTTCCATAGCTTCATCGTATGTGGCGTGTGCCGTATGTCCCTCTTGCCACAGGAATTCAGCTGTGCGGAGGAACATTCTTGTTCTCATCTCCCAGCGCATAACATTAGCCCACTGGTTGACAAGAATAGGCAGATCGCGATATGAATGAATCCAATTTCTGTACGTATTCCATATTATGGTTTCTGATGTCGGACGGATGATCAGTTCTTCCTCCAGTTTTGCTTCGGGATCGACGATGACACCGTTGCCGGCCGGATCATTTTTTAATCTGTGATGAGTGACAACTGCACATTCTTTGGCAAAGCCCTCCACATGTTCAGCTTCTCGGCTCAAAAATGATTTTGGAATCAACAGTGGAAAATATGCGTTCTGATGACCTGTCTCTTTGAACATTCTATCAAGTTGTTGCTGCATCTTTTCCCAAATTGCATATCCATAAGGTTTGATAACCATGCAACCTCTGACAGCTGACTGCTCAGCGAGGTCGGCTTTTACCACAAGGTCATTATACCACTGGGAGTAGTTGTCAGCTCTCTTGGTGAGATCTTTCAATTCTTTTGCCATAATGCTTATATTCTTTTCTTGGTTTATTTCTGAATTATTTGAGTTTATGCTCTTTTGCGAGATCTATCATTTTAGGACCCGGAATGAAGTAGAATTCAAGCCTCCGGTTTTGTTGTCTGTGTTTACGTGTGTCATTGCTGACAAGTGGCTCCGACGACCCCATGGAATAGGGGACAATCACAAGATCTTCTGATATTATATTGGAGTCAATGGCATCAAGCAACCAGTCATAGACTGTAGCCAACCGAGCCATTGACAGATCCTGTCTGTATTGCTCCGAACCGGTGTCATCCGTATGAACGGCAACAACGATCTTATACATGTACGGATCCTTCATGAGATCAAGGACGGGATTAAGCGTGCTTGGTGCGTAGGGGTTCATAAGTGTATCGTTCGGGAAGAAAATGTCATCTGTAGGTATGCAGACCACAAACACCTCGTTGTCCCTCATAAGGTCGATGGTGTATTTTTTCTTCAGATTCTCGGCCATTTTCTTTTGATGGGTCGAGATGCTTTTCTTTAGGTTTTCCGGAACTTTCGGAGTCACAATATTCTGCGTGAACTCCATGTCCATGAACACATCTTCTTGATAGTCCGGATAAGGATTTGCCTCATCGCCCGATTCGGACTGCCCGAAAGAGACTGAGGTGGTCAGGATGCAGATCAGGGTGACTATACCACGGATCCAACCATGTAATATTCCCATGTATTCAATCATCTTCCAATATAGAATCTTCGTACCGGATCTCAGCCTCAACCAAAAGTTGTACATGATCTGGCTGAATTGTTGCGTTTTTATCCTTTTTTAGCATGCGTTGGGCATAGTCGACAAGGTCAGGAATAATATTTTCATCATCAGAGTCCTCGTCATCCAGATCTATGTCAAGCAAACCGTTCTGTTCATAAAAATCCCAGATAATGTCAATCAGATTTATGAGCTGATCGTCATCGTATTTGGCTTGATCGCATTCGGGAAGCGAGTTTCTCATGCATGCGACAGCTTCGTTTTCATCAAATTCTTTCATAATTGTATCTTAATTGAGATCAATCAACCCTTCAGGGAGATCCATCATGACAACTTTTTTATCGGGGTCAATGCCATCAATAAACTCGTCGGCAATTGGTATGTATATTGTTTTTCCGGCCAATGACCGAACAACTATCAAGACGTTTTCCGTAGAATCATCATAGGCGATTATTTCCCCAATGCACTCGTTTTCATTTGTCTCGATATTATATCCGACAAGGTCAGCCAGGAAAAATCCGCCATCATCGGCATCATCGGCATCATCGGCATTTGGCACATCTGCTCTGAGTGCGTACACTTCTTTTCCGCATAATTCTTGCGCCTTTTCCTCTGTATCAATATCTGAAATAGTGACAAGGACAGATTCGGACGAACGAGGTCTGACTGAATCAATGAAATACGGCACGTATATTCCATCGATATCCAGAACTATGCAGCGCAACTCTCTCAGGTCGATATCCGCATCAACTTGCATGGTTATCTCGCCCTTGATTCCGTGTGGTTTCAAGAGCAATCCGATTGGCATTATTTCAGATTGACCGATCATATGTTTATTTCTTTTTTTTCTTCTTCCCTGTCGGTTGTGCCGGAATGATAAACTCCCGGATCTTCATCTGCGATTCGTCAACCCGTATGCGGCCACCGGAAATCTCCATCAGATCACGGAATACCCGGGAATCTTCTACCCCATCGCTGTTGACGGCAAGCAATGTCTTTTTCATTTGGGCGGCAATGAGTTTTATCAATTCATCCTTTTCATCGCCGGCTTCCATGTCCGCAGCCGACATGATCATCGCTTCTATAGTTTTGCCATAATGGCGTCTTCTGACTCCGTCGAGTTGATATTCAACGCGTTCCGGCTTAGTGTGGAGATTGTCTGGCTTGATCACCTCGCAGGGGTAATCAATATCAAGCTGGAAATCGCTCATGATGGCAAGGTGATCCCAAAGCTTATGATCATATTCGCCTCCATTCTTCAGGTCAGGGAACAGGTTGGCCATTGATTCAATGATTGTATAGGCGCATTGCGTGCGCTGTTCACGATCTTCAATGGATAGACAATGGTCAACCATTGACTGTATATTGCGTCCGTACTCCGGAAGGGCGAGCGGTTTCAACTGAGTGTTATATCTGAGCATTTCTGTTATTATGTCAATTTTGTTTCAAAATTACAATATTTTTTCTTGTCAAACAACACGCCGGATATTCACAATCAAAATTTTAAGCTCTTTTATACGAAAATCCACCGGCAGAAGCCCTGCCGGTGGATGCATTATGTTGGTCGCTGATAAATTACATGTTCATGCCGCCATCTACCTGAATGACCTGTCCGCTGACATAGCTTGACATATCTGAAGCAAGGAATGTTGCGACATTGGCGATATCTTCAACCTGACCACCGCGACGCAATGGAATCTTTGAAACCCATTCTTTGCGTACATCGTCGGGGAGTGCGGCAGTCATTGCGGTTTCGATGAAGCCGGGTGCAATGGCGTTGGCGCGGATGTTGCGTGATCCGACCTCCTGGGCGATACTCTTAGCCAATGCAATCAGGCCGGCCTTGGATGCGGCATAGTTGCTCTGACCGGCGTTGCCGTGAACACCGACTACGGATGCCATGTTGATTATGCTGCCTGAGCGCTGACGAAGCATGATCGGCAGAACGGCATTGATGAAATTGAACGCGCTCTTGAGGTTTACGTTGATCACTGCATCCCACTGTGCTTCTGTCATTCGCATCATGAGGCCGTCTTTTGTGATTCCGGCGTTGTTTACGAGGATGTCTATTGTGCCGAAATCAGCCTTGACCTGATCAACAACTTCTTTTGTCTGATTGAAATCGGCTGCATTTGATGCATAGCCTTTTGCTTTTACTCCAAGTGCCTCAATCTCAGCTTCGGTCTGCTTCCCGTTTTCGTCAATTACGAGGTCTGTGAATGCAATATTCGCGCCCTCTGCGGCGAATTTAAGAGCGATTGCTTTGCCGATGCCACGGGCTGCACCTGTAATAAGGGCGGTTTTCCCTTCAAGTAATTTCATGATTCTAATTTTATAGTTGGTTTTCCGTTAATAAACATGTTGGACACACCATGGGTCACGAACTCCACAATGGAATCACAAATGACCTTCAAGTCATTATCTGACTCGGGTGTGGAGTGCAGACTCATATTGTCAGTAGTCGCGTATATCATTGACATAAGGGTAGGGAGCTTGTCCGCTTGATCGCGATCAAAGGCTCCGGCGACAACGCCCTTCATAAGCAAAGTCCGGAATAATTCCTGTTCTTTCTTTCTGGCTGCTTCAAAGATTCGCTCATATCGTTTTGAGTCACGGTTGAACAAGGATTTATATCGGTCGTGCATCGTTTTGGGGTGTGGCGTTGCATCTTTCACAACATCAAAACGCTCGTGGAGGTATGTTCTGAGCCTGTCGGGGTAAGGCATGTCGAGGTCCACAATATCCTTCAGCCGGTCAATGATTACATTGCTCTGGCTCTCCACAACGGCGTTATAGATCTCTTTCTTGCTTTTAAAATAAGTATAAATGGTTCGCCGGCCTTTCTCAGAGGCGGCCGCGATATCGTTCATTGTGGTGTTTTCAACGCCCTTGTTATAGAACAGCTGACGTGCAACCTCAATTAATTTATCACGAGTTTTACTTACCATTTAACTATTTTATCATTTGTGATTGTTTCAAGCTGCGAAATTACCAAATTTTTATTTAATATCGTAAAATCACATTAAAAAATCCCCCTGATCCTATAAGATTTAGTAACTTCGTAAAGCAAAAAACACGATTTCGGTTATTATGTCACCACTCAAATTCTACATATCGTTACTGACCATCATAATAGCATCTGCACTCTCTGCATCATCGCAGATGCTGACAAAATACGCATCTTCCGTTGAGGGTATTGATGCTGATCAAATTTCTGTTTATATCGAGGATCTCCGGACAGGAGATGTTGTTCTTGATGTAAATGGTGAGATTCCGATGACCCCGGCAAGTGTCACAAAACTATTCACTGCTGCTACTGTATTCCAGACGCAGGATCTGAGCAAATGTTTCGAAACCAAGGTGTATCTAAATGGCAAGACCGAATCCGGTAGACTCCAGGGTGATATCTTGATTGTGTCAACCGGTGACCCCACGTTTGGTTCATCCTATTTCCCGGATAAGAGATATGTGGCTGACAGCATTGCTGCAGCCATACGTAAATGTGGGATAACGGGTATTGACGGCGAAATAAAGATTGAGTCGCCTCAATGGTTGGAAGAGCCAGTCCCTGATGGCTGGAAAGAATCTGATGTGTCAAGGCCTTACGGAACTGGATATCATTCGTTCAATTACCGGGACAATAGGGTCTCTATGCGTTTTTCTCGCAATGGAAGCTATGTTTTCACTCCGGCTACTCCTGGCCTGACGGCAAAAAAATCGACAGGTAAGGGTGGAGAATCAGTCTGGCGTACAAAAGGATCTAATGTTTACAATGTCAACCACTCCGCAAAAAAAGATCTCATCACCGACGTAGCGAATCCGCTCCCTGAGGCGACTTTCAAAGAGGCATTGAGGGTGTCCTTGAAGAATGCTGGAATTGATGTTGAGGGTAGAAAAACAAAACATAGTTCCAAGAAAAGTCTGGTGTATACACATTTATCCCCAACCATATACGAGATCCTAAAAAGTTTGGTACTGAGATCTGATAATCAGATGGCGGAGGCGATGCTTCGTTATGCATTTCCGGGAATGTCCAGAATAGACGCTGTGGAAAAAGAGATGGATCTTTGGAAGCAGCTTGGCATTGATACGAATGAGATGTCATTGGAGGATGGAAGTGGGCTGTCCCGAAATGACAGACTGACCGCTTACAATCTTGCGGATATGCTGGCCTGGATGGCGGTGAATGATCCAAAATTCATGGATTTTGTCAGATTGTTGCCATCAGCAGGAGAAACGGGGACATTGAAGTCGTTTTTGAAATCATCTCCGCTCCATGGGAAAATAGTGGCAAAGACGGGAAGTCTCAACGGGGTGCAATGTTATGCCGGATACGCAATTGATGCGATAGGTGTGCCAACCCATGTTGTTGTCATTATGGTAAACGGATTCAAAGGTGCTCGCTCGGATTTAAAATCAACACTTCAGCAATTGCTTATTGAAAAAATTCGTTAACTTTGTGGATGCATACATTCGAATATAAAAAATTTAACCAGTATATAATGTCTACGGATCCGAAACAATTGATGGACAGATGCCTTGAGATCGAAGGCCTGCTTGCATTGCTTATTCAACGGGGTGATAAAGTCCCCGATCATTTATATCAGCTTCTGAATGAAAAGGCGGAATCTTTGGCCAAAGGTGTAGCTGACCTTGGTGTGCCGTATGCCCGGCCGGAACTTGCTGCAGCTGATGAAGCTATATCAGAATCTGTTATCTATGAAGAAGATGCTGACGCGGATATATCTGAAGGCGATGTGGCAGAAAGTGACCTGACGGCTTCTGACGAATCCGACCCTGAAATTGTAAAATCAGAGGAAGTCTCTGAGCCAAAGGTTGAAACGCAGACGGAAGTGAAAAACATCAATGATCATCAACCTGTCAGATTGTCGCTTAACGATAAATTTCGGTTCCGCCGTGAGCTATTCAATTTCAGTGATGAAGAGATGGAGGAAACGCTCGATGTAATTTCCAATATGAGTTCCGGTGATGAAATTGACGAATATCTGTTCAATGATCTTTGCTGGGATCAGGAAAATGAGGTCGTCAGAGACTTTATGTCTATAGTAAAAGCACGTTTTCAATAAGATAGACCATTTGTTATAGTATAATGTCCGGAAAGCTATTCATTGTGCCTACGCCGGTAGGTAATCTTGAAGATATGTCGCCACGCGCCATATCAACGCTTAAGGCGGTGGATCTGATACTCGCGGAAGACACTCGTACGAGTTCTGTGTTGCTTCGTCACTTCGGGATTTCAACGCCACTGGCAAGCCATCATAAGTTTAATGAGCATGAATCATCGCAGTCTGTTGTCGATCAATTGGTTGCCGGTATGAATATTGCATTGATCAGCGATGCCGGCACACCGGGAATCAGCGATCCGGGCTTTCTTCTGTCGAGAGAATGTCGCCGTAACCAGATTACAGTCGAAACGCTACCTGGCCCTACGGCCTTTGTTCCGGCTCTTGTCAATTCCGGTCTTCCTTGTGACAGGTTCAGGTTTGAGGGTTTTCTGCCCCCTAAGAAAGGTCGGCAATCGCGTATTCAAAGTATCGCTGAAGATCCGATGACAACCGTAATTTATGAATCGCCTTTGCGTCTGGTTAAAACCCTTGAGCAGCTGTCGGAAGCGTGTGGCCCGGATAGGGGGGCATCGGTGTCGCGTGAAATATCAAAACTCCACGATACAACAGTTCGTGGTACCATCTCTGAATTAATTGAACACTTTAAACAGAACAATCCGAAGGGGGAGATCGTTATAATTGTCGCAGGTAAAGAAGAAGAAAAATCTGCACATAAGAATAAGTACAAAAATATTAACGATGATGATCTCTGATCATCCAACCACAAAATCACGATTATGAACCTGAAAGTTGCTTCATTTATGGCATGTGCCGCCGTGACATTAGCATCATGCGGCAGTAAATATTCATCCGATGCCTCCGGATCAGATTCCACAGCCAATGCTATTGATCCGGCAATACAACAAGCCCTTAACGAGAAAGATAGCCTCATAGCGTTGTTTAATGATATATCCGGTGATATGATCCAGCTCCGTCAGATGGAGTCGATTATAGTCGTGCCTGGGAAAATGCAATCAGAGGAAGCGTCTGCGCCAAGTCTGCGCGATGATATTCGAGCCATTCAGCTCGCTCTTCAGGAACGCAGAGAACGTCTTGCCGAGCTTGAAAAGAAGCTTGCATCGCAGAGTGGTCAAAACGGACAGCTCCAGCAGATGATCTCGAACCTCAAAGCTCAGATCAATCAGAATGAGGAGACCATAAATTCGCTGACGCAGCAGTTGTCCGAGGCGAAGACTACAATTGCCGGACTGAACAATGCGGTAGACTCGCTAAACACCTCTGTAGCGACTGTTACAGCGGAACGTGATAATGAGCAGCAGAGAAACCAGACTCTGACCAATGACCTTAACCGATGCTATTATGCTATCGGGAGTGGCAAGGAGCTGAAAGCCCACAAGATTATTGAGACCGGATTCCTCCGCAAGACGAAGATCATGCAGGGCGATTATGAGATGTCTTATTTCACATCCGCCGATAAACGTAGTCTTACCAGTATACCGCTCTATAGTAAAAAGGCAAGCGTGAAAACGAATCAGCCTAAGGATTCATATACAATTGTTACCGACGCAACCGGCAATAAAGTACTCAACATAACCAATCCGCAGAGATTCTGGAATGCGTCAAACTTCCTTGTTGTACAGACGGATTGATGAAGATAATCATATCCTATATTTTAACTTATATTTCAGGCAGGCTTTGTTGATTAAGGCTTGCCTGATTTTTTCGATTCATTATTTTGCGGAGGTTGATTATTTTAGATGCAATTTGCGCAGAAAAGCACGGTAAAGCCAAAAAAAAAGAGTATCTTTGCAAGCTAATTAGAAAGAATATATATCCATGGGATTTTTTAAATTTTTCTCTAAAGAAAAGAAAGCAACTCTGGACAAGGGCCTTGAGCGGACCAAGACCGGAATATTCGATAAAATATCGCGTGCACTCGCCGGAAAAAAAGAAATTGACGATGATTTCCTTGACAACCTCGAGGAAATTTTCATCACATCTGACGTTGGGGTCGATACGACTCTGAAAATTATTGAGCGCCTACAGAATCGTGCAAAACGAGACAAATATTTGAACTCGTCGGAGCTAAACAAATGGCTTGTAGAGGAGGTCACCAATCTGCTGTCGGAAAATAATAATGGCGATGAAGCTGCGGATGATTTTTCGATACCGTCGGATCATCATCCCCATGTGATTATGGTTGTCGGCGTTAACGGTGTAGGGAAGACCACGACTATCGGGAAACTCGCTATGCAGTTCAAGAATAGCGGCAAGAAGGTTATGCTTGGAGCCGCTGATACATTCAGGGCGGCGGCGGTTGAGCAGCTCGATATCTGGGGGCAGAGAGCCGGAGTTCCTGTGGTTAAACAGAAATTAGGAGCTGATCCAGCCTCGGTTGCATTTGATACCCTTCAGAGTGCGAAGGCCAATGATGTTGATGTCGTTCTTATTGATACCGCCGGTCGACTTCATAACAAAAAGGGCCTGATGGACGAGTTGACAAAGATAAAAAATGTCATGAAAAAAATAGTCCCCGACGCACCTCACGAAGTTTTGCTTGTCCTTGACGGAAGTACCGGCCAAAATGCTTTCGAGCAGGCACGGCAGTTTGTCGCTGCAACGCAGGTTAGCCAGCTGGCCATCACAAAGCTCGATGGAACGGCAAAGGGTGGCGTGGTTATCGGCATAAGCGATCAATTCAAAATTCCCGTGAAATATATCGGGCTTGGAGAGGGTATCAATGACTTGCAAGTATTCAATAAGCAGGAATTCGTGGAATCGCTTTTCAGCCAAAGATAATGAGGCAAAGAATCGTAAATGTTATTTCTCTCGGGTGCTCAAAGAATCTGATTGATTCGGAGCGTCTGATGAAAATGTTGGAAACATCCGGATTCAAACTGGTTCATAACGCATCATATGATTGTGATGCGGATATAACGGTCATAAATACCTGTGGCTTTATTGGAGATGCAAAAGAGGAATCGGTAAACACGATACTTGAGGCGGTGGAAGCCAAGAAGCAAGGGTTGACAAAGACCGTATGCGTGATGGGATGTCTGTCACAGCGATACAACGACGAGCTCACAACTGAAATACCGGAAATCGACCATGTGTATGGTAAGACTGATTGGCCGCGGCTTGTTGGAGTTCTGGCCAAAGATAATCCGGCCGTCGCTACATTTGATCGCATACTCACCACTCCGTCACATCATGCTTATCTGAAGGTGTCAGAGGGGTGTAACCGCTTCTGTGCTTTCTGTGCAATACCTCTGATCACCGGTCGACACAAATCGCGTCCGGAGGAAGAAATAGTTGATGAGGTCAAGACTCTGGTGGGCCGTGGGGTTAAAGAGTTCAATATCATAGCTCAGGATCTGAGCAGCTATGGATTGGATCTTTATGGAACACATCGCATTGCTAATATTGTAGATAAAATCGCTGATGTGGAAGGTGTTGAGTGGATTCGACTGCATTATGCCTATCCATCGGATTTCCCTATGGATCTTCTTGACGTGATGGCAAGGCGTAAAAACGTGTGTAAATACCTCGATATCGCATTGCAGCATATATCAGACAAGGTGCTCACCAATATGCGCCGTCATATCAACGGAGAAGAGACTCGGCAATTGTTGCAGAGAATCCGCGAGAAAGTGCCCGGAATCCATATCCGAACCACTTTAATGGTGGGATTCCCCGGAGAGACAGAGACAGAATTCAATGAGTTGCTCGATTTTGTGAAAGAACAGAAGTTTGAACGTATGGGCGCTTTTGCATATTGTGAGGAAGACGACACATACGCTGCCGTTCATTATGAGGACTCTGTTGAACAAGCGGAAAAACAGCGAAGGCTTGATGCGGTTATGGCTGTTCAGGAAGAGATTTCGCTTCAGCATCAGGAGGAAAAGGTTGGAAAGACAATCAGAGTGATCATAGATCGCGAGGATCCGGATTACTATATTGGCCGAACTGAGTTTGACTCTCCTGAAGTTGACCCCGAAGTATTGATTACTAAAGAAAAAGAATTAGAGATTGGCAGTTTTTATGATGTGAGAATATCGGAAGCATTGCCATTTGAACTTATCGCAACAACCGTTGAATAAAAAAATGACATCTAAGTCGGTACAGATCTACAAAGTTGCAAAGGAATGCCTGACACGTAATATTCCATTTGCAGTTTGTTGCATGCCTGGTGATGATCCGGATGCTGATTGCAGGTTGTATGCAGAGGCATTGTCAGTAGATCTAAGCATAGATCCATCTTGTTTTGACTCGTTCCCCGGTTTTGTATTCAATTACTTCGGATTGGATAATAAGATCAAGGCTTTTGGTCTCAGAGAGGTTGACGATATAAACCAGTTTAGCGAGTTTGTGGCATCCTGTCATGACAATAAGGAAACTGATGCGCAAATCATGCCTCAATACAGGACATCCACAGATCGTGATGAATACATTCATGGGCTCAATGGCGTGATCCAAGATCTTAAATCAGATGCTGAGAAAACTGTTATTTCCAGGATACTGAATGTGAAATCCGAGAAAGATCCGATTGATGTGGCGCGGACGTATTTTGATATACACCCTGCATGTTTCAGGTATGTCATGTTCACGCCGGAGACCGGTATATGGCTGGCTTCCACTCCGGAACTGTTGGTTGACTACGATAAACAAAGCAAGATCCTGCATACAATGTCACTTGCCGGAACCAGAAATTATGATGAGTCAGGAGAATGGGATCAGAAAAATATATTAGAACATAATATTGTAACAGACTATATATGCGATATTTTGTCGGGACTTGGAATGAAAGTTGAGATCCCGGTTCAGACAACGGTATCGTTCAAGAATATCGAGCATCTATGTCATAAAATTACAGCCTATGGCGAGATTCAGTTGTCTGAATTGTTGCCGCATTTATCTCCGACGCCGGCACTCTGCGGATGGCCACGGGAGCATGCCTACAAACAAATTATCGCCTCAGAACGCCATGAGAGAAGATGCTATGGCGGTTTCATCGGAGTAAATTCTCCGGAAGGAGCGCGATTATTTGTTAATCTCAGGTGTGCTTATGCTGAGCCGGAACCTGCGGAGTCGTCGTATCGATACACTTTGTTTGGCGGCGGAGGTATAACCCGTCATTCTGATCCGGATCTTGAGTGGACAGAAACGGAAAATAAGATGAAATCACTGTATAATATTATTAAAAGCAATAATTAAATCGTCAAAAATAGCAGATCATGTCGAAAAATAAACCAAGTGCAGCATGGCGCATAGTCATCATCGTTTTTGTCGTATTGGCATTATTAATCGGTATATCATATATGCCCTTGTCTAAGTGGACCAACGGCCGTTTAAGCAATTTCAATCTATTTGGTGATATTCTCAACATAGGATTGCCTGAAGAAGTTGAAATGCCCGGGGCATTCATTGATCCGATGTTGGAGGAAGCTATTAAAGAAGATAAACGTGAGATAGATACAACTGCCGTTGCAGATGACGCAAAACCATTAATTGCAATACAGCCTAAAAAAGATGGAAACCAAGTCATTATAGAGGATTATTCCGAATCGGGTCATGGTCTTGAAAGATTACGTAAAGCTTTCGATGATGGCCGGTTTGCCAGAATCGCGGTAATTGGCGACAGCTATATTGAGGGTGATATATTTACTGAGGATCTTAGGGAAATGCTCCAAGAGAAGCATGGCGGCAGTGGTGTCGGATATGTCAACATGCACTCCGAATTCCCTGGATTCCGCAAAAGTGTAAAGCAGGGTGGAGGAAAAGGTTGGAAAGAGTTTGCAGCGAATGCAAAACATGACAGCAAATATATGGGGCTTACTCAGCACTATTATAAACTGACAAGCCCGACAACATCCACCTATGCCGGTACGTCAGCGTTTACGGGAAATGATAGCTGGAACAGATCGCAATTCCTGTTCATATCACCCGTCGCTACTGAAATCACCATAACAGATGCTACCGGTGAAAAATCGTATCCGGTCACGGCATCCGACAGTGTGCAGGCTATTACCATTGACGGCAATACCAATAAGTTTGATGTCAAGGTGGGCAACACCTCCGTTGTCGGACTTGGAGTATGGCTTTCCGACACCAAGGGAGTCAATGTGGATTGTATGTCTTCACGAGGCTTCTCTGGCATTACTCTCGGAAAAGTCAATGAAGAATTATCAAAACAGATGGCAAAATATGTGGACTACGATCTAATCATACTTGAATTCGGTATAAACGCCATGTCGGCGAAACAGACCAATTTCGATACTTATATGAAAAAAATGGTAGAAGTTGTCAAGCATATCCGCGAGTGCTATCCCAATGCAGACATTCTTATGCTCGGAATCGGAGACCGTGGGTCGAAGCATGGCTCAGAGGTTCATTCCATGACATCATGCCCATATATGGTTGATGCGCAACGTGAGGCTGCTCGCAGAGCCCGATGCCTGTTCTGGGATACCAGAGAAGCTATGGGCGGAGAGGACGCGATCGTAGAATGGGTCCGCCAAGGTTGGGCAAACACAGACTATATTCACCTTAATCACAAAGGTGGACGCCAGCTTGCCGAGCCATTGTTTAAAGCCATTGAACATAATCTGTCAAAATAATGAAATATATATCCGTCATTCTATTCATGTTGCTGCTGCCATTTAAAATAATGGCACAGGCTGATTCGACTTCCGATACCGAAGATATTGATGAAAGCGATATCAGGGAAAATCCTGTGATCGATTGGAATGACGAGGATTTCGATATAACAATCCCTTCATTTGTAAAATCAGCACAAAATGAGATACGATACAATGGTGCGAACTGGAGCGACCTTCGCAAAGCGATAGCAAATGCTTCGGTCAATCCGATATCTGTTGTGCATATCGGTGATAGCCATATCCAAGCAGATTTTGCTACATCCGAAGTGCGAGACAATCTTCAGTTTGACTATGGTAACGCCGGTCGTGGGCTGATTACGCCGTTGAAAATAAGTGGGACAAATCAACCTGTCGATTATGAATTTTCAAGCACTCAACCCTGGGATGCCCTGAAATTCATGCGCCAGAGTTGGAGCCGGACAATGGGTTTCACCGGAACATCCATAACTCCGGCCAACAAAAAATCCAATTTTCTTGTCTCAACCTCAGAACGCGAGGATTTTAATCCATTTTCGGCCATTACCGTGTTTCATCAGGGGCAGTTTTTTGTGACATCGGTTACTGATGCGGATGGAAAGGCATTGCCATTTGTGGCAGAGCCGTCAAAAGATTATACCCATATTGTTCTTACAGAGGATGTCACCGCGGCCAGGATTTATTTTGATTCTGCCGGCGATCTCACTTTGTTTGGAGTGAATCTGTCGGGGATGCGACCCGGGTTGTTTTATCATACGATCGGCAACAATGGCGCGACGTACAATACATACAATAAGGTTGGAACTGTCGGGCAGGGGATTCAACCCCTCAGCCCGGATCTTGTTATTATTTCTCTTGGGACAAATGAGGCATTCGGAACAGTCAACAAGCGTTTGATAACCGAATCTATTGACCGGCTCGTCAGTGGAATCAAGACCCATAATCCCGAGGCGCAGATCCTGTTGGTTACGCCAATGGAATGTCAGCGCATCCATTATACAAATGTCAAGACCTCAAAGGGTAAACGCAAAAAGTCGCGCAGAACTTCCTATACTCGAAAAAAAGGTTATAAAATCAATGACAATATTACCATAGTCCGGGACGCAATTCTGGACTATGCCGACGATAAGCATATTGCTGTCTATGATTGGTATTCTATTGCCGGAGGAAAGAACGCCTCAGAGAAATGGATTGCCAATGGCCTATTCAGCGGAGACCGGGTGCATCTAAGCCATAAAGGCTATAGACTCCAAGGACTTCTGCTGTATCAAGCTCTAAGAAATGCATTTACTAACTAATTTTATCTGGAACTCTCCCAAATTTAATCATGGTTGAATCTCCGATCAGCATAGAAAAATTGATAGACGTATTGAAGTACGATGCCCACAATCCATTGTTTTTCAACACTGGATTGTTTCTCATATTGTTTGCCGGCTTTATATTGATCTACCAATTGATGCGCAAGTTCAGGACCGCTAAATTCCTGTTTGTAATAGCATTCTCACTATATTTCTATTACAAGTCTTCGGCGGAGTATTGTTTCATATTGTTGGGCGTATGTATAAGTGACTACTTGCTTGGCATTGCTTTGAGTCATTTGAAAAAGAATTGGAAACGCAGATGTATTGTCCTTTTAAATGTGACCCTAAATATCGGAATGCTTGTATATTTCAAGTACTTTAATTTGATTTACGAGACATTTGCCAATATTGCAGGGACATCCTTCGATCCGTTTGATATTATTCTGCCTGCCGGAATTTCGTTTTTCACATTCAGATCAATAAGCTATATTGTCGACATATACCGTCGGGAAATAACGGCGTGCACAGATTTTCTGGCGTATACGTTCTATCTGACATTTTTCCCTCCGCTTCTTGCCGGTCCTGTGGTCAGGGCTAAGGATATGCTTCCGCAGGTTGCTGCAAATCCGGTCGCCACAAAGGCTATGGTTAGTGAAGGCCTGTTTCTTATTATGTGTGGATTGGTGAAGAAGGTCGTTGTTGCTGATTTCATATCACAGAATTTTGTTGACCGTATCTTTGACAATCCGTCATTGTATTCCGGCTTTGAAGTGATGATGGGAGTATATGGTTTCGTAATCCAGCTCTATTGTGATTTTTCAGGATATAGCGACATGGCGATAGGTATAGCGTTACTTATGGGCTACCAGTTCTTTGATAACTTCCGGTCGCCATTTAAGGCGCAGAGTCCAACTGAATTCTGGCACAGATGGCATATCTCATTGTCGACATGGTTACGGGATTATGTCTATATTCCGTTGGGTGGTAACCGATGTGGAAAAGTGAGACACCATGCAAATCTTATGACAACCATGATTGTCGGAGGCCTATGGCATGGCGCATCATGGATGTATGTGATTTGGGGCACACTACAGGGCGTTTTCCTTGTAGGTCATAAGACACTTAAGAGTGTAACGCCGAAAGTGAAATTGGAGAACAGAAACAAGTGGTGGCGCAGGACCTTCAATATTTTCATCACGTTCAATCTGATTGCAGTCAGCTTCGTGTTCTTCCGGGCACGTTCGCTAACGACCATAAAAGAAATGTGGGCACAGATCACCGGTAATTTCCACGCGGAGATCGCACCACAGTTTCTGGAAGGATATCTGGCTATCACGCTTGTGATAATAGGAGCATATCTGATGCATTTCGCGCCCGAAAGATGGACGGCGAAGTTGAAAAAGACCTATAATTCAATTCCGCTTATCATTCAGGCCATCGTACTGGTGATAATAATTCTGATCGTTATTCAGACACGCCAGTCCGAGATCCAACCCTTCATTTATTTCCAATATTAAATATTGGCTTAAAAATCAGATTCCCAGATCTTGATTTGCCCTGTGGCACGCCAGTAAGCCACGTCAATAAGCCGTTGGTTTGATGATCCGCGGAAAAGTAGAGACGTGTCACGCAGTGCTGCAATATACGGGCCATCAACAACGACATCTATATAGGGCAGGATCTTACTCAGCCTTTGATCCGCTGCGACGGATTCAAACAGGAAGCCGGTAAAAAGCCATATCCGTTTACCCATTCCGCGGATCTTTTCGGCAAGACCCGTCAGAGAATCAACCTGAAACAATGGATCACCCCCGGAGAAAGTGACATCAAAGCCATTATGCTCAATGCGATCAAGGATTTGGTCATACGACATATCTTCCCCGGTCATGGGATCCCAGGTGGAAGGGTTCTGACATCCGGGACAATGATGTTGGCATCCGGCCAAATAGATGGAGGTCCGGAATCCCGGACCATCCACGGTTGTACCGTCAACAATGTCGACGACACGTAGCATATTAACTTTTTCCGACATTTATTTATGCACAATTCTGTCGTTCAATTCCGCCAATTTGGCACTGTTCCATCTGTCTGTTGTTCCAACAAGATACCCTGTGATACGCTGTAGCTTGTCAATGTCGTGACCGCCGCAGCAAGGACATTTTTCGAGGTTTTCAGATGCATCTTCATATCCGCATGTCATGCACCGGTTGCGATTGTGGTTGACCGAACAATAGCCAATGTTATACTCGTCCATCATGTCGACGATATCTGCTATTGCTTTGGGATTGTGAGTGGCATCACCATCAATCTCAACATAGAATATGTGGCCACCGCCTGTCAGTTCATGATACGGAGCTTCGATCTGAGCCTTATGTCGCGGCGAGCAATGGTAATACACCGGTACATGGTTTGAATTTGTGTAGTAGATCTTATCTGTGATTCCAGGGAGTATGCCGAAACTCTTACGGTCGCGCGAAGTGAATTTTCCGGACAGCCCCTCGGCAGGAGTGGCAAGAACGGAGAAGTTATGTTGGTGTTTTTCGGAATATTCGTTCACCCGGCTACGCATGTGGGACACAATCTTTAGTCCCAGAGCCTGCGATTCTTCGCTTTCACCATGATGTTTGCCGGTCAGTGCGACAAGGCATTCCGCCAATCCTATGAATCCGATTCCAAGTGTACCCTGATTTATCACGCTCTCAATAGTCTCGTTGGGTTTGAGCGATTCGCTTCCATTCCATAGGCGAGACATGAGCAACGGGAATTGTTTGACAAGTGCAGTCTTTTGAAAATCAAAACGGTCGCAGAGCTGACGCGCTGTGATGTCAAGCACCTGATCAAGTTTTGAGAAGAACTTTGCAATACGTTCTTCTTTATCCTTGATCATCATGCATTCTATAGCAATCCGGACAATATTTATGGTGGAGAAGCTTAGGTTCCCTCGGCCAATGGATGTTTTTTCACCAAAACGGTTTTCAAAAACTCGTGTGCGGCATCCCATCGTAGCTACTTCGTAGTTGTAGCGCTTGGGGTCGTCGGCACGCCATTTCTCATGCTGGTTGAATGTGGCATCGAGATTCACGAAATTCGGGAAGAACCGGCGGGCTGTAACTTTGCATGCCAGTTTGTACAGATCGTAGTTACGATCCTCCGGCAGGTAGCTTACACCACGTTTTTTCTTCCATATCTGAATCGGGAAAATAGCCGTAGCTCCATTTCCGACTCCCTCATAGGTTGAGTTGAGCAACTCACGGATCACGCAACGCCCTTCAGCAGATGTGTCGGTGCCATAATTAATAGAACTGAACACAACTTGATTTCCGCCACGTGAATGGATGGTGTTCATGTTGTGGATAAATGCCTCCATAGCCTGGTGAACACGATCCACAGTCATATTCATGGCATGCTGAAGCAGGCGATCAACGCCGGTCAACCCATCAAGGGGGCGTTTGATGTAGTCATCCAGCTCAGCATCGTAATATGCCGAGAGATCTTCACCGGAAAGCTGTTCGCTCTTTTTGATTTCCTCAATATATGATGAGCGGACAAATGGAGCAAGGTAAAAATCAAAAGCCGGGATTGCCTGACCACCATGCATTTCATTCTGCGCCGTTTCCAAGGATATGCAGCTGATGATGCTTGCGGTTTCGATTCGCTTGGCCGGACGCGACTCTCCATGACCGGCTATGAAGCCGTTCGTCAGGATGCGGTCGAGGGGGTGCTGCACACATGTAAGACTCTTTGTGGGATAATAGTCCTTGTCGTGAATATGCAGGTAGCCATGACGGACGGCATCTCTGGCTTCGGAAGAAAGCAGATAGTCATCTACGAACGGCTTTGTGGTCTCGCTTGCGAATTTCATCATCATTCCGGCAGGGGAATCTGTGTTCATATTCGCATTCTCCCTCGTGATATCATTGTTCTTTGCCTCGATTATCTCAAGGAACATATCGCGTGTCTTGGCTCTACGCGCAATGCTACGCTGATCCCGGTAGGCTATATATCGCTTTGCAACCTCTTTGCGAGGGCTGTTCATCAGCTCCAGTTCGACACGGTCCTGAATTTCCTCTACGGTCATTCTTTCATCTCCAGTCACACCGATGCGATCTACGATTTTTTGAATCAGAGCTTCATCTTCGCCCATTTCGGTCTGCAACATGGCCTTTCTGATAGCGGCCTTGATTTTCTCTTCGTTGAATCCAACGATGCGTCCATCGCGCTTTACTACGGTATTGATCATATCGGTGTTTGATTTTTTATATTCTTTGGAGTTTGATTTACGTCTGCAAAGCTATTAATATTTTTTCATTGAGGCAAGCGAATTGTTGATAATTTTTGTGCGGTTGTGCTTAGTTTGTGTTTTAGTTTTGGGAAACTTTCGTAGGGTGCCTAAGTGATGTTATTGTTGATACACAATGAATTGATGTTTTGTTTTGGAAAACTTTGTGATTTTTTCAATTTGAAATATTTGCCAGATTTTATAATTGTGATCGTTGATGGGTATTGCTAAGAAGATGTTTGTGGGTGATAATCTATCTACTAAATTATTTTTATGCATAAGTGCGTGTTTCTGAATATTTTTTTGTAAATTCGCAAGGAATAATTGCGAAAAATCAATCAATAAACCATGAATAAATTCATTCTTGCTTCTCTTTCCGCTACAGCATGTTTGTTTGCCCTTGCGGCTCCACGTACAGAGTTGACGCTTGCGGAGGGATGGAAGTTTACGCGCGATGACGCTTCTGAGTTCTCGGCCAAAGATCTCAATGACTCAAAATGGCAAAAGGTGACTGTGCCGCACGATTGGGCTATATATGGCCCTTTCAGCTGGGACAATGACAAACAGAATGTAGCTATTGCTCAGGATGGACAGAAAGAGGCCATGGAGCATGCCGGACGAACAGGTGGACTTCCGTTTGTCGGTACTGGCTGGTATCGTACAGAGATAGAAGTCCCGGAATTTACTGATGGCAAAAGGGCCACGCTCGTATTCGATGGAGCCATGAGCCACGCACGTGTGTATGTAAATGGCAAAGAAGCCGGATATTGGCCATATGGCTATAATACTTTCTATTTTGACGTTACTGATCTCCTTGAGAAAGGGAAAAAGAACACAATAGCTGTCAGACTGGAGAATCTTCCTGAATCCTCAAGATGGTATCCTGGGGCCGGTCTTTACCGCAACGTGCATCTTCTTGTCACTGACGATGCTCATATTCCGGTATGGGGAACCTACATAACCACTCCGGAGATAAATAAGGATTGGGCCAAGGTTGTTGTCCGTACGAAAATTGACCTGCCGAAAAACGCTGATACCGATAAATTTACGCTGACAACAGTAATTTACGATAAAGAAGGAAAACAGATTGCTGAGAAAACAGAATCGGCATCAGAAATCAGATACAACGATGATGAGATCGCGCAGTCGTTCATTGTAAATGATCCTCAGCTATGGACGGTGGACACGCCTACGCTCTATAGGGCAGAATCGATTCTCAAGAAAGATGGTCGGACATGCGATGAGTATTCCACAACGTTTGGAATCCGGTCAATAGAGGTTAGACCAAACGATGGTTTCTACCTGAACGGCGAGAAGATCGTGTTCAAGGGAGTATGCAACCATTCCGATCTCGGACCGCTTGGCATGGCTGTCAATGATGCTGCGATCCGTCGTCAGATCAGAATACTTAAGGATATGGGGTGTAACGCAATCCGCACTTCTCACAACATGCCGGCTCCGGAATTGGTAAAGGCTTGCGATGAAATGGGAATGATGTTGATGGCTGAAAGCTTCGACGAATGGAAACTCCCCAAATGTAAAAACGGCTATAACCTCCTTTTTGACGAATGGGCCGAGAAGGATCTTACAAATCTGATTCGTCACTATCGTAATAACCCGTCAATTGTCATGTGGTGTATCGGAAATGAAGTGTCGGAGCAATGGCACGAGGGTGGGTGCAAGACCGCCTATTTCCTACAGAACATAGCTCATCGCGAGGATCCGACGCGTCCCGTCACGCAGGGCATGGATGGACCTGATGCTGTTTTGAACAACAATTTTGCAGCCATAATGGATGTGGCCGGTTTCAACTACCGCCCGTTCAAATATCAGGAGGCATATTCAAAACTTCCACAGCAGATTGTGCTCGGCAGCGAAACTGCTTCCACCGTATCGTCACGTGGTGTTTACAAATTCCCGGTTGAGAGAAAGGCTATGGCTGTCTATGATGATCACCAGAGTTCGGGATATGATGTGGAACATTGCGGATGGTCAAATCTGCCGGAAGATGATTTCATACAGCATGAGGATCTGGCATATTGCATAGGTGAATTTGTCTGGACTGGTTTTGACTATCTTGGCGAGCCCACTCCGTATTACACCAACTGGCCAAGCCATAGTTCGCTGTTCGGTATCATTGACCTCGCCGGCATTCCCAAGGACCGCTATTACCTATACCGTAGCCACTGGAACAAAGATCAGGAAACACTTCATATTCTGCCTCACTGGACATGGCCGGGAAGAGAAGGGGAGGTGACACCTGTTTTTGTCTACACAAACTATCCCGAGGCTGAACTGTTCATTAATGGAGTAAGCCAGGGACGTCGCAAAAAGGATCTGTCGGTTGAGATTGACAGCAGTTATACACCAGAGGCGCAGAAGTCGTTTGAACGACAGAAACGCTATCGTCTGATGTGGATGGACACAAAATATGAGCCGGGAACAGTGAAGGTTGTCGCTTACGACAATAATGGCAAGGCTGTTGCTGAAAAAGAAATCCGGACAGCAGGCAAACCGCATCATATCGAATTGTCGGCTGACCGCAGCCAGATCTCTGCTGACGGAAAGGATCTGTCGTTTATCAATGTCCGCGTAGTCGACAAGGACGGCAACCTATGCCCCGATGCAACAAATAAGATCCGCTTCAAGGTCTCCGGTGCCGGTTCGTACCATGCAGTTGCCAATGGTGATCCAGCTTCTCTTGAGTCATTTCAGGCTCCGGAGATGAGCGTGTTCCATGGTCAGCTTACAGCAATTGTCAAATCGGCCGACAAGCCCGGTGATATAACATTTACAGCATCATCTAATGGGCTGAAGTCAGCAAAGATAAATATTCAAAGTAAATAAAAATGGAATTGACAGCAGGGTTAAGGAAGATGATTGTTTCCCTGAGCGAAACAAAACATCGCCATTCTCTGAAACTCTTCAAGGCCGAGGGCACGAAATGTGTCCTCGACACTTTTTATGCATTCAAGGCCCGATATCTCATTGCGACTCAGCAGTGGATTGATAGTAATATCGAAAAAATCCCTCTGTCCGACGTGGAAGTTATCAAGGCTTCTCCGGCAGAGATGGGGAGAGTTTCGGCCATGTCCAATCCAGCCCCCGTTGTAGCCGTCTATGAAATTCCGGATCAGACGTTTGATATCAGCAAAGTCAAAGGACAGCTGTCTCTGGCTCTTGACTGCGTTCAGGATCCCGGAAATCTCGGAACAATAATCCGTACGGCAGATTGGTTTGGCATACGCGACATATTCTGTTCTAAGGACACCGCGGATGTCTACAATCCAAAGGTGGTTCAGGCAACTATGGGTGGCATATCCCGTGTGAAAGTCCATTATCTTGATCTCTGCGAATTTATAGCTCGACTGGATGATACGCCGGTCTATGGGACTTTCCTTGATGGCCAGGACATATCTACAACACAACTTACCGACAATGGTCTTATCGTGATGGGCAATGAGGGTAAAGGTGTATCAAAAAACATTGCGGAGCTTGTTTCGCATCGTTTGACAATTCCATCGTTTCCCAAAGGCGAGCCTACATCTGAGTCCTTGAATGTTGCGGTTGCCACAGCCATTGTTGTTTCAAAATTCAGACTCAAATAATACTGCGGTATGGCTAAAGAAAAATCCATGTGGTTTTGTTCGGAATGTGGTAATGACTCGCCCAAGTGGGTAGGGCGGTGTCCATCATGTGGGGCGTGGAATACGATGGTGGAGGAACGCGTGAAGGCAAAATCCTCGAAAAGCATATCATTGTCATCGAGAAGTCTTTCTCGTCCACAGAAGGTATCCGAGATTGAGGCTATAGATGAGCCTCGCATCAAGATGCCAAGCAAGGAACTCAACCGAGTTCTTGGCGGAGGCCTTGTGGCTGGCTCTTTGGTTCTTATCGGTGGAGAGCCTGGCATTGGAAAGTCGACTTTAGTGCTGCAAAACACATTGTCGATCCGCTCCAAGCGTATCCTGTACATTTCCGGTGAGGAAAGTGCCACACAGTTGAAGATGCGTGCTGACAGGATCGGACGTGTCTGCGACAACGTCCTTATTGCTTGCGAGACTTCGCTCGACAATATAATGAAACACATTGAGGACACTAAACCGGAAATGGTTGTGGTGGACTCAATACAGACTATTGCATCTGATGATATCGAATCAGCTGCCGGCAGTGTCAGTCAGGTTCGTGAGTGTTCCGCTCGTCTCCTGAAATATGCCAAGGAGTCTGGTGTACCGGTAATTCTTATCGGACATATAAATAAGGAAGGTAGCATTGCCGGCCCCAAGGTTCTTGAACATATTGTCGATGCTGTGCTGCAATTTGAGGGTGACCGGCATTATATGTACCGTATCCTACGGTCAATAAAGAATCGGTTCGGCAGTACATCCGAACTCGGTATATATGAGATGGGGCAGAAGGGGCTGCGTGAGGTCACAAATCCGTCTGAAATGCTGTTGAGCCATAATTCCGACGAAGAATTGTCTGGAATGGCTATAGGCATTACTCTTGAAGGGCTGAGACCATTTCTGATAGAAGCGCAGGCTCTTGTCAGCACAGCTGCCTATGGCACTCCTCAGAGAACCGTAACAGGCTTTGATTCCAAACGTATGAACATGCTTCTGGCGGTTCTTGAAAAGAGAGTCGGATTCAAACTTGCGCAGAAAGACGTTTTCCTTAATATCGCAGGTGGATTGAAAGTCAATGATACTGCACTGGATCTCCCTATCATCAGCGCAATATTATCTTCAAATGTTGACATGGCTATTCCTCGCGATATGTGCCTTTGCGGTGAAATTGGACTATCTGGAGAGATAAGGCAGGTGACTCGATTGGAGCAACGTATTTCCGAAGCAGAGAAGCTGGGAATGAAAACGATAGTCATTCCTCGATATAATCTTAAGGGTGTGGATACAAGCCGTTACTCTATCGAGATTAAGGAGGTAGCCAAAGTGGAGGAAGCCTTCCGGTTGCTATTTTCATAATTGGGAAAGTATCCGGGTAGGCTTCGACCTAAAATATCGGCGATTTAAAGGATTACATTCAGGGAATCCAATAATACGGAGCCTTCTTTCGGTGTTCTGAGACCCAGTTCTCAAATTCAGGCAATGTAGTTATGCCGTCAGCAATAACTGCTTCATAGTATTCTACGCCGTGATAATTCTTTCTTTCCGATGCCTCAAATTTGAGACGTAGAATAGTTTCTTTTTGTTCCTGGGTCATGACCGCCATAATTCGGTCAGCCATTTTCTCAAAATATCCATCGTATTCCGTACCATCTTCAATGTGGATAATATCAAACTGCCATATTGCACCATCGGAGGCTTTGTAGAATACGTGCCATGCTATGCAGTGTTCATTGGTATGTAGACCATTGATACACTTTATTTCCGTTACATTCGGATTGTTGGCAATCTTCGCAACGATTGCGAAACTGTCAGTTGTAGTTATGCCTTGCGAATAGACATGGAGGTCAATATCCCGGTGGGAAGCAAGCAGCCCCATCCTCAGTGAGCCTACGATATTAACTCTGCATCCGGCCGCTTCCCATATTTCGGCGATGCCGGATTCATTCAACACCTCACGTGCTTTTCTCTGATTGGCAATGGCAAAATCATTAATTGTTTTTTGATTCATCGTGGTTTCGATTTGATAAATCTGCAAAGATAGCACTTTCAATGTGTTTTTTAGCCGTTTAAATCAAATTTCCCTAAGTAAATAGATAAAAATAGACTGCGCTGTAACTCAAGCGCAGTCTATGGTATATTTTGTAAAGCAGCCGTTTTTAATATACGGTGACTTTTAGTTTGTCATATGCTCGCTGTGATTTTGCAATGGCTTCTTCTACAGTTTCTGCCGTGGCAAGTATCACCCCCATGCGTCGATGACCTTTGATTTCCGGTTTGCCAAATATTCTGATCTGTACTCCGGGTTCTTCAAGTACCTGTTCCAGATTATCAAATTCAATTTGGGTTGTATCGCCCTCAACAACAATCGCACGAGAGGCCGACGGACCATAAAAACGTATTGAGGGCACTGGCAGACCGAGCAATGCTCGTGCATGTAGTCCGAATTCGCTGAGATCCTGCGATATCATGGTTACCATTCCGGTGTCATGTGGGCGAGGGGAGACCTCACTGAAAATAACCTCGTCACCTTTGATAAACAGCTCTACACCGAATATTCCGTATCCTCCGAGGGCATCAGTGACTTTCTTTGCAATCTCTCGTGCCGATTCCAATGCTTTGGGACTCATAGCCTGAGGCTGCCAGGAATAGCGATAATCGCCATCAACCTGAACGTGACCTATAGGTTCGCAATATGTTGTTCCGGAAACACTTCTGACGGTCAGCAGCGTGATTTCATAATCAAAATTCACGAAGCCCTCAACAATCACGCGACCGGCTCCGGCTCTTCCTCCTTCCTGGGCAATCTTCCAAGAGTTTTCAATATCATTTTCTGATTTGATCACACTTTGTCCATGTCCTGATGAACTCATGATCGGTTTTACAACACAAGGTATTCCTACGGTTTTGACAGCTGCCACAAACTCATCGAATGTGGACGCGAAAACATACGGGGATGTCTTTATGCCGAGTTCTTCAGCGGCAAGACGACGTATTCCTTCTCGGTTCATGGTCAGATAAGCCGCTTGCGCTGTTGGAGTTACGTTGAAACCATCTTTCTCAAGGGCAACAAGTGCAGGGGTGGCGATAGCTTCAACCTCAGGGATTATATGATCGGGCTTTTCTTCAAGAATAACATTCGTAAGTTCTTCTGGATCAAGCATGTTGAATACTCTTGAACGATGAGCTACCTGCATGGCTGGCGCGTTTGCATATCGATCACATGCTACCACCTCGATATTATATCGTTGAAGTTCGAGAGCAACCTCTTTTCCTAACTCGCCACTGCCAAGCAACAATGCTTTGCGTCCTACCGGGGTCATTACAGATCCTATCTTTGCCATTTATCTTGAATTTAAGGAATAATTAATTATTGATTGGTATCTATCTTTGATTGCAAAGATACGGCTTTATATCAAATTATACAACTGATAAACTCTGCTGAACTTAGCTTATGTCTATTTACCATGTGTTAAGTTTGTGGCCATAGAATATTGACACTCGTATTATTACGGGAAGATCGTATGTTCTAATTATTACGGATTTCAGACCCTGTAAAATAACGCAAGGTAAATAGCCGCAAGCAAAGATGGGGTAGTCCTATAATCAACCGCCGTAGTTGCTATTTAACATAATCGTAATTATGGGAAAATTTATTGTTGGAATCGTGAACCTATAAGTTGCGCTTGATTTTCCCGGAATCTGTCCTGTCAAGATGTTCTTTATAGATGATTTCTTTAGGACACTCATATCTGTCAAGGAACTCTCGCAATCTTTTCGGCAGATTTTCGATCTGATCAAGTCCTTCGATAATCAGAACGAGTTCATGTCCCCAAGCGGCGCTTTCTCTTGATGCGAAATAGAATTCTCGTCCATTGAAGATTGTGGCGATTTTCATTTCAAGTTGTTCCGGGAAAATTTTGATGCCACCTGAATTTACAACGTTATCAGCTCGGCCAAGCCATCGGAATGATCTTGAATCAATAAGTTCTACAATATCGTTTGTGACAAGTTGTCCGAAGGAGAATGCTTTGCTTTTGATTACGAGACATCCACGTACATCTGTTTCAAAATCAAATCCCGGCATCGAATGATAGAGTTGTTCGCCGATTCGTCTTAATGCTACGTGGCTGCAAGTTTCAGTCATTCCATACGTACAGAACGCATTAATCTGTCGCTCGATCAACTCTTGTTCAATTGATTGTTGGAGTGATGCACCACCTATGATCAAATTGTTGATTTTGTGATGTTTACCGGATTCCAACAGACCGGGAATTTGGGATGGGACAACGGGTAATAGATCAATGCACTCCCCTGTTTCCCAGTTGTTTAACGGTGATAGAGCCGGTTTCAGGTTTATTAATCTTGCACCGGACACCATAGCTCTGACAACCATCATTTTACCGGCTATATATCCGATTGATAATGGATTGACAAGAAGGCTATCGGAGTTGATATCGAAATATCGGCATGTTGATTTTGCCGATGCGATCATATCCGATTTTCTTAATTTTATCTCTTTGGGACGCCCTGTAGATCCCGACGTATGTGCTGTGATATAATCGCTTTCATTTTCCCATTCTCTAAGAAATAGATCAAGTTCCGGGCTTTTATGTCCGCTTATTCTGGTTTTATCCATTTCAAATCAGGTATTGACCACTTTTTGTTAAGATCATGCATCAGTGATTGTCCGGTTTGTGTCAAAGGAGATCCGATATTATTCTCGTATAGATTTCCGGTACCAAGGCCTTGAGGCATCTTGGGTGAATAATTATCGACCCATCGGGCGATGGCATTTAGTCCGATGTTCGACTCAAGAGCTGATGTAGCCCACCACCCTATTCCTCTCGACTCAGCAAAACGGATCCAGGCCTCTGCTCCGGAAAATCCTCCGCATAAGGAGGGTTTCAGGATTATGTACTGAGGCTTGATTGTATCAAGCATCTCTTCGCGATCTTCGTTCCGGATCAACCCTATCAATTCTTCATCCAAGGCGATGTCTATCGGCGAATTGCCGCATAGCTCTTTCATTTTTGACCATTGTCTCGGTTTTATGGGCTGCTCGATTGAATGTATATCGAGTTGAGATAACAGCTCCAGTTTATTCATTGCCTCCAATGGCGAGAATCCGCCGTTAGCATCAAGTCGTATCTCTAAATCTTTGGCAGGAAAATGATTACGGACCGTTCTTACAATGTCGAACTCTTCGTCAAAGTCAATTCCTCCGATTTTGAATTTCACGCACTTAAAACCGGCTTTCAGTTTCTCATCTACGCGTCGGATCATCTGCTCCTTGTTCCCCATCCACACTAAACCATTGATAACTATTGGCCGTCCGTCATCAAATTGTTTCCCTATGAACGGTTTCCGTATTCCTCCATGAATGAAATCTGAGAACGCTGTTTCGATTCCAAACAAGATAGATGGGTATTCCTGATATTTCTCGGGTACAAAGCTGGCTATATCGCGACATGCTTGTGTCAGCATCATCTCGTAATCCGTACGATCGTCGTAACTCAGTCCCTTGAAAAGCGCACACTCCCCTAACCCATATCTTAATGGATCTTCGTCGTCCCAGATCTTGACAAAATATGTCAGTTTCTCTGTCATTACAGCGCGCGATGTAATGGCAGGTTCTTTGAAAATAAGGTTATAGGGGGTGTATGCGGCTTTCAACATGATTATCCTGGGAATTTCTGGAACTGATCAAAGTCTGGATCTCTTTTTTCAAGGAATGCGTTCTTGCCCTCTTGTGCCTCAGCCATGAGATAGTACATCAGTGTGGCATCTCCGGCAAATTCCATCATGCCTCTCTGTCCATCCAGTTCAGCGTTCAAGGCCCGTTTGATCATACGGATTGCCATCGGGCTGCGTTTTAATATCGTTTCTGCCCATTCCATAGTCTCGTCTTCAAGTTGTTCCAATGGCACAACTTTGTTGACCATACCCATTTCTTCAGCCTCTTTGGCTGTGTACTGTCGACAGAGGAACCAGATCTCACGGGCTTTTTTCTGACCCACACATCGGGCAAGATATGATGAGCCGAAACCGGCATCAAAACTGCCTACTTTTGGACCGGTCTGCCCGAATCGTGCGTTTTCTGAAGCTATGGTCAGATCGCAGACAACCTGAAGAACATTTCCGCCTCCAATAGCATAGCCGTTGACCATGGCAATAACCGGCTTGGGTATGGAACGGATTGCTTTGTGGAGATCAAGCACATTCAGACGGGGTACACCGTTTTCGTCTATGTAACCACCTACACCTTTCACTTTCTGGTCTCCACCGGAGCAGAACGCTTTGTCGCCGGTGCCGGTCAGGATTATAACACCAATTTCAGGTGATTCACGGCAATATGCCATTGCATCGAGCATCTCTTTGTTTGTCTGCGGACGGAAGGCGTTATAGACCTGAGGTCTGTTTATTGTGATTTTTGCAACTTTCCCACATTGTTGGAAAAGGATATCCTCATACTCTTTGATCGTTGTCCAAGTTCTCATATATCTTTTATTTTTTTGATTTACAATAAGTGAAATATTCTTTCAATATCTCCGCAGATAATTCCCCCGGTGTATTGACAACAAGCATGGCCGGATGCTGATTTTCATTCGCGAAGATTGGAAAGACTCGTCTTAACTCCGTTTCATCCGACGCGGAATGCATGCTGAATCCATTTGCCTGTCCTATTTCGTATATAGAATGGGACGATGGTGCGCAAAACATTCGTTCTCTCACATCAAGAGCCGAAGTCGATGCAATAAATCTGAAAATACCCCCACCGTCATTGTTGATCACAATGATCTTGACGCGTGGAGTTTTCAGTTCGCAGCTCAAAGCCCCTATGTCATACAGGCAGCTCATGTCGCCGGTGATGAGCAAGGTTGTATCCCCGTATGCCAGCGACGCACCTATTGCCGTAGATGTGCAGCCATCAATGCCGCTTACACCTCTGTTGCAGTCACAGCGATGATTTTCCCGTTGTGAAAAAATTTGCGCATATCTGACGCTTGTTCCGTTGGAATATTGCACGTTCCATCTGCGTGGAATCATCGGCAACAGCGTGGCAAATGCTTTTAGATCGCTCCATGGCGATTTTGCGGCATACGACATTGTCAAAGAATCTGCCCGGTCTTTCAATATGTGCCATTTTCTCGCAAAGTCACATTCCTGCCGATGGGGTTGCATTGCCGAGGCCAATTGCTGAAAAAACATGCCTGGATCCATTTCGATCCGGGTTGTCAACTGTTGGAAACAATCCACGGTATCTTCGATCTCCCCTACATGCCAATGCGCTTTTATCCGGTTGCTCCTGAATAATTGTTTGATATGTCGGGAAACGAGTGCCCCTCCGGTCGTGATCACCACATCCGGCACATATTCCATTCGGTCCTCATCCCTCATCGAAGCTAAAGTGCCATCTATGGAGGTGATGAAATTTTTCCCATGCAGATTAGCCAGTGTTTCTGTCACAACGACTATATTCGGCAACTCGCTGAGTCGCATCAAAGCCTTGTTGAGTGTCTTGTCCGGATTCATGAAACCGCAGACTATCATCACTTTGACCGGCGATGCAATTGTTCTACCAAGATCCCTTGCTTCTCGCGTCTCCATTTTCGCTGTCGGACGTATCATGTTTATTGTCCGCATTAGAGTTTGATCCTGAGAGTCATTGCTGTCGTCAGCTAATGTTCCGAGAGGTTCATCGAGCTGAACATTGATATGCACAGGCCCTATTCTGCCCGACGTGGCAGTCAGTATTGCATCATTGGCAATTCGATTGGCATACCATACATTATTGTCTGTATGGTCTGGAGAAATGTCATAGCTGCGTTTAACGTAATTCCTCAGAGCATCAGCCTGTACAATAGTCTGGGAATCGTCTTGTCCGATCCATGCTTTCGGACGATCCGCCGAGATCACGATCAACGGAATTTTACGATAGAAAGCCTCTGAGATAGCCGGTGCATAGTTCAACAACGCAGACCCTGAAGTGCAGATCAATGCAACCGGTTCCTGTGAGATCAAGGCATAACCAAGGGCGATAAATGCTGCGCTTCTTTCATCAATCACAACATCCGTTGTGATTTTATTACGTCTGGATATCGCGATCAGCAATGGTGCATTTCGGGATCCGGGAGAAACAATCGCACGTTTCACCCCATGCTGTTCCAACAGCATGGCAATGCATCTACAGATCCTGTTAGTGGTATTTTCCATCGTGTGCCAATTTTTGATCGACACAAAATTACAAAAAAATATCCGTGTCTGTTTGCTTTTCTGCGCTTTCGAGACAAAACTTTGTATTTGGGGTTTTATCCTCCTTCATCCCCATTCTGTTTGCCTGTGAACCTATCTGTAGTCCGTTTCAAGAAAATCAACACCAACTTATTTTACGGTTTTGTATTTGCTAACAATTTGATTTTATCGTCCTCCTGCCGTTGATGTATCAACATTGGCATCAGCTTTGATGAGTTTCTGTGCACTTCTCTTTTGATGCCCCCATTGCAGATTGTAACTGATACTGATGTAGGGCATACGCATATCCAGCCGCATGTGTTGCTCGTTTGTATTCCATTTGCTGAGCATTTTAGAGCCTTGATCGTATTTGCCAAACGGCATAATCATACCGGCTCCAAATTGCCAGTTTTTCCAATTATAAGAAAGGTCGATTACTGAAATATTCTCACCCCAACTGATTTTTTCACCCCACAGGTCATGCTGGGCACGCATATACTGAGCAGAAAGTACGAAGCCCCAGTGCATAAGACGCAAGTTTGCGTTTCCGCTCCAGTTGTAATTATGCAATTTGTAACCTGAGCCGCTCATACGCTCCATTCGATATTGTAGATAACCACTCATCATCAACCATTTGGGAATAATATCTATTTGTGGAGCAATAAAAAATGAGAGATTCTTCAAGCCCTGACTATTCTCGTAAGTGGTGGTTAGTCGGTCGTTATCCCAATATAGCAATGGTGTGATTGCATTGGGGCTGGTGAATGCCCGTACACCGAATGATCCCGTCACTCTCGGCACATTGAAGTTATATTTCAGTGTGAGCATGTATGAATTGGAAGTTTTCAAATTCGGGTTACCGATACGCCACTGAAAACCGTCAAGTTGCTGTGGCGCGATGTTTGTTTCTGCCAGCGACGGAGTGGACTGCCATGATTCAAAACTCAGTTTGAACTGATGATTCTGATTAATGCCATAAGTGACCGTGGCTTGCGGACGCATATTCCATGAATCACTTCCTTGATTAGTCTCCCTGAACAAGAAATCTGTATATTGGGCGCCTATGCCGGCGGTGAAAGTAAATTTCTTTATTCGCTGGAAATACTCTGCAAAGAAATAAACCTTGTCTTGTCGCTGATGAAAAATCTCACCGTCAAGATTTTCATAGACCGAACGATTCCGGTTGGCTGTATATGAGATCCCTGCTGTAAATCTGGAATTATTCCACTTCTTGATATAGTCAGCTTCTATTCCGTAGGCTTGGTTACGGTCTTTGATCATTGTATGAATGTCTGTAAGATATTCTGTGGCATCGGGCAACTGCTCGATATAATCAGAATATGACCGGCCAAAATAAAAAGAACTGTTGAAATCCACTACAAGCATCTGCTTGTTTGCGAAATGTTGCTCAAAATATACGGAAAGATATGGCTTGGATCCCTTGTCCCCATGCATGTCAGTAAGAAGAATATCATCCATACCATTGCTCAATGATAGCAGGCCATTATACGTAAACTTGTCAGTAAACTTTCTATAATAAGATAAATCCACCATCAACACCGTAGTATCAGGTTTGATATAGCTATACGAAGCGGTGATATTACCCATCGTATTATCCATGTTGCCACCACGCGATGTTTCGTTTCTTGTCAGGAAAGCCCCGTCGGGATAAGTAAATGTTTCTTGATATTCGCGGTGCGATTTGATCTTGTTGGTCAATTTAAATCGTCCCCAGATTTCAAATTGCGAACGGCCATTATTAAATTTCAAATCGGCGAAATAATTGCCCCATACTTGATTAACGGCCGGCATCGCATTTGTCATAAGCGAACCACCTACCGTGGGATTTGACACAATAAAATTCAGAACATAGTTAGCCCCGTTGTATCTTAGTCCGGGATTATCAATCCATTCCACTTTCTTGATAGTTTCAGGAAGCAATGTTTTGACCTGCTCTATTGAGGACTCACGTCCGTTTATGCGCACCTGTACCGATTGTCCGGCTGCTTGAATTATACCCAATGATTCTGTAACCGTTAGGGAGGGTATCATAAGGTTGTTTAGCAATTGAACTCCATTTTTTGAATTATCCACTGCGCTACGGGATGGATAATATACATCCATATCTGCCTTGCGAATCACTTTTGGCGCTTGTACAACTATTTCCTGTAATTGTTGACTTGCTATTGAATCTCCTGTTTCTTGTGCAAGGGCGATAATTGCAATTAGAAGCATCAAAATAGTTATAAGAATTGCTTTCATGTGTGTGAATTTTATGCAAATTTAGACCTATTGAAAATAAAAACTCTCAACAAATGTTGAGAGTCAAGGATTTTAACACTGTTTGCTGTAAGTTTTTGCGGTGGGGCTTGTTTTTGACCGCGCACTGGCTATAACCCGACTTGTGCTACAAGCCACCTCGCGAATGCTTCGCATTTCGCAATCGGCTCAGGTGTGTCGGGGTGATATTGAGGAATGAGGCAATGTCCTTGAGTGAAAAAAGGTCAAAAAGGTTGGGATATTGATTGATAAGGTCATCATATCGTTGCTGTGGTGTCTTGACATACAAGTCAACATATCGGTCATAGACAGTTGTATATACAGCTTCGGTCGCGTGCATCACAATATCTTTGAAATTAGAGTCGGCATCAATCTTTTCATTGATATCCTTAGTCGGGATGCAGTAAATCTCACAATCTGATACTGCTACTATCGCCAGTTTAGCTTTTTGTCCATATATGCAGAAAGGCCAGTCGGCTACAAATCCTTCGCTAAACACCAAACCCATCACATGCTCTGTGCCATCAGCGGAACGTGCCACATATTTGAGCGTGCCGGATTGGATAAATCCGATATAACGGCCTACCTTGCCGATTGAGACAAATTCCTCGCCTTTGGCGAAATGCCGCAGCTTGCCCTTGTTGACACAAAATTCGTGAAAGGCATTGAAATCGATATTGTCTATATACGTATTGAAATTCTTGTCCATATTCAGTGAATGCGCATATTGGAATAGAATGGAGCCGTAACATTTGTTAGCGGCTCCATTCAGCTGATATCGGAATTCTGCTGTGGTCAGCAGCTATCCATCGTTATTCATCGTTATTCTTTTCTTCATACTCTTTGAGCAGTTTTTCCTGAACATCACCCGGAACAAGCTCATACGAAGCAAACTTCATTGTGAATGATGACCGTCCGCCGGTGATTGAGCTGAGTGCTGTTGAATAGCTCGACATTTCTTTCAAAGGAACTTTTGCCGAGATCTTTTCAAAGCCATTCTCACTCGACATGCCCATAATGATAGCTCTGCGTCCCTGAAGATCACTCATCACATCGCCCATCACGTCGGCCGGAACCATTACGTCCACATCATAGACCGGTTCAAGGACTTTAGGATTGGCATTACGGAATGCTTCGCTGAAGGCGTTGCGACCGGCCAGACGGAATGATATTTCATTTGAATCAACCGGGTGCATCTTGCCGTCGTAGATGCATACACGGACATCGCGTGCGTATGATCCTGTCAATGGACCTTGTTCCATTCTGTCCATCAAGCCCTTGACGATTGCCGGAATGAATCTTGCATCAATTGCACCACCGACGATACAGTTGCAGACAACAAGCTTTCCACCCCATGCCAACGGGATCTCCTGCGTGTCGCGGACATTCATCTTGAATTCCTGATTACCGAAACGATAGGTGTCGGGAGCCGGCATGCCGTCGGTGTACGGTTCTACGATCAGATGGACTTCACCAAACTGACCGGCACCACCCGATTGCTTTTTGTGTCTGTAATCAGCTCTTGAGGCCTTGGTTATCGTTTCGCGATAAGGGATCTTTGGCTCTTCAAATACGATTGGCAGCTTGTCATTGTTCTCAACTCTCCATTTGAGTGTGCGCAGATGGAATTCGCCTTGGCCGGAAAGGATTGTCTGTTTCAATTCTTTCGATTGCTCAACCTCCCATGTAGGATCTTCCTCATGCATACGGGTCAGGATTGTCGATAGTTTCTCGGCATCACTTTCGGTGACCGGACGGATTGCGCGCTGATATTTGGGCGCCGGATATTTGATGAAGTCGAATGAGTAATCACAGCCCTTTTCGTCAAGTGTATTGCCGGTGCGCACATCTTTCAGTTTGACTGTTGCGCCGATATCACCTGCACAAAGTTTGTCAACCGGGGTCTTGATCTGACCGCATACACAGAAGATCTGAGCCAATCGCTCTTTTGAATCGCGGCTGACATTGTCGAGATCCACACCGGGAGTCAGAGTTCCTGACATCACTTTAAAGTAGCTGACCTCACCGATATGCGGTTCAACAGTGGTCTTGAACATGTAAAGGCTCAACGGGCCATTGCTGTCCGGAGCTACCTCTTCTCCTGCAGTATTGACCGGTGCAGGCATGTCCTCCACGAAAGGCACAACATTGCCGAGGAATTCCATCATGCGGCGTACGCCCATATCCTTGGCTGCGCTCACACAAAATACCGGATATATCGAACGGTCAACCAATCCTTTGCGGATGCCCTCTCTCATCTCATCTTCTGTCAGATGTCCCTGATCAAAGAATTTTTCCATGAGCGTCTCATCATTTTCGGCTGCAGCTTCCACGAGCTTCTGGTGAAGATCCAGAGCCTTAGGCATTTCCTCTTCCGGTATATCTTCAATCGTAGGCACGCCTCCGTCGGGCCCCCACGAGTATTTCTTCATCAGCAGGACATCGATCATAGCATTGAACGATGCGCCGCAGGAAAGAGGATATTGGATCTGTACTAATTTATTGCCGAACACATCTTTCATCTGCTCATAGACATTCTCGAAATCAGCCTTGTCGCCATCAAGTTGGTTAACGGCAAACATAATCGGCTTATTGATAGATGAAGCTGTGCGGAAAATATTCTGAGTGCCTACTTCAACCCCATATTGGGCATTGATCAGGATGACACCTGTATCCGTTACATTAAGAGCCGTAATCGCATTCCCGACAAAGTCATCCGCTCCGGGACAATCGATCACATTTAATTTCTTATTGAGGAATTCCGCATAGAAAATTGTGGAAAATACTGAATAACCATATTCCTTTTCAACCGGGAAATAGTCGCTGACGGTGTTTTTGGCTTCAACCGTTCCACGGCGTTTTATAACTCCACACTCGTAAAGCATAGCCTCTGCGAGTGTGGTTTTCCCGGAGCCCTTGCTGCCAAGCAGGGCAATGTTCTTGATTTCATTGGTTTGATAAACTTTCATGTTATCAGATTTTAGTAATGAATAGTAATGTTGATCATTCCCAAAAAGGAATTTCTTCCTCTTTCGGAGCGCAAAATAGACATTATTTTCCATTTTGTCAACACTTTTCTATATGTTACACAACATATTTTCCATGATGAACATATTTGTAACCCATGTGTTTTCGCTTTCGGCTCATATTTGCTGAAAAAATCGTAACTTTGGCATAATTTTTGCAGAACAGCACCTTGTAAATCTTCTATACTGATCATACAGATGAGAAATAAAAAGGAACATATCCTGTCCCTGGGACAAATTGAACTGAGTGAATCTGAACGTCGCACCGAAATTGATACCAATTCTCTGGCGGTACTCCCGACCAGAGATTTCATGATGTTTTCCGGATCAACATTTCCAATATCGCTTGGCCGGGAATCATCAATAGCAGTGGCGGAGCATGCCGCCGAGACACATACTCCGATTGCAATATTGTGTCAACATAATCCATCTACGGAATCCCCATCCATACCGGAAGATCTTTATGATTATGGCGTGGTGGCTCTCGTAATGAAAGTTTTCGATTTGCCCGACGGCCCCAAGACCGCAATTTTGTATGCGTTGGACGAGATCAAGGTTTTGGGCAAAGGTGAGCGTCCCGGTACTGTTCGCGTTGAGATCCTGCCTACCGAACGGGTGGACATTACCGATAATGAACTTATCGCACTTGGCCAATCTGTAAAGGATACGGCCATAAGCCTTATAAACAAGACCACCGATGGACCGAACGAACTCAGCTACAATCTTGATAATATCGAGTCTCCGGTTAACATAATTAATATTGTTGCCACCAACACTCCTCTTCCGCCGAATTTCAAGCAGCAAATGTTGCAGCAAAGGGATATCAAACAGCGTGCCTACATGCTGCTGGCAGAGTTGAGCAAAAATGAAGAGATGGTCGATCTGGCTCACACCATTCAGGAACGTACCCGTCAAAATATGTCGGAGGGACAGAAGATTGCATTTTTGCAACAGCAGATGGAGTCGATCCGTCAGGAGATATATGGCGATGATGATGATGCATCTGCGTTCCGCAGCAAAGCGGAGAAAATAGATCTGCCGGGAAATATCCGTGAGGTTTTTGAACGCGAGGTTGACAAATTGTCACGTTTGAATCCGCAAAGCCCCGACTATTCAGTGCAATATTCATATCTCGACCTGCTTCTTGGCTTGCCATGGAATAAAAATGACCAGCTGAACACAGATCTCAATCTTGCAGAGCAGATACTTGATAATGACCATTATGGACTTGAAAAAGTAAAGGAGCGCATTATCGAGCAATTGGCGGTAATGATGCACAATCCATCAGGCAAATCCCCAATTATATGCCTTGTTGGCCCTCCCGGTGTCGGAAAAACATCTTTAGGGCAATCTGTGGCCAGAGCTATGGAACGTAAATATCAGCGTGTGTCCCTCGGAGGTGTCCACGATGAATCGGAGATAAGAGGCCATCGTCGCACATACATAGGAGCGATGCCCGGGCGCATTATTGATGCAATGCGTCGTGCTGGGACATCCAATCCGTTGATTCTTCTGGACGAAATTGATAAAATGGGTACGGATGTCAAAAGCGATCCGTCGGCTGCGCTTCTTGAGGTTCTTGATCCGGAACAGAACTGCCGGTTCCATGATAATTATGTGGATGTTGACTACGATCTGTCGAACGTCATGTTCATTGCCACTGCCAACACCTTGTCTACTATCTCGCAACCGCTTCTTGACCGTATGGAGATTATTGATATCTCAGGATACCTCCAGCAGGAAAAGGTGGAGATAGCCCGTAGGCATTTGATCCCACGTGTTTTGGACGCCAATGGCTTCAAGCCAAAGGATGTTTCGTTCACTGATGATGCGATTAACAAAATAATTGAATGCTACACCTCGGAAAGTGGTGTCCGTCAACTTGAAAAGCGAATCGCTTCGGTGGTGAGAAAGCTTGTGGTACGCAAAATGAAAGGTCAACGGATGATCCGCACCATAAAACCTGAACACGTCAAGGAATTCCTGGGCGTTGAGACACGACAAAGAGATCTCTATGAGGGTAATGAATATGCCGGTGTTGTGACCGGACTTGCGTGGACTGCCGTCGGCGGTGAGATCTTGTTTATCGAGTCGTCACTTGCTAAAGGAAAGGGAGAAAAGTTGACCCTTACCGGCAACCTTGGTGATGTGATGAAAGAATCTGCCATAATAGCGTTGCAGTACATAAAAGCACACGCAACACAGCTTGGAATCAATCCGGAGATTTTCGACAGCTATTCTGTCCATCTGCATGTCCCGGAGGGTGCGATACCGAAAGATGGTCCGTCAGCCGGCATCACAATGGTCACGTCGCTGGCCTCGCTCTTTACTCAGCGGAAGATTCGCGACCGCATAGCTATGACCGGAGAAATGACTCTTCGTGGCAAAGTTCTTCCGGTAGGAGGCATTAAAGAAAAGATTCTTGCAGCCAAACGGGCCGGGATTGAGACTATTATCCTCTCTGCCGATAACAAAAAGGATATTGACGACATTGCCGCCATCTATCTTGAAGGGCTAAAATTCATATATGTGTCCGATATCCGGGAGGTGCTTGATCATGCGCTACTCCTCGACCTTGTCGATAATCCCATCTCATTCTGAAAAACCTTCTGAATTCACAAAAAAAATGTGCTCCTTTTGATTAGGAGCACATTTTTTGTATGATCTATTGTCGTTTTACCATATAGCCAAAGGCATACATAATATTACAATGGTCAAAATATTTTTGTCAATCGTGTCTTTATATTAATCATTGCTGAATATGATTTTTTGCGCGGCGACGATAAATCATATAATTGTCTAAGCACAAATATGTAAGAAGTATAACACCACACAATTCAAACCAAGCCATCCCTGATTTCGGTTCCATAAAGAGATTCCAAATCCTTACAACTATGCATAGAATACCTACAACGGAAAGTGTTGCGGAAATATTACGTTTTACTTTATTGTTTGCCATTGTCTTATTTTATTGGATTGCAAATCTATGAATAAATCATGATATATCCAAGGCTGATTCAGAAGAGGAAAATATATATGTGTATGATATGTGGATTAATATTAAATTAATAAGGAAATATTTCCATATTTAAGGATAAAAGTAGTAACTTTGCAAGCCTATAGAAACGACAACGTATATTCACATTTTTAATCAAAGAATAAAATGGAAACTCGTAAACTGAAAATCAGAGATTTGACCATGCGCGACGGCCAGCAGTCATTGTTTGCCACACGTATGAGCCAAACCACAATCAACCGTCTGCTGCCTCTTTATGAGAACGCCGGTTTTTATATAATGGAAGTATGGGGAGGTGCGATTCCCGACTCTGTGATGCGTTATCTAGACGAATCTCCGTGGAACCGTCTGCGCAAGGCAAGCGAGGCCATGAAGGGCAAATCATTGCTCTCGGCACTCTCACGTGGCCGCAACCTGTTCGGCTATGTGCCCTACCCCAACAGCGTCCTTGAAGGCTTCTATAAGGAAGCTATTAAAAATGGACTGAATGTGATGCGTATTTTCGATGCGCTCAACGATATTGACAATATCAAGGATTCAATCCGCATGATCAATGAGCTTGGTGGCATTGCAGACGGTGCTGTGTGCTACACCGTAGATCCCAAAGACGAAACGCCGGCTCCTACCGGATTTGCTGCTAAACTGAAAGCAATGTTCGGCTCAAAACCGGCTGCACCTGAGAAAATATTCACTGACGAATATTTTGTTGAGAAGGCAAAGACTATGGAAGCTCTCGGAGCCAAGATAATCACTCTGAAAGATATGGCCGGCCTTGTCAATCCTCTGCGTGCCGCTTCAATCATTTCACGTCTGAAGCAGGAAATTAAGGTTGACATCGATTTCCATACACACTGTACTCCCGGTTATGGCCTTGCATCTTCTGTTATGGCTATGCTCCATGGCGTTGATATCCTCGACACCAATATCTGGTGGTTCGGCGGTGGCTCTGCAGCTCCTGCAATAGAACTCATCTACGTCTTCGCAAATCGTCTTGGTATTGAAGTGGATGTCAATATGGAGGCCGTCGGCAAAATCCGTAACGAATTGCTCAATGCACGTAAGGAATTGGCCGAATTTGATCTTGTCAAGACAATGCCACGTGAATTTGATCCGCTTAAAGACGAACTTCCTGCAAATATTTCCGCCCTGTTCGACAAGGCTATCGAATGCGCGAAAGCAAACGATGAGGAAGGCCTTCTTGATGCCTGCCACGCAATTGAGGAATACTTCCAGTTCCCCAAACCCAATGAATTGGTCAAGAACGCCGAGGTTCCCGGTGGTATGTACTCCAATATGGTTGCTCAGCTCAAGGCTCTCCAGGCATCAGAAATGCTTGATGATGCTATGCGCCTGATCCCGAAAGTGCGTCGCGATGCAGGTCTTGTGCCTCTGGTGACCCCGACAAGCCAGATTGTAGGCAGTCAGGCCGTCAGCCTTGCCATGGACCGCAAGAAAGGTAATCCCGACTATACTAACAAGTCCAATCAGTTCATCTCACTTATCAAGGGTGAATATGGACACACACCTGTTGCCGTTGATCCTGCGTTCCGCGAACTTATCACCGGCGACGCTCAGGAGCATCCTTATGATGTGAACTCCTACAAACAGCCTGAAAATCCTGTTCTGGAAGATCTCGGTGGCGTTAAACTCGCATCTAATGACGAGGAATATCTTCTGCTCCAGCTTCTTCCTACGGTTGCAAACGGCTTCCTTCGCCGTCGCCGCGCTGAAGAATTTGAGGCAAAACAGGCAGAGGCACGCAAATCGGCTAAGGTTGAGGAAAAACCTGTAGTTCCGCAGGAACCTATAACCGGCGAATTATTGAGCGCTCCCATGGGTGGCCGTATCATCGAGATCAATGTGAAGCCCGGTCAGGAGGTTAATCCCGGAGACGTTATGCTTGTCTACGAAGCAATGAAGATGGAGAATGATGTGACAGCAGAAAAGAAAGCTGTTGTCAAGCGTATTTTCGTTCATGTTGATGAAGTTGTCGGCACGGACGCTCCGCTCATTGAATTTGCAGATTAAAAATTGAATAAAAAATTCTGTAATGGTTTGTAAATTACAATAATAATACGTAAATTTGCACGCCATTACAGAAATACGCCTTACCAGCGAATTTTAACAACAACTGAGTATCAATACTTTAACAAAAAACTAAAGATGAAAAAAGATATCCATCCTTCCACTTATCGCGAAGTTGTATTCAAAGATATGTCAAACGAAGAAATTTTCATCACTCGCTCTACTATCGCAACAAAAGAGACTATCGAGGTGGATGGTGTTACATATCCTTTGGTGAAGCTTGAAATCACCAGCTCTTCTCACCCCTTCTTCACCGGCAAACAGAAACTCGTCGATACCGCAGGTCGCGTAGACAAGTTCATGAGCCGCTATGGCAACCGCAAAAAGAAATAATTATCTTATCCGATAATAAAAAAGCCGATCAATCGATCGGCTTTTTTATTATCGTTATATTCCCGTTGCAATTTATCACATTACCTGTTCCGAAAATATTCTATCAAATTCTTTATCAAGATCCGCAGTAAGGCCGGGATGTGGCCGAGAGGTCTGGATGCACGCGCTACGTACAGCCGTGAGCCATCGGAAGCGTTCTTCAACCGGAAGTTGCGCAATAGGGCCGCCGGATGGATCAGCGTCAGCTATAAGAGACAATGATGTGGCTTGATGGTGCAGAGCATCCATCGGCAATTCCGATCTGAAGACACGGATCTTCGAATCCGGCATATGCAATTGCATTTTGATCCATCGCATCCGCTTGCACATCATGACAAGTCCGATGTTAACAAATTCCTCACGCTCCACTGCCGGGACATAACGTATCACGGAATATTCATATAAGTGATTTTCGTCGTTCATCGTTAGCTGCATTTACAAATATTGAAGAATTCTCAAACCGACGGGACAGGAAATCAACATACACGCTTCTGATATCGTCAGGTGATAATGAAGGCATCGAATCCCCAATAAGCCAATCTTCAGGAATCATATTGACTATCTCCCTAAAGTCAGACATGGAAAGCAGAGTTCTGAATTTGCTATCCACAGACTCAAGACAGGAGGCCTTGTGCAGAAGCGCATGACGGCTGATCAACTGGAATGGAGATTTATAGGCATTCTCAATGTCGCGCCATGAGTGGTGGAAGTATAGCGATGCTCCATGGTCTATCAACCACACCTCACGTCCGTGCCATAATAGCATATTCGTGTTTTGCGCAGTGCGGTCAACATTAGTAAGAAACGCGTCGAGCCAGACTATACGGGAGGCAAGTTCTGCATCAACCGGGTTTACATAAGGATCAAGAGTCAATGCTCCGGACAAATAGTGCATTCCATAGTTGACTCCCTGACTTCCTTTCAGCAGATCCTGAATCTCTTCGTCCGGTTCTGTTATGCCGAATCTGGAGTCAACATCAAGCAGAACGGCTTCAGGGACATTCAAGCCAAGACGACGCGCGATTTCTCCACCGATAAGTTCTGCGATCAGGGCTTTCACGCCATGACCGGCTCCGCGGAATTTGACAATATACTTAAACCCGTCATCGGCCTCGGCGAGGGCAGGCAATGACCCACCCTCGCGCATTGGCGCGATATAACGTGTTACTTTCTGATTTCGCAAAAGATCCATCAATGTTTCTGGAGATTCAGGTTATCAAGTTCCGCTCCCTTTTTGGGACGCTCAATGCCATCTCTTTTGAGTAGTGCATCAATGGTGGGATCCTGACCACGGAATCGGCGGTATAGCTCCGCAGGATTTTCAGTTCCGCCTTTCATCAGGATATTCTTTCGGAATTCATCGGCACTTTTTTTGTCAAAGATTCCATTTTCAAGGAACTTCGCAAAAGCATCCGCGTCGAGAACCTCCGCCCACTTATAGCTATAGTAGCCGGCGGCATATCCTCCGGCGAATATATGGCTGAACTGCGGAGACATCATTGTTCCCTCGATAGGATCAAACATCTGGACTGACTTGCCTGCTTCAATTTCAAAGGCAACGGGATCCTCAACTGGGTTGGTGATTGAATGCCAGGCCATATCAAGCAAACCGAAATTTAACTGGCGCAAGCATGCGTATGCGGCTCCGAACTGGGATGAAGCAACAATCTTGTCTATATATTCCTGAGGAATGGGCGCTCCGGTTTCATAGTGCCGTGCGAAACTATCCAGAAAATCTTTCTGAGTGAGATAGTTCTCGTTGAATTGTGATGGTAGCTCTACGAAATCCCGATAGACATTGGTGCCGGACAGTGAAGAGTACTTGGTATTTGATAACAGGCCATGAAGAGAGTGTCCGAACTCATGAAGGAATGTCTCAACTTCATAAGGAGTAAGCAGTGAGGGCTTGCTTTCAGTCGGTTTTGTGAAGTTCATCACAATTGATACATGCGGACGCGAATTGCTTCCATCCGGATTGATCCATTGGGATTTGAATTCGGTCATCCATGCACCGGGGCTTTTGCTTTCTCTCGGGAAAAAGTCAGTGTATATGACGCCGAGATATTCGCCGTTTTCATCCTTGACTTCAAAAGCCTTTACATCGGGATGGTAGACCGGAATCTCTTTATTTTCAGTAAATGTCAGGCCATAAAGTTTTGTTGCGAGTCCGAACACGCCCCCAATCACATTGTTGAGTTCGAAATACGGGCGCAGTGCCTCTTCATCGTAATCATATTTTTCTGATTTAAGCTTGTTGGAATAATAGCTGTAGTCCCACGGTTTCAGTTCGATGCTGCTACCGGCATTCTTGCTTGCGAATTCAGACAACTCAGCAAACTCCTTCTGCTGCGCCGGTCTGTAGGCATCACGGAGCTCATTCAACAGATTGTAGACATTTCCGGGAGTCTGAGCCATGGTGTTTTCAAGAGCATAGTCGGCATAAGTATTGAAGCCAAGCAGATTTGCTAACTGCAGACGCTTTGACGCAATATTTTTCAGCACTTCAAGATTGGAATATTCTCCACTCGTATTGCGTGAGGAATACATTTTGTAGAATTTCTCGCGAAGATCACGACGATCCGAATACTTCATGAATGCGACATAGGTAGGTTGTGCCAATGTGAACAGGTAATCCCCATCCCTTCCCTTTTCTTTTGCCGCGAGCGATGCTGATTCAATAAGACTTTCTGGAAGTCCGGAGAGATCGTCCTTACCAAGCCAGATCTCATAAGTGTTGAGCTCTTTCAGCACGTTCTGGCTGAAACGCGTGGTGAGCTCGCTGATTTCAGCACTGAGTCTGCGATAAGTCTCACGATCATCTCCAACGAGTAATGCTCCGTTACGGGCGAAGCTGTCGTAGGTAGTCTTCAGCAGCATCTGATCCTCCGGATCAAGATTATATAGATCCTTATTGTCCCATACATATTTCACCTTCTCCCATAGACGTGGATTCAACGAGATGGTGGTGGAATAATCAGACAGCATCGGCATCAGCTTCATGGAAATATCCATCATTTCATCGCTTGTCATCGCGGAGGAGAGTGGAAAAAACACATTCAGAACCCGGTCAAGATCCTTGCCAGAGTGTTCAAGAGCCACGATGGTATTCTCAAAATCAGGAGTAGCGCGATTGTTGCATATCGCATCAACTTCCGACAGACCGTTTTTTATACCTGCCTCAACTGCCGGAATATAGTCCGACAGCTCGATCTGATTGAATGGCACTGTGCCATGAGGCGTTTTGAAATCCGACATCAGCGGATTGACATGTTGAGCTTGTGTCATAATTGCAATTGTTGAGATAGCAGCACAAATTATTTTTTTCATAAATGTAAATATGGATTGTTTTTTAGGATGCAAGAACCGAATCGACAACAATATCGAGCAGTTCCTGATCAATACCTGCATGAATCAGATATCTGCGATCCTGTCGCATCTGATTCATGAACATATCATCGCTTGATTTTGATGCGTTTAAAGACATTTTGTAATATTTTTCGGCATCGTGATATCGTTTTAATGCCATGTGGAGATGGCCGAGATTAAGATAGTCGCCGGATGATGGGTTTGCCATCAGAACCTTGGCGTAATACTCAGCACTTCTATCAAAATCACCTTTCAGGAACAGGCACCATGCCAATGGTCTCAATGCCTTTTCTGTTTCAGGTACGAGATAGTCCACTTTATAATAGCATTTCAATGCGTTGTCATAGTCCTCAATCTCAAGGTAACTATGTCCGAGATTAATGATGGTCGACACATCGTTTGGCTTTCTTTCCGCGATTTTGCTATAATACACTATGGCATTGGCATTGTTTCCTGTCAGGCGATAGCATTGAGCTATGCGCTTCAGTGTCCAGAGACTATCTGGGCGAAGCATCTCACTCCCGAGGTACATCTCCAACGCTTCTTCTGTACGGCCTGCCTTTTGCAGACAGAATCCACGCTTCTGATATATTTCTGCCGCAACATCACCCTTATTGAGCAAAATATCGAAAAGATCCAGAGCCTCAGGGTAATGGCCATGCGTGAAATAGAACTCTGCAACCACAGTAAGCGCATCTGTATCATCAAGCTGAGGTTTCAATAAATCGACGGCCGCAAGGTTAACTGGTTCGATAAATGGATTGCGGAAATCAGCTTTCCGTCGGTAGAGGGTGAAGAATCGGTAAATATCCTGAATATGCCGATTGATAATCTTTTTGCGCGACGATAGTTCCGGATTCAGTTCAGTGTTTGCAAGTTCTGTCAGATCCAAGCTCTGTGATTTGAACTGTTCCAACATCATCCGCCGGCTTTCAGTTGGTATCCGCTCTAAAGACAGCAGAATTGAATATTTATCGCTGTCACACATCATCGGCGTTCCTGCGATCAATTCGGCAATCTCCGGTGCCGACTCGCCAAGGATTTCGGTAATAGCAGTATGCTGAGGCGTAAATGGCAAGAACCAGTTCGATATTTCATTGAAAAACGGGAATGATTTCAGGTGGGAAAATGTGCTCATCATGACATCACCCCCATCGGCCTGAATATCGTTCAGTTCTTTCAGCTTATCACCCAGACCGGATTTGTCAAACATCTCTGCCCATTCCGGATTCTCATCAAGCGACAGCAGTTCAGATTTATCAACGGAGTTTCCGGTTTTTTTAAGAATATCAGGGCGAAGTTTCATCATTTCCGGAATAATCTCATCGCTGAGTTTACGGGAAACTCTTTCGGTGTCTCTGGTGCGTGCAAATTCCAGAAATACACTCTTCAGGTCTTCGCGCCATGTCTTTGTTTCCTGTATCGTCCCCATTGCAGCACGGAACTTATCGCCGAAATCGCACTTGCGGTGCACCCACATGTTCAAAAGGATAGCGACAGCTGCTTTTACTGATAATCGCGCTGCCTGACTAAGGTAGGCTTTCGACATCAGAAGCATCCGGCGTTCATCATAGTACTCAAGGCAACCAAGCATAAGGGCCGATAATATCAGCTCTTTGAATGAATCCGGCAAAACGGCATCAGCAAAAACATGTTCAATTGCATCCTGCTGAGCCAATGACAACGGATAAGTTGTCCAGATTACATTGAAAATACGGGAAGCCAACTCTTCAAGAGCCTTCTCATCACCTCTGATTTCATCCGGATTGATAAATTTTCTACCGCCAAGAAGTACTTTGGAATCAAGTGATGCTTTAAGATCTGAGTAGCTTTTCAGCAGAGTTATAAGATCGGAATCTGATTGCAGTTGCTCGAATCGGATTACTCCGAAATATTGTCTCGGAGAGTCAGGAATCAATGACGAACGCAATATTCCGGTGGCAATCATCAGAATTTCACGCCCTACATCATTCAGCATTCTACTGCGCTGAGGATCATCAATGCCATCCATGGCATATCGTTTCAGGTATCCATAGCTGTCATCCACAGCCTGAATACTTTGGTGAACATCCCACGACGCTCCTGCACATTGAGCCATTGTTCTCAGATGGGTAATTGCAGCAAGAATCCGATGTTCCTGCAGAGATCGCCGTATGAGATTGTATGTTGTAATAAGTGGTTTGTCTGACATGTCGAAAAAGTTGTATGTTACAAATTTAATGTTTACTGATAACAAAATCAATGCCAAAGTGCCTTCTTTGATTATATTTATTGTTTTTTCCGTAATTTTGCCACATGATTACACTTGATAATGATGACTGGAATTGGATTAAGGAGCATCAGTCTGCCAATCCTGACCGCCTGAGACTGTCTTTTCATGGCGATCCTCGCAAGATGTTTGCCATAACGCAGATTGATTGTAGGCAACGTGTGCGTGAAAAGCTATCGCAGACGTTGGCAGATCAGCCGGATTTCGTTTTCCCGTCAACACTCTCGGCTCAACAGTCTACATCAGATAGCCTTGCGTCCTATCATGCTTCGCTTGTTAATCCAGGATGGCGCGTGCTTGACCTGACAGGCGGCCTCGGGATTGATGCCCGTCATCTGTCATCTCGTGCTGTGTCAGTGGATATTTGTGAAATCAATCCTGAAATTGCGGAATGTGCCGAACATAATGCCCATTCCGCCGGGATAGAGAATATTTCGGTGCATTGTTGCGATTGCATTGATTTCCTGACAAATGCGGCTACAGATCAGTTTGATTGCATCTTTATTGATCCGGCGCGGCGTGGAGAGCATGGTCAACGCTTGTATGCATTGTCGCAATGTTCGCCTGACGTTACGGAACTTCTGGATAAAATGTTATGTATCGCTCAGAGAGTTATAATCAAAGCATCTCCGATGCTTGATGTCTCGCATACACTGGCTGAATTAAAGCATGTGGAACAGATCATCACGCTTGGTACCAAAAACGAGTGTAAGGAGCTAATAGCCGTATGTTCACGCGATTATTCCGAGCCAGCAAGGATTAGTGCGGTCTCGATCATCCCCTCGGGGATCAGTGAGGAAAGTGCATCTTCTGTCTCTGAATGTGTGTGTCAGCCGGAATCGTTTGGCAATCCGGCTATTGGAGATGTTGTGTATGAGCCATATCCGTCTGTGGCAAAATTAGGAATGGCTGGTCATCTATGTCGCAAATACAATGTGGCAAAAATTGCTAATGCCACAAATCTCTATCATACTTGTGATCCGGTTGTCGGTTTTCCCGGAACCGCACATAGAGTAGAAAATATCTTTGAGATGAGCAAGAAGGCGCTCAAATCATTGTCCGGACTTTATCCGCTGATTGATGTGACCGCAAAAAACTTTCCGATGACCTCCGTGGAGCTTACGGCAAGAATGAGAGTGAAACCCAGCGGAGAATACCGTTTGTTTGCGTGTAGAGATGCAAAGGGTCGAAAGTTGCTTATTGCTACCCGAAGGATTTAATTCCCGGCCTGTTATTTTTCAAACATTCTCGCAATCGAACGTTTGTCCTCACGTTCCTTGATGGCCTGACGCTTGTCATATTCTTTTTTGCCTCGGCCAATGCCAATGACCATTTTTGCCAATCCACGTTCATTGATAAAGACTCTCAGTGGAATTATCGTCATACCGGTTTCTTTTCCGGCTTTTGCAAGGCGGTCGATCTCCTTTTTATTTAACAAAAGTTTTCGGTCACGGCGCTCCATGTGGTTGTTGTACGAACCATAGAAGTATTCCGCGATGTACATGTTTTTTATCCAGACACCATTGGCAGCAACATAGCAGAACGTATCAACGAGGCTCGCCTTTCCCTGACGCAATGATTTGATCTCGGTTCCGGTCAGAACTATTCCTGCCGTAAACGTTTCGGATATAGCATAATCAAATGTTGCCCGACGATTTTTTATATTGACTTCAGATTGTTTCATGATTGACCTAATACGAAATTAAACAGGCATTGCAATAGATATGGCGGCAGGATTATAGAAAAAAGCGTTATTAAAATAAAAGTCCCGACGCCATTGAAGCTGATGCTCATGTAGCGTAGCCCTCGCCAAAGTATATACAGGGCATAGACAGGCATTATAAATACAATAGCCAGTTCAACAGGAATGCAATTTTCTATTATATTGACCAAGGCAAGCAATGTAATGCCATAGGTTATGAACGTATGACACTTGGTTAGACTCATTTCTCCATCAACGCAAGATGGCAGATAAAGAGTGAACACAAAGCTTGCAAGATAATATGTCGCGAAATATTTCAGAAACGCTACAATTGCCTGCTGAATTACGATAATCAGTGACGCATCAGCATTGTAAATCAATCTAAGAAATACTGTCAATGCCGTAAACGCCAGCAACGGTATCAGGCCTTTCTTCAGCAAAACAACCGAATCAAAGCCATCACCGGACACATCCTCCCATCCTTTAACGGGTGAAAGTATCAACTGCAACGTATCTCTAAGATAATATAGAAAGAACATATCTGCAATGTTTAGTCTGCAAATATAGCGAATCTTTTCCCGTCGTCCATTATATCTAACGGTTTTTTCATCCGTTAGAGATATTTGGCATGGTTTATTGTTCTATTTTGATAAAATTAGTTACATTTGTAGCTCAAACGATACTAATAGTTTTAATCATGATCAAAAATATTCTGTCTATATCCGGACGCCCCGGACTATTCAAACTCGTCAATCGAGGCAAAAACATGCTGATTGTTGAATCTCTGCTCAACGGCAAACGCATTCCGGCATATGCACACGACAAAGTGGTGTCGCTTGGAGATATCTCCATCTATACCGAAGATGATGACATTCCATTGGCGGATGTGTTTGAGTCTATCAAAGAGAAATACGAGGGTAAGGAAGTCGATGTCAAGAAACTTGATGATGCTGACGTTCGCGCTCTCTTCGCTGAGATCCTCCCGGATTTTGATCAGGATCGCGTCTACACTAATGATATCCGCAAAGTATTTGCCTGGTACAATCAGCTTATTGCTGCAGGTGTAACTGAATTTAAAGATAAAGAGATCGAAGAGGATCAGGCAGCGGAAGCGGCGGAAAAAGCTGACGAAGCGGAATCTTAAAATTAATAATCCAAAAATTGAATTCTATGGGCACTCGGTTCTCCCGCGCCATTAGTGAACAAGACACGATGGTAGGACTTGTAAACGAGGATTTCAATATCCTCCCCATATTGAGCCGTTTCTCAATTCCATTGGGCTTCGGATCCAAGACTATTGGCGAGGTGTGCGATGAGGCGGGCATCGACACCCCTACTTTTCTTCTGATAGTAAACTACATTTTGTCCGGACAGATTCCGGTCATTGAAAATTCACTTGAGAAGGCAATTGGCATAGTTGAGTTCCTTCATAATTCTCACGATTATTTCATGGGATATAAGTTCCCTCACATCAGAGCTAATCTGCTTTCTGCATTGGATAACTCGCATTCTGATATAAATCCGGCTATTGTCAAATTCTTTGACGTGTATGTGGACCACGTGAAGAAACATTTTGATTATGAAGAACAGAATGTGTGGCCATATATTCGCGATCTCCGCTCCGGGACATCTCAATCAGCATACCACATCGATATTTTCATTAAGCATCATGAGGAAATCGGGGAAAAACTTTCCGATCTGAAAAATATCATTCTCCGGTATTACTCCACATCAATGCCTAATAAGATGTACGATGCTCTGGTAGATATCTATAATTGTGAGGAAGATCTGAATTCACATCATGATATTGAAAATCATATCCTCATACCGATGGTAGCAGCCATCGAGCACAGAGAAAACAGACAATAAAATGAAAACTCTGTCGATAATAATATCTTCCTATTCCGCAATAGTATCTTCCGGAATCCATCATGTGGTTACAGGATTAAAAATACCGGGATGTCAGATCATAGAGTGCCCTCCGTCAGAGATCATACCAATAGTTGAACGGACTGATGGACCGTCATTGATATTTATTGATACATTGTCGATTCCGACTGATGTCATATCCACAATAAAGAGTATCAATCCGGAAATATCTGCAATTGTGATCGGTGTGTACCATTCCGCAATTCCATTGCCGCTGCGGATGCCGTTTGACGAACTGATTTCTATATATGCTGAGCCGGAGTCTATAAAATCGCTCGTCAAAAAGCTTGTGGAGCAGATGGCTCCGGCCGAGAATTCCACTGATGAACTTACTCCGCGCGAGAAAGAGATAGTGATTGGGGTTGTCAAAGGCTTGTCAAATAAGGAAATAGCTTCTCAGCTCAATGTATCAGTCAACACGGTCATGACCCATAGACGGAATATCGCATCGAAGCTACAGGTTCACTCCGCCGCCGGCTTGACAATATATGCGATAGTCAGCAAACTTGTCAGCATCGAAGATATCAAGGCCGAGATGCTATAAAAAAGGACGGCTCCAAGAACCGTCCATAATATTTTTCTGAATTAGTTTTATCTGTTTACGGCACCGATAAGCTCCGTGATGTCTGTAATGCCATGTCGTTGGCAGAAATCCTCGATATAGTCAACCACCTTCACCGTAACTGCCGGATCGATAAAATTGGCAGTGCCAATCTCTATGGCTGTAGCTCCGGCAAGGATAAACTCCATGGCATCTCGTCCATTCATTATACCTCCAAGCCCAACAACAGGAATCTTCACTGCCTTCGCAACCTGCCATACCATGCGTACGGCAACAGGACGGACAGCCGGTCCAGACAGTCCTCCGGTTATTGTTGATAGGTATGGACGCATTTTTTCAACATCTATGGCCATGCCCATCATTGTATTGATCAGCGAGACCGCATCAGCTCCCTCAGATTCCACGGCTTTTGCAATCTCCGAAATATCAGTTACATTGGGGGATAGTTTTACAATGACTGTTCCATCAAATGATTTTCTTACAGCACGTGTGACCGATGCCGCTCCTTCGCATGTTGTGCCAAAGGCCATTCCCCCCTGCTTGACATTGGGGCAAGATATGTTGACTTCAATGCAACGTATGTCGGTTGATTCATTTAGCCGACGGCAAACTGCGGTGTAATCATCGATTTTTGCACCGGAAACATTTACTATCGGCTCGGCTTTATATTTCCTTATACGGGGGTATATCTCGGATATGAAGTGTTCAACGCCTTTGTTTTGCAGTCCGACAGCATTTAACATTCCTGAAGGCGTCTCAACCATTCGTGGGTAGTCATTACCCTGACGCGGTTCAAGCGTGGTTCCCTTGACAATGTATCCGCCAAGTCGGTCAATGTCAATAAAATCAGAAAATTCCTCGCCATATCCGAAAGTTCCGGATGCGGTCAATACCGGATTTTTTAATAGGATATCCCCTATTTTAACGCTTAGATTTACCATGTCAGATCTTTTATATTAAACACAGGCCCTTCTGTGCATACACATACGTTTCCTTTTACTGTTTTCTCGACACAACATAGACAAGCGCCGATACCGCACGCCATCATATTTTCAAGCGAGACTTCGCAATCAGCACCTATTTCCCTTGCTTTGGCGGCAACAGCTTTCATCATTGGTGCCGGACCACAGCAGAATATATTATCCCATTGCTGATGCAGGCATCTGTTCAATGTCACGACTCCCGGATCTCCGACAGATCCATCGTCTGTCGATAAATAAACATCACCAATATTGGCAAACAGGTCGAGTTCAAGCAAATCGCCCTCCGATCTTGCTCCGAGCAGGAATGCAGGAGCCACTCCGTTGGATTTAAGAACACGGCCGAACTCCAGCAAAGGAGCCACGCCTACACCACCACCGACTAAAAGCACTCTTGCGTGTTTATTCTCCGGGATGGTAAAGCCTGTACCTAATGGCAGCACCAGATTTATCACGTCTCCTGAAGCTAATTCCATAAGACGCGCAGTTCCATCTCCGGCATTCCGCACAAGTAACCATATTTCGTTTGCTTCGGTGTCAACCAGATTTATGGATATTGGCCGTCGGAGAAATGTTGTCCGACTCCCCTCTACCGCAACCTGGACAAATTGTCCCGGTTTAATTTCCGGTAATGGATTCCCGTCAGTTGGTGTAAGCCGCAGAAGTGTATAGGACCGGTGAATCCTCCGGTTTTCCACTATTTTGAAATCTCTGATCTGTTTCATATCGGATTTGCTTGTTTATATCCACAAAATTAGTCAAAAAACAGATATAAATCAAAACAGGCGTTGCCTATTTAAAAGCAACGCCTGTCTAAATATCAATAGTCAGGAATTAGATCCAGCGAACGTAGGCAAAATCCTGTCGATGCGGCAGGTTTGCATTCACCGGGTGCAGACGGAATCCATAGCGGTAAACGCCGGCATCCTGAATCTTTCCGTTCAGACGATAGGTCACGATTCCATTTTCATCTGAAACAATGCTGAATGGTTTAACCTCAGAAAGAGATTCCTTGCCATCTTCATTTTTGAATGCGACATATTCCAATCCAAGTCCACGGCCAATCCCATTGGTGTCAACTTTAACCTCTACGGAATATGTGTTTCCGGTCGCTGATTTCTTCGGGCCTTCAGTCTTGAAGTCAAGGACTTTTACGCCACCCCATGCTTCGGCAAACTTAAGTTTCCAATCAACAATTTCTTTTGCAAGCGCAAAATCATTTGCTTCAAGAGCATTAAAGCGTTTTGCTTCCGGATCATAGAAACGTGTAATGTAGTCGTCGATCATACGCTTCATTGTGAAATGAGGTGCGATGTGACCAATCGAGTTCTTGACATACTGTACCCATTCCGGAGAATAGCCCTTGGAGTTCTTGGCGAAATAGAGCGGAATGATTTCTGACTCAAGCATTGAATAGATTGTGGCAGCATCAAATTTGTCCTGCATGGACTGGTCTGTGTAGGTGCGCTTGTCAGTCAATGCCCATCCGGCCTGTTCGTCAAAGCGGTAGCCTTCATACCACCAACCGTCGAGCACAGAGAAGTTGAGGACACCGTTCATTTCAGCTTTTTCGCCAGATGTACCTGAAGCCTCCAGAGGACGGGTCGGAGTGTTAAGCCAGATATCAACACCGGTAACAAGGCGTTTTGCAACTACCATGTTATAGTCTTCCAGGAAGATGATCTTTCCAAGGAATTGAGGCATGCGAGAAATCTCCATGATGCGTTTGATGAGGCCTTGTCCAGCACCATCGGCCGGGTGTGCTTTACCAGAGAATACGAACTGTACGGGGAACTGCTCATTATTCACGATCTTGGCCAGACGGTCAAGGTCAGTAAAGAGAAGGTGAGCACGCTTGTATGTTGCAAATCGACGGGCAAATCCTATAATCAGTGCGTTGGGGCTGATTTTGTCAACGATTTTCATGACAGCAGAGGGATCGCCTTGATTTGCGAGCCATTTTGCCTTGAAATCACGTTTTACGAAGTTGATGAATTTATTCTTCATCGTCATTCGCATATTCCAAATTTCGTCATCGCTCACCTCAAAGATCTTCTCCCAGTATTTGGGATCGCTCTGATGGTCAAACATAGCGGCTCCGAGTTTTTCATTGTAGAATTCTTTCCATTCCGAAGCAGCCCAAGTCGGCATGTGCACACCGTTGGTTACATATCCCACATGGCTTTCTTCCCAGGTGTAACCTTTCCAGATGCCGGCGAACATCTTTTTAGACACCTCACCATGCAACCAGCTTACGCCATTGGCCTCTTGACATGTGTTCAATGCAAACACACTCATTGAGAAACGTTCATTGGTGTCGGGATTTTCGCGTCCCATATTCATGAGATCCTGCCATGAAATGCCAAGTTTTGCCGGGAACTCGTGCATATATTTCCCGAATAAATCCTCGTCAAAGTAGTCATGGCCTGCTGGAACAGGAGTATGAACGGTATAGAGTGCTGATGCGCGTACCATTTCAAGAGCCTGTTCGAAGTTTAGACCTTTCTCCTGTACGAAGTCTACGAGGCGCTGGAGATTCAGAAGTGCAGCGTGACCCTCATTGCAATGATAAAGCGTTGAGTTCACACCGAGTTTTTTCAGCATCAGAACACCACCGATGCCAAGCAGATATTCCTGCTTCAGTCTGTTTTCCCAATCACCACCATAAAGTTTATGTGTTATGGGACGATCATATTCGCTATTCATGTCGAAGTCTGTATCAAGCAGATACAGTTTCATGCGACCAACGTTAACTCTCCATATGTGGGAATAGATTATACGACCGGGATAGGGAACCTCAAGGATCATGGGCTGGCCATCTTTGTCCATAACCTGTTCGATGGGGAGCTGGTTGAAGTTCTGCGGCTCATAGTTAGCTACTTGCTGACCATCAACAGAGAGCGACTGTGTGAAGTATCCATAGCGATAAAGGAATCCAACGGCGGTCATATCAACACAGCTGTCGGATGCTTCTTTGATATAGTCGCCGGCAAGCACACCGAGACCACCTGAATAAATCTTCAAGCAATTGCATAGACCATACTCCATCGAGAAATATGATACGGATGGAACGTCTTTGCGCATCGGTTTGCTCATGTATTCCTGGAAAGAAGCATAGACGCGATCAATGCGTGACATCATATCCTCGTCGTTCATGATCTCATTGAGACGCTCTGAACTTATACGTTGAAGAACAAGGATCGGGTTCTCTCCGGTTGATCTCCACAAATCGGGATTGATGTCTCTGAATAATGCCTTTGCCTCGCTGTTCCACACCCACCACAGATTATGGGAGATAATATCCAGAGGCTTTAAACGCAATGGTAGTTCTGCAGTTACTGTTGCGTCGTGCAGAATCGGAGCGTTTGCTTCACTTACTTTAATTCTCATATTAATTATTATTTTGGTTTTCTATAATAGTTGTTTATAATGGGTTAACTTTCTCTTATATTTTTATTTTCCAATGCGATGCCAAAAGCCTGCATGTAATGCTCAATGAAAAATGTCCAATCAGCCTTTCCGGCAGTTTGCAATGCCTTGTTGGAAATTAGTGATATTTGCTCTTTGTCGCAATCGCATAGGAATCTGATATCTCTTGAAATGCTGTCGACAACAGCAGGATAGTTGCTGTCATTTCTTTCGGCAACGCATACACCACATTCCTCAAAGCTGGCAGTGAAATTTCGGACAATCCATTGGCCGAAGCCCGACAATGATGTGGTGACCGTTGGCACACCGAAAGCGATACTTTCAAGCGGAGTATATCCCCAAGGTTCATAATATGATGGGAATACAGTTGCATCCATTCCGATCAGTAATTGATAATATGTCATATTGAAAATGCCGTCTGATCCGTTTAGATAGCAGGGCACATATATGACATCAACATTGGTATCCGCTGCGTTGCTGAATCCAATTGTCCAGATTCGATTAATGATCGGGTCGGACTCCGGGTTATGTAGCGAATGAGTTATGACCGGATTATTCAGACGGGTGCATCTATTAGCCACAATGGACTGACAAAGATCCTGACGAGCATCTCCACTCCATGCAGGAACCATCACAAATGCAAGCACCTTTCGCTTTGGCTGTTCACGTGACACATCGCTTATAGCATCAAGGAATAAGTCAATGCCTTTGTTGCGATATTCGCATCTGCCGGATGTGCACACAATGAAGGTGTTTTGATCATCATACGCCTTTCCGGTCAAGGATGATGCCACGGAAAGCATTTTGTCTCTTGCAGCCTGTCGTGCTGCTTTTATCTTAGATTTTGCCGGTACAAAATTTGGCTCAAAACCATTCGGAGTAACAACATCCGGCTTGCGGCCGATCAGCTGTTCACATTCCAGAGCGGTTATATCGCTAACTGTGGTGAAACAATCAGCTTGGAGGGCTGCTGTTTTTTCCAACGAATGTTTTGATTGCATATTCAATTCCGATGCCATTTGGTCGCCATCATACCCCTTAAGGTAGTCATACAATGGCTTCCCATTCCCACAGATGCTTCGACCGATGGATGTTGCATGAGTAGTGAAAACCGTTGCCACTTCCGGCAGACGCCATTTGACATAAAGGAGTCCCATGCCGGTGGTCCATTCGTCAAAATGAGCTATTACGGATTTGCCCGCACATTTATAATGATCATACAAGCTCTCAATAACAAGACCTACTGCATGAGAGAATGCACAAGCTTCGTCATAGTCTCCATATGCGTGTAGAGAATCCACGCCATACAAATCCCACATCTTGCCATAGAACTCATTCTTGGCTGAGTACATGCCGTCAAACTTGACCAATATGGCCAATGGCTTGCCGGGAATATCCCAACGCCCTACTCTGACTGCAACGCCTTCGGGGAAGACAGCTTTGCGACGCCATGAATTCAAAAGCGTTTTTGATTCAATAAAATATGGCGATGGATTATCTTCAGACCAGACATCCGGTCCGATAAACATTAACCTATCCTTATATAATTTATGCAGGTTCTTGGCTTTTGTCGAAAGGACCGTGTATATCCCTCCGACCTTATTACAGACTTCCCATGATGCTTCAATCAGCAAATCGAGCCCGACATAAGATTCATTCATAAATTGCTGCTTTCAAAAATTTGCCACAAAGGTACTCATTTCAGACTAATAAAGCAACTATAATTCAAGTTAATTCGCAGATCGTCACAATATTTATGAAAAATAGCTTGCATATAACCGCATAAAAGCCTATCTTTGCACAACCCAAAATCATCTTGAGAGCAGGTCTGATTCTGGGTATACGCTCACTGATGCTATCAGTAAGCCACCTATGGGGTTGACTGGTTTTGACAGCGTGTAGAAGTGGTGTGTAAGCATGCAGAGCCATGATGGAAGGTGCTCTTTAAACTCCGACATCAACAATTTTAAATGGCGAAAACAACTACGCTCTTGCTGCCTGATCGAAGTACAGTAGATCACGCTTAATCGCTGCAACAGTTGCGGTGACAAGACATCGCCCGATTGCCAACGTTCCGAGGCTAATCGACAAGGCGGTGCAGGTAAATCGGAAATAGGAAGCCGAATGCCTCGAGAAGCTTCCGAAATTTTAGAGGATAAGGTTGCGGTTGGTGGCTTTTTGCCTGCTGCAACACGAAAACCAAGTAAAAGCTAAGCATGTAGAAAGCTCATTAGTTCCACGTTTGGACGAGGGTTCGAATCCCTCCAGCTCCACTCAAGTAAATAAAAAAACCGCAGAACTAACTGATAGTCTGCGGTTTTTTATTGCAATTAAAATTGCGAGGAGCTAAAGGGCTGTGTCTAATCCTTTATGGTTAAAGACAGAGCATCTGAGGTCAATCGCCGTCAATCATGAAGATAAGGCCGAACGCTTTGTTGCTGCGACCCCATGTGCCTTCATAGAGCATGCCTCCGGGTGGCACATCCGTTCCGTACTTCACATAATGCAGAGTCCATTCGGATTTTTCAGAGTCGTGCCCTAACTGCACTCTCAGAACACCTTCGCTGTCAAGATATCCGTTGAAGTCAAGGTCTATGCCGTTCTCATTATGATAACGGCCGTGAAGCTCGCCATCTTCAGTGATATAACATTTAACCCTCACCACATTTTCGCCGATATATCCGACAGCACTAAGTGGCGTAGAAGTAGAGCCCCATTCTCCGGATGTGTTTAGGTAAGCCTGTTCACTGCCATACCTGATAGCGTTGACAGAGTTGTTCATTCCACTTAAAATATGATCCGTATCGGCGCACAAATCAAGCAGGTTTACTCCAAGAGGATGCCCATATCCCTCCGCGTCATCTTCATCAATACTTTCTACTTCGATACTTTCTACTTCGTATGGATCCAAGTCATTATAGGAGGACATATCACTATCCAGTTCCTCCACCTCATACATGTCATCATCAAGTTTGTCCATGGCAGCAAAGCTAAAATAAACACCTGAGCCGAGCAATACGGCACAAACTGCCATGATAATCCAATCAAGCATTGTAAACGAAACCTTAGAGCTTTCCTTCTTCTCTGCCGATGGCAAACAGAGGAAAATGAGAAGGACTATATACCCTACAAGAGGAACAATGGCAATGAAAATCATATATGGACTCTTACCGGCATCCCGAAGTCGTCTGACGGTCAAGGCCAATGATGGCACGATCAAGATGAGCGAGATGATTGAGATAATGGCAACGCCAACTATCATTCCAGTCATTCCCCCAAGTCCGGAAAGCAGCAAAACTAATCCAAACAATCCGATATTGATAATTTGCATCGCTAACCACGCCATCCAGAAATCCTTGCGCGATGCACAGCCTGAGAAGTCCTTGAATTGGTGAAAATAAGGCAGTTTGAAATAGGTTTCAAAAAAGCCATTTTTTTTCATTCCGCAGTTATAGACTGGTCTTTTAGCCGGGGATTCCGGGCAATCCGATGTCTCAATAGCGTTCATTTGCGCTCTATTAATCTGTGACTGTGGGTTACTTACTATTTGGGGTGTGGAAGAAGAGATGTCGAGCCATTCGCCGCAAAATCGGCACTTCTTTGCACTGTCCGCAATCTCCTCGCCACAATATGGGCACTTTTTTTTCATATCCAGCTACTATAATAATTAAGACTGATTAAGCCGTCCATGAAACTATTTAGAATGATTCGTCTTCCAGAGATACACGCTGCTTTTCGCTGATTGCCTCTAAACGTGCACCAAGTGATTTGACATCTTTCTTAAGTGTTTCAGGGAAATTAGGTTCATCCTCAGAGCAGATGTACAAAGCACAATACATCATCGACATCGACATCGCTTCTTGTTCGTTTTCCTTTTCCCACTTGTTCAAGTCTTTTGCGCCTTCTACATCATCGAGAGCATAACCGAGTTGTTCCACCATTATCGTGTAGTCTTTCTCGGTGAAGTTTTTCTTGTTGATGATTTTGTCAACGACATTCTGGTCGTAGTGTCCACCGCCACAGGCAGTCAAGAGCATCATAATTACGGACGCTCCAAATAGAAAAATCTTTTTCATCTGTTGTTTTTTAGTTATAAATTACTTAAATTGGTTTATTGTCATCAATTGTATTGTGTTTGTCCGGCCAATTATTTAGCCGAATTGCAGTCACCATCGTGAAGGCAGTAGGCATCCGTCAATGAAACATGCTCATTAATCATCTTCATAAGTTCTGCCGGCTTATATTCAAAATCTTTATCGATAAATGAATCTGTCTCGTAAGACATCCGGAACTTGCCATCACGTGCACAGAGAGCCGCAAAAAGCATAGTCCAATACCTATTGTAATTCTTGTTTATATACCCGGAGACATCCTTCTTGGTCATATTTTCAATCTTGGCAGCATCGAGAGCGTTTACCATGTCCCCAAAATCTCCAAAGAGAGCAGAACTGACCGCTCGGCCTACTTGGTCGAAAGGCTTTGTGAGTGTGAAACGATCTAAAAAATTGCTATACTCTGCACGGACTTCATTAGCAAGCATATCCGGATCGTCGGCTAATTCCTGCAAGACCGCATTTGCATGCTCACTGATAGCATTCTCACTGTCATCCCATGCATCGGGGATTGCACTGATGAGATCATCCACTTGCATGGTATATGAATCGCATGATGGCAGAGCCATGAAGCTCAGATACAATGAAATCATGCACATTATTCGAAATAATCTCTGTCGTATCATTTTTGCTTAATAATTTTTCTGAGTTCAGAAGGTGTGAAGATCGCATGCAACTCCAGTTCGTCAATTGTTATACAGAACGCGAGACGCTTCTTCTCCGCGATAATTCTGTCAATGACAGGCCCTTGTTCAAGGTTCTTGACAAGTGACTCGCAAAAAGCATCTATAGCAGCCTCCGATTCGATCATCATAATGGCCTTGCCAACATTCTCTGGAGTATTCTTAAGTGTGAGATTGAGCACCAACAGTTCATCGGAAACAATTGCGTTGACGCCGGTTTTCTTGCTTTTGGCATTCACTCTCTTCACAAAGTCAGGAATCACCTTGTTTGATTTAGGTGTTGAATCGCAGGCGCACGTCATTATTCCCAAAATGACGGCGACGCACATACATTGTATATTTTTAATAGTCATCGTCAGCCTTCCGATCATTTAAATTTATGCTGATTGCTCCGAAACCCAAAACAGCACCTACGAGCACTGCAACCCATGTCGGTGCATTCAAAACTGCGGCCACCACACCGACCAAAAATCCAACTGCCGCACCCAGCACAATGCAGATGATGTGTCCCAGAAATGGGATTTTGACAGCAATCGCCAGTATTATCATCGCAGCCAGACCTATCCAGAAATTCCAGATCCCCCAGGCTATACCGCTAACAAAAAACAACTCAGTCCAGAGCCAACCTGAAGATGACGACGAACTCCCGGCATTGACATCGACATTGACTTCTGTGTCTTGTGAAATCTCATTATTAATCACAATCTGCGGAATTTGGCTTGCTTTGGCCATAGAAATAGGCTCTGCCACGGCATATTCCTCCCGAGGCGCAGCTACTATGGCCTCACCATTGAGCCATTCTCCGCAAAAACGGCATTTCACTGCCGATGCCTTTATCACCTCTCCACAATACGGACATTGTTTATCCTTCATAAATATCGCGTTTATAATTATCAAATCAGTTCTTGCATTGGCAAAGGTAATACAAGCTTATCAGTTCAATTCGGTTCATCGCAATTCATTCTGATTCATTTTGGATCAGTTCGGTTCACTCCAATTCACGAAAACAACCTTTATTTTTCACATGGTTTGCTTTTTATTACTACTTGTGAAGTATTTAGGATGAATATCATGCAGCAGTATTCTCAATATTTCATAGAGTGCTTGCGCCAGGAATTGTATTGTGTTTGTCCGCAAATTATTTAGCCGAATTGCAGTCATCATCGCGACGGCAGTAGGCATCCGTCAATGAAACATGCTCTCCACGGACTTCATTGGCTCTTTCTTTTCTTATTTCTTCGACTAACTGTTTAAAATACTCATTCTGCGGTTCATGTTCCTGATGGAGATCCGATCAAATCTAGATTTGCCCCGATCAAATTTAGGTTTGACGGTGTATAGTCATACACCTCTCTATCTTCCAAGTTCTTGAGCAATAACCTTGACCCTGTACATTCTATTATCTGAAGTCCATATAAAGTGTCGTCATCCTCATCTATATCAGTATTATCATACGCATCACCATAATAGTTCACACGGATTTCCCGGTCGAAACGCTTGAACCAGCTATTGTCAGTCGTTTTGTTTTCAATTTGTAAATTTTCAAGATCCTCGTTTATGAAGAAGGCCTCGAGTTCGCTATCGTATTCAACATTATACTTGCCGGAAGTCGTCACCGTAAACAGCACATCCCTATCGCCCGGAAGAGAAAAACTCTGAAACTGGATATATTTTCCATCTTTAAATTTCGAAACCTCGGAACACTTTAAATTGATATCACATAATTCAGAATCATACTCTGTGACCCAGCATTTGCGTGATTCCAGGATATCCTCATACTTGCCTGCCTTACGTGAGGCGGAACATGCCGACAGCAAAACCGCCACAAGCAACATGTAAAAAATATTATTCAGTTTCATTGGCTCTTTCTTTTCGTACCTCTTCGACTAACTGTTTAAAATGCTCATTCTGCGGTTCATATTCCTGAAGGGGATCCGATCCATACTGATTTAAACCCTCTGTTCCTTTACGAAAGTAAAAATCGGCTCCAAAAAAGTCGCCCCTTTCAAAACTCTTTCTGTCCATGTCATGATTCCTTCGCGAAATTGCGGCAAAGGCAATATAAAGGGTCACAAGTACAAACACAAGGAAACTAAACATAACGACATCTGAGGATAAACCACTCAGAATCCTGGTTTTCATAACTATATAGCATAGAATCGCATAAATTGCAACCAACGCTAATATAATCACATTGAATTCAAGTCGGGTCGCACGTCCCGAAAACAGGAGTATTCTCCGGAATTTTTTGCTATTATCCTTAAGCATTATAAAAAAATTAAGATACACCTTGACTCCAGAGGTGCATGAATGTTAATTAATGATGCCGGAGTCATATCCCCAAAGCCGAAATTTCAGCCATATCGGAACAGACATCATCTGTATCGCTGTGTGCAAAGTTAACGCCCCCGGCACCGTCACGCAACTTTTTTTTGGTTCAAAATGGTTCACAAAATACGAATGCACACACATATCCAACCCAAATGCCCTGAAACCTCAGTATTAGATATTGAGGGCGTTTAGTAGGCCATGAAACTATTAGGGTACAAGCAAAGACTTCAATTTTCATATTTTCCTTATCCCATCACCTATTGCATTGGTCAAAGCTAATACAAGATTTGCAATACACAAGCTTCAGTTCATTTCGGTTCATCTCAATTCATTATGATTCATTTTGGTTCAATTCGGTTCATACCAATTCACGAAAACAGCCTTTATTTTGCGCATGGTTCGCTTTTTACTACTTTTGTGAAGTATTTAGGATGACTATCATGCAGCAGTATTCTCAATATTTCATAGAGTGCTTGCGCCAGGATCTGGAACTTAAGGTGGGGCGCACAATGAAGACACCATCTGACTTCAATGTTTTGATTCTTGAAATAAAGAAGGTAATGAAGGAATCGCCCAGCATATCGACCATGAAACGCTTGTGGGGATATGTCCCTATTGCATCCTCTCGCAGCACGACTACGCTAAACCTACTATCCCGCTTTCTCGGCTATCGTGACTGGCCGGATTATATTGAGACCCTGATGCGTGGGAACCGAATTGAGAGCTCGTTCCTATCATCCAACACTATCCTTGCTTCCAAGCTCGTGCCAGGCGACATTGTGGATTGCGAGTGGAACCCCGGACGGCATGTTTCGATGAAGTATTTGGGCAACAACCGCTTTCAGGTGCTGACAGCCGAAATGTCAAAACTAAAGGAGGGCTTCACTCTGACTGCAATGATCTTTTCAAAGGGTAATCCGCTGTTCGCCACCGAGGTAATGGATGGTGAGAACAACTTGGGCAGTTACGTAGGCGGAAAGGAATCGGGCCTGACCACACTCCGCTACATTCCTGCCAAGAACTGACCGAATAGTTCCGATAGATGCTCTCCCCTATGCCCTTAGCCGCATAACTGGATTTGTCCACAATCTGCTTTTTTGCTATCTTTGTCCACTACAATGGCAGAGGAATCCTCTTTTTTCAATACTCCCGACGGGAACTTTGCCGGCGTTTCAGCCGACAACGATTACCGGCATTTCCGTCTTATTTATGAGTCGGAGCATGGTTTCTGCCGCCTTTTCACCGCGCGCCGACACGGTCGCACTTACGTGATCAAAACCTTGCGTGAACCATATCTTGATGCGCCACTCGCCCACGCAGCCTTGCGCAAGGAGTTTGAATGTGGCATAATGGTTGATTCTTTATATGTGGCTCGCACCTATGATTTCATCACGCTTCCCAAACTCGGCAACGCCATAGTCATGGAGTATTGTCCGGGCATGACACTTGCGCAATTGATTGCGGACGGTGCTCCATTATCTTCGGCTGACATTGGTAAAATTATTTTCTCTTTGGCACGTGGTATAGACGACATCCACTGTGCCGGCCTCATACATCGCGATCTGAAGCCGGACAATGTGATTTGGATGCCTCAATCGGGCTCTCTGAAAATCATTGATTTGGGATTCAGTGACTCAGAGTCTTTCTATATGCTACATGATGCAGCCGGCACTCTGCGTTACACTCCAGCCGAAAAATCCATTGCAACAGAGGATGCAACCATATCTCCTGACACCTACAATGACCTCTTCGCTCTGGGAGTGCTTCTCACCGACCTTGTGCCGATATCCCCACGCTGGCAGCAAAAGGTGCTTCAACGCCTTTCGTCAATGCTCAGAGACCGGTCTATCAGTAGTGGCAGTGAGCTTGAAACACGTTACAGAACTCTCTCTGAGCGTTCTGTATCAAAACGCCGAATTTTGATAATCTTCGGAACAGCTTTATTGTTGCTGACCGGAACAACTCTATTTCATTATGCCGGTAAAGACATGACAGGCAGGCAACAGGGAGATCGTACTATCGAAAAGCCAGCAATGCACATTGCTAAAGAAATGGATGTGGATTCAGCCACAACTGCGACGCCCGTTCAAGAGGATCCTGAAATACCCTCAGATGTAAAACAAATAGCGAATAATACGTTACCTGAGACAGACAATTCGGCAAGTTCGGCAGACATGCCACAGCTAATATCAGCACCACCCGACGAATTGATAAAAGATGAGTATGGCGTATGCATGGCTGAAGCTAAATACACGGCGTACTTCAGGCGTGATGAGATTGATGCATATACAGTGACCGCCACCGATAGATTCTTCACCGAGTCGATCAGCACTCTGCAAAGCGACACCGCATCGCCCCAAAGTCGCCATTATGCCTACGGTCTGCTCACCACTGACTCCATAATGCAACGGCGAGTAGCCATGCTTACGTTGCGGAGATTTCCGTCAGCCAACCGTCGGCGCATCCTCGGGCTAAGCCGTCTGCGCAGGCAATACCTCATATCTGACATGGACCTCACCCACCTCCAGCCTTGAAACAACCTCAAGAGAGTTCTTTTATGTCATTAATGGCATCTCCGTCTGTTTATAGCGATCGGCTGCTTGTTTATAGGATCCGTATTTTTATGAAAATTTGAATTTGGATAAGTTTTTTGATAGACATGGTTGCGTGTGCCGATAATTTTTTATTATATTTGCCCTATAAATCAATTCGATTATTATCACTAACCAAATCAAGTCCCAATTATGCGTATAAAGCAACTCTTGACTGCAATCTTATTTCTTGCAGCGTTTTCAGGTACAGTATCAGCACAGGAAAATATTCAAGCCACAGACACTCCGCAGCTTACATATCTGCTTTTTAAATTTGCCGGAAGCTCGTACAATGGACGCGATGTTGATTCAAAGGCTGTGTCAAATTTTTTCTTGACAAATAGCGAGTGCGTCAAATCAGTAACAAGTTATTCAAAATGCTGTAATGGCAGAACGGATTTCTACCTTGGCAATGAAACCACCGGTGGCAAACTTGAATTCAAACTGCAGACCGATTATGTTACAAATGTAAGCAGCGTCGATATATTTGCAATACAATTCACTAATAGCGCTGGTATTCCATGTGAGGCGACATTGTCATTCAACGATAGTGATCCAGTAGAGATAACGGACAGGGTTGACGGCATATCTCGCAGCACGACTGCTGATTATGGTTGCTACACATTTCCGGTTGATCCATCCACACCATTGTCAACCATAAAACTTGAATCATCAAAACGTGTCCGCATCTATCGCATGGATTTCAACCTCGCCAACACATTGTCAATAGATGAAATAGACGCAGAACAAGAAGCCACAGAGGAATATTACGATCTGAACGGAACAAAGATAAATTCCAACCATCTGCAACCAGGCCATATCTATATTGTGCGTCGAGGGAGTCATGCATCAAAGATAGTTATCACAAACTAATTCCGATTACCGGGAAATACATAAAAATCAATTACAGGCGGTCAAAGTCATCAGATTTGACCGCCTGTTGATTTACTTTGATAAAGAGAGCGGCCAGATAGGCTGGACATCACCTGAAAGGGTGGCGAGTGTCGGTGCAGCCGTGGATCCGCAGACGGAGCTTGCCAAGGCGTTGGATGAGATAGAACGGCAGAGAGAGGTGTCAGACATTTCGAGCGAGAATGAAGACGTGTCGGACTCTTCTGACTTTTCGGATAATACGGACAATGAAAATGATACCGAGGGGGCTTGGGGATCGGACGGAAATTCCGTAAATTTGCAACAAGATCAAGCATCATATGGAAACAGACCTGAACAAAATAATGATGAGCGAGCGCAGCCACGGCAAGCAGACGGCGGCCGAGTGGCTGGAGACGCAGCCCGAGGCGTGGAGGGAGATAGAGACCGAAGCGATATACGAGTGTATGAGGAAGGGCTGGCCGCTTCACGTAATGAACATTCAGAGCACAGCCAGAGAAATCGACGCGAAGCGGAATCCGAAAGGCTGGTAAGCATTGCCCGTCAGAACGGGCATTATGTCGGCAGGGCAGATTACGGCGCGTTAGGCGGTCGGGTGAGAGCGAGGTATATGTAGACAAGGATAACGGACGTGTCTACAAGATAAAGGATCCGTATGCCAAGGCACCTATGAAGGGGTCAGTCCAGCCTGAGGATGCCATTGTGGAGCATCTTGTCCACAACAAATATTTCCCGGAGACAACATACCGCTTCGAGGGCATCAGCGATGATGCAGGAGATGGGAGCGGATGTGACAGGCGTAAGCAAGGATGAGTTCAAGAAGTGGATTCAGTCGAGCAAGCGCAAGACCAAGCCGTTCAGTGAGTATCGGAGCGTGACACCGATTGAGAGTAATGGCGTTATCGGTCGTTCACTAACTGAACAGGAGGCAACAGACTTGATTGATAAGATGGAGAATGCCGCTGAGGTAGCCCATAATATTGAACTGACCCCCGAAAATTGGATTGCGCAATTCGGTGAGAACGGACAGGTGGCTACACCTATGGGCATAGTTAAATTGGGTGAAAACCAATTTATGAAGCTCTACAATCTTAAACGCGCTGGTTATTTCGGCATGATGTACCCTACTCTCAATGCCCCCGATGTCGTTATTGAAAAGAATGCACCTTCGGATGGCGCAGAACGCGATACGAAACTTTTGTTCGTCAAGACATTCGTAAAACCCGATGGAGGGCGTATCGTACACTTTGAGTCTATCACGGTTCAGCGTGATGGCATGGAGGTCTCAGTCAGCAGTCATGAAGCAGAGGCAAAGGACATAAAAAAAGATATGCAGAAAGAAAAAATCCTGCATATCTCTGAAAGATTGTCCCCCAGTTCTGAGTGGTCCTTAACCGAGGCTCCGCAAAAAGCGGAGGGACCGGACCTTGTTCCTACGTCCGACAAAATATCTTCTGACATTAATACGAAGAGCAATAGGTCGTATAAAGAGCGACAGCACTCGATGAATCTGCCAATTCATCCGCTGAACAACCTATCAAAGGTGGCAGCCTCTCTTCTGACGGTAAAGTTAATACTTTATCGTCAGATAAACAAGAAATTAGCGCGGAAAGTTAGGCAGCTGAGGCCAAAAGAAGAGCGCTCTACACCGTCGTCAGCTACAAAGAGCGTCATTCAACCGTCGTGTCAAGCGCTGATGGAGCAAAGGTAATAAATAATCTCGAGACTCTGGCAAACCATTATCAACAAAAAGAGAATGGTAAGGAGAAGTCATTTATAGGCCGTATATCCGAAGCACTTGGACTTCACAATAATGGCAACCATAGCAATTATGGGACATTCGATGGGTCTGGCGGCGGAGGCGATCGTCAGGGCGGAGGCTTGGCTGGAGTGCAGGAGGTGACATGATCCTGATATTATCGCCGTTTACTCTCAGGCAGACAAAAAAGTTTATATCTTTGCAAATAAAGATATATCCTCACTGAATTTCAGCAATATGCTCGCTCACGAGAATGCGCATGGGATTGTGGATTCGGCTAATGGATCACTGGATTCATTCTTGAAAGCATTCCGCAATGCACTGACAACCTCCGAAAACAGAGATAATGTCTTTGTCCGTTTGAATGAATCCGTCGGGGATGAATATGATGCTGAAAAAATAGATGAGGGGGTCTTTGCTTATACCTTAGATTGGATGACAATGAATCCGAGTCTATATCCTGAGGTAAAGGCTGCCTTATCGGAAAATGGTCGTGAAATACTAAAACAAATAGTCGCACAATTAAATGGAAAAGAAATTCAAACATCTACATCCATTCGGAAAGAAAGAAAAACGGATTTACCAGATGCTGGGACTGGCCTCGGAGTCTCAAGCGGAAACGGAAATGGAGGCAAAAAAGAAACCGAAGTTTTCCTCTCCGCTGACCAAGACAAGACGGGCTTTGCTGGAATTGGCGACCTTGGACGAGACGGATCCGAGAACCATGGAAGAGTTCATGGAGCAGAAGGTGGGCCCGGATTGGAGGGAACAAGCCATGAAGGAACGGGAGTGGGAGGCCGCAATGCTCAACCAACAGGACAAGGAGCCGGAGGCGGCGAAGAACTGATCGAGGGACTGACGGATATATCCAGATGAGCCGACGAGTCCCATGAGGCTATGGCTGATCCGAATATATCCGGTGTGCAGGAGGCGGAACAGGAGCTTGCACGCTTCTGGCATCAATGCCGGATGATGCGCTCCTTGATCTGAGGGAAGCATGTGGGAAGCATGCAGACGTTCAGGCATCGACAATGGCAAGGCATGGGCGATGCGAATCATGATGGAGCATGCTGTTCCACAGGAGCGCAAGCGGGTCAAGATGGCGCAACGTGGCCGTGACGGTAAACTTGGGATGGTTAAGCCAACGCTTGAAAATCCCGATGTCATTATTGAAGATTATCGCCCGGCTTCAGATGGAAAATCCGAAAGAGATACGTCTTATGTATTTATCAAGACTTTTGTAAATGATGATGGCTCGAGTTATTATCATTTCACGTCTGTTACAGTAAGGAAAGAAGGGCATGAGGTTGTGATTTCCAATCAGGAAAGGAGTAGTAATAGAAAATATCCAAGCTACTTCAATATGGGGAAATAGCTTGGATTAACTCTAAAAACAGCCTGCATCCGACAACGCAGGTAAAGGAGTCAGTTCCTCTTAACGATTCGCGCATCATTACATCATCTGACAATCATGATGCCGGGCTCGGTATCGATTCGTCTGTTTCTAAATTGTCTCTCGATTCTGAGGTGCGCTTAACCGAGACTCCACAAAAAGCGGAGGAACCGGACCTTGTTCCTACGTCCGACAAAATATCTTCTGACAGCGAAGTTAATACTTTATCGTCAGATAAACAAGAAAGTAGCGCGGAAAGTTCGGCAGCTGAGGCCGGAGGCAGTGATGGCGGGGTTGATATATGCCCGTAAGAAGCCTGTCCTGACCAGAAAGCTGTCTAGCCGGCGCGCTGTTGAGCAATGGGCTAAGGAGACATATCAGGGTGTGAGGCTTGGCTGGAGCGGCAACAGAGATAGCTGCTTCCGGCAGAGACGACGTCAGGATTGACGGGGCAGAGAAACTGAGTGAGGTTCAACGCCGCAATCTTGAGAGTTATCTTGACCATTACAGCAGTGCGCCGATCCATGTGATCAAGGATATGGCGGATGTTGATTCACTTGACTTCTCCGAAGAGGACAGGCAGGAGTTCAGAAATGCCATTGCAACGGGTGATATTCCTGCGGTTTATTGCAGTCTTGACGGAAAAGTGTATATATTTGCAAATAGATTCGATATTGCGGATCATGGTACGGTGTTACTGCATGAGAATATCCATGCTCTTGTGGATCGTCTGGGAGGTCTAAGTGATGAGCTGGGATCGCTGCGCGAGAATATCTTACAGATCGAGCCTCATAACAAGATGCATAATAGGCTGTACGCCGGAATCGTCAGAGAGTATGAGGATGCAACAAAGCACGATGAGGAATTTCTTGCATATCTGCTGTCTGATTTAATGATGAACAGACGCCCCGAACGGCTGGCATCCATCATTGAGTCCTTATCTGAGGATAATAAACAATTCATAAAACAAGTAATATTCAATCTTACCTATGGCAAAAAAGAAGTGGAATCTCCAATCTCAGGCATTGACGAAAAGGCGCCGGATGCTGATGGATTGGGCGGAACTGGAGGATACGGACAAACGGAGTTTCGAGGAATATCTGGAAGATCGGCAGAAGGAGGAAGCACGCAGGGAGCCGACGGAGCCGACGGAGGGTCAGCCGGACTGAGGACAGATCCGGAGCCGACTGAGGCACAGAAGGAGGCCGGCAATTACAAGAAGAAGCATGTCAGGGTTGACGGCCATCAGATCACGATAGAGAATGAAAGGGGCAGTGTGCGCCGTGGCCGAGACCGCGATGGCAAGGAGTGGCACACTGAGATACACAATGACTAAGAATCTGCGAGAGAAAGGTAAAAAAATTGCCGACAAGAACTGGGTTCTGACGGCTTATGATGAAAACTCAGCAGATGGAACGACAGGTGCTACACGCGCCACCAATCAAGGTCAAGCTGCACAGACCGCTGAGTTATCTGGCGGTAAAGTTAATACTTTATCGTCAGATAAGCAAGAAAGTAGCACAGAAAGTTCGGCTGCTGAGGCCGGAGGCGTGGAGGGTGAGTCAACGGATGGTGGATCGGCAGCACGGAGTGCCGCCAAAAGAAGAGCGCTCGACACCTTGAATGGCGGGAGCGCCCTGGGCTCTTACGATACCGGACTCCGGACAAGCCATCAAGACCCTGTCGTATCGTTTGATGATGCTGCAAAGATACAACAAGATTTACAAAATCTGGCAAGCAGATACGAACAAATTTCAAAGGAGCATACATTTGTTGGTGAGCTATCTAAGGCGCTCAGGTTGCGCAATAATGGTAATCATAGCAACTATGGCACGTTTGAGGCTAAGAATGGTGCGGTTGTGCGCATTCGGATAAGTGACCATAATGCCCAGGTGAAGAACTTTGATGATGCCGGGTATGATAACGGGATAAGCATTGTAATCTCTCGAAAGAGAAACAATGGCATGGACCATAATGGTTCGGCGCATATAGTTGAGTATTTTTACAATGGCTACAAACTTGCCAAGGCTGACGGCCATCCGCTTGCTGAGATTGCGCGGTCGATGCAATCAGCCATAAAAACTTCACTGAGCCTTACCGCACCGTAGGACTACCTCCTATGCCCGAAAAATGTAGTAAATGCCATCGGATTGCAAGGTGTCGGGCTAATCATTAAGAAGAATGTTTTTGATAAAAACAAGAAGCATCACAAAGACCTTACGCCGGAAGATGTAGAATTATTCTGAACCATACATTGTATAATCCACAATTGTATGGTCAGAATCAAAAGACACAGCGTCCATATAACTGGATATTGGTGCATCTCGCAGACAAGAACTCAGCCGTTGTCGTAGAGGTCAACAATCCCGATAAAGACAATGCCGAAATTGTGAACTGGCATTATATCGGAGGTGCGGAACTTGAGCGCAAAAAAGAGAAGCCGCCAAGGAGGGTGGGCTTATCCTCACACTATCCGAAGATATTGCAGCTGCCGATACTCATGACGACTTGTTATCTGAAGGCGAAGTTAATACTTTATCATCAGATAAACAAGAAATTAGCGCGGAAAGTTCGGCAACTGAGGCCGGAGGCGTGGAGGGTGAGTCAACGGATGGTGGATCGGCAGCACGGAGTGCCGCCAAAAGAAGAGCACTCGACACCTTGAATGGCGGGAGCGCTCAGCCATCAAATGAGTCCGAGCTCCGGTCGGATGACCATCAAGACTCCATCACTCGTTATGACTACAGTACAAAGATACAACAAAATCTTGAGGAATTAGCAATCGCACTTGAAGAAAGGTCTCGAAGTGGAGCTATTATTCGTGATTATATATCCACCTTGTCGAAGGCGTTGGGGTTGCGTAACAACGGGAACCATAGCAATTACGGTACATTCGAGGCGAAGAATGGCACCGTTGTTCGCATACGCATTAGTGATCATAATTCTGCTGTAAGTAACTTTGATGATGCCGGGTCATTAACAATAATGGCACAGCACACATTGATGAGTATTATTATAATGGATACAAGCTTGCGAAGGCAGAGGGGCATCCGTTGGCTGAGATCGCGCGGTCGATGCAATCAGCAATAAGAACTACACTGAGCCTTACCGCACTGTCGGGCTTAAAGTCGCCATACATATGGCGAAAAGAATTCCGTTGTCGTACTTGATGTATATGCAGGTAAAGACAATGTGGAAATTGTCGGTTGGAGATGGGATATAATGCCAGCGAAGTGGAGGATCTGGTAGAATATGCTGAGGCCAGAGATAGTGTTGCGATATGTGGAAATATTATTATCTTTGCAGACAGACATCCTTCATTAACAGCCATAGCAAGCAGCCTGTATCATGAGAGTGGACATCTGACATCTTTATTTTGCAAGCCAGATTGACAGGAAAGCCAAGACTGAGCTATTTAATGCTTTGGCTGAATTGAATGAATAAGAATACAGCTGAAAAAATATCCAATTATTACCAAGGAGATTCCCAAGATTTAATTGAAGAGGAAGTAATAGTTGACCAGGTGTCCCGTATGGCTATTAAAAAATTGGATATGCCATCAGTAGGTACTCTCACGGAGGATGCCGAAAGATTGTTTAATGGATTAATCAAGACCTTAGGATATGATGGACGAATTGACGGAGAAAGAGATTTCAGACTTGATGAAGGAACTCGGAGCGGAGAGCCGGGAAGAGGTGCTGGAGTGGCACAGGATGATGCTGGCGAGAGAAGACACACACGACTTCCTGAGGGAGTTCAACCAGAGACACATAACCATGGAAAAGGCTTCGACTTCTCCGGAGGTCAAGCGGAAGTGGATAGATCAGGTGAAGTGGACATTCACCGAAGAATCTATGGAACGGATGCGAGCAGAGGGCAAGTCGATACCAGAGGTGATCGAGGAAGCCAAGGCGAAAGCAGCGGAACGACAGCAAACAGAAGCCCGGGACAAACCGCAGACGGCATCCCATTCCGAGTAGGCGGTGTTTCCGGATCGGAGGATCTTGGAGACGTGATCGCGAGGATGCGGTCGGATGCAGAGGCAGCCATCGGTGCGGAATCGCAGTCGAAGCGTGAGGCGATGAGGGCTATCGGAGGCAATCTGGGTAAGCTGCGTCAGGCGATGTCGCGTCAGCGCAAATATGACGACCATCAACGGTTGAACAATACCGCCGGAGAGACAACAAGCACCGAGATCCCTCGGGTGAAGTCTGCTGCCGACGGCATTGTTGATGTAAAGTTACAACAATTTTTTGAACGTGCAAGTGCGGAGTTGCTTCCGCATGATATGCGTGCGCGAGCAATGGAACTTTCAGAAAAGCTGCACACACCAATCAAACTTGTTGACAGCGCAGACGAGGCTATGGATAATCCGAGTGCGCGTCACCGCCATGCCAAGGGCTGGGTTACGGATAAGGGCGAGATTGTAGTAATTGTGCCAAACCATTCGAATGTTTCGGATATTGAAAACACGGTTGTGCATGAGATTGTGGGACATGACGAACTGGAGGCTATGATTGGGCCGGAGCGCATGGACGAGTTTGTGATGGAGGTATATGACCATGCCGGACAGGGTATCAAGAAAAAGATTGATGCACTAGCCGACAAGGAGTATTCTGATGACATAGACCGCATGACCCGGCAGAAAGGTGGCGGTGTGTTTGCAAAAGCCGAGGCTACCGCCCGGGCAAATGCCAAAAAGCGTGATGGTCACTATCAGCGTGAAGCCACCAAGGAGTATATGGCAGATATGGCCGGAGAGATTGGAGACAAGGGATTTGAACGTATGAGCCAAGAGGAACAGACCCTTTGGGGCAAAATCAAGGCTAAGGTTCAGCAGTTCCTTGACAAGTTCCTGCGCGGACTGAATATTGCCAAGAGCATCCAACTGAAAGACAAAGACCTTGCATATATTCTCTACAAGGCATGGAAGCACAAGCGCGAGAACGGAGTGTTTGCCGAGGCTGAGGATATAGCCATGCGCAGAAAGACTGGTTATGACAGAACCATGTTCGCTGACGGAGAAAATAAAAAGAACACCGCAAAAAGCGAGGCGGGACTTAACCCAATATATCCTTCTTCTAACGGTGGTCAAAATGTGACTGGACGCGAGGCTCGACTTAACGACTTGGATCCTGCTTCCAATCACGATGCAAAGGTAATAGAAAAACTTGAGATTGCCACAAAATCTTGAATCTCTTGAGAAAAAGTATGAGAGTATTTCCAAGGGCTTCCCCTACCCTACGGCTGATGAAGTCAAGGTGCTGGGACAGCATATGGAACGGCGGTTCGAGGCTATGTCCGGTAGCCGTGGCGAGGGGCATTCCGTGATGGAGCACGGAGCGGAGTATGGTGAGGGTGGACGCACAGACCGTGCGCCCCTACAGGATGAATATGTGGCCCCGACGATCAGGGATGGAGAGGGTCTGTTTGACTATGCTGGCAGGGTGGCAGAAAGCTACAGGCATAAAAAAGCCAGTCAAAGAATCGGCTGGACTTAACCACTCCCCCGACAAAAGCCGAAGTTACATCCTCTTCTTTGAAAGGCACTGCAAAATTAAAGCAAATTAATGAAAATCTCAATTGTTTAGTAGCTGAATTAGACGGTGACCACGGAGTGCCGCCACCCCGGAAAATTATTATACAATTACTTCTGACAATAAGGGCAATCGCGTTGTGGTGAGATACACAAAGACGTATCCTGATGGGACAACGTTTTTATTTGAAAAGGGCAGACGCGGTAGAAAGGAGCTTGCGCTTGTGACAATGTATAAACACATAAGAAAAGCACTCTCACCGACGAGAACCTGAATGAACCGGACTCACACACGCCCAAAGCGACTTCGGATTTGAATGCTTTTTTCAGTGGGTAAATGTAGCAATAATTCTCGAGCTGTGCAAGCTGGCGGAGAAAAAACAACGGGGCTTGTGTAGTCACAACATGCAACAGAGGATTGCATCAAGGATAATGAGGATTTGTTTGACTATGCTGACAGGATAGGCTGATGTCAATGTTCTTGGCAGGAATCCGGCAGCGAGAGCGGTGATCGCTGACAGTGAAGAGTCCCGAAAGTATTTGCAGGATGCCGGCATCGATGATGCGGAGATAGCAGATACGTCCTTTTTTGATAAACACAAGAATGATGGACTTAAAACATTTAGGGGATTTGATCCAACAATCGTAAAAATCATTATCTTTGCGGATGCGACACGGATATAAATAGGCCTGACAAGGAGCTTGACGAAGAAATTGTGGTAACGGTCATAGAGTAGGTAATAGAGAATGATCGTCTGACTGCATTGTATAATAAACTTGGTGATGCGGAAAAACTGGAATATAGCAAACTTATAAGTATAATAAGATATGAAACCTAAGTGGATTGATCAGGTGAAGTGGACATACGGCGGAAAGATGGCGGAAGAACTGGAAGCGGCATTTCAGGAGGATTTCATGGCGATCGAGGAAGCCAAGTCGAAAGCCGCGAAACGACAACAAGCTTTGACGGATCAGAGCGAGGATCAGATAGACCAGAAGAGTCCGTATCAGGGAAACCGGGCCGTACATGACGAGATATCCGATTCAAAGTAGGCCGTAATACAGGATCGGAGGATTCAATCCATTTCTGTGACGGTGGCACGGGATTGGCGGAAGCTATCACCAAGATGAAGGTAGTGGCAGAGGCAGCCATCGGTGCGGAATCGCAGTCGAAGCGCGAGGCGATGAGGGCTATCGGAGGGAATCTGGGTAAGCTGCGTCAGGCGATGTCGCGTCAGTGTAAACGCGGCATCGAGGTCGCTTTTTGCTGTTAGAGTTGTCAGTGTCATTTTTATTTGTTATTTTTGCTATATATTGATAATGACATTCTTCATAAGAATCGATTCAAGCATAAATGGCACCATTAATTTCCATCATAACAGTCACGTACAACGCTCAAGCGACACTCCCTGCAACTATAGTAAGTGTTAAATCTCAGACGTTCGGTGACTATGAACATATCATTGTGGATGGGGCATCAACCGACCACACCATTGAATTAGCTCGAAATTCTTCAACCCCACAAATGTATATTGTCTCAGAACCTGATAACGGGTTGTATGATGCGATGAACAAGGGTCTTGGCCTTGCCAAGGGTAAATATCTGATTTTTTTGAATGCAGGCGACTCTTTCCATTCTTCAGAAACACTCGCCACGATTGCCAAAGCAATAGTTGATAATGACTACCCAGGCATTGTCTATGGACAGACACAGCTTGTTGATGCAACCGGTAACCGACTGTGTGATCGGCACCTTACCGCTCCCGACATCTTGACATATCAAAGTTTTGCCAATGGTATGGTGGTCTGCCATCAGGCCTTTGTTGTTCTTGCTAAAATCGCTCCATTGTATAATCTTAAATTTAAATATTCTGCAGATTATGATTGGTGTATCCAATGTTTGCAGCACTCCAGACAGAATGTATATATTCCGCAGATCACCATTGACTATCTCAGTGAGGGGGTAACCACCGCCAATCATCGGGCTTCATTGATCGAGCGGTTCCGAATAATGAGTTATTACTATGGAACCACGCGGACTCTTGTCAATCATTTAAGATTCATACCACGCTACCTCTCACATCAAAGAAAACTAAAAGCAAACAAAACAGAAGTATAGTACCATCGATAAATATGATATTACTTAACACAACCTTCGCAGTTGACCAAACAGCCGAACGGGATTTTATCAACTGGATAAAACAGGAGTATATTCCTGAACTTCGGGCCAACGAGTCTTTTTCGGACATATTATTTACAAAAATCGTCATGCCACCCTCGTCAGAAGTGCAGACTCCAAGCTATGCCCTGCATTTCAAAGCTCCGTCTGAAGAGGTGGCAAGTAATTGGATTGAGACATGTGGAGCCAGAATTTTCTCATCAATCAACAGCCGTCATAAGGACAAGGTGCTTCCATTTATCACTGTGCTGGAAATATTATAATTTATAAATGGAATCCAACATCAAGGATTATGAGCGCATAATCATCGGTATAGACCCTGGCACAAACGTTATGGGCTATGGTCTTCTTGGTATCTCAGGCCGCAAGCCAAAGATGATTGCAATGGGGGTAATCCAGTTAAACAAGCTGGAGAGCCACTACATGAGACTTCGGCGGATCTATGAACGTGTTCTCGGCCTGGTGGAACAATATCTGCCGGATGAAATGGCCATAGAGGCTCCATTTTTTGGTAAAAATGTACAATCAATGCTTAAACTCGGCCGAGCGCAGGGAGTTGCCATGGCAGCCGCATTATCGAGAGATGTCCCGATAACTGAATACGAGCCACGAAAAATCAAGATGGCAATCACAGGCAATGGAGGTGCTTCAAAGGAACAGGTTCAGGAGATGCTCAGACGTATTCTGGATATTCCTAAAGAAAATCTTCTGCCGCAACTCGATGCCACAGATGCTCTTGCAGCTGCTTTATGCCATTATTACGAACTGCAACGACCAACAATAAGAAAAGGGACATCCTCCTGGAAAGAATTTATTGCGAAAAATCCAGAACGCGTCAAATAGTCGTCCTAAGCAATAAAATTTCTTAATTGCTTTAGATTGAAACTGCATAATCGCACAAACCATCGGCTTTAATTTGCTAAATTAATGTAATATGCCTACATTTGCATAAATCATTTAAATACCTTGACAACTTAAATCTAATTAGATATGTACAAATTTGATAAACGTATTGTCATAACACTTGACGCAGGCGGCACAAACTTTGTTTTCGGTGCAATGCAATCAAACGAATTTATCGTTGATCCTATCACAATGCCTTCTAATGCTGCCGATCTTGACAAGTGTCTTGCAACAATGGTAGACGGTTTTGAGCAGATCATCGCAAAACTTGATCAAAAGCCCGTTGCTATAAGTTTTGCTTTCCCTGGTCCGGCCGATTATCCTCATGGAATTATCGGTGGTTATCTGCCCAACTTCCCATCATTCCGTAATGGTGTGGCACTTGGTCCATTCCTCGCTGAAAAATTCGGCATCCCCGTATTCATCAATAATGATGGCGACCTTTTTGCCTACGGAGAGGCTCTCGGAGGAATCCTTCCGGAGATCAACAATCGTCTTGCTGAACTTGGCAGTACAAAGACCTATACCAACCTGTTAGGCTATACTTTTGGAACCGGTTTCGGAATGGGTATGGTAATAGACAATCATCTTAACCGCGGCAATAACTCATGTGCAGAAACATTCTGTCTACGCCATAAGAATCATCCTGAAGTCTACGTTGAGGAAGGTGTAGCAATCCGTGCAATAAAACGTGTCTATGCCGAAAAATCCGGAGACATCAACCACACATACGAACCAAAGGATATCTGCGACATCGCAGAAGGTAAAATCCCTGGAAATAAAGAAGCTGCGATCGCTGCATTTGAAGAATTCGGAGAAGTTGCCGGCGATGCAATTGCCACCGCTGTCACCCTCACAGACTCTCTTGTAGTAATTGGAGGCGGATTGACCGGTGCCCGTAAATATTTCATGCCGGCACTCATGCGTCAACTTCGTGGGGTTCTCCATTCAATCAAAGGTGAGGAAATTCCAAGAATGCCGGCAAAGGCTTTCAACCTCGACGACGAGGAAGAATTCGTACAATTCGCCCATGGCGCAGCACGCCCAATCAAAGTTTACGGTACTGACAAGACTGTGATTTACGATCCTATGAAATCTACCGGTGTTGCCATCTCTAAACTTGGCGCAAGCAAGGCGATCTCCATTGGCGCATACTCTTTTGCTTTGGCAGAACTTGACAAGAATGCCTGATCAGATCACGCAGATAATATTTAAAAAAGGGCGGTGCTTTCACAAGTACCGCCCTTTCCATTCATCACATTAGTTGCTTATTTATGCAATAAGTTCCTTCTAATCTATTTTATATCTATAGTCAACAATGGGTTTCAGTCCAGATCATATCTACTGCTGACTACATCCCAATCAACAATGGACCAGAGTTTATTTAATGCGTCAGCGCGTCGATTTTGATAATCAAGATAATAGGCATGTTCCCAGACATCAAACGTTAGCAGAGGCACCAGTCCATCGGTCAATGGAGTCCCTGCATTAGGCTTCTGGATGATCAACAACTTGCCATCTTCATCACAAGCAAGCCACACCCAGCCGCTGCCAAAAATCTTTACGCCGGCATCCACGAACTCCTTCTTGAAGGCATCAAGAGATCCAAACTGTAGCTCAATAGCTTTACGTAACTCGCCTGATGGCTCCTTGGCACCAGTCGGTGAGAATGTAAAGAAATAGAAAATATGGTTGTAGGCCTGCGAAGCATTATTAAACAAAGCGCCTTCCGAGGATTTGATAATATCTTCAAGATCCATATCCTCGAAATCGGTTCCCTTTATCAAAGAATTGAGATTGTCAATATACGCCTTTTCATGTTTCCCATAGTGGAATTCCACTGTCTTGGCAGAGATTGCCGGTTCAAGAGCATCCGGCGCATAAGGAAGGTCTGGTTGAGTATACATACTAATTAAATATAAAGAATGAGACGTGTTCATTTTACATAAATAGAACACGTCTCAATTCAAAAAGTTCGGTTCGATAGCTATTCGTGCAAAGCTTCTTGTAGCCAATTGAAAATGTATGTGTAAAGTGGTTCCCGCACATCCTTTGATGACAGAATCAGATCGTGCATGCCACCATTTACCGAAATTGCCGTGACATCATGCCCAAGCATCATCCCGTATTTTCTGATATCCTTGACATCAAGCACCGCATCGGCCTTATTGACAGCCGGACTCCAGTCTTCTGCATTGATGCTATTGGCTGAATACATAAGCAGAATTGGCATTTTGATTTCATACTTGTGCTTACGCACATAATGCTGTGCTGAATTGACCGCACGTATCCATCCGAGATCAACCATTGTCGGTTCTATTGATTTCCAATCCGTATTGAACTGCCACTCCCCATGATAGTCAGCGAGCAAGCTTTCCCCATAGGCTGTGCCGGATCCGGATTTGACCGTGACACTGGGCATTAAGGCACCTGTCGCGCTGACAAGATTTATGAAGCATTCAAGATTTCCTAAATTCCAGTCCAGAAACGGGCTGTTGAGAATCAATGCATCAATATCTGCATTTTGTTTCTTGTCAAGATAATAGGTTGCCACAAGTCCGCCGGTAGAATGGCCCATCATCACTACTTTGTCATAACCACACTCACCTATAACCATCAAAGCGGAGTCTATATCCGGAATATACTCATTGAAACTTCTGACTTGACACCGCTTCTGCCCCGGCAAAAGCGAACGCCCATATTTTCGGAGATCAACAGCATAGAAGTCATATCCATGCGCCCGAAAACGATATGCCATTTCCGATTGAAAGAAATAGTCGTTGAATCCATGGATATATAATACTGCATTTTGAGCCGGGATACTGTCTCGCAACCGTACAAGGCTACTTCTAACCGCTCCACTGTAATCCTTTCCTTGATCAAAATATCTCACTTGGAAGTCTGTCCCCAGAGTATCCGGAAACCATTGTTGCGCCATCAAAGGCATAAAGCACAATGATAGCGCAACGGATATTATCAGTTTTTTAATTGCATTCATAAACAATTAACGGCCGAAAGCCCCGGTTATTTTGTCCTATATTGAGGAAGAATTGGAACCGGGAACTTGGAGAACAAAGTGTTGACAGCTTCAGCTATACCCTGAAGATTTCGGAAACTGCCCGATGAATTTCCATTAAGAATAGTCGCGACAGATGAAGAATACAGCGGCAACTTCTCTTGAATATTCACCATATCCATAGTCAATACACCCTCCCTATACACTCCTGTTATAACCTGCGCATTCTGATATTCAGGCCAATAATACTGACGAGGATACATAAAGAACGGATAATAATATGGATAGGGAGCCGGTCCGTAATACGGATAATAGTTCGACATCAATGGTTCTGTCTGTAATTCCTTATGAACCGACAGACCTATATTTATTAGCAATGGCGATCCGGGATCTTCCTGGAATCCGCGCTCCACCATCTGCTCCCTGATCGCAGCAGCTATATTATAGTAGGTCACCATCTGCATTCCCGGAGGCATCTTGCCTTCATCCGGAGTGACAATACGGAACGTGTGGTAAGTCGATAGATTCGCATTGTTGTAAACTTCGCTGTTTACCAACGCATATGGGCTACATCCGCTCAGCAGCAGCCCGAAAGCTAACACAAGAAGTCCAAATATCTTTTTCATAACATTTGATATATTTTAGAAGTATTATTTTATATCTGAAACAAAGTGTGATTAGAAAAAGTTTCTTAAATTATTTGTTAATCAGACATTAATGTAATAAATTTGGAACATATTATTGAAAACGTCCACAATTCTGGGTCATACCCTACATAGAACGACACCTACATGGAAGATATCACGCTTGTATTCAATGACTTCATAGCACAATATGGTAGCGTTGACATTGCAGAGTCCGAGTTTAAAATGCGCATTCATGAAGATCCTGAACTACATGCCCTGTATCGACAATGGTGTGAGGATGTCGGAAGCTCTGAGAAGGATGGATTCCTCGACTACTGCGATGAATATCTTGACTCCCAGAACGACGTTTGGAATACATTGAATGACTATGACAATGAATGACATGCCCAACTTCCGGTTTCCGGCTGAATGGGAATACGATTGTGCGATCCTACTTGCATGGCCACATGCAGATACGGATTGGAATTATATGATCGATGAGGTCAGGGATTGCTATATAAAACTGATCACGGCAATAACAAAATATCATCCGGTATTTATCGTGTCTCCAAATGCATCAGAATTAAAAGACGTGATGCCACGTACCACACCCGACAGAATATTTCTAATAGACCTACCGACCAACGATACATGGATACGCGATTACGGTCCACTGACAATGCTGTCGGGGAACGGCGATTTTATCCTTCGCGACTTCTGCTTCAATGGGTGGGGAATGAAATTTGCCGCGGATCGCGATAATCTCGTCAACTCCTGCTTGTGCGAGAAAAAACTCTTCTCAGTTGAGCTGATCAACAACCGGGATTTCGTGCTTGAAGGTGGTGGGATCGAAAGCGATGGAAATGGCTCATTAATGACAACCTCAAGATGTCAGCTTTCCCCAAATCGAAATGCAGTTCTGACCAGACCACAGATTGAACAAAAGCTCAAGAATTATTTCAATGCCGATAATTTAATCTGGATTGACCATGGCTATCTTGCCGGCGACGATACAGACAGCCATATTGATACCCTGGCAAGGTTCGCACCACATTCAACCATAGTCTATACTGGATGTCAAGATCAAACCGACGAGCATTTTACCGAACTCTCATTGATGCAGCAAGATCTGAAAAATGCAAGGAATAAGGACGGTTTGCCATACAATCTGATCGAATTACCTCTCCCCGACCCTATCTTCGATGAAGACGGACAACGTCTGCCGGCTACGTATGCAAATTTTCTCGTCACACCTGAAGCCGTATTCATGCCGGTCTATGGGCAGCCCCGTAAAGATCAGCTTGCCGCCCAGATTCTATCAATCGCTTACGAGCGACCTGTTGAAACCATCGATTGCAATGCCTTGATTAAACAGCATGGTTCGCTACATTGCGCAACAATGCAAATCCCATTGAATTCAATATCAGTTCTATAATGAATAAGAAATTAAAAGTTGGCATAATACAACAAGCCAAAACCGATGATATCCTGCAAAACCAGAATCGCCTCGCCAATGAAATCCGTCGATTAGCTACGGAACAGTCTGTTGATCTGATTGTCAACCAGGAACTTCACGATTCATTGTATTTCTGCCAGACCGAGACCACTGACAATTGTGATCTTGCCATCGGATTGCCCTCGCAGACCACTGAGTTCTACTCGGCGTTAGCCAAAGAGCTAAATGTTGTAATTGTCACTTCATTATTTGAAAGACGTGCGCCGGGACTATACCACAACACAGCTGTGGTTTTTGAAAAAGACGGATCTATTGCCGGAAAATACCGGAAGATGCATATCCCGGATGATCCGGCTTACTATGAGAAATTCTACTTCACGCCCGGAGATCTCGGATTCGAACCTATCGACACTTCAGTTGGAAGACTCGGTGTCCTCATTTGTTGGGATCAATGGTATCCTGAAGCTGCTCGTATTATGGCATTGAAAGGTGCTGAAATACTGATCTACCCTACTGCTATTGGGTGGGAATCAAGCGATCCTGCCGACGAGAAGCTCCGACAGAGAGAGGCATGGATGACAGTTCAACGCGGACATGCGGTAGCTAATGGACTCCCGGTTGTCACTGTCAATAGAGTGGGGCACGAGGCGGATCCATCCGGGGCTACCAATGGTATCCAGTTCTGGGGCACAAGTTTTGTTGCCGGACCACAAGGAGAGATCCTGTATCAAGCATCCAATTCTATTGAAGAATCCGCAATTGTGGAAATTGATATGACCCGTTCGGAATGGGTACGGCGCTGGTGGCCATTCCTGAGAGATCGCCGTATTGATGCTTACGATGGGCTCACACGGAGATTCATAGACTAAACAAAAAAATAAGGAGCGGCAAAGTACTGAATGTATTTTTCCGCTCCTTACTCAATATCTCTTATTTAATTATCCCAAAACACATCCGGGTAGCTGACGGCAATTATATCTCGAGGACATAACCTCGCCGTAGGCACCGGCCGATCTCAGGGCAATAAAATCGCCTCTATGTGTTATAGGTAATAATTCAGCTGTTCCAAACACATCCGATGACTCGCAGATTGGCCCTACTACATCGTACATTGCCTTCTCCGTCGAATCCGATGATATATTCTCTATTTTGTGGTGTGCCTGATACAATGCCGGCCTGATTAGATCAGTCATACCGCCATCAACAATTAAAAATTTCTTATTGACTCCATTTTTAATAAAGAGAGTCCGGCATATAAGGGAACCACACTGTCCGGTAATCGATCTGCCAAGTTCGAAATGAAGTTCTTGACCCTCTCTCAGATCGAGGTTATCCCGGAATGTATTAAAATATTTTTGAAAATCCGGGATAGGATTTTCGTCAGGATTCTCATAATCTATCCCAAGGCCTCCACCTACATTTATTATCGGGATCGCTATTCCGGCTGCTTCAAATTGACGTTGAAAATCATTTATGCGCTCACACAATGCTACAAATGGATCTTCAATAGTTATCTGTGAACCTATGTGGCAATGAAGCCCACGGAACTCAATCCAAGGATCTGCCACGCATCTCCTGGCTATCTCCAGAATTCTTGATTTGTCAATCCCGAACTTATTCTCAGCAAGCCCCGTTGTGATATAGTGATGAGTATGTGCATCAATCTCAGGATTGACACGCAACGAAACTTTTGCTTTAATGCCACAGTCTTCAGCCAATGCAGAAATCACTTCGAGTTCTTCAAGTGATTCAACATTAAGGCACCCTACACCCTTTTCAAGCGCATAACGTATTTCCTTATCAGTCTTGCCTACACCGGCATAAACAATCTCGGCAGGATCAAACCCACATTCAATGGCTCTTTCAATCTCACCGCCACTAACAACATCTGCCCCGAGACCATAACTGCTTATAATACGCATAAGTTCCGGATTGCTGTTAGCCTTAACGGCATAATGAACATGGAAACCCGGATAATCCGAGTTCTCATTTATAATCTCAAGTGTTGCACGAAGCAACGACAGATCATAATAATAAAATGGAGTTGAAATATCCTTGAAACGATCTATGGGAAACTGCATAACTTTTCTTATTTGTCAAATAAACCTTTGCTAAGCATATTCAATGCTTTAACCTTGTCGTCTTTCTTAACAAGTAAAGATATGTTATAGTTGCTTCCTCCATAGGAGATCATTCGTACGGGAATATCTTTCAAGGCATTGACAACATCAGCTTCAAATCCACGGTTCTGCCACTCAAGATCACCGACAACACAGATTATCACCATATCACGGTCAATTGTCACTGTGCCGTATTTCTTCAGCTCATCAACAATTGCATCCAATGATCGCTCATTATCAATCGTGACAGACACTCCGACTTCCGATGTGACAACCATATCTATCGGAGTTTTGTAGGATTCAAAGATTTCAAACACCTTCCGCAGGAACCCATAAGCAAGCAGCATGCGGCCACTTTTAATCTTTATCGCAGTAATATTATCCTTAGCGGCTACAGCTTTAATCTCTCTGCTTGGCTTGGCATTATAGATCACTGTTCCCGGTGCATCCGGTGCCATTGTATTTAACAGCCTTACGGGAATATTTTTTAATTTTGCGGGAAGTACACATGTCGGATGAAGGATCTTTGCTCCGAAATAAGCGAGCTCGGCAGCCTCTTCAAAGTGTAATTGCCCGACCGGACTCGTATTCTCGACAAAGCGCGGATCGTTATTGTGCATTCCGTCTATGTCCGTCCAGATTTCTATTTCATCGGCATCTATCGCCGCTCCTATAAGCGATGCGGTGTAGTCGCTTCCACCTCGCTGAAGATTATCAACCTCCCCGTATGCATTACGGCAAATGAAACCTTGTGTCAGGAACAAGTCTGCATCAGGATTAGCATCGAGCATGGGGCGCAGATTCTTGCAGATATAGTCAAGATCCGGCTCTCCATCCTTATCCATTCGCATAAATTCAAGAGCAGGCAAAAGAACCACCTTCACGCCCCGGGACTTCAGGTATAGATCCATAAGTCCGGTAGACATCTGTTCTCCACATGCCAGAACCTCTTTCTCATCAAAAACGGTAAAAGCCGGTTTATTTATATTCCGCAGGAAATCAAAATATCGGTCAACAACATCTGTGGCTTTTTCCCGGTATTCTTCAGTATCAAACAATTCGGCGATAACCGAGGTGTACTTGCTTTGAAGTGCATTTATAACCTCAGCTGCTCCGGCCGGATTCTTTTTGTACATATAGTTGGAGATTTCGACCAGAGAGTTTGTCGTACCCGACATGGCACTGAGAACAATGATATTGCGTCCTCTGCCTGATACTAACTCTGCAACACTTTTCATCCGGAGAGCACTACCAACGGAAGTGCCGCCAAACTTCATTACCTTCATTTGATTGCAAATTTGATTATTTATGCAAAATTACGCTTATTTTTTCGGATTGCAATATCATCATGCAATTCCATAAGCATTATTTTTCCTCAATATGTTTGTCAAAGCATTTCAGCTCTCTTGCAGGATACTGTTTCACCAACGAAATATTGTGCGTCGCAACGATAACGGCGGTTCCTGATTCTGCTATCTCATGAAATCGTTTCATGATCTTTGATCCTGTCTCCGGATCAAGATTCCCGGTAGGCTCATCAGCAAGAATCAGACGCGGATGGTTAAGCATTGCTCGTGCCATAACTATACGCTGCTGTTCGCCGCCGGATAATTCCTGAGGCATCTTATAGCTTTTATTGAGCATGCCGACATCCCGAAGCACCTGTTCAAGACGTTCACATTTCTCCGCCTTATCCTTCCATCCGGTTGCATCAAGAACGAACATCAGATTGTCGTAGACATTTCTGTCGGATAACAGACGGAAATCCTGAAAAACGATCCCTATCTCTCTCCGTAGAAAAGGTATTTCCTTTCTCTTTATCGTGACCATGTCACGTCCGAGCACATCGGCTTTACCGGCAGCGATAGGTATTTCAGCATACAACGATTTCAGGAACGAACTTTTTCCACTCCCGACTTTGCCGGTCAGATACACCAGCTCTCCTGTGTTGACAGTCAGATTAATATTCTTCAACACAACAATATGGTTGCGATGCAACTCTACTCCGGAATAGTTGATAAGTTGTTCCATAAAAATCATTTATATACGGTCAATAGCCCATTTCCGAGATGAATTTTATCCGCATCAGTCTGATTTCTTCTTCTGAATATTCATCGCCGAGTTCACGGAACGCTTCGTTCAGGTCGCCATGTTCGCTCGTCTTGAAATAATCAAACACATCCTGCTGCTGCTCTTCATCAAGAAGCTCATCAATATAATAATTGATATTGATTTTTGTTCCGGAATTGACAATTGCCTCTATATCATCCAATAATTCATCAATCTCCAATCCCTTTGAATTGGCAATCTCATCAATTGGAATCTTGCGGTCTATCGCATGAATAATGGCTATTTTGACCTTGCTCTTGTTCGCAACAGTGCGCACAACAAGATCTTCCGGACGCTCTATCTCGTTTTCCTCAACATGCCTGCGGATAACCTTTACAAATTCCTCTCCATACCGCTTAGCCTTACCGGTACCGACACCGGATATGTTGGCAAGTTCCTCTATTGTGATAGGATAGGTCGTGGCCATGGCCTCAAGCGATGGATCCTGAAAGATAACATACGGAGGCAGTTTTACACTCTTTGCTATAGTCTTGCGCAGATCCTTCAGAATTGAATACAGCTCTGGATCTGCCGCACATCCGGCACCGCCTCTGACAACTTCAGGTTCGGCTTCTTCTGAGAATTCGTTATCCTCCACGATCTTAAATGAAACCGGGTGGTCAATAAATTTAGATCCTTTTGGCGTGAGCTTAAGTATGCCATATTGCTCAATATCTCTGTCGAGATACCCTGCGATAACTGCCTGACGGATCACGGCATTGAGATGGCGTGCATCAGTTTTGGCTATACACCCGAAAACGTCAAGGTCTTCGTGGTTGTATGATTTTACATCTGCCGTCACTCTTCCACGTACGACATCTATAATATGATCAGCTTTAAATTTCTCTTTTAGCGCACTTACGGTTTCAAGAATTGCGCACAAATCATCTTTCGCTTCCACTTTTTGCTTTGGTTTCAAACAATTGTCACAATTTCCACAGTTGTCAACTTCATATTTCTCTCCAAAATAATGTAGCAATGACATGCGTCGGCACACACTCGATTCAGCATAAGCTGCCGTCTCAAGCAACAGCTGCCGACCGATTTCCTGTTCTGCTACCGGTTTATTTTGGATAAATTTCTCCATCTTCTGAAGATCCTTTGCCGCATAGAATGTTATGCAGATGCCTTCGCCTCCATCACGTCCTGCCCTGCCGGTCTCTTGATAATATCCCTCAAGTGATTTCGGCATGTCGTAATGGATCACGAATCTAACGTCGGGCTTATCTATACCCATGCCGAATGCAATCGTGGCAACGATGACATCAACCTTCTCATACAGGAAGGCATCCTGATTCTCAGATCGCGTCGCCCCATCCATTCCGGCATGATATGGAAGTGCCTTGATATCATTGACGATCAGAAGCTGAGCAAGTTCCTCCACTTTCTTTCTGCTCAAGCAATAGATAATGCCGGACTTTCCTTCCATTCCCTTCACGAACTTTATTATATCCTTATCTATCTGAGCCGTTTTAGGGCGGATCTCATAATATAAGTTCGTTCGGTTGAACGAGGATTTGAACACGTTGGCATCGAGCATCCCGAGATTCTTCTGTATATCATGTTGAACCTTTGGGGTCGCTGTCGCCGTCAAGGCTATCAATGGACGTTGTCCTATTTCATTTATAATAGGTCGTATCCGGCGATACTCCGGCCTGAAATCATGTCCCCATTCCGATATGCAGTGTGCTTCATCAACTGCATAAAAAGAAATTGGAACATTCTTCAGGAATTCAACATACTCATCTTTAGTCAATGATTCCGGCGCTACATATAGCAATTTGGTGACGCCGGAAAGGATATCAGCCTTCACTTTATCGACCGCTGATTTATTTAATGATGAGTTAAGGAAATGGGCAATACCGTCGTTTTCGCTGAAATTACGCATTGCATCCACCTGGTTCTTCATTAAGGCGATAAGTGGGGATATGACTATGGCCGTACCATTCATCAAAAGAGATGGCAACTGATAGCACAAAGATTTGCCACCTCCGGTGGGCATAAGTACGAATGTGTCATTGCCATCTATTAGACTCTGTATAATGGCTTCCTGATTACCTTTAAAGGTATCAAATCCAAAATACTTCTTCAAGGCATCAGTGAGCTTTTTGTTCGTGGCCATAGGGAGAAAGAGAGTTTTTCTGAATTAATGTGACAATCTGATTTATTAATTGGTCACTTCAAAGTTTGCTTCCTGTAACTTTCTCAGGGCATACTCATCCGTAACAATAAATTCTTTTATATCCGTTGATGGAGTGTCAAACATGGCATCCATCATAATTGTTTCTACAATAGACCGAAGTCCTCGTGCCCCGAGCTTATACTCGATAGCTTTATCCACAATCAGGTCAAGAGCCTCGGGAGCAAATGAGAGTTTCACGCCATCCATATCAAACAGCTTGATATATTGGCGGACTATAGCGTTCTTGGGTTCTGTCAGCACTCGTCTGAGGGCATCCCTGTCAAGCGGCTCAAGATGCGTCAGCACAGGCAGACGACCGATAATTTCCGGTATCAGACCGAATGATTTCAGATCCTGAGGAGCGACGTATTGCAGAAAGTTATTCCGGTCAACGCCCTTTCGTGCCGTGTTACTGTAGCCAACGGTGTGTGAGTTGAGGCGTTGCGCAATCTTGCGCTCTATACCATCAAAAGCACCGCCGCAGATAAACAGGATATTTTTTGTATCAACAGGGATCATTCGTTGCTCGGGATGCTTACGGCCACCTTGCGGCGGAACATTGACAATCGAGCCCTCCAATAATTTCAAGAGGCCCTGCTGGACGCCTTCTCCGCTGACATCTCGTGTGATCGATGGATTGTCACCCTTTCTTGCAATCTTGTCAATCTCATCTATGAAAACGATGCCACGCTCGGCCTTTTCCACATCATAGTCCGCAGCCTGTAACAAACGCGTCAACAGACTCTCAATATCTTCACCGACATATCCGGCCTGTGTGAGAACAGTTGCATCCACAATGGTGAACGGGACATCAAGTAGGCGCGCTATTGTTTTTGCCAACAATGTCTTGCCGGTTCCGGTCGGGCCCACAAGGATGATATTGCTCTTTTCAATATCAACATCATCGTCCTTAGTCTGATTAAGACGTTTATAATGATTGTACACCGCGACAGAAAGGAATCGTTTTGCCGCATCCTGTCCAATCACATAACTGTCAAGAAACTCACAGATCTCTTTCGGCTTCGGTACGCTCTGCAAATCGAATCCTGCCGCGGATCCCTGTTTGAGACCTCTCTTCTGTTCCTGTCGGAACTCCTCGACAGCATCATGGATATGATCCACACATGATGAGCATATATAGCATGATCCGAATGCTCCCGGGATCATAACCTCTGAACTGTCGGCCGGTTCACCACAGAAAGAACATCTGACAATATTCTGGTTATCTTCGTTTTTCTTCTTTGCCATAATTTACTGCATGAAGATATGCAAATCAATGCTTCGCACGAATCAGAACATCATCAATCATACCATACTCTTTGGCTTCCTGAGATGTCATCCAATAATCGCGGTCGGAATCCCGCTCAACTTTCTCAAAAGGCTGACCTGAATGATCGGCAATGATCGTGTACAGTTCTTTCTTCAGTTTCTGTATCTCCCGGGCCGTGATCTCAATATCCGAAGCCTGACCCTGCGCTCCACCCATCGGCTGATGGATCATAACTCTGGAATGGCGCAGAGCAAATCTCTTACCTTGAGCTCCTGCAACAAGAAGTACAGCAGCCATTGATGCAGCCATACCGGTACAGATTGTCGAAACATCACTGGAAATATACTGCATAGTGTCATAAATGCCCAGACCGGCATAGACCGATCCACCGGGAGAGTTGATATATATGCTCACGTCCTTACCGGGATCCGTTGAGTCAAGATAGAGCAATTGAGCCTGAATCACATTGGCTGTATAGTCATTTACATCAGTGCCTAAAAAGATAACGCGATCCATCATCAAACGCGAGAAAACATCCATCTGAGCTACATTCAGCTGGCGTTCTTCTATGATCGTAGGAGATATGTAGCTGGATGTAATCGTCGATGCATACTGATCCAATGCAAGACCATTCATGCCGAGATGCTTAACCGCATAATCTCTAAAGTCATTTTCTAATTTCATATTTCAGTATCTATTGGAATAATGATTTTCTAATTCAAAATTACGTTTTTTTTATCAAACACACAAGGATCATGATGTTTTTTACCATTGATGCAATTGTCAATTGGCTTCAGTTCACTTATACCACACAATACCTGGTTCAGACGTCATCTCAAACTCAAGCACTGCCCCATCCATGATCTGATCATGTGTTATACTGCTCTTGTTCAGCTTTTCACCATTGAGCTTTACAGACTTGACATATTTATTCGTCTTGGAAACCTGCGGAGCAAGAATTTTCAGCTGCTTACCGTTGCTGAGATCAAGCGTCAGGCTTTTGAACAACGGCGTTCCAATTTCATAAACACCACTCACCGGATTGACAGGATACAATCCCATTGCCGAGAACACATACCATGCCGACATTTGCCCCAGATCTTCATTTCCGCACAATCCGGCAGGAGTATTGGTATAGAAATCATCCATAACCTTTCGGGCATATTCTGCTGTTTTCCATGGCTGATCGACAAAGTTATACAGATAGATCACATGGTGTCCGGGCTCATTGCCGTGAGCATATTGACCGATCATTCCGGTAGAGAATATCGGGAGCTCATGCCCCGGCTGTCCGGTATACGTGAACATGCTGTCAAGACGCTGAGTGAATCTTTCTTTTCCACCGATCAGATCGATTAGCGCCGGAATGTCATGCTGTACCGACCAGAAGTATTGCCAACCATTACTTTCGGATATATGGGCGGTATAATCGTCCGGACAGAAATCAGGCTGCCAGTTGCCCTGATCGTCTTTCGGACGCATGAATCCGGTTGCCGGATCAAATACATTTCGGAAATTTTCCGACCGTTTATAAAACTCATCGGCAATTTCCTTACGTCCCATTTTATCAGCCATCACCGCTATGCAGTAATCATCAAACGCATATTCCAGGGTACGTGAAAGTGACCAATTCTCTGAGTTATATTTATCAACCACATTATAAGGCACAAAACCGAGTTTTTTATATAGGCCGATACCACGGTATTCATCAATATTAGCTGTTGCCACACATGCATCCAAGGCCTTTTGTGCATCAAAATCACCAATTCCCTTCAGATACGCATCAACTATAACCGGCACTGCATGATACCCCAACATCATGTCAGTCTCACCGCCCTGGAAATTCCACACGGGCAGTCGACCATTCTGATCATAAAATGCGAGGAACGACTTGATCATGTCGTTTGTGCGCTCAGGCTCAGTCAAAGTATATAGCGGATGGGATGCTCGGAATGTATCCCACAACGAGAATGTAGAATAATTAGTCCATCCATCAGCCTTGTGGATTTGTTTATCCGGACCACGATAACGGCCATCCACATCGCCATATATTGTCGGAGCGATCATCTGATGGTACAATGCCGTATAAAACGTCACAATATCATCCTGGCTGTCGCTTTCAACTTTGAACTTACCAAGTTCTGCATTCCACGCATTTCGGGTTCTTGCCAAAGCTCCATCAAAGTCATCAGAAGGCATCTCCGCCGCGAGGTTTGCCGCCGCGCCATCCTCACTAACCGCCGATATGGCTGTCGACACAACGATCTGCTCACCGGGAGTAGTAGTGAAATCAAACCTTGCCACCATACCCTTTGCTCCTTTGACACTGCTCTCAACCGATGTGGAGTCTATTGTGACCGATTTCCATGGTTTTGAGAATCTCGAGCGGAAGAAAAGACGCTGATCGCGCGCCCATCCCGTAGAGAAACGATAGCCTTCAACAGTGCATGAATCCACGACCCGTATCTCAGAATCAACCGTAGCATCCCAGTTCGTGGCCTTTAAAAGATTCAGAAAAACGGCGGCATCTCCCCCGGGGAATGTATAACGCTGAACCCCTACACGCTCTGTTGCGGTCAGTTCAACATCAATATTGTAATCGGTCAAATTCACCCGATAATAACCGGCGGAGGCATCTTCATCATCATGTGAGAACTTCGAATGAATGCCAAGTGGCTGCTCAGCCTCATTATAGGGCAATGTCACAGGCATAAAGGAGATATCATACAGATCCCCTGCACCGGTTCCCGATAAATGCGTATGGCTGAACCCAGCGATTGTGCTGTCCGGATAAAAATAACCTGCAATACGATCCCAGCCCGGCAACCCATTATCCGGACTAAGCTGAACCATGCCGAACGGAGCTTGCGCACCCGGATAAGTATTCCCGGTAAAATCCGTACCAATCATTGGATTGACAAGCGATGCATAATCCGTGGTGTCCGCATTTGAAGCTTGAGAAGAACCGGCTGAACTGCACGAAGACACACACACAGCGAATACTCCGGCCGACGCAATAAGGGCAAAATGTCTGATCATTGTGATTTCAAGGTAGATTAGTTACAATTCAATTTGTTCGCAAAACAGCATTGTAATGCAAACTATCACAAAGATACAAATAAATGCGGTCATTTGCAACCGGATCAACGTATTTTTCTCCGCCGATCAACAATCGAAAACCATAAGGATTGTTAAAGTGCCTCCACTGCAGAAAGCCATAATCGTGAAGATGCATCCGAGGGCATCCTCCAATCGCCTCGCGGAGACAGACATACGCTGCCTACCTTAGGGCCGTCAGGAAGACATGATCGCTTAAACTGCTGATTAAAAAATCGACGATAGAATGTTTTCATCCAATGCTTTATGGTGCGCTCATCGTAAACACCATCAAATGCTTTCCGCGCAAGAATCCAAACACGCCCCGGGCTGAAACCATAGCGGAGCATGTAGTAGAGAAAGAAATCATGCAACTCATACGGGCCAACGAGCTCCTCAGTTTTTTGTTTGATATTTCCATTTTCATCAGCCGGAGTCAACTCGGGACTGATCGGCGTGTCAATGATATCAAGCAAAGTAGCCTTAAGCTCCTCCGACGATGAATCAGCCAGACGGCCAAAAACCGAAGCGTACCAACGTACCACATACTTCACCAATGTCTTTGGAACTCCGGAATTTACGCCATACATCGACATGTGATCTCCGTTATATGTAGCCCAACCAAGAGCAAGCTCCGACAGATCGCCAGTTCCAAGAACAATAGCACCTGTTTGATTTGCGATATCCATAAGAATCTGGGTGCGTTCACGAGCCTGTGAATTTTCATAGGTCACATCGTGTATGGCCGGATCGTGGCCAATATCAGAAAAATGCTGATTAACCGCTTTTGCAATCGGTATCTCGCGGATAGTCACGCCAAGAAGCCTCATAAGCTTTATGGCATTATCATAGGTTCTGTCCGTGGTTCCGAATCCGGGCATTGTAACTCCGATAATATCTTTGACATCACCACCAATCCGTCTCAGCGTATTGACTGCGACAAGTAAAGCAAGCGTCGAATCCAGACCACCGGATATTCCAACCACGATTTTATTGCTTCCAACGGCTTTCAGTCGTCGCGCAAGTCCGGACTCCTGGATAGTCGTGATTTCGGTGCATCGGCTGTCTATCAAACCATCTGTTGCCGGCACAAAGGGCGTAGGGTTTACCGAGCGGTATTCAGGAGCATGAGCAGATGCATCTTCGCAGTCATTGACGCTTAAATACGATCCCCCATCCACACCATTGCAACGGGCACAGTCAACAAACGTCGTTGTATGGAATCGGTCGCGATCCAATGCAGCGATATCCACATCAACGACAACCATGGGATTGTCAAGAAAATCATTCTTGTCATTTTCCGAAAGAATCGTTCCATTTTCCGCAATAATTGTCTTAGGCAGAAAGACAACGTCAGTCGACGACTCCCCGAAACCGGCGGAAGCATAAGCATAAGCACAGATACAGCGCGCAGACTGTTGTTGAATCAGAGACCGCAGATAGGAATATTTACCAATAAGATCGTCTGATGCGGAAAGGTTGAAGATGACTTTAGCCCCAGACATCGCAAGCATAGAGGATGGAGGAACCGGAACCCATAGATCCTCGCAGATCTCAATGCCTATCTCAACGCCATGCGACTCAAACGTCCGGACATTCCGGTCAGAAGCCGGGGCAAACCAACGGCGTTCATAAAACTCATTGTAGGTCGGTATGAATGTCTTCTCGATAAATTCAACCTCACCACCATGCACAAAGGCAGCACAATTGACCACACATCCATCCTCCTTGGCAACCGGAAGGCCTACTATCACATGAACATTCAGCTCTCTGGATGCAGATGCGATTTTATCCAATCCACATTGCGCCGCCTTCAAAAGAGTTGCATTATGGAACAGATCCCCACACGTGTAACCGGTTATGCATAATTCCGGATAGACCGCAATTTCAACACGTTTTTCTTCCAAAGAGTGCATTGATTCAATGATTTTCGATACATTGAATTCAACATCCCCGACCTTATGCTCAGGAGCGACAGAAGCTATTCTTAAAAAACCGTTAGTCATATCTGCATGAATTTTCTACAAAAATACGCATTTCTTTCAAACAAGTGGCAGAAATTAAACATAAACGATTAAATTTGCGTTTACAATATACGCCAAAATTCATTGCAAAATATTCATTCATCACAATCTCAAAGAAATGAAAAATAAATTCGCCACATTGATCAAGGGTGCAATCATACTATGTTTCAGCGTCGTATCTCTGACCGCCATAGCACAAAAGGGCGAAAAGAGTGTCGGACTTCGCGGTGGATTCACAACAAGACACACAACAGCAACCGCTGGATTGTATTTCTCATACCGTTTCTCCGAACATTTCCGGTTTGCGCCCAAGGTGGATTATGCGTTCCGACATAAAGGCGTAGACGGATTTTCCTTCAATTTCGACTGTGAATCCCCCATCGCCCTCGGTCAGCCCGAGAACAAAGTAAACTTCTACCCTATTCTCGGTCTGAATTATTCCACAATTACGTCGCGTACAATCATAGAAGCTCCTCAGAACAACGATCAAGAGACAGAACAATCTGATGACTCTTCGCAACGCACCGGACGCTTCGGACTTAATACCGGAGCCGGAATAGAGTATTTCGCCACCCCGACATTACGTCTGGCGCTGGAAGGGAAATGCCAGTTTGTCAAGAGTAACACCGGCGGATGGTTCACACTTTCCATCGGCTATGTATTCTGATCAATGCTGATACAGGTATCGTTTGATTGAACGTTTGGGGGTCTTTTCGAATTCCTCACTCATCAACTTATGACCGGCAACGCGGCTATATGCTGGAATCTCCGTATTAAGCTGGGCTATATTATCTTTCATGACATTTTCTATGCCACCAAGGTCAAGACCGGCTTTTGATGCGAGGTCATAGTCAGGATAGATCAATGCGATCAAGCGACCATTATCCGAAACCACAATCGATTCGCTAACATACGGCATATTGTTCAAGACCTGCTCGATTTCCTCCGGATAGATATTTTGCCCTGACGGACCAAGAATCATGTTCTTATCGCGCCCTCTAAGGAATATATAATTTTCATCGTCGATCGTGCCAATATCGCCCGTGCAAAGCCATCCGTCCGAAGAGATAGCCGCAGCGGTAGCATCATCATTCTTGAAATAGCCTCGCATCATATTGTCGCCTTTGACCCATATCACGCCGGCACCGGTCTCCGGATCAGGATTCTCTACCTTAGCCACCATGCGGTCAACAACCTTGCCACAAGAACCTTTCTTTGCCTCACGCCATGGAGCATAAGAGATCAGAGGCGCACATTCAGTCATCCCATAACCGACAGTGAACGGGAAATTTATCCTACGCAAAAATTCCTCGACATCCTTGTTGAGAGCGGCACCACCAACGATCATTTCCTCCAGCTGTCCACCAAAAGTCGTGGTCAACTGCTGCTTAATCTTGGCAAGCAGTCGATCATCCACAAACGGGACATGCATCAATATCTTCATCAATGGCTTATCCAGTAACGGGAACACCTTTGTCTTGATGATTTTCTCAATGATCAGCGGCACGGATACAATCATTTTGGGCCGCACCTTGGCAAAAGCCGCCATTATGACCTGTGGCGACGGGGTTCGCGTCAGGAAATGAATATGACATCCTGCCACAAACGGATATATTACCTCCACCAAAAGGCCATACATGTGAGCCATTGGCAGCATGCTGACAATCCCATCTTCAGGCCTGAGGAAATCAATATGCTCGATGGCGAACTGAAGATTAGACCAGAGATTCCGGTAGGTCAGCATCACCCCCTTGGAAAATCCGGTAGAACCGGAAGTATAGTTAATAACAACCTCGTCGGGTCGTTCGTCGGCATACACCTTGAAGTTGTCGGCAGTGAAACGCTCCGGGAACATCGCCCCGAAATACTCATTAAGATGCGCTCTCGCATCAGCCAGATCTTCATTTCTGCATGAGAAAAGAGAAAAATCATTCAGATTAAAAATACCATCGAGTTCCGGCATTGAATCACCATCGAGATTCTCCCAAATGGCCAGATCAGCAAACAGGATACGTGATTCACTATGGTTCACAAGATGATGGATCGTGTCGGGCTTGAACTCATTCAGGATAGGCACCGCAACCGCTCCATACGAAACAATACCCATAAAAGCCACGGCCCACTGCGACGAATTCTTTCCACACAGCGCAACCTTATCGCCAGGTTTCAGACCAGACCGCCTGAACAAGATGTGGATCTTGGTTATTTTTCTTGCAACATCCTTGTAGCTATACGAAACACCATTGAAATCAGTCAGCGCCGGAAGTTCCCAATTAGAGCGAATTGACTGTATAATATACCCGTTAAGGGTGTCTTGAAATACCATATATCAGATAAATTTGTGAAAATTACGGCACAAAAGTAACAATATTCGTTTAAAAAGAAGTTGAAAAGCGCAAAAAAGCAACCAAAATCAAAATAAAGCACTAATTTTGCAGAAGAATAAAAAACAATCCGTTTTATACCGCAACAACAATGAAAAGCAAAACCTTATTCGGAACAATGCTGGCATCAATAGCAGTTTCCTGCGCAAATGCCACCGAACCATCCAACTACTCCCTTACCGTAAACCTCACGCCTGACGAAGATGGCATCTATGTATATATCCTCGATTATGACACCAGGGCAAAAGTAGACAGCGCACTCGTTGACAATGGCGTTGCAAAATTTGAAGGAGCGATTAAAGATCCTTTCTATGCACGTCTGTTAGCCGACGGCGACAGGATCGGCGATCTGATCATTGAGCCGGCAAACATCACCGTCACCCCGGCCAGCCGTTCGATCGAAAGCACCGGTTCGCTGAATGGCAAACTGGACGGAATGCAATCCCAGCTGGCGGAACTGGCCAAAGAATTCCGCGCCATTCCCAATGACTCCACCGCTGACAAACGACGTGAGGAAATCATCGGAAAGTACAACAATATTGTCGCAACAACCCTGAAAGAAAACTCAGACAACATTCTGGGCTACATCCTATTCCTCGAGAACGCATCAAGCGCACAGAACCTTGCTGAGCTTGACAACCAACTTAAAGAATATCCTCGCTTTGAGAATTTTGAAAGAGTCAAGGCCATGAGAGCAAATCTCATTAAAAAGGAAGAAACATCCGTCGGCAAAAAATACAAAGACTTTTCCATCACAAACAACGGCAAGACTCAGAAGCTCAGCGACTATGTAGGCAACGATCATTATACATTGGTCGACTTCTGGGCAAGCTGGTGCGGTCCATGCATCCGCGAGACAAAAGTCATCAAAGAATTGTACAACAAATACAACGGCAAAGGACTCGAATTTCTCGGAGTAGCCGTTTGGGATGAGCCTGAAAACACCCAAAAAGCTATCGAGACACACCAATTGCCCTGGGATATGATCCTCAATGCCCAGACAATCCCGACAGATCTGTACGGCATATCAGGAATCCCCTGCATCATACTGATCGCACCCGACGGAACAATCGTTAGCCGCGACAAACAGGATCAGGATCTCATCAATGACGTTGAGGCAGCCATGGCTACATACAAAGCCACCCAAGCGGAATCTGCCGAATAAAAAAGGAAGAACCAATCGTGATTTTACAAATCGAAAAAGATATGATTGACAAAATAAACAGTCTAAAAGCAGAACTCGAGACACTTACAGCCAAATCAGAGGCTGAAGTAGAAGAACTACGCATCAAATATCTCAGCAAGAAAGGTGCAGTTTCATTGCTATTCAATGATTTCCGCACTGTCCCGGCTGACCAGAAAAAAACAATAGGACAAGCCCTGAATGAACTTAAAAACATTGCAACCGAAAAGATCAATGGTCTGCGTGAGCAACTTTCAGAGGCAGAATCCGGAACCGAATCCATTGACCTGACCAGAACACCGGCGATCATGCCACTGGGATCACGCCACCCATTGTCGATAGTCCGTGACGAGATCATTTCAATCTTCTCCCGACTTGGCTTCACCGTAGCCGAGGGTCCGGAAATAGAAGACGATTGGCACGTGTTCTCATCATTGAATTTCGCAGCCGATCATCCTGCCAGAGACATGCAGGATACCTTCTTCATCCAACGCAATCCCGATGTTCTGTTGCGCACACACACATCATCGGTTCAGTCACGAGTCATGGAGCACAGCCAGCCTCCAATCCGCATTATCTGCCCCGGACGTGTGTACCGCAATGAGGCCATCTCCGCACGAGCCCATTGCTTCTTCCATCAGGTAGAAGCCCTCTACGTTGATAAAAACGTATCATTTGCGGACTTGAAACAGACACTTCTGTATTTTGCACAAGAGATGTTCGGCCCAGAGACAAAGATCCGTCTTCGTCCCAGCTACTTCCCATTTACAGAACCTTCTGCGGAAATGGACATTTCATGCAATCTGTGTGGAGGCAAAGGATGTTCCTTCTGCAAACATACCGGATGGGTGGAAATTCTCGGCTGTGGAATGGTGGATCCCAACGTGCTTGACGCATGTGGAATTGATTCAAAAGTCTACAGCGGCTTCGCACTTGGAATGGGTATAGAGCGCATCACAAACCTTAAATATCAGGTAAAAGACCTGCGCATGTTTTCTGAAAATGACCGCCGCTTCCTGGAAGAATTCCAAAGCGCGCATTAACCCCATACCAGATCATGAGCGGAGTTGCGCTTGAGATGATATTAGTTGCCACGGGTGGCGCAACCGGGTGTATAGCAAGATATGGGACAGAACATATCAAGCTATTTGCAAACAACCAGTTCAACACCGTTGTCACAAACCTTACAGGATGCCTACTGATAGGCATCCTGTGGGTTATTATCGGGAAGATTTCTTCCACCCCCGAGTCCTTGAACCGCTTACTGATAACCGGATTTTTGGGTGGCTTCACTACATTCTCAGCATTTTCCCTACATCCGATCCTGATGCTCCGCAACGGACAGTACACAGAGGCACTTGCGTATATCGCCATAACAGTAGTTGGCGGAATCGCAGCATGCGCACTTGGAATGTGGGGCACAGAAAAAATAACAAGACTGATCTGACCTATGACAATCTCCGAACGATATAAGAAAGTGATCGAATGGTTTCAGGCATCCATGCCGGTAGCAGAGACGGAACTTCATTACGAAAATCCTTATCAACTATTGGTCGCCGTGATCCTGTCGGCACAATGTACAGACAAGCGGATCAATATGATCACCCCGGCCCTATTTCAAGCATTTCCTACTCCGGCAGATATGGCTGCCGCAACCATTGATGAAATATTTGAATATATACGCAGCGTGTCCTATCCAAACAACAAGGCAAAAAATCTGCATGGTATGGCATGTACGCTTGTAGAGCAATTTGGCGGAGAAGTACCATCGGAACTATCAGAACTATTGAAAATACCCGGCGTGGGACGGAAGACAGCCAATGTGGTCCGTTCGGTAGTCTTCGGACAATCAGCTATGGCAGTCGACACACATGTTTTCCGCGTCAGCGAACGCATAGGGTTGACAACAGAAAGCAAAAATCCATTACAAACCGAACAGACCCTTGTACGCCATATACCAGAAGAATTGATCGGGACTGCGCACCACTGGCTAATACTTCACGGGCGATATGTCTGCAAAGCACGCCGCCCGGACTGCCTTAACTGCGGACTTACAAGCGTGTGCCGTCACTACCAGAAAAACTCAAAAAATGCCGACTGATACAACTGATACATTTGTAGCTTCGATCAAAGGGTTTATATCCAAAACCGGGCTTCCTCTGCCTCATACCGACAAGCCAATGATTGTGGCATTGAGCGGAGGTGCCGATTCCGTCGCGCTATTGTCCGTTATGACAACTCTTGGCTACAAGTGCATTGCCGCGCATTGCAACTACCATCTGCGCGGAGAAGAAAGCGACAGAGACGAACTCCATGCAAGAAGCATAGCCAAACAGCTCAACGTTCCAATCCTTGTCGAGCACTTTGATGTGGGCGAGTACCGCAGCGCGACAAACGAAAGTTCAATAGAGGTAGCCTGCCGGGATCTGAGATACCGTTGGTTTGAAGAGCTAAGGCAGAGACATAACGGCTTGGGGATCGCCGTGGGACACAACTCAGATGATAATTGCGAGACCGCCATATTCAATCTACTGCGCGGAAGCGGAATCTCCGGGTTGAGAGGTATGCTCGCAAAAAATGAACGTCATGTCATCAGGCCAATGCTGACAGTATCGCGAACAGACATCGAGCAATATCTGAACAGGATGCGGCTGACATACATCACAGATTCATCCAATCTGACAAACGATTATTCTCGCAATAAAATCCGAAACCAAATTCTTCCAGAAATAAAAAGATATTTCCCGGACGCACGGAATGGGATGTTAAGAACCATTTCCAACATACAGGATCAAGAGAAATTGTATCGTCAGCTACTTGAAGATAAAAAGAAGCTTTATACCACAGATGTAGCCCCGGTCACTATAGATCTCAAAAAACTTATTGAGAATGAACCCAGTGCAGCCTTGATGGTCTATGAATGGTTCAAGTCCTATGGCCTTTCACGAACACAGGCAGAAAATATAATTGCCGCTGCCAACAGTACGGGAGCGACATTCAGTTCCGCCGACCATATATGGACCATAGACAGAGGATCACTCATCAAGATAGACAACCATGGGCCATCGGCAGCAGCACTACATGATCTTTATGATATTGAAGAACACGACATATCGGAATTCCATCCTGACAGAAATCCAGACATAGCATATTTCGATGCCTCCAAAATCAAAATAACGGATTTATCCGTCAGATATCCACAAACCGGTGACCGGATAAAACCATTTGGAATGAAAGGCACAAAACTTGTCAGTGATATTCTTGCAGAAGCACGAGTGCCGGCTGCACTAAAAAACCGGATTCCATTATTAATGAACGATAAAGAAATTCTATGGATATCCGGAATCAGAGCTTCGTCAATGTACAAAGTAACCGATAAAACAACTTCATTCCTAAAGATCCGCTATAAAAAGCAAACAAAATATCAAAAGCAAACAGAATGTTAAAATAAACATACTCTCAATCCTTTCAAATATTCTTTATTAACTTTGTTGTCGAAGAGATCCGGCATAGATATACCGATCAATACCATAACCCCCGTGTGGACACACACGTTGAAACCTGAAGATATGAACCGAAAAGGCAAACTATATTTCCGCTACGGCACTATGGGCTCCGCAAAAACAGCCCTACTTCTTACACAGGCCTATAATTTTGAAGAGCGTGGCATGCGCTACGTGTGCCTGAAGCCGATTATAGACAACCGAGATGGGAAAAATGTGATCAAATCCAGAATCGGCATTGAACGCGAATGCCGGTGGATATATAACGACACGAACATCTATGAGCTTGCCCAAGAGCTGTTTGAAGAGCAGATGACCGTAATAGACTGGATTCTGGTTGACGAGGCTCAATTTCTATCTGAGGAACAGGTGGATCAACTTGCACGCATTGTTGATGACTTCGGGTCAAATGTGATCTGTTATGGGCTCAGAACCGACTTCCAAAGCCACTTGTTCGAAGGATCACGCCGCCTTTTTGAAGTTGCAGACACCATTGATGAGATCAAATCGACATGCAATTGCGGAAGAAAAACAATTATCAACGCACGAATAGATGCAAAGGGAGACTTCGTTGAAGAAGGCGCACAGGTAGAGATCGGCGGCGATGACCGCTACATAGCCGTGTGCCGCAAATGCTGGCGCAACAAACGCATAGAGCAATCCTCCCGGATCTCGCTACCTTTTCTTGAACTAAACACACACAAATGAAACGACACTATCTCCTCACAATCCTCTTAGCAATATCAATAGCTTTTTCCACATTATCCGCTTCCGAAAAATCAGCAGAGACATTACGCTACAAGATAGTCTACCGCTGGGGGCTGGTCAACAAACAGGCCGGAAGAGCCACCTTCAATATCAGTCACCGCAGTGACGGGTCAAGTCATGCATCAATGTGTGCGCGAACAGAACCATGGGCAGACCATGTGTATAAAGTCCGAGACACACTATTGACAACATTCAATACCAAGACACGACTGCCGTCATCATATACCAGGATAGCACATGAGGGTGGAGCATACGCGAACGACAAAGTCACATTCAGCCGCAATGGCAACACTACATCAGCATCATGCGTCAGACTCCGGCGAGGGAAAAAGGACAAATCCGTCAGCCGCAATGAGACCTCACTGACAGCAAACGGGAATGCCGTGGATCTTCTATCCTCGTTCTATTACCTGCGAGGATTAGATTTCTCCAATATGACCTCAGGCACACCCCACGTAATAAATATTTTTTCAGGCAAGCGGAAAGAAGTGCTGAAAATAAGCTATCATGGGATTGAGACCATCAAAATTGACGGTCAGAATAAAAGAACCCATAAAGTGACTTTTACGTTCACGTCTGAAAATGGGAAAACGACATCAAGCCCAATCAAGGCGTGGCTATCAACCGATGAAAAACATATCCCTCTGAAATTAGAAGGTGAATTAAAAATAGGAAAAGTGCAATGCATTCTGATACAATGATCCGAAAACTTATATTACCGATAATGATTATTGCGACATCTGTCTCAACATCTGAAGTTCAAGCAGAGCCCATCAACAAACAGAAAAAAGTCACTATCGCATACACCACCGATGTGCATGGTAACTTTTTCCCATACGACTTTATCCGATTGCAAGATGCCCCCGGGTGCTATGCACGAGTAGCAACCGCAATAGAGAATATCCGGCAACAAGAAGGGTCCGAGAATGTGGTATTGCTTGACAATGGTGACATTCTACAAGGGCAGCCGACAGTTTATTATTACAACTACATAGATACCATTACGCCACATATTGCCTCAGAGATATACAACTTCATGAATGTTGACGCTGCTACAGTCGGCAATCATGACATAGAGACAGGACATGCAGTATATGATAGAGTGAGACGTGGCTCCAGGACACCGATACTTGCGGCTAATGTCATTGATAAAGCCACAGGACAGCCATATTTCGAGCCATATACGATAATATCACGAGGGGATATGAAAATAGCAGTCCTCGGACTTCTGACACCGGCAATACCAGCATGGCTTCCAGAGAACCTATGGAGCGGCATGCGTTTTGATCCAATGGAAGAAACAGCTTCTAAATGGATCAAGATCATTAAAGAGAAAGAAAATCCTGATGCGATTATCGGGTTATTCCACTCAGGACGCGACGCGTCAAAAACCACTGCCGGATTCATAGAGAACGCGTCTATGACGGTGGCAAGGAATGTGGCCGGGTTCGATGCCGTCCTTATGGGGCATGACCATCAGACCTTCTGCGATACGCTGCATAATGTTTCAGGAGAGACAGTACAGCTTCTTAACCCGGCCAATAATGCCCTGAATATCGGGATATTGACCCTTTCCAAGAATAACCCTGACGAAGCGTTGAAAACAGAAGCGAGACTTATGGATGTAAGCTCAATAAAGCCTTCAGAAAAATTTTTAGAGCATTTTGCAAAATATAAATCCGATGTTGACAAATTCGTAAATCGCGAGATTGCCCAAATTACAGATTCAATCTATACGCGAGATGCCTTTTTCGGTCCATCAGCATTCATGACGCTATTGCATGACCTGCAGCTGCAGATCACCGATGCGGATATCTCGATGGCCGCTCCCCTCACCTTTGACGGCTCAATAGCAGCAGGTCCACTCCGCATCGCCGATATGTTCACACTATACAAATACGAGAACATGCTATCGACATTGCAGCTTACCGGGAAGGAGATCAAAGACTATCTCGAATACAGCTATTCGTTATGGATACAATCGCCAGAGCAATCAAATAATCCACATCTGATCAATTTCGTATCAGAGAATCCAACCCCAGCCAACAACCGGCTGAAAAACCCTTCTTATAATTTTGACTCCGCAGCAGGAATAGACTATACAGTTGACATCACAAAACCCAAAGGCGAGAGAGTTGAAATCAAATCGCTATCGGATGGCCGACCATTTGATCTGACAAGCACATATACAGTAGCCGTCAACTCATATCGAGCCGGAGGCGGAGGTAACCATCTGACAGACGGCTGCGGACTTTCACCCGAAGATCTGAAAACAAGAGTGATCACCACCACTGATAAAGATCTACGATACTATCTTATGAAACTGGTTGAAAGCAGACGGCGCATAACTCCTACCATTGACCGGAACTGGAAGTTTATCCCCGAGGAGATAGCCATGCCACTCATCGAGACGGACAAAGAACTGCTATTTGGAGAAAACAGCTCCAAGTCACAAAAATAAAGCCGCGGCATAATGTTTGCCACTTTGTTGCATCCTCAATGATTGGTTGTTACAAAATATAGCATTATCTTTGCAGCAGTATGATGATGAAACATATCGGAAAATATATCGCTTTATTTCTTATTGCACTGATCAGCATGACCAGTGCAACGCGATATCATCATCATAAATGCGACGGCAGTGCTGAAATCCCATTTGCGTCATGCAAGCTTGGAATATCAAGCGACGGAAATATCTATTGCCACACACATGATGCAGACAAGAACAGCACCCAAGGCAACAAAACACATCACACCCACGAATGCAATACCGACAACTGCAATATCGTGACGCTGACGGCATCAATCCTGTCAACTAAACAAGCATCAAACATTCAGATCCTGACTGATTGCGAAGCGGCTTCAGGCATATCATATATCCCAAGTCCATCAGTCACAAAGACACAAGAGAACAATAATCCAGATCTTCAACAGATACACATTCCGCCATTAGCCGGCGAAGAAAACCGTTACCGAGGTTCACCGCGTGCCTGATATATCCGAGGCATAAATACCTGTCAGCACAGAGTGTTGACGCACAACGCATAACCCCATAACATAACGGAATCCATAATGAAGATCAATCTAATTATGGTGGCACTCTACGCCACTATTATAACCACTTCGTATTCATGCGTCTATCAACATAAAGAAAGCGATGACGACAAAGACCATAACAATGCCGAAGCACAGAGCCAACACGACGGTTCGATAACAGTCAGCGAAGAAGACGCAAGTAAATTTGGCATTGAGACGCGTCCGGCCGAATCAAAACCATTCAACGAAGTGATCAGAGCATCAGGCCGAATCCTCAACAATTCCAATGATCAGGCAACAATATCTGCTCCCACAGCAGGCATTCTCACATTAGGGAAAAACATAACAATCGGGCAACCGATCAGATCCGGTGCATCAATCGGGCAAATCTCCGCCAAGGGAATAAGTGGCGGAGATACGAATCAAGCCGCCAAAGTGGCCGTGGCAACAGCAAAAAAAGAGCTTGAGCGACTTGAGCCGTTGATGAAAGAAGGGATTGTGACCAAGCGCGAATACAACGCGGCATCAGCAGCATATCAGAGCGCCCTCGCCTCCTATTCGCCAAGTGCGGCTTCGGGGACTGTACGGTCGTCAATCGATGGTGTGATACAGCAGTTGCTTGTCCGTTCCGGAGATTACGTTGATGCAGGAACCCCGATAGCAATTGTAGGGAAAAACAGGTCTCTCGTACTGCAAGCCGATCTGCCTGAGAAATACAGGGACAAACTATCCTCCATCATTACAGCAAATATCAGGACGCCCTACGCAGAGAATTGGATCAGCATTGATTCGCTTAATGGGAAACGTACGGCACTCTCTCCAAACGATCAGGTATCCGTATCCTCACAGACAGGCTATCTACCTGTATCATTCACTATCGATAATGATGGCAGCCTGTCGGCCGGATCATTTGTTGATGTGAGCCTGATATGCAGAAGTGAGGAGACAGCATATTCCGTACCAAATGAGGCTATTACCGAACAGCAAGGGAATTATTTCATATATGTCAAGACCGGAAGCCACAGCTATGAGAAACGTAAAGTGATCCCCGGTCTGTCGAACGGAATTGAGACAGAGATTAAATCAGGAATACACGAAGGAGAGAATATAGTTGTGAAAGGAGCGACAATAGTGCGCCTTTCAGAGCAGGGCGGAAATATTCCACAAGGCCATTCCCATAACCACTAAAACCTTCAGATCATGCTTGACAAAATCATACGGTTTTCATTAAAAAACCGTCTTACAATACTTGTTATTACCGGAGCATTACTGATCTGGGGATGTCTGTCGCTAATTGACACGGACATTGATATATTTCCGGATCTTAACGCTCCGACCGTCACCATAATGACTGAAGCTCCCGGCATGACACCGGAAGAAGTAGAACGTACCATCACGTATCCAATAGAGACAGCCCTGAACGGAGCTGCTGACGTGAGACGCGTCCGCTCTGCATCTTCAACAGGATTTTCCGTTGTATGGGTAGAATTTGACTGGAATGCAGACCCCAACATAGCGCGACAGACTGTTTCGGAAAAGATCGCAAACCTTGCCGGACAAATGCCGCCCTCGGCAAGCACACCGGTTCTTGGACCACAATCATCAATTTTGGGTGAAATCATGATCATCGGGTTAAGATCCACCGGTGCGACCACGGCCACAGAGCTACGTACAATCGCAGACCGGACATTAAGCCCAAGAATCCTGTCGCTTGGCGGAGTGTCCCAAGTATCAGTTATCGGTGGCGACGTAGCTGAATATCAGATACGGCTAAAACCCGACAGGATGAAATACTTCGGAATCACACTTCAAGAGGTCAGGGATGCCTCGGAGAGCCTGAATCAAAATGGTTCGGGAGGTGTGATCTATGATTACGGGAATGAATATCTTATCAAAGCGGAGGTACACAGCAATAACCCCGAGGATATAGCCAAAAGCATTGTGCGCAGCAATGCAGAGGGCGAGACAGTGACCATAGGCGATATAGCAGATGTCGTAATCGGCGCGCAAAGCCCCAAACTGGGCACAGCATCGGTAAAGACACAGAATGCAGTGCTTGTCACAGTTACCAAACAACGTGGGGCAAGCACGGAGAAAATCACTGAAAACATTGACCGGATGCTTGGTGAATTAAAGGCAACAATGCCGAGTGATATTCAAATCGACACCGACATATTCCGCCAGAACGATTTCATATCGGGTTCAGTCAACAATCTAAAGGAATCTTTGCTTGAAGGCTCAATATTCGTAATGATTGTGCTATTCATATTCCTAATGAATTTCAGGACGGCAATAATATCCATAGTGGCTATCCCATTATCCATAATAGTCACACTGCTGATATTAAGCCTGTCGGGTATGACCATCAACACGATGGTTCTCGGAGGTATTGCAATCGCTATCGGGTCGCTGGTTGACGACGCAATTGTCGATGTTGAAAATGTCTATAAACGATTACGTCAGAACTTTAGTCTTCCAAAAGACGAACAACTGCCGATAAGAACAATTGTATTTGAAGCATCTAAAGAAGTCCGACTCCCCATACTTAATTCCACCTTGATAATAGTGGCCAGTTTCCTTCCGCTGTTTTTCCTATCAGGGATGGAGGGGCGATTGCTTATCCCACTCGGACTCGCATTCATAATCGCACTTGCGGCATCCACCATCGTGGCATTGACCGTGACTCCTGTTCTATGCAGCTATCTTCTCGCAGGGGAAAAACAGTCATCCTCAACAACGAAAGAGCCATGGCTGTCGCGCAAGCTCAATCAACTATATTGCAAATCATTAGATTCCGCACTTGGCAACCGCAAAAAAATACTGATAATAACCGGTATCACCGTAGCCGGCGCGATTGCATGCTTCTTCACGCTTGGAAGAGGATTTCTGCCATCGTTCAACGAAGGGTCATTGACAATCAATGTAGCGACATTGCCCGGCATATCCCTTGAAGAGAGCGACAGAATCGGACGGGAAGCTGAAAAGATCATATTGTCAATCCCGGAGATAAAGACCACAGCACGCAAAACAGGACGTGCAGAGCTTGACGAACATTCACTCGAAATAAACATGTCGGAGATCGAAGCACCTTATACTCTATCAGGCCAAAGCCGCGAGGAAATGGTCGCCGATCTGCGCCACAAGCTATCACATCTACCGGGAACAAATATCGAGATCGGTCAGCCAATCTCCCACCGCATAGATGCCATGCTTTCCGGTACGGAAGCTCAGGTTGCAATCAAAGTATTCGGCGAGGATCTTGACGCGCTCCGGAGAATAGCCCGAGATATCAAAGATCATATTTCAGCCGTAGACGGGATTGTGGATGTCAATATGGAACAACAGATTGAACGTCCACAGATAGACATTCGCCCACGACGTGAATTACTTGCAAAATACGGGATCACAAACCGGGATTTCACATCCGCAATCGAAACAATGACAGCCGGTATAACAGTATCACAGGTATTTACCGAGGGCGTACCCTATGATATTGTACTCAAGATAGATCCTAATGAATGTGACGGCATCGCTGATTTGACAAACCTGATGATCGACTCCAACATAGGGAAAATACCTCTGAGCTATGTGGCTGAGATCGTGTCGTCGAGTGGGCCAAACACCATTAAACGCGAGAATGTGAAACGCCGTATGGTTGTCTCGGCCAATGTTGAAGGGACAGATCTGAGGAATGCAGTCAACAGCATTAAAGAAGTGATAAATAAACAGGTGACGATACCGGAGAATTACTACATAGAATATGCCGGACAGTTTGAGAACGAAGCCAAAGCATCACGGACACTTGTCATTGCTTCCGCAGGAGCAATACTGCTCATATTGTTGCTTCTCATGCATGAATACCACAGTATCCCTCAGGCTCTGGTTATACTGACGAATATGCCGCTTGCAATAGTTGGCGGAGTGCTAATGCTTTTCATAACCGGCAGAGAGCTGAATATACCGGCAATCATAGGATTCATTTCACTGATGGGAATAGCCACCCGAGGCGGAATGCTACTGGTTTCACGTTACAACTCTCTCAAAGAAACCGGTGTACCTCTCAGGCAAAGATTATTAAAAGGATCGTCCGACCGATTAAACCCGATAATAATGACTGCATTGACCTCGGCATTAGCCCTGATCCCATTGGCGGTCAGAGGGACAGAACCGGGCAATGAGATCCAATCACCTATGGCACTCGTGATTCTCGGTGGACTGATTACGTCTACAATCCTTAATCTCTACATTGTACCAATCCTCTACTCCTATATCAAAAAATCGAAAAAACAATGAAACGAGCAATAACATCCATACTCATAGGAGTAAGTCTGACAATAACAATCGCCGCACAGAATGAAAGATTCAATTATTGTGTTGATTTCATAACATCCAATAATGAGACGCTGAAAGCTGACTCGATCAACACACAATCGCAGATATTGTCATTGCAACAGAAAAACAATCTCTCAGACCCGGAATTGGATCTGAGTCATCAATGGGGACAGCGCGGAATCGGCAATAAATGGAGTGTCGGAGTCAGTCAGAGTTTCGAATGGCCAGGAGTGTATTCTGCTCGAAAAAAGCAGATCAATGCGGAAGTGGAGGCACTGACACAAAACCTTTCGGCTCAAGAAAACGAGCTGCGCATGAATATACGAAATGCATTGATTGAATATATCTACACCCGAAAACTGATCGCTCTGTATAATGATCAACTTGCAAGAATCGATTCACTGATCATAATATACAACAGAGGTGCAGAACTTGGTGAGATTTCCAAGCTTGATGTGAACAAGCTCAAAATAGAACGTATTGCAGCTTCAAGACAATTAAATGAAGCCCAAAATACGCTGACCGGGCATCAGCAAACCATAAAAAATTTAAATGGCGGAAAAGATTGCTCGAACGAGTTGGCCACCCTTAGTGATTTCCCTAATGTAGAACCAGGAAATGTGGATGATTACATACAAACAGCACAAATACATGACCCGAGCATACAAGCACTGACCATGCAATCCGAAGCCATCAGGCATGAAAGCAACGTGGTAAGGCAAAGCTATATCCCGAGCTTTTCCGTGGGATATAGTCATGATTACGAACTTGGCGAACATTTCAATGGAGTGTCTATAGGTCTGACACTTCCAATATTCTCAAACAGAAAGAAGAAATCGGAGATAGCAAGCAGAAGAACATTCATAGAGACATCACAAGAGATAGTGCAATCAGAGATCCATAATGAAATCAAAACTCTGTATAGACAAGTGGTCAACCTGAACACAGAGATTAACCAATATAGGGCTGTCATCGAGGATAAAGATAATATCAGACTGCTCAACATGGCTCTGGATGCCGGACAAATCACATTGATAGACTATCTGCAGCAAGTCAATTATTTCCAGCAAGCGCAGGCCGATTACATCGGAATAGAACGCCAGCGAGCTATATACATGTCTCAATTATGCCGGTGGGAAAATTGGAATTGAGCTGAACAAAACGTGATATAGATTTGCTATTGATATTCAAATTGAATACTTTTGCAAAGAAAGAAGATACAATGGGTAAACAAATCTCAAAATTAAATGACATAGCATCGGCTTATGGAAAGTTACTCCGTGAAGCCGATTCCCTGCTGACCCGGCAGGATCTGGAGATTCTGAAAGAACATATCCGGGACAATAGCTTCTCTGCCACCACAAATGAGGCAGAAATAAACGAATATGATCTTAACGGCATAAACCGATTGTGGCGAAGCTTATCCACGGCAGCGGAGCTTTGTCACAGTATAGCGCCTGACCGCAGCATTATTGCAGCCGTATTGTTATACCCCCTGTTCCGTACAAAACACATAACCCTATCCGAGATTTCGGAGAAATGGAATGATGATATAGCAACCCTCGTGGAAGGGTTGGAAAATGTGCAAGAACTATATTCTCAACATGGAACGGTTGCATCGGAAAACTTCCGGAATCTCATGCTCACATTGGCAAAGGATATCCGTGTGGTGATCATAATGATTGTTGACCGTCTTGTCGTGATGCGCGCCATAAATCATCATCCGGATCAAGAGATGGTGCAGCAAACAGCCATGGAGTCCAGCTATCTATATGCCCCATTGGCTCATAGACTCGGTTTGTATAAGATTAAGGGCGAGCTTGAAGATCTATCACTTAAATACACGAACCGTGAGATGTTTACGCGTATAGCCGGAAAGCTTAACGCCACGAAACAATCACGCGATGCCTATATAGCCTCGTTCATACGTCCGGTCAAAGAGGCGTTGGAGCGTCAAGGACTGAAATTTGAGATCAAAGGCCGCACCAAGTCCATATACTCGATATGGAACAAGATGATGAAACAGCATAACGATGTTGAACAGATCTACGACCTGTTCGCCATCCGCATCATTCTTGACGTTGACCGCGACCATGAGCGAAGTGAGTGTTGGCTGGCATATTCTGTTGTGACAGATATGTTCCAGCCGAATCCATCGCGACTGAAAGACTGGTTATCTGTTCCCAAATCCAATGGATACGAATCACTTCACATAACCGTGCTCGGGCCGGAGGATAAATGGGTTGAGGTTCAGATCAGATCCCGCAGGATGGATGAGATAGCCGAAACAGGTGTCGCCGCTCACTGGAAATACAAAGGTATCAAGAGCGAAAACGATCTTGATTCATGGATGAATCATGTACGTGAGATTCTTGAGGACTCTGCATCGTCGCCAATGGGATTGATGCGTAACCTAAACATGGATCTCTATAGCAAGGAGGTGTTTGTATTCACGCCCAAAGGAGATCTATATAAACTTCCGGTAGGTGCCACCCTTCTTGATTTTGCGTTCCAGATACATTCCCGTCTGGGGTGTACATGCGTAGGCGGACGTATAAATGGCCGTAGCTGCAAGATCAATCAGGAATTGCATAGCGGAGATACGGTTGAGGTAATAACATCATCCACGCAGCAACCCAAACTTGACTGGCTGTCGATTGTGGTCACATCAAAGGCCAGAAACAAGATCCGCCAGACAGTCAATGAAATAAATAACCGACGCGCAGAACTGGCAAAAGAGCTGCTCCAGCGCCGCTTCAAAAACCGCAAAATAGAAGTTGAAGAAGCCAAGATCATGAAAGTGATCAAAAAGCTCGGTTATAAAACAGTGACTGATTTTTACAATGCCATATCTGATGAACAGATTGATGTAAACCACGTCATAGAGCAATATGAACAACTTGAATCACCCGTTGATCAGACATCAGAAATCAGATCAGCGGAAGAATTCACATTCCGTGGTGACTCTACGGCAGAAAGCTCTGATTCCGGAAACGACGTGCTCGTGATCGGAGACGGAGTGAAAGGCGTGAACTATAAACTTGCACGATGCTGCAATCCAATCTACGGGGACAACGTATTTGGGTTTGTGTCATCGGAAGGTGTCATAAAAATCCACCGGCAAACATGCCCGAATGCAGCCCATATTCATGAGCGCTATCCTTACCGAATAATCCAGACACGATGGTCGGGGAAAGCCGGTTCGCATTTTGTTTCGACAATCAGTATAGTGGGAACTGATGATATAGGCATCGTAACGAACGTAACATCAATCATTTCAAAAGAAAGCCGATCGTCGTTAAGGAATATCTCCATAGACTCGCATGATGGTTTGTTCCACGGATATCTTGTAATCGGAGTGGAAAGCAAGAAAGTGCTTGATGATATAATTAAGAAAATTTCAACCGTGAAAGGAGTAAAGAATGTTCAACGGACTAATTAAATTATCTTTCATTGCGGTACTTGCAACTTCCGCAATATCCTGCCAAAACAGTGACCGTAACGGAGAGAAAGAAGCCGAAGATAAATACAGTCAGGCAAAAAATTGTTTTGATCTCGGTCAATACGAAACGGCATCGGCGCTTCTATCAGAAATCGATTCTTTATATCCAAAAGCTGTTGAGACTCGCCGAAAGGCTTCACTATTGCGACCGGAGCTAAAAGAGCGTTGGACCGCCGCGCAATTATCAGAGATAGATTCGCTTCTGGCCGTCAATACAATTATCGGAGATTCATTGCGAAACCTCATAACATTTGTAGACAACCCATTGGAGGGATATTTCGTGGCTAAGGAAATAGGCAAAACAGATCCAAGGACGGACGCAGGCCTGCACGGCCGCATTTCCCCCGGATTTAAATTCTACATAACATCTTCGTCCCCTAATCCAATCAAAAGTACATCCGTACGCCTTTCTGCCAATGGGGAAACTGTCGAGACCCCAACAATCCCCTTTGACGGAGAGCGCAATAACCGATCCGGAAAATGTGAGACAATCACATTCACTGAGGCGGAAAGTGCGCCGCTGGGCGATTTCATACTCAGACACAATCAGGATGCAATCGGATTAACATACATAGGAGAGAATGGACAGGAGCGGCATTCCGAACTCCCATCCATTCAAAAAAATTCACTTGCAACCGAATACCGGTATGCAAAAACAGTTATACGTGATAAGTTTCTCAGATTAGAGAAAGAGCGATTGTCAAAGCAACTGGAGTTATCACGCCAACAGATTGCCCGTTCAAGAGAAAGCCGTTAAACATTTCTCCGCTTTGCGTTTTTATTGATCGTTGCGAGGATTATTGTTTAACGTGCTCGTGCGCTCACGGACTAATTCCGGAGAAACGGCATTGTCATCACCGCGATTGATTGCCACGCCTGAATATTCGCGTGCACCCTGCGCTTTTTCTTCTTTTGACGCAGCCGCTTTTTTACAACATTTTCGTTTCGTTTCCATAGTCAATAATATTTCTTTAATTATTAATATTCTTACGACTATAGAACACGGATCCGACGTGTTTTGTTTGCCGGTTCAATCTATGACTTGATTTAAGTCAGGTCAATCGGTAGATTGTTCAATTGCTCAATGTAATCAAGAAGCTGATTGCGTCCGGCACCGGTGGATGACGACGTGACAAACACCGGAGGAAGTTCCTCCCATGCCTCCAACAATGTGGCACAATATGACTCAATACTTTTTTTGACAGCTGCTTTTGACAATTTATCAGTCTTTGTAAAGACAATACTGAAAGGAACGCCATTCTCCCCTAACCAGTTGAAAAAATCAAGATCAATCTTCTGCGGAGCATGACGGGAATCAATCAGCACAAACAGATTGGTCATCTGGGGGCGATTGAGAATATAACTCTCAATCATCTTGCGAAGTTTATCCCTTGCGTCTTTGTTTCGCTGCGCATATCCATAACCGGGAAGGTCGACTATATACCAGCTGTCATTTATAAGAAAATGGTTGATCAACATAGTCTTGCCAGGCGTTGAGGATGTCATGGCAAGAGAACTACGACCGGTAAGCATATTGATCAGAGATGATTTGCCAACATTAGATCGGCCAATAAATGCATATTCGTGTTTGGAATGCTCAGGGCATTTCTTTACATCTGAATTGCTTATTACAAAACGAGCGGAATTAATAATCATACTAAGAATATAAATAAAAAAATGCAGCCGGACGATAAGCCGGGTTATGTCGGCCGTAGCACTACCCCGAAGGGGCCACTGACGGCGTTTCGTCATTTATCTGAATCGGATGTCACCACCACGATTTAAGCAGCCTACCCCCCGACAATGGACGAGCAGCCCTTAAATGCCGGTATACTTGGCCTTGCAACCCATAAGGCATGCGGCATGCCGTATTGCTACGACATCCGGTGGGCTCTTACCCCACCTTTTCACCCTTACCATACAAAATATGGCGGTTATTTTCTGTCACACTACTCTGCGGTCACCCACAGCTTCCCGTTAAGAAGTATGGTGCTCTATGTTGCCCGGACTTTCCTCACACCGGCCAATCCGGTGAGCGACGAAATGCCCGGCTGCATGATGCAAAGGTAAGCATTTCCATCGGGATGGCAAACTATTTTTCACCCCAATGCCATCTCAGCGGATGTCGAGCCGGATAAAGGAGCAACCGTAATGACGTGCCATAATTACAATAGCCCCAGATCCAATCAATCAAAACGCTGATTTTATTTCGCATGCCGAGTATTGAGATAAGATGGATAAACATCCAGGCCAGCCAAGCTATGAAACCACGCATGTGAGTTTTCTTGATATCAGCTACCGCCCTGTTTCGACCTATAGTGGCCATAGTGCCTTTATCTTTATAGGCGAAACGACACAAGAAATCGCCACGATTAAGATTTTTCGCAAGATTCCTCCCCTGCTGAATGGCGACCTGAGCCAATTGAGGATGTCCATCAGGATACCCGTCTGTATCCATAACGCAGATATCTCCTAAAGCGAATAAGAAATCTTCATACCCATTCACACGATTAAAATCATCGACTTTAATCCTCATACCTTTCCCTAAAGGCAATACACCTCCCGAAGTCTGGATTTCAACGCCCTTAATGCCGGCTGTCCAAATCACCATTCCACTATCAAAACTCTGCCCATCACTGAGAGTTACAGTATTGTCAGTGTAATCTTTCATAATGGTACCAAGACGAATATCCACCATGAGTTGTCCGAGATAATGCAATGCATCATTCTGAGACTTCTGAGACATAGCTCCAAGCAATGCTCCCGTACCTTCCAATAGAGTTATCTTTACATCCTCAGACGGGATGCTCGGATAGTTTCTCGGTAGAATGTATTTCATCATTTCACCTAAAGCCCCGGCAATCTCAACGCCGGCAGGACCACCGCCCACCACCGTAAAACTCAACAATCTTCGCCTCTCCTCAGGGTCGTCACATATACTTGCACGTTCAAGACGATCAAGAATTTCGTCGCGACATCTCATTGCCTGCGCCGTACTTTTTAGCGTGTATACAGAATCAACCAACCGGTCGTTGCCGAAGAAATTATTAGTAGTTCCAGCAGCAATAACAAGGTAATCGAATGACAGAACTTCATATTGTGTCTTCAATTTCCGCGCAGTCAGATCTATTGATTCTATTTCCCCAATATGGAACTCAACACCCCTTGCTTTCCCTTTTGAAAACTCCCGTCGGAATGGGAAACATATACTATCAGGGCCGAGCCCACTTGATGCGATTTGATAGAACAGAGGAGGAAAACTATTGTAATTGTTGCGATCAACAAGAATCACATCAAACTTCGACTTGTCTATATATTTTACAAAGTTGAGGCCGGCAAAACCACCGCCAACAACAACGATACGCTTTTTTGACACCATAACATAGATGATTTTTATATCTAACACCAGCAGATCGGCCTATGGTTCACTTTCTACCTTAATATTTTTTCACTTCATAAATACATGATAATCCATCTGCATGGCCTATATTTGTATGATCAAAAGACCCACACGCAATGAAGCGCCAAGCATATATCATATTTCTTTTTCTCCTTCAGTTCCTGACAATGCCAAGCTTATTGGCTCAAATCAACACAGATCAGGTTATACAGATTGGTCGTAATGCTATCTATTTTGAAGATTATGTCCTGTCAATACAGTATTTCAATCAGGTGATCGGGGCAAAACCATATCTTGCACAACCATATTATTATCGTGGAGTTGCAAAATTCAATCTTGAAGATTTCAGTGGGGCAGAAGCAGATGCGTCAATGGCAATAGATCGTAACCCCTTTATCACGGATGCATATATCTTAAGAGGCATGGCCCGTCAAAACCTCGGGCATGCGCCTGAAGCTATCACAGACTATGACAAGGCATTATCAATGCAGCCCGACAACTGGGATCTCAATTTCAAACGTGCTCTTGCCCAGGAATCAATAGAGGATTATGATGGAGCATCAGCCAGTTTCACTGATATCATTCAACGTCATCCGTCCTTCGATGCCGCATATATAGGACGAGCTCGCCTAAATCTCACCCTAAAAGATACAATTGCAGCTCTCGATGACATAAACAAAGCAATAGAAATCAATCCTAATGCCATAAATGCCTACATCATCCGTGCAGATATTGCCATAAACCAGCAACATAACTATCAGCAGGCTCTTGCTGACATGGATAAAGCCATAAAATTACAGCCTCGGCATAGCGGATTGTTTATCAACCGTGCCTTTTTGCGTTACAAGCTGGACGACTATTTCGGTGCTATGGGTGACTATGATTATGCCCTACAGCTTGATCCACTTAATTCAACCGCTCTGTTCAATCGATCTGTCTTACGCACTGAAGTCCGTGATTACAACAATGCTCTTGCAGATCTTGACCAGATTATAGCCATGAATCCCACGAACTATAGAGCACTTTTCAATCGTGCATCCGTGCATAATGAATTAAAACAATATAAGGCGGCTTTAGCTGATGCGGACGCTATAATAAACTCATTTCCCGATCTGGCCTCAGCCTACGTGCTACGTTTTGATATTCGTCAAAGGATGGGCGATAAAAACGCCAAAACAGACTACGACCGAGCTATAAAAATGGCCAAGCAACAGCAAAAAGATAAAAACGGGAAATCTCCATCGGCGGATGAAATTCTAAATCTATTTGATACCGGTGATATTACTGATGAAAAAGATCTGACAGCTGCCCGATTCAACCAGCTGCTAACAATATCCGACAATGCCAATCTTGATCAGGATTACAATGGTAAAGGCATCAGAGGTCGTATTCAGGACAGAAATATCAGCATTGAACCAGAGCCTATTTTTGTAGCGACCTATTACTCTGTTCCAACAGAACTGAAACCAACCGGCGAATACCTCAAAGAAATTGATGAAGTAAACCGGACGCATGCTCTAAACTATCTGCTACAAGTTACAAATCGCGAGGCCACACTCACAGACAGCACTGAGATTAAACGTCATTTCAACTCAATAGAGTACTACAACTCCTATCTGTCCACACATTCACCTCGCGCAATAGACTACTTCGGGCGAGCGATGAACCAGATGACACTGCATAATTATCAGAGTGCTTCTGCTGATTTCGGCAAAGCATTGCAACTTGCACCCGATTTTGCCCTTGCCAGCTTTATGAATGCTGTTGCAAAATATCGCGAGGCTATGACAGACAAAGCCGTAAGTAACAAACAAACCGGAGATCTTGGAAGTCTTGCTTTGTTCCGCGCAAAACTACAGGATGTCATTACTGAATTTGAAAGTGCACTGAAAAGCTCCCCAAAAATGTATCTTGCCTACTATAATATGGGGGTGGTGTTCATAGCCATGCAGGACTATACTTCAGCGTTAAGCGCATTCAACAAAGCCATAGAGATGAAACCGGATTTTGGTGAGGCATTTTATAACCGTGGATATGTATACTTCACTCTCGGTAATAGAAATGCTGGAAGTTCTGATCTCAGCCGTGCCGGACAGCTTGGCGTAGCTCCCTCCTACAATCTACTGAAACGTATGTCGGATTAATCCTTGTCACACCCACATTTGCGCGTGCGCTTACCCTTGCTGCCTGATCTGCATCCATCCGATAAAGGACAACCGGAACATTTTTCATTTGCATCACATCCACATAAACCTTTACGCCGGAAGATGCGACGAGCAAGCCAAACCAGACAGCATACAAGAATTACTGAAACAGCAGCATATTGCAGTATTTCATTTGACAATCCCATAGCTATAAACCTTCTATTGCAGGAAGAACAATCTTAACGAATTCCTGTTCAAAATTAGGTGTCAATACACCTCTGCCAATTGATTCAAGTATATCTCCAACTGGCCAGAACCGCAGCTGATCAATATCATCCGGTTCTGATATTACCGGTGTAAAACCGGCAGGTGATGCGACAATGAATACATTTATCAGCTCACGCTCAACATTGGATTCAAAAACGTATGAGGCTATTTTTTCAGCATCCACAGCCTTATCAAAGCCAATCTCCTCACGAGCTTCCCGATGAAGAGCCGTCTCTATGCTTTCTCCATAATCCACATGTCCTCCCACGGCGGTATCCCATGCCCCCGGCTGAATACGTTTTTTCAAGGACCGTTTCTGCAATAGCAAGCCCCGTTGTCTGTCATACAGATGAAGATGAACAACCGGATGAAGTTTCATAGAAACTCCATCGTGACACACGCTACGTGAAGCTCGTCCTATCACATTTCCTTCCGCATCAACAATCGGAAGTATCTCTGTTAATTCATTTTCCATACTTCTTATTGATCAGAGCATTCAATTTTCCCGGAGTCAATTCAGAAGAATATTGATCGAATGACAAGAGCATGTCACAGCCCTCTCTGAAACGGCTGCATCCATATGCGGAACGCCCCTTTATAAGATGGCCGGATCCGCATTTAGGGCACAATATCTGCTCAAGCTTTCTGACAGCCGGTTTTGACGGAGACTTTTTTGCCGCCGTTTTTTTCTTTTTTGCAGTCTCACCTTTCTCAGCAGAAACGTCGTCAACTATAATTCGGGAAGAAGAGTTGTCACTCAGAACATTTATGACAATTTCATTGATTAGACTCTTAAGCTCATCAATGAATTCATGGGCGGAATATTGTCCCCGTTCAATTCTGCGAAGCTTACTTTCCCACAATCCTGTCAATTTAGCGCTCTTAAGCAGCTCCTCCTTAATTGTAGCAATCAGGGCTATTCCAGCATCAGTAGCTCGCAGACTTTTGCCGGATCGAATCATATATCCACGCTTAAATAGCGTTTCAATAATCGCGGCTCGAGTTGATGGACGACCAATGCCATTCTCTTTCATAGCCTCACGGAGCTCCTCATCTTCAACCATTTTTCCGGCACCTTCCATTGCTCTCAAAAGCGAACCCTCCGTGTAATATTTAGGTGGCTGAGTCTGTTTCTTATTCAACGAAGGTTTATGGCTTCCACTTTCTCCCTTCTCAAAATTCGGGAGAATATTTTCCGAGCTATCTTCTGCAGTATCTTTATCTTTCTGATAAATTATTCTCCACCCTGGCTTCAAAATCACCTTTCCCGATGCTTTGAAAACCTGACCGCTGATATCAGCCATCACTGTAGTAGTAGAAAATTCACAATCCGGATAAAACACAGCGATGAAGCGACGGGCAATGAGGTGATACATTTTCTTTTCATCTCCATTCAGCATATTAGGTAACTGTCCGGTCGGGATTATAGCATGGTGATCCGTCACTTTAGAATTATCAAAGACCTTCTTGCTTTTTGTAATTTTCCCGGATAATACAGGAGCTGTCAATGCTGCGTATGGAGTCATCTGCTTCAATATCTGAGGTACTTTCGGGTAAATATCCTCCGAAAGATATGTCGTGTCCACACGTGGGTAAGTGGTAACCTTTTTCTCGTAAAGCGACTGAATCATCTTCAGAGACTCATCAGCCGACCATCCCCACCGCTTATTGCATTCCACCTGTAAAGATGTGAGGTCAAAAAGACGGGGCGCTGATTCCCTACCCTTTTTCTCCTGAACATCCGTAATAACCAATGGCGAAGATTCAATAGCCGCCATCGCCAGGTTGGCATCATCTTCAGACTTGTATTTTCCGGCAGCCGCAGAGAAAATAGTGTCACGATACTCCGTGCGTATTTCCCAATAATCCTCAGGCTTGAAATTCTCAATCTCAAGCTGCCGCTGAACAACAATTGCGAGTGTGGGGGTCTGCACACGTCCAATCGACAGAACTTTCCCTGGTTCAGAATATTTTAATGAATACAGCCTCGTGGCATTCATACCAAGAATCCAGTCTCCAACAGCACGCGATAAACCGGCATAATAAAGATTGTCAAAGTCGGCCTGTGGCTTTAAATTATTGAAGCCCTCTCGAATTGATTCATCCGTCAACGACGAGATCCAAAGACGCTTAACCTCACAATGAGTACGTGCCTTCTGCATCACCCATCGTTGTATAAGCTCACCTTCCTGTCCGGCGTCACCACAGTTTATCACCTCATCGGCTTTTGAAATCAGAGTTTCTATAACCTTGAACTGACGCTTTATGCTTTCCTGATCAATCAGTTTGATACCAAATCTCGGAGGAATCATCGGAAGAGAAGAAAGCGACCATCGCTTCCACATTTCGGTATAATCCGCCGGCTCCTTCAGTGTGCACAAATGTCCATAGGTCCACGTGACAGCGTACCCGTTGCCTTCATAAAAACCATCGGCTTTATTATTTGCCCCAAGCAGACCTGCAATATCTCTCGCGACACTCGGTTTCTCCGTTACACACAGTTTCACTTCTTCGATTGAATTATTGTCCATTTGCTCGGTCCTTTCGGTCCGGAGAGCATAATTGTGAATTCTGATTGAATTTTCATCGGAGGGAAATCAATCTCTACATAGATCGCATTATCATCTTCCCATTGAAACCATCGTTTCATATCAATGCCATCGATATCTGTAGCATCAAGTTTTTCTCCTGTTGAGGCTACAAAAATCATCTCGTCAATACGACCTGAAGTATGTGGCTTTCCTATCAAAAAGCCATAAACACGTGTCAGATCGTCACGATAATCAATCTTCTCAATCTTGAATCCAATCTGACCACCGGACTTACTTGCTTCAATCGAGTAATTTTCCAATTCCCGTGCTACAAGATCTGCCGGGATTATTACCGCACAGAGAAAAACAGCGACAGATATAAACAATCGTCCAAACATATTCATGTCAATTATTCCGTGGCCTTAGCCTCGTTCCAAAGAAGATCCATTTCCGCTAACGTCATATCCTTCAAATTCCGTCCGGACTCTTTAGCTTTTGCCTCGACGTAGTTGAACCGTCGGATGAATTTCTTGTTGGTTTTTTCGAGCGCGTTTTCCGGATTGATACCATATTTGCGCGATAGGTTTATAATGCTGAAAAGCACATCGCCCATCTCGGCTTCCATATCCGCTCGCGACATCTTATCCGCCTCTACAGAAAACTCATCAAGCTCCTCTCTGACTTTATTCCAGACCTCAGCATTATCATTCCAATCAAAGCCTACATTTGCAGCTTTCTCCTGAACACGATATGCTTTTATCAAGGCCGGAAGAGCAGCAGGCACACCGGCAAGAACAGTTCGATTTCCACCTCGTTCCTTCAACTTAATCTGCTCCCAGTTCTCTTCCACCTGATGTGAGTTTTCAACCGCGGTAGAACCAAAGACATGCGGATGGCGGAATATAAGCTTTGCATTCAATGCATCAGCCACGTCGCAAATATCAAAGGAATCCGATTCCTCACCTATCTTTGAATAAAAAAGAATATGAAGAAGTACGTCTCCAAGTTCCTTCTTGATATTATCATTGTCATAATTGATCAGCGCATCACATAGTTCATACACTTCCTCTATTGTGTTTGGCCGCAAAGACTCGTTTGTCTGCTTGCGATCCCAAGGACACTGAACACGCAGGATATCAAGCGTGTCGATGACACGACCTAAAGCCTCAATTTTTTCTTCGCGAGTATGCATAGCAACTATTACTTTTCATAATTCTCAATTCCACTCATGAGCCAAGCTTTGAACTCATCGACGTTCTCAGTAAAGCCCAGCATTGAATTCATCGGCTGTCCGGCGTTGTCGAGCACAATATAATAGGGCTGCTGTGAAGCCTTGAATTTTGATTCCTGAAGATATCCCCATAGATCCCCATAAGTTTCTATAAGGCGTTTCTTACCATTGATCTCCAACGATTGAGGATCTGTCAAAGGCGTACGGTCATCAACCATCAACGTGATGAACACGACCTTTTCTTCAATGAGAGCTTTTACCGATGGTTCATCAAGAACCGCCCCTTCCATTTTACGGCAATTGACACATCCATAACCGGAAAAATCAAGCAGAACCGGCATATTATGTTCGGCTGCATATCTCATTCCCTGATCATAATTGTCAAAATGCATGGGGTCATCATGATATAGATTGAAATCCTGCGTATTCAGTGGCGGAGCGAAAGCACTTACAGCTTTCAATGGTGCTCCCCAAAGACCGGGGATAAGATACACCACAAAACTCAATGAGGCCAACGCGAGGAAAAATCTTGGAATAGAAACATATTCCAATGGTGCATCATGGCTGAACCGGATTTTACCAAGCAAATAAAGCCCTAACAACAGGAATATGACAATCCATAATGACAAGAAAACTTCCCGGTCAAGAATTCCCCAACCATAAGCCAGATCGACAACCGAAAGGAATTTCAAAGACAATGCGAGTTCAAGAAATCCCAGAACGACTTTAACGGAATTGAGCCAGCCACCGGAACGCGGCATTTCCTTGAGCAGTGACGGGAACATTGCAAACAACGCAAATGGGATTGCCAACGCCAGAGCAAATGCGCCCATACCGACTGCCGGGCCAGCAATATTTCCCTGTGTCGCGGCCTCTACCAACAGCGTTCCAATCAGAGGGCCAGTGCATGAGAATGAAACAAGGACAAGCGTGAAAGCCATGAAGAACATACTTACAAGACCCGAGGTTCGCTCTGCCTTGCTATCAACTGAATTGCTCCACTTCGACGGCAATTTAATATCAAATGCTCCAAAGAACGAGATAGCAAATACAACCAGAAGAAGAAAGAAAGCTATATTGAAGTATGCATTTGTCGCCAGTTCATTAAGCTTACCGGCATCAAAGACCATAGTTACCAAAAGTCCTAATGCAAGATAAATAACAATGATTGAGAAACCGTAGATCACTGCGTCCAATACAGAACGGCGTCTATTCGTATTTTTCTTCAAAAAGAAGCTGACGGTCAACGGAATCATCGGCCACACACAAGGGGTTAGGAGAGCCAGAAGCCCACCGACAAATCCCCAAATGAATATGTACCACCAATCAGCATCAACATCTGTAGCCGACTGCACTTCAACAGGCTCCCACCACTGGGAATTATCAACCACCCCGAGTCCTGATTTCAAAGTATCCGACAATGACGGAGCACTCTTGCCATTATTATCAACTACAGAATCCGTATTTACCGAGGCACTTATCGACTCAGGATTAAACGAGAGATCGAACGGGACTTTCTCCGGTCGTGAACAACTTTTATCATTGCAAGCCATGGATTCCACCACAACTTCAAACTTGCATCCCTTACTGCCGTTCTGCAATCGGAAATTTTGAGTAAAAGTAACAACACCTTCCCAGTAGCCGAGCATAAGATTAAACATCTTATCCATCACCTTGGTGGGCTTGACCGATGGCACAATATCGCCAACAAGATCAGCACCAGCTATCTGCCTGAAATCAAAATTCGTCGGCGTAGGGCCATCCTTGGGGAGATCCATGGAATACATGTGCCACCCGTCTGATATTTTAGCGGTAAATACAATCTGTCCTTCAGTTTCAGAGGTCATCTCAAGTTCTGAGCTCCAATTCACCGGAGTCTGCACCTGCGCGGAAACGCCCAACGATAGGAACAACAGAAATGCTGCAATCCAAACTTTCATATGCTTCATTTCTTAACAATTACTTTTTTTGAAAACGTTTCAATCTTGGGAGGCATACAATTCTGATCATTGCATCCCATATAGCGTATTTTACCTGCTACAACTGCCGTAGCGGCATCCGTCACCTTAAACTTACGACGAAAAGTCACGGCTGAACTCCAGCATGTAAGATCCAGGTCAAACATCGAATCATGATATCGAGTAGGTGCAGGAGATGCTGAAAGGTCACCAATAAAGCTGACCCCCTTTGACGCAGAGAAATCAAACTCAGTAGGCTGTGGCCCATTTTTCGGCAGTTTCATTCCGTAAAGATGCCAGCCATCATCTATAGTCGACTTAATTATCACCTCCCCTTCAGTTGCAGAAGTCATCTTTACATTCACACGCCAACGAATCGGATTTGCCGGCGCCTGTGCATTTATAGTCGTCACAAAAAACAGTGACAACAAAATTGAAATCGTTAATTTTATAATGCGGTTCATGTTTCTATAAATTTTCATGCAAAATTAGTAATATTTATCCGAAATACGCCGTTTTTACATTTTTTACTTTTTTACACCGCCACAGCAACGTTTCTTTCGGATTTTTTCATTACCTTTGCAGGTAATTTTTTAATTTATAGAATACCAACGAATGAAGGAACGCAACAAAGTTCTATACATTTCTCAGGAAATAGCGCCTTATCTACCGGAAACTCCTATGTCCGTGGCCGGACGCACACTTCCTCAGAGCGCACAGGAAAACGGGTACGAAGTCCGTACGTTTATGCCAAAATACGGATCAATAAATGAACGCCGCAATCAGCTCCATGAGGTTATCCGACTATCCGGCATGAACGTTGTGATCGACGACACGGATCATCCACTGATTATAAAGGTTGCAACATTGCAGCCCACCCGTATGCAGGTCTATTTCATAGACAACGACGATTACTTCCAGTTTTCACCGGACAAAATACTTGAAATAGTTTCATCCCCGGAAGATAACGACGAACGAATCATGTTTTTCGCAAGAGGTGTGATTGAGACCGTACGCAAATTGCGTTGGAATCCGGCAATAATCCACTGTCTCGGATGGACATCCGCACTCGTTCCATTATATCTCAAATATGCGTATCCCGACGATCCGACGTTCAGCAAGTCAAAAATCGTCTATGCTTTACGCGACGAGGATTTTGACTATACACTCAACGAGCGTTTTCTCGAGAAACTTGAGGCCGATCAATTTGATGGAGAAATGCTCAAGTCAATCTCAGACGGGCCTGTCGACTTCATCAAGCTCAACAAACTTGCCATAGACCATAGCGATGCCATCGTTCAGTCTACAGCAAATGTCAATCCGGAATTGATGGAATATGCACGACAATCCGGTAAACCCATCCTCGAGTTCATTCCCGATGAGACTGAATTCCTTAATAAATATGCGGAATTCTACGAAACACTAATTGATTGATCCATGCCTTGGGTCAAACAAAACGAATACCCTCCAACAAAATGAAACTGAAATACATCCTCTCAGCTGCCGTAATTGCATTGACCGCAGGGTTAATTTCATGCGACGACGAGGTGACTACCCTTGGAAATTCACTGGTCGAGGACAATACAGAGGTAGTAATCGACTCGTCGTTCACTATCACAGGCCGTCCGGTCAAAAACGATGACATTCAGTCACGCTCCATAACCCAGATCCTCGGCTCAATCACAGCCAAGGAATATGGCCACTTCTCCTCCGACTTTGTCACCCAGTTCATGCCTGCAATGAAACTTAACACCGATGGCGTAGGCATCAACGACATTGATTCAATCAAACTGCTGATGTTCTTCTATCCAGGCGACTTTACCGGAGATTCAATCGTACCAATGGGCCTGAAGGTCTATCCTCTGACCAAACAGTTACCCTCCCCTATATATAGCGATTTTGACCCAACAGGATATTATGACGAGAATAACTGCTGGACAAACCGTACACAGATATACACAGGCAATGCATTATACAATGACTCAATCAATGCCCTGTCCTATCGCACGGTTTCTGTCAAGCTCCCCGACTCATTTGCCAAATCATTCTTCAACAAATATCTTGAGAGTCCCCAGACATTTGCAACGCCACAGGCATTCGCGCAATTCTTCCCCGGACTATATGTGAAGAATACCTTTGGATCCGGTCGAGTGATCAATTTCAGCGAGACACGTATAAATCTATACTACAAGCGCCACACAACCATCACAACGGATGGAGTTGAACGCGACACTGTATTCAACACATCATCAACATACATGGCGGTTACTCCGGAAGTCATAACAAACAACATCATCAACATGAGCCTGAGCCCCAACCTACTCAGCCAAGTTGAGAACAACGAACCGATAATAGTTGCTCCGGCAAGTTATGATGTTGAGGTGACATTCCCAGCACAGGATATCATCAACAAGTATCGTCAGAACGGCGGTGATATGTCAGTAATAAACACACTCACAATGTCGATACCGGTGGAGACAATTGAAAATACATACAACATCAATCCTCCGCAGTATGTACTGCTTGTCCTATCTAAAGACAAGAAAGAATTCTTTGCCGATAATAAGATCACAGATGAGCAAACATCATTCCTCGCATCTTATAACGAGACGACAAAGTCTTATGACTTCACAAGCATGCGTCAATACATACTCGACATGATGGCGAAGGATCAAATCTCGGCCGCCGATTATACCTTCACCCTCACCCCTGTTAATGTTGTGACAGAAGAAAGCTCATCTTCATACTATTACTCAGGTCAAACCTACGTACAAGCAATTACCCCATATATTGCAGGGCCGGCCATGTGTAAATTAAACTTAGAAAAAACAAAAATTACGTTCACTTATAGTAAACAAATAATAAAAAATTAGTATCTTTGCATTGTCAAAAGATATGACCAGCCGCAATAGCTCAGTCGGTAGAGCATTTCATTCGTAACGAAAAGGTCGTGGGTTCGAGTCCCACTCGCGGCTCGAATGGCAGCCCTAAAAATGGGCTGCTTTTTATTTGTGGATCAGCGAGTTAGCTTTTTGAAGAGCATAAACAGGGGCTGAAAAATCGTGATACAATTGAATAATTTTCCGCCGTTCATCCGCTGTTTTCCATTGAAATCAGCATTTTTTGATACAGTTTGATACACTGATTTCGGGGGTGTATCATAAATTTGTATCAAAATAAAGCATCGATTATCCAGGTATCACTTTCCTAATTTTGGCGTAACAGAAATGAAGAATTCGAAATTGATGCCTGGCATTGGATGCGAGAGAACCGATAGATAGTCCTCATTGAATATATTATTGACCGCAAGTTTCAAAGAAAGATCAACAGGTCGGAATGACAGACTTTTCTCCAACGAAATATTGCTCATGAAGTAGTTCGGCAGATAGCCACTTATACTATTATCGTTGCTTGACATGGTGAAACGTTGCGAATAATAACACCATTTATATAAAAAGCTCCAAGAACGCCACGACAATCGCCCTGTAAGTGATGCTGAGTGACGGGGAACATATGGCAATTGCTTGCCAACCGATTGATCAGCCGGCGACATCGGCTGACCCTCATTGATCGACGGAGTCCAAGAATAAGATCCATCAAGGTCAAGCAACCAGCCCTTGATAGGTTGAATAGCTGCATTAAGCTTCATCTCTAATCCGTAAGCATGAACACTCTTAACATTCCGCGGAGAGAAAAATCCTTTTGTAGTTGGCAACCATATAATCCAATTATCTATATACGAGTCAAACCACGTCGCACCTCCCCCAAGGGAAAATACACCGGGAGTACCAATATCAAATGTTACTCCTGCATCATAGCTAAAGCCGGTTTCACTTTTAAGATCCGGATTGCCGCCGGGAAGAAAGTACATATCGTTAAGCGTTGGAAATCTATGGTTACGCGAAACTGACGCTTTCAACACCACATTACCACGGCGTGACAACACCCCATCAAGATAAAGTGCAGGGATTACAGGAGCCCAAAGATCGCCGTACATATCCTCTCGGACAAGAAGTGAGATTCCAAGCCTATCGACAGGACGCCATTTTGCCGATAACGCCCCTGACAATTCGACACGTCCTTTATCATATCCGATTATGGCCCGGTCACCATTCTGCAAAATCACATCTTTGTCTTCACTATATACCAGATGTTGATGCGCCGAAATGTTTGCAGTGAAATACCACTTGGGCGATGGATTGTATTCTCCATCAAACTGCCCGTAGAAAGTATTGACCCGACTCCTTGATCGAGTCATTGTAGCCCAGTTGTTATCCGAGACCTCCCTTCGGTAGTCATATGCCATTCGTGTGTACATATATCCACCCCGAAGTCCAGTACGCCATGTGCTCCGGTTATGATCCCAGGAAACCACCCCTCGGAATGTCTGTTCGCGTTGTTTGTTCTCGAAATCACGTTCATCGCCATAATCGGTTGTCAACAACGGCAATTCACGATTGGAATTTATATACCACGCATTAAGGCCAAACCTGTCTCCTTTATGTGTATTGTAATAAACCTCCTGCAATAAATGCAGATCCCGGAATGCACCGCTACGATTCCGCTCTGTAGGATTAAATTGGCATATGATGTTATGGTCGTCATCGTAGATATTTTCTTTCTTATCATGATTAATGTATTTGTAATCATTACGCGAAGAACTATAGACCGCACGGGTTGAAACGCTCCAGCGATCATTTCCATAAGTGATTCTCGCAAACTCATCAAATGTCTTGAACGACCCTATTCCCTGTACGTATTGCAGCCCGATTCCTTCCGGGACTTCAGGCAGTGTGCCGAGACGGACAAGCCCACCCAGTCCACCTCCTGTTTCTGTAGCGGACGAGGTGCCGTGCAAAAGCGAAGCCTGATCAATGAAATAGGATGGAATTGTGGAGAAGTCGGTCATGCCAAGCATCGGATTGTTTATCCGCATCCCATTCCATGTAACCTGCGTATGACTGGCGGATGTTCCTCTGAACGCCACTGTAGACTGCGTTGCCCGACCATAGCTCTTGACAAACACCGACGAGTTGTACGTCAACACATCTGCCATGGAAAGCGCTATATTCTCTTTCAATGCAAGCGAATCAAAAACGGTTTTCTGCACACCAATTTCTTTCATCGGCCGACGAGATGTGACCACAACCTCGTCAAGCTTGCGTATGCGCTGATCTGCGCTCTGCGGAAAGACCTCTGCCACACCGCAGACAACAAACATCAACACGAGCAACAAATTATATTTTGAAATCTCTTTCATTTCCAACAAAAAGCCCCTGGATTAATACCGACATAGAATTCATCAAGCAGAGCGCCCTGCTGATTATATCTATATATCATTCCCTGCTGCTGATAATCTATGGCATCTGCAACATAGACATCTCCATTTGCAGGATCAACCGTCAGCCCATAATATTCTGTGTCACGTGACCGCAGAAAAGGGCGTAACGGCAATCTACCGGCGGTCACCTCCATACGCCACACATCATCATTGATCCAGTAAAGCACATCACGTGACCCATTGATCTGAATCCTTCCGGGAGTCTCTCCGAGGTGGAATTTAAACCGTTGCTCAATCTCAAACGAGTTTGCATCTACACACACTAACGACGGAGCTTCATAACCGGCCGGAGAGCCATCATATCCACCATCGGTGATAGTCCATAAACGATTATATGCATCCAAGACAAGCGACGAAGGCTGCACCCCAACTTCAAGCTGAGCCACAACCTGATCAGTTTCCGTATCTATTTTGATGATTCTGTTCTGATAGCTCCAGCAATTGCAGAAAACATACTTCCCATATTGCACCATCTGCTCCGTGGAGCCACTTGCAAAATCCATGTCAGGGACTTCTATACAACCTGTGATCTCATATTTCAATGGATTCACAATAAATATACGATTATCCCACAGTTGTGTAACATAAGCCTTTGAGTCATTAACAAAATGGATGTACCGTGGCGAAGGAAGACCTACAATACGACCAACCTCTTTAAACGTATCCATATCAATAGCAAAAATCACGTGGGAATTATTGGAGACAATCCATCCCTTGCCACCATGTGCCGTCATAGATTGCACAACGTCACCCAGCCGATATCCATTGGCCCGAATGAACACTTCATTCTCCACTGATTTATTCTCCGGATCGTAATAAGACAGAGTCCCGTTACTGTACTGAAAATTACCTTCATTGCAAATGAACAGACCATTACTGCCGGACTCAAAATCCTCCACAACGCTACCATAGTCCCATTCCATACAGGACTGACTCCACAAAGCCGTTATAAGAATCAGTAACTTTACTAAATGTTGGATCTTATATGCCATTTTTCATCATCTGAACAACAGGACCAGACGGTTCTCCATTCCATTCAAGCGTCAACCGATGAAAAAAGACAGAGCCCTGTATCCCGCAGGTTATATTCTAAATTGCAACAGGCAGGTCTTCTGACTTATCCCAGGCATCGCGCCTTCTCATCCTATCCGGACAATGGCATATTTGCGGTACCACAAAATGGAATTCACAGCAGCGGGTACTGTTACGGATTCTCACCGTATTCCCTATTTCTATCCATGAGCCAAGTACAATACATATTGCTATCTTGATTCAATGAAAACCTATTTGCATACAAAAATATAACAATTCCACAGCATATCATAATCCCGACAAGAATTTAACTAAACTATTGTCCTCAAAATATGAAAATCGGTGGAATATCACCATATTCCACCGATTTTCATATTCTATTTCCGAATGCTTATAGCTGAGTCTCCGGGTCGAGGTTCGCACTTTCAATATCTTTGAAATAACGATATGTTCCGACCTTAAGCTCTTCACATGCAGCATCGTCGGCTACAATCAGAGCCTTCGGATGCATCTGCAATGCAGAGATAGTCCACATTTGAGAAATACCGCCCTCTACTCCATGACGTAATGCACGAGCCTTGTTGTGACCATTGACAATCAGCAGAACGCTCTTGGCTGCCATGATTGTTCCAACACCAACCGTAAGGGCTGTCTTGGGAACAAGATCAACGTTATTATCAAAGAAACGGGAGTTTGCAATGATAGTGTCGCGCGTCAAAGTCTTCATTCTCGTTTTGCTGGTCAAGGCTGATCCAGGCTCATTGAAGGCGATATGTCCGTCGGGACCCACACCGCCAAGGAACAGATCGATGCCACCATAGGACGCGATCTTCTCTTCATAACGACGGCATTCTTCCTCCGGATTTTCAGCATTTCCATTCAAGATATTAACCTGCTCTGCCGGGATGTCAATCTGATTAAAGAAATTAGTCCACATAAATGTGTAATAGCTCTGCTCATGGTCACGAGGAATGCCGCAATACTCATCCATATTGAATGTGACAACATGCTTGAAGCTGACCTTGCCCTCCTTATTTAATTTGATAAGATGACGGTACATGCCAAGGGGTGAGCTTCCGGTAGGACATCCAAGCACAAAAGGATGCTCAGCAGTAGGATTAGCCTTGTTGATGCAGGCTGCCACATAATTAGCAGCCCAACGCGATACTTGATCGTAATCGGGTTCGATGATGAGTCTCATTTTTTATCTTTATATTTACCAGCTGTTAAAGCTGAATTAACATTAGTGCAAAGTAAATAAAACCGAATCATTTTCACAATAGACATTCAATTTATTGGCATCAACTTTTATGATAATAAATGTTAATACACCGATAAATCTGCGTATTCAATCCCAAATCAGCCCACCGCCACAAATCCAGGTTGAGAGCCAGTTGAATATCATATCAGACACCTCATGCGAAAATTAACCATTTTTTTATTTCATAATTTTATATAATTCGATACCTTTGTAGAAATTTTACATACACATGAAAACCAATCTCAGTTCTCAAATTAAACTCGACCGAATTCCTCGCAGATATTATGATCCGCAAGGTGAAATTGAATTGGCCGCTTTAACACGTGAAGAAAAAGTCTACACGAAAATCTTCGAAAACGTAAACGACGGAAGCCGCTACATTGCCGACAGCATTGTCCGTTACATCAAGCGCTATGTTGCGGAAAAAGGCAAATGCGTATTGGCTTTAGGCGCAGGCACCAGCACCCATAGTGTCTATGCCGAACTCATCAAATTATGCAAAAACGGTGAGGTTTCATTCAAAGATGTGATCGTTTATAACATCAGCGAATTCTTCCCCTTATTACCCGATGGACCAAGCACATTGAAACGTCTCAACGACGTATTCCTGCAGCACATCGACATCAAGCCCGAGAACATCCGCACAATTGATCCGGCTGTCACCAAAGAGGACATGTTTGATTACTGCAAAGCCTACGAGCAGTCCATTGCCAACGAAGGCGGAATCGACGTAACAGTATGCGAAGTGGGAGCTATTGGCACATTAGCGTTCAACGAACCCGGCAGCACAGCCTCAAGCCTATGCCGTCTGGTACTCCTTGGCAGCGAAGCACGCCATATCGTTTCTTCCGACTACAACTGCGAGAATGTCCCCACAACAGCAATCACACTTGGCATCAGCAATCTGTTGTCTGCACGCCGGGTTGTCACAATGGCCTGGGGTGAAAACAGAGCTTCTATCATCAAACGCACCGTTGAAGAACCGGCATCAGCAGCCGATCCTGCGTCATTCCTGCAGAACCATCCGCATGCAAAGATAGTAGTTGATCTTCCTGCCGCTGAAGAGCTGACCCGTATAAGCCAGCCGTGGAAAGTAACATCGTGTGAATGGAATGATAAGCTGATCCGTCGCGCAATCGTATGGCTCTGCGACATGACTGGCAAACCGATCCTCAAACTGACAGATAAAGACTATAACGACTGGGGGCTTGGAGAACTGCTTGCGCTCTATGGTTCCGCCTACAACGTAAACATCAAAATATTCAACGATCTGCAGCACACAATCACCGGATGGCCGGGAGGCAAACCTAATGCTGACGACACCTATCGTCCGGAACGCGCCAACCCCTATCCCAAACGTGTGATCGTATTCTCGCCCCACCCCGACGACGATGTTATCTCCATGGGTGGAACGCTGAAACGTCTCGTGGATCAGAAACACGATGTGCATGTTGCTTACGAGACATCCGGCAATATCGCAGTCGGTGATGAAGACATGATGCGCTACTTCCTGATGATGGATAAGATCGCGCCGATGTTTGGATTCCAGACAGAAGGCTTCAATAAGCTCAGCAAAGATGTAAGCTCTTTCGTTGCCCAGAAGAAAGCCGGCGAGATGGATTCAGCGGATATCCGCGAGATCAAGACTATGATCCGTCAGGCAGAGGCAACAATCGCATGCAACTATATTGGCGTCAAACCTCAGAACATCCATTTCCTGCGTCTTCCTTTCTATGAAACAGGAACCATCAAGAAAGGCGATCTGTCAGAAGCCGACATTGAGATCGTAAAGAAACTGCTGGAGGATGTGAAACCTCATCAGATTTTCGTTGCCGGTGACCTTGCCGACCCACACGGCACACACCGCGTCTGCACAGATGCCGTATTTGCAGCCTTATATGAACTGCGCAACGAGGATTGGATGCGTGATTGCCGTATCTGGATGTACCGTGGCGCATGGGCAGAATGGGAAATTGACCACATTGAAATGGCAGTACCCATTTCTCCGGAAGAGCTTCGCTTCAAACGCAACTCAATTCTGAAGCACCAGAGCCAGATGGAGAACGCGCCGTTCCTTGGCGATGACGACCGCTTGTTCTGGCAACGCGCAGAAGAGCGCAACAGAGCGACTGCAAGTCTCTATGAAAAGCTTGGCCTCGCATCATATGAAGCCATGGAGGCATTTGTAGAGTACCCCCCGATCAAAGACTGATAAAATCTGACAATTATACCAGACCGGCGATATCCCCCGTGGGATATCGCCGGTCTTTCTATATCCATAACATATACCTTATATCAATATCGCGATTGCCGCTATCGAAAAATACCATAGAAAAGCACCGCAGGAATCAGATTTTAGATGTTGCTTTGCAATGTAAAAGAAAAACGACATATTATGACAACATCATTGACAATCTGGATTATGGTTTCGTCCATTGCAGCTCTTAATCTCATAGCATGGATTATTTCAACCATAATAAAACGCAAGCATCATCAATCAACAATCCACCACAAGCATCTTATTGGTATGACGCATGAATGGGAGGAATTTTATGTACCCGGAGATACATTCAAAACATCTGAATACGGCTATGAAGATGACGACTTCGACGACCTATAAATATGACTGCCAGAGCATGGCAAAATTTCTGTCAGCATATGCCGGAATCCTATTCAGCAGTGGATCTACCTGCATCCGGTTGGAAAAGAATGTAACGAGGATCGCCGAAACATTCAACATGCATTCAGTCTTATCCATTTTTCCTCGGCATATACATCTGACTGTAAGTGACTCCGGTGGAGAAGTCACAACCGCAGTGGTCAACATAGCTACCAAGCCAGTCAACTTTACCATAATCACACGACTCAGCAGCCTAAGTTGGGATATTGCCGATCATCGTATCTCCTTACACGACGCAGAAGATAAGATATCTGAAATTTCCTCAAGACCACAGATTGGCATCTGGAGCAAAACCGCACTGATTGCGGCGGCAAATGCCTCATTCTGCCGTTTATTCCAGGGAGACGCCACAGCCATGCTGACTGTATTTATCGCAACTGTCGGTGGCCTTGTAATTCGCCAGACACTATCATCACGAAACTTTGATTTCCGCGTAGCCACCATCCTGTCAGCATTCACCGCAGTTGTCATTGCCTCTGCCGACCATATCTTCTCCTTGAGCACTACTCCCGACACAGCTATAGCGACAAGCGTGCTCTACCTGATACCTGGCATCCCTCTGATAAATTCGTTCTGTGACATGCTTGATGGAAGATATATCTGTGCATTTGGACGTTTGATGCACGCAATTGTGCTGACAGCATGTATGTCAATTGGTCTATACCTCGGCATATCTGCAATGAGAATATCAATATTTTGAACCCCACTCCAATCATGTTAATGAACGAATTATTTCAAGATGCATTCTTTTCCTCGATAGCAGCCATCGGTTTTGCGTCGGCAAGCAATCCTCCTAAACGCTCCTACATCTACTGTGGCATAATTGCCGCCGCAGGTCATTCATGCCGTTACGCGATATTACAATCCTCGGGAACCGACAACCATAATTTAATCATAGCCACCGCAATTGCAGCACTACTCATAGGTGTTCTCGCTGTGATTGCCGCACCATTGGCAAAAGTTCCTGCCGAAACATACCTGTATCCGTCACTGCTTCCCATGATTCCGGGAATGTATGCCTACCGCATGTTCGGAGCACTGGCAAAACTGCTATCAATCTCCGGAGAAGCATCATTCAACCATTACTACTATATATTTGCATCGCAAGGATTGACATTTTTTGCAATCCTGACCGTTATGGCCATCGGATCGACCGCACCGATTTTCATATTCAAACGAATAAGCTTTCAAGCGACCAGACATGGGCTACAATAAAGAAGTTGATTAAATTTTTGTAAATTTGCAAAAGACAGCCATCAAGACATATATTTCATTTTATGGAGCTACGACAACTTAAATCATTCCTGCGCGTTGCTGAAACACTGAACTTCTCAGAGGCCGCAAAGTCATTATGCATGACCCAAAGCACATTGTCGCAACAGATAAAGCAGTTGGAAGCGGACCTTGACGTTCAGCTGCTGATCAGGACAAGCCACAATGTAGCATTAACTGAAGCCGGAACAGAGCTCATCCGCTTTGCCAGACAAGCCATAGACAGTGCCGAATTGTGCCGCACGCGGATCAATGATCTCAAAACAGTAAGATGTGGCAAACTCAATATTGGTGTCACCTACTCTTTCAGTTCCATACTGACGGAAACACTTGTCACATTCATGAAATGCTTTCCAAATGTCAGGCTAAACATATACTATCGTCCAATGTCGGAGCTAATGGAAATGCTTCGCTCCCGAACTGTGGACTTTGTCCTTGCTTTCAGGCCAAATGACTTAATGACAGATATCAATTCCAGAGTATTATTCCAGAGCCACCTTTCAGCAATAGTCGGAGATGGGCATCCCTTGGCCTCTCAAGATAAAGTAACACTCAGCCAACTGTCAAGTTACCATTTCGCCATGCCGGCAAAAGGTCTGCAAGCCAGGAACGCCTTTGATAAAATTGCACATCATTATGGTCTGAACCTCAATATTCGCATAGAACTCAACGAGGTGGACATTCTACTAAAGCTAATCCGCCAGAACCGACTTGTCACTATCCTTGCAGAAACATCCGCCGATGGCGAGGCCGGAATAAAAGCTATTCCCATAGATACCCCAGAGAACGAAATGGCCGGATGCGTCCATACATTAAAAGACTCCTACCACAAGAAGTCCATGTACGAATTCCTGGATTTACTCAGCGAGTCTGTAGCTGTCAGAAAACGAGTGGAAGCATGGCTTTAACTCTACACGGGCAATACGTCCAACACATTTCCATCCATCTTGATTATTTGCAGAATAATAACTACCTTTGTCCAATATTCCGAATTGAGCCATGACCAATAATCATGGCTCATGACTAATTTAAATTTTAGGTACTTAAAACTGAAATGAAAGTATTAAAATTCGGAGGAACATCGGTCGGAACAATCGACAGCCTCCGGAATGTCAAATCTATCGTTGAGCAAAACGATGAGCAGACCATTGTTGTGGTTTCTGCTCTCGGCGGCCTGACAGACCGGCTCATTGCCACAGCAAAAAAAGCAGCTGAAGGTGGCGACGCATATTATCCAGATTTTGAGGCAATGGTTGCACGCCATCACGATATAATAAACGGAATGGTTCCGGCAGAATCAATCCGGGAAGTGACGGCCATAGCTGACACACTTCTTGGAGAACTCGGAAACATCTACAAAGGAGTCAGCCTCATTAAAGATCTATCGCCAAGGTCACTCGACATCATAGTCAGCTATGGCGAAAGACTATCGAGTACGATAATATCCTACATCATAAAGGATGCCGTGCTCATGGACTCGCGCAATTTCATCAAAACGCTCGACCAATTCGGGAAACATATCCTTGACAATGATTCGACCCAACATCTGATTCATCAGAATTTTGACAACGCTGATTACAAAGTAGCTGTAGTCCCGGGCTTCATCTCTACGGATGCTAACAACGACATCACGAATCTTGGCCGAGGTGGCAGCGACTACACCGCAGCCATTCTTGCGGCAGCGCTCGACGCACGGGTTCTTGAAATATGGACAGATGTGGATGGTTTCATGACCGCAGATCCTCGTATAATCGACAATACATACGTCATCGACCATCTCTCATTCATCGAGGCCATGGAGCTGTGCAACTTCGGAGCAAAGGTGATATATCCGCCTACAATATATCCGGTATTCCATAAAAACATCCCGATATATATCAAAAACACGTTCAACCCGACTGCACCCGGGACATGTATCAGCGAGCAACGTCCAGCTCCGGAAAGCAAGGATATAAAGGGAATCTCTTCAATCAACGATACTTGCCTGATCACAGTATCAGGACTATGCATGGTCGGTGTGATCGGTGTAAATGCACGTATATTCAACGCCCTGGCCCGACAAGGCGTCAGTGTGTTCCTCGTATCACAGGCATCAAGTGAGAACACTACATCGTTTGCCGTACGTAATGCAGATGCCGAACGCGCTGTCAGCGCACTTGAAACTGAGTTTATGGCTGAATTGCAGACCGGCGAACTAAATCCGATGCAGGTTGAACACAACCTTGCCACAGTGGCTGTAGTCGGAGAGAACATGCGTCATGCATCCGGAGTCGCCGGTAAGCTATTTAATACGCTCGGAAGAAACGGCATCAACGTAATAGCCTGTGCGCAAGGAGCCTCAGAAACGAACATCTCATTTGTAATTGAACTTAAAAACCAGAAAAAAGCTCTCAACGTAATCCACGATAGTTTTTTCTTGTCTGACACTCAAGTGCTCAATCTTTTCATAACCGGAATTGGCAACATTGGGTGTCACCTACTCCAGCAGCTCGCCCATCAGCAGGCAAATCTATTGCAGCATAAGGCTCTGGAGCTAAAGGTTGTGGGCATTGCCAATTCCAAAAAAGCTCTCTTCAACCGCGAAGGCATTGATCTTTCCAATTATGAAAAGGAACTCTCCGAATCGCCTTTCGAATCAAATCCGGAAACTATTCGGAAACAAATAGTCGGAATGAACATCTTCAATTCGGTATTCGTCGACTGTACATCAAGCCCGGAGATAGCTTCGCTATACCAATCACTGATTGACAATCATATCAATGTAGTGACCGCAAGCAAAATAGCTGCATCGGGGCCTTACTCGGAATACAACCGGTTGAAAACAACCGCCAGAAAAAAGGATGTAAGGTTTCTCTATGAGACCAATGTCGGAGCCGGGCTTCCCATTCTCGGCACCATCAACAATCTCAAAAACAGCGGCGACCGCATCATTCGTATTGAAGCTGTCGTATCCGGGACACTAAACTATATTTTTTCTCAGATCTCCGCCACAACATCTTTCAGTGAAGCGATACGACAGGCAATGGCTGCCGGATACAGCGAACCGGATCCGCGCATTGACCTAAGCGGAACAGATGTTGTCCGGAAACTTGTCATTTTGAGTCGTGAATCCGGCTACGCCGTCGAGCAAAGCGATGTTGAAATCACTCCAATTCTACCAACCGAATTATTCGATGGCTCAATTGACAACTTTTTCTCGCACCTGCAATCCGTTGACATTGAAATGGAGAAACGCAGGCTTGCAGCTGAGAAGCGTGGTTGCCGTCTTCGCTACGTTGCCTGCTTGTCCGAGGGCAAAACATCCGTCGGACTCGAAGAGGTCGATTCAAATCATCCATTCTATAACATTGAGGGGAGCAACAATGTCATAATGATCACCACAAGCCGATATAAAGAATATCCTATGGTGATTAAAGGCTATGGTGCCGGAGCTGACGTCACAGCTGCCGGCGTGTTTGCTGATATATACAGTATTGCAAATATCAGTTGAGAACCATTCAACACCACAGGATGTTTATTTTTTGACTGATAAAAAAACGACAACACCATGTTCACAGCATCGCAAAAACGAAAAGAAAATATAGCGGAATATCTTCTCTACATGTGGCAGATTGAAGATATTATCCGTGCCAATAATCTCGACATAGAGAAAATCAAGGAAAATGTCATTAACAGGTATACAAACCTGTCTGAAGCCCAACGCAAAGAGCTGACAGAATGGTATGAGTCTCTGATTGATATGATGAGACGTGAAGGTGTGGAAAAAAGCGGCCATCTCCAGATTAACAATAACACACTGTCCTCGCTTGTCGCACTCCACCAATCGCTATTGAAAGATCCCCGTTTTGCCGACTACACAGCATTGTTTTACAAAACGCTCCCATATATAGTAGAACTCAGGTCTAAAGCCGGAGAACAAAAAGTAGGAGAGATCGAAACTTGTTTCAATGCCCTTTACGGCATGCTGATGATGCGCTTGCAGCAAAAAACAATCTCACAGGAAACAATGGATGCAATTGCTCAGATCTCAAGATTCATCGCAACACTGGCTCATGACTTCCAACTTGACGAGCAGGATAAACTCTTCAACAATAACGATCAGTAATTTTTTCTGAAAATATTTTTTAGGCGCAGCAACTTTTTTGGAAGTTGCTGCGTCTTATATGCACGAATCAAAACACAAAGCAATCTTTTCACATTTATTTACACATAGACAATGAGACGTCAACTATTTATGATCGCTTTGACGATTATAACAGCGACAACCGGTTTTGCGTCAAGCCGCTATAATGTCAAAGCATTAATATCCGATTCAATCGGCGAACCGGAAGCATTCGCAACAGTCCGCGTTTACCAATCAACCGACACCACAAAAATCGCTGCCATGGGTGTCACAAAAGATAATGGCACGATAGATCTTCCGCTTGATGCCGCAGGCAGTTACAAGCTCAAGGTTTTCTCTATCGGCCGAGCTGAACTAAGCCGGCAATTCAACGTCAACAATAATAATCCTACAGCTGATCTCGGAAATCTTATAGTCAGATCTGATGACAAATTGCTGGGTGAAGTGACTGTCACTGCCGCGAGACCCATTGTCACGAAAGAGATTGATCGCATCGGCTATGATGTACAGGCCGATGAGGAATCAAAAACAAACACCCTCGACGAAATGCTACGTAAAGTTCCGTTGGTCAGTGTTGATGCCGACGGCACTATCAAGGTCAAGGGGTCAACCGATTTCAAGATTTACAAAAATGGCCGACCCAACAACTCCTTCACGAAAAACGCAAAAGAGATTTTCAAGGCAATACCGGCCTCAATGATCAAAAAGATCGAAGTGATCACTGATCCCGGAGCCCGGGAAGATGCCGAAGGGGTTGGTGCCATTCTAAACATTGTCACCCTTGAGAACACTATCATGAAAGGGATGATGGGAAATCTTTCGCTCAACTACAGCACCGTCAGTGACTATCCGGCTCCGAATTTCTGGGGTTCCGGACAGATCGACAAGGTCAACATATCCTTATATGCAGGAATGTCCAGAATCAGCGAACGTCAATCAAGAAACAAATCCCGTTCAGAAGGAACATACGATGATTCCGGAAATATTCAACGCTCCGAATCAGAAGGCTCGAACAAAGGTTGGGTCACGTGGTTCGGTCTCGACGGAAGCTATGAACTCGACTCCCTCAATCTCTTCACGGCTGAATTTGGCGGTTATTACTATGATATAACTCCCATCAGTTCCGGCTCTGAAAGCCGATACGCACCGGATGGATCGATGATTTATAGCTTTAGCACATCCACGCGTCAGAATCCCTACAGATACTTCGACATCAATGGCAACTTCAACTACCAACACTCGACAAAACGTCCGGGCGAAACACTGACGGCATCATACATGGTCTCAACGACCAATCAGACAAACAACAGCTCGCAACGATATTCCGACATGATCAATATGCCTGTTCCCTACACCGGTATAGACTCTGACTTCAAGCTTGACTTCATTGAACATACATTGCAATTCGACTGGTGCCGTCCATTTGCTGACATCCATATCATTGATCTTGGCGCAAAGTACATATACCGCGACAATCATTCCCGGACACAACAGAACTATATCGGATTTCACGAAGAACCGCTTCTGGACTTTTCCCACCACACACACGTTGCAGCCGCATACGCCGACTACCGTCTCCGATTAGGCCGACTGAGTCTGCGTGGTGGGCTACGCTATGAATTTTCAAGACTATCTGCAAGTTATGCTGATAACAACCATGAATCATTTGCAAGCAACCTCTGCGATTGGGTCCCGAACGCGGCTATTGCCTACAACATCAATGATGCCAACACCATAAAACTATCCTACGGTACAAGAATAAACCGCCCCGGCATCAGCTATCTTAATCCGGCAGTCAATCAATCTCCCACCTCCACGTCGGGTGGCAATCCGGATCTTGGAAGTGCAAGAAATTCATCTCTATCATTAAACTACAACCTCATCAGCCGTAAGGTCAACATAGATTTTACAGCAGGATATAGCTTTACCAACAATGACATCATCGCGGTACAACATATAGAGAATGACCATTTATATCAGGGATATGCCAATGCCGGCCACAACAAATCATTCAATACAGGATTATTCCTGCAATGGACTGCCGGGAAAAAGACAACGGTTATGCTTAACGGAAATGCTACATATAACCATTACGACAATCCATCGCTCAACATAACCAACAACGGATGGGGTGGAAACGCATATCTACGGTTGTCTCAACGGTTGCCGTGGAACATTATGGGTAACTTGTTCGGAGCTATTTGGACTGGAAGCATAAACGGACTTTATGGAGAGTCCAGACCACAAGGAATCTCCAAACTGAACTACGGACTGTCACTGCAACGCTCATTCCTCAAAGAGGACAGACTGACACTCCGCCTTAGCACATGGAATCCATTCTACCCCAATCAGACACGATATAAATCGACCACAACCAATCTCGCCTACAATTCCACATCTTACACTTACCAACGCCAATATTTCAATCTTCAGATAGCTGTATCCTACCGGTTCGGATCAATAAACGCACAAGTGAAAAAGACTGCGACAAAGATTGAAAACGATGACCTCACGGGCCGCAAAATCTAACAGCGAGAGATTAAGACACAAATAAATTCAGGGCGCATCGCTATTCGCGGTGCGCCCTGAATTTATTACAATCTGTCAGCACTCAGGCTGACGACTGATTAGAGTTTTGAAGCAATTTCCTTAAACTGGTCAAGTGATACAGTCTCTTTGTTGAGAGTAATGGCATTTTCAATTCCACCGAAGAGTTTGATATCACCAACCTGCTCGATCAGACGACCACGATAGTTTTTGTCGTCGAGGATATTCTGGGCATATCGTGTGATAGTCTCATCGTCCATGTTTGTCATGCCGTACTGCTCAAACTGACGGGTTGCAAGATTCTTGGCAAAGTCAAGGAGATCCGATTCTTCAATCTTGATCTCAAGATTCTTGGCAATCTGTTCCTTGACGAGCTGCCATTTAAGGTCAGTGGCGATATTGTCGTAACGTTCATCGATATTTTCCTCAGTAAGATCCTCGTTACGAGAAATCAGCCAACGCTTGAGCAACGCATCAGGCAGCTGCATGTCACCATATTTCTCCATGAAGTATTTACGGGCAGAGAAGCGGAAAATCATTTCTGAGTTACCAGAAAGCTCTTTTGCGATAAGCTCCTTGACCGCTGCACGATATTCGTTTTCATCTTTCACTTTATCCTTGCCGAATACGTTGGTGTAGAATTCCTCACCAAGTTCTGCCGGACGAACAACGATGATTTCAGAAATAGCCATTTCAAAATCGCCTTGAACAGCAGCTGTGCGTTCCTTGTCGATATTGAGCATTGAGGAAAGTTCTGTGATATTGTCGCCCGATGCACGGCGCGGATTGAACACGATCTTATCTCCAACCTTTGCACCTTCAAATTTGGCAGCCTCTTCCTTATCGGCAAAATACATAGGAGCAACAATTCCGCTTACAACCTGAATGGCATCGTCGCCTTCCTTGATTGTGCCGTCTTCGTTGAGTTCCATGATAGCACCCTTTACAAGAGCATCAGCCTCGAATGTCTCACCGGGAACCTGTGCGCCGAAACGTTTGCGGAATGCCTGATCCTGCTCGTCGATCATCTTATCAGAAACTTCGATTTCGTAGTAAGGGATCTCTACTGACTTATCAACGGTAATGTCAAGAGCCGGTGCAAGTGCGAGGTCATATTCAAAAGTGAAATCTTTCTGATTCTTCAGATCGAGTTCCTTAATTTCAACTGGCAGCGGAGCACCAAGCACATTGAGCTTATTCTCCTCGATATATTTCAGTACAGCTTCATAAACCACCTGATTGATAACGTCGCTTGTCACCTGACGGCCGAAACGACGCTGAAGGTCAGCGATACTGATATGTCCTTTACGGAAACCGGGGATCTGATGTGTGCGTCCGATGCGCTTTAGCTCTTCGGTAACCTTTGCTTTGTAGTCGTTTTCTTCTACATTGACTGTCAGACGCATGCTGACAGCATCATTGTTGTTGGCTGTTATATTCATGATTTCTAACTTGAATTATCAGGTTTTTATTTGAATTTCGTGCAAAATTAGCAATTTCAGCCGTATTTTGCAAACAATTGGCTATATTTGACACCTCAACACAAAGGGTGCAACCTTTTTAACCTTAAACGACATCAATCATTCAGATTTTCACTATATTTGCCTAAATAATTTCAACCGGAACCATGAACCTCAGACTTGCACTATCAACCATCATTATCCCGGCCACCATTGCCATTTCGGCCGCTACAGACACATTGACAATTGCCACTTACAACATCCGCAATTGCATTGGCATGGATATGACGCAGGATATCGACCGCACAGCCAAAGCCATACAAACGTTTGAAGCCGACATCATCGCCGTCCAAGAGGTGGACAGCTGCACCCATAGATCCAAAGGGATTGATATTCTCGGTCAGTTAGCTTCAAGAACCGACATGACGGCGACATACTCTTCAGCAATTGATTTTGACGGAGGGCGATATGGTATCGGGATTCTAAGCAAAGAACAACCCATCGCCGTGAAGCACATCCAACTGCCCGGACGCGAAGAAGCACGTACTGCCGTAATTGCCGAATTTGACGATTACGTATTTTGTTGCACACATCTGAGTCTGACCGATGAGGACAGAATACTTTCCACTGAAATTCTCCGACCCATTTTATCGGGCTATGACAAACCGGTATTCTTTGCCGGCGACTTGAACTCCCATCCTTCAGATCCGGCAATAAAAATGCTATGCAATAATGGGATGAGGATTATATCACCCGGATCTCCCACCTACCCGGCCGACACCCCTGAGGAACAGATTGACTATATCATGACAACAGCCGGGGATAATAACGTCAAAATAATCAGATCCTACATTCCGGATGAGCCCATAGCCTCCGACCACAGACCCATAATCTCTGAAATAATCATAATGAGCAACAAATAAACACAGACACAATGAAAAACGGATATAAAACCTCAGACTATCAATATACCGGCCCGGTAAAACGGTATTGCCAGACCCTTGATCTGCGAAATGATCCGAAACTGATCGCTGAATACCGACGCCGACATGAAAAAGGGAACATCTGGCCTGAAATCATCGAGGGCATCCGCAGCGTTGGCATTCTCGAAATGGAAATATACATCCTCGGCACAAGGTTATTTATGATTGTTGAAACTCCGTTAGATTTCAATTGGGATGACGCTATGGCCAAACTATCGACACTGCCACGCCAAGCTGAATGGGAAGATTACATGTCCCTCTTCCAACAGGCAGAAGCCGGTGCCTCATCGTCAGAGAAATGGCAAATGATGGAGCGGATGTTCCACCTTTATTAATTCAAATCACTATGTCACGATACAGATATCTTTTATCCACGCTGCTCCTATTTTCCGCATGGACAGTACTTTCAGCGAAAACAACCAGAGTCAACCTCTCGGATTTCGGTTTGAGACCCGGCAACTCAACAACAGAAAAGTTTAACAACGCTATTAGTAAAGCCCTGGCACAAGTTCCGGAAAAAGACACTGTGATAATTGCTCTGACCAAAGGGACATATGAATTCCACCCCTCAAAAAAAACATCAAGAACGCTGTTCATTTCCAACCATGATCAGCCCAATCCCAAAAGTATCGGCATTATATTGGAAGGTCGATCAAATGTAACAATTGACGGAGCTGGATCGGATCTGAATTTCCACGTAGCCTCAATGTTGCCGATAGCCATCACCAACAGCAAAAATATAACTCTAACCAACCTACACATAGATTTCCCGGAGCCACAGATAGGACAGATCGAAATAGTTGCAAACGACACGATATCGAAAACCATCGAGTTTCGACCGGATAAAAACCTGAAATGGGAAATAGACAATGGCCGGTTTTGCTTCAAAGCTGACGACAAAACAATCATCCCGATAGCCGGAATGGCCTTTGAACACGACACACGGCATATTGTGTACAATACTTCCGACATTGTATTCAACAATTCAGACATACAACTCATTGGCAATGATCTGCTCAAAGCCAATTGGGATAATAAAAAACTGACTCCAGGAACCATCGTCACTCTCCGCAGTTACGACCGACCTGCTCCTGCGGTGTTTGTTGATGGGAGTTCAGATATTCATCTGACTGACATGTATGTACATTACGCAAATGGCATGGGGCTTCTTGCTCAGAACACGACGGACATAAGCCTCAACGCATTCAATGTCTGCCTACGTGGTGATAATGACTCAAGATACTTCACCACCCAAGCAGATGCCACCCATTTCTCCGGATGCAGAGGGGAAATACACTCCACAAATGGTCTTTACGAGGCAATGATGGATGATGCGATCAACGTCCATGGAACATATCTGAAACTCCGCACTATCAACGACCGCAGGACTATAATCTGCGAATACATGCATCCGCAAAGCTACGGATTCAATTGGGGCATTCCAGGTGACAGCGTACAAATTCTCGCTTCGCGTACAATGGAGACTATATCAGAAATTGTGACAATCGCTGATATAAAACCATTCGACATGCCTTCGGATAAAGGCGCGAAAATGTTTATGATCACCCTTTCGCAGGATCTGCCTGACAATATTGATCTTGCAGAAGCATCGTACGGGATCGAGAACCTCTCAGCCACACCATCTGTTGTATTTGCCAACAACACCATCAGAAACAACAGAGCACGTGGCGCACTTTTCAGCACTCCGAAAAAAGTAGTTGCCGAAAACAATCTATTTGACCATACATCAGGTTCTGCAATCCTATTATGCGGTGACTGCAACGGTTGGTTCGAAACTGGAGCATGCCATAATGTAACAATAAGAGGTAATCGGTTTGTAAACTCACTGACCAATCTGTTTCAGTTCACAAATGCCATCATATCAATCTATCCGGAAATACCCGATCTAAATTCACAGCATCAGTATTTCCATAGTAACATCACGATAACTGACAATGTATTTGAGACATTCGACAATCCACTGCTCTATGCAAAATCCGTAAGCGGATTAATTTTTTTGAATAATGATGTGATCCGTAATAACGATTTTCCGGCATTCCACTGGAACAAAGCTCCCATTTTTCTGGAACATGTAGATCAGGCAAAAATCCAATGATCAGAAACGGCATCCAACTATCAGCGACAAGGATTCCGTTGCATTAAAAAACGTGTAACGGCTGTTGAAATACAGATTTCCATCAACCCTGCCGTTCAATGACGCGAACAATGCTTTGTGGTTGTACACAACCGCAAATCTCATTCGCATGTTGGCTGCAAGCATTTGCTTGCGGCCCTCCGAAGAATCCGAATAGGAATTACGATATCCAATGGATGGCAACAGGGTCAGATTCACAAGCCAGCGGCGCGGATGAAGCACCCAGTTATGTCCATACCCGGCAATCAAAGCATAATCCGTGAAGCGGAAGCGATAATAATTATCAAGCGACGGAAGATATTCCTTCATATCCTCCGGCAAGGATGAGAAATCCATAGACATACGCTGGTTATTGAAAGCAAAACCGAACACAGCTGATCCCGATGACTTCAACTGATACTTTGAGTAACAATAAGCAGCAGCCTGAGAATATTTCTTATGATTAAGGAAATAATAAAACTCTCCGGAAAGAGCCTTATGCCAGATATCATTGAAATCATAATGCAATGTACGTCCATCCCCATATCCGCCGAAATGGGTAATTCTCGTATCTCCCTTTGTCGACAGAATATCTATATTGGCTGAAAAACGTGAACTCGTGAAATTAAAATTGAAATTCGATCGGTTGGAATGATGTCCGGCCCAGTTATTGACCTTCGCTGTATAGCCTATACCGACCGCCATAAATGAAATGTGGAATCCAAGGTCGTTATAAATCTCCGAACGGATATGCAGCATATCCCGTGAACGCATGGAGAACAGCATCATATAGGATTCCATCCAATTATAGTTGTTAACCAGCAGTTTCCAGTTCTTACCGGTGCCAACAACATAGTCAGTATCATAACTGTTGAACGTGCGGTCGCCCCAGTCATAGACCTTCAGCAGAAAACGGGGGAACGCAGGATAGTTCACATTTTTATCATGAATTCTGAATCCGTTATTCCACAACTGCTTATACCATGGCAAAGCTGCAAATGCAGCACTATCGGACTCAAGCCCCGGATCAATCCCAAGAAGAGAATCGACCTCCGCATCAAAGTGGGACTCAAGGCTGTTGAATGTTAAAGAATCAGCATCCGCAGCCGGGACAGATGACGCTCCGGATGCGAATGCCGAGAATATTATGGCGGTTATGGTTATGATATGCGCTCTAAATGCCATGAATCCAATTTGTGCGCAAAGATAAACAAAATCGTTAATACATGGGACTAAATGGAGCTGATTTGACTAAAAAAGAGGTTATATCTCCAACAGCTCCTGTATTTTTGGAAGTGTCATATTTAAGCACCGATGCGCCCGGTCTTAAATCACACCGGTTTAAATCAATATAATAGACTCCGAGATTAGTTACAAAATCGAAGTAATAACGCAAATCACGGGTATTTGCGTACGAACGCCATTGAGTAGATGAAACATTCGGCTCATAATCCACGGTGTAATGATATGGCACCGAAACATTCACCATAATGCTTCTGGCTATTGCCACGGCTGTGTCTGCGTCAGCTGTCGCAGCAACATGCTTGTCAAAATAACTTGCTCTGACAAATCGGTCGGGACTCTTTACGGTTCCCGGGAGCATGTTCGCGCCTCCTACATTGATCCAGTAATCATTTATAGCTGTCATCTGTGGATAAGCAGGATCGTTGGTCAACACAGGCATATCATCGCCCTCATAGACCACAACCTGTCCATGATCAAATTCGAGTATAGCCGTCCGGCCTTCTGCATCTGTGATCCCCCAGTGAAGCGCCGAAACAGTACCTCCGTCAAACGTAGCACCGGAGATGGTGAAATTCTGTTCACGAAGAGCAGCTACGACTTCCGGCGTTGTGGCATTGAGGTCAAGCATCCAGGCAACAAACATTGAGAGCGACATCGGAGGCCTGCCTTCAGTAGATTGATTGACATAGACCGTTCCCTTGCAGAACAGACCATTAACCACAAGCCCTTTCTCATTCATTCCCTCAGTCACACCGCCATCATAGCTGACAGCATACACGGCTCCATATTTGGAAGTCCACTCCACAGAACCCGGCAATGTGTTTCCAACCTTGTGCATTCCACGAGGATAGACATAAAGATTTGTTGGGATCGGTGTTTTCCAATCAAGAGATCGGCCAACAATCCTCAGATCATCAACTCCCTGATAAACAACTCGCGAGCAGGCATCAGACACAGCCGGAGAGTATAATGCCATAGCCGCAACCGCGGCAATAAGTAAACGTTTCATGATGAATTAATTAATATATTTTCTTTATAACACTCCTACCGGTCTGTCTGTTTTCAATATTGGTAAATATTGCCGATATTCTCCGCCAAAGATCACCAAACAGCAACTTTCCACCTCAAAAAAATGCTCATTGCAGATAAAATGTTGTAAATTTGCAACAACAAAAAATTTAAGAATGCTTCTTTCAAAATCCATATCAACCGTTGGCCGCTACTCGTTGTTCCTGACCAGGGTCTTTTCCAAAGCACCACGTTTCAGCGTGATGCGCGACCGTACAATATTCGAGATCAACAAACTTGGCGTTGATTCAATTCCGCTTGTAATAATAATATCCCTATTCATCGGTTCTGTGATAACCATACAGATGGAACTCAACACATCGTCGCCGCTGCTTCCGGCTTATTCTGTCGGACTTGCCACACGCGACATTGTCCTACTTGAGTTCTCAAACTCCATTTTATGCCTGATCCTTGCCGGAAAAGTAGGATCGAACATTGCCTCAGAGATTGGAACGATGAGGGTAACGGAACAGATTGACGCACTCGACATCATGGGTGTCAACTCCGCAAGCTTCCTTGTTTTGCCAAAGATCATTGGATTTATATTTTTCATGCCGGTTCTCGTGGCTTTCTGCATCGGCACATCCCTGCTCGGAGGCTATCTTGTTTCCGTATTCACTGACCTGATTCCGGTTTCACGATATGTCTACGGCATTCAGGCGATGTTTACAGAATGGTACGTCTGGTATGGATTCATCAAATCTCTATTTTTCGCGTTCATCATAGCCAGCGTGTCGTCTTTCTGCGGCTACTACGTTCGAGGTGGCGCACTTGAAGTAGGCAAAGCCAGCACGAACGCAGTTGTTTCAAGCAGCATTCTGATCCTGCTGCTCGACGTTATCCTCACCAAACTCCTATTGCAATGATTCAGGTCAAAAATATCACCAAATCGTTTGACGGTAAAACGATCCTGCACGATGTGGATGCCACTTTCCTCACAGGCAAAACCAATCTTATAATCGGCCAAAGCGGATCCGGCAAGACCGTACTGATGAAGTCGATAGTCGGGCTGATCCGTCCCGATAGCGGAGAGATCCTATATGATGGACGAGACCTGCTGAAAATGAATTCCTCCCAAGTGAAAGATCTCCGCCGGGAGATTGGAATGCTATTCCAAGGTTCGGCATTATTTGACTCAGAGACCGTTCTTGGCAACGTTATGTTTCCTCTGGTCATGTTTTCCGACATGAGCCGTGAAGAGATGCTTGATCGCGCACATTTCTGCCTTGACCGAGTCAATCTCAAAGGTGCTGATTCAAAATATCCGGCGGAAATATCCGGCGGAATGCAGAAACGTGTGGCCATAGCCAGAGCCATAGCCCTCAATCCGCGCTATCTGTTTTGCGACGAGCCAAACTCCGGATTGGATCCACGCACTTCAATACTGATTGACGAACTTCTTAGCGACATCACCCATGAATACGGAATAACCACGATCATCAACACCCACGACATGAACTCCGTGCTTGGCATTGGTGAAAACATCGTGTTCCTGAACAAAGGTCATCGTGCATGGGTTGGAGACAAGCACCAGATATATCACAGCGACAACGAAGCATTGAATGACTTCGTATTTGCCACGGATCTTTTCCGTCATGTCAAGGACTACGTGGTAAATCATGGCGGCTGACCCGATCACGCGATCAATAGCTCACACATAGTGGCTCGTCTATTGCAAAAGAGCTGAAATTTGAGTACTTTTGCAAACAATAAAGTTAATCCGCTGATTCCACCACTATGTCCGAAAATTCATTGCTGCATCGTCTTGAAGGAATAGATGCCCGATTTGAAGAGATCTCCACACTCATCACAGATCCAGCAGTCATTGCCGACATGCGCAGATATGTCAAATTGACAAAGGAGTACAAAGATCTTGAAAAGCTTCTTTCCCTGACAAAACAATATCGTCAGGCGTTGCTCGACATTGATGATGCAAAAGAGCTTCTGGAGTCGGAATCAGATGAAGAACTCCGCGCAATGGCGCGTGAGGAGCTTGATACCGCAACAGCAGCCCTACCCTCACTTGAAGAAGAAATCAAGCTTCAACTTATTCCGGCTGATCCTGAAGATGGGAAAAATGCCATCCTTGAAATACGTGGTGGCACTGGCGGTGATGAAGCGGCGATATTTGCCGGTGATCTCGCCAAGATGTACATGAAATATTGTGAATCGAAGGGCTGGAATGTTGCCGTCACCTCCGCAAGCGAGGGTGCAGCCGGTGGATACAAGGAAATTGTTATGGCCGTCAGTGGCGATGGAGTATATGGAACACTGAAATATGAAAGCGGCGTACACCGTGTACAGAGAGTTCCGGCGACAGAGACCCAAGGGCGAGTGCACACGTCTGCAGCCACCGTCGCGGTTCTTCCCGAAGCGGAGCCTTTCGATGTGGAGATCAACGAAGGCGAGATCAAATGGGACACCTTCCGATCCGGTGGTGCCGGCGGACAGAACGTCAATAAAGTGGAATCAGGCGTGCGGTTGCGTTACATGTGGCGCAATCCCAATACCGGAGAGACCGAAGAGATACTGATAGAATGCACCGAGACACGTGACCAGCCTAAAAACAAGGAACGTGCCCTCAGCCGACTGCGCACATTCATCTACGACAAGGAACATCAGAAATATATCGATGACATTGCTTCCCGACGCAAGACCATGGTGTCGACCGGCGACCGCTCTGCAAAGATACGCACTTACAACTATCCGCAAGGCAGAATTACCGATCACCGGATAGGCTATACAATCTACAATCTGCAGGCATTTGTCGATGGTGATATTCAGGATTGCATAGACCATTTAATAATCGCTGAGAACGCTGAAAAACTTAAAGCCTCAGAACTTTAAATCCAAACTCTATAATCATGTCAACTTCATCTCTCCAGACGCAACCGGCAAAACGATTCTCCTTGCGGATGCTTGCGGATGCCTGCTCGAAAAGCATCAACCGCTATCCCGTGACATCGGTTCTGATTGCCTTGACTTCATTATGGTTTCTGATCATTGTTGTTCATGGATCATTGCCGGCCAATATCGAGATTTCCCTGAGTTTTGTATTGCCTATGTCGATTATTCTGTCTCTGGCCACTTCAATCTGGTGTCGGGCAATCTCCTTGAACAATAAAAGGGAGATAATAGCACAGCTTATAATCGGCCTGATATTAACCGGCGACATGATCTACCTGTTCTACTATGGGGAAAGCCTGTCAGCGACAGGTTGGATCGGTCATGGAGCGGCAACTACCGCCGGCATCATAGCCATACTGTTTATTCCATCCCGAAAAGAAATATCAGACAGGCAAGCCTGGATGTTCACCAATATCCAGATTGACAATTTCCTATCTGTAATCCTGATCTCCATATTGCTATCCATCGCCTGCTGGATAATATATGGTACATTGAACATTCTTTTCGGATTAGATTATGAAAAGATAATTGAATGCACACTGATTATCTTTTGCTTTACCATACCATCCATAATCCTGATTTCAAGAGTTCCATCACGCAAGGAAGTAGAGTACAAAAACGAAAACTTCTCACCAACGAAATTCAGGACAGGACTTACAAAATTCATCATTCTGCCTCTGACGCTGATCTATATGGCTATCTTATATGCCTACGGACTCAAGATCGTGTTGACATGGCAGCTGCCTAATGGTTTCATTTGCTGGTCTGTCTCAGGCCTGACATTCTTCGTAATCCTTGTGTTATTCCAACTGGAAGCTTTGAAGAATGACCCGGACCGATACACAACATTATGCCGCAAAACGCTTCCGTGGATCATGCTACCGCTTCTCATGATGATGAGCGTAGCAATCGGATACCGGATCAATCAGTATGGGATCACCCCATCGCGCCTGTACATGGTCACATTCAACATCTGGGCCTATGCGGCACTAATCTACCTTGGAATCCATCGTCACACTTGGAAACTCAACCACGTCGCCATATCATTCGCAGCCCTTTTCCTCCTGACATCCATACTGCCGGGAGCAAACTACACATCCCTCTCCAACTCCTACATGCAGAATAAAATCAAAACGATATTAGCATCGGCCGGAGTGGACAAATATCCGATTGACAGGAACCAATTAGTTCAAGCTGTAGCTAAACTTGATGTTCAGGACAGAAAAGATGTGATTGATAAATTGAAATATCTTGATTCTTGGACTAACCACGATCTTATATCAGACATCATTTCTTTCCCGGTTTATTCAACAGGCTACTCCGACGCGCTGTTCCAGGAATCAAGCATAAACAATTCCGGATATATGAAAGTCTTCAACTCTTACAATTTTGACGATATCAATGATTGGACTCCAATCCCGGAAGGCTATACGAAAATGATCCGGATCAATCAGTCGCTGGGCACCCCGGTATCATACAAAAACAATGTTGTCAGATTTGACATCGGCAATGGAATAACCATCACTCTGAATCCGGAACAGCTGGAACTCAATAAGAATAAATCCCGCATCGTATTGAAAATGCAGGGTGATTCAATAGCATTAATCCCTTCGTATATTTCATTCGACATTGTGGATAAAGGAGCGCAAAAAGAGATAAACAACGTGTATATCAATGGATACGTATTCAAGAAATAAAAACTCAATAATATGAAAAGATCAGAATTAATTGAAAACATCAGACGTAAAGGTTCGTTTCTATGTGTTGGACTTGATACAGACATAAAAAAGATTCCGACCCATCTACTTGAAAAAGAAGACCCTATATTTGAATTCAATAAAGCGATAATTGATGCCACAGCACCCTACTGCGTAGCCTACAAACCAAACCTCGCATTCTACGAAAGTCTTGGTGTGAAAGGACAGGAGGCTCTGGAGAAAACAATACAGTATCTCAAGACCAATTATCCCGACCAGTTTATAATCGCGGATGCAAAACGTGGCGACATCGGCAACACATCCAAGCTATATGCACGTTCATTCTTTGAATATCTCAATGTCGATGCCGTAACCGTTGCGCCCTACATGGGCGAGGATAGTGTAACCCCATTCCTCGGATATGATGGAAAGTGGGTCATATTGCTTGCGCTGACATCGAACAAGGGCTCACACGATTTCCAGCTGACCGAGGATTGCAATGGCACTCCATTGTTTGAACGCGTTATCACGACATCTCAGAAATGGGCTGGCGAAGATGAGATGATGTATGTTGTCGGAGCAACACAAGGCCGCATGTTTGAAGATATACGCAAAGTAGCTCCAAAATCCTTCCTGCTCGTTCCTGGCGTTGGCGCACAGGGCGGAAGCCTTGAGGAGGTGTGCCGTTATGGCATGATCCCCGGAGAATGTGGTCTGCTCGTCAACTCGTCGCGAGGAATCATCTACGCTTCTTCAGATACTGATTTTGCCGAAGCTGCTGCCACAGAAGCCCGTAAACTCCGTGATCAGATGGCCTCTCTGCTCTGACGATACGCAACAATTGAAGTGCCGTAACCTTTTTTACGGAAATTTTTCTTTAAATTACGAGTAATTTTGACTACATTTGCGTCAAAGTTAAAATCAACTGTTAAACATAGCATATCATGACAATCGATGATTTCAATTTTGCCGGCAAAAAGGCAATTGTACGCGTTGACTTCAACGTGCCTCTGGACGAAAATGGTAAGATAACCGACGACACCCGTATCCGCGGTGCCCTCCCCACCCTCAAGAAGATCCTAAACGATGGTGGCAGCCTTATCATCATGAGCCACATGGGCAAACCCAAAGGCAAAGTTAATCCCAAGTTCTCGCTTTCGCAGATCAAGGATGACGTGGCCAAAGCACTTGGAACCGATGTGAAATTCGCCCCCGACTGTGCAAACGCAGCTGAAGCTGCCGCAAACCTCAAACCGGGTGAAGTCCTGCTTCTTGAAAACCTCCGTTTCTACCCTGAGGAAGAAGGCAAGCCTGTAGGAATCGACAAAGAAGATCCTGCCTACGACGCAGCTAAAAAAGAGATGAAAGAACGTCAGAAAGAATTTGCAAAGACTCTCGCAAGCTATGCCGACGTTTATGTTAACGACGCATTTGGTACTGCACACCGCAAACACGCTTCCACAGCCGTTATCGCTGACTACTTCGACGCACAGGACAAGATGCTCGGCTATCTGATGGAAAAAGAAGTGAAAGCCGTTGACAACATCCTCAGCGACATCAAACGCCCCTTCACCGCAATCATGGGCGGATCAAAAGTATCCACCAAGATCGGTATCATCGAGAACCTCATGGACAAAGTTGACAATCTTATCCTCTGCGGCGGTATGACATATACTTTTGCAAAGGCTCTGGGCGGCAACGTTGGTCTGTCACTCTGCGAGCTCGACAAACTTGATCTTGCTCTCGACATCATCAAGAAAGCAAAAGAAAAAGGTGTGAACCTCGTTCTCGGCACAGATTGTGTTGCTGCTGATAAATTCTCCAACGACGCCAACACACAGATCTGCTCGGTTATGGATATCCCCGAAGGCTGGGAAGGCATGGATGCCGGTCCTGAAACCCGCAAAGCATTCGCTGAGGTTATCAAACCGGCCAAGACTATCCTCTGGAACGGTCCTGCAGGTGTATTCGAATTCGACAACTTCACTGCCGGTTCCCGCGCAATCGCTGATGCCATCGTAGAAGCCACCAACAACGGTGCTTTCTCATTGGTTGGCGGCGGCGACTCTGTTGCATGCGTTAACAAATTCGGTCTTGCAGATCAGGTTTCATACGTATCAACCGGTGGCGGTGCGCTTCTTGAAGCAATCGAAGGAAAAGTTCTTCCCGGAGTTGCTGCTATCAAAGGCTAAAATGGCCGCGGATTGATCCGCGCAAATAAAAACCATATTACGGTGTGTCATAATATTTTGGCACACCGTTTTTTCATTAAATGTAGAAAATCACCGGCAGAAAGATTTGCGAAATCGGTTTTCAGTAGCTATATTTGTAAACTGATTTAACGAAATCGAATAACAAAAACATCATAATGGAAATTAAAGGAAAAATCATTCTGGCTCTTCCGGAGCAGTCAGGTGTATCTAAAAGCGGAAACAATTGGAAAAAGCGCGAATATGTTCTTGAGACAATGGAAACATATCCCAAGAAAGTTCATTTTGATCTCTTTGGCGACCGTGCAGACCAATATCCTCTGAACGTAGGTGAAGTTGTGACACTCAGCTTCGACATCAATAGCCGCGAATTCAACGGCCGTTGGTACACCAGCATCAGTGGATGGAAAGTTGATAAAGATCAGGCTCCGGCTCCCCCCGTGGCAGGTGCCGCCCCGGCTCCGGATCCACTGGCTCCACAATTTGGACCGACATCAGATGATGATATTCCATTCTGATTTGCGATGCATCTCAAAATGTAATATCCGACAAGAAAATAATGTCCGCTCCATGCAGTAGCCAAAAGCACCAGCATGGAGCGACTTAGTTAATATTATCACTAAAAAAATCTAACCAATCATGAGACTGAAACTTGCCACAATTATCACATGTGCGGCATCACTTTTCAACGCATCAGCAGCCGACACATACACCCCAACCCCAGAGAACATGCAATCCAGAAAAGAATTCCGAGAAGCAGGGCTCGGCATATTCATCCACTGGGGTATCTACAGCATGTTCGGACAAAACGAATGGTATCTCAACCGCGGAATAAACGCCCAGGAGTATGCAAAGGCAGCTTCCGGATTCTATCCGGCCAATTTCGATGCAGCCCAATGGGTAAAAACCTTCAAAGATGCCGGAGCTGAATATATCTGTTTCACAACACGCCACCACGATGGCTTCTCCATGTGGGACACAGAGCAATCGGACTACAATATAGTCGATGCCACGCCATTCAAACGTGATATTCTACGCGAGATCTCCGACGAATGCCACAAACAGGGGATGAGACTCCACCTCTACTATTCCCATCTCGACTGGACAAGACCGGACTACCCCAAAGGCCGCACCGGATTGGAAACAGGCAGAGACTCCACATATTCCGACTGGCCTACCTACTACAAGTTCATGAACGCCCAGCTGACAGAACTACTGACGCAATATGGAGAAATCGGAGCAATATGGTTTGACGGACTCTGGGATCATGATGAGGATTCCATCCCTTTCAATTGGGAACTTGAGGAACAATATGCCCTTATCCATCGCCTGCAGCCCTCCTGCCTGATTGGCAACAACCATCATTCCACACCTTTTGAAGGCGAGGATATCCAGATTTTCGAACGTGACCTACCCGGAGAAAACACATTCGGTCTATCAGGACAGGATATCTCCCACCTCCCTCTTGAGACATGTCTGACCATGAACAAATCCTGGGGATACAACGTAAAAGATCTTGACTACATCCCATCTGATGAACTGATCAAATCGTTTGTCAGAACAGCTGGAAAAGGAGCAAACCTGTTGCTTAATGTCGGCCCGCAACCAAATGGAGAAATCCCGGCAGAAGCGCGCAAAGGGTTAGCAGAAATAGGCAACTGGCTCAAAACATACGCACCGACGATCAAAGGGACTGATGCTGCTGAATTTGCAGAACAGGACTGGGGTGTAGCCACACGTAAAGACAATACACTCTATATCCACGTACTCGATCCTGATGTAACCGAAGTGACAATTCCCGTAAGCAAAAAGAAGATCAAATCCGCAGTCGGATTCACATCCCGTGACAAGATCAACTTCAAAGCGACTAAAGATGGTGCATCATCAACCATTGACCTGTCAACTATCGAGAAGAATGGTCCGGATCGAGTTATAGAACTGACTACAAAGTAATCTGTCATGAATAGAATCCTTGAAATATGTTGCGCCGACATTGAGAGTGTCGATGCAGCAGTCCGTGGTGGCGCAGACCGCATAGAACTATGTTGCGCGCTATCGGAGGGTGGGCTCACCCCTTCTGCCGGGCTGATTGCAGAAGCCGTAAGCCGCAACGTGCCGATCAATGTCCTGATCAGACCTCGGAGCGGCGACTTCGCCTATAGCTCCGATGAGATCAATGTCATGCTACGCGACATCTCTCTTGCCGCAGCTTTTGGAGCAAATGGCGTTGTAATAGGAGCGTTGCTCCCAAATGGATCGATAGATGTCAAAGCCTGCCGCAGAATGACTGAAGCCGCAAAAGAAAAAGGGCTTTCCGTTACATTCCACCGAGCATTCGATATGTGTTCAAACGCCATGGAAGCTTTGGAGGATGTCGTATCCACAGGCGCAGACCGCATTCTGACATCCGGACTTGCATCAACGGCACTTAACGGAGCTGATCTTCTTGCCAAGCTCAACAATGCAGCCGCCGGACGGATCACCATAATGGCCGGATGTGGCGTTACTCCGGATAATATCTCTGAAATAATTCAACGGACAGGAGTCACTGAAGTCCATGCTTCAGCCAAAACCACCAAGCAAAGCAGTATGACATTCAGAAACGAAACTGCCAAAATGGGCAAAGCTGATGCCGATGAATACGCGCGTACTGTAACATCCGAAACAAACGTCGCACAATTAGCCAACATAATCCATAATTGACAATGAAACTTACAAGATTGATAATATGCACCCTGTCTCTTGGAAGCGTTCTGTTTGGCAACGCCGGCACTCCTGCTTCCAAAACAGCCGAGGAACAACACTACCTTGACGAATTGTACAAGTGCATGAATCCTGCCGACAAGGCGGATCGAACCGAGGAATTCTATCTTGAGAATGCCATCCGGCCTGCTCTAATCGCCAGAAAGGAAATGCCGTGGGGAGCAATAATCCCCGAACGGGAATGGCTTCACTTTGTGATGCCTCTGCGCGTAAACAACGAGGCGATCGATGCACACCGCCCGGCATTTTACAGCGAGCTTAAAGACCGAATTAAAAATCTGGACATGAAGAGTGCGATCCTTGAGATAAACCACTGGTGTCACGAAAAAGCTACATATCAGCCATCCGACGGACGCACACACTCACCGCTCCAGACCGTAAGTTCTGCAATAGGCCGTTGTGGAGAGGAGTCGACATTCGCAGTGGCGACACTCCGAGCAATGGGTATTCCGGCACGCCAAGTCTACACACCACGTTGGGCTCACACCGACGACAATCATGCATGGGTTGAAGCATGGGCCGACGGACAATGGTATTTTCTTGGAGCCTGTGAACCAGAGCCTGTACTAAACCTCGGATGGTTCAATGCACCTGCAGCGCGTGGAATGCTGATGCATGCGAGAGTTCCAGGAAGCCATTATGACGGACCGGAAGAAATTCTGGCCAGAATGAATGGCAACACAGACATCAATGTCACATCCAACTATGCACCGGTCGATACTCTGAAAGTTACCATTGTCAATCCGGATGGAACACCTGCCATCGGCGCTGAAGTAACATTCCGCATCTATAATTATGCGGAATTCTATCCATTGGTAACAAAGAAAGCTGATAAGAACGGCCAAACATCCATCATAGCCGGACTTGGAGATATGCTCGTCTGGGCCACCTCTCCAGACGGATCCGCATTCGGATTCTCAAAGGCATCTATCGGCAAAACAAAACATCTATCCGTCACCCTGGACAAAAACAGCCGCACAACAGCACATTTCGATCTTGACATTGTACCACCCATGCAACGTGATGCATCTGTTGTCGTGACCGATGAAGCACGTAGGATCAATGACCGACGCATGGCGACAGAAGACTCGATCCGCAATTGCTATACCGCGACATTCGCCACTCAGAAAGATGCCACAGATCTGGCAAATTTGATCGGAGCTGATGCCGATTTCGTCTGGGATATCCTGAAAAAATCACGTGGCAATCATTCCACAATAACCACCTTCCTCAAAGGTGTTGATCCGAAAATGAAATCAAAAGCGCTTCAATTGTTGAACTCCCTGTCTTTCAAAGATCTTACGGATGTCACACTTGATGTGCTGACAGATCACATGACGGCCCGTGAAAACGGAGGTGATTTATTTGAATTCTACGTTCTGTCACCACGTATCGACTACGAAGAATTGACCCCGTTCCGCAGTTTCTTCAAAGGAGTCATTTCAGATGAAGAGTCGGCACACTATCGTGAGAATCCACAGGAATGGGTCAACTGGGTGGCTGACAACATAGACACCTCATTGGACTGGTATCCTGAACAGGCAACAATGAGTCCTAAGGCTGTATGGAACAGCCGAAAGACTTCTGATCACTCAAGAGATATTTTCTTTGTTGCCGCTGCCAGATACATGGGTATTCCATCCCGTATCGATCCCGTCACAATGAAAACACAATGGGCCGATAATCAAGGAAACTGGCATGACGCAGTATTTGATAAGACCTCAGAAACAAAGAATCTGACAACTGATAAGGGAACTCTACGATTGCCTTTAGCTTCGGGTTCCGGTGTCGAGGATCCTAAATACTACAGCCACTTTACAATCTCAAAAATCACAAATGGACGTCCTCAGCTTCAAAATTACCCTGAAAATATAGCTTTGAGCGAATCTTTCGCCAATCCTGAAACACTTGATGCCGGACAATACATGATAGTCACCGGACAGCGAATGGCCGACGGCAGTGTGCTGTCACATGTAGACATAATCAATCTTGAGCCCGGAGAAAATGCCGTTGACACACTTCTTGTACGTCAGGATCCATCCGGCATACAAGTAGTGGGATCGTTCAACTCAGAGAGCCTTTTCCAACTTGATGGCGCAGAATCGCCTCAATCCCTGCTATCTGCAACCGGCCGCGGTTACTATGTGCTCGGTCTGCTAAAACCCAACCACGAGCCATCCAACCATGCTCTTCGCGATCTTTCCGCAGAAAAATCGGCTCTCGAGACATGGGGTCGCCCAATAGTGCTTCTTTATGAAGATTCAGAATCCGCAGCCCGTGCCGACAATTCCGAGATGCCGGCACTACCCTCCACTACAATAACCGGTACAGATATAAACGGTGATATACTGAATCAGGTTAAGGAAATTCCGGGAATCAAAACATCCGAACTACCGATAATCATAATTGCCGACACATTCAACCGAGTTGTCTACGTGTCACAGGGCTACACAATCGGCCTGGGTCAACGCATAGCGGATATAGCACGTCGACTTGATTAAATAAACAACCCGTAAAGATCAAAATGGGGCGACCTTACTGAAAAGGCCGCCCCATTTTGATATCGTATATTAAAACGGTGCTTATACGTAACCCTTGATAATTCCACGCTTTGAATTGCGGACAAACATGATGATCTCATCGCGCTCCTTAGTAGCCGGAAGCTCAGCCTCGATCCGTTCTACAGCATCTGAATTGTTGTAGCCTGACAGGTAGAGATAACGGTAAATATCCTGAATCTCACGAATTGTATCGTTGGAGAATCCACGACGACGCAAACCAATAGAGTTTACGCCAGCGTATGAGATCGGTTCACGTGCAGCCTTGACATACGGAGGAATATCCTTGTTTACAAGTGCACCCCCCTGAATCATCACGTGGGGACCGATATGACAGAATTGATGTATCAGAGTGCCGCCACCGATAACCGCGAAGTTGTCTACGACCACTTCTCCGGCAATCTGCGTTGCGTTAGAGATTATGACATTATCACCGACAACACAATCGTGAGCCACGTGACTATAGGCCATGATCAGGCAGTTGTTGCCAACAACGGTCTTACCTTTCGAAGCTGTTCCACGGTTAATGGTCACACACTCACGTATGGTAGTGTTGTCTCCAATTATGGCTAAAGTTTCCTCGCCTTGGAATTTAAGATCCTGAGGAATACCACTTATCACCGCTCCGGGAAAGATAGTGCAATTCTTACCGATGCGTGCACCTTCCATAATTGTCACATTACTGCCAATTCTGGTTCCTTCACCAATTTCAACGTTCTGTTCAATTGTCACAAACGGGTCAATAACAACGCTTGGAGCAATCTTTGCCGCCGGATGTATATATGCCAGAGGTTGTTTCATATCAATCGTTTTATCTGTTTATTACTTATTTTTAATAATCTGAGCCATGAATTCGCATTCAGAAACGACTTTCTCTCCTACGAAAGCATAACCCTTCATCACAGCGCAACCACGGCGCAATTCCGTCATAAACGATACATGGAAAATCAGAGTATCGCCGGGCACAACTTTATTACGGAACTTGACATTGTCAATCTTCATAAAGTAGGTGGAGTAGCGCTCAGGTTCATCAAGGCCACTGAGTACCAGAAGTCCACCGGTCTGAGCCATAGCCTCGATCTGAAGGACACCGGGCATAACAGGTTCCTGAGGGAAATGGCCGGTAAAATAAGGTTCGTTGGCGGTGATATTCTTGACACCAACAATGTAGTTTTCGCCACGTTCGATAATCTTGTCGATCAACAGGAACGGATAACGATGCGGAAGAAGTTCACGGATGCGGTTATTATCCATCAACGGCTCCTTATTGGGATCATAAAGCGGAGCCTGCACCTCCTGACGCTTAATCTCCTTACGGATTTTCTTAGAGAATGTAGTGTTGATAGTATGGCCAGGACGGGTTGCAATCACTTTTCCTTTCAACGGACGGCCAATCAAAGCAAGATCGCCCATCACGTCCAGAAGTTTATGGCGAGCCGGTTCGTTGGACCAGAGCAGCGGACGCGCCTGAATATAGCCGAGCTCTGTCACCTCTTTGTGAGGAACTCCCATCACGTCGGCAAGATTATCAAGTTCGGCCTGACCCATCTCGCGATCGTAGATAACAACTGCGTTCTCGAGGTCACCACCCTTGATCAGATTAGCCTTAACAAGCGGTTCAATCTCACGGACGAACACAAATGTGCGGCTGGGAGCGATCTCCTTGCCGAAATCCTCAATGGCATTTATTGATGCGAACTGATTGTTCAGAACAGGAGAATCGAACTGAACCATCACATCCACAGAAAAATCATTATCGGGAAGTACGACGATAGTCGCTCCCGTCTGAGGATCCGAAACCTCGATCTTCTGTTTAACTATATAATAGTCCTTCTCAGTAGCCTGTTCCTCTATTCCGGCTTCTTCAATCTTACGGCAGAACTCAACCGCACTACCATCAAGAATCGGAATTTCAGGGCCATTAACACGAATAAGTACATTGTCTATACCAGCGGCATAGAGCGCAGCCATAGCGTGTTCTATAGTGCTGACAGAGACATCGCCACGAGCGATTACAGTACCGCGCTCCGTGTGGGCCACATATTCAGCCAGGCAGTCAATAACAGGCTCGCCTTCAAGATCAGTGCGCTGGATCTTATATCCATGATTATCGGGAGCCGGAAGAAACTCAGCCTCGATCATCATTCCAGTATGCAGTCCCTTACCGCTAACCGAGAAGGGTGCTTTAAGAGTTGTCTGTTTCATCTTATGTGAGTATGATTTATTGATTATTATTTTTTACATGAAGATTCAAGTTCCTCAACCCGTTTGAACAGGTCGGGAAGATGTTTTATCATTGCCGCCTGCCTCCCCCAGGCACGGAGATCCATAGCCGGCGATCCGAAGATACGCGATCCGGCTGCGACAGATTTTGGAATACCTGACTGAGCAGCAATCTCCACCTTATCGCCGATAGTGATATGTCCGGCAATGCCAACCTGCCCACCGATCATGCACCATTCACCGACTTTTGCCGAACCGGCCACACCAGCCTGTGATGCCATGACGGTGTTATCACCAACACGGCAATTATGGGCAATCTGAATCAGATTATCGAGTTTCACACCCTTTCCAATCCGGGTGCTGCCCATCATTGCACGGTCAACAGTTGTGTTAGCTCCGATCTCAACATCGTCTTCAATCTCAACAATGCCGATCTGTGGAATCTTATCATATCCATCGGGGGTCGGCGCAAAACCGAATCCATCGGCACCGATCACAGCGCCGGCATGGATTGTACATCTGTTGCCGATCTTGCAGCCATGATATATTTTCGCTCCTGAATAAAGGATTGTTCCGTCGCCGATAACACATCCGTCACCTACATATACCTGCGGATATATCTTAACCCCTTTCCCAAGTTTAACACCATTACCGATATAAGCGAATGCTCCGATATAGCTCTCATCATCGACATCGACACCCTCGCCGATATGGCAAGGCTGTTCAATACCCCTTGGCTTAGGAGTCATCATCTGCTGAACCATCTGCAAGAGGTGTGCGACGGTGGCATAAGGATCCGCAACACGTATGAGTGTAGTCTTGACCGGCTGCTCGGGAACAAAATCATTGCTCACAAGAACAGCTGATGATCCGGTTGTATAAATGTATTGTGTATATTTCGGGTTTGCCAGAAATGAAATCGCTCCCGGAATACCCTCTTCTATTTTAGCTATAGTGTTGATTTTCACTTCGCCATCACCCTCAACGGTTCCGTTGGCAAGCGCAGCGATCTGATTTGCTGAAAATTCCATTACAGAAGAATATGGTGGTTGGTTATATGATGCAGTTAAATTTAATGCAAAGTTGCAAAAAAAATCTCTAATCTCAGCTATTTAAGCCTCTAAAAGTACTATTCCGTCGGGTTGTAGAGTAATTTTACGGCTTTTAAGAAGATGTCCTACCGCCTGCTTGAAATCACGCTTGCTGCATTCAAGTATTTCTTTTATTTCCTCCGGTGTCGACTTATCAGTCAACCGGAGCTTCTTATCATCCGACTCCTGCAAAATGGAGAGGATGTCATCGGCCACAGAGTTGCTTCTCGAACGCCCCGATCCGGCCGGAGCCAAGCGCAGGTCGATCTTGCCGTCAGGACGAACCCTACGGATCCATGCCTCAATCTTCATTCCGGGCTCCAGCCGACGGAATGTTTCGTTTGAATACAACATTCCGCTATGCAGATTATCAACCACACAAGTATAACCGATAGGCGTCGACTTCCATACAAAAGCCTCCACCTTATCACCTTTCTGGTAACGGGGGATTACATTCCCGATAAATTTCTCTATCTTGGCAGATGCAGCCACACGTTTAGAGACATCATCAAGATAGACATAAACAGGATATCGTCCACCAACGTGCATCTTCGTCTTTTGTTCACGGAACGGCACAAGCAGATCCTTCATCAACCCCCAGTCAAGAAAAGCACCAATACGGTTTTCGGCAACAACCTCCAGCATAGCCACCTCGCCAACTTTGGCATACGGCACATCGGTAGTTGCAATCAACCGGTCTTCCGAGTCGGTATAAACAAACACATCCAGCTCCTGACCAACAGTCAGAGGCTCCGTTATATATCTCGCAGGAAGCAATATCTCAAGATCGTCACCGGCTGAAAGGTAAACCCCGAAATCAACCATGCGAGCAACCGGAAGCTTGTTCCATTGTCCAATTTTAATCATTATCTTCAATTTTATACGTGCATGAATAATTTCACACACTCATTTATCCTCAAAGGTAAGAATAAAATGCTTAAATTTGTACACAAAACAATAAAAATACCAATGTACTCCATCATTCAACGATATTTCCCCAATTTATCAGAGCGACAGGCTGGGCAATTCCGACAGATAGGACACCTCTACAAGGAATGGAACGACAAGATCAACGTCGTTTCAAGAAAAGATATAGACAACCTGTACGAGCATCATGTTCTCCATTCGCTGTCGATAGCAAAGTTCATGACACCTGCAGATGGATCGAGATTCCTTGATATGGGCACGGGCGGCGGCTTCCCCGGTATTCCGCTGGCTATTTTATGGCCGGAATGCCGATTCCATCTGATTGACCGTATCGGCAAAAAAATCAATGTGGCAAGATCCATAGCAGAAGCCATCGGCTTGGAGAATGTGACATTCCAGCATGGAGACATAGGCGAATGCCGTGATAAATATGACTTTGTTGTCAGCCGCGCCGTGATGACGCTCGACAAGCTTGTCCCCTTAATCAGAAAGAATATTTCACAGAAAGACAACAACCGTTTGCCCAACGGATTGTTATGTTTGAAAGGCGGAGAGCTTGATGAAGAGATTAACGCCACTGGCCTACCGGTGATTGACGTTCCGCTAAGTGACTATTTCTCAGAAGAATTCTTCGCCACAAAACACCTTATCTACGTAGAACTATGAACATCCATAAATTTGAATTCAATCTTTTCGGAGAACTGACGTATATAATCTGGGATAATGAAACAAAGGAAGGGGCCGTAATTGATCCCGGCATGTCGAATGACGCCGAAAACCGGCAACTATCCGCATTCATCAGCAGCAACGGAATAAAACTGAAGTACCTGCTCTATACGCATCTGCATGTAGACCACACATTCGGACATGAGTTCATAAAAGAGACCTACGCGGTGAAAGCAATGGCACATGAGGCAGACGCGCCTCTGGGACAAGCACGTGAGGCTCAGGCACGGATGTTTCACCTGCGCATGCCGGTGCAACAACCGCTTGGCATTGATATCCCACTTACCGATAATCAGGAACTGAAACTTGGTCAGGAAAAAATAATTGTAATATCCGTTCCCGGTCATTCATTAGGCTCTGTAGCGTTCTACTGCCCCGATTCTCACTTTGTGATAACAGGCGACGCCTTGTTTCAAGGCAGCATCGGAAGAACAGATCTCCCCGGAGGCAACCACGCGCAACTGATAAAAAGCATACGGGAACGACTGCTTACACTACCGGCAAAAACAGAAGTATATCCCGGCCATGGTCCATCAACGACAATCGGGAATGAAATGCGCTACAACCCATACATCTGACGGAATCACATAAAAGGATCCACACGAGTCAGATCCACACGATCCTCTCCTTCCGCCAACATCGAGGCGAACATCTCCAGACGAGCGGCAGCCGCCTGACCGACAAGGCGCTCGGAAAACAATCCGGAGTCTTTCTTCAGCGCATGATAGGCAAGCATCTCAACAGCAAAACGGACTATGTGTTCCGTTGGTTTCAACCTACCCCGATACATGGCGAGGGCATACACCAAGGCAAGAGATACCGGCAAACGATGCATGCTATCATCCACCATATACCCTATCTCAAGAAAGGCAATGATCCCGTCATACCGCTGTGTCCGATACATTGCCTCCACCGCGATATCTATCGCATTGTTTCCGGCAAAATCATACCTGTCAACCTCGTTCGATGCCTCAAAAACAGCATGAGCGCCATGAACGCTGCCTTTGTCGAGCAATTCCCGACACCATTTGACAGCATCAATCGAATTGTCGGCCTCAAATAATTCCTGCAATCTATGCTCCAACGCCTTTTCCAAAGGGCCATCGATATACCTGAGCAGTATATCATACAGGTCGCGTGAGCGCACCACACTTAAACCCATAATAGCCCTGGACAGACAATCAATACCCTGCTGACGCATCCCATCGTTGAGTTTCAGCACACCATCAGCATAGAGCGTCAGAGGATCTCCTGGAGCAATTTCATTAAGACGGGTCACAATCCGACGACTTGCCTCCGGATCGGAATCATAGAGAGCCGACGATTTCACGACCAGAGCCTCAAGCGCACCTGGATTTATAGCAAGAGCAAAATCAGCACACTCAACAGCCTCTGAATGATCCATAAGAGCTATATTATTCAGATCTGCCAGCTCTGTCCATGCAGACTCATTGAACGGCTCCAGCTCAGTAACCATCCTGCCATACTTGGCAGCTTTGGAATAGTTTTCTTTCTGCCAGTATAAATGGAACAGTTCGTTATAAATCGTCGAGGGGTATTCACTAACTCGCGAGAAATTGTCGGCATAGCGTTCAATTATATCCAATTCCCCGAAGCTATCATAATAGTCAACAAGATAGATAATATCGCCATCCTCAACAGATCCAGGTTCATAGGAATCTATTGTCTTTCCAAAAGCATCCCTAAACTCAACTGAAGACAGATAATTTCTGGACAGACGCATATCCGACAGGAACAGATCGGACGGCAACCTGTCGAGCAACCTCTCGCAAATATCATCCCTACCGACCTGATGCCACAGGAAAGCCCTACGCTTCAGCAAATCAATACTATCCGGATACAGACGCTCACCTACACGAAGAGATTCCCCGGCGATAAAATCGTCGGGAATCCCCGTAACATAGTCAAAGATATCTATCAGATCATCTTCCGAGAACGATGAAAGATCACCGTCACGCTCCACAGCCTCTACAAATGACCGATAAAGTTCCTTGATTCCTCCGTCGTCAGAGAAAGAATCCATAGTCACTTCTTCTGGGCCTTTTCCCAGCTATCCTTCAATGCGATCGTGCGGTTGAAGATCAACTTTTCAGGGGTGGAATCCTTATCGGGAGTAAAGTAGCCTATGCGCTGGAACTGGAAATGCTCAAGCGGACGGGCGTTCTCGGCAAGATATGGCTCAACCTTGATGCCTTCAACAACTTTCAGTGATTCTGGATTAAGCATCTCGCGGAAATCACGCTCGGTTTCAGCAGCAGGGTTCTCAACATTAAACAGGCGGTCATACAGACGGGCAGTCGCATCGACAGCATGCGCTGCGGAAACCCAATGCAGCGTTCCTTTCACCTTACGCATACTGCCCGGCAGTCCGCTACGTGTTTCAGGATCGTAAGTACAATAGATTTCCTCGATATTTCCGTCCGCATCCTTCTTGACTCCCGTACACTTTATGATATACGCGCCTTTCAGACGCACTTCACCCTCCGGTGCAAGGCGGAAGAACTTCTTGGGCGGATTCTCCATGAAATCATCGCGTTCAATGAAAATCTCACGGGAGAAAGGCATCTGATGCGTGCCGGACTGCGGATCCTCGGGATTGTTTTCCATCTCAACCATCTCAACCTTGTCCTCAGGATAGTTGGTTATGACAACCTTAACCGGATTCATAACCGCCATAACACGGGTTGAAACAGCATTAAGATCATCACGAACCGCATGCTCAAGCAATGATACGCTGTTAAGAGCCTCATATTTTGTATAACCGATCTTATCAATGAAATTCCGGATAGAACGGGGTGTGAAGCCGCGACGGCGCATACCGGAAATTGTCGGCATACGGGGATCGTCCCATCCGGCTACAAGTCCCTCTTTGACAAGTTGAAGCAATTTGCGCTTACTCATCACGGTGTATGTGAGATTAAGACGATTGAACTCAATCTGGCGAGGGCAATATGACTCGTCGGCAAGCTCCTTGACAAAATGCTCGTAGAGCGGACGGTGAGGCACAAATTCCAATGTACAGATAGAGTGTGTGACACCCTCGAAGTAGTCACTCTGTCCATGAGCGAAATCATACATCGGATAAACATTCCAAGTAGTACCGGTTCTATGATGGGGATGCTTGATTATGCGATACATGATAGGATCACGGAAGTGCATATTGTCCGAAGCCATATCAATCTTGGCGCGAAGCACTCTCGCTCCCTCTTCAAACTCGCCGGCGTTCATTCGCTGGAAAAGATCGAGATTCTCTTCCACCGATCTATTGCGATAGGGGCTCTCTGTTCCGGCAACGGTAGGTGTTCCTTTCTGACGGGCTATCTCTTCCGAGGTCTGATCATCAACATAGGCCTTGCCTTCCTTGATAAGACGGATAGCAAGATCATACAACTGTGGGAAATAGTCGCTGGCATAATACTCTCTATCGCCCCAGTCAAAGCCAAGCCAATGGATGTCCTCACGGATCGAATCGACATATTCGACATCCTCCTTGACAGGATTAGTATCGTCGAAACGGAGATTGCATGTGCCGCCAAACTTTTCAGCTACGCCGAAGTCCATGCAGATCGCTTTAGCATGCCCAATATGGAGGTATCCGTTAGGCTCCGGTGGGAAACGGGTGTTCAGTCGACCGCCGTTCTTTCCGGCCTGAAGATCATCCCACACCATCTGTTCAACAAAGTTAAGGCCTTTTTTTTCTTGAGTTTCCTCTATTTCGTTCTCTGCCATGGCTATTTATGTGTTAAAGTTTTTATTTTATTTCCAACAGCGCGCAGGCTTTCCACCCGTACGCCCTATTTGCAGGATACAAAATTAGCCCTAATTCCTCAAATCCGCAAAAGTTGAGTAAAAAAAGTATATTTTAAAAAATAGCAGACACCCCATCAAGAAGTGTCTGCAATAAAGTTGATCTAATCCTAAGATTATTCAGCGGCAGGAGCTTCAGTTGCTTCTTCAGCAGGAGCTGCTTCTGCTGCTGCAGCGGCTTCAGCCTCAGCTTTTGCTGCTGCGAGTTCGGCTTTCTTCTTGGCCACAGCCTCAGCCTTAGCTGCATTCTTAGCCTGCTCATCAGCGAGACGCTGCTTTTCAGCAAGTTCCTTGGCAGAAGCCACAGATACACGAGCTGCATCAACAGCAGCCTGCTTTTTCTGCTTCCAAGCTTCGAAACGACGCTGAGCTTCAGCTTCATCGAATGCGCCTTTCTTGACGCCACCCTGAAGGTGTTTCATCAACAGCACGCCTTCCTGAGAAAGGATGGTGCGCACAGTGTCAGTGGGTTGAGCACCGACATTTACCCAATACAAAGCCCGTTCGAAATTCAAAGTTACTGTAGCAGGATTAGTGTTCGGATTATAGGAACCTATCCTTTCAATAAATTTACCATCTCGTGGTGCCCTGCTGTCGGCGATAACAATAGGATAAAACGCATAGTTCTTGCGACCATGACGTTGTAATCTGATTTTTGTTGCCATTTAAATTTTTAATTAATTTGGTTTTGTATTGTTTAGCGGCTGCAAAGTTACATTTATTTTTCTGATCGTGCAAACTTTAGGCTGCCTTATTTTATCAATCCGGGATTTATTTGCCACATTTGACCCCTTTGGCTCCCTTGACTCCCCCGCCACCGAGAGAGAAGATATTCTGATCATAAGAAATGATCTTCATATCTCGCTGACGCTGACGCTTCAAAGCCAGCTTGACAAGGCGATCCATCAACTTGTCGAACTTAAGGCCTGTTGCTTCCCAAAGATAGAAAGAGAGAGAGCCGGGGATGGTGTTTATTTCGTTGACATATATCTCGCCGTTATCAGCATCCATTATGACATCGACACGGCTCACGCCATGGCATGAAAGCACACGGAATGTCTCTCCGGCAAGGAAACGGATCCTGTCGCTGACCTCAGCAGGCAGATCGGCCGGAATGCGCTTCTGCGATGCCTGCATACCCTTTGCCCCTTTTGTGCCACCCATATATTTATCTTCATAGGAAAGAATCTCCCCACTCTTAATGGGTTCTTCACATACGGATGTCTCATATTCATCACAATCACCAAGCACGGAACAGTTGACCTCATGAAGATTCTCCACCATGTGTTCCACAATAATACGTGCGGAATACTTTTCAGCGGTATTTATCCTCTCGATAAGAGTCGCGCGATCGGCCGCACGGCCTATGCCGACACTCGAGCCAAGGTTGGCCGGCTTAACAATCACAGGGTATCCGAGCTTTGACTCAACGCGCTCGATCATAGCATCGCGATCGCTGCGCCACTGTCCGTCCGTGAACCATACATAATCCACGACCGGCACATCGCATGCCTGAAGAATCATCTTCATTGTGATCTTATCCATACCATTTGCCGACGCGAGCACATTACATCCGGCATATGGAATTCCCATCGCATCGAGAACACCCTCAAATGTGCCATCCTCGCCATAAGAGCCATGCAGAACCGGTATAGCGACATCGAGTTTTGCCGCAATATCGCTGCCGAACATAGGCTTCTTGCAAAGATACACATTGAAATCACCTTTCACAGGACGAAGATAAACCTGTTTGCATTTCTCAAGCAACGAGGGTATGTTGCGGTAATTGGCAACATCAAATAGAGCATCTCCTGTGTAGAAATGCCCCTGTTTGGTTATATATACCGGCGTAACATCGTAGACAGAGCGATCCATCGCGCTCATAGCCTGCGAGGCAGAAATAACGGAAATCTCATGCTCGGTGGAACATCCGCCGAAAAACACTCCGATGTTTGTTTTCATTGACGATTATGATTATTATTCTGTAATGATTTTGATCTCTTATTTAAATGTGTCCGGAAGATCGTTCTCATAGAGAACCACATCTCCGCGCTCAGCCAGACCCATAAGAATCTGCTGGGCCTGTGCAAATGTAGGAGCCTCTATAATACGTGTGCCCTCATCAGGCGATGCGGAGCGTATTCCCTCCACAATAGCCTCACGGTTGTATTCACCGACCACAATGGCTATGTCGGCAGCCCGTGCGATTCCTTCGCCGAAACGATGGTTCAGTTCATATTGCTTTTCCCCAAGCTCTATCATTCCGGGGGTGATTATAATTCTTTTGCCCGACGTCATCATGGCAAGCACATCGAGAGCCATAGCCGAACCCGACGGATTGGAATTGAACGCATCATCAAGGATCATTATGCCTCCGGGCGTACGCTTCATGCTCAGCCTGTGTTCCACAGGTTCTATACGTTCAACCGCCTGACGGATCTTTCCCATCGGAACTCCGAGTTTAACGGCACACACAATAGCCGCCACGAGATTCGACACATTGCACTCCCCTAACAACGGCGTGCGGAAACGCTCGTTCATATCCTTTCCAAGCACGGTAAAATCTGTACCATCAACCGAGTAGACGATATCAACAGCACGATAGTCGACATCCTCACATTTCACACCATAACGCAGACAATCCACATTATCTACAGGACGGGACGCGGAGGCCGGGAAGTCATTGTTCACAATAGCAAGTCCATCCGCCGGAAGTGAATCAACAAGTTCAAATTTCGTTGACAGAACATTTTCAAGCGATTTGAACGATTCAAGATGCTGAGGTCCCACCGCAGTAACAATGCCGACATGGGGATGCACAAGATCACAGATCTCTTTGATATCGCCATTCTGTTTAGCACCCATCTCGCAGATAAACACTTCGCAATATGGCTTCATCATTTCACGCACAGTGCGTATCACACCCATAGTCGTATTATAGCTCCCCGGGGTCATCAGTGTTTCGAAATGCTCGCAGAGTATGCGGTACAGAAAATGCTTTGTGCTTGTTTTTCCATAACTTCCTGTAATTCCGACGACTTTCAAATCGGGCATAGACGAAAGTATCGCTGCCGCCTCATCATAATACCGTCGGTTGATTCTGTTCTCCACAGGCACAAGCATCCTGACGGCAACAATAACAACTATATGCGAAACGCAATAAAGCCCCATAAAGGCAACCGCGCAATAGAACACTCCGGATGAAATAGAGTCTGCGCTATAGAATCCCCACAAAAAAGCTCCTGCCGCAATCAGCAACGAGACTATCGACATAACCGAGAATATACGGCGCACACGTGGTGTCCAGACCAACGGTTTCTTATATTTCTTCTTGAACAGGACTATTGCCGATCCTGCCGAAAATAATGCAATCAGGATAAGTCCCCAGGCCGGATCGCTGAAAGTGGCCATTGACGCAAAAAACACCATCATGCCGACAAGGCGCGGATATGATGTCGAATCGCCCGATGAACGCAACCAACGCATATATCGCTCCGGGCGGTATGAATTTTGCTGCATCATCATCAGCACACGGCTATATTCAGCCACAATATTGGCGATAGCCGCGACCACCGCCACCAATCCGATAATCAGAAAAGATATTGTCATTGCTATTTAATTTTCATGAATTAAGAAAACTGCTCAATACCGCGGCAAATTGCCCGGGATTGTCGAGAAAACTATAATGGCCACATCCGGGGAAGCTTACCAAACCGGCATCCGGGATCAGACGCTCCATGATCTTTGCATCATGTATCGGTGTAGCCGTATCATTCTCGCCCCAGACAAGGAGCGTAGGTGCTTTTATCCGTGGCATTACCGAACACAAGTCTTCATTTACGACCTTGCTCAGAATAGCGCGCATCATCGGAGATGACGAAGCATAATCCGACGACCCTCTTTTAGCCCTCTGTGCCTCGATGCGTGCCTCAGCCTTTTCAGCACCATAGATCAGGCGCATCAGGCATTTCATCATTTTGAAACTATACACCTTATAGTAATACCTAAGGCTTCTGCGAGGCTTCACTCCGGCAGCATCAACAAGGATCAGTTTATCTACAGGATTACGGGAAGAATACAAGATCCCGACACGGCCGCCAAAAGAATGGCCGACAAGCACAGGAGAATCCAATCCGAGTTGTGAGACCATAGACTCGATCAGACGGGTGTATTCCTCAACACCCCACACCTCCGGCGGCTCAGGGGAATCGCCGAATCCGGGAAAATCCACGTTGTAGACCGTATGTGTTCTGGATGCAATATTTGCGATTGAGGCCACAGTTGAATGAGTGCAGCCCCACCCATGCATGAGTATCAGAGGCTTGCCGTTCCCCTCCACCGTATAATGGAGTTCTATTCCGTCTATGTTGATTGTCTGAGTCATTAAACACGTGCTTAACCGCGCAAAGTTAAGCATAAAAGTTGACAAAAATAGTTTTTTTCACTACCTTTACACTATAATTATAATCAAACCACAATATCAGTCATGACTGCAACCATCATAATTCTTGCAACAGCACTTTGCGCTTTAATTGTTTACATCGGATTTCTATGGCGCACAATAGCGTCGGCCCGTACAGCTGAAAGCTCCGCCGTGACCCGTGCCGAAGCAGAATCGGCCCAATCCGTACGTTTACGCGAAGAACTGGAGACCATCCGTCAATCAAAAAGCGAATCCGACACAACAATACAGCAACTGCGCGAAAACATAGTGAGAGCCGCGGCGGAAACAGCCAGGCTGACACAACTGCTGGAGCTAAGCCGCGCCGACCATCAGAAACAAATGAAAGAAGCGGAAGAGCGGAATGCCGATATGCTACGACGCTCAGAAGCCAACTTCAAGATAATGGCCAACGAGATCATGAATCAGCAAAGCGAGACCCTGCGGCAACAAAACGAGCAGAAAATAGGCGACCTACTCCAACCATTGAAAGAAAATATCGATCGTTTCCGTTCGGAGGTGAGCCAATGCTACTCTACGGAAGCACGCGAACGCTTCTCTCTTCAGGAAAAAATCAAAGAACTCATTGAGGCAAACAATAACATCGGCCGTGAAGCAAGAGAATTATCCTCAGCCCTTCGTGGCAACTCAAAAAAACAGGGCGACTGGGGCGAGCTTGTGCTTGAAAACATCCTTGAAAGTTCCGGATTGAGAAAGGGCGAGGAATTCATCATCCAGCAAACCACAGACGAATCCGGCGCCACTCTGCGCGATGAACAAGGCCGAGGCCTACGTCCCGATGTTGTTGTGCGATGTCCGGACGGAAAGGTGATGGTCATAGACTCGAAGGTATCATTGACCGCATTTGTCGACTATGTGAACACAGACGACCCGACAGAACAGGATCGGCTTGGCAAACTCCACCTCACCTCCGTGCTGAAACACATAAACGAACTCAGCGAAAAGAACTATCAGGACTATGTGGGTCGGGAGAAGCTCGATTTTGTAATGATGTTCATACCCAACGAGGCTGCCTACGGAGCTGCCATGACTCTTGATCCAACCTTGTGGCAGAAAGCCTATGACAAGCGAGTGCTCCTCGTTTCCCCCACCCAGCTTATCGGATCATTACGTCTGATCAACCAATTGTGGAACCACGACCGTCAGACGCGCAATGCGATTGAAATAGCCGAGAAATCGGGACAGATGTATGACAAATTCGCAGGATTCGTAGCTGACATGGAGAAAATAGACAAAGGCATCTCCGCCACGCGGACAGCCTACGACAATGCCATCAAGAAGCTCCGTGATGGACGTGGAAATCTCATAGGACGCGCAGAAGCATTGCGGAAACTCGGCATCAAAGCGTCGAAAAGGCTTCCAAAATCCGACATTGAGGCACCGGAAGATGAGGATGAGGATCAGTCAGATGTAGAATAATCCTTCAGCATAGTGCGCAGTCGCTGACGGGCATAGTATATACGACTCTTGATTGTTCCGACGGGAAGATGCATGTATTCAGCAATCTCCGAATAGCGATATCCTGCCAGATGCATCGAAAACGGCACCTTATATGCCGGAGAGAACGAATTGATAGCCTCATGAACTTCGCCAGCCGCATAGGAATTTTCAGGAGACTGGAAACCGGAATCCTGAGGCAGATTCAACTGGTAGAGATCATCGGACGTATCAACCTTCACAGACACACGGGCTGCACGTCTGTAATTATTGATGAAAATATTACGCATTATCGTGAATACCCAGCCCTTGAAATTGGTGTTTTCAACATATTTATCTTCGTTGTCAAGCACTTTCAGAGTAGTGTCCTGCAACAAGTCGTAAGCATCGTCGCGGTTAGAGGTCAAAATATATGCAAAATTCAACATATTACCCTGCAACGACAACAATCTTTCCTGAAATTTTCTGTTGATCATAATTAGTCTTTATAGCGTAGATTAAGAAAAAGTATATAATAAAAACCGCATTTTTAGCCGGATTGTTTTGGTTTTCCAATCGGCCGGAGAGCTTTTTCAGCGGATTTAAAGCATGATAACGATTTTTTTGCTACATTTGCGCACCAAAACCTACACATATCCTATCAAAAGGATCACATGGAATCAAAAGACAAACAACACCTGCTTGATCTACGCTACCTTAGAATGGCGTCCATCTGGGCCGAAAACTCATATTGCAAACGCCGTCAGGTCGGTGCTATCCTCGTTAACGACCAGATGATTATCTCCGACGGATTCAACGGAACGCCGGCCGGATTCGAGAATGTATGCGAGACTCCTGAAGGTCTGACAAAACCATACGTACTTCATGCCGAAGCCAACGCAATCACCAAAGTGGCCCGAAGCAATAATTCATCTCAAGGATCCACTCTCTACGTCACCGCTTCGCCTTGCATGGAATGCGCCAAACTCATTATACAGGCCGGAATCAAGAGAGTGGTTTTCGGAGAACTTTACCGAATCACAGATGGCATTGATCTGCTGAAACGCGCAGGCATAGAATGCGTACACATCAGCAATCAGGAATGACAAAAAGTATTTTATGAAACCTGCATATAAACGCATATCTATCTGGCTGCCATTGATAATCGCTGCCAGTATTTCTATCGGACTGCTTGCCGGAATATTTATCTTCAACCGCCGTCAGGCCACACCGACATACTCTGCATACGACAAACTACAGGCTATTCTGGGATATGTCAGCGAGAACTATGTCGATGAGGTGAGCATCGACAGCATACTGGAGAAAGCTTTTCCCGACATCATGGCTCAGCTTGATCCTCACTCCACGTATATACCTGCCGCCGATCTACAGGACTACAACATAGAGATCGAAGGATCGTTCAGCGGAATCGGAATCCGCTTCAACACCTTGACCGACACAGTCACCGTCGACGAGGTCATTTCCGGAGGACCATCTGAAAAAGTCGGCATTCTACCCGGCGACCGCATCGTCACTGTCAACGACACCCTTATCATTGGCGATGAATGGACAAACAAACGTCTGCTTCAGATAATGCGTGGACCTCGCCACTCCGAGGTTACCCTTGGCATTAAACGTGACAACGCACCAGAATTGCTATCCTACACCGTGATCCGTGATGACATTCCGGTAACATCAGTGGATGCCTGCTACATGATAGCTCCTACTACCGGCTATTTGAAAATCAACACATTCTCAAACGAGACATACAATGAGTTCCTCACGTCGCTGGTCAACCTCCGGAAGCAAGGAGCCACAAGCTTCATTCTCGATCTGCGGGGCAATGGCGGAGGACTGATGGAAGCCGCCGTCAGAATGGCCAACGAATTTTTGGACCGGGACGACATCATTGTGTCGATGCGCGGTCGCCTTGAGCCGTACAACACCTCCAGCTCGGCCAATGGTCTCGGGTCATTTGCCAACGAACCATTGGTTGTGTTGATCGACGAGTCATCAGCAAGCGCAAGTGAGATTCTTGCAGGAGCGATCCAGGACAACGACAGAGGCGTGATAGTCGGTCGACGGTCGTTCGGCAAAGGCCTCGTCCAAAATCAGATCGATCTCCCCGACCACAGTGCCCTGCGCCTGACCGTAGCAAGATACTACACTCCATCCGGACGCTGCATACAGAAAAACTACACACCGGGGAATTTCAACACATACGCCAATGAGATAGCCGAACGCTATATGCACGGCGAAGGATTCTCGGCCGACAGCATACGCATAGACAAGTCGCAGATATTCCACACCACAGGCGGACGTGAAGTGTATGGCGGAGGCGGAATCATACCGGACATCTACGTTGCAAACGACACTATAGGAATATCCGAGTACTACATCAGCATCTACAATGCCGGTCTGCTACAGAAATTCAGCTTCATGTACACAGACAGCAACCGCAAGAAATTCATCGATGCAATGACCACCGATGATGTGCTGGCACTGCTGCCCGGCGACGACGCACTGCTGAATCAATTCGTCAGCTACGCACTGCGCGAAGGCAAAATAGCTCCCAGATGGTTCTACATAAACCAATCACGTGATTTAATTGTTAGTATTCTGAAGGCTTTGATCGCACGCGACCTTCTCGGCACCTCGGCCTATTATGAGGTGATAAACCGCACCGACACCACCATCCGACGTGCAGTCGATGCGATTGCCGACGGAAGCGCGAAAAAGCCTGTCACTATTAACAATAAATCAGCCTTGAAGTAACAAGGCATCTGATATTATGGACAAAGACTATATTCGCCGCCGTGTAAAAGCACGCAAGCAGATGCTCGAAGAAGCGGATCGCACCGCAGCCGCCGAAAATGTATTCAAACGCATGGAATCCCTGCTCGCTTTCATAATGAGCAAACGGATACTGATATACAACTCGCTTCCCGACGAACTTTCCACCCGTGAATTCATCAACCGTTGGCACAACGACAAGTCATTTTTCCTGCCACGCGTCAATGGTGTCGATCTGGACATTCTGCCATATGATGCCACACGGCTACAGATGGGTGCGTTCCGGATCGAGGAACCGACAGGCCACGACATCGCCGACCCGTCGACAATGGATATGATCATAGTACCGGCCGTGGCCTATGACCGCCAAGGCAACAGAATAGGACGCGGCAAGGGATACTACGACAGATTATTGCGCAAAACCCGTGCGATGAAAATCGGCGTGGCCTACGACTTCCAATTATTTGATGTAATTGAAGTCGAGCCACATGATATCCCCGTCGACATAGTCATCACCGAGTCCGGCACCTATCGTAGATAAATCTCACACCAACAACGTGAAAATCGTAATTAATTTACGTTAAAGCGACAGCAGTAACGCAATTTCATTTGCATTATTGTGAATCGTTTCGTAAATTTGCATAAATTACGATTCAAAATGAAGAGATTTTTACCCGTCGCATTCTTTTTACTGACACTTTCCGCCAGTGTGGCTCTCCCCACATTCGCGGCTGAGTCAGTTGCCGTGCGCCATGAAATCACTTCATCAGAACCATCAATGACAAGCCGGCGTGGCGCCATAGAGATCACATGCCCCGTCAATGGCCACACATACACCTTCCAGATCTATGCCATCACAGGACAATTGGTGAAACGCGTCCAGCTGACCGACACGACGTCAGTCATAGAGATTCCGCAAGGATGCTACATTGTCAAATGTGAAAGCTGGGTGAAAAAGGTGATTGTTCACTGATATTATCATACTTACAATATAACAGCCTTATTTTTAAATCATTCATGAACAAAACGCTTATGGCATTTTGTGGATTAAACCTGCTCAATCTATCCGCTGTTTCGGCGGCTCCAGCAGCGCCAAACGCCACAGACGAGGCAAGATATGCCGCAATGCCGACATACTCCAACAAGAACAATGATCTTGAAATGACCGTTGACAACAACGGAACCCACTTCCGGCTCTGGTCTCCCGAAGCCGAAAATGCGCAGGTCCTGATCTATACATCCGATCGGAATTCCGCCCCTGTGGATACCATTGACATGGTACGTTCATCCGGGGGCACTCTGACTGCCGATTCCCCCAAACAACTCTACGGCCATTTCTACACATTCCGCATCAAACATAACGGGAAATGGCTCGCTGAGACACCTGGTGTGTGGGCCAAAGCCACCGGAACCAACGGTGAGCGCGCCGCAATCATTGACTTCAGGCTGACCGATCCCATTGGATGGAATGACGACAAAGGGCCGAAACTTGAAAACTATACAGATGCCGTGGTCTATGAAATGCACCATCGCGACATGTCGATGCACCCCTCATCAGGCATAGTCCACAAGGGCAAGTTCCTGGCACTGACAGAACACGGCACAACAACAGAATCCGGCACCAGCACCGGCATAGATCATTTGAAAGAGCTGGGAATAACCCACGTGCATATCCTGCCATCGTTTGATTACAACAGCGTTGACGAATCCAACCTACCGGCCAACAAATACAACTGGGGATACGACCCCGTGAACTACAACACCCCGGAAGGATCATATTCAACCGATCCGGCCAATCCTATGGCAAGAGTTGCGGAAATGAAAAGGATGATCAAAGCACTTCATGATGCCGGAATAGGAGTGATCATGGACGTTGTCTATAACCATACGGCCACAAACGACGATTCCAACTTCTCTCTGACCGCTCCCGGCTACTATTACCGTCACCGCGCTGACAGATCCTACAGCGACGCATCGGCGTGTGGCAACGAAACTGCATCCGAGAGAGAGCAGATGCGCGACTTCATAGTGAACTCTGTCAAATATTGGGCGAATGAATATCACATTGACGGATTTCGGTTCGATCTGATGGCGATCCACGACATTGAGACCATGAACATTGTAGCCGAAGAGCTGCATAAAATCAATCCCAACATCATAATCTACGGGGAAGGATGGACGGCCGGTGACTCACCGCTGCCCGTCGGCCAGAGAGCATTGAAGGAGAACGTGGCAAAAATGGACGGCATAGCCGTGTTCAGCGACGACATCCGCGATGCCGTGAAAGGACATTTCAGTGATGCCGCCGACCGTGGGTTTGCCACCGGTAAACCCGGTCTTGAGGAAACAATAAAAATAGGCATCGTAGCTTCCACCGCACATCCACAGGTAGACTACAGCAAAGGAAACAACTCCAAATTCGCCTACGCCTCATCGCCTGAGCAGATCATCAACTACGTATCGTGTCACGATGATCTGTGCCTGACCGACAAGCTGGCTGCCTCGATGCCCAATTCAACGGAAGCCGAACGCATACGTGCGGCAAAACTGGCTCAGACTATCGTTTTCACCTCACAAGGCACACCCTTCATAACCGCCGGAGAAGAAGTGTTCCGCTCAAAGCAGGGAGTCCACAACAGCTATTGCAGCCCCGATTCCATTAACGCAATAGACTGGACGCTCAAATCGAAGAATGCCGAATTATTCGACTACTACCGCAACCTCATTGCCCTAAGAAAATCACATCCGGCATTCCGGATGACATCGGCTGAAGATATTGCCAAGAACATACGCTTCGACAACACAAACATCCAGAACGTTGTCTCCTATTCCATCCTCAACAACGCCAACGGCGACAGCAGCAAAGAGATCAAAGTGATTTTCAATGGCGGAGACAAACCCTACACCACCCGTCTGAAGAAAGGCAACTGGAAAATACTGGCGGAAGATGGCAACATCGACCCCGAAGGTCTCCGCGACTTCAACGGCGGTTCCATTTCAATCCCACCCTGCAGTGCCCTGATCCTCACCCGATAACAACACATCCGATAATAGCAGCCTGATCGATATCGATCAGGCTGCTTTCGTTATTATTTAAAATAATTCTAAATAAAGGGTGATTTTCTTGGCAATATAGATCTAATTTCAGAACTTTGCAATCTGAAAGAAAATAGATACAGATGAGATTAAGCGAGCTAAAGACCGGAGACAAAGCCAGAGTGTTGAAGATACTTGGACATGGAGCATTCCGTAAGCGTCTGATGGAAATGGGCTTTGTGAAAGGCCAGGAAGTGGATGTGCTTCTCCATGCACCTCTCCGCGACCCTATAAAATACAAGATCCTCGGCTATGAGGTGTCACTGCGGCGTTCGGAAGCTGATCTCATCGAAGTAATAACGGAAGAAGCTTCCGCAAGCGACTCCAAGGAAACGGCAAAAACTGATTCCCAAAAGACCATAGAACATGGCGATCAGGAAAGCAGATCGTTCACAAGCCGTTCCAAAACCATCAATGTCGCGCTGATCGGCAATCCGAACTGCGGAAAAACTTCTCTGTTCAACCATGCTTCCGGGGCGCATGAGCATGTAGGCAACTACAGCGGCGTGACAGTTGATGCCAAGCAAGGCAAGTTTGAATTCAACGGATACAAATTCAATATCGTGGATCTTCCGGGAACATATTCACTCGACAGCTACTCTCCGGAAGAACTGTATGTCAGGCGTTATCTGAAAGACGAGACTCCTGACGTTATCATCAACGTTGTCGTTGCCTCAAATCTTGAACGCAACCTATATCTCACCACCGAGCTGATCGACATGGACCGCAAGATGGTGATTGCATTGAACATGTACGACGAGCTGGAACGCGCCGGCGACCATCTCGACACGAAACTGCTCGGAGAGATGATCGGCGTGCCTGTTGTCCCGACAATCTCCTGCAATGGCTTCGGAGTGAAAGATCTGTGGCAAACGGTCATAGACGTTTACGAGGACAAACACACTGCAGTTCGGCATGTCCATGTCAATCTCGGCAACGATATTGAACAGGGCGTGACCGAAATCAAAGACCTCCTCAAAAAAGATGGGGATGTGGATCGCCATTTCTCCCCACGCTATCTTGCCATAAAACTGCTTGAACACGACAAAGAGGTCACCGATGCGATTTCAAAGCTTCCGGATTCGGGGAAAATCCTCACCCTCAGAGACCAGGAGGTGAAACGCATTGAAAAAATACGCAATGAAGATATAACCTCGGCAATTGCCGGCGAGAAATACGGCTTCATTGCCGGAGCCCTTGCCGAAACCCTCGTCAAGGGGGAAGGAGATGCCACAGCCAGCACTCACCTTATCGACACGATCGTTACCAACAAACTGTTTGGATTCCCGATTTTCCTTCTGATCATGTTCGGTGTATTCTGGGCCACCTTCGAACTCGGATCCTATCCCATGGATTGGATCCAGTGGCTCGTTGACTGGCTCAGCTCGACAATACAGACCCACATGGCCGATGGCGCACTCAAAGATATGATTGTGGATGGAATCATAGGCGGTGTCGGTGGAGTGATCGTATTCCTGCCCAATATCATGATCCTATATTTCTGCATATCATGGATGGAAGATTCCGGATATATGGCACGAGCCGCGTTCATAATGGACAAACTGATGCACAGGATAGGACTGCATGGCAAATCGTTCATACCGCTTGTGATGGGATTCGGATGCAATGTTCCGGCCATCATGTCGAGCCGCAGCATAGAAAGCCGCAGCAGTCGCATAATCACCATATTGATCAATCCGTTCATGTCGTGTTCGGCGCGTCTGCCGATCTACGTGCTGCTTGTAGGGACATTCTTCGAGTCGCATGCAGCATTAGTGTTCATGGGGCTTTATCTGCTCGGAATAGCAATTGCCATGGCCACCGCTCTTCTTCTGAGGAAAGTCTACTTCAAGGCTGACGAGACACCCTTCGTCATGGAGTTGCCGCCCTATCGCATCCCTACACTGAAATCATCGCTCCGCCACACCTGGGGCAAAGGAGAACAATATCTCAGAAAGATGGGAGGCGTAATCCTCGTGGCAAGCATCATAGTATGGGCTCTCAACTATTTCCCTCTAAGCAGCCACGACACATCGAGCGATGTCCAGACCGACTCATATCTTGAGACCATGGGCAAATCGATCAGCCCGGTAATGGAGCCTATCGGATTCCACTGGCGTGCATCAGTGGCGGCTCTCGCCGGTGTTCCTGCCAAGGAAATTGTGGTGTCCACTCTCGGTGTGTTATACACAGGCGAGGAAGAGATCAGCGATGCCGACCTTGCGAAGCGCATCACCACTCCCAACCCCACGACTCATGAGCCTGACTTCACTCCGGCATCGGCTCTTGCATTCATGATTTTCATCCTGCTCTACTGTCCATGCATCGCCACGATAGTAGCAATAGTGAAAGAGACCGGCGACTGGCGCTACGGAGCATTCACAATAGTGTACAACACACTTGTGGCGTGGCTCGTGGCATTTGCAGCCTACAGGATAGCCCTCGGCATTTTATGATCTGACGGGATCAATCAAGCTCCACAACCGTTATTCCGGCTCCACCGAACTGAACGTGCTCATCATGGAATGACCGCACGCCGGGAACCGTGTCGAGATAAGAACGTATAGCCTGTCGCAAGGCTCCTGTGCCGGTTCCATGAAGTATTCTAACCTGGCCGGCATTAAACTGCAAAGCATCATCGATATAGTATGTCACAGCCTGCACAGCTTCATCGGCACGCATTCCGCGAACATCGATCTGACGACTGAATTCCAATTGACGCGCACGGCTTCCGGCCGATGTAGACTCGCTGATAAAAGAAGCCTCGCGCTTGACACCGCTATTGATTTTAGCGTCCGTATGGCGCAGACGGCCGACAGCAACAGTGGTCTTCAACTGACCGAAAACAACTGTAGCCTGCTTTCCTCTCAGTTCCATTACCTTCCCCGGCACACCCTCGCCATCAAGCTTTACCACATCGCCTACAGCTATCTGACGGCTTTGCGCAGGCATAGCCACAGCCGACGTCTGTCCGGGCTTTTTCCTTGACTTGGGTACTTTTTTCAGCAACTTATGTTCCGCTGACTGCCCTCCGAGCAGACGCTCCTTTTCCGCCGCCATCTCCTTACGTGCCTCAAGCGTGGCCTCCTTTTCGGCCTGTACCCGTCGGATCTCATGTATGGTGCGTTCAATCGCGGCATTCGATCCCTCAAGAATTGACTTCGCCTGCGTCTTAGCCTCTGATATTATCTCATTCCTGCGCAAACGCAATTCTTCAGCCTGAGCATTATATCTCTCAAGCGTCTCTTCAATTTTCTTCTCTTTCTGACGGATGTTCAATCGTTTATTCTCCCAATAACGACGGTCACGCGCAATATCGAGCAGATATTTATCCATATTGACATAATCGCTGCCGACTATACTCTGCGCGTCGTCTATGATCTCAGATGGCAGACCCGTTTTCCGTGCAATCTCAATTGCAAACGAACTTCCCGGATGGCCGATCGAGAGCTGGAACAGCGGTTTCATCCGCTGACGGTCGTAGAGCATGGATCCATTGACAAGTCCATCAGTATCCTCAGCGAAATGTTTCAGATTCTGGTAATGAGTGGTAATCACACCCCACATTCCAAGTTCGTTGATCTTTTTCAGAATAGCCTGTGCAATAGCCCCACCTATCTGCGGCTCAGTGCCACCACCAAACTCATCGATCAGGACAAGCGACGAAGCCCGGCCGGAACGGATGATACGGGTCATGTTGCGCAGATGAGAGCTATAGGTACTCAGATCATCTTCAATAGACTGATCATCACCAATATCCATAAAAATATCATCGAACAGACCGATATGAGAATTTTCATATACAGTCGGCAACACGCCACACTGCGTCATATATTGGATCACACCTACAGTTTTAAGGCACACAGACTTACCGCCGGCATTAGGTCCAGAGATCACGAGCAAACGCTTGTCGGGAGTCAGGACAATATCCAGAGGAACAATCTCCTTTCCGGCCTTACGCAGCGAGGCCTGAAGCCCCGGATGGCACGCATGATACAATTCCATCTGCGGATCAGGATGCAAGTGGGGCATGGATGCCTCAACCTCACGCGCATAGACAGCCTTAGCATGAATGAAATCGATCAAACCGAGCAGATCAGAGCTAACAGACATCGCAGGGACATAGGGACGCATCTCCGTGGCGAGATCGAGCAGGATCTTTCGGATCTCACGCCGTTCCTCAATCTGGAGCTCACGCATACGGTTGTTGACCTCCACAACTTCCGCCGGCTCTATAAACACGGTTTTTCCCGATGCCGATTCATCATGCACAATACCATTGATACGGCGCTTATACATCGGCTGTACCGGGAGCACAAGACGACCGTCGCGCATGGCCGGAGCCGTATCAGAATCAATATAGCCCTCCTTCACGGCATTGGCCATCACCCTCCGCATGACCGAATTGATGGTTCCGGACATAGACGAGAGCTGCCGACGGATATCAGCGAGGACAGGCGAGGCAGAATCCTTGACATCCCCGAGCGGATCGACCACGCGGTTGATTGCCGCGATGCAGGGCCGGAACGTCTCAATTCCTGATGCCACCTCCGACATACGCGGATAGCGGCTCGTCCCCTCCTCCGTTTTCGTCGCGAAGAAAGAGCTGATTTCCTCCATGGCCGTCAAGCACTTTCGCAAGGATGAAAGTTCCTCCGCCGTCAGGAACATTCCTGGGATATCGAGAGTGCGCAACAGCGGATCAATATCGCGGACATTATGCAACGGCAGATCCTCACCGCCATTCAGAATGGCGACAAGCTCAGCCACCTCGCAAAGAGAGCTTTCGACCTCATCGAAACCGGTCATGAACGCCATACCGTCGCAATGGCGCACACCGGAGGCTGAGACACAATGGCTCCGGATACCGTTGCGGACAGCAGCAAAGCCAATCTTATATTCAAAATTATCGGGATAAATCATTTCAAAGTTTTAGTCCACAAAATTACAAAGATTTCAACAAATTTAAGACACCGGATGTTATTAAGTTAAACACAACGAATTAAGTTTTAACTAATAAATATCGTCATGAAAACTTCAAATTTGAACTTCTGGGGAACGTCGCGCTATTGGTGGGCAGTCCTCGTAATCGGCATTCTGATTGTCCTATGCGGCTTCGCATTCATGTTCTGGCCCATCATCGGTTCAATCGTAGCATCACAGATATTCGGCTGGTTATGCGTGCTTGCCGGAGTAGTGGCATTGTGTGTTTCGGCCGGTCGCAACCGTCCGCGTGGCTGGGGCTGGTGGCTTGTAGGAGGCATCATCAACATGTTCGTAGGCTTCATGCTTGTTGGTAACTTCCTATTGTCGACCGCCGTGTTCCCGATGTTTGTTGCTATCGTATTCCTATTCTGGGGGATCAGCGCCGTATTCAGTTCCGTCAGCATGACCGGAAGAAAATACTGGTGGCTCTATCTCATCAACGGCATCCTGCTTATAATCATCGGCGGCATGCTCATGTGTTCCAACATAATGAAACAGATGGAAATGGTCGACATACTGACAGCCATAGCATTCGTATACTGGGGCTTCTGCCTGTCGATGCTCAGTGCCGATCTCAAACCGGTGGGAAACAAATAACCTACTGAAAAATCAACAACATAGCTGCCGCCGTCGAGCAAACGATGCCCCGTCGGCGGCAGTGTGTTTGTTAATATGTAATAAAATTCGATGTTAAAAGCGCAGAAAAGCACGATTTGTGAAAAACAATAGCTAAATTTGTATAATCTGCCAGAGGAAGAATTAAACCAAACCGACGGAAATCAGTCTGAGAGGAAAAGGAAAATTCTTGCAACGGCTATTATTCAAACAAAACACCAACTATGATGAAATCCAGACTCACTTCTCTGCTCGCGCTGATATTGATCGGCGGTTACAGCATTGCTTCCGCCCAGGGATACGACGATGACGACATCTACTACAACCCTTCGAAAGCGAAAGCTGCCAAAACCGAAGCCAAGAAGGCATCGACGCAGGCTACAGCCGTGACCGATTATCCGGCTGCCGACACCTATACCCCCTCCTCGACCAGCGGCGTCAACATTGACATCGACGCTTACAACCGCCGAGGTGTTTTCGCAGCCGACACAGCTGCGGCAACTACCGGCACCACATCCAATTTCGAATGCACCCAACAGATCGAACGGTTCTATAACCCTCGTGTGGTCATTGAATCGCCCGACGCAGAGCTCGCCCAGTACTACTACGCCGAGCCGGCAGAGGTGAATATCGTGATCAACACACCCGGCTACTGGGGCTACGGCTACTCACCCTACTACAACTCACCCTGGTATTGGGGCACACCGCGCTCATGGTGGTACTACAACAGCTGGGCATACAATCCATGGACCTGGGGCTATGGTCCGTCGTGGTCGTGGGGCTGGGGTCCAAGCTGGGCTTGGGGACCTGCATGGGGACCATCGTGGGGTTGGGGTGGCTATCACCCTGTCCACCGTCCATCGTGGGCACATCGTCCCGGCGGAAATGTGCGTCCAGCCTACCGCCCAGGCAACGTTCCCTCATACGGAAATTCACGACCCGGCAGCTATCGACCCGGAACGACATCCGGATATCGCCCAGGCAACGCAGGAAGCAACTCAGGCTACCGACCCGGACGCGGCACCACCAACCGCAGCAATTCAAGCAGCGGTTATCGTCCCGGCAACAGCAACAATAGCAACAATAGATACAGCCGTCCCGGCTCTAATTCAAACCGCAGCCAAAGCTCACCCAGCTACCGTAGCAGCGGCAGCTCCAGAAGCTCAGGCAGCATGGGTGGAGGTTATCGCGGAGGCGGTGGAAGCAGCCGTGGTGGCGGCGGTGGCGGACGAGGCCGTCATTAATAGTAACATCCGGCCTTAATTCCCCCGGCCAAGATCAAACAAAACAAATTTCAAACAGTCCAATCAACTAAATTTGATTATATGAACAAGCGTATTCTATTTGCATTATCGGCCGCCCTGGCGCTGCCGGTCATGGCACAGACAGCAATAGATGCCTATCAATTGTCCCGTTACGACCTCCGCGGCACGGCACGCTTCATGTCGATGGGCGGTGCGTTCGGCGCACTCGGCGGTGATCTGTCGACCCTCAACCAGAACCCCGGCGGCATCGGCGTGTACCGCAAGAGTGAGATCGGTTTCACCCTCGATATCGATATGCAATCAACGCAGACCAAAAGCACTATCGATAAGATCAAAGAGAGCCAGACCAAGGTGGGAGTCAACAACTTTGGCTATGTAGGGAGTGCCTACACCGGCTCAGACATAATGCCCTTCTTCAACTGGGGCTTCTCATACGGCCGTGTCAACTCCTTCAACCGCCGTTACCGCGGCAGCGTTGACATGAATGGCTCCCTGTCGAACTACATAGCAGGATTCACCACAGCTGACGGATGGGACTCAGGATATCTGGAGAGCAGCGAGGCCAACTACTGGGATCGCAACCACGCACCATGGCTGAGCCTTCTTGCCTACAATTCATTCATGATCAATCCGGTTGGCGGAACAACAAACCAGTACAACGGACTATGGAAAAATGGAGCCACATACGGCGTTTCCGACTTCGATGTAGAGGAAAAAGGGTTTGTAGACGAGTATGAGATCAACCTCGGCGGTAACTTCAACGACATAGTCTACTGGGGTATCGGCGTAGGCATCACCGACATCGATTACCAGCAGGCCGTTTACTACGAGGAATATCTCAATAATGCCTGCATTCCTGTGATAGATCAGGGAGGGAATGTGGTTGCCGGACAGCCTCAGCAAACACCCGGAGATGTAGGTTTCGGACTCGACAGCTACAAACATATCAACGGTACCGGTGTAAATGTAAAAGCCGGTTTGATCGTGAAGCCAATCAATGAACTCCGTTTAGGATTCGCGGTACATTCTCCCACATACTACAACCTGAATCAAAGCAATGACGGCATTGTTGACTACGGTTACGGTTATAACACCGATCCGTTGAAGCCCGGCTACACGGAATCACCTATCGAATCCTACAGCTGGAAATTCCGCACCCCATGGCGAATGATGGTGAGCGCAGCGGCAGTCCTCGGCTCAAGCGCCATTGTCAGCGTGGATTATGAGTATCGCCCCTATCAGAACATGGTTACAAAATTTGCCGATGGCGACGATTGCAACGATGTCAATGGCGATATCAAAAACTACTACAAAGCAGCCAACATAATCCGCCTTGGTGCAGAATACCGCGTCACGCCAAACTTCAGCGTCCGCGCCGGCTATGCCTACGAATCGACTCCTACCGGAGCAGAGGTGCGCAACGACGAAATGATGGTCTACACATCATCGCCCTACGATACAGGCACAACCCCGTCGTACACGCTTGACAATTCAACGCAGTATATCACATGTGGCCTTGGCTACCGATACAAGAACTTCTATGCGGATGCCGCCTACGTCCACAAGTCGCGCACGAGTGAGTTCCATCCCTACACCGGCAGCAACGGATATACCGCAAATCCTTACACAGCCGAAGTGAAGGATAACAACAACAGCATAGTGCTCAGCTTAGGCTTCAAATTCTGAGCATTCACAAATACGAACCATACAAGGCGGAATGTTGCAACAGGACAACATTCCGCCTTGCTTATGCAGAAAGGGATCAGACTGTGACGATAGACTGCTTGATAGCTTCCATCACGAAAACGCTCTGCACAGAGTCGAGCATCGGCAGCTGCCCGAGCCGTTCGGTGACAAACAGCCTGTAGGACTTCATATCCGGCACCTGAACCTTCAACATATAGTCAAATCCGCCTGACACATTGTAGCACTCCGACACCTCAGCCATCTGCTGCACCTCCCGGGCGAAATCGATATGTATCTCCGTGTTGATATGCCGCAGACGCACATTGCAAAACACCGTGAATCCACGGCCAATCTTATCCTGATCGACAACAGCGGTGTAAGACTTGATAACACCCTCGGATTCCAACCTCCGGAGCCGCTCAAACACAGGTGTGGCCGATCGATGAACCTTAGATGCCAACTCACGCACAGACAGGCGGCCATCCTCCTGCAACGCCCTCAGAATATCGACATCAATTGAATCGAGATCTTTCATTTGTTCTATATCAACTAATTCCAAATGCAAATATAGAACAAATATGCAAATAACAAAACACCCAACAGAACATTCAGACCAAATTAACGAAAATATTAGAATAATTCATTGTTTGGGCGTAACTTTGCAGAAAGGACTGATTTAAACAAGAACGATGGAAACAAAGAAACTGCATTTTGAGACGCTCCAACTCCATGCCGGACTGGAGAACAACGCAAATCCGAGCGGAGCTTGCGCAGTGCCAATATATCAGACCGCAGCTTATATATTCAACGACTCCCAACAGGCCGCCGACCGCTTCGCACTTAAAGAACCGGGCTGTATCTACGGTCGTCTGACAAATCCGACACAGGAAGTGCTTGAAAACCGCATCTGCCAGCTTGAGTCCGGAAAAGGCGCACTGGCAGTGGCTTCCGGAGCTGCCGCAGTGACCTATGTACTTGAAAACGTACTTCTCCCCGGAGATCATATCGTGGCCGCCGACAATCTCTACGGCGGATCATTCAATCTGATCACCCACACCTTGGCATCGCGAGGCGTGGAATACACCATTGTGGACTTCAACGACTTCGAAGCTGTCCGGAAAGCCATCCGTCCAAACACAAAGATTGTGTACGGAGAAACATTCGGCAATCCCAACAGCGATGTGACCGACATTGACACAATAGCCAAAATAGCCCACGACGCCAATACACTGCTCGTGATCGACAACACATTCGCCACCCCCTATCTGCTGCGCCCGATAGAGCATGGAGCCGACATCGTTGTACACTCCGCCACCAAATTCATAGGAGGTCACGGGACAACGCTCGGCGGACTAATCATAGATGCCGGACGATTCGACTACAAGGCCAACGCAGACAAATATCCCACAATAGCCCAACCGGATCCAAGCTACCACGGAGCCATATTCGCAGATGCCGCCCCCGACGCGCCGTTTGTCACACGCATACGCGCCGTTGTCCTTCGCGACGAGGGAGCCTGCATCTCCCCATTCAATGCCTTTCAGCTCATACAGGGCATAGAGACACTGTCATTAAGAGTTGAGCGACACGTTGAAAACGCGCTGAAGATTGTGAAATTCCTCGCCTCACATCCGAGAGTAAAAAAAGTGAGCCATCCCTCCCTTCCGAGCCATCGCGACCACGAATTATACAAAACCCTCTACCCCACCGGAGCAGGCAGCATCTTCACATTCGAGATCGACGGCACACAAGAAGACGCATGGCAATTCATCGACTCACTTAAAATATTCACCCTTCTGGCCAACGTAGCCGATTCCAAAAGCCTCGTGATCCATCCGGCATCCACAACACATTCACAGATGTCGCCCGAAGAACTTGCCGAAGCCCATATCACCCCCTCCACTATCCGCCTTAGCATCGGCACCGAACATATCGACGATCTCATCTCCGATCTTGAACAAGCATTAAATACACTCTAAACATCCTGCTAAAAAATGGAAAGCGTAGCATCATTCCTGAAATCAGAGCATCCGACAGCACTGTCGTTCGAGATCCTGCCACCCGTGCGCGGCGGCAGCATAGAGCGCACGCTCGACAGCATACGTCCGCTGATGGAATTCGCCCCGGCATACGTCAATATCACGACCCACCGCAACGAAGTGACCTACAACCATGTAGGCGGAGGGTCATACCGGGCATGCACGGCACAGAAACGCCCCGGTACCGTTGCCATTGCCGCATTGCTACGCGAACGATTCGGAGTGCGGCCGGTGCCACATATTATCTGTGGTGACTACAGCCGCCGTGAGATCGAAGATCAACTGATAGATCTCTCCTACCTCGGGATCACCGACGTGCTTGCCCTGCGCGGCGACCGCGAGCGCAACGCCGCCACCTTCACCACGAGCCCCGACGGTCACACCCACGCCGCATCCCTCGCCACGCAGATCTGTGACTTCAATAACGGACGCATGAGCGACGGATCCACCATGACACCCCCGGCACAACCATTCACATTCGGCGTTGCAGGCTATCCCGAGAAGCATGAAGAGGCTATGAACCTGCATGTGGATCTCCAGCATCTTAAAGCAAAAGTGGAAGGGGGAGCATCCTACATAGTGACCCAGATGTTTTTCGACAACGCACGTTTTTTTGACTTTGTGAAAAGATGTCGTGAAGCCGGGATCAACGTGCCTATCGTGCCGGGCATCAAACCACTGACATCACTGCGTCAGATGTCGCTATTGCCACGAATCTTCCACATAGACTTCCCTACCGAGCTGTCAGAACTTCTTCTCCGATGCAAGAGCGACGAAGAGGTGAGGCAGTTAGGCATCGAATGGGGAGCGAGACAGGCAACAGAGCTGAAAGCAGCCAACGTGCCGAGCATCCATTTCTATGCCATGCACGCAGCCCAGAGCGTGGCCGAGATAGCCCGACGGGTATATTGAGAGTAAAACGAAACATGAACGTGAATGACAGAAAGAACGCAACTGCTATATAAATGTATTGACCGGAGAGTCCTGCTGCTCGACGGTTCAATGGGTGTGATGATCCAGAGCAAAGGCCTCGGCGAAAATGATTTCCGGGGGTCTTTGCTCTCAGAGCATCCGCAACCGCTCAAAGGCAACAACGACATCCTGTGTCTGACCTCCCCCGAAGTTATCGCCGGCATCCACCGCGAATATCTTGAAGCCGGTGCCGACATCATAGAGACCAATACATTCAATGCCACCCGGCTCTCACAAAAAGAATATTCCACCGACCATCTCGTGAGGCAGATCAACACAGCCGGAGCGCAGATTGCCCGAAGAGAAGCCGACAGATATTCCACACCGGAACGGCCCCGTTTTGTTGCCGGCTCCATCGGCCCGACAGGCATAGCTTCATCAATGTCGGCCGACATCAATGATCCGGCATCACGCCCCATAGAGTTTGCTGAAATGAGCGAAGCCTTCGAAGAACAAGCAGGGGCACTGATCGACGGCGGAGTCGACATGCTACTCATAGAAACCATCTTCGACTCACTAAACGCCAAGGCAGCAATCGACGGAGCAAAACGTGCCATGCGCCAACGCAACACTGAGATCCCCTTAATCCTCTCAATGACCGTTTCCGACCGTTCAGGGCGATTGCTCTCCGGTCATACGGCCGAAGCCTTCCTTGCCATCATAGCCCACGCCGCCCCCCTCGCCGTAGGCTTCAACTGTTCCGCCGGCCCGACCGGACTCGCACCCTTTGTGCGCCGCTTGGCCGCCATATCCCCATACCGCACAATCTTCTATCCCAACGCCGGACTCCCGGACTCACTTGGCAACTATTCCGAAACGCCGGAACGCTTTGTCAGCGCCATCATGCCGCTACTGCGCGAAGGTACACTCAATATAGCCGGCGGCTGCTGCGGCACTACCCCGGCGCATATCGCACGACTGCGCACCGCAATCGACAGCGAAAGCACGCCCCACCGTCCCGTGACGGGAAAACGGCCATGGATAGCCGGACTTGATGAATTTGCCGACGACCGCGGATTCATCAACATCGGCGAACGATGCAACGTGGCCGGAAGCCGCAAATTCCTGCGCCTGATAAAAGAGAAAAACTACAGCGAAGCCGTAGCCATAGCCAGGAAACAGGTTGCCGACGGCGCGATGATCCTCGATATAAACATGGACGACGGCCTGCTTGAGACGCGCGACGAGATGTGTCACTTCCTTCGATTGCTGGCAACAGATCCGGAGGTTGCAAGCGTTCCATGGATGATAGATTCCTCCGATTTCGACACGATAACCAGCGCACTCCGTAACACCCCCGGCCGAGCCATAGTCAACTCCATTTCCCTGAAACATGGAGAAGAGGAATTCATCAGCCAGGCCACTATCATCAAAAATCTCGGAGCCGCCACAGTGGTGATGGCATTCGATGAAGAGGGGCAAGCTACAACCTATGAGCGCAAGACAGCGATATGCCGACGCGCCTACGACATCCTGACCACAAAAGTCGGGATGGATCCTCGCGACATCATCTTCGATCCCAACGTGCTTACAATAGCTACCGGCATGCCAGAACATGACCGCTACGGCTTAGACTTCATCCGCGCCATTGAATGGATCCACAGCAATCTTCCGGGTGCCAAGACGAGCGGCGGACTAAGCAACCTATCATTTGCATTCCGGGGAAACAACTATCTGCGTCAAGCCATGCACGCCGTATTCCTCTATCATGCCATACGCGCAGGGCTATCCATGGCCATCATGGATCCATCGGCCAAAGTCACATTCGATGCCATACCCCCACAACTGCTTGAATTGCTTGATGATGCCATACTATGCCGACGCAAAGATGCCGCCGACAGACTTATTGCCCACGCGCAGGAATTCTCAGGCGAAACGACCGGCCCGGACTCAACCGATTCCACAGCTGGAGCGGCCGACATCCCGGTTGAAAAAAGACTTGAACAGGCATTGGCCAAAGGAGATGAAACCAATCTTGAGGCAGACCTGACAGAAGCCATAGACAAACTCGGCTCGGCCAACGCCGTTGTCGAAGGGCCGCTGATGGCCGGAATGGAATACGTGGGCCGACTCTTTGAATCCGGCAAGATGTTCCTGCCGCAGGTTGTGAAGAGCGCACGCACCATGCACCGCGCCGTAGAGATCCTACGCCCGAGCCTCGAAGCAGGAAGAATGGCAGGAAGCCGCAAAGGGACATTCCTTCTGGCCACAGTGAAAGGCGACGTACATGACATAGGGAAGAACATAGCCGCCGTGGTTCTCCGCTGCAACAACTTCGAAGTCATTGACCTCGGAGTGCAGGTAGAGGCGCAGACAATAGCCGATGCCGTCCGCAACCATCAGCCCGACTTCATCGGGCTGAGCGGACTCATATCTCCATCGCTCGGCGAGATGGTCAACGTGGCCACCACCTTACGCGAGGCAGGTATCAGCACCCCAATATTCGTGGGAGGGGCAGCAACATCCGAGCTCCACACTGCATTGAAAATAGCCCCGGCATACGGAGACGGAATCGTGGTACGAGTGGCCGATGCATCCCAGAATCCGGTCATAGCCTCCCGTCTGCTCAAAGACAGGCATGGAGAGCGCGAGCGTATATGGCAAGCACAGGAAGCCCTGCGGAATCCGGAAATAGAACCACAGGACACAAGCCGGAGAGAAGCCGTGCGCCCCATCATAGACTGGGACAAAGAAAAGATAGTCGCGCCATCCTTCACAGGGACAAACACACTGGAAGAGGTGAGCGTCGCAAAAATCCGTCCGTTCATCAACTGGATCTACTTCTACAACTGCTGGAACGTTACAGGCGGCACCGCAGCCGCAAACGAGCTGCACCGCGATGCCGAAGAACTTCTCGAAAGAATAATCGGATCAGAGGCCACAATGAGATGCCGCACCGGATTTTTCAACGCCTATTCCGAGGATAACAACATACATATAGAAACCGACCTCGGAGAGGTAGATCTGCCGACCCCACGCCAAAAGCCAACGGAATCGAGAAAAGAATGTCATGCATTGGCCGATTATATAGCTCCGCAAGGATACAATGACCATATAGGCTGTTTTGCTGTTACGATCGGGGAAAAACTACGGCAACTAATTTCAGAATCCGATCCACAGACAGACAGCTACGGCCATCTGCTACTGCAATCGCTCTGCGACCGACTTGCCGAAGCAACATCGGAATGGCTGCACTATCAGGTCCGTCACGAACTCTGGGGGTATGCACCAGACGAACAGCTTGATCATGACAACATACGCCATGTGCGCTATCAAGGGATCCGTCCGGCAGTAGGCTACCCGTCGCTCCCGGATCAGCGGCTCATGCACACCCTCGACCGGTTGCTTGGCCTGGACGAGATAGGGATCGAAGTGACAGAAAACGGGGCATTATCGCCATCGTCGTCGGTTGCCGGATTCTATATCAGTTGTTCCAAAGCAAGGTATTTTTCAGTGTGATAGCGGCATATAACAGTAAGCCGTCTGTATTGATGTGCAGTGCCGGTGATGGTCCAACGGCACGGAGTGCCATGACCCCGATTCGATGACACGATTTTCTGTGGCAGGAGGCAGGAGGGAATGAAATAGGCTAAAAATTGTTAAGGAAAAGTTGTGGAATATCCGAATGCAATGTGTAACTTTGCATATTGCAAACCAATTAAAACAATTTCTATGAGGAAAATTCTACTTCTTTTATCATTTCTAACCCTTTTCTCGACGGCATACGCACAGGATCCTGTTGTGTCGATCACAACCGTCAAGGCAAACCAAACCACAAACAGTGGTAATTATGCCAGCAATGGCAAATTGACAGATCCTACAAACTCCGTTCAGACTTGGAGTACATTTGGATTTAACTTCAACTCCGGCACATGGGGTAATATCCGATTAGGGACAACCAATACAAACCTTTCACCCTATACCGCTACAATTACCACAGACTTTGCAATCTCAGCAAACGTCAACAAAGTGGAGATTGATGTAAAACGTATTACAGTTCTTGATGCTGCTAATAAGAACAATCTCACATCGCTGAAACTGCTTGTATCAGCAAATTCAGATATGTCGGAAGCTGCTGAATACAACATTGACTACTCAGCTCTTGGAGATGCAGCAAAAGCAGCCAATGCAACAACCACATTCAGCGTTGATATTCCCCAACCGGAAGCCAACAAATATTATCAGATCGCATTCGGAGTGCCGACAGCCGGTAAAAATGGATGGCTGGCAGTTGAAGCGATTAAATATTATGGACAGGCAGAGGCCGGAGCTGTCGAGATGCCGACCATTACCCTTGGCGAGAACAATATGGTGACGCTGACTCAAGCAGATGGCGCAGACATATATTACACCACCAATGGTGACGTTCCGACAACATCATCGACAAAATACACCGCACCTTTTGCCATCAACGGAATCACCACTGTCAAGGCAATCGCCGCATTGAACGGCAAAGAGAGCGCAGTTAACAGCAAGCTGCTCACCCCTAACACCGTTGGTAACATCGCGGACTTCATCAGCATTGCCAACACCACCGCTGACACAAAGATCAACGCACCCCTCACCGCCATTTATCAGTGTGGCCGCAACCTGTATCTGACCGACGGAACTGATTTCATCCTTGCATACAACAACAATAACCTTGCCGATTTCACAGCACTCAACGCAGTGAACGGCGATGAGATCAGCTTCATCAACGGCGTTTTCAAACAACAGAATGGCCTTCCCGAAATCATCCCGTCGGCCGTTGGAGAGAAAACAAAAGGCAGCGCAATTGATCCGGAAGAACTCGCGATTGAAGAGATAGCTTCGGATATGCTCAATAAATTTGTGATGATCACCGACGTAAACATCACAGAACTCTCGAGCGCGAATAATTATAACGGCAATGATGGTACAGGCGACATTGTGATCTACAACACATTTGCAAGTGCAACATATTATCCCGAAGCCATAGAACAACCCGACGGCACTTACGGCAACACAATCCCGACCGGAGAAGGGTTCACGGTTGTAGGCTTCGTCAGCTGCTATGGCACAACCATCCAGATCACCCCGATCAGCATCACCGGAGGTAAAGTGTTGGAGAAAGTTGAAGCACCTGTATTTACACCCGAGACCGGCAGCAAACTTGCCGTTGGCGACAAGATCACCATCGAGACAGCCACAGAGGGCGCTACCATCTACTTCACTACCGACGACATTGAACTGACAGCAGAGAACGGCACCGAGTACACCGGCGAACTGACCTTCTCAGAGGCAGTCACCATCAAGGCTATCGCCGTGAAAGAAGGCATGCTTGACTCCGATCCTGTAACCGCCACCTATGAGCTTGCAATCGAAGGTGCACATGACGCAACGTTTGACTTCACAGAAAACGGCAACGCTGCAGATCTGACCGACGCAACAATCGTAGCCGGAAACGGACAGACAGAGGACTCTCAGAACCTCTTGACAAACACAACATATCTTAACGGGCCGGTATTGCTGACCCTTGGCTCTACAAACACCAGCGTAACAAGTCAGCCCCGTTGGTGGGAGACATCATCAATCAAAAAAGAGCTCAGAATCTACGCCAAAACCACTATCAAATTTGAGGCGGTACGTGACGGCTACAAACTATCATCAATCAAGTTTGAACAAGGTGATGCAGCTGCCACCAACTACGCCAAAGTCAATGTTACACCCAAAACAAATGTTGAAGGTGCAACCGGCACATGGGACACAAACACCAAGACATGGACAGCTCCCGAAAACGAAATCATCAACACTGTAGAGTTCACTCAGGACGCAACAGCACGTCTTGGCGGATTCTCCGTGATCTACGTTGAGGATAATGATGCAATGGCCGGAATTGAGGATATCAACGTTGACAACAGCAATGCACCGGTTGAATACTACAACCTGCAGGGCATCCGCGTTAATGGCGACAATCTCACCCCCGGCATCTATATCCGCCGTCAGGGAACAGAGGTCAGCAAAATCCTCGTGAAATAAGAACTTCAATAACTTGATAACAGCAAAAGGAGCGGCCATCGGGTCGCTCCTTTCTTATTAGTGTATGCAATAAAAATTCAGTCCAACCGGATCTCCGCCTCGCACATTTCATCGTAGGCTTCCCAGCGAGGATCGTTCTCGCAATAGATCTCAAGCGGCAACAGAGGGAAATCAGCCAAAGCCTCATTGAGCTTTCGACCGAAAATATGGGTGCTCAAAGTGTAGAACACCCAATTGCGTTCATCATCGCCCGTGAAGATACCTGTAAGAACAGCTACGGGATCTTTCCTGAATGTCGCCTCCAAAGCGTCCTGCACCTTCTCCATCAAAGAAGATGTCTCGAAGTCGGGCATTCCGGTCTCATCGCCGGCATAACGCCAACTAACCTCAACGCGGATAGAAAAACGGGGATTTTCACGGAATTTTTTCACATCACGGCGTCCGGTCACCATGATAAGACGATCGGATTCACTTTGCGACGGCGACGTCCACCAGTCCTGCGATTCACTCATATAATATCTGGATTTATTTAGAGGGTGTTTGATTTTACAAGTCAAAAGTAGGCATTTCCGAGCATAAACAGTCAGCAAAACGAAAAAAAACGCCCGAAAAGCAAAAAAAATTGCAAAAACCTTTGCAGATATAAAAATAATACCTACCTTTGCACTCGTTAAAACGAAACAACAAGAGAGTTGCGGTAGTAAAGACAAAAAATTGTCTTGTGGTGTAATGGTAGCACGTCGGATTCTGGTTCCGCCTGTGAGGGTTCGAATCCTTCCAAGACAACCAAAAAGAGTTGAATCAATCATGATTCGACTCTTTTTGCTTTATATACCGGCATAGCGGTCGACCAACATGAAATGTTGCAAAAATTAAAGGCAGCATAGCAGACGAGATGCAAATTTTCTTTATCTTTGTAGGAACAAATATATTCTAAGAATTGAGACAAAATGCCTAAGATTTCCCAACGCGGCGAGATGATGCCAGCGTCCCCCATACGAAAGCTTGTGCCGCTGGCTAATGAAGCCACAGCACGCGGCATCAAAGTGATCCGCCTGAACATCGGACAACCCGATCTTCCGACACCACAGGAGGGTCTGGATGCATTGAAACATATCGACAGAAAGGTTCTCGAATACAGCCCATCCGAAGGCCTGCTGTCGCTTCGCAAACGCCTTGTGGACTATTACCAGCGTTTCCACATCAATGTTGACGTGGATGACATCATAGTGACCACCGGCGGATCGGAAGCCGTGTTGTTTGCCTTCATGGCGTGTCTCGATCCAGGCGACGAAATCATCGTTCCGGAACCGGCCTACGCCAACTATATGGCCTTTGCCATATCGGCCGGAGCAAAGATTGTCACCGTGCCCTCTTCGATAGAAAAAGGGTTTGCGCTTCCCCCGGTAGAAGACTTTGAGAAGCTTATCACACCGCGCACAAAAGGGATTCTGATCTGCAATCCCAACAACCCGACCGGATACCTCTACACGCAACGGGAGATGAACCAGATCCGCGATCTGGTCAAGAAATACGATCTGTTTCTGTTCTCAGATGAAGTGTACCGCGAGTATTGCTACACCGGAGCTCCATATATCTCGGCTTTCCATCTGCCGGGCATAGAGGAACAGGTGGTGCTCATCGACTCCGTATCGAAACGCTACAGCGAGTGTGGCATCCGCATCGGTGCGATCATCACCAAACACAAAGAGCTGAAAAAGAATGTGATGAAATTCTGTCAGGCACGCCTTAGTCCGCCATTGCTGGGCCAGATAGTGGCAGAAGCATCCATCGGCACCTCGGAGGAATACATGCTGATGACCTACAATGAATATGTGGAGCGACGCAAATTCCTCATTGACGGCATCAACAAGATTCCCGGATGCTACACTCCAATTCCCATGGGTGCATTCTATACCGTTGTAAGCCTGCCGGTTGACGATGCAGACAAGTTCTGCGAATGGTGTCTGAGAGAGTTCCAGTATGAAGGTGCCACAGTGTTCATGGCACCGGCCTCGGGTTTCTATACCACGCCGGGGATGGGACGCAACGAAGTGCGCATGGCCTACGTGCTTAACAAAGAGGATCTGGCTCAGGCACTGACAGTGTTGGCTGAAGCATTGAAAGCCTATCCGGGACGCACCGTATAAGATCAACCGCAGAGGAACAGCCGCCACCACCAAGCAGAGATGAACTTTCCGATATTCATAGCCCGACGGCTCGGATTCAAGACCGCCGACAGCCGCACATCGTCGCCCGGTGTCGTTGTGGGATATATCGGTGTGGCTTTGGCCATAGTCATCATGCTGCTTGCAATCGCCGTTGTCAACGGATTCAAGAAGGAGATAAAGAACAAACTTGTGGGGTTCAACTCCGAGATAACCCTCTTGGCCGATTCCAAGGAGGAAGCTCCGGGACAGACATCAGGAATCCGGCTGACCGACTCGCTGCGGAATGTCATAACAAAATCGGCTCCGGATGCGGAGATGGCACTGATAATCCGTCAACCTGCCATCTTCAAGACCGACAGTGATTTCCAAGGCATAATACTCAAAGGGCTGCCAGACAGCACGGGCTGGGGATTCTATGCCGAGAATCTGACCGCCGGCCGCATTCCGGAGAAGAGCGACGGATCGAATGCCGTGGTAATTTCCACGACCACTGCCTCACAGCTCGGCATCAAGGCCGGAGACAAGCTGCTGACCCACTTCTTCGACGGAAACAGCATCAGATCGCGTAACTTGCTCGTGACCGGTATCTATGACACCCATTTCCACGACTTCGACGCATCGTTCGCATTCACGCCATTGTCGATGCTCCAGCACCTTTGCCATGTAGACTCGCTGACCGGTACCGCCATAGAACTGCGAGGCATAGGGATCGATAATGCCGCGACAACAGGACGAGAGATTCAGGAATCAATGGTCATGGAAACGATCTCCAATCCCGACAACCCGATGCTCTGCCATGTCAGCACCATTGACGAGACATGCTCGCAATATCTCAATTGGCTCGACTTGCTTGACACGAATGTGACAGTCATCATCCTTTTGATGGCATGCGTTGCCTCATTCACTTTGATCTCCAGTCTTTTCATATTGATTCTGGAACGGGTGAACACCGTGGGTCTACTAAAAGCCCTCGGAGCGACCAACCGCCAGATACGCTACATTTTCATCTACATGGCACAACGTCTCGTGATCCGCGGAATGATCATAGGCAATGTTATAGCTCTGGCATTCGTGTGGCTGCAATACAGCTACCGTGTAATCCCACTCGATGCCGATGCCTATTATCTCAACTATGTTCCGGTCAGTCTGTCATGGCATGCCGTTGCAATTGTGGATATAGCTGTGATTGTGATTTCAGCACTGGTTCTGATCCTTCCGTCACATATCATCGCCACTCTCTCGCCCTCCACTACCCTGCGATATGAATAATCAGCATGTCAATAATCTTTTTGGCATGATATTTGTTTATATTGAACAATAACCGCCGTAAAATTATTATTTTTGCACATCAACTCACAGAACATCGAGCATGACAAATAAAGTTCATCACGAAACTAAAGACATAGCGGATCTTGTTATTGAAGGAATTCAGGAACGCAAGGGACGCAAAATCACACACATAGATCTTTCAGGAATTGAATCGGCCGCTGCGTCCGACTTCATCATTTGCGAAGGTTCCAGCACCATTCAAGTTGCCGCGATAGCTGACAGCGTACGCGAATATCTGCTTGAGAATGCCGGAATCAAACCATTCAACTACGATGGATACCAGAACTCACAATGGATTGTGGTGGACTACGGGCACACACTTGTCCACGTGTTCCTGCCATCAGAACGCGAACGTTACAACCTTGAAGAGCTATGGAGCGACGCGCCGACAACAGAAATTCCCGACCTCGATTAAGAGTAACGACCATTACAAATAAAGCAAACATACCCTAAACAGATATCTCCAAACACCCAACAGATATGCCACAGTCACCTCTAAAAAATTTCCCGGGTGGGAAAAAGCCCAAATTCGGGTTCAGCATGTACTGGATGTACATCTTTATCATTCTCATTCTCGTGGGGATGCTATGGATGGACAATGACGTGCAACGCCAAACAGTGGATTACTCCGAGTTCAAGACAATTCTTGCAGAAGGGGGAGTTGAAAGCGTCACGATCTACAGCAATAAACATCTTGCCGAGGCTACACTGAATGAAGCAGCGGCAAAAAAACATATACGCAACTATCAGTCAGGCACAAGAGCAGTGCTGGAATGCGATATCCCGTCAGGCGACAAAGTTCAGGAAATGCTTGACCAGATGACAGCGACCGGCCAATTCAACGGAAAAGTGAAATACGAGAACGGCTCGTCTATTTCGTCGTATATATGGTCGTTCGGCCCTATAGTCCTTCTGATCGTATTCTGGATATGGATGATGCGCCGTATGTCGGGACGCGACAGTTCGGGCGGCGGAGTGTTCAGCGTGGGAAAATCAAAAGCAAAAATATTCGACAAGGATGGTCCCGTGCAGGTTACATTCAAGGATGTGGCCGGACTTTCAGAAGCTAAAACCGAGATTGAAGAGATTGTTGAATTCCTCAAGAATCCACAGCGATACACCAACTTAGGCGGCAAAATTCCCAAAGGAGCACTGCTCGTAGGCCCTCCCGGAACCGGTAAGACCCTATTGGCAAAAGCGGTTGCCGGAGAAGCCAATGTTCCATTCTTCTCACTTTCCGGATCTGATTTCGTTGAGATGTTTGTCGGTGTCGGAGCATCGCGTGTCCGCGACCTGTTCCGTCAGGCAAAGGAAAAAGCACCATGCATAGTTTTCATTGACGAGATCGACGCTGTTGGACGTGCCCGTGGCCGTAACCTCAATATGGGCTCAAACGACGAACGCGAGAACACGCTCAACCAGTTGCTGACCGAGATGGATGGCTTCGGAACAAACAGCGGTGTAATTGTATTGGCAGCAACCAACCGCGCTGACATCCTTGACAAAGCACTGCTGCGTGCAGGACGTTTCGACCGCCAGATCTACGTTGATCTGCCTGATCTCAACGACCGCGTGGCGATATTCAATGTTCATCTGCGTAAAATCAAGACAGATGATTCCGTTGACGTGGATCTTCTGGCTCGACAGACTCCGGGATTCTCAGGAGCAGACATAGCCAACGTGTGCAACGAGGCAGCCCTGATAGCCGCACGTCATGACAAACCCAGCGTTACACGTCAAGACTTCATTGATGCCGTTGACCGCATTATCGGCGGCCTTGAGAAAAGATCGAAAATAACCACAGATGAGGAAAAGAGATCCATTGCCGTTCATGAAGCCGGCCACGCCACAGTGTCATGGCATCTGCGCTATGCCAATCCCTTGATCAAGGTTACCATCGTTCCGCGAGGAAAAGCTCTTGGAGCTGCATGGTATCTGCCCGAGGAACGTCAGATCACCCCTACCCAAGCACTTCTTGACGAAATGTGTGCCACACTCGGTGGACGAGCTGCTGAAGAAATATTCCTCGGTCATATCTCGACCGGAGCCGCCAACGACCTTGAACGCGTGACAAAACAGGCATACGCAATGGTGATCTACTATGGTATGAGCGAACGTCTCCCCAACCTGAGCTACTACGACTCAACAGGACAGGAATATGGATTCTCAAAACCATACAGCGATGAACGTGCCCGTATGATCGACGAGGAAGTTTCGCGAATCATCAATGAACAGTATGAACGAGCCAAAGAGATTCTCCGACAGCATGCGGAAGGCCATGGCAAACTTGCCGATGTTCTCGTGACTCGTGAGGTTATCTTCACAGAAGACGTGGAAAAGATCTTCGGCAAACGTCCATGGGCATCGCGCACCGAAGAGATTCTCTCCCACAAAGCACTTCCCGAGGCCTCAACTACAGAAGAGAAAACGGAGGAGAATGCGAACAATGGGGATTCACCCGTAGCTCCACCGCCGTTGCCCGAAGAATAATCCGAATCAAATATCAAAACAGCCGCTCAAAAAAAGCGGCTGTTTTGTTTATTTCACAAACAACTTGCCCATATTCTCAACTTTGTGAAGTAATAAATACTCCTTTCATTAAAACATTTAACTGTTTAAGTTTATTTACCAACTCATCAAACGGCATACTCTCACCATATATCATATATATACGCATATTCTCGTAGTCTTCTTTCCATTGTTCAATAATTTCTGCCGGAGGAATGATGTTGAGTATCGCCGGATAAAGCGTATCATAATCAAAACCGCGCAGACCGATGAATGTGCGACGGTGTTCTACTACTTGCCGATAGAGTTCCTTATTATTAATGGCACGTTCGGCTATAGGAGTTTTCAGCATCTGTCCTATATCGTACATGTGACGTGACATACGCTCCATCCGAATCAACTCTTTGGGCTTGGCAAATTCCTCATGCAACAGAAATACTTTCTCAAGGAATGTACGTTCCGGTATGACAGCACGCACAGTGAATTTATCTTCAGTAAATGGCGCGCTGGGATAAACTTGGTCTATCATCGAGTTGAGTGCAATCTCGCTTACAGGTTCGCTCATAGATCTGCCACTGACTTCCACTTTTACTTTGGGAAGGATATACTGACCACCTGAGCCTTCGATAGAGAGTGACAACACAGAGTCGTAGTTTATGTCTATCACCTCCGGATCTGTTGTTGAAACTGGAGTGATTTTTACATTTACCCTGAACTTATCCTTTGAAATCCCACTTTGATATAGTTGTTCTGCCAAATCGTATTGCATGGTTTCTCTCACAAACGAGCAGGTGGCACGGCGGAGTTTATCACTAATCTGCGTCTTTGACAACGTGCCGGTGAAACCAAGATATTCACGGTCAATAGCAATGTCTATATCTTCTGAGAAGCGGTCTATCAGGTGCCAGCACTTGCTCAACGATGTGCCACCTTTGAACGAAAGGTGATTGGCATAGGGCAGATTGAACATGGCGCGAAGCACAGCTGTGACCCACCAGTCTTTCTCTATGACCTCACGCTGTCGGATATTTAATTCAGTGGAAACACGGTCAAGTATGTCCACTTGGTCTTGTCTTGACAAATCAACAAACTTCATCGTTGTAAAATTTTTCTTATCCAAATCGGCGTGAGCACAATATCATGGTTGAAGTCGTCTTCCGACACGGAGTCCTTTATTATATTTTTTATTTTGGCTATTTGCTCTTCAGTGATAGATCTCTCCCCTATTTCGCGCATCGCCATAATTGCCAACTGCATTATTTTGGACTGATAGGCAAAGTTGCTAAGGTCATTGCTATGACGGAATATGATGCTTTTTCCTGCTCCAAACTTCACCTGGCGTGCCGAACCGTCTGTGATATATACAATGTTGGTTGGGACCTGTGTGGAAAGCCCCAAACGGTTGAGTGCATATATTCCCGTTGGAATAATCCGAGCTTTATCTCTGTCCGCAATCCGTTGTGCAACCGCATCAAGAGATGGTTCACGAGGAGTCCCATCCCACTTGTCATACAGAGGAATGTAGTATATCCCTTTAGCAAAACGGTTCAGTTTCCCGTTTTTGCATAGGCGCGTCAAACCGGAGCGTACAGAGTCCGGAGTTCCACATAGAGTGAAATCATCCGGTATCAGGATCTTTCCGTTTTCTGTACGCTCAACAATCGCTGCCATTGCTTTGTAAGAACTGTTTTCTGCCATCAGTTGTATATTTTGCCACAAAGTTATTATATTTTTGTGAAAAACAAAAACATAAACAAGCTACTTTCTTTCCAGATAATCAAATATTTAATGATGAAACAAGTAGTATAGCCGACAAATTATGCCATGATTAGCAATAAATATCTGAAATGAATTGAGATGCTTTGCGGAGCGATTCCGGGCGACCGATATCAAACCAATCAAATGGTTCAGAAGGGATGAAAGCCCTGATATCTCGCGTCTGGCATGCCTCAACATAGAACGGAGTAATTGAAAAAACAGGGCCTTTACGACGTGCATATTCTTCCAATGATGGGAAAAGCGAGGGACTGACCACATGGATTCCACCAAAGGCAAGAGGTCTGAGCCCCTGCGGATCAAGGCTCGATGGCCGGATCTCACCCGTGGCCATATTGCGCCAGCCTTTCATGGCAGCTCTGGAATCAAATAGCAATCTACGTGATGATTCCCGATCCCATGCAAGGAGCGTAGCATCCGGCATTTGCTTCTCATGGAACTCAATCATCTCCGGAAGAGGTAGATCCGTCAATATATCGGCATTATGAAGCAAAACAGGCTCGCTATCGCCTAACAATGGAATAGCCTTTACCAGTCCTCCACCAGTGTCCAGCAGGCAATCGCGCTCATCGCTGACAGATATTTCAAGGCCAAAGTTACCATTTGCCGACAAGAATTGCCTGATCATATCAGGAAAATGGTGGACATTGACCACAACCTCGCGGATTCCGACTAAACTTATGTGCTCCAGAACATGCTGCAACATCGGCTTGTCACCTACCGGGACAAGAGCTTTGGGAATCGAATCGGTCAATGGGCGGAGACGAGTGCCAAGGCCGGCAGCAAATATCATAGCTTTCATCTGGCTTCAAATTTTTCGGTTATGGATTGTTCCCTATGGATCAGAGTCACTTCCACTCCAAATCGGTCGCTCAGATGCCCGGCCATGTGCTCAGCGCAATATACAGATCGATGGCGTCCACCTGTACAGCCGAAGCATACCATAAGATCAGAAAATCCACGACGCAGATAACATTCCACTGAAGAATCAACCAAAGCATAGCAATGATCAAGGAATTGCTGAATCTCGCCCCGTTGTTCAAGAAAATCGATCACAGGTTTATCCCGACCGGTCAAAGGTTTATACTCATCATATCGACCTGGATTATGCATTCCACGACAATCAAAGACAAAACCACCGCCATTACCGGTCATATCCTCCGGAATACCACGTTTATATGAAAAGCTCATCACCTTCACGATCAATGAGTTGCGAGGGGCAGCAGGAGAAAAATCAGGTGACTGCGCCACACGACGAAGCAGATCGAGCAGATAGGGAGTAAAATCGCCTCCACAGGCAGATTCAACCATTTCAACCGCCTCGCTAAGATTTGCAACGGCCGCCGGTATACACTCCAAAAACATAGCCTTGCGCTCAAACAGTCCTCGGAATCCATAAGCTCCAAGCACCTGAAGCGTCCGGAACAAGACCATGACAGCAAGACGGCGATCAAAGCCGATAATCTCATGCCCGATCAAAGACTCCGCCGCATCACGATAAACAGCAGCATACTTCATGCGCTGACTCTTCGACAAGCCGGCTCTCGCCTGCCATAACGACGCTGCCAGATCGTAAAGGCCATCCCCCATACGTGCACCCTGAAAGTCGATCACATAGGGACGACCATCACAGACCATCACATTACGGGATTGGAAATCGCGCAGAATGAGTGTTGAATCCGGATTTTCAGACGCAAAGGCAGCCAAAGTTTCAAAATCATCTTCAAGACGATCCTCATCAAATGGCAGACCACACAATTTCAGGAACGAATACTTGAAATAGTTAAGATCCCACATGGCTGCACGCTTATCCATTGCCCCACGTGGAAAACACTTTGATGCATCAACCGTATATCCAAAATGAAATCGAGGAAGCACACGCATCAGTTCCACGAACATATCATCTACAACAGCATGCTCCACCCCATGGGCGCGAATCAACGAATAAAGCGATGTGTCACCCAAATCTGACTGAAGATACGACATCCGATCCTCAGAAACCGCAAGGATATGTGGAACGGTCAACCCTCGATCGGAAAACAAACGCGAAAAATATATAAACGCCTCATTTTCTTTTCGCGATTCACCTATAGTCGCAATGACCGACGGATCTCCGTAAAGCCGAAAGTACCGCCGTCCGGATCCGGCGGAAGACAATGCCGTGGTTCGTTCAGGATCGTGGCCGTAAAGAGAATTATAAAGTTGATTCAAGTAGTCCATATAAACAATATCTGTCTTATTATACAAAAGTACATAAAAAATCCGTGGGATTTGTGTACTTTTGCTTCCAAAACATCAACCATGGGATCAGACCACAGAATATACGGACTTGTAGGGAAAAAATTAGGCCACTCATTCTCACGTGACTTTTTTGGAGAAAAATTCAAAAAAGAAGGGATCAATGCCGAGTATGTCAACTACGAAATACCGACTATCAACCAATTCCCCGAGATAATCAAAGCGACTCCCGGCATCGCAGGTTTGAATGTCACCATTCCATACAAAGAATCCGTAATTCAATTTCTTGATGCCCTGGCTCCAATGGCTGCCAGAATAGGAGCGGTAAACACGATACAGATAACACGCACTGAATCCGGAGTGAGACTGACAGGCCACAACACCGATATCATTGGTTTTACGGAAAGCATAAGGCCTCATCTTGTGAAACCACACAGAAAAGCACTTATGCTCGGCAGCGGAGGCGCGGCCAAAGCCATGCGGGCAGGCCTTGAAACGCTCGGGCTGACTATTGAAAGCGTGTCCCGTCATGCCGGACAATCGGACTACACATACGAAGATCTCACACCGGAGATCATACAAGAACATACTGTTATTGTTAACGCCACTCCACTTGGAATGTGGCCTGAAACAGAAACCGCGCCGGATATACCCTATGGTGCAATCGGCCCGGAACACGTGATTTTTGATGCTGTCTATAATCCAGATCCTACACTATTCCTAAAAAAATGTCAGGAACAGGGAGCTGACGTCATAAGCGGCATCGGTATGCTACATGGTCAAGCCATAGCCGCATGGAAAATATGGAATGGAAAAACCTTGATCAGTGAATAAAGGACTCAGGAAGATAACCGCCTATGCACCGCTACTTCCTCTGACCATATCCTATGCCACAGGAATAATTGCCGGGACGTACATCCAATCCATATGGATGTTAGCGATCATGACTATTCTTGCGGCCATCGCAACCATACTCAAACGCTATCAGGCAGCCGCATGGATCGTGGCATTCGGACTCGGAGCAATAAATATGTCGACCAATATTCCCGACTCCGCATACCTGGATCAGATTACCGACTCACCAAGAACATACAGAGCCGACATACTGTCTGTAGCCAATAATGACAACTCACAGTCAGCCATTATAGAACTTAACGAAGCCGGCGTTTCCTCCGCCAATCTCAGACCAATCCGTAGAATACGCGCACAGATCACAATCCCGACATTTGAATTTGATCTCAAAATCGGCGATATCATTGTCTTCAAAGGACAATGCATGCCACTGAAATCCCGTACAGATCTCCCGGATGAGAATGACATGGACCGCTATCTGCACAAAAAATTCATTGAGATCCGCGCATTTATCCCACCGGAAGATATTCTTGAAGCACATCCATCCGGAGGTATCAAATCAAAAGCGACACAGATCAGAGAACAGCTTAAAGAATTACTCTACCGCAGCCAACTATCATCCGGAACAAAAGAATTCCTGAACACGACTTTGCTGGGCGATTCATCAGACCTATCCGCAGAGACAAGGTCAGCATTCACAGCCTCAGGCCTCTCCCATATCCTCGCCCTAAGCGGACTGCATGTGGGACTTATCGCCATATTCATATCCATCGCACTATGGCCTGTTTCTATCGCCACCGGAGATAAACGTCCGGCAATGATTATGACTATCATCATTCTCTGGGGTTACGCCATCATCACCGGTCTAAGTCCATCCGTAACCCGAGCTGTCATCATGACTACCATATATCTGACAGGGCGAATACTTCAACGCCGGACATTTGCCCTAAACTCACTTATGGCAGCAGCACTGCTGATACTCATATTCGCCCCTGAAGATCTATTCAAAATAGGATTCCAACTTTCATTCACCGCCGTGCTATCAATAATTTTGTTCGGCGAAAGAATAAACCCCATCGGACGGAATCATCCGCTCGCCTACCCCATAGCAAACTATATTGCAATCTCCATTTCAGCCATGCTCGGCACAGCCTTAATCTCGGCATATTATTTCCATACTATGCCGGTGCTGTTCATCTTATCGAACATGCTGACAGCAATCCTGCTGCCATTCATAATCGCCGGTGGATTGATCGTACTGCTATTATCGGCAACAGGAATATCCCTGGTTTTTATATGCAATATGACAAACGGACTATACAACATCCTGTCGTCGACAGCAAACATTATAGCAGAAATACCGGGTGCAACAATAACCGGCATATACTTCCCAGCCTGGATAATAGCAATATATGCAGTGTGGCTGATTACGTTCCATCTGTTTCTCAAACACAACAATTTAAAAACAGGGTTATTAACCACCTCCGTTGCCATTTGCGTCATTGCCTCAATGGCTCTACAACCGAAAATCAACAGATCTCCACGTCTATATCTCGCTCGAGAGACATACCGCACCGACCTGATAATAGACAATGGAACCGATACCCTGAACATATTCAGCACCCTGACAACAGAACCAATAACCGTAGCAACATCCTCCCAAAGAAAATATTCAGACTACATGGGCAAACGCGGTATCAAACAAATGAATATATTGCCAAAGCAAAAGACCGCCGGTCAATTGTTCCAATCTGAGGACAACTATATACAATTCGGGAGTCAAACAATAGCATTGGCCGGTAGAGATATTCCTGAAAGGACAAGAAAATGCAATTACATCATAGTGTGCCGCGGATATATGGGAAATATCGAGGAACTAACCGACAGATTCCAGCCCGACACAATCATACTGAGTCACGACCTACACATACGTCGCTCACAAAACTACCGCAAAGAATGCACTGAACTTGAGATCCCGGTTATAGATATGAGAGAACAAGGATGGTCGGTCGGAGCTCATTAGCCATTCAACTGACGATATCCGATCTGAAAATATTCCCGACCGAAATCACGCGGTCGGAGAATTTCGTCGCCGGCAACAACGACATCAAGATCAATAACCACCGATTTATCGGCATGAACTCTTCCACATGCCGTTTCGTACTGCTTCATCTCCTGCTCAAAGAAGCGTAGATCAGCCACCGAACATCGTGCCACAGAATTAAAATAAACCGAATCATCCCCTAAACTGACCGAGGGAGTATTATAGACATCCGAGCAAGCGAATCCGGCATAATGATCGGATAGGAAAGCCAACGCATCCGCGATACGTTTATCACCATCCGGCATATTGCTCCCGATGCCGATATATACAACAACAGCCATTATTTGCGTTTCAATGTGAACAATGTGATCTCCGGTGTAGCACCAAGTCTCATAGGCATCCCCACCGTTCCGATTCCAATATTGACATAGAGCGGATGCCGACCGGATTCATCATAATACATTCCTCCCCACGTCTTATATCTCAAAGCTGCCGGTGAAATGCCAAAAGCAGATATCTGCATGGCATGTGTATGACCTGAAAGAGTCAGAGCGATATTCAAACTATCCTGATCGGCAATCTCCATTGACCAATGCGCCGGATTATGAGTCAGCAAAATCTTGGTAACATTGTCGGAAAGATCAGGATACGAAGCCTTAAGATCTCCATAGACAGTAAATGGAGGATCCCCTACATTCTCCACCCCTATCACGGCAATGCTATCAGATCCATGATGAATGAAAGTGTGATCATTAAGCAGCAGATTCCAACCCATACCACGTTGAATATCGATCATCTGCCGCAACGACTCTGCCTTTGTCGAATCAGAATCCCAATCATAGTAATCGCCGTAGTCATGATTACCTAAAATAGAAATAACGCCATCGTTGGCATTCAACTCAGACAACGCTTTCGTAAAAGGATAAATCTCATCAGTTTTACGATTGACAACGTCGCCAGTGAAAACTATCAGATCAGGTTGCAGTTCATTTATGAATTCCACGAGATGTTCAATATAGGCCACATTCTCACCATAGGTTCCCACATGGAGATCGGAAATCTGCACAATGCGATAATCTTCAAAGGCCTCGGGCAACCCCGGAATCTCAACATCAAGTTTCTCCACATCAATATTGAATCTGTTGACAAGCGCACCCCACCACATTGCGCAGAACACAATTACAGCTATGATTCCTCCAACCAAAGATAAAGAACTACAGCGCGTCCCATTCCATAGACGTGGTATAGAGCCTAAAAGATCAAAAAAAACGAATATCACTTTCGGTATAAGAACGGTCATATAGCCGAACAGCACCCACATCTTCATCAGCAACAGGCCGCCGTCGCCACTTCTTGCAGGAAGCACAATACCCACTATAAGTATCAGATACAAAACCAATGCTGACCATAACTGAATCTTAGACGGACGCGCGGAACGACATCTTTTACGGGCGATTCTATAGATATAAAAGTCGACAACCCCACTGAACAGCAGGGTCACAACCATCAGGATCAAAGGAAGTCTCATTGCTATCTATTATTTCCCTACTTTCAATTTATTTACGAGCGGATTGGCATACATTTTATACATCATCTCACGCATATAGTCGCGATCAAGAGCCGACAGATCCTCTATATCAACCTTATTGAGCTGAGACTCAAAATAAGCTTCGACTTCCTGAACCTGAGAAGGGGTATACTCGGCAGCAAATACGTCGGTACCATTCAATTTATCGTAGGCAATGTAATTTATGGGGAATATCTTGTATCCGCCATGGATCTCATTGTCAATATTATGGCATATTGCTTTCACCAACTCTGTCTTGGGCAGATCCTGCGGAATTTTGTCCAACAGTTCATTTATGCACGACCCGATATGGAAATGCACGCGACCTTTATGGCGGAGCAAACCGGTCTCCATGCTGAGCAGATCATCATGCTGCGACTTCTTGTATTCCGGATCAAGACGTTTCAACAGAAATTCCTTTGCCTTGAGATAGTCGTTAGGATCATATTCGTAGGAGATTGAAACCGGGACAACATTTATCTGCTTCAGATTTTCACATAGTGATCCATCACCTGCCAATGCAAGCATTTTGACAAGACTCTCCTGCGTCAGGTCATTGGAATCCTTTGCACGCCCCTCTCGCTGAGCAATCCAGACGCTCTCCTTCTTCACACCGACAGCATAGTGGATATAACCGGAAAGCTGACGGGCAGCCTCAAGAGCCTTAGTACGCTGAATATTTCGCTTGACAATAAAGCTTTTGTTCAACTTCACAAGATCCGTGATCCATTCGTAGATCAAAAGATTGCTTCCTATTGCCACCTCAGAGGTCGGACGACCACTACGAACCAGACAAAGATTCAAGAACGAAGCATCAAGCACGATGTCCCGATGGTTCGACATGAAAGTATATGCAGTACTCTTATCAATATTCTCAATACCGTCGAATGTTATGCCATCCGTAGTCAATTTCTCAAGCATCTCAAGGAACGGCACCATGACCTTATGCTGAAATGTAGCTTTATCGGGTATCGACTTCAATGACTCCGAAAATTTCGGGTAATCGACATCCCTCATGACATACTTCACGGCATGTTCAAAACCGGGCTCGAGCACCAAAGCTTTCATTTTTTCTGAAAAGACGTCATCATCGAATGGCGCAATTTCACTAAAATCATATTGATCGCACATAACTATATCCATATTTCAAGCGGCCCATAAGGCCATATATACTGAATTTCTCTCAAAATTACCGTCTTTATTCAAACAGTGCAAATCCACGCACTATTCTTAATAAAATTTAATACAATAATCACAGCCCCTTCGTCTCCGCATACGAGCGCCAACGTTCGATCAGAGCGGTCATATCCGAAGGGATCTCCGATTCAAAAAACATCTCCTCTCCGGTCTCGGGATGAACAAAACCGAGAGTCCGCGCATGCAACGCCTGCCGGGGACAAAGCTTGAAGCAATTCTCCACAAATTGTTTGTATTTAGCTGTGCGTTCACCTCTTAATATCTCATCACCGCCATACCGCGCGTCTGACAAAAGAGGATGCCCTATATGCTTCATGTGAACCCTGATCTGATGCGTACGTCCGGTCTCCAGCCGACATCTGACCACCGACACATAACCCAGATCCTCGAGGACTGAATAATGCGTCACCGCATGTTTGCCCTGCGATCCGTCGGGAAACACCGCCATCTGCAACCGATCCTTAGGATTACGGCCAACATGTCCGACAACCGTGCCATCCTTCGGCTCAGGTACGCCCCATAATACGGCAATATATTCCCGTCGGGTAGTCTTCTCAAAGAACTGACGACCAAGATTAGTCTTGGCATCAGGCGTCTTTGCCACCACCAGCAAACCGGAAGTGTCCTTATCTATACGATGCACCAATCCCATACGCGGATCATTGACATCATAATCCGGATTATCTTTGAAATGCCATGCCAATGCATTGACCAGAGTACCGGAATAGTTACCATGCCCCGGGTGGACAACCAACCCTGCCGGTTTATTCACGACAAGCACATGTGCGTCCTCATAAACAATATCGAGCGGTATATTTTCCGGAAGGATCTCAAGTTCGTAACGCGGACGATCCATGACCACCGAAACAACATCGAGCGGCTTGACGCGGTAATTGCTCTTAACCGGTTTCCCATTGACAAGAATACATCCGGCTTCAGCCGCCTGCTGAACCCTATTCCGTGACGACTTTTCAAGGCGTTGAACCAGAAACTTGTCTACGCGCAACAACTGCTGCCCCTTATCGGCAACAAATCTGAAATGCTCATACATGCCCTGCTCGTCAGCAGGAGCATCGTCTTCAATCAGATCAATATAATCCTCGTTCTCCATACACGGCGACAAACTCTATCAATCAAAGAAATCCGGATCATGATCAGCCTGGGAAGCCGGAACAGGCTCAGAGGCCGGAGATGAATGTATCTCATCCGATGATTCTTCCTCCGGAAGCTGCTCAGAGGCAACGGCAGAAGCCGCAGAAATGGAATCGCGTATCATATCCTCGATTGTGTATCCCGACCCTACCTCAAGGACTATTTTAGCCGTCAACGGCACACGGATACCGGGAGTCAGACGATTTCCATTCCATGTAGCCTTATAAACCAAATCCTTATATTCTGAGGGGATTTCCTTGATAAGGACGTTTTTCATACCAAGTCCCTCAAGGATTGTCTTGGCCTGGCGAACCGACATGTCGGTCAACACAGGTACAAGCACAGTCCGCGGATAAAACGCATTTATAGTCAGGTAGACTGTACGTCCCGGCTTAACGTTTGTGGAGCTTTTAGGGTTCTGATCGACAACAGCACCCGGAGCCACGCCATCCTCATAAACAGAATCGTAGAGCACAACATCGAATCCCTCATCAGAAAGAGCATCGTTGGCGCGATCGAACAACATGCCTTTCACGTCGGGCACGGAGATTGAGTCACCATGATGCGTCCAGAGGTCAAGCCAAAATGTAGTGAGCCAAAGCAGGAACACTGCAGCAACAAATATAAGCAGACCATGAAGCAAGCATGACTTCCATACAGGCCGACGGCCCGGCATTGCCTCTTTTTTATTATCTTGATTCGAAATATCCATAAACAATTGTTCTTTTTGACGCATAATCGCATGCAAATTTAATTAAAAATCCGAAATCGGGGCGACATATCGCCAAGTAATGCAATTTTTATCCCAAATCATAATGTTAACCACATTTTTTTTGTAACTTTGCATGCTAATATTGCCAACAGACAAACAAAGACCATAGTAATGCGAAAATATATCATAGTTTTTTTGGCCGCCATCGCAATGACCGCATGCGGAGAATATCAGAAGGCCCAGAAAAGCACTGACTACGACTATAAACTCGACTTTGCAAAACGTGCATTCGAGCAGAAAAAATATGTTCAATCAGCAACAATCCTGACCGACATCGTAACCGTGTTCAAGGGCACAGAAAAAGCTGAAGATGCCCTCTATCTCCTTGCCCTCAGCCATTACGAAAACAAGGACTATGTCAATTCAGGTGCGTATTTCAAGACATATTATACAAGATATCCGAAAGGTAAGTACACCGAGCTTGCACGTTATTACTGCGGTTATGGCTACTATCTCGACTCCCCGGAGACTCAGCTCGACCAAAGTGGCACAATCAAAGCCATTGAGGAATTACAGGCATTCCTTGACTATTTTCCACGCAGTGATAAAGTCAGCATAGCGCAGAATGCGATCTTCGAGCTACAGGACAAGTTGACTCTCAAAGAGCTGCAAAACGCCCAATTGTACTACAACCTCGGAAACTACATGGGCAACAATTATGAATCAGCCGTAATCGTTGCCAAGAACGCGATAAAGAACTATCCTTACTCCCGTTATAAGGAAGATCTCGAAATGCTTGTACTGAAATCACGCTACCAAGAGGCTTCACAGAGCGTCGAGGAAAAGAAAACAGACCGATTCCGCACAGTTGTGGACGAGTACTATTCTTTCATCAACAACTACCCCGACAGTCCGAACCGCAAGGAGGCCGACAATATTTTCAAGATCGCACAGAGCCACATCAAGGACTAAAATTCAACAAACGCCAAGAAATAATATTAAAATCACATATATAAACAGTATGGATTACAAGAAGACAAACGCCCCTCTCAACACTGTCACACGCGACATGATTGACCTCTCAGAGGATACAGGCAACGTTTATGAGACAGTTTCCATCATTGCGAAACGCGCCAATCAGATCGCAGGTGATATGAAGCACGATCTGGAAAAGAAACTTCAGGAATTCGCGTCACTCAACGACAACCTTGAGGAAATTTCAGAAAACCGCGAACAAATCGAGATTTCACGCTATTACGAAAAACTCCCGAAACCGACATTGATCGCCACCCAGGAATACGTGGAACACAAGATCCATTTCCGCAATCCTGCAAAGGAAAAGCTCAATCTCGACTAAAAAAACGCCTATAGCGAGGAGCAATTCCTGTCAAAGACTCAAATAAAAAAAGCAAATGTTGCAATTTATTAAAAAATAAATGCTACCTTTGCACACTGATTGCCGATGGCAATTAATTATCATAATTATTAACTGTTTAAAATTTTCCAAGAATGCATTTGAATTCTGACGAAAAAGTAGAAATCTTTGAGAAGTACGGTAAGGGCAAGACTGACACTGGCTCACCTGAAGCACAGATTGCATTATTCTCAGTCCGTATTGCTCATTTGACTGAACACCTCAAGTCAAATCACAAAGATTATACCACTGCGCGTGCTCTCAAGGCATTGGTTGGTAAGCGTCGTCGTCTGCTGGATTATCTGATCCGCAAAGACATCAACCGCTACCGTGCAATCATTGCCCAGAAAGAGCTTGGTATCAGAAAGTAATCCACGCAGGGATCTACTTGAAGATTACATCTACGGAGAAACCGCCAAGCGGCTTCTCCGTTAGTTTTTTCCGGAAGGCCAAAACTGAGCGCGAAGCGAACAAAAATAAAGAAATCGGATTGTAATATACATAGAGCGAATTCAACACGAACTATGATGAGCATAATGCAAAAAATAACCCACACAACGGTCCGCGTCAAAGCATGGATCTCAAAGACCATTGCCTACTGCACCACCGGAGTGTGGAACGATCCGAGAAATTCAAAAAAGATCAATGCCATAAAAGTGGTGAATCTGTCGGTCAGATCATTTCTTGACGGCGATCTTCAATCCAAGGCCTCCGCACTGACATTCAGCACACTGCTTGCAATTGTGCCGGCGCTTGCGCTGCTATGTGCGATAGGACGCGGATTTGGATTGCAAGACCGGCTGATGGATCAGCTTATACATCAGTTGCCGTCACAGGCTCAAGTCTTAGAAACGGCATTCGGATTTGTAGACTCGTACCTGAGCCAAGCCTCCGGAGGAATATTCGTAGGTGTAGGCGTTTTGTTTCTATTATGGACAGTCATATCACTTATCCGGAATATTGAGCTAACATTCAATAAGATCTGGCAAGTTCCCAAAGACCGCTCCATCTGGCGCATGCTCACCGACTACCTCGCTATACTTCTCATATTGCCGATCCTGCTGATATGCGCCAGCGGAATATCAATATTCATGAGCACATCGCTCTCCCATCTGCTCCCATTCGGATTCATGCAGCCGGCAGTGGAGATAGTGATTGATTTTATTGGCATAGCACTCAGCTGGCTATTCTTCGCCGGAACCTACATGCTCGTTCCAAATACCAACGTCAAATTCAAGAACGCCATCATTCCCGGCATCATCGTAGGAACAGCATGCCAGATCCTGCAATGGCTCTTTCTCAGCGGACAGCTCTACGTAGCGAAATATAACGCCATCTACGGCAGTTTTTCATTCCTGCCGTTATTCCTTATATGGATGCAGCTCGTGTGGCTTTTCACTCTTATAGGTGGAGTTCTATGCTATGCGATCCAGAACATTGGAGAATATAACTACGGAGACAATATCAAAAACATCTCGGACTCATACCGCGATCAAACAACAATAGTGGTGATGGCAATCATAGCCCGGCGATTCAAACACTCCCTGGAGCCTATGACCTTAAGCCAGATTTCATTGAAATATCGTCTGCCTGTCAATCTTGTAACACCGGAAGTGCTGAAACTTCAGGAGATGGGTCTCGTCAACTTCGTGGACTCACCGGGAAAAGAGCTTAACGAACGCCCTGTTCAGCCGGCAATCGACATTGACAACCTGACGGTATCGGACATGATACAGAAACTGATGAATTTCGGCAGCACCGGATTCATTCCGGGATTTGCCGACAGCTATCAGACAGTGGAGACAGAAACAGAAAAAATCAACCAAATGATCACCGCTCATACCGACACGAAACGTCTTATAGATCTTGATATAGAATTATAAAACTTATTTTAAACATTAAATGCAATGAAAAAACAAATCGCAACCACAAAGGCTCCCGGAGCTATCGGCCCCTACAGCCAAGCAATCTCTGTAGGTGATCTCCTGTTCATCTCCGGTCAAATCCCTGTAAACCCCGAGACCGGCGAAGTGCCGGAAGGTATCAAAGCACAGACAGCCCAGTCCATAGCAAACATCAAAGCCATCCTCGCAGAAGCCGGCATGACCATTGACAATGTTGTAAAAACAACAGTATTTCTGGCCGACATGAGCCTTTTCGTTCCCATGAACGAAGTCTATGCGGAAAATTTCACAGCACCCTTCCCGGCTCGTTCAGCTGTTGCTGTAAAAGAGCTGCCGAAACAGGTTCTCGTTGAAATTGAGACTATCGCCTCAAAGTAAATTCAGAGTGTTGAAAGTAGCTCGGCGGCCACATAATTACTACCGCCGATAAACACCATATCGCCCTTGTCACAATCGGCAAGGGCTTTTTCATACGCCTCGCACACGTTACAGAAGGTCTCGCCATCCAACCCCTGTTCCCTGGCACATTCACGAAGCTGCTCTTCGTCAAGTCTGCGCGGACACTGCGGAGCGGTGAAATAATACCGCGCATTATGGATATTATCCGCCATCATCCTCAGAATAGCCGACACATCCTTATCAGCTACAAAGCCGACAACTATATGCTTACAACCGGCCAAATCATTGAGCTGCTTAACCAAATAAGTCCAACCTCCGGGATTGTGGCCTGTATCACAAATCACAAGGGGGGAATCTGACAATTTCATCCATCGGCCTTGCAATCCCGTCAGTTTAGATACATTGCCAAAACCGGTTTTCACGGCATCCTCCGACACCGACACGCCAAGATCACGCAAGCGAGCCACAGCCGACAGAATAGTCGTGGTATTGTTGACCTGATAATCCCCTCCGAGCTCACCGATGAAATCGCCGTCAGAAACGGTATGGTAGAGAATTCCTCCCACAACAGGCTCAAAAGAAGAAACAAGATTACTGTCCTGAGCAAAACAAACCGGAGCACCACACCGATGAGCCGCGTCTTCAAACACGCTTCTAACCGCGCCAGCAGCCTCTCCAATAACCACAGGAACAGACGGCTTGATAATTCCGGCCTTCTCCAAGGCAATTGCTTCGGGAGTTTCACCTAACAACGAAGTATGATCAAGCGAGATATTAGTTATCACACAGAGATCGGGAGACAGAATATTCGTGCTGTCGAGACGTCCGCCCAACCCTACTTCTACGATTGCGACATCCACCTCAGAGCGGACAAACCATTCAAAGGCCAATACAGTTGTCAGCTCAAAGAAAGATGGCGAAAGATCGCATGACAATCCAACATATCTATTGACAAAATCAACAACAGCCTCCTGCGTTATCATCTCTCCGTTTACTCTGATACGTTCGCGGAAATCAACAAGATGCGGCGAGGTGAAAAGTCCGGTTCTGTATCCGGCACTTTGTAAGATTGCAGCCAGGGTGTGTGCGGTTGAGCCTTTTCCATTTGTTCCGGCAACATGTATCACCTTTTTCAGATGGCGATGGGGGTCACCGAACTCATGCGACAATGCCATAACACGTTCAAGCCCCGGTTTATAAGCCGACGCTCCTACTCTTTCAAATACAGGCAGCTGACCGAATAGAAATTCAACAGCCTCTTTATATGAATCAATCATTTTTAAAACAAAATCAAGCCAGCCAAACCGGCAAGTACAATAATAAGTATCGGATGCCACTTGACAAAATACACAAGGACAAACGAAGCCACACATATTCCGATTGAGAGAGCCACATCATGCGTATTCTCACCAAAATTAGCACTATTCATCAACAACAAGGCCGCAGACCCGATCAAGCCGACAACCACCGGCCGCAATCCCGTGAACACACCTTTTACATAGGCGCTTTCCCGATGACGGCTTATGAAATGACTGGCATACAATGTCAACAAAAACGACGGAACAACGACAACAAGCGTACATAGGACACTCCCCAGAATACCCCACAATGGAGATGAGAATACAGGATTCACGGCACCTGGAGCCACATAGCCAATGTAGGTCGCTGAATTGATGCCAATCGGGCCCGGCGTCATTTGCGATATAGCGACAATATCAGTAAACGTCTGCTCCGAGATCCAGTGATTGCCCACTATTATACGCTCAATGAGCGACAACATTGCATAGCCGCCACCAAAACCGAACAATCCGATTTTCAGATATGCCCAGATCAGTTTCAAATATATCATGATTCACCTCCTGTCTTTTCTGATCCAACAGATTTCAATCTACGATGCTGGCGGTTAAACCATATATATCCGCCTATCGCTCCGAGAAATATGTAAAGAATAGGATTCGATACCCACGGCAGTTTCGACCATATCAGCAATGCCACCGACACGGGGATAGCAACCGTGCGCCAACCGATACCGGCAGAACGCGCAGAGGTCAGCACAGGCGCAATTATCAGCGCAACCACCGCCGGCCGGATACCCTTGAAAATAGATGTGACAACCGGATTGGACTTGATCATATCTGGTGTCAGGAACACAGCGATCGCAAGGATCATGGAAAACGAAGGGAGAATCGTACCCAGCGCAGCAACTATACTTCCACGTACACCGCGGAGGCGGTCACCTACAGCTACCGAAATATTGACGGCGAGAATACCTGGCAAAGCCTGTGCGACAGCAAGGAGATCAAGAAATTCCTCACGCGACAACCATTTGTGTTTATCCACGATCTCACGCTCGATAATAGAGATCATGGCCCATCCACCACCGAATGTAAACGCCCCGATTTTAAAGAATGTGAGAAAAAGCTTCAGATACATATATGCTATAATTTGAGAATAGCCTAATTCACCTACAAAATTACTACAAATTACCCCACACAGCAATAATTTCACTATATTTGCACCCGAATTAAACCTTACGGAAGCGAACTTTTTGTGTCCGAACAGCCTTTTAATAACAAACAATAAAGAGATTACATAACCCAAAATACCCAAGTATGAAAATCAAGACAATTTTAATAGCCTCTGCCGCAGTGATAGCCACTACAGCATGTAAAGCTCCGACTCAGGTTGCCACAAACAGTGCAGGGACAGTCAAGACCGAAACCATAAGTCAGACTGAAGGCGCTATTCATAAAGTGCTCTACGGAACATGGACCGCTATTGATGTCAATTCTGTTGCTGTCAGTGGCACAGACCGCCCATACATAGAATTCGGAGAAGACCCCAGCAATCCCTTCATTGTAAAATGCTACGCCTACGACGGCTGCAACTATATCAATGGCAGCTATGCAGTCACTCCAGGTGGAGCTATGAAACGTATTTCCGATTTCATCTCAACGATGAAAATGTGTGACGGAGCCAACTACGAAATGGGCATGAACCTCGCACTCAACGATGTCACCAATTATAAGATCGAGAAAGCCGGGCTGGAGTATCTACTGTATTTCCAGACTGCAAGCGGCAAAAACCTCATGGTTCTCCGCAAATTTGAGTCCGACTATATCAATGGAGCATGGCGTGTGACATCAATCAACGGTGCGAGTGTGGACAATGACATGGAGCTCGACCTCGTATTTGATTTTACTGATCATACAGTTCATGGCAACGTAGGTTGCAACACTATGAATGGCACAATCACGGTCAACCCCGACGTTCAAAATGCAATCTCATTCACGAATATGATCACCACCAGAATGACGTGCCCCTACATTTCGACTGAGAACGCACTGCTCAAGGCTCTTGAGACGGTTGTAGATGTGCAGCCCGGAGGCGATGATGCATCTGCGGTTCTCCGCAATGCAACGGGCAATGCCGTTGTCAACTTGCAACGCATCAATCTGAAATAAGACACATACATACTCTAAACAACTGGGGATGGCATCATTTTATGCCATCCCCAATTTATATTATGTTTGGGCGGTCAGACTCCCGAATTCTTAACCAAAGCGCAAAAGCCTTGCTTATTAAACTGATAGAACATTTCTATCCTCTCGGGGCTATCATTCTCCAGAAGCAACAGCAGTTCTTTTGCAAATTCAAGCGTAGCAGATCCATTGGCAGTGACAATCCGATTGTCGGAAACAGCCTGACAATGCTGATACATAGCTTCATTACTATAATTATCACCACCCCATTGTTTCAATTGATCAAGACCGTTTCCGGTATGGCGCACGGCATTGACAAAGCCATGTTTCGCCATAAATGAGGCTGCATTACATATAGCCCCGACAATCCGGCCCTGAGCTATGGCATCCGCAACTATCGGCCTGACCTTATCGGCAATGGGATCAAGCCATCCAAAACCGCCTATCAGCACCAAGGCAGCATAGTCACCGGGGACAGACTCAAATGAATAATCAGGTATCACTTTAAAACCGCCACACGAGCGGATAGGATCCAACGTAGGCGCAACAATCCTGTTAACGTACTTAGGATCTTTCTTCAGAGCATATTCATCACATGCCACTGCTTCCGCGAGATACACCATTTCATGTTCAGCGAAATCAGGCAGAAGCAGATAGAGAATTTCATTTGACATATCAAATCCTTATAAAACAGTTCATCTGGAATAAAAGTTGTCAGGCAATACCGATCAGCTCAATTTCAAAAATGAGCGTCGATCCACCGGGAATGCCAGGCTGCGAAAACTTTCCATATCCCTTCTCCGCCGGTATATACACTTCCCACCTATCTCCCACATGCATATTCTGCAATGCTATTATCCATCCTGGAATCAGCTCCCTGAGCCTGAATGCCGGAGCTATGCCACCACGGCTATTATCAAAGACCTTGCCGTTGATAGTCTTTCCCACATAATGGACTGTCACAACGCTGCTTTTATCAGGCGTGCGGCCTCCATTCCCACCATTTTTGACCACTTTATAATAGACTCCGCCATCAAGAGGTCTCACCCCCTCTTCCGAAGCCTTCTCTGCGAGCCATGCCCGGTTTTTCTCAATATATTCCTGTTTTGCCATAATCAAACTATTGTAATATTTGGATTCACCATCTTCAGATCTTCAGCGAATTGCCTGCGGTCACGTGGAGAAATCTCAACCGGCGCAATCCCGTTCATCACACTTCTATCCGAGAACTTAATAGAAACCCTGTCAAGCGACAATGCTGCCGTAGCGACAACGCCTCTGGTGAGTTTAACTTCACTGATCTGATTTATCGGCAACCAAGTCCATCGATAGAGATTGCGTATTCCAAGCATATTGCCGCGGATCTCATACCGGACACCGGTGCAACAGAACAGCCACAACGCCGCCATCAACACAGCCAGTATAATTCCGGCCAGATCATCACCCTCCACGATAGGACCAATCAGGCATGATCCGACCATAAAGACAAGCAGGGCATAGACCCACCAGTCTATCTTTGATTTATATATTTTCGTCATTCCAAGTGCAATAAAAAATGCTGATGCAACGCAATTACACAAAAGTAGGAAAAAAGTTTCTATTTTTATAATTTTGCAGATAAACTGATATAAAATATGGATCAACACAGATGCCAGTGGTGCGGAGACGATCCGCTCTATATCCGCTATCATGATGAAGAATGGGGAAAACCTGTCTCCGACGACAGGACTCTTTTTGAATTTCTCACATTGGAGAGCGCACAGGCCGGACTGGCTTGGATCACCATTTTACGGAAACGGGAAGGCTACCGGAAAGCTTTCCTCGACTTTGATTTCAATGCTGTTGCCAAAATGACGTCGGAGGATGAACACAGGCTAAAAAGCTTCGATGGCATCGTAAAGAACCGACTGAAAATCCATGCTGCGATCATCAATGCCCGTCTATTCATTGACATCGTCAGGGAATATGGATCGTTCCACGAATACATCATCGGTTTCTTTCCGGACAGACAGAGAATAATCAACGATATTTCAGACGGAAGGTCTATTCCGGTCACCTCCCCGATCTCAGACGCGATCAGCAAGGACATGAAGCGGAGAGGCTTCAAATTTTTCGGATCTACAATCTGCTATGCCTTTCTGCAAGCAACCGGATTCATTGACGACCATATAAACGGATGCCATTGCAAGCATCGCAAATAAAAACGGCGGCCGCTGAATGGATCAGCGGCCGCGTTTCATATTAAGTCTCCGAATTTACTTGGAGGCATCTGCTTCAGGTGCTATAAGCTTATATCCCTTTCCGTGGATATTGATAATCTCAATAGAAGGATCCTCGCGCAGGTGCTTGCGGAGTTTGGTGATATAAACGTCCATGCTTCTTGCATTGAAGTAGTTATCGTCAATCCAGATGGTCTTCAGTGCATAGTTGCGTTCAAGGATCTCGTTGACATGAGCACACAGCAGGCTCAGAAGTTCAGACTCCTTGGTTGTCAGCTTAGTCACCTTGTCACCGATCATCAGCACCTGTTTCTGGGTGTCGAATGTGAATTTACCAATGCGGTACATTGTCACTTCCTTACCTTTCTTTCCACGTACACGGCGCAGGATAGCCTCAATACGGAACACGAGTTCCTCCATGGAGAACGGCTTGGTTATATAATCGTCGGCACCGATCTTGAATCCCTCAAGGATATCCTCCTTGATCGACTTGGCAGTCAGGAAAATGATAGGCACTTCAGCATTAACAGTACGGATTTCCTGTGCAAGAGCGAAACCATCCTTCTTAGGCATCATCACGTCGAGCACACATAAATCATATTTTCCTTTCAAAAAGGCTTTGTAGCCACTTTCGCCGTCGGCAAAAAGATCGGCATTATAGCCTTTGGCTTGGAGATACTCGCGAAGCAACATCCCGAGATTTTCATCGTCCTCGCACAATAAGATACGCAAACGGTCTTCCATAATCTTTAAAGTTTAGTTAGTGGTAATATTATTATAAATTTTGTTCCTTTGTTAAATTCGCTCTCAACGTAGATGTCGCCGTCAAATTCGCGGATCATCTTCTGCACGTAGGCCAAACCGAGACCGAAACCTTTCACATCGTGGCGGTTGCCCGTGGACACTCTGTAGAACTTGTCGAAAACCCGTTTCAGATCATCTTTCTTTATGCCTATGCCATTGTCACCGACCGTGATCTGAAGTTTATTCCCGGGGAGATCATTGGTGGAGAGCGTAAGATTCAGCGGACGTTCCTCGTCGCGGTATTTGACAGCATTGTCGAGCAGATTGAATATCACATTTGTAAAGTGCATCTCATCCACGGCCACAATGGCATCCTCGGCATCGAGATTCGTTGTTATAGCTCCGCCATACCGTTCCACCTTCAGTTTGAACGTGTTGGCTATGGATGCAATGGCTGCGTTGGCATCCACCTCCTGCACTCTCAGAGATGCTTTCTGTCTGTCGAACATCGACATCTGCAACACCTTCTCAACCTGGAAGCGGAGGCGCTTGGTCTCATCATTTATAACCGACGATATATGCTCGAGCATCTTAGGCGATTTGCGCACACTGTTGTCATTGAGCATCTGCGCGGCCAGAGATATACTCGATATCGGGGTCTTGAACTCATGGGTCATATTGTTGATGAAATCATTCTTCATCTCTGTCAGTTTCTTCTGCCTGAACGCCACGACTATAGTATAGATCGAAAGGATCAGCAACAGGATCGTGAGGAAAAACGACGGAACAAGGAACTTGATGGAATGATAAATATAGTCCTTCTTATCCGGGAAATAGACCTTTATGTAATTGATCCTTGCCCGGCTGTCGTTGGGAAACAGAGCCTGAACAAAAGTGTTGTTCTTGTCGGCCTGTTGCGAATCGTAACCCGTAGTCTTGTAGATCACGCCTCCCATGCGGTTCACTATGGCGAATTCAAATGGCAGTGTTATACCATTGGCCGCAAGCTGCGACTTCAACAGATCGGACACTACCGCAGAGTCAGCCCTCTCCTTAATAGGCAGGCTGCCGGACTGGCTTATGATATTGATCACAACCTCATCGAGCAACGCACGCTGATAGACGTATTGCGAGCGTATTCTGTCTCTGAGCGACATCGATGAGGATAGGCCAACACTTCCATGGGGCAATACCGAGATATTGACAATGGTGTCCATATCGGAATGGGAGAGCTGACCGATCGGCATTGTCAATATAGCCCCGAGCGATGTGTCATAATCCGATCCTGAAGTCTGGAAAGCATCCTCCATCAGGAATCTACGGGTCTCCGCCTTCTCCAATGCGCTTGAAACCTCATAGAGGCTGCGCTTGACTCCTTGCGAGAAATATTCATCACGTAGCGTGACCATATTCTTCATGTACATCACCTGGATGTACATGAGTCCGGCAAAAGTAATGCCCATTATTATTGCGAGTAGCCAGATTATCGACTTTTTCATTCCTTGTCTGTTTTGCCCCGGCAACCATTAAGGCTCCCGGCAATTTTAATCTTTATTATGTTAACAATTAAAAAACTGTTTTGTTCCGGAAGATACAAGAGAATCTGCCGGCGGTGTTAATACTTTGCGTCAAAATTAACAAACAATTGTGAAATATCCAATTTAACGAATAAATATTTATGATTTTTTTTTAGGACTCTGCTCTACAGGGCATTAAAATCGTCATAAATCACCGGATTTCCGACTCTTAGCCGACGGAAGAAAATGATGGAGCATAACGAATCCGAGTATACCGGCTATCAGAGATCCGACTACAATGCCGAGTTTCGCATGATTCAGAAGATCGGCCGATGCAGCTGATCCATCTGAGAACGAAAGGTTGGCAATAAACAGCGAGACAGTGAACCCTATACCGCCGAGAACAGCCAGCGATGCAAGCATTTTCCAGTTGCTCTCTTTTGGCATCGGAGCAAGCCCAAGCTTGACTGTGAGCCAGGAGAAAGAGAGAATCCCGACAAACTTACCTATCACCAGACCGCAGATAATCGCCAGACTGATGCCCTCAAACACTGATGCCGGATCCATGTCGAGCAGGTATATGCCGGCATTTGCAAAAGCGAAGAGTGGCACGATGAAGTTATTGACAATAGGATGGAGCGAGTCCTCGAGATCCTGAAGCGGTGAGATCACCTTATCCGATGCCGATTCAACCTCTTTCAGCCAGTTCATCTGATCCTTATTGAGAATAGAACGGCGGCAAAGCGACCCATCGTCCTCATCATTGAAATTGGAGATCGCCGAACGGATTGTGCGGATATACTTCATGGGAGCGAACACCGGGGTTGCCGGCACGCAGAAGGCCACGAGGACACCGGCAATCGTAGGGTGGATTCCGGAGTTGAGGAAGAGGAACCAGACAACGCCACCTATGCCGAGGTAGAACACCTTGCTCTTTATGTGCATCACCGAACCAAGCAGCAATAAGCCGAGCAAGGCAGCCGCATAGACCAGAAGCATCACTTCAATATCGGTACTGTAAAAGACTGCGATGACAATAATTCCGCCGATATCGTCGACCACAGCAAGTGTCGTCAGAAAGATCTTGAGCGACAGAGGCACCCTCGATCCGAGCATAGCAAGTACGCCAAGCGAGAACGCTATATCCGTGGCCATCGGGATTGCAGCACCCGACTGATATTGCGTGCCATATCCCAGAGTCATGAAAATAAGAACAGGTAAAGCCATGCCGCCGATCGCACCCATAATCGGCAGGAGTGCCTGCCGGAATGACGACAGTTCGCCTACGAGAATCTCACGCTTGATCTCCAGACCGATGGAGAAAAAGAATATTGCCATGAGGGCATCATTGATGAACTGCAACATAGTCATGGGGTGCCCTGAATGACTGAAAAGATTGAACGATCCGATCTGGAGGCGCAAAGGCTGCTCCCAGAACTCGAAATAATATCCGTTTAAGGCAGGTATATTAGCCACTACGAGTGCAAGCAGTGTTGCAAAAATCAAAATATTACCACCGTTGGCATGACGTCGCAACGCCTGACGTGCGGCATAAAACAATTGGCTGTCGGCCTCTTCCGGTTCAGGACATTTACATCCTGAAACATCTGTATTACTCTTGAATTTCAGCATAAATAAGTCAGAAATAAAATAGCTTTATAAGACAAATCTTTAGAATCTAACACCCATACCTCCCGTATGGTTTCAAAAAATTAAATCAATTTACCCAACAAAATGCCAAGCCCACGATCATTCAGTCGTCGTGGGCTTGAGAACGTTTTTTAAGAATCAATCGAGTTTCAACACTGCAAGGAAAGCTTTCTGCGGAACCTCTACGGATCCTATCTGCTTCATGCGCTTTTTGCCCTGCTTCTGTTTCTCAAGGAGTTTGCGTTTACGCGATATGTCGCCACCATAACATTTGGCGGTCACGTCCTTACGCACAGCCTTGATGGTCTCCCTTGCTATGATTTTTGCCCCTATGGCTGCCTGAATGGCAATGTCGAACTGCTGACGGGGTATCAGCTCCTTGAGTTTCTCACACATTCGTCTACCGAATGTGACGGCATTGTCCACATGCGTCAGAGTGCTGAGCGCGTCGACACTCTCGCCGTTGAGCAGAATATCGAGCTTGACGAGGCGCGACGGACGGAAATCATGTATATGATAATCGAACGAGGCATAGCCTTTGGAGATACTTTTCAGCTTATCGTAGAAATCGATCACAATCTCGCCGAGCGGCATGTCGAACGTGATCTCCATGCGGTTTCCGGAGATATATTCCTGCTTCACGAGCTCACCTCGTTTGCCGAGACAGAGAGTCATGATCGGACCAATGAACTGAGCGGCGGTGATGACCGTCGCGCGGATATACGGTTCTTCTATATGTTCGATCAGCGTTGGATCAGGTAGTCCGGAGGGATTGTGGACTTCCGACATGTTGCCATGCTTATCGAACACACGATATGAAACGTTGGGCACAGTGGTGATCACATCCATTCCGAACTCGCGGCCAAGACGTTCCTGCACGATCTCCATGTGGAGAAGGCCGAGGAAGCCGCAACGGAAACCGAATCCGAGAGCCATTGAGCTTTCAGGCTGGAAGGTGAGCGATGCGTCGTTGAGCTGAAGTTTCTCCAGCGAGGCACGCAGGTTCTCAAAGTCCTCGGTCTCGATAGGATAGACACCAGCAAACACCATCGGCTTCACTTCCTCAAATCCGTCGATCGCTTTCTCGCAGGGTCGGTTGACATGAGTAATAGTATCGCCCACACGCACCTCCTTGGATGTCTTGATGCCCGAAATAATGTAGCCCACATTGCCGGCCGAGATCTCCTTGCGTGGTGACATTGTGAGTTTCAGGACACCGATCTCGTCGGCATGATATTCCTTCCCGGTGGAGACGAATTTGACGAAATCGCCGCTTTTCAGCGTGCCGTTGATAACTTTATAGTAGGCTATGATACCACGGAATGGGTTGAACACAGAGTCGAAGATCAGAGCCTGCAACGGAGCTTCGGGGTCGCCTTTCGGAGCCGGGATTCGGCTGACGATGGCGTCGAGTATCTCAGGTATGCCCTGCCCTGTCTTTCCACTGGCGCGGATTATGTCGGTGCGGTCACAACCAAGAAGATCCACAATCTGATCCTCCACTTCTTCCGGTTTGGCACTGTCAAGGTCTATCTTGTTGATCACGGGGATTATCTCAAGATCATTGTCGATGGCCATGTAGAGATTGGATATCGTCTGAGCCTGAATGCCCTGCGCGGCATCTACAATCAGCAGCGCACCCTCGCATGCCGCTATCGAACGTGACACCTCGTAGGAGAAGTCGACGTGTCCGGGAGTGTCTATGAGGTTCAGCACATAATGCACGCCATCCTTGTTGAAATCCATCTGGATAGCATGGCTTTTTATCGTTATGCCACGTTCACGCTCCAGATCCATGTCATCGAGAACCTGAGCCTGCATCTCTTTGGAACCAATGGTGTTGGTATACTCCAGCAATCGGTCGGCCAGAGTGCTTTTACCATGGTCAATATGGGCTATTATGCAGAAATTGCGGATCGTGGATATTTCAGTTGTCATATATCAATGATAATCAAAGTCAAATTTGACACAAAATTACTACTTTATTCAAACATATCCAAACCATCTCACCCACGCCATAGGCCACAAACGCACGTGTCCGTGACTTTTCCGCGACATTTCCCGGAGATGCAGTGCAACTTTTTGAGTATTTTTACATCTAATGATTAAAACCATATCGCTTATGATCCTGACAATATCCATATTCGCTCCGATTATAGCAGGCCTCTACGGAGCTCTTGTAGGTGCCTATCACCACAGCAAGGCAAGATCTCCAAGAAAGAGAATGGCCTTATGGGCAACAGGTGTCCTGCTACTGATAATCTACATTGTCCTGATGATCATTGCGTTCCGAGGCTGAAACGCCACCGGCTATCCCTCTGTATGGAAGCTCGTGAACGACGATCTTTCCTGCTGTGGAACCGCCCCGTTCTCTCTGGCTGCCGCAATAGCTTTTATCATGAACGCCATATTGCGTCCGAGATTACGCATAGTCTGCAATCCTTCGAGATCGGCCTCCACATCCTCTGCCGTGAAGCCATGCACTTCGTTCCAATACGTGCTTGAAACGATCGGCATGGCGCTTATGGTGAAGTATTTGTTGATCTCGTCGAATGCTGATGTCGAACCGGCACGACGAGACGAGACTACGGCGGCTCCCACTTTCATTGTTTTGTCGACCGTGCCGGAAGTGCTGTAGAACAATCGGTCGAGAAAGGACAACGCCTGTCCGTTGCAACCGGCATAGTACACCGGACTGCCAACTATCAGGCCGTCGGCTTCGGCCAGTTTTGGAGCGGTCTCGTTAACGGCATCATTGAACACACAGCGGCCATGCTGCCGGCAATAATTGCATCCTATGCAACCACGGATATCTTTAGTGCCGATATCCACACGTTCAACTTCAATTCCGTTGTCGGCCAATGTACGTTCAACTTCTCGTAATGCTCTGTCGGTGCAGCCACTCAGATGTGGGCTGCCATTTATAACCAGTACTTTCATATCTATAAGATGACTTTGTCTGTGAATTTAACATGCTCTTGAGGAAAAGAGTTCGGAGATAATGCTGCCGCTCCGAGGATATGTCACTGCGTATGCTTGACAAGACATATCATATCGTTGAGTCTCACGCCTTCCTCTATGATCGGATCGGGATAGTTGTCCACAAAAAAACCGGGAATACGATGGGAATACGTGTAGCCACACGATTCGTAGAACCGTAATGTGGAAGGGGTCTCGCCTGTCCCGAGCCGGAACGTCTGACCGGGATAGCATGATTCAACATAAGATAGCATCCTCCGGCCTATGCCACAGCCTCTGAACGAAGGTTCCACCGCAAGGTTCATTATCTCCACTCCATCGCTACCACCATCGATAACCGCACACACGGCTACGCGCCTTTCTCCGGACATTCCCTCAAAAAGAGCCGAGCGCGATATATAGCGGCTGATCATCGTCTCTGACTCGTCGCCCATCATCAGCAGCGGCATCATATCCGGGCTAAGACCGCCGGCCTTGCGGAAAGTGACATCCGGAACCGCACGGAGCACGTAGAACAACTCATTGGCCTCATCCATAGTCCTGACATGATCGAATCGGAATCCACATTTCTCCGCCACCCGGCGCGATCTGCGGTTGACATCATTGCAACCGATCCAGAGCGCCGCCCGCCCCAATTCGCTGAACGCATGACCGGCCACAGCCTTTACAGCTTCCGGGATAAGTCCTTGCCCCCAATAAGGCTTGCCGATCCAATAGCCAATCTCGGCATCGTCGGATCCGAACCGGTCGTTGGGGCGTTCTCCCGGAGGTACCAATCCGCAGCAGCCTATCGGCTCTCCTGTTTCCCTAAGAACCAGAGCATAGATTTCCGGAGCGGAAAAATAGTCGCGGATAACCTGTCGGCTCATATCGACCGACGTGTGCGGAGGCCAACCTGCCGCGTTTCCCACATCAGGATCCGAGGCATATCGGAACAAAGCTTCGGCATCGTCTTCGCGCCATGGCCGCAATATCAATCTTTCTGTACTCAGTATCTCCATATCTATTCTATCTAATTCCAATTATTCCGAGCTGACGGGCTATGCGTATGGCTTCCGTTGAGTTTCCAACCTGGAGCTTAGACAATATCTCCTGCCGGTGGCGACTGACAGTGTGGACGCTGATGCAGAGTCTGTCGGCTATAGCCTTACTTGTCATACCGGTTTCTATGAGTGATAGTATCTGCTTCTCGCGTTTGCTCAATATCCCCTTGTCGGTCTCTCCCGACAGCTCCATGTAGTCACCGGTCACATTGTTGACCACGACACTTCTGGCCGGCAATGCCACCGACATTGGCCCGTAGACACAGATAGCATAACGGGCTATCTCGCTGCCCTCTCCGCCAAGATAATACATCCGGTGCAACACATCGATTTTTTCCTGACCTCCGGCATTGAAGCGCAGATGGCCGGCAAGATAATAATCGCGCCGACGTGTGGCCGGAACATGCCGTATGAAATTGAAAAAACGGATCTCGGACAGATATTTACACTCCTGCTCCGCAGCATCCATCTTGGCGAGAATAGCCGTTTCCCAGATCGAGTTCTCGTGAGAATAGCCTGCCACACCAAGCCTCTCTGAAAACCGCCCGTGAAAGATCCGGCTGCAGTTTTCCTTCAGATCGCTCACCACGACGATGCAGTTTTCCACCGTCGCCATACACTGCGCATAGCGATAGGCAGTCTCCGCTGTGCTGCCGTCGGCCTTGAAATTCTGCGACCGCAGCAGTTCATCTATGTTCCTTCTGCTCTCCATACGCGGAAAAAATGGTTATTTATAAGCATTGCCCGTTATCATGCAACCGCTTAACTTTGCAAAGTTAATAAACACCACTGGTTATTTATCACAGAATTATGAAAATAAGATCACTTTTAGTTTTAGGAGCGGCTTTTATCGCACAAAATGTATGGTCCCAGACCTTGGAAAAGATGAACTGGTTCAACGAACCGGCCCAATGGGAGATCTCCGACGGACGGCTCACCATGGCCGTCACCCCGAAAAGCGACTACTGGCGTATATCTCACTATGGTTTCACGGTGGACGATGCGCCGTTCTATTATGCAGAGTATGGCGGCGAATTTGAAGCCAAGGTAAAAATCTGCGGCGACTACAAGGTAAGGTTCGACCAGGCCGGCATGATGATACGAATCGACCATGAAAACTATATCAAGACAGGTATAGAATTTGTCGATGGTAAATACAACCTCAGCACCGTCGTCACTCACAACGCATCGGACTGGAGCGTGATAGCCCTCGACCGCCCGGTAAAGGAGCTATGGATAAAGGCCGTCCGTCGGCTTGATGCCATCGAGATCTTCTATTCGTTCGATGATAAGAACTATACCCTGATGCGCAACGCATGGATGGAAGCCAATCGCCCGGTAAAGGTAGGTATGATGGCAGCATGCCCCGATGGTGACGGATTCAGTGTCACCTTCTCCGACTTCACGGTCAAACATCTGCCGGACAAAGTGCGCACCGACTGGCTCCGCAACAACGCCGAATAACCCACGCCTGATCGATCAGATTCATTCAAACAGACCAACACATACAAAAGCCGCGCCCTGCAAGGCGCGGCTTTTTATATGTGTTTATGAACTGGAGTCAACTGACTCCGAAGATATCTTTTAGAAGTTCCACTGGCAAGCTACCATTCTCAGGTTCGAGCAACCGATGGTACGGAAGTCGGTCAGATAGTTGTAGCGGCAGTTGACGTAGGTCAGAGCATTGTCGAATGAAACGTCGAGAGTGTTGAGCTGGTTATTGTTGCAAAGCAGACGCTGCAGGAATGTCTGGTTGCTGAGATCAAGGGTGGTCAGATCGTTATAGGAGCAGTCAACGAAAGTAAGGTTGGTGCAACCCTCAACGCTGAGAGTAGTCAGATCATTGTAAGAGCAGACAAGGTCGATCAGGGCATTGCAATTGCGTACACCAAGAGTTGTCATGCGGTTGTCGGAGCAAACGAAAGTGCTGAGCGAAGGCAGACCGGAAACAATCATTGTGGTGATCTCGTTGTCGTCGACATTAAGGTTCTGGAGCGACTCAACACCGAAAAGATTGAGGGAAGTCAGCTTATTATAACCGCAATAGAGGTTTTTCAAAGAGGTACATCCGCTGACCAGAAGAGTTTCAAGATGGCAGCCCTGGCAGTTGAGAGTCTTCAATGTGGTTGAGTTTGAAACGTTCAATTCAACAAACAGGTTGTTCGACACATTGAGGTTCTCGATCATAGGAGCCGTTTCAAGCGACAGATCCGTCAGTCGGTTCTTATAGACTGAAACCTTCGACAATGTGGGGCAGTTGGCGAGGCTTACCGAAGTCAGCACATTTCGCGATGCATTGAAATCTGTCAGCACGGGATCGTCAGAAACATCGACGCTGGCTATCTTGTTTCTCGAAACATCCACTTTCTTCAAAGCCTTGAAACCGGAAAGATCAAGATCGCCGGCAAGGTGTTTGTCTTTCCATTCGATTGCAGTCACGTGGCCATTTTCGATTGTCACACCTTCGATGGCCGAAACATCATTGATATTTACAACTTTCAGAGCATTAGCATTTGTTCCATCTTTTTCCGCCGTCTGGGTAAGGAAATTTTTCAATTGACGTGCTTCTGCTTTGTCAAGCTTCTGAGCGAAGGCACTCGTACATCCAAGAGCGAGAGCGATCAAGAATAAAACTTTTTTCATAATTATAAGTAGTTGGGTTAATGTTAATTTTACATTTTAACATCACCACTCCCAAAAAGGTTTGATTATTCTAAAAAAAAAGTTAAGTATTTTATCCTTCCCACCCCTTTACGCGCCTTTATGCACTTATATACATTCATACTATCTATTCCCCTGAACGACATGGATAATCCTCCACCCATGCCATAAGATCACGGATACAGCTATCCTAACCATCGATCTGCCAAGCACGCCTATAATGACTGCGGCAAACACAACAGAGTAACACAACTAATTTTATATAGGGGCAATTATATCAGAACGGGGTCTCGCCGGAGGGGGCTGAGGACAGAAAATCGGCGGTGCCGCCCGACAGAGGTTCCGATCCGCCGAAGCCGCCTGAATTCAAGCTCGACTCAACAGCATGTATGCCGGAATCGCCCTCGGGACCGGTCCAGTTCTCAAAACGAGCAAACTCGGCCTTGAAACGCAGATCAACGTCGTCAACGCGACCGCTACGATGCTTGGCCACGATAAATTCCGCCTTGCCTCGGATGTCGTTGCCCTCACCATCAACACCGGAGCGCAGATAGTATTCCGGACGGTGGATGAAGCAGACAATGTCGGCATCCTGTTCGATAGCACCACTCTCACGCAAGTCGGAAAGCTGCGGACGCTTGCCCTCTTTGGAGTCGCCACGCGATTCCACGCTTCGGTTAAGCTGCGACAGGGCTATGATAGGGATGTTGAGCTCCTTGGCAAGCTGTTTGAGAGAGCGCGAGATCATACTGACCTCCTGCTCGCGGCTACCGAACTTCATACCAGAGGCATTCATCAGCTGCAAGTAGTCAATGATGATAATGCGGACATTATGTTCACGCACCAGTCGCCGCGCTTTGGTTCGTAGCTCGAAGATCGACAGAGATGGGGTGTCGTCGATATATAGCGGCGCACCATATAGATGCTTGATACGCGCCATCAGCTGATCCCACTCCATAGGCGAGAGTTGACCGGATTTGATCTTCTCGCTCGGGAGCTCACAGACGTTGCTGACAAGACGGTTGACCAACTGGAGATTCGACATCTCAAGAGAGAAGATAGACACGGGTGTGTTGTAGTTGACGGCCATGCTCTTGGCCATTGACAGGACAAAAGCCGTCTTACCCATAGCCGGACGGGCTGCAATGATGATGAGATCGGAGTTTTGCCAACCGGATGTCAGCTTGTCGAGTTCATGGAAGCCCGTCTCCAGACCGCTCAGACCCGAGGTTCGGTTGGCAGCCGCCTGAATCTGCTCTATGGCCTGACCGATCACCGGGTCGATCTGCGTCACATCTTTCTTCACATTGCGCTGCGAAATCTCAAACAGACGTCCCTCGGCCTCCTGCATGAGATCGTCAACGTCGTTGCTCTCGTCGAAAGCCTTTCGCTCAATTTCCGAGGCAAACGTGATCAGCTCCCTGGCAAGATATTTCTGCGCCACGATACGTGCATGATAGTCCACATGCGCACCCGAGGCCACACGCGATGTCAGCTCCGACACAAACATCGGGCCTCCCACCTCATCGAGAGTGCCGTTGAGGCGCAGTTGCTCAGTTACCGTCAGCATGTCGATCGGTTGCTGCGACGCGCCGAGAGTCTGGATAGCCTCATATATCTTTTTATTGGCCGGCTCATAGAAGCTGTCGGCCTTCAGAATGTCACAAACCACGGTGTAGGCATCTTTCTCAAGCATCAGAGCGCCGAGAACGGCCTCTTCAAGATCCTTGTCCTGCGGAAGCTGGCGTCCGCCAAACTCATATAACTGCTGACGCTGCTGGTTGGCGCGCCGCGATTTGAAATCATTCTTTTCTAATGCCATCGGTTTGTGTTTATGTGTTGTGGATGCAAATTTACGATTAATTTCGTAACTTCGCAGCGTGAATGACCAAAGGTTATCGACAATCAATTTACAATGATAGTTTTCCCTAACGCAAAAATCAATCTCGGGCTCAACATAACATCGCGCCGACCCGACGGATACCACATCCTGTCGACAGCCATGATGCCGACCGGATGGAAAGACATCCTGGAGATAGTTCCGGCGCAAGGAACACAGCCCACGCTGACCGTCACCGGACGCACGGTGGATTGTCCGATGGAATCCAACCTCGTGATGAAAGCCTACCGTGCCATGCAGCGTATAGCACCCATTCCGCCTGTCGACATCTATCTCCACAAGATAATCCCCGACGGAGCCGGACTCGGAGGCGGATCGGCCGACGCGGCATTCACACTGAAAGCCCTCGACCGGATGTTCAGCCTCGGACTCACAGACAGCCAACTTGCCGATATCGCAGCCACTCTCGGTGCCGATTGTCCCTTTTTCATATATAACCGCCCTATGATAGCCGATGGTATTGGCACCGATCTGTCGGCAGTCGACATTCCCGACCTGCAGGGACACACTCTGCTCATCGTCAAGCCCGGCATCCACATATCCACTGCACGGGCTTATGCCGGAGTGACCCCATGCCCCACTGCTCAGGATCTGCGTCTGACCCTGAGCCTTCCCGTTGCAGAATGGCGAGGAGCATTGAAAAACGATTTCGAGGACTCCCTGCGCTCCGAATTTCCGGAAATAGAACGTATCAAGCAGACACTCTATGCCAACGGAGCCGCCTACGCATCGCTATCGGGATCCGGATCTGCCGTCTACGGAATATTCGATAATGACAAAATGGCAGTACACGCCAAATCCCTGTTTTCCGGTTGCGACACATTCAAATGCTCTCTCTGAACGATATGAAGCGTTAATTGTTATGAAATTAAACAGCCGGAAATGCGATTTCCCATTTTTGGCAGAATTTTTGCAGTGATCAAATAAAAAACGTAAAAGATATGTCAAAGAATCAAAACAAAGATAACAAAGCAAAGGCAACCCAGCCCGAGATCAACGATGCCGAAATCCTCGACAACGCCCCCGAAGCAGCCGAGGAAAACGAAACCGCCGAAGATATTGTAAACGACGAGATGGCTCAGATCGACGCCCTCTGCAAGCAGCTTGCCGAGGAAAAAGAAAAGGTTGAGAAAGAGAAGAAAGAATACCTCTTCCTGATGGCTGAATTCGACAACTTCCGCAAACGCACCATCAAGGAAAAAGGCGAGATCATACGCAATGCTGCCGAAGCTGCAATGAAGGGACTGTTACCCATTGTCGACGACTTCGAACGCGGCCTTGATGCCGTGCGCAACTCGTCCGATGCCGAAGCAGTAAAAGAGGGAATGGAGCTGATCTACAACAAACTGATGAAATACCTCGAACAGAACGGCGTCAAACCGATCGAAAGCACCGGTGCTGTGTTCGACCCCGAACTCCACGAGGCCATCGCCATGGTACCCGTCGAGGACGAGAACATGAAAGGCAAAGTGATCGATACCCCGACAAAAGGCTACACAATCAACGGCGACAAAGTGCTGCGCTTCGCAAAAGTAGCTGTAGGCCAATAATAAATCAAGTTCCCCCAACGATCTTCAAGAAGAAAATAAATGGAAAAGAAAGATTATTATGCCGTCCTTGGTGTCAGCAAGACAGCGACTGCCGATGAGCTGAAGAAAGCCTATCGCAAACTCGCCATAAAATACCACCCCGACAAGAATCCGGGCGACAAGGAAGCTGAAGAAAAATTCAAAGAGGCGGCTGAAGCATACGATATACTGAGCAACCCGGAAAAACGTCAACTCTATGACACCTACGGCCACTCAATGGGACCGCAAGGATTCCCGGGAGGCGGTGCCGGCGGCGGATTCTATCAGTCGGGAGGCATGTCAATGGACGATATTTTCTCTATGTTCGGCGACATATTCGGCGGACATGCATCATCCGGAATGGGCGGCTTCGAAAGCGCATTCGGAGGTCGGCGCACACGCCGTCGCCGCCGTCGTGGCGACGACCTGCGAATCACCCTCAAACTGTCGCTTGAAGAACTGGCCAAGGGTGTCAGCAAGACCATAAAGCTCAAAGCCTACGTCAAGGACGAAGCCTGCAACGGCACCGGTGCCAAAGACGGCACATCGTTCACCACATGCCAGCAGTGTCAAGGCACGGGTGTGATCCAGCAAGTACAGCAGACCATCCTCGGACCGCAATACGTCCAGTCGGAATGCCCCGTATGCCACGGAGAAGGCAAGACAATCCTTGAGAAATGTACCCACTGCCACGGAACCGGTGTAGAGCATCGCGAACAGACCGTGACCATCAATATTCCTGCCGGAACAGCCGGAGGTTCCATACTGACAGTCAAAGGCCGAGGCAACGCCCCGATGTATGGCGGAACAAACGGCGACCTGCTCGTAGTGGTTGAAGAGATAGCCCATCCCGAACTGATCCGCGACGGAAACGATGTGGTCTACAACCTCATGCTCGACTTCCCGACAGCCGCTCTCGGCGGATCGGTTGAAGTACCGACAATCGGTGGCCGTGCACGTCTGAAAATCGCCCCGGGAACCCAACCAGGCAAGATCCTCCGACTGCGTGGAAAAGGACTCCCCTCGCCCGACGGTTCCGGCACAGGCGACGAGCTTATCAACGTGATGGTCTACGTCCCCGAACACCTATCCGACGCTGAAAAGGCCGACATCGAGAAGCTACGCGACGCTCCCGGAATGCAGCCATCGGAATCTGTCAAGAAACAGATTTTCAGCAAGCTCCGCCATATATTCGACTGAAACACTAATTAATCATAATAGCTCAGACCCACCCACGATCCGGCACAAATCGTGGGTGGGTCAGTTTTTTTCGCAACCATTTCAAGAGTTCAAGCGTTAAAGAATCAAAACAACATTTAATTCATCACGCACAGACTCATGAAATCATCACTCCGACAAGTAGCCACATTTCTGGCAGCCGCAGCAATCTGCACATCCCAGCTATCTGCAAAAAACATGGTTGAACAGCAACAGGACTCCCTGCTCAAATCCCACAAGATAGTGACCATCGACGGAAAACCGAGCAACACTCAGGCTCATATCGACTCGGTCAAATCGCTAATAGAGAACTTCTATTACGACCAGTTCCGTCATTTCCAGGATCCCGACGCACCCTACTTCCTCTTCATGAGCCGCGACGCCACTCTTGCCATGGGTATAGGCGGAGCCGTCAGAATGCGTGGCTATTACGACTGGGACGGTGCCATTCCGGCGGCAGGATTCGCCCCCTATCTCATTCCAATGAATCCCGACCCGACCAAGATGAAAAGTTTCAACACCACCCCTGCCGGCACATGCCTTTTCTTCCGTGTCATAGGCCAGAACAAAACCCTCGGCAACTACCAGCTCTATATTGAAGCCAACTTCAACGGATATCAGGCACGCGACTTCCACCTGAAAAAAGCCTATGCCATCATTAACGACTTCACCATCGGATATGCCAGCTCCACGTTCAGCGACCCCTCGGCCATGGCTCCGATAGTCGACGCTCAAGGCCCCAGCAACAAAATATCACCCACTTCAGTACTTGTCCGCTGGATGCCGACATTCAAAAAGAACTGGGTGGCCGCCGTATCGCTCGAGACACCATCAACAGCCCTGACCACCGACTCCACGACAGCCAAAGTGGACAACTGGCTCCCCGACCTCGCGGCATTCATCCAATACCAGTGGGACAGGACATCACATGTCAGACTCTCAGGCATTGTCCGCTCGCTATCCTACCGCGACCTGCTGACAGAGAAAAACCATAACAAAATAGGCTGGGCACTGATGCTCAGTTCCGTTGCCCACCCTACCGACCGCATAACAACATACGCCACCATCAACTATGGCAAAGGCTATGAATCCCTCGGAAGCGACCTGATGATAGGAGCCTACGATCTGATCCCGACAACAGGCGTTCCCGGACGGCTCTACGCCCCGGCATCACTGGGGTGGAGTCTCGGAGTACAGTACAATTTCCGTCCCAACCTCTTTGTCAGCACCTCATTCAGCCAGACCCGATTCCTCCCTAAAGACAACATCAATCCCGACGAATACCGTTACGGAATGTGCGGCGACATCAACATCTTCTGGAACCCGACACCCCGAATCCAGCTCGGCGCGGAATTCGACTATGGCAAACGCAAAAACTTCAGCGGACAGTCGCGATGGGCCAAACGGATAGGAGCTGTGGCCCAGTTCTCCTTCTGAAAAACCACCCGACAAACCATCATGGCGATCCGGCAACAATGTCAGATCGCCATTTTTTTATTGCTATTTGCGCAGAAAAGCACGCAAGTAACAGAATTATTGCTTAATTTTGCAGTCTCAAACAAAACATTCAACACAACAAACCATGAACGAGTTAGCTACTAAATACAATCCTGCCGAAGTGGAGGACAAATGGTACGCCTATTGGCTTCGCCACAACCTGTTCCACAGCACTCCCGACGCACGTGAGCCTTTCTGCATCGTCATCCCACCGCCAAACGTGACCGGTGTGCTCCACATGGGCCATATGCTCAACAACACCATTCAGGACATCCTTGTGCGCCGTGCAAGAATGGACGGCAAGAATGCCCTCTGGGTACCCGGAACCGACCATGCCGCTATCGCAACAGAAGCCAAAGTGGTAGCGAAACTCGCCGAACAAGGCATAAAGAAGTCCGACCTCAGCCGCGAGGAATTCCTCAAACACGCATGGGACTGGACCCACAAATATGGCGGTATAATCCTTGAACAGCTCAAAAAACTCGGCGCATCATGCGACTGGGAACGCACCGCCTTCACCATGGACGACATCCGCTCCCGAAGCGTGATCCGCGTGTTCGTCGATCTCTACCGCAAAGGTCTCATCTACCGAGGCAAGCGCATGGTCAACTGGGATCCGAAAGCGCAGACCGCACTCAGCGACATCGAAGTTGTCTACAAGGAAGAACACAGCAAGCTCTATTATCTCCGCTACAAAATTGTCGGCGAGGACGGATATGCAATCGTAGCCACAACACGTCCGGAGACCATCATGGGCGACACGGCAATGTGTATCAACCCCGAAGATCCAAAGAACCAGCATCTGCGCGGAAAGAAAGTCATCGTGCCTCTGGTCAACCGCGAGATCCCCGTCATCGAGGACTCATACGTTGACATCGAATTCGGCACAGGATGTCTGAAAGTGACACCGGCTCACGACATGAACGACTACATGCTCGGACAGAAACACAACCTCCCCAGCATCGACATTTTCAACCCCGATGCCACCGTCAGCGAGGAAGCCGGAATGTATGTAGGCATGGATCGATTTGACGTGCGCCGTCAGATTGCCAAGGATCTCGAAGCAGCCGGACTGATAGAGAAAGTGGAGGAATACGAGAACAAAGTGGGCTACTCCGAACGCAACTCCGACACCGTAACCGAGCCCCGTCTCAGCGACCAATGGTTCCTCAAGATGGACACCCTCGCAAAACCGGCACTTGAATCCGTTGAGACCGACATCATCAAATTCATCCCCGAGAAATTCAAGAACACCTACCGCCACTGGATGACAGAGATCAAAGACTGGTGCATCTCACGTCAGCTATGGTGGGGACACAGAATACCGGCCTACTACCTGCCCGACGGCTCATTCGTGGTGGCGGAGACCGCAGAAGAAGCCCTGACACTCGCACAGGAGAAAGATCCGGCACTCACCGCCGCCGATCTGCATCAGGACGAAGACTCGTTCGACACATGGTTCTCATCCTGGCTATGGCCCGTGGCACTCTTCAACGGCATCCTCGAACCGGACAACGAAGAGATCAACTACTACTATCCGACCGCCGACCTCGTGACCGGCCCCGACATCATCTTCTTCTGGGTAGCGCGAATGATCATGGCCGGATACGAATTCATCGGCAAACAGCCCTTCAACAACGTCTACTTCACCGGTATCGTGCGCGACGAGATAGGCCGCAAGATGTCAAAGCAGCTCGGCAACTCTCCCGATCCGCTGGATCTGATCGCCACATACGGAGCCGATGGCGTCCGCGTAGGCATCATGCTCTCCGCGCCTGCCGGCAACGACATCTTCTTCGACAAGAAACTCTGCGAGACAGGCCGCAACTTCTCCAACAAGATCTGGAACGCCTTCCGCCTTGTCAAAGGATGGGAAGTAGATGAAAACGCACAGCAGCCCGAATCTTCGGCCGCCGCTTGCGCATGGTTCGAATCAAAGCTCTCCGCATCGATAATCGAGATCAACGATCTGATGGCTAAATTCCGAATCTCGGAAGCTCTTAAGGAGATCTACCGACTCTTCTGGGACGAATTCTCATCATGGTACCTTGAGATGGTGAAACCGGCCTACGGATCCCCCATCGACGGCAAGACCTACCGGACTACCCTTCACTATTTCGACTCACTCCTGCGTCTGCTCCACCCCTTCATGCCGTTTATCACCGAAGAGCTCTGGCAGCATCTGGAAGAAAGAGCCGACGGCGAATCAATCATGTATGCCCCCACTCCGCAAGCCATCCAGCCGGATGAAAAGACGCTTGAAATGATGGAACACGTCAAGGAAGTGGTCAACGGCCTCCGCAATGTCCGCGCGGTCAAGAATATTCCCAACAAGGACACACTGACCGTCAATGTGATCGGCACCTGGGACAAAGCCGAAGATGCTGTGATCATGAAGCTGGCCAATGCATCGGCAATCAACCATAACGCTGAAAAAGACCCTGCGGCAGCCACATTCATGGTGGGCACCACAGAAGTCAACGTACCGCTTTCGGACAATATCGACGTAGAAGCCGAGCTTGCCAAACTGCGCAAAGACCTCGACTACTATCAGGGCTTCCGCACCTCAGTCATGAAGAAACTGTCGAACGAACGGTTCGTGGCCAATGCACCTGCTGCCGTTGTCGACGGCGAACGCCGCAAACTTGCCGACGCCGACGCCAAGATCGCAAACCTCACCGCAGCCATCGAGGCCCTATCAAAATAATCCACACGCCTCAAGACAGCAGGCAACCAACCATAAAATCAGTCCGGTCATTTTGTGATCCGGACTGATTTTTTTGTTGCGACTTAGGGTAAATACGAAAGTAAAGATATAAATTATTGTTATCTTTGTCGGAGAACCAAACACATAGACACAAATGCGCAAACTTTTCATCCCAATCATCACATTTATCCTGGCCGCGACTCTGTTCGGATGTAACAGCGATTCCAAACACAAATCCACAGTCCCATCAGATGCCGAAGAGGAGATGTTTATGCTCGTGTTCGAACCGAATTACGAAGGCCGGCATGACGATGCTGTCTCCGTCGCCGATTCCCTGCTGTCGAACTGCCAGATGTCAGACTCACTGAAAGCGTTTATCATGATTGAACGTGATGTGGCTCTGATCAATATGGGCAGAAGTGACGACGGCTTCCGATTTGCCGACACATTGATCACTTTCGGCAAAGAAACCGGGATCAATGAGGCCGTGTTGCAAGGGCTGACAGCCAAAGGCCTGATCTATCGCCGCAATGGCGAACAGGACTCGGCAATCTCAAACTATTCAGAAGCCCTCAGCATTGCTATAGCCGACAAGAACATAGAATGGGAACAGGCAATCACCGAGTATCTGGCCATAGCCTACACCGAGGGAAACCGTCTGGAAGAGGGACACCAGTTCATTATCCGCGCTCTGGATCTCGCCAAAGAGATGGGCGACACAGCTGCCATTCTTCAATCCGTGGGCACTCTGGCCGGCAATCTCGCGAAATCAAAAGACTACACCAACACCATCAAAGAGCTGCGCTCTTATGAGGATCTATTCAATACCGCGCCACCTACATTCCGGATCAAGTATCTGACTCCCCTTTTCCACTCCTATCTAAGTCTTGATTCTTTGGATAAGGCCGAAAAGATATTGTCGGAGGCCGAAGATATCTCCAATCTGTTTCCACACGAACATTACCAATGGATAATAGTCAGACTATTACGGGCAAAACTCTATCACGCCCAAAAACGCTATGCCGCCGAATACGCCATCTATCAGGAAGTGGACACCATCGGACACGGCACCATCGGACGTCAGCTTGAGGACATGATGCTTGAAAAGGCCAAGTGTCTCGCTTGTCTGGGACGCTCAGAAGAAGCCTTCGGGATGATGGAAATGGCATATTCCGCCCTTGACTCGACACGCAACTCGCAACTTCAGAAAGATCTGAGCGATCTATCTGTCAAATATGACACATTGACAAAACAGATCGAGATCGAACGTCTCGGACGTCAGCGGTGGATCATGATCTACGTGATAACAATCTGCATTGTATTGCTCGCGGCATTGGTATTCCTGTTCATATACTACAGATCACGCAGCCGCCGTCGGCTCGCTCAGGAACGCAAAGAGCAATATCTCAGCGGACTTGAAGAGGAACGCAGCCGCATGGCCCGTGAGCTCCACGACGATATCGCCGGACAACTGACCGGCCTGCAATGGGAAATACCCAACATGTCGCAGGAAGAAACCTCACGGAGGATAATGGCCATAGGACAGCGCGTACGCACAATGTCCCACGAGATGATGCCGCCACAATTCGCCACTCAGACCTTGTGCCAGCTGCTGATCGACTTCACAGGGAACTTCAACACGACCCACAAATCGCCCCGTATCGCCATCACAGATGAGGGCGCATACGACTGGAACCGCCTCTCTGTCCGCGAATCCTACGAACTCTACCGAATAGTTCAGGAAAGCGTCAACAACGCATTGAAACATGCCGATGCAACAGAGATCAAAATAACACTCGACGGCGACGAACGCTTCAAACTGACAATTGAAAACGACGGCGCAAAGGCTTCAGAAGAGAACATATCGTCAGGAGCCGGAACAAACACCCTGCGCACAAGAGCCGAGATCATAGGATGCAATCTATCGGCATCCTGCACGGACGGCATCTACACCCTAACCATAGGACAGAAATGAAAAAGATTCTGATAATCGATGACCACCCCATTGTTCTGGAAGGAATCCAGGCATTGCTGTCGGCCAAAGGATTCTCTATAGTAAAGGCCGGTTCCGCCGACATGGCCCGTATGGCCATACAGCACATCCGCGACATTGACATGGCAGTGTGCGATCTGCAGCTCGACAACAATACCGACGGGCTCGATCTGATAGCCGACATGAGACGCAACGACTACAATGGGCCGGCTATCATCTACACGATGCATGATGAGCTATGGAATGTCCCACGGCTACAGAGTGCCGATCTGGACGGAATAGTGCTCAAAGGCGACAGCATTGACGAACTGATCCTCGCAATCGAGACCGTAGCCGGAGGTGGGAAATACTATAGTCCTGCCTTCATGAAACGGAAAACAGAGACATTGCAGATCAACGGTATCCTCTCATCCCGGTCACTCGAGATTCTTGAACTCATAGCTCAGGGCAAAGGCAACCGCGAGATAGCCGACAGCATTTTTGTGGGCGAGAAAGCCGTGGAATACCACCGAACCACAATACTGAAAAAACTCAATTGCAAAAACATGACAGAAGCTGTCAGCCGGGCCATAAATCTCGGACTGATTCGTGGAACCTGACAGAAAGAACAATCAAAATAACTACAGGATGCTCCGTCACACGATGTCTGTGGCGGAGCATCCTGTTTTTCGGGATTTCCCTAAAACAACTTTAGTGAATCACCTAATTATTTAATTATCAGCACATTTACTTAGATCAACATTTCATAATTACGCATAATTTTTCTTAACTTTACATTCGAAAAAACAATCACTATTATCTGAAAGATCATTCACCAATCTCTCCATTGTCTCAATGAAAACGCTTTTAGTCGTAGATAACCACCCGTTCACAGCAGAAGGCTTATACCGGATACTGACCGATATGGGGTTTCACGTAGTGAAAGCATCGACAGCCGGACAGGCATTGCTCGCCACAGAGCATATACGGGGAATAGACCTGATGATCTGTGAGATGAGCATGAACGAACCGACCGAAGGATTAGAACTAATAAGACAGCTCCGGAGTCGAGGAAAAGCAATACCATCACTGATCTACACCCGAGAATTAGGATCGTGGGGAATAAGCCGGATCATGAGCGCCGAGGTGGACGGAGTGGTATTCAAACATGAAAATATCCACGAACTGATAAAGGCAATAGAATACGTGACGAGTGGCAGAACCTACTTCAGCACCGCCTTCTCCCGACGTCAAAAAGCGATCGAACACGCAAAGGACGGCCTCTCGGCAAAGACCATCAGTATTCTTGAGTGCATAGCATCCGGCGAGAGCAACAGTCAGATAGCACAGAAAATGAATATCGGAGAAAAGGCTGTGGAATATCACCGAAGCACCATTCTTCGCCGACTATCATGCCGGAACATGGCCGAAGCCGTCTACCGGGCCATAAAAGAAGGTATAATCAACTGCGAAAACTAAAAAAGATAACTTCCCTATATAAAACACACAAAACACACACGGATTCCACAATCCAAACTCTCGCAACAATCTCTCCTCCCCCTCCCCGGAAACCATGCCAAGACAAACCATCGCGGCATGGTTTCCGCTTTTAATCCCCATCCACCTACGATATAGAGCGGCGG